>Ga0222714_10000004_pt1 | contig 429038 bp, 370 predicted proteins | sample C33_3DmetaG_FD_165048 | JGI IMG/M metagenome (GOLD analysis project Ga0222714, IMG submission 165048) | Estuarine water microbial communities from San Francisco Bay, California, United States - C33_3D | ecosystem: Environmental > Aquatic > Marine > Unclassified | place: USA: California... | reverse complement strand
GCGGCTTTGGCGGCCTCGGCGGCCTTGGCCTCGGCGGCGGTCTTGGCCTCGGCGGCGGCGGCGGCGGCTTCAGCGACCTTGGCTTCCGCGGCCTTGGCGGCCTCGGCGGCCTTGGCCGTGGCATTGCCGGCTTCGGCCTTGGCGGCGGCTTCAGCCTTGGCGGCCGAGTCGGCCTTCTTGCGTGCGTCGGCGGCGGCCTTGTTGGCGGCGGCGACCTTGGCCTCGGCGGCCTTGGCCTTCGCTTCCGCCGCCGTGGCAGCGGCCTTGGCGGCCCTGGCCTCATCGGCGGACTTGGAGTCGGAATTCTTCAGGGCGGCGGCGACCTTGGCGTCGGCTTCGACTCTCGCGGCGGCGAGTTCCTCGCGGGCCTTGGCGGCGGCGGCCTTTTGCTCCTCGAGGGCCTTCTGGATGGAGGCGAGCTCCTTGCTGGCCTCGGCCTTGGCCGAGCTCTTGGAAGAGTCGACCTGCTTCTCAAGTTCAGCCGCGCGTGCGGTGATGGCTTTCAGGGCGGCTTCGTAATTACTCTTCGCTTCGGGCGTCTTCGGCTGGGCGGCGGGGTCCTGCATCCGGCGGGCAGACTCGGCGACGGCGGCGAGATCGGCCTTCACGCCGGCGCTTTCATCGGCCGTGTCCCCGTTGGCACGCTTCACGAGCTTGCGGAACTCGGCGCTGTCCTGGGCGGGCACGGTAGGTTCGCCGGCGGCGGGAACCTTCGTGAGGGTGAACTGGATCGTCTCAGGGAAGCCGAACTCGACCCCCTTCTTGGTGTTGATGGCCTTCGGGCGGAGGGTGGTGGACTCCGTGACGAAGCCGCCCTTGCCCACGCTCATCTCATAGGTCTTGGTCCGGTCGAGCGTGACCTTGGTCGGCGTGCGGCCGACGGCCTCCCCGTTGACGCGGACCGCGGCGGCGGTCGGGTTAGAGGTTACGGTCACCGTGTCGGAAAGGCTGGAGTCCTTGGTGGAGCAGCCGACGATGCCGGCGCAGAGGATGAGTATCGGTGCGGGGATGCGCATGGGGTCGGGGGTCTGGGGAGGTTGAATTCCGTTCAAAATAGCGAAGGACTCAACCCCTAAAACGCCCTGCCCGGGGTTGACACCCCGCCCCTGTGAACAACCCTTTTCCAGCCTCGGAAAGCCAGCATAGCTCAGTTGGTAGAGCAGCCGCCTTGTAAGCGGCAGGTCGTCGGTTCAAGCCCGACTGCTGGCTCCGGGTCAGGGGGTTCGTCCGGCCCGGATGGCATCGGCCATGCGGACATAGGGACGGATGCGGGCCACATCGTGGACCCTGATCATCGAGCAGCCCTGAGCCACGCCCCAGGCGGCGGTGACCGCGTCGCCCTCGTGCCGGTCCTTCGGGTCCTCCCGGCCGAGCACGAGGCCGAGCGTCGATTTGCGGCTGGTGCCAAGCAGCACCGGGTGGCCGAGCGCGGCTATCCGGCTTAGGTCGCGCACGAGCATCAGGTTCTGAGCGGGGGTCTTGCCGAAGCCGAAGCCCGGGTCGGTCCAGAGTTGGCCCGGGGGCACCCCTTCTTCGGTCACGCGGCGAATCGAATCCCGCAGGTCCGCCACGACTTCCGTCCAGAAGTCGGCGTAGTCCGGCTTCTGTCGGCGGTGCATGAGGATGAGCGGGCAGCGGAGCCGTGCGCAGACCGAGCCCATCGGCGAGCCGGCCGCTCCTGCTTCGTGCCTTCCTCCCTCGACGTCATTGACGATGTCCGCGCCGGCCTCCACGCAGGCTGCGGCCGTGGTCGCGCGGTAGGTGTCGATCGAGATCGGCGTCCTTGGCAGACGAAGTCGAATGGCCTTGAGGGCGGGCAGGAGACGCCCCAGCTCCGTCCGGGCGTCGACCGGAGCCGCGCCGGGCCGCGTGGACTCCCCGCCCACGTCGATCACGTCCGCGCCTTCCCCTGCCAGCCTTTCGGCCTGGTCTGCCGCCGATTCCGGGTCGAGGGCCAGCCCGCCGTCGGAGAAAGAATCGGGCGTCACATTGACCACGCCCATGATCAGCGTGCGCGCCCGCCAGTCCGGAAGGGGGGTTCCATGGGGGCTGCTCCAGGACATCTTCAACCTTGGAGTGATAGTTAGCCCCGGCCTTCGCAACTACGGACCCCCGTGCCCTACTAATAAGACGCGATGATAGGGGCTATTAATGATAAATCATTTTAATTCAATGACTTATGGCACAAATGGCGAACGCCTTGGGAAAAACAGGACGCCAACCCTCCTTCTAGGGAGGTGCGGCTTGCAAACCTGCGTTTTTTGCGATGTTTCACGTCTGATTTACCTTTCTCACATGCTGTCCCGTTTCATCGCCAGACTGGGTCTTCTGGTTCTCCCCTTGGTAGCGCTGCTGACCGCCGGCTGCTCGGAGGCCGACCTCAAGGTCCGCCAGTCGACCTTCGACCACAAGGGTCCGGTTGCCCGGATGCAGTACGACATCTTCATGGACTCGGTCTACCTCGTGACCGTCCTGTTCGCGGTCGTGGGCGGCCTGTTGGTCTACGCCGTGATCCGTTTCCGGTCGCGTCCGGGCGATGAGAACAAGCCCGCCATCGTCGAGGAGGGCCACGGCAATCCCGTCACCGAGATCCTGCTCATCGTCGCCTCCATCGGCTCGCTCGTCTTCCTCGCCATCCCGACCCTCCAGGGCATCTGGTACACCGACGACGTGCCGGAGGACCGCGTCCCCGCCGGTCGGCTCTCCGCGTGGTATCCGCGCGTCCAGGACGGCGCCGAGAACTACGCCGAGGCCGTGAAGGACCAGGTGCTGGAGATCGAGGTCGTCGGCAAGCAGTGGTGGTTCCGCTTCGAGTATCCGCAGCTCGGCCTCACCAACGACGCCCGGCACAGCGTGCCCAATGAGCTCGTGATCCCCAGGGGCGTGCCTGTGCGCGTCCTGCTCCGCTCCGAGGACGTCATCCACTCCTTCTGGATCCCCAAGATCGCCGGCAAGGTCGACCTCATGCCCGGCCGTCGCAACCGCATGTGGATCCAGGGCGACGAGGCCGGCCACTACTACGGCCAGTGCGCCGAGTTCTGCGGGGATTCCCACGCCTACATGCTCTTCCGTGTCGAGGTCGTCGAGCCCGACGAGTTCGCCCGCTGGGTCCGCGCCCAGAAGCAGCCTGCCGCCGAGCCCATCCCGGGCAGCAAGGCCGCCGAGGGCAAGGCGCTCTTCGCTGCCAAGACCTGCGTGATGTGCCACAATGTCGGCGGCCACTACGGCGCCGGCGCCTTCGGCCCCGACCTCACCCACGTCGCCTCGCGCAAGTCGCTCGCCGGCGCCTGGCTGGACAACCGCGACCCCGTGGCGCAGCGCGCGGCCGAGGCCGCCGCCGGCGGCAACACCGAGGCGTCCGCGCCCGTCGACCGCGCCGTCCTGAAGGCCAACCTCGTCAATTGGATCGGATCCTCCGGCGTGCGTCACGGCGACGGTGAGCCCACCCGCGACGTCAAGCCCGGCAACCGCATGCATTACTACAAGATGTTCAACGTGGCGGGCCTCAACGAGACCCAGACCAAGCTGACGCCCTCGGAGCTCGACGCCCTCGCCGAGTACCTGCTCTCCCTCAAGTGACCCCCTCTGAATTCACCGCGATGTCCCACGACCATCACCACGCCCCCGTCGCCTCCCGCTACGACCTCGCTCCCGAGCGCAGCGACCTCGGCCTCATCCGCCCCGACCGCACCGTCGGATGGCGTGATTGGCTGACCACCGTCGACCACAAGAAGATCGGCGTCCTCTACGGGGCCTTCGCGATGTTCTTCTTCCTTGTCGGCGGCCTCGAGGCCCTCGCCATCCGCACCCAGCTGGCCCGTCCGGAAAACGACTTCCTCACCGCGCGGATGTACAACCAGATGTTCACCATGCACGGCACCACGATGATCTTCCTCGGGGTCATGCCGCTCTCCGCAGCGTTCTTCAACTTCCTGGTGCCCCTGCAGATCGGCGCCCGCGACGTCGCCTTCCCCCGCCTCAACGCCTTCTCCCTCTGGACGTTCGTCTTCGGAGCCTTCGTGCTGAACGCCAGCTGGCTCTTCGAGTTCGCCCATCTGGCCGGCTGGTTCAAGTCCTTCGACTGGTACAACGCCCTCGTCTACCGCGACTTCGCCCCGGCCAACGGCTGGTTCAGCTACGCGCCGATCTCCGGCACCTTCGGCCAGGCCGACGCCGCCCTCCGCGCGCCGCGCTTCACGGGCGCAGGCACCGACTTCTGGATCATCGGCATCCAGGTCCTCGGCATCGCCTCCCTCGCGGCCTCCTTCAACTTCATCTGCACCATCATCAACATGCGCGCCAAGGGCATGACCATGATGCGGCTTCCCGTCTTCACCTGGATGACGCTGGTGACCTCCATCCTCATCATCCTGGCCTTCCCCGCGATCACCGTGGCGCTGATCCAGCTGATGTTCGACCGCCAGTTCGGCGCCAACTTCTTCAATCCCAGCGCCGGCGGCCAGCCCGTCCTCTGGCAGCACCTCTTCTGGATCTTCGGCCATCCCGAGGTCTACATCCTTGTGCTGCCTGCGATGGGCATCGTCTCCGAGGTCCTCCCCGCCTTCTCGGGCAAGTCGCTCTTCGGCTACCCGATCATCGTGTTCTCCGGAGCCGTCATCGGCTTCCTCGGCTTCGCCGTCTGGAGCCACCACATGTTCACCACCGGACTCGGCCCGGTGCCGACCGCCGCCTTCTCCCTCCTCACCATGGCCATCGCCGTGCCGACCGGGGTCAAGATCTTCAACTGGATGGGCACCATCTGGGGCGGACGCGTCCGGTTCACCCCGCCGATGGTCCTCGCGCTGGGCTTCATCTGGATGTTCATGTGCGGCGGCTTCTCCGGCATCATGCACTCGTCCGCACCGGCGGACGCCCAGCAGCAGGACAGCTACTTCGTCATCGCGCACTTCCATTACGTGCTCCTCGGCGGCGTGCTCCTCGGGCTCATGTCGGGCCTTTACTTCTGGTTCCCGAAGATCTTCGGGCGCATGCCCAAGGCCAGCGTCGCCTACTGGGCGTCCGGCATGGTCATCCTCGGATTCAACCTGGCCTTCGGCCCGATGCACTACCTCGGCCTGGCCGGCCAGCCGCGCCGTACGCACACCTACCACGCCGGCTTCGGCTGGGAGACCTGGAACTTCGTCGCCACCGTCGGCGCGTTCATCCTCGGACTCGGCGTGTTCCTCGCCTTCGCCAATCTCGTCTGGACCGCCTTCCGCGGAGAGAAGTGCTCCTCCGACCCCTGGGACGGCCGCACCCTCGAGTGGTCGCTCCCCTCGCCGGTGCCGGAGTACAACTTCGCCCGCAGCCCCGTGCTCGCCTGCCGCGACGCCTTCTTCATGCACAAGCACGGCGCCCAGCGCATCTCCTATGAGGATGATGGCGGCGACGCCGGGGTGCACATGCCCAGCCAGTCTTGGTTCCCGCTGATCGCCGCCTCGGGCTTCCTGCTGATCGGCTTCGGCATGCCCCTGATCTCGATGGGCGTCCCCCACGCCGGCTGGATGGTCATCTCCGGCCTCGGCGTGCTCTTCCTCGGTATCTGGCTCTGGGCGCTTGAAGGCCCCGGCGGCTACATGCTCAAGACGCCCGTCACGCCCGCGCCCGCGCCCGCCGAAGCGACCGCCGCGCGCTGAACCACGCCTCCTCCGACCGACCTTCCATGTCCCATTCCGCCGCCCACGCCCACGAGGCCCCGACCTCGACCGGGATCGACCACAAGAAGCTCATCATGTGGCTCTTCCTGGCCTCCGACTGCATGTTCTTCGGGACGCTGATCTCGACCCACCTGCTCTACCGCAAGCTCTTCCCCACCGGCTTCACCGACGCCGAGGGGCACCAGGGCTTCGTGCAGAGGCTCTTCGACATCGAGCTCACGTCCTTCTCGACGTTCATCCTGCTGATGTCCTCGTTCCTGATGGCGCTGGCGGTGTCGGCCATGCACAAGGGGGGGCAGCTGAAGTCCTTCCGTCGCAACGTGCTCGGCGTGATCCTGTTCGGCCTGATCTTCCTCGGCTGCCAGGTGTACGAGTTCACGCACTTCTACCACCAGGGCCTGACCATCCAGAACAGCGTCTTCGGCTCGACGTTCTACGTCCTCACCGGCACACACGGAACGCACGTGGCAATCGGCGTCCTCTGGCTCATCCTGCTCTACTTCTACAGCTTCACCGGCAAGCTCGGCGGCCACGTGGGGGCCCTCGACGTCGAGGTGGCCGGCCTCTACTGGCACTTCGTCGACATCGTCTGGATCATCATCTTCACCGCCGTCTACCTGGTCGAGTACCTCGGCCCCGCCGGCATCTGGGGCACCGGCCTGCCGCCCGTGCCCGGCGTCACCCGCTGAACTTTCCGTCCCATGTCCCACGTCGCCGCCCACGAGGCCCCCGATCCCGCGCTGCTCGCCGAGGAGGCGCGCCGCTACCACCACTTCATCACCCTCGCCCTCTGGCTGGCGGTGGTCACGGGCGTCGAGATCGTGCTCATCTACCTCCCTCTGCCCGCCGGACTGCTGCTGGCCACGCTCTCCCTGCTTTCCGCCGGGAAGTTCTTCGCGGTCATCCTGTGGTTCATGCACCTGATCTACGACAAGCGCCTGCTCTTCTGGGTGTTCGTGTCGGGACTCGTACTGGCCTTCGCCACGTTTGCGGCGCTGATCGCGCTCTTCTCCGTCGGCCACCTCGACCCGAAGTGGTTCGGCTGAGGCCGCGCCCCCGGCTCCGGCCGGCCCCATGACCGTCCCGCTCCACTGGCACACCGAGCCGCTCCTCCTGCTCACGGTGGTCGGGGCGTCCTGGGTCTACGCGCTGGCGACGGGCCCATGGCGGGCCGTGTGCGCGCCCACCCTGACCGGCTTCCCCTTCTGGCGCGCCGTCCGGTTCCATCTCGGCGTGGCCGCGGCCTACCTCGCCGTCGGGTCTCCGCTCGACCAGCTGGGCGAGTCGTTTCTCTTCTGGGCCCACATGCTGCAGCATATGCTGCTGATCTACGTGGCCGCGCCCCTGGTCGTCAGCGGCCTGCCGCCCGAGATGACCGACCCCTTCCTTTCCCGTCGCCCGCGCCTGCAGGCGGTCCTGCGGCCGCTCGTCCACCCCGTCGCCGCCGGCGTGCTCTTCACCCTCGTCTTCTCCATCTGGCACTTTCCCGAGTTCTACGAGGCGGCCCTCTCCGACAAGCCCCTGCACGTCCTCGAGCACTGGTCGATCTTCCTGACCGCGGTCCTGATGGTCTGGCCGCTCGTCTCGCCCTCGGCCGTCCTGCCGCGCATCGGCCACGGCCCCGTGATGATCTACGCGTTCTGCCTGATGGTGGGGGACCTGCCGCTCTGGGGGGCGCTCATCTTCGGCGAGCATCCTGTCTATGAGACCTACCGGCTGGCGCCGCGCGTCTCGGACCTCACCGCGATGGACGACCTGGTCCTCGGCGCAGCGGTCATGAAGGGCTTCAACGAGCTCTTCTCGCTGGGCTTCATGACCTGGGCTTTCTTCTCCTGGTACCGCCGCGACCGCTGAACGCGGCTCAGTGGCGGGAGGCCTTGGCGAGAAGGATCCAGCCGCCGACGGCCACCGCGAGCGCAGGCAGGCACGCCACCGCCTCGGGCCATAGGCCAGGGTCCTTGACCCAGCCCGTGGCCGAGGTCAGCAGGTAGTAGGAGAGCGCTACGGCGAGTCCGACCGCCGCGTTCACGAAGGTCTCCTTCCGCCCGACCCTCACCGCCAGCGGCACCGCGAGGAGCGCGAGCGCGAAGATGGAGAAAGCTCCGGCGAGGTGCGATGCCAGCTGCGTGCGGACGGCCGACTTCGACGCCTCGCGCTGCTCCGGAGTGGCTTCGGGCGGAAGACCCCGCCCCTCTTTCATCCCCGCGAGCAGCTCGGAGGTCGTCAGCCAGCGCAGCTTGCGTTCGAACACGCCGCCGACCGGGCCGACGGCCTCCGGCAAGTCCAGCGAGGCGGTCTCCGCGCTGGCGAAGGAGGCGGGGCGGTCGACGCCGCCTTCGCGAGAATCCCAGCGCGCGCCCGTGAGCTCGATGCGGAGGCTGGACGAGCCCGCGGGGCCCGGCTCGCGCACGATGCGTGCCTCCTTGGCGTGCACGGTCTGCACGAGCCGGCCCGCCTCGTCGACGCGCCAGGCCCAGAAGTCGCTGAGCACCTCGCCTTCGCGTCCCGCCGCGCGAATCAGCATCCCCTTGAAGCTCCGGTTGACCTGTCCGGGGACGATGACGGCCGCCGGATTGTCGTTGGCCGCGCCCATGAGGAGTCTGCGGAACTCGGTGTTGGCCCGGGGAGCGACCTCGAGGTTGAGCCAGGCGCTCAGGATGGCTAGCGCCCCGGCCGCGGCGAGCGCGGGCCTGGCGGTGCGGGCGAGGCTCACCCCGCCGGCCTTCATCGCGGTCAGCTCGCTCTGCGCGCCGAGGCGGCCGAAGGCCAGCAGGATGCCAGTGAGCGTACCCAGCGGCAGGACATAGGGGAGCAGCCCCGGGATAAGAAGCAGGACCAGCTCCAGACCCTCCCATCCGCTCACCTGGCCGGTCGCCACGGCGGAGGACACCTGCTTGAGCACATTGAGCGTGGTGAGCAGGAAGAGCAGCACGGCCGTCGAGCCACCCACGGCGACGGCGGTCTCGGCCAGCACCAGTCGGTCGAGGATGCGCACGACTCAGCCAACCGCAGGCCGGGCCGCCTGTCGACGGCGAAAGGACTAAGGGGCTCCGGGCTCCGTCCTGGAGGGCAGGCCGCCGCCCTCGATCCGCTCGATCTCGCCTGAGCGGACCCAGCCGACGCGTCCGTCCGAGGTGCGGACGCGCACGTGGCCGTTGAAGCCGCGGCCGGCCCGGACCACGTCGCCCTCCGTGAAGACTGAGACGGGCTCGCCCTCCGCCGTCGGCGTGAGGCGCAGCGATGTCTCCGACCGGCGCACCACGGAACGTTCCGACCGCGTGTAGGAGCCCCAGACGCCGGGGCCGCAAAGCACGAGCGCCGTGACGGCACCGAGCAGCAAGCGTTGCGCGGAGGCCCCCTGCCTGCGACCTGCAAGGCGGGGGATCAGCAGGGAGGCCGCGCCCGCCCAGAGCGCGCCGGCGGCGAGCAGCGCCCAGGCCCCCGACGGCAGCAGTGAAGCGTAGTCCTCCGACCAGGTGGCGGCCGGACGTTCGGCCCCGCCCGCGTTTCGGGCGTGACGCACGCCCGCCAGCGCGACGGGGTCCTCGGGGTCGAGCAGCAGGGCGCGTTCCCAGCAGAGCACCGCGCGTCCCTTACGGCCGAGCCGCCACTCGGCGTTGCCCAGCGCGGCCAGCAGACCGGAATCGACGCCATCACGCGCCGCGCGTTCCTCCCAGAGTCGCGCCGCCTCGGCGTATTCTCCGCGGTCATAAGCCTCCTGGGCGGCGTCACCGGCCCCGTGGGCGAGGGCGGCGAGGGCCAGGAAGATCGAGAGCAGGAGCGGTCTCATTGCACGCGGGTGAGCAGGGAGAGCAGCGCGAGGGCGGCGTCTGCGTCTGACTCGAGGGCGGGGAGGGAGCCGGCGCCGAATTTTTCCCCGTCGGCCCGGAGGAATACGCGGTGGACGGCCCCCGGATCCGCCGAGGGCACCGCGCGCGCCACGTCGCCTGCCGTCAGCGCCTCGGCTTCCGCCCCGAGGAGGTGCGCGCAGGCCTGCCGCATGCCGCCCACCGCGGCGCGGGCGAAGGCGTCCCAGTCGCCTCGGGCGCGGGCGCGACGCGCCGCGCGCAGGGCGCGCGCCGCCGCGCGTCGGGCGCGGAGCCGAGGGATGAGGCGCGGGTTGCGGGCGAGGAAGGCGGCCACGCCGGTGGTGGCGACGCCCGCCGCCGTGAGCGCGGCGAGGAGCGAGTTGGCCTGCCAGAACGCCGCCGTGGAGGCCAGCCCGTGGAGCGCCGACGGCCGTGTCTCGCGTCCGCCGTGGCTCGGTCGGAGAAGTCCGGCCACCGCGCCGGGCGCCGCAGGGTCGGCCGTGCGGGCCGCTGGCGTGAGCTCGATTTTGGCGGGCGCCTCGCCGCTGACGGTCACTTCCTGCGGCGAGAACATGATTGCGGTGAACTTGCGCGTCTCGGGGTCGAAGGCCGAGATTCGCACGGCCGGCGTCATCAGTTTGCCCGGCAGGCGGGGCACCAGCCGCCAGGAGAACGCGCGCTGGGTGTTGGCGCGGCGTCGCCGCTCCGCCGCAGGCAGCACGTCCCAGCTCTCTCCGCCTTCGACCACAGGCGGAAGGATGCGGTCGAGATTGCCTTCGCCCGAAAGCAGGATGCGGAACTGGATGGGCTCGCCCACCTCCGGCGTGAGGTTCGACACCTGCACCGATTCGGCGATGAAACTGCCGATCGCCCCGTTCCAGTCGGCGGGCCGTCCCTCGGCGGGCACGCGTTCGACCGTCAGCTTGCGCACGAAGGTGAACGGGCGGTCGCGCCCCGCGGCACTGAACGTCCCGAAGCCGCCCGGTTGCACGAGCATGATTCCTCCCACCGCGAAGTCGGCGGGGCCTGGGCGGATGGGCGTCACCTCGAAGCGGATGGCGCGGGAAAGGCCGTCGGGCAGGTCCTCACCGTCGTCGGTCACGGCGAAGCTGATCCCGTCGGCCGTGGTCTCGAGGCCGAAGGCCCCGGTCACGGGCTCGGACTCGCTGCCGCGCAGGACCACCGCGCCGCGTATGCGTTCGCCGACGAAGAAGGTCCGGTCCGGGAGCGTGAGCTCCGCGCGCGCCACGCCCTCCTTGCGGAAGCCCGTACCCTCCCGCACGCGCACGGTGACGCCGGTCACGGTGAAGGACTTGCCGCTGAAGCGTGCCGGGAAGTCCGGTATCACATGGTCGCCCACTTTCTCAGGGGCCACGCCCGTAAAGTTGAGCAGCGCCTCGTTGGAGCCTGCGCGGAAGACCTGTCCGGAGAAGCGCATCGCCATGCCCGGCGGCGGACGGAGGTCCCGCCCGATGCGTTCGGCCGGGCCGAGCGACGTGGTGGACTCGATCCGCACCTGGAGCCGGAAGGGCTGGCCAGGCCCGCAGACCGCCGGGCTCACCTCCCAGCTGACGACGTCCTGTTGCGCGCCAAGGCAGGGCGCGAGGAGCAGGGCGAAGGCAAGCGTGAAGGCGCGCACGGCTTAGTAATCGCGCCCCTTCCGTTCCTCGGGCCGACCGCCGGCGCCGGGCTGCTCGCCCGGCCTCCGTCCGGAGGGCATCTTGCGTCCGAACTCGTTGCGGAGCCCTTCGAGCGTACCCCGCGCCTCCTGCTCGTCCATGCGTCGTTCCTCGCCCTCGCGCTGCTCCGAGCGGCCACCTTGCCGCGGACGCGGCCTTCGCCGTTCGGGCGGGAAGAGGTCCTCCTCGTCCTCCTCGCCGTTCTGCGCCTCCGGCGGGAGCTTGTCATCGGGCAGGCGCCGGATCAGCTCGCGGATGGTCTCACGGAGCTCCTCCAGCTTGCGTCGCTGCAGCTCGACGGCCTCCTCGAGTTCGGCGGATTCCTTGCGTAGCGCGCGGAGCAGTTCCTCGATGGCGTCGGCGTTGGAGCTGGCGGCCGCGTCGGTAGGGTCGAGCTCGTGCGCGCCGCGGAAGTCCGAGATCGAGCGCGTCCATGCGGCGACCGCCTGTCCGCGCCGGCCGAGCATGGCCTCCTCTTTCGGGATGAGCTTCCGGATCTCGCGGAAAGTCCCGATGCCGCCTCCGAGCGCGGACTGCGCCGGCACGTAGTCGGGCTCGACGCCGGCCTTCTTGGCGTCGTCGAGATGCTCGATCTGGTCCTGCATGTCGGCGATATCGGCGTCGGCTGCCTCCAGGAACGAGCGGGCCACCGACAGTTCGGTCACGTCGCCCGAGGTGCGTCCTTTGAGCGAGGCCCGGCCTTTGCCGAAGCGCACATGGCCGAGGTTGTGCAGGGCGGGAGGGCGGAGCGGGTCCTCGTCGCGCGTCAGCGAGGCGCGCAGGGCCTCCTCCGCGCCGGCGAGGTCTCCCTTTCGGAGTCGCGCGGTGCCGAGGTTGTGTAGCTCGCGGGCGTCGAGGCTCCCGAGCTCGTCCTCCGCGGCGACGACGGATGCGGCGAGCAGCAGCAGGGCGGGGAGGGCGGTCTTCATGCGGAGGGGGCCGCCTCGCGGCGGCGGGTGGAAAGGAGGGTCTCTCCGACTATGAGAAGAAGGGCGAGGGCCACGAACCATTCTTCACGAGGCACTCCCTGCAGCCCCGCGTGGGCCGAGTCGGTTCCGGCCTCGACCGCCAGCCGCAGGGCCTCCATGCCCTCGCCGGCCGACCCCAGCATGACGAACCTGCCGCCGGCCGCCTCGGCGACCTTGGCCAGCGTGGCCTCGTCCAGACGGCTGATCACCGCGGCGCCCTCCGCGTCCTTCAGGGTCTCGAGGGTGCCAAGGGGCCCCAGGACCGAGATCGTGCCGCCGGCGGCCGTGCCGACGCCGACCGCGTGGACCACGAGCCCCTTGCGGGCCAGGCGCTTGGCGGCCTCGACGCCGCCCGCCTCGAGGTCCTCCCCGTCCGTGAGCAGGATCACCAGTTTGCGGCTCCGGTTGGGCGCGAAGGCCGCCTCCGCCTCGTCGAGCGCGCGCCCGAGGTCCGTCCCTGTCACTTGGATGACCGAGCTGTCCGTCTCCTCGAGGGTGCGGTGGAAGGCGTCGTAGTCCCGGGTCAGCGGGCACTGCAGGAAGGCCTGGCCGGCGAAGGCGACGAGGCCGACGCTGCCCGTCCCCTTCGCCTTCACGAAGGCGGCGATGGAAGCCTTGGCGCGCGCGAGCCTCGAAGGCCGGGCGTCGCCCGCCATCATCGACTTGGAGACGTCGAGCACGAAGACCACGTCCTCCGTGGATGCGCGGGCGGCGGTCGTACGGTGGCCCCAGCGCGGCCCGGCCAGGGCGACGCCGAGCAGCAGCACGCCGAGCGAGACCGAGAAGTCCTTCGCCGACCGGCGGGCGGAGGAGTGCCCCGCGAGCAGCAGGCCCAATAGGCGTTCTGCCGCGAAGCCGGCGAGTCCCGCGCGACGCCGGCGTTCCGCCCAGCGCAGGCCCGCGAAGGCCAGGGCCGCGCAGGCCAGGGCCGCCAGCAGCAGCAGGGGTCGTTCGAAGTGGGGGTCGGACAGGTCCATGGCCTCAGGGGGCGCGGGGGCGGAGGACGGCGAGCGCGAGCTCGGCGAGGAGGAGCAGCACGCCGGCGGCGATCCAAGCCTGGCGGTGGCTGTCGTAGGTCACGGTCTCGCGTATGCGCACCTCGGTGCGCTCCAGCCGGGAAATCTCCCCGTACACCTTCGAGAGCTGAGCCCGGTCGAGCGCGCGGTAGAACCGCCCGTCCGCCGCGGCGGCCATCCGGCCCAGCATGTCGTAGTTGGCAGGGTTGATGGTCTGCATCGGCGTCGTCCGTCCAAACAGGTCGCGGTAGACCTTGCCGGTGCTCACGTCGAACTGCGGCAGCACCGTGGGCTCGTCCTTGCCGAGGCCGATGGCGTAAAGCCGCATGCCGAGCGCGTGGGCGAGCTCGGCCGAGGGCAGGGGCAGGATGGCCTTGCTCATGTTGTCGTCCCCGTCGGTGAGCAGGATGATGACCTTCGAGGACTTCTTCGGCAGCGACTTCATCCGGTCGACGGCCATCGCGACCGCCTCGCCGATGGCGGTGCCGGTCTCGCGGATCGATCCGATGTGCAGCCGGCCGAAGCCGGCCTCGACCCACTGCTTGTTCACTGTCAGCGGGCTCAACAGGTAGGGCTTGCCGGAGAACACGACGGCGCCGATGCGGTCGTCGGGCCGGTTCTCGATGAACTCGCGGATGACCTCCTGGGACACCTCCCAGCGCGTGACCTCCCGGTCCTTGCCGCCCATGTCCAGCGCCATCATCGACCAGGAGAGGTCCACCACGAGCATGATGTCCACGCCTTCTGATTCGCGCTCAATCTCGCGATTGGGCGTCCGGGGTCCGGCCAGGGCCACGATCAGGGCCGCCGCGCAGGCGAGGCGGAGGAAGGCGCGCAGCGCGCCGGACCCGTCGCGCACGGGCCGTGAGACCGGCGCCAGCAGGGAGGCGTCCGGGTAGAGCAGCGCGGAGGATCGCGAGCGTCCGCCGCGTAGCCACGCGTAGAGCGGCAGCAGCGCGAGCAGCAGCAGCGCCCAAGGGGCCTCGAAGTCTCCGAGCAGTTCGTTCATGCGCTGCGGGCGAAGGCTCCGCGCGCCGCCTCGGCGCGGACGATGGCCTCGCGCGCGGCGGCGGCGACGAGGGTGGGGTCGGCGTGGCCGCCGGCGAAGCGTGCGAGGTCGGAGGCGCGCAGGGCGGCGATGAGGGGTCCTCGCGCGGGCAGGAACACGGGCGCGGCACCGAGCCGCGCCTCCAGCTCGCCGGTGGAGAGGCCGGCAGGGGCCGCGGGCTCCACAGCCGCGACGTAGCGTCGCAGCGCGGCGGCGACGAGGGCGAGCGCACGCTCTGGAGGCTGCGCGGCCGCCGACTCGATCTCGCGCAGCGCCTCACCGGCGGGGTCGGCCTTCCCGGGGCGGGCACGGAGCAGGCGCACGACGCCCCAGACGGAGGCCGTGAGCAGGATGACGGCGACCCATGTCCACGGGGAGGCCAGTAGGCCGGGCGGCATTTCCGGCATGGGGCCCCGGAGGGCGAACTCGCTCTGCGCCTGGGCGATCATCGTCTGCGCCGGCGGCGTTCGAAGAAGCGGGTGAGGGCGGGCGCGGCTTGCTCGTCCGGACCAAGCCTGAGCACGTCGGCTCCGGCCCGGCCCAGCGCGGCGCCCACTCCGGAGAGGGCGGCCTCGGCGTGGGCGGCGAACGCTTCGCGCACGGCCGGATCCGAGGTGTCGACCTCGTGGACTTCGCCGGTCTCGGCGTCCTGCAGCGCGACGGTCCCGACGTCCGGGAGCGTCCGTTCGCGCTCGTCGACGAGCTGGACGCAGGCCGTCTCGTGCCGCGAGCCTAGCTCACCGATCGCGGTAGCCATCGCTTCGGCGCCCTCGGGCCCGGGCAGGAAGTCGGAGACGACCGCCACGAGCGCGCGGCGGCGCAGGGCGCGCGCGAGGCGGCGCAGGGGCGGCGCGAACGCGGTGCCGCGCGAGGCGGGGCGGAAGGAGAGCACCTCTCGGATGATGCGCAGCGCCTGGCGGCGGCCCTTGCGGGGCGGGACCCAGAGCTCTTCGCGGTCCGTGAAAAGCAGCAGGCCGGCCCGGTCGCCCGCGCGGAGGGCGGACACGGCGAGGCAGGCGGAGACCTCGGCGGCGCGCTCACGGAGGGTGGCCCGGCCCGACCCGAAGGCGCCGGAGCCGGAGACATCGACCGCGAGCACGAGGGTCAGCTCACGCTCCTCGCGGTGGAGGCGCACGAACGGCCGGCCCGTGCGGGCGGTCACGTTCCAGTCCATCGTGCGCACGTCGTCGCCCGGCACGTACTCGCGCAGTTCTTCGAAGTCGGTGCCGCGGCCCTTGAAGCGGGAGAGGTAGGCCCCGCTCATCGCGTCGTTCACCGCCCGGGCGGCCACGATCTCGACGCGTCGCGCGTCGCGGAGCGCATCCTGCGGGGTCGTCGGGACGGCGGCGGCCACGGCGGCTTTCAGGGCACTGGCACGGCGTCGAGCACGCGGCGCACGACCTCGTCGGCGCCCACGCCCTCGGCGTCGGCCTCGTAGGTGAGGATCAGACGGTGGCGCAGCACGTCGGGGGCGACGTCCTTCACGTCCTGCGGCGTCACGTGGTCGCGGCCCTGCAGGTAGGCCCATGCCTTCGCGGCGAGGGTGAGGCTGATGGTCGCCCGCGGGGAGGCGCCGAACTGCACGAACCTGCCGAGGTCGGGCCCGCCCGGCTGCTGTCCGCGTGTGGCGAGCACGAGGGAGACGACGTAGTCGCGCACGGGGTCCGTGACGCGCACGGCGTCGACCGCTCCGCGGGCGGCGAGGATCTCGGCCGGCGTGACCACGGACTCGACGTCGAGCCTGGGCGCGGTCGTGGCCATCGCGTCGAGGATGCGGCGCTCCTCTTCGCGCGAGGGGTAGCCCACGTTGAGCTTGAGCATGAACCGGTCGACCTGGGCTTCAGGGAGGGGGTAGGTGCCCTCCTGGTCGATCGGGTTCTGCGTAGCGAGCACCAGGAACGGCGAGGGCAGCGCGTGCGTCTCGCCGCCGAGCGTGACCTGGCGCTCCTGCATGGCCTCGAGCAGGGCCGACTGGACCTTGGCGGGCGCGCGGTTGATCTCGTCGGCGAGCACGAAGTTGGCGAACACCGGGCCCTTCTTGGCGGTGTAGGACCCTGTCTTCGGGTCGTAGATCAGGGTGCCGACGATATCGGCCGGCAGCAGGTCGGGCGTGAACTGGATGCGCGAGAACTCCCCGTCGACCGCCTGCGCGAGCGTGCGGACCGAGAGCGTCTTCGCGAGACCGGGCACGCCTTCGAGGAGCACGTGGCCGTTGGCGAGGAGGCCGACGAGCAGCCGGTCCACCAGGTATTGCTGGCCGACCACGACGCGGGCGACTTCGGCGCGGAGACGGGGCACCCAGGTGCCGGCGAGATCAGGGGAGGACATGGAGTGGGGATGTAAGGGGGCTGGGGCGGACCTCCGCCGTACCGACAGTGAGCGCCGCGAGGGGCGCCTTTCGTCCAATGACCTAGCAGGAGCCCAGGGACTTCTCAACCGCCGCCTTCACAAAAGCGGCGAAGAGCGGGTGCGGGCGGTTGGGTTTGGACTTAAACTCAGGGTGGTACTGGACCCCCACCATGAAAGGGTGGTCCCGGACCTCGACGATCTCGACCAGTCCGGTGCCCGGGTTGGTGCCCCCGACCGTCAGCCCGGCGGCCTCCAGGCGCTGCCGGTAGGCGTCGTTGTATTCGAACCGGTGGCGGTGCCTTTCGGAGACCTTGTCCACGCCGTAGGCCGCCCGCGCCCGGGACCCGGGGGTGAGGACGCATTCATAGGCGCCCAGCCGCATCGTGGCCCCCTTGTCGGTCACCTCCTTCTGCGCCTCCATGAGGTGGATGACCGGGTCGGGCGTGACGGGGTCGAATTCGGTCGAATGCGCCTTGGCGAGGCCGAGCACGTTGCGCGCGAACTCGATGACCGTGATCTGCATGCCTAGGCACAGCCCGTAGTAGGGGACCTTGCGCTCACGGGCGAAGCGGGCGGCGAGGACCTTGCCCTCGATGCCGCGCGAGCCGAAACCGCCGGGGACGAGGATGCCGTCGAGCCCCTCCAGCCTGGCGGCGCCCTCCGTCTCGAGGTCCTCGGCGTCGATGCGGACGATCTCCACCGCGGCCTCGTTGGCGATGCCGCCGTGGACGACCGACTCGTACACCGACTTGTACGCGTCCTGCAGCTCGATGTACTTCCCGACGACCCCGATGCGCACGCGGCGCTTCGGCTCGAGGAGCCGGCGCACCACCTCGCGCCAGGGCGCGATGTCGCAGGGGCCGCATTGCAGCCCGAGTCTCCGCACGACGACGTCGTCCATGCGCTGCTCGGCGAGCATCAGCGGCAGCTCGTAGATGGAGTGGGCGACGTCTCGGCACTCGAACACGCAGTCGGCGCCGACGTTGCAATAGAGCGAAAGCTTCTGGCGGTTGTCCTCGCCGATCGGGCGGTCCGTGCGGCACACGAGCAGGTCGGGCTGGATGCCGATCTCGCGCAGCTTGGCGACCGACTGCTGGGAGGGCTTCGTCTTCAGCTCGCCCGCGGCGCGGATGAAGGGCACGAGCGTGCAGTGGAGGAAGGCCACGTTCTCGCGGCCGGCGTCGTGCTGGAACTGGCGCAGGGCCTCGAGGAAGGGCAGCCCCTCGATGTCGCCCGTGGTGCCCCCGATCTCGGTGATAAGGACGTCGACCCCCTCGCCGCCCGCGCGGATCCGGCCCTTGATCTCGTCGGTGACGTGCGGGATCACCTGCACGGTCTTGCCGAGGTAGTCCCCGCGGCGCTCTTTTTGGATGACCGTCTCGTAGACCTGGCCCGAGCTGAGGCTGTTGAGCCGGGAGAGCGCGCCGGAGGTGAAGCGCTCGTAGTGGCCGAGGTCGAGGTCGGTCTCCGCGCCGTCGTCGAGCACGTAGACCTCGCCGTGCTGGTAGGGGCTCATGGTGCCCGGGTCCACGTTGAGGTAGGGGTCGAACTTCTGGATTCTCACCTTCAGCCCGCGGCACTCGAGCAACGCGCCCAGGGCCGCCGACGTGAGCCCCTTCCCGAGTGAGGAGATCACGCCGCCGGTGACGAATATGTACTTCATGTAAGGGGTTCTGGGGTGTGTGATTTCCGGTAAAAAAGATAAGACCGGCGGTCCGCGGAACGGGCGCCGGTCTGGACTTTTGGATTTCATCCCCCGGGAAATCTCTGGCAAGCGGTTTTTCCCGCCGACCTCCGCCGGCTTATGAGCGATTGTGACGACTGGGCGGGGTCGGGCTAATAACACCCCCCGGACCCTGGTCTGGGGTGGAGCGCGGCCCGGGCCTGCTTTTGATGGTACTCCGACCAAGTCCAGCCCTCGCCGCGCATGTCCGCATCCACCTGTCAGGCCTGCCGACCGTCCTCCATCGGGAAAAAGGTCGTCATGGCGATCACCGGCCTCGTCCTGGCCGGCTTCGTGCTCGGCCACATGTCGGGCAACCTCCTGATGTTCAAGGGCCCCGAGGCCATCGACGCCTACGCCCGCTGGCTTCACGCGAGCCCGGCCCTCGTCTGGACCGCGCGCATCGTCCTCATCTTGAGCGCGGCCGCCCATATCTGGGCCGGGGTGACGCTCACCCTCGAGAATCGCGCCGCCCGCGACGGCGGACCGGCCCTCGAGGCCACCCGTCGGGCTACCCTCGGGTCCCGCACCATGCCCTACACCGGCCTCGTCCTCCTCGCCTTCATCGTCTTCCACCTCCTCCACTACACCTTCCAGGCGGCGGCGCTCGGCGGGCGGAAATTCGACAGCGTCTACGCCATGGTCGTCGCGGGCTTCTCCTGCGCCCCCGTCTCCGCCTTCTACGTGGTTAGCATGCTGCTCCTCTGCCTGCACCTCGGCCACGGCTTCAGCAGCCTCTTCCAGACCCTCGGCCTACGCAACGAGCGCTGGCGCGGCCGGCTGGACCGGCTCGCCCTGGCCTACGCCTGGGCCGTGGCGCTCGGCTTCGTCTCCATCCCCGTGGCGGTCCTCGCGGGCGTCCTCAAGTGAGCACCATGAACCTCGACGCCAAGATCCCGGCCGGCCCGCTGGCCGACAAGTGGGCCAGCCATAAGGCGAAGCTGCGCCTCGTGAACCCGGCCAACCGCCGCAAATATCACGTCATCGTGGTCGGTTCCGGCCTCGCTGGCGGCGCCGCCGCCGCGACCCTCGGCGAGCTCGGCTACCAGGTGTCCTGCTTCTGCTACCAGGACAGTCCGCGCCGCGCGCACTCCATCGCCGCGCAGGGCGGCATCAACGCCGCTAAGAACTACCAGAACGACGGCGACAGCGCGCGCCGCCTGTTCCTCGACACCGTCAAGGGCGGCGACTACCGCGCCCGCGAAGCCAACGTCTACCGCCTCGCCCAGCTCTCGACCTCCATCATCGACCAGTGCGTGGCCCAGGGAGTGCCCTTCGCCCGCGAATACGGCGGCCTCCTCGCCAACCGCTCCTTCGGGGGCGCGCAGGTCTCGCGTACCTTCTACGCCCGGGGCCAGACAGGGCAGCAGTTGCTCCTCGGCGCCTATTCGGCGCTCTCCCGCCAGATCGGGCTCGGCACGGTCAGGATGCATCCGCGCCACGAGATGCTGGACGTCGTGCTCGTCGGCGGCCACGCCAAGGGGATCATCACCCGCGACCTCGTCACCGGCGAGGTCAAGGCCCATTCGGCCGACGCGGTCGTGCTCTGCACCGGCGGCTACGGCAACGTCTTCTACCTCTCGACCAACGCGCAGGGCTGCAACGTCACCGCCACGTGGCGCGCCCACCGCCGCGGCGCCGGCTTTGCCAACCCCTGCTACACGCAGATCCACCCAACCTGCATCCCCGTGCACGGTGAGGACCAGGCCAAGCTGACCCTCATGTCGGAGTCGCTCCGAAACGACGGACGCGTCTGGGTGCCCAAGGATTCCGCCGACTGCGGTCGCGCCCCCGCGGACGTGCCCGAGGAGCGCCGCGACTACTTCCTCGAGCGCAAGTACCCCAGCTACGGCAACCTCGCCCCGCGCGACATCGCCTCGCGCGCCGCCAAGGAGGCCTGCGACGAGGGCCGCGGCGTCGGTCCCGCCGTCGACGGCCGGCGCCTCGGCGTCTACCTCGACTTCTCCGCCTCCATCGCCCGCCTCGGCGAGGGCGTGATCCGCGAGCGGTACGGCAACCTGTTCGACATGTACGAGAACATCACGGGCGAGAACGCGTACCGGCAGCCGATGCGCATCTTCCCCGCGGTGCACTACACCATGGGCGGCCTCTGGGTGGACTACAACCTGCAGTCCACCATCCCGGGGCTCTTCGTGGGCGGCGAGGCGAACTTCTCCGACCACGGCGCCAACCGGCTGGGCGCCTCCGCCCTCATGCAGGGGCTGGCCGACGGCTATTTCGTCCTTCCCTCGACCGTGGCGGACTACCTCGCCGGCGTCGGCCTCGCGGGCCGTCCTTCCGCCGACGGCCCCGAGTTCCGCGCCGCGCTCAAGGAGGTCAACGACCGCGTCGCCCGCCTGCTCTCGATCAACGGCAACCGCACCGCCCGCAGCTACCACAAGGAGCTCGGACGCATCGTCTGGGATCGCTGCGGCATGGCCCGCGACCGCGCCGGCCTTGAGCGCGCCATCGCCGACATCCGCGGGCTGCGCGAGGACTTCTGGCGCAACGTCCGCGTCACGGGCGGAGCCGACGGGCTCGCGCCCGAGCTGGAGCGCGCCGGCCGCGTGGCCGACTTCCTCGAGTTCGGCGAACTCATGTGCCGCGACGCGCTCGAGCGCGAGGAATCCTGCGGCGGGCATTTCCGCACCGAGCACCAGGACGACGGGGAGGCGCGTCGCGACGACGCCCGCTTCGCCCACGTCGCCGTCTGGGAGTGGCAGGGCGAGGGCGCCGTGCAGCGCCGGCACGAGGAGCCCCTCCGCTACGAGGAGGTCCAGTTCACCACCCGCTCCTACAAGTGACCGCCATGGCCGCCGACACCCCTGAACGCACCCTGCGCCTGAAGCTCCGCGTCTGGCGCCAGCGCGCCGGCCGCCCCGGCGCCTTCGAGGAGCACGCGCTCGCCGCGGTGCCCGTCAGCGCCTCGTTCCTCGAGATGATGGACATGCTCAACGAGCAGCTCGTCCGGCAGGGCCGCGAGGCGTTCGCCTTCGACCATGACTGCCGCGAGGGCATCTGCGGGATGTGCTCGATGACGATCAACGGCATGCCGCACGGCCCCTTGCCGGGCGTGACGACCTGCCAGCTCCACATGCGCAACTTCCGCGACGGCGAGACGATCACCGTCGAGCCGTGGCGCGCCCGCGCCTTCCCGGTCCTCAAAGACCTCGTCGTCGACCGCTCCGGCTTCGACCGCGTCATCCAGGCAGGGGGCTTCATTACCGTCCGCACGGGCTCCGCGCCCGAGGCCAACAACACGCCCGTGCCCAAGGCCGTCTCCGACGAGGCGATGGACGCCGCGGAGTGCATCGGGTGCGGCGCCTGCGTCGCTTCGTGCAAGAACGGCTCGGCCATGCTTTTCGTGGGCGCGAAGGTCACGCACCTCAGCATCCTGCCGCAGGGCCAGCCGGAGCGGGAGCGCCGTGCGCTGGCCATGGTGAAGGCCATGGACGAGGCCGGTTTCGGCAACTGCACCAACTACGGAGAATGCCAGGCGCACTGCCCGAAGAGCATCACGCTCGACGTAATCGCCCGGCTCAACCGCGAGTACGTCCGCGCCCGGGTGAAGGCGTTCTTCTCCACCACCGGCAAGCCCCGCAAGGGCGGCGACTGACCCGGCCTCGGCCTCAGTCGGCCTCGGCCAGGTCGCCCGAACGGAGGACGACGCGGTTGTTGCCGGTCGCCTCGCGCACGGCGGCGAGGAAGGCCGCCGCGCCCTGCGGATCGCGCAGGACGACGTCATAGCAGGCCTCGAGCTGCAGGCCCGCCTGCACGTTCTCGAGCGAGCGGAGCTCGTGGCGGGCGAGGTGCCCGGCGAAGGCCGCCGCGAGGACGGTCGCCGGGTCCTGGTCGGGACCGAGGCGTGCGCGCAGCCGCAGGGGCGGGGGCGGCGCGGCGAACAGGTCCGCCCTCGAGAGCAGCAGCGCGAGGCCGCACACGGCCGGCACGGTCACGGCCGCGAGGACGTATTGCCGCGCGCCGACGGCGAGGCCGGCGCCCATCGCCAGGAAGACGAACGCGATGTCGCGCGACTGCCGCACGGTGCGGCGGAAGCGGATGATGGAGAAAGCGGCAAACATGCCGAAGGCGGCGGCCGCGTTGCCCGAGACGACCATGATGGTCAGGGTCACGACGGTGCCGAGGATGACGAGGGTGTGGACGTAGTCCTGGGAGTAGCGCTCCGGTCCGCAGACCGACCGGTAGGTGCGCCCTACCAGCGCGCTCAGCCCGAAGCTGAGCAGGACGGCGAAGAGGATCTCGAGCACGGCCGGCGACGGTGCGCCGAAGGACTTGGGGATGAGGAGCGCGTGCAGGCGCTCCTCCAGGGTCGGGGCTTGGGCGAGGAGGTCGGGGGTCAGGAGCATCGGGGAAGGGGGTCCAGCGCAGCCATGCCGGCGGCGTACTTGCTGAAAGGGCGCGGACGGATGCCAATGCGCGCAAGCAGGACGGCAATCCCTAACGGCACGGCGCCCTCGCCCTTGAGCTCCAGCACGAGGAGCCCGTCCTCCAGGGCGCGCGTCCCGAACCGTCGGTCGTCGGGCGCGGGCCGGAGGTCGTCGCCCCGCACGAGCAGGTCGCGGTCGAGGGTCAGCCGCAGCGCGCCAAGGGACCAAGCGCGGCGATTGTAGCGCATCAGGCAGGCCGGGCGCAGGCCGGCCTGTCGCGCGAAGGCGGCGATCTCCGCGGCGGCGGCGCGGTCGCGCGGGTCGGTCTGGTCGACGGCCGCCGCCTCGCCGACGGCCAGCGCCGCGCAGGCCTCCGGAGTTCCCCGGGCGCGGACTTTGGCGCCGTCCGCGCCGTCCTTGCGCTTGAGCTCGGCGAAGGTCGTCGGGGCGATGCGGCCGTCGTCGCTGCCGTAGCAGCGCACGCGCACCTTGCTCCGGAAGGGCGTCCCGCGACGCTGGGCCTCGAGCGCGGAAAAGGCGGGGCAGTCGTGGTAGAGCGTGACGACGGGGTACGCGCCGCCGGCTACGGCATCGGGGATGAGCGCCGCGCCGAGCTCGCAGACGAGCGCGTCGGCCTGTGGTCCGCCGACGAGGAACTTGTGTTCGAAGCGCGCGGACATCGCTCAGGGCAGGCGGACCAGCGAGAGGGTCGAACGGTCGATCCACGCTTCGCCGCCGGCGGCCTTGAGCTCCATCACCAGCGTGGGCTCGGATTCTTCGGCTAGGGCGAAGTCGACGCTCACCGAGCGCCAGGTCTGGGTGCCGTTCAGGGATTTCACGGCAGGGTCCTCGGACTGTCCGGAGAGACGGATGCGGAAGCCGGGACCCTTCGCAGGGTCCGCCTTCACCTCTTTCGTGCGCACGCCGGCCGTGAGGCGGTAACGTCCGGCCGGCAGCGCCAGCTGCAGCCGCCAGTCCGCTCCGCCTTCGGCGTCGACGCCCAGTCGGTAGGTGCCACGCCCATCGAGGTCGGTCTCGTTCGCCTTGGCGTCCTTGTCCGTCGAGCGGCTCCATCGGTAGGCGCCCAGGGCGACTGCGCCGCCGGAGCGACGCAGTCGCGAGGCATCCTCCAGCTGCTGCCGCACGGAGTCCAGCCGCCGTCGGATCCGTTCGGAGGCCTCCCGCCCGCGGTCGGTGAAGCGTTTGGACTCCTCGGCGGAGATCGGGCGCAGCCGAAGCTGCACCGCCTCGGCGACGACGAGCGCGCGCTTGGGCCAGTCGACCGGCCGAAGGGCGCGCTCGTAGACCTGCACGAACTGCTCGCGGTAGCGGGCGCGGATGGCCGGGTAGGACCACAGCGCGTCCGGCACCAGTCCGCCCGGCCGGCGGAACACGTACCAATGGTCGTCGCCGAAGACCTGGTCCATCCCGTGCAGGATGAAGTGGAAGCGTCCGTCGGTCCGGTTCTCGTAGATGCGGTAGTTGTTACGATTGAAGGAGTAGCCGTCCCAGTGGCAGAAGACCTGCTCCATCGCGAGGTGGCGCAGGTAGGCGTCGACGTCCACCACGGCGTTGAGGCGCTCGGCGCGTTTCGCCGGATCCTGCTCCCGGCAGGCGCCGATGAGCTCCATCAGCCGCCGGTTGTCCTTGGGGTCGCCGCGGTCGACCTCTATGTCGGGCCGGATGTCGGCCACGAAGCCGCCGTCGTAGAGGTGTCCCTTGGTGTCCTTGAAGAAGTACCCGAGGAACTCCGCGTTGAAGCCCTCCTTGAGCACGTAGGGTCCGAGGGCCTTGCCGTTGAGCGAGACCCAGGCGTGGGTGCAGCGCGACGCGGGCACGCCGGCCTTGCGGGCCATCTCGCCCGCGAGCAGCTCGAGCAGCATCGTCCCGTCCTGCGCGCAGTTGTTGAGCTGGAACTTACCGAGCCCCCGGAACTCCTGCTTCTTGAGCGTCTTGTCAGTGCGGATGGAGAAGCCAGGCCGGGGGTCGGTGATCGGGCGGAAGCTGCCGGCCGAGCCCTTCAGCTTGACGTGGCAGTCCTTGAGCGTGGCGCCGCCCTGTTCGGCGAGGACGAAGTCGACCCATGCGCGCGGGTCCTTCTCGAGCGCCTGCAGCGCCGCTGGCTCCAGGCGGAGGTCGATCCGGGGCAGGGCGCCGGCGAAGAGCGCGTCGGGTGAGACTTCGCCGGGCGTCTGCTGCGCCAGGAGACGCGACGTCGCGAGGGTGGCCAGCAGGGCGGGGCGGAGCGCGCTCACGACGGCCCATCCTGCGCGCGGCGCCACCGCAGTCAACGGCGCTCCGGTTCGCCGAGCAGCAGGGCGCAGCTCTCGTCGAGGCCCCCTGGGCGGCAGCGCCGCAGCCAGACCTCCCGATGCCGGGCCAGCAGCGAGGCCCTTTCCCCGGAGGGAAGGGAGGTGCCCAGCGCACGACGGAATCCGGCGGCAGCGAGGTCGAGGCCGAGCGTCAGCTCCTCGCGAACGCGCGCGTCGGAGATGCCGGCGGCTGATGCCAGGCAGCGGCCGAGGTGCGCGAGCGAGGCCTCGATCTCCTCCGCTTTCACGCCCTCGAGATGCCCGGGCAGCGCATCGGGCGCGCAGGTGAGGAGGTCCCAGGACAGGCTGCGGTTGCGCACCGCCTTCGCCGTGAGACCGTCCAGCGCGCCCATGAGGCGCAGCGCCTCGGCCGTCGCGGCGCCGTCGGCGGCGGTGAGTCCGCCCAGCGCCGCGCATCCGCGCGCGAAGTCCGGCGAGAGGTTGGCCGTGTGGCGCCAGGCCATCGCCAGGCCCGCCGTCATCGGCAGCCACGAAGTCGGCCACGGCTGGTGATGCCCGCCGTCCCCCCAGGTCGTGATGAGCGTGCCGCGCGCGCCGTGTCGCAGCGCGGCGACGACGGCCTCGGCCTGGTTGGCGAGCGCGTTGTCCAGCCGCCCCGTGAAGCTCTGCCACGCGGACGTGCCCGGCGCGGCGATGAAGTCCCGCCCGAGTTCCTTCAGTCGGCCGCATTGGGCTTCGAACGGATGCCCAGCGTCGTAGCCCCACACCACCGGCGTGGCGTCGGCGGGCGCGTCCTGCGCGAGCGCAGGATCCTCCATCAGGATGTCGGCCCAGAACATCGGACGACGTCCCCGTTCCGAGGCCAGCGCGCAGATCTCGCGGAGATGGTCGACGTAGACGCGCCGCTTGCCCCGCGCCGCCACGGCCGCCTTGCTGCGGCCTTGGCCGAGTTCCCACGGCTCGTCGCCGCCGACGTTGACCTGCCGGCTGCGGAAGTGCGGCAGCAGCCCGTCGAGCAGTCCGGCGACGAACCGGAGCGAGGCCTCGTCCGGAAAGAGCGTGCCAGGGACCGGCTTGAACTGGCCCGTGAGCGGGTGCGTCCAGCCGTCGGGACATTCGGCGAGCGGACGGTAGCGCGGATGGCGCAGCCAGCGTTCCATGTGGCCGAAGGTGTTGAGATTGGGGACGAGCTCGATGCCGCGGGCGGCGCACGCGTCGTCCAGTTCCCGCACCTGCTCCGGCGTGAGCGGCGAGGCGTCGCGCCACGCGTCCTCGTGCCCCGGGAAGGCGAACGCATGCTCCACGTAGAGTTGGAGCTGGTTCGCGCGCAGCGCGTGCAGGCCCTCCACGAGCGCGAGCAGCTCCTCCTGCCGCAGGATCCGCAGGCGCGAGACGTCGAGCATGAAGCCCCGCACCGGCAGGTCGGGCCCGTCGAGGATCTCCAGCCTCGGGAGCGCGTCGGGATTCTGCGCGTGGATCTGCCGTAGCGTCTGCGCGGCGTAGAGCGAGCCGCGCGGGCCGCCCGATTTCACATGCACCCCGGCCGCCCCGATCTCGATCCGGTATTCCTCCTCGCCGAGCGAGGCCGCGCGTTCGAACCGGCAGGCGCCGCCGCCCCAGGCCTCCTCCGCTTCGGCGACGGTGCGGGGCAGGGATTCGAGGAACCGGCGCGTCGGATGCGGCGCCGGGGGGACCTGCAGGAAGCCTCCGAGCAGGGTCAGTTCCCGCGGACGGGGCAGCAGCACGGGCAGGCTGGCGCGCATCACCGGAGGGTTGGGCGGGGCGCCCCGCCGGGCAAGCCGCCATCTGCTGTTCCCGCTTGGAGTCCCCGCCGTGTCAGCCTAGACCTCCGTCCTTACCCCGTTCCTATGCTACGCCCATCCAGCCTCCTTTTCCTCGCGGCCGCCGCCGGCGCCGTGCCCGACGGCTTCGTCATCCGCGAGTTCCTCGGCAACGCCCAGGTGCCCGAGATCTACCCGACGGCCGTGACGGCCGCGGCCAACGGCGACGTCTACGTGTCGTCGGACAAGAACGGCTCCCTCGGCCACAAGCCCGGCATGGGCCGCATCCTCATCGCCCGTGATACCAAGGGCGCCGGCGTCGCCGACCAGGTCATCGAATACACCAAGGTCGAGAGCCCGCGCGGCGGCCACTACGTCGGCGGCGTCCTCTACCTCGTCCACCCGCCCTTCCTCTCCAAGTTCCAGGACAAGGACGGCGACGGCAAGGCCGACTACGACACCGAGCGCACCCTCCTCGTCGACGGCCTCGGCGGCGGCATCGAGCACCCGCGCGGAGCCGACCACACGACCAACGGCACCCGCATGGGCATCGACGGCTGGCTTTACATCGCCGTCGGCGACTTCGGCGCGGGCTTGCTGCGTGACAACGCCGGCGCCATCGGCCTCGGCGACAAGAAGCGCGTCACCCTCTACGGCGGCGGCGTGATGCGCGTCCGCCCCGACGGCACCGAGCTCGAGGTCTACACCGAGATGACCCGTAACATCTGCGACATCGCGATCTCCCCGACCCTCGACCTCTTCTCCCGCGACAACACCAACGACGGTAAGGGCTGGAACACTCGCTTCCACCACTTCACCTCCCTCGCCAACCCTGGCTACCCCCGACTGTACAAGAACTTCGCCGACGAGATCGCCCACCCCCTCGCCGACTACGGCGGCGGTTCCGGCACCGGTGGCCTCTACCTGAGCGAGCCCGGCTTCCCCGGCGACTTCGGCGAATCCCTGTTCACCTGCGACTGGACGACCGGGACGCTGCACCGCCATCCGGTCAGCCGCTTCGAGGCCACCTTCGTCGCGAAGCAGGAGACCTTCGAGAAGGTCCCCCGCGCGACCGACTTCGACGTCGACGGCAACTCCCGCCTCTTCCTCTCCGACTGGCGCGGCGGCGGCTTCAAGTACCTGGGCGACGGCAAGCCCCAGTTCAAGAAGGTCATGAAGGACGGCAAGGAGGTCGAGGAGCCGATCTACTATCCGAACGGCACCGTCCAGATCATCACCGCCAAGGACGTGAAGCCCAACGTCTACGTCGACGTCACCAGGCTCTCCGACGCCGACCTGGTGAAGCAGCTCTCCTCGAAATCCGCCGTCCAGCGCCTCGAGACCCAGCGCCAGATCATCGACCGCGCCAAGCCCGAGCTCGCCGAGCCCGTCCTCGCGATCGCGAAGTCCGCTTCCGCGCACCTCTATTCCCGCGTCGCCGCCATCTTCACCTACAAACAGCTGCTCGGCGCCAAGGCCAACGAGGCCCTCGTCGCCCTCGCCAAGGACGCCGCCGTCCGCGAGTTCGCCCTCCGCGCGCTCGCCGACCGCACCACGCAGCTCGAAGGCGTGCCGGTCCAGCTCTTCGTCGACTCCCTGAAGGACGCCGACCCGCGCGTCCGCCTCCAGGCCCTCATCGGCCTCCAGCGCCTCGGCGCGAAGGACGCCGCCCCGGCCATCCTCGCCGCCGCCGCCAAGTGGCCGGCCGACGAGTCCAAGCTCGGCGAAGGCGAGCACTACCGCCTCCCGCACACCGCGATCGCCGCGCTCGCGCGCCTCGGCAACGCCCAGGCCTGCCTCGCCGCCCTGGCCGATCCGGCCCAGCGCTTCATCGCCTTCCGCGCCCTGCAGGGCATCCACTCCGACGAAGCCGTCGACGGCCTGCTCAAGCTCAGCCTGAGCGGCGACGAAGCGGTGCGCTTCGGCGCCGTCTCGGCCCTCGCCCGTCTCTACCACGTCGAGAAGCCCTGGAACTACAAGGACTGGTGGAGCACCCGCCCTGACGACCGCGGCCCCTACTTCGAGCCGGTCGCCTGGTCCGCCACCCCGCGCATCCACAAGGGGCTGGAGTCGGCCTACGCCCGGCTGCCGGGCGGCCTCCGCATGGCCTCGCTCGAGGTCATGTCCAGGAACCGCATCGTCATCACCGACCTCAAGCTGGAAGGTCTCGATCCGCTCCGCCTCGCCATGGCCACGCAGACGCTGCGCCCCGCCGACGTCGCGCTGCTCACCGACGCCGCCCTGCAGGCCTCGCGCAAGTGGGACGAGCGTCTCGACTGCTACAAGGCCCTGCTGAAGGTCGAGGGCGACGCCGGCCTCGAGGCCCGCGTGAAGGTCCTCGCCGGCTGGGCCAGGGATCCCAAGGCGCCGGGCGCCGCCACCCAGGCGACCAACGACTTCATCTACGAGGCCGAGCGCGGCAACCAGGTGAACAAGCTCCGATCGATGGCCAACAAGGCCGACGATGCCGTCTCGACGATCCTCTGGAAGGCCCTGTTCAACGTCCTGAGCAGCCCGCTCACCAAGGAGCAGCACAAGAAGGCCGTCCGCGGCCACATCGAGAAGAACCCGCGCGACATCGGCTTCTTCCACGCCATCGCCGACCTCGGCCTGACGGGCTTCGACAAGCAGCTGAAGGAGGGCATGAAGGGCGACAACGTTATCCAGATCAAGGCCGCCGAGGCCGCGCTCGCCGCGGGCAAGCTCGCCGCCGCCAGCAAGGGCAAGAAGATCGTCGAGCTCGACGCCAAGGTCGTCGCCAGCGCGGCGCTCAAGGGCCGCGGCAACGTGAAGAACGGCCAGCGTCTCTTCACCCAGCAGGGCTGCGTCGCGTGCCACGCGGTCGACCCCGCCGCCGAGCAGAAGGGGCCCTACCTCGGTGCCGCCGGAGCGAAGTTCCCGCGCGAGTACCTGATCGAGTCGATCCTCGACCCGAACAAGGTCGTCGCCCAGGGCTTCCAGACCTCCGTCTTCCAGATGAAGGACGATTCCGAGCAGATGGGCTTCGTCACCGCCGAGGCCGACGGCGTCGTCACCCTCCGCAACATCGCCGGCCAGGTCTCCAAGATCAAGCGCGCCGACGTCCGCAACGAACGTCACCTCCCCCAGTCGATGATGCCCGCCGGACTGGCCGCGGGTCTCACCGTCGAGGAGTTCACCTCGCTCGTCGAATACCTCGTCTCCCTCCGGGCCGTCGGGGGCTGACTGCGGGCCTCGCGCCGGAGGGCCGGGGCGTCCGTCCCGCCCCCGGGCGGGCGCGGCCGGCTGGAATATGACGCATCTACTCATCTTGATAGGTTGATGGCCGCTTGCATTCGACGGCCTTTCTTCCATCGTCCGGAAGCCATGGCGAAGTCCTCCTCCTTCCTCTTCTCCTCCGAGTCCGTCGGCGAGGGTCACCCCGACAAGGTGGCCGACAGCATCTCGGACTCCGTCCTCGACGCCTGCTTCGCGCAGGACCGCTTCTCCCGCGTCGCCTGCGAGACCCTGGTCAAGAGCGACCACGTCGTCATCGCCGGCGAGCTGACCACCAAGGCCCGCGTCAACTTCGAGCAGGTCGTCCGGGCGGCCATCCGGGAGATCGGCTACGTCAACGACGACGACGTCTTCCACGCCGACAAGGTCTTCGTCACCAACCTCCTCACCCAGCAGTCGCCCGACATCGCCCAGGGCGTCGACGAGCGGAAGGCCGAGGGCAAGAAGCACGCTAAGATGGGCGCCGGCGACCAGGGCATCATGTTCGGCTACGCCTCCAAGGAGACCCCGGAGCTGATGCCCGCCCCGGTGATGTTCGCCCACCGCCTCAACCGTGCCCTGGCCCGCATCCGGAAGTCCGGCGCCCGCGGCACCGAGTGGCTGCGGCCCGACTGCAAGTCCCAGGTCGCCGTGCGTTACGAGGCCGGGCGGCCCGTCGCCATCGAGAACGTCGTCATCTCCACCCAGCACACCGCCGACGTCTCGCACCGCCGGATCGAGAAGTTCTGCGTCGAGCAGGTCATCCGCAAGGTCCTGCCCGCCGCGCTCCTTTCCCGCCGCACCGAGTTCCTGATCAACCCCACCGGCCGCTTCGTCGTCGGCGGGCCCCAGGGCGACTGCGGCCTCACCGGTCGCAAGATCATCGTCGACTCCTACGGCGGCATGGGCCGTCACGGCGGCGGCGCCTTCTCGGGCAAGGACCCGACCAAGGTCGACCGTTCCGCGGCCTACATGGCCCGCTGGGTCGCCAAGCACATCGTCGCTTCCGGCGCCGCCGAGCGCGTCGAGATCCAGGCCGCCTACGCCATCGGCCATCCTGAGCCGACCAGCCTGCACGTCGACACCTTCGGCACCGGCCGGGTCTCCGACGAGCGCATCCTCCGCGCCGTGAAGAAAGTCTTCCTCTTCAACCCCGCCGAGATCATCCGCCAGCTCGACCTGCGCCGCCCGATCTACCGCGCCAGCACCCACTACGGACACTTCGGCAAGAAGGGCCTGCCCTGGGAGACCACCTCCCGCCTGGCCGCCTTCCGCAAGGCCCTCGGCGCCTGACCTTCACAAGCCATGCCCAAGAAATTCAACGACTACGAAGTGGCCGACCTCTCCCTCGCGGAGTGGGGCCGCAAGGAACTCCAGGTCGCCGAGCACGAGATGCCCGGCCTCATGGCCCTGCGCGAGAAGTTCGGCCGGAAGAAGCCCCTGAAGGGCGTGCGCATCTCCGGCTCCCTGCACATGACCGTGCAAACCGCCGTGCTCATCGAGACCCTCGCCGAGCTCGGCGCGGACGTCCGCTGGGCCTCCTGCAACATCTTCTCCACCCAGGACCACGCCGCCGCGGCGATCGCCAAGGCCGGCCTGCCCGTCTTCGCCTGGAAGGGCGAGACCCTCGAGGAGTACTGGGAGTGCACCATGCGCGCGCTCACCTGGCCCGACGGCAGCGGCCCGCAGCTGATCGTCGACGACGGCGGCGACGCCACGCTCCTCATCCACAAGGGCTATGAGCTTGAGAACGGTTCGAAGTGGGTGAACACCCCCTCGGAGTCGGAGGAGGAGCAGATCATCAAGAACCTGCTCAAGAAGGTCGCCAAGCGGCGCCCCGGACACTGGCACAAGGTCGTGAAGGAGTGGAAGGGCGTCTCCGAGGAGACCACCACCGGCGTCAAGCGCCTCTACCGCATGCTCGAGGAGGGCTCCCTGCTCGTGCCTGCCGTGAACGTGAACGACACCGCGACCAAGTCGAAGTTCGACAACCTCTACGGCTGCCGCGAGTCCCTCGTGGACGGCATCAAGCGCGCGACCGACGTGATGGTGGCCGGCAAGGTCGCCCTCGTCGTCGGCTACGGCGACGTCGGCAAGGGCTCGGCCCAGTCCCTCCGCGGGCTCGGCGCCACCGTGCAGATCGCCGAGATCGACCCCATCTGCGCCCTGCAGGCCGCGATGGAGGGCTACCGCGTCGTCACCGTCGAGGACACCCTCGGCAAGGCCGACATCTACGTCACCGCGACCGGCAACAAGGACATCATCACCCTTGAGCACATGCTGCGGATGAAGGACCAGGCCATCGTCTGCAACATCGGCCACTTCGACAACGAGATCCAGGTGACCCGTCTCAACGCCCATAAGGGCGCGAAGAAGGACACCATCAAGCCGCAGGTCGACCGTTACACCTTCAAGGACGGACGCCAGCTCTACATGCTGGCCGAAGGCCGCCTCGTGAACCTCGGCTGCGCCACCGGCCACCCGAGCTACGTGATGTCGACCTCCTTCACCAACCAGGTCCTCGCCCAGCTGCACCTGTGGGAGACCCGCGCCCAGGCCAAGCCCGGCGTGGCGCTCCTGCCCAAGCATCTCGACGAGGAGGTCGCCCGCCTGCACCTGCAGAAGATCGGCGCCCGGCTCACCAAGCTGTCGAAGGACCAGGCCGCCTACATCGGCGTCCAGGTCCAGGGGCCGTACAAGCCTGACAACTACCGCTACTGAGCGGAGTCTCCAGCCGTCACCGAGGGGCCGCGCAAGCGGCCCCTTCCGTTCGGCTCACTTGCCCGTGGTGCGCTGGGCGCGGAGCCACCGCAGGGCCTCGAGCTCACCCTTGGAGGACACCACCTCGAAGTAGGCCTCAAGGTCTTGGCGCGGGAGGGTGACGATGGCGCCGGCGTCCTTGGACAGGTCGCGGATTTCGTTCTGCGAGTCTTGCAGCGTGACGAGACGCTCGCCCGCGGTCAGGCCGGAAGCGTCGATGACGGTCAGGGGGTCGAGCTGCTCGACGAAGGAGCGCTCGACGCTGATGCCGGCGAGCTGGTTGATGAGCAGCTGCCCGTCGCCCTGCAGGCGCTGCCCCAGTGCGCGCCCCGCCTCGAAGGTGGGCACGGCGGCCGCGAAGTCGTTCTGCGCGATGAAGGCGTTGAGGAGCGTGCCTGTGCCCCGGCCCACCTCGGCCAGCTTCACCACGTGGGCGGCCTCGAGGGCGGTGAACGACGCGACCTTGGCCGCGAGGGGGTCGTAGCCGGCATGCAGGTAGGCGTCCTCGACGCCCGCCATGGCCTCCTTGCCGTAGTCGGCGAGCGGGCCTTTCTCGATCGAGTCGAAGAGCGCGGCGGCGGCCCGTCCATAGTCGCCCGCGGCCATGTCGCGCTGCGCCGCGAGGTAGTCCCCCATGGGGTTGTCGGGCTTGAGCAGGCGGAAGGCCTCGAGCGCCGCGGACCGTTCCTCGGCCGTCTCGCCGCGCAGCGCCAGCTCGAGCTGCGCCGCGGGGTTCGCCGCATCGGCGCCCACGGCCTCGCGCAGGTAGGCGAGGTCCTTCGTGAGGCGGAAGGCGCAGACGAGGGAGGCCGTGGAGCGGTCCTTGGCGACGAGGTAGGACTCGACCTGCTCGCGGCTGAGCTGCGGCAGCTTGCCCGTGCGCAGGTCATCGAGGACCTGCTCGAAGGGGACTTCGGCGCGCGTGCCCGGCCCGGCGATCGCCGCCGCCGAGCGCGCGGGGACGTCGCCGCGGGGCAGGACGACCTCGCGTTCCTGGGACCAGGGCCCGGGGATGTCGAACTTGCGCCCGAAGATCGCCCAGACGAGGGCCGCTCCGGCGACCATGCCGAGCAGGAAGCGGCTGCCGCCGGGTGACGGCTCCTCGTCCATCCGGTCAGACTTTCTCGAGCGACCAGGGCTTGCGCAGCTCGCGGGAGAGCATCGCCGTCGCGCCCGTGTCGTTGATGAACTTGCCCGCCGCGGCGTCGAACTTCAGCTTGCGGCCGGTGAACACCGCGGCGTTGCCGAGGTGGCCGATCGTGGTGGTGTGGTGGGCGGCCATGACGTGCGAGACGGGTCGGCGCCGCGATTGCACGCAGTCGACGAACTCCTGATAGTGGTCGGTCGTGCCCGGGCAGCGCCAGGCGTCCGGCCCCAGGTCCTTGTCCCACAGCCCCTCGATGGAGCAGGTCTGCCGGCCGCGCGTGACGAACACCTCGCCCTTCTCGCCGTGGAAGCGCATGCCCATGAAGGAGCTGCTGACCGACATCTCGAACCCGTCGGCGTAGCCGACCGTGTAGTCGTACTCCGCGTGGGTGTCCCACGGACCCTCGCAGAGCTTGCCGGTGCCGTGGACCGAGACCGGAAACTCGGCGTCCTTGCCCATCGCCCAGGCGGCGATGTCGGGGTGGTGGCAGACCCAGTCGAGCAGCATGCCGCCGCCGAAGTTCATGTTCCACCGCCAGTGGAAGTGGAAGACGCGCGGGTCGTAGGCGAACTCCGCGGAGGGGCCGACCCAGAGGTCGTAGTCCACCTCGGCGGGGGGCTTCTCGCCGGGCGCCGCCGCCGCGGGCATGACCTGCTTGTTGGGTCCCGTGCCGACCTCGACCTTAAGGATCTTCCCCAGCATGCCGTTGCGGACCAGCTCCACGCCCCGCCGGAAGTTGGGGGTGGAGCGCTGCCACATGCCGGTCTGCCAGACGCGGCCGTTCTCCTTCACCGCCTCGGCGATCGCCTTACCTTCCGCCCACGTCTTCGCGAGGGGCTTCTCGCCGTAGACGTCGACGCCGGCGCGGAGGAAGGCGCAGCTGATGACGCCGTGCCAGTGGTCGGGCAGTCCGTGCACCATCGCGTCGGGCTTCTCCTTGGCGAGCATCTCGCGGAAGTCGACGTACTGACGCGGGGCGGCCATGCCCTTGGCGACCACCGACTCGGAGGCGGTCTTGAGCACCCGGCGGTCGACGTCACACACCGCGATCACCTGGACGCCTTTCTTGTCCATCAGTCTCCTCATGTCGCCGCCGCCCTGGGCCTTGAGGCCGACGCCCACGAGCTGCAGGCGGTTGCTGGGGGCCACGGCGCCGTCCTTGCCCAGCGCGGAGGCGGGGATGATGGTTGGGAAGCCGAGGGCGAGTCCGGAGAGGGCGGAGCGCTTCAGGAATGAACGACGGTCGTGTTTGCTCATGGGGTGAGGGGTGGCTCTTCGTAAGGGCTCAGGAGGCGGGTGGCAATCGGGATGAGCCGGCGCCTCCGGTGACGGGACCCGTGCCGACCCGTCCCCGCCTACCTGCCGAGGGCCCAGCGGACGCCGCCCAGCAGATGCCGGACGAAAAGATCCTCGGAGAAGGATTCCTTCGTGTGGCCGCCGGCGGTGTAGAACATGCGCCCCTTGCCGACCTCCTTGCACCAGGCCATGGGGTGGTGGGCCCCCATGGCGGACTTGCCGGCGTTGTAGGTGGTCTCGTCGATGGTCAGCAGCACCTCGATGTCGCGCTGCATGGGCTTGCGGAAGTTGTACCACTCGTCGCGTCGCTTCCAGTTGCGGGGCAGATGGACGGTCGAGGGATGGTCCGCGACGGCCGGGCGCAGCACGGCCTCCTGGATCGCGGGATGTCCGTTGAAGGTGCCCCCGATCATCTTCCCGTACCAAGGCCACTTGTATTCGGTGTCGGAGGCCGCATGCACGCCGACGAACCCTCCGCCGGCCTCCATCCACTGCTCAAAGGCCTTGCGCCGCGCGGCGCCTTCCTTGTCGGCCGCGGCCTTGACCTCGGGCGCGGCGTCCTTGGGCACGGATGGGGGCATGATGTCCCCGGTCGTGCTCATGAAGGCCACGACGCGGTAGCGGGCCAGGTTCTCGGAAGTGAAGACGGCCGAATCCTCGGAGAGGTCGACCTGCAGGCCGAGGGACTCGAACTGCTTCTTGAGGAGCTCATTGCCGACCGGGATGGAGTCCTTGTGACGGAAGCCGGCGGTCTTAGAGAAGACCAACGCGCGACCGGGTTCGGCGGCGAGCGCGTAAGCGGCGAGGAGCAGGGCGAGCAGGGGGCGCATGATGGGGGTCACTTCGCCGCTTCGAGCTTCTTGATGAGCCGGCCGAGGGCGGCCTTGGTCGCTTCGTTGCCGACGGACCGCTCGGCCTTGCGCAATGCGGGCAGGTCGGCGGCGGTGGCGAGACGCAGCAACCCCTTCTGGCTCTCCATGCGCATCTCCTCCTCGGCGACCGTGTCGCAGAGGGCCGCGGCCACCGCGCGGTTGTTGCGCGCGACGGAGGCGCGGATGAGCGCGGCACGGGAGACGGCGGCCAGCTCCTTGTTCCTGATGCCCGCGATGAAGGCGTCCGTCACCCCAGGGCCGGCGGTCTTGCCGAGCGCCTCGGTGGCGGCCTCGTTGAGCGTCTCGTCCCCCGCCAGGACGGCGAGGAGCGGCACGGCTCGCGCGCCGCCGATCTCCGCGAGGGCGAGGGCCGCGTCGACGCGGAGGGGGGATCCGGCCTTCCCGGCGAGCGCAGCGACGGCGTCGGCCGCCGAAGTGACCTTGGCTTCCGCGAGCGCGGCCAGGAGCAGGCGCGCCGTGCCGACATCGGTCACGCTGAGCAGACCGGCCGCGTCCTTCGCGAGCGGGCCCGCGGGTTCGTCGAGCAGCAGTTCGCGCAGCGCGTCGACCGCGGCGCGGCGCACCTCGGGCGGGGAGTCCTTGTCGCGGAGCGCGGCCGCCGGCGCCGCCCTGCCCGCGCGGAACTCCTTCAGCGCGGCGGCGTACTTGGCGTGGTCCTTGCGGGCGGGCTCGGCGGTGAGCGCGGCGGCGAGGGCGAGGAGGAGCAGGGCGTGGCGTCGCATGGCAGGGGCGTGTGCCGAAGGTGACGCGGCCGGCCCTTCTTTCAATCCCGCACCCGCGGCCCGGCCGTATTTTTACCCTTTCGCATCGGCATCGGTCGGGCAGGATGAGTCCATGTCCGAAACGCTGCACTCCCTCCGCGAGGCCAAGGCGATGCCCCTCGGGTCGCGCTTCACCGCCGTCTGCGCCCTCGGCGAGGTGGCCGTGCGCACGGCCAAGAACGGCTCGCAGTACCAGGAGTTCACCGCGGCGGACGCGACCGACGACGTCAAGGTGCGTGTCTTCAGCGACTCCCCGCTCCGCCAGGCCCTCGCGGGCCTCAAGGCCGGCTCCGTGGCCCGTGTGAGCGGCAGCGTCGGGGAGTACAGCGGGCGGCCCGACCTCAAGGTCGACGGGCTCGCCGCGCTCTCCGACAAGGAGCGGGCGGACCCGGCGGTGATGGGGCGCCTCACGCCTGTCTCGCGTCACGACCCCGCGAAGATGCGGGCCGACCTCCTGGGCATCGTCGGCCGCATCCCGCACGAGGGCCTGCGCAACACCGTCCTCTCCGTGTTCGAGGAGCACGGCGACCGTTTCTGCGAATCGGTGGCCGCGACGGGCATGCACCACGCCTTCCGTCACGGCCTCCTCGAGCACACGCTCCGCATGGCCCGGATCGCGGAGGCGCTGCTTCCGCTCTACCCGACCGTCGACCCCTCCCTCGCCGTCGCCGGCACGGTGCTGCACGACGTCGGCAAGGTCCAGGAGTACTACCGCCTCGAGCCCGGCATGGCGAAGGCCGGCTTCACGCGCGCCGGCAACCTGCACGGGCACCTCGTCCTCGGCGCCTTCATCGTGCGTGAGCACGGCCTCAAGGCGGGCCTCGACCCCGCCCTGCGCGAGCGCCTCGAGCACGTCATCCTCAGCCATCACACCCTGCGCGAATACGGGGCCTGCGCCACGCCCGCGACCCCCGAGGCGGTCTTCATCGCCCGCATCGACGACATGGACGCCAAACTCTCCGCGGTCGAGGAGGAGCAGCACCGGGCCACGCCCGGCGCCGAGTTCGTGCCCCTGCGCGCCATCGACGGGTTCCTGCTGCTGACTCCGCCCAAGACCGGTCGCTGACCGATGGACGTCCGGGAGCTGGACTTCGACCTCCCGCCGGAACGCGTCGCCGCCGTGCCCGCGGCGCGGCGCGACGCCTCGCGCCTGCTCGTGGTGCGTCGCGCGACCCGCTCGCTCGAACACCGCGCCTTCGCCGACCTCGCCGCGCTGCTGCCCCCGCGCACCGCCCTCATCCGCAACAACGTCGCGGTCATCAAGGCGCGCCTGCACGGGACGCGGCCGACGGGGGGCAGGGTCGAGTGCCTCCTGCTGCGGCCGACGTCCGACCCGAAGGAGTGGTGGTGCATGCTCAGGCCGGGCAGGCGCGCCGCGGACGCGGCCGGATTCGAGGTCGCCGGCGTGCGCGCCGCCGCCGCGGAGACCAGGGGAGGGGAGTACCGCGTGCGCTTCGAGCTCCCGTCCGGCGACACCGTCGAGGCGCTCTCCGAGCGCGCGGGCGAGCTGCCGCTACCCCCTTACGTCGTCGAGGCGCGCAAGGCCCGCGGCGTCGTCTCGGCCGACGACGAGGCCCGCTACCAGACCGTGTACGCCGACCCCGCGGCGCGCCGCGCCGTCGCCGCGCCGACGGCGGGCCTGCACTTCACCCCGGAGCTGATCGAGGGGCTGCGTCGTCTCGGCCACGACTTCCATGACCTCGTCCTGGACGTCGGCCCGGGCACCTTCCAGCCCGTCCAGGCCGAGGACGTCGCCGCGCACGTGATGCACCGCGAGTCCTATCGGATTCCGGCGGCGACCCTCCGGGCGCTGCGGGTCCGGCGTCCGCGCCTCGCCGTGGGCACGACGTCCGTGCGGGCCGCGGAGGACGCCCTGCGCCGCCTCGGCGGCGACTTCGCGGCGGCCCCGGAGGGCGACTGGGCCGCCGAGGCCGGCCTGTTCATCCGTCCGGGCGACACGGTTGGCTGCGCCGAGATGATGCTCACCAACTTCCACCTCCCCCGGTCCACGCTCCTCTGCCTCGTGGCCGCCTTCCTGACGCCCGGCAGTCCGGCCGGCCTGCCATGGCTCAAGGAGATCTACGCCGAGGCGGTCCGGCTTGAGTACCGGTTCTTCAGCTACGGGGACGCGATGCTCATCCTCTGAGGCCCTTGCCGCGGGGCTCCCGCGCCCGAAATGACGTCCGATGCGTTGACGGTACGCGCGGCTCTTCCAATATGGCCCGTCGAGCCATGCCCCGTCTCCTCGCAGCCCCCGGAGGCTTCCTGCTTTCCTGCCTGACCCTGCTCGCCCAGATCGGCGACAGGTCGGACAAGCCCGGCGTGGTGCAGGCGCCCATCGTGCCGGCGGAGTTGATCCCGCCCTCGCCGCCCCTGACCCCCGAGCAGTCGCTCAAGGCCTTCGTCGTCGCGCCCGGCTACCGCGTCGAGCTCGTCGCCGCGGAGCCCCTCGTGCGCCATCCCGTCGTCCTGCAGTTCGGCCCCGACGGACGCCTCTGGGTCGTGGAGATGACCGGCTACATGGAGGACTTCGACGGCACCACCGAGGATCGGCCGAAGGGCGCCGTGGTCGTCCTGTCCGACACCGACGGCGACGGCCGGATGGACAAGCGCACGGTCTTCCTCGACGACATCATCCTGCCCCGCGCGCTCGTGCTCCACCGCGATGGCGTCCTCGTGGGCGCCCCGCCGCACCTCTGGTTCTGCCGCGACACCGACGGCGACGGCCGTGCCGACGAGAAGACCGAGGTCGCGACGGACTTCGGCGTGCGCGTCGACCCGGCGCGCCCGCAGCTCGCCAATCCCGAACGCGCCCCGAACGCGCTCCTCTGGGGCCATGACGGATGGCTCTACGTCGGCGCGATGACCGCGCGCTTCCGGCAGGACGAAGGCCGCTGGATCCGCGACACCAGCAACTTCCGGGGCCAGTGGGGGCTTTCCCAGGACGACTACGGACGCCTTTATTCCAACAACAACAGCGACCTGCTCCGCGTCGACCTGGTCAACTCCGGCTACCTTTTCCGCAACCCCGGGCTCGGGCGCGCCACCGGCCTCAACACCAAGGCCGCCGTCGAGCAGGCCGTCTGGCCGGCCCGCGTGAGCCCCGGCATCAACCGAGGCTACCGCCCCGAGATGCTGCGCGACCACCGACTCAAGGACTGCACCGCCGCCTGCGGGCCCTGGGTCTACCGTTCCGACCTCTTCCCGGCCGACGCCTATGGCAACGCGTTCATCTGCGAGCCGGCGGGCAACCTCGTGAAGCGGCTGGTGCTCGGGTCCGACGAGGCGGGACTCGTCAAAGGCACGCCGTATTATGAGCGTGCCGAGTTCCTCGCTTCGACCGACGAGCGCTTCCGGCCGGTCAACGCCCTCACCGGCCCCGAGGGCGCGTTGTACATCGTGGACATGCACCATGGCGTGATCCAGCACCGCATCTCGCTCACCAGCTACCTGCGCAAGCAGGGCGAGTCCCGCGGCCTGATCGCCCCGCACGGCATGGGGCGCATCTGGCGCGTCGTGCCCGAGACGCGTTCCGCCAAGGTCACGGCGGGCCTCCCTTCGCTGAAGCCTCGCGAGCTGCTTGCCGAGCTCGCCAGCGGCAACGAGTGGCGCCGCGAGACCGCGCAGCGCCTCATCGTGGAGTCCGGCGACAAGTCGCTCGCCCCGATGCTGACTTCGTTCGGTGTGCAGACCAGCTCCCCGATGGGCCGCGTCCACGCGCTCTGGACGCAGCACGGGCTCAAGGCCCTCGACTGGACTTTGGTCGGGGCCGGCCTGGTCGACGCCGACCCTCGGGTCCGTTGCGCCGCCCTGCGGGTCTCCGAGACCCTCGTCGCCGGGGCGCACCGTCAGGATGTCCTCGCCCTTTGGATGAAGATGGCCGAAGGGGAGGCCAGGCCGGAGGTGCAGCTGCAGCTCATCCTCAGCATGGGGGAGGCGAAGGACGCCGCGGTCGATCTTGCAGCCGCCCGACTTGCGGCCCGGGCGGCCGCCCTGCCGGCCGCCCAAGACGCCTTCCTCAGTGGTCTCGCCGGCCGGGAGCTGGAGGTCATGGAGGCCGTGCTCAGGGATGCCTCCGCCTATTCCAAGTCCTTGCCCGCCGGCCTCCTGCGCTGTGTCTTCGCCGAACGTCGGCCCGAACGTGTCGAGCGAGCCCTCTCGCTCGTGGCCGCGCAGCCCCTGAGGTCGACCCAGGTGGCCCTGCTTGGATCCCTTGCCGCTCACCCGTCCGTCACGGCGAAACGCCCGGTTTCGCTAAAGGCCCCTCCCAATTCATTAATTAAGTTACTGTCCAATAAGGATTTAAGCATATCCAAGGCGGCAGGCATCGTCAATGGCATCCTGACCTGGCCCGGCAAGCCAGGTGCCGCGACCGGACCTAGGCCCTTGACCAATGAGGAGGCCCGCCTGTTCGACATCGGAAAGCAGACCTATGCCGGACTCTGCGCGGCCTGTCATCAGCCCACCGGCAAGGGCCAGGAGGGTCTGGCTCCCCCTCTGGCCGGATCAGAATGGGTCGTCGGCGCGCCCGACCGGCTGGCCAGGATCGTCCTCCATGGACTTCGCGGCCCTCTGATGGTCAACGGGATGGGCTATAATCTGGATATGCCGGCGGCGGGCTTCCTCACCGACGAACAGGTGGCCGGGGTACTCACCTACATCAGGCGGGAATGGGATCATGAGGCCCAGCCCGTGACCCCGGGGTTTGTCGCTGAAATACGACTCAAGCACGCCCGGAGGTCGGATGCCTGGACCGCCGCCGAACTCTTCAAGTAATAAGGGGTTCGGGGTGGCGGTTCCGCTTGCTTTGGACTGCGGTCAGACATCATATTTTTCTAATATTCCCCCTAGATGAAACTTTGGAAAGGCCCCGGCTGCCCAAGGGTCACAAGACTCTTGCTCCTCTCCGCTGCGACGGCCCTTGCGCCCGCAGGACTGAAGGCCGCCAACCTCTACTGGGACACCGATCCCGCCGTCGCGGGTACCGGCGGCACCGGTGCCTGGTCGGACGACGCCGCCACGAACTGGTCTTCCGTCGCGACGGGCGACACGGCCGCGGGCGCAGGCGCGTTCACTTCCGCGGACATCGCCTATTTCACGGGCGACGCCGGCGTCGTCACGCTTGCTTCGTCGATCACCGTGGGCGGCCTCAATTTCGGAACCACCGGCTATCAGCTCACCGGATCCACGCTTACGCTTTCGGGCGCCTCGGAGATCAGCGTCAGCTACGGCGACGTCGCCACGATCTCCTCGGTGCTGGCCGGCTCCTCCGGGCTGCTTAAGTCGGGCGGGGGCATCCTGCGTCTCACGAACTCGGGCAATACCTTCGACGGCATCACGATCACGAATGGGACGCTCCACGTGAGTTCCGCAGGCGCGCTCGGCACGGGCGACGGCGTCATCAGCATCACGGAACGCAACCAGACCCCGAACAACGGCTCCACCCTGGGTTTCGGCGGCGGCGCCCTCCTGCTGGACGGATCCGCGGGGTCGTTGACCGTCTCGCGCGACATCTCCGCCCAGGGCTACGGTCCCATCGGCGGCCGCAGCGGCGCGATCTTCTCCGTGGGCGACGTCACCTTGTCCGGCGACGTCGTGATGGTGGCAGGCGCGCTGACGCCCAACACCTACCGCAACACGCGCTTCATCTCCAGCAACGGCAAGCTTTCCTTCACGGGGAGCCTTACCGTCAACGGGACGGCGGGCACGCACTTCGGCAACCTCGGAGGTTCGAACTCGGGCGTGGTGCCCGGTATGTTCTCGATCACCGGCTCCTTGATCGGAACGGGCACGCTGCAGAAATCCGGGGCGGGCGTCCTCTTCCTCAGCCCCTCCGACGCGACGGGTTTCTCCGGACGCATCCGCATCAGCTCCAGCGCCGCGACGGGGCAGAGCTCCGTGCGCGTGACCGACCCCGCCGCCTTCGGCACGGCCAACAGCACCGGCACGAGCGCCACCATCGACATCGACGCGGGCATGCTCGAGGTGTTCAGCGACGCCGGCGTGGCCTTCGGCAAGCACGTCTACGGGCGGAACAGCAGCAACTTCATCGTCGGGCGCGCCCTCGGTTCCGCCGCGGTGAACGGACTGACCTCCTTCGGAGCCTTCACGATCCAGGAGAACACGACGCAGAACTTCTACACCAGGGACGGCTACGCCATCTCCTTTGGCGGCAGCGCCTCCATCAATGGCAGCACCAACAGCTTCACCCTCAACAATGCCGCCTCCGGCGGGGTGCGCATCGTGGGCGATCTCTGGGGCACGACCAAGACCTCGCAGCTCCAGCTCACGATGTCCGGCAACGGCGACACCACCGTCACCGGCGGCATCATGGCCTCGGGCATCAGCACCCACTACCTCACCAAGAACGGCAACGGCGTGATGACCATTGAGGGCGTCACCTCGACCCTGCCCGGCACGGTCCAGGTCCTCAACGGCGAGCTCCGCATCACCGACTTCCGCTCCCTCACCAACAATACGAGCCGGATCGACATCGGCAGCACGTCCACCGCGGGCGTGCTGATCATCGGCACCTCGGTCGCCGCCACCTCGGCCGGCCTGTCGACCATGAAGGTGATCAACCTTAACGGCACCACCGGCGCCGTCACCATCTACGCCAATCAGGCCAGCTCCTCCCCGGTCATCTTCGGCGCCAACTTCACCGCCACCGGCGCGGGCAGCAAGACCCTGTATCTGGGCGGCTCCAACACGGCCGAGAACCGGATCGACGGGGCTATCGTCGACAATTCCGCAAGCAACAAGACCAGCGTCACCAAGGTGGGGCCGGGCACCTGGGCCCTTGGCGGCGTCAACACCTACACCGGTACGACCAGCATCACCAACGGCACGCTCAAGATCCTCGCGAACGCCGCGACCTCGACCGTCCTCAACTCGACCAGCGCCGTCAAGTTCACCAAGAACGCCGACTATTCCGGCGGGGCCCTCGAGCTGGTCGGCCTGGCCGGCACCGCCACCACGCAGGCGCTCGGCGCGCTCTCCTACGACAACGGCTCGGCGACAATCCGGCTCTCCCCGGGGCTCGGAGGTACCGCCTCGCTGTCTTTCACCAATGTCTCGACCACCGGCGGCGCCACCATCAACTTCGTGGGCGGCGACTTTGCCAACAACACGTTCACGCTCACCCAGGTGAACGCGGCAGCCGGCACCGACGGCATCATCACCCGTTCCCTCTACTGGAACGGCGCCGATTACGCCTACCGTCAGTCCGGGGTTCTCCGCGCCCCGGTCTACGGCGTCGACACCGGGACCGCCTCGGTCTCCTCCGCCTTCGTGGCGAGCTCCAACAACCTGGTCACGGCCGACTTCGCCACCAACTCGGTCAGCGTCTCGACCATCAAGCTCGACGGCTCCCGGACCGTGACCATCAACTCCGGCCAGACCCTCACCCTGAGCGGCGGGGGGCTCCTGGTCTCGGGGGGCGATGGCGTGGTCACCGGAGGGACGCTTGCCCTGGGCTCGGGTGCCCTCGTCGCACGCACCGACCTCCTGGCGGACACCCTGACCATCAACTCGGTCATCACGGGGTCCGGCGGCCTCACCAAGTCCGGTCTGGGCACGCTCATCCTTGCCGGCGTCAACACCCGGACCGGAGAACTCCGCGTCGACGAGGGTACGCTCCGCCTGGACGGGAGCGGCGTCCTCGGCGGCGCCAATGTGACGACCTTCGTCCGTCAGGGCGCCACCCTCGACCTCAACGGTCACGACACAGGCACCGCCATCGGCGCCATCTACCACAACGGCGTCATCACCAACAGCTCCTCGACCGCCGCCACCCTGGTGATGGGCAACAACAACCAGGCCGGTACGCTCTTCGGCCTGCTCCGCGACGGGACGGGCCTCCTCAACGTGACCAAGGTGGGCACCAACAACATCACCCAGATCGCCGACAATACCTACACCGGCGTCACCACCATCGGTTCCACCGGCCTTCTCATCGTCCCGAAGCTCGCGGATGGAGGCCAGCCCAGCCCGATCGGCGCGTCCTCGTCCGCCGCGGCCAACCTGGTCTTCAACGGATCCACCGGGGGCATCCGCTTCGACGGCAACGTCTACGACTACAACACCACCCTTGGCTACCGCTCGTCCTCGACCGACAGGCTGTTCACCCTCGCCGGCACCGGGGCCACGATCTCGAGCAACGCCAACAACTACAACTCGGTCTCCTGGACCAACACCGGCGACATCGCCTTCGGCGCGAGCTCCAGCCAGCTCCTCACGTTCGACGGCACCTCGCAGGGCCAGAACACCTTCGTGCCGCGGCTCACGGACCCCGCGGGCTTCGTGCTTTCGGTCACCAAGAACGGCACCGGCGTCTGGGGCCTCAAGGGAGGGCTTACCGGAAACACCTACTCGGGCCCCACCCTCATCAAGCAGGGCGTGCTCATGGCCGAGGATGGCGCCGGCCTGTCCTCCGCGTCGAACCTCGTGTTCGCGGGCGGTACGCTCTACGCCTCCGGCTCGTTCACCCGTGACATCGGCACCGGGGCCGGCCAGATGCAGTTCGAGGCCCCTCCTGCCAACACCGCCCAGTATTCCGGCGGCTTCCAGGGAGGCGACACCAAGCTGACTGTTCTCTGGTCCGGAGCTCCTGTCTGGGGCTCGACGACCGGCTTTCTTGCCTCCCGTGACGGCTTCATTCTGAACAGCTCCCAGGCGCGTTCGCAGGGCACCACCGGGTCCGTCGCCATGTCCGAGGTGGACATCGCAGGGGACTTCTCGCTCGGCTCGGCTTCCGTCCCCGGCGGGAGCGTCGTCGTCACCACCACTTCGAGCAGCACCAAGATCACCGTCACGACCGGCGACACCTCCGGGCTTGTCGTCGGCCAGACGATCTCGGGCTCCAACATCCCGGGCGGCTCCGTCGTCACCAGCATCGAAAGCGCGACCGTCTTCTACATCAGCAACAACGCCTCCGCCGCCGGGACCGGCATCACCGCCACGGCCAACGCCTCCCCCTTCCGCGTCATCCGCGTGGAGGACAACGGCTGGACCGGGGCGGACTTCGCCACGATCAGCGGCGACATCTCGGGCACGGCCGGCACCGGGATCCGCAAGACCGGCGGCGGCGTACTGCGTCTTTCCGGCGCCAACACCTACGCCGGCGTCACCGACGTCAACGGGGGCTCCCTCGCGGTCTACTCCCTCGGTTCCAGTCTCACGCCCGGCGTCGCGACGTCCGTGGGCCTCAGCACCGATGCGAATCTGGCGAGCCGGGCCGTCATGCTCGGCAACGGGTCGACCGGGTCCGCGACGCTCCAGTACCTCGGCGCCGGCGAAGTCAGCGACAGGATGATCCGGCTGAACACCACCACCGGCTCCCCCCAGATCCATGCGGACGGCACCGGCGCCCTAGTCCTGACCAACGTCGTCAACGACCTCGCCGCCGGCGCGAAGCGCCTCTACCTGCGTGGCTCCAGCACGGCCGCCAATACGATTTCCGGCGTCCTGGCCAACAACGACAGCACCAACCTCCTGAGCCTGACCGTGGACGGATCCGGGTTCTGGGTGCTTTCCGGGGCTAACACTTACAGCGGCAACACCACCGTCAGCGCCGGCGCCGCCGGCGTCGGCAACGACCTCGCCTTCGGTACGAGCTCCCTGACCCTCAGTGGCGGGACCCTGCTTGCCTACGGCGCGGACCGCACCCTCGCGAACGCGGCCACCCTCGGCAACAACGTCACCCAAGCATTCCAGGGCGACCATAGCCTGACCTTCTCGAGCGCCTTCATCCTGGGAGCCGCGGCCAACAACATGACCCTGAACAACGGGATGATGCCCGGTGCGCAGCTGGTCTTCGCCGGTGGACTCACCGCGAACTCCCTCACCGCCAACCGCACCTGGAGCATCGACGGGCCCGGCGAGACCGTCCTGCAGGGCGTCTTCAGTTCCTCGACGACCTTCGGCGTGAGCATCTGGAAGAGCGGCTCGGGCACCCTCGATCTCGGCCTCGACGCCGCGAGTAACTTCAACCAGGGAGGCGCGAACATCGACCTTGACCGGGGTGTCCTGCGTATGTCGGCCTCGGGGGCCATTCCTTCCGGATCAGGCAAGGGCGGTCTGGTCATCTCGCCCGACCTCGCCGACTCGGACACCGCCACCTTCGACCTGAACGGCACCAACCAGACAATCAACGCCCTCACCGCCACCACCAACGGCGTGGTCGTCATCGACAACACCTCCTCCCAGGCGGCCTCGCTCACTTTCGGCGCGGCGGACGCCGCGGTGAGCTTCGGGGCGGGCGTCGGCACCTATACCATCACCGACAGCGGTGCTGGCCCTCTTTCCATCGCCAAGACCGGCGCCGCCACCGTGCTCATCCCCGCCGGGGTCACGCTCTCCTACCAAGGGTCCACCACCGTCTCAGGGGGGTCGCTCACCATCGCCTCGCCGCTCGCCGGCACCTCCGGGCTCTCGGCCGCGGCGGGCACCACGCTGGCCCTCACCGGCGGCATCACGACGCCCTCCGCCGTGACTTCCGTCTCCGTCGGCGCTGGCGCGACCCTCTCGCTGCTGGACGGGGCTGGTAGCGATTTCAGCTCCCTCCAGTATCTCGGGCTCGGCACCGCCGGCGGCGGCGCCGTCACCCTCAAGGTCAACGTCGGCGACACTTCCGCGGCCGGCGACGGCCTGGGCACCGACCGGTTCTCCCTCCTCACCGGAGGCTCCCTTTCGCTGCCATCCGGCACGACCGTGACCTTCAATCTCACCGACGCCGGTCTCAACGGAAACACCAGCTACACCCTGGTCTCATCCGCCGACGGCGGGCTCACCACCGGGGCGATCACGGCGGCCGACTGGATCCTCGGGACCGCCCCGGGCGGCTTCACCAGCGTCAGTTTCTCGGCCACCGACACCGCGATCACCTTCACGACCGGAAGCCTGATCACCGGCCCTGCCTACTGGTCGGCGGCCTCGGGCCTGGCCTGGAACGCGGCGGCCGCCAACTGGACGACCGATAAGGCAGGATCGACGGCTGCGGCCTCGATCCCAGGCGCAGGCACCGACGTCATCTTTGGTGGCGACCTTTCCGCCGGAGGGACCTTCACCACCACCCTCGAGCAGAATTTCCGCGTCAACAGCCTGAAGTTCGAGTCCTCGGCGACCACGCCCACTTCCGTCACGATCGCGCCCGGCGTCGATACGGCCAGCCGGCTCGAGATCTCACCCCAGTCCTCCACCGACGGCATCACGCTCGTCACGGGGGGGCCTGCGACCGTCACGATAAGTTCCTCCGTCAAGGTGGGCGCCGACCAGACCTGGTCGGTCGCCAGCGGCATGACCCTTTCGGTCGGGACGCTTTTCGGCAACGGCGATGTCGACTTCACCGGCCTCGGCACGGTCATCCTCACCGCCGCCGCCGACCCGACCTTCAACGCCACCGACCTCGCCTCCTTCTCGACGGGCAGCGGCACGCTTGAGCTCCAGAACGCGGGCGCCCTGGGCACCGCCGCCAGCAGCAATCTCGCCAACCTTCTGGTCGGGGGGATTTTCTACTACAACAACGGCACCTCCGGCACCGTGGCGAACCCCGTCTCCCTCAATGGCGGGACCATCGCCGCCGGCGGCAACAACCAGACTTATTCCGGCGCCGTCTCCGTCGCCACGAACTCGACCATCAGCCTCAAGGACAAGGGGACCAGCGCGGCCACCGCGAGGACCGTGACCCTCTCGGGCGTCGTCGCCGGCACCGGCTCCCTCACGGTCAACAGCATCGCCACGCTCTCTTCGGGCAACCCTCTCACCGGCACTCTCGTGATGACCGGCGTGAACAGCGACTGGTCGGGTGGGATCGTGCTGCAGCAGGGTACCGTGGACCTCCGCAATGCCGCCGCAGCGGGCACCGGTGCGCTCAGCGCCACGGGCGGGCGGATTTATTTCAAGGGGACAGGCGGCTCGACCTGGTCGATGTTCGGCGCGGGCCTCACGCTCGACGGATCGGGCGCGGCTCCCTTGGAGCTCCAGCCTGACTACCAGAGCGGCACGGGCAGCTTCACCCTGAACGTTTCGGGACCGGTCACCCTGGGCGGCACTACGGGCGCTGCCCCTTCGATTCGCGTCTACCAGGCGGACGCCCTGAGCACCACCCTCATCTCGGGGCCGGTCTCCCTGCTCGCCGACTCGATCCTGCACGCCTCCGGCGCGGGCACTACGAATTATCTTCCCGTGGAGGTCTCCGGGGCGATCTCCGGGGCGTTCAAGCTCTCGCTCAACGCCGATACTACCTGGGGTTCGAGCAACTATCAGGTCATCAGGCTCACCGGAGCCAATACTTTCAGCGGAGATTTCGTGCTCAAGGCCGGCACCGTGGAGTTCGACACCGTGTCCAACGCGGGCGGCTCCGCCAGCAGCCTGGGCACCGGCACCGCCATCACGGTCGGCGGCACCATGAGGTTCATCGGGTCGACCAGCCAGTCGACCAACAGGCCGATGACCTCGACCGCGAACGTCACGCTCGCCGCCGCAGGCAGCGGCTCCGCGACGATCACTTTCTCCGGCGGACTCACCCAGTCCTCCAACCAGGCGCTGACCCTGCTCGGGCCGGGCGCGGGCGTCTTCTCGGGCGCGCTCACCCAGGCGGGCACCGCGGCCGACATCAACGTGAATTCGGGAGCCTGGACCCTGTCCGGCAACCTGACCATCGCCGACGACATCCTCGTCACCGGCACCACCCTCGGCAGCGCCGACCTGACATTATCGGGCTCGGTCGCCTTCAACAGCTCCACCGGCAACGGGTTCTTCGCCCGCGACGGCGGGCGCATCACCATCGCCGCCGCCGACATCACGGGGGTCGGCAACTCCGGAGGCCTCGAATACATCCTGATCGGCGATACCGCCGCCGCGGCCGCGGGTAACTTCGTGGTCCAGGCCGGGGCCAGCGTCACGACCCCCCGTCTCGACCTCGGCGGTATCCAGACGGGCCGGGAGGGTAACATGACCGGCGACGGCACGATCGTCATCACCGGCACCGCGACGGATTATTCGACGGGCGTTCGGCTCTACCGCGGTACGGTCGCCCTCGGCCTCTCCGGCGGGGCCACGGTCTTGAAGCAGGGCCTGGGCAACGTGACGTTGTCCGGCGACAACAGCGGTCTCACCATCACGGCCACCGCCACCCGGCTTGACTCCGGCACGCTCACCCTGGACTACACGACCTCGAACGCCACCAAGCTGCCCGTCGGGGCGCAGATGGATGCCCGAGGCCTGGACATCCGATTGATAGGAGCCGCCGCAGGAACGGTCCAGACCGTTGCCTCCACCAACCTCGGCAACACCTCGGGCATGACCCGCATCACGCTTGAGCCGGCTCTGAACGCCTCCCTCGAGTTCAATATCGGGGCCATCTCGCGCAGCGCCGGCGCCGGAACGCTCCGCCTCGTCAACCTTCCCAACGGTACTTCGACCGGTATCCTCACCACCAGCACGGCGGCCGGAGCGCAGGGCCTGCTGGGCACCGGGGCCTGGGCCACCGTGACCGACGCGACGGGCACCTGGTTCGCCACCAAGGACGCCTCCCTCGGCGTCGTCGCGGCGGTCAGCACGGCGCTGAACGACGTGACGGCTTGGACCGCCTCCGCCAACGTCGTGGATACCGGATCCGGATACACCGGCGTGACCGAAAGGGCGCTGGTCAACAGCCTGATCTTCGCCGAGGCGGCGGGCTCCACCGTCACGCTCACGAAGGGCGGGCTGCTCTCCGTGGCCTCGGGAGGCATCATGGTCACCGACTCCGTCGTGGCGGGCATTCCCTCCGTGACCACGGGATACCTGACCTCGGGCACGGGTGAGGTCATCGTTTTCCAGGACAGCGCGCGTACTTTCGTGCTGGGCGCCGACCTCGGCGCCGGCCAGATCCTGACCAAGTCCGGGGCCGGGACCGTGCGCCTCACCGGCACCAGCGCCGCGGCCAGCTCGAATTACGTCCGGATTCAGGAGGGCGTGATCGAGGTCCGCGGGGGCTCCGCGGTCGGCGACAGGGCCGTCGTCGAACTCGGTGACGACCGTGACGCAGTCCTCCGGCTGCTGGACGACGAGACCATCGGTAACCTCACGGGCGGCAATAACGCCGACGGCATGCGCGATCAGGCGCTGGTGGCGATCGGCGACCACGTGCTCACCATCGACACCACCGGCGGCTCGGGCAAGGCCTACGCCGGCAAGGTCTCGGGCAGCGGGACCCTCATCAAGACCGGACTCAACGTGAACCTGCAGTTCACCAATGAGAGCACGGCCTTCGGCGGCTCGCTCATCGTCAACGGCGGGCTCTTCTACCTTTCCGTCATCGGCCGTATCGACGCCTCCGAGATCACCGTCAACAACGGCGGCAACTTCCTGATCGACAACAACGGCAGCACCAGGCGCGGAGACCGCATCCTCGACACCACGCCGATCTACCTCAACTCGGCCAGCGGAGCCTTCAGCGGCAGCACCATCCTCAAGGGTCTCGCGATCCGGACCGACCAGAACGCCACCACCACGGAGGTCATCGGGGACCTCGTCTTCTCCTCCGGAGCCAGCTACCTCACCGTCGACGGCAACGTCTCCTCCGGCACCGCCATCTCCGTGCTGGCCGCGGACGATTTCATCCGCGCCGAACGCGCCACTTTCTCGGCCCGCGGTCGCGCCCTCGGGGCCTCAACCGGCCATCGCGGCGTGTTCAAGATCGGGACGGCCGCCAACGAGACCGCGTTCATCAGCTCCCTTGTCGGCGGGGCCGGGGCGGCCGCGACCAAGACCATCTCCATCATCCCCTGGGCCATCGGGGCCCTCTCCACCGGGGGCAGCGGCGCCGTCGTCGAAGCCGACACCGGCAATACCTTCCTCACCTACGTCGCCTCCGGAACGAACACCTACGGCCTTAGGCCGCTCGTCCTGGCCACGGAGTTCGGGACTCTGGCTGACGCCGGGAACACCAACAACACCCGGGAAAGCCTTACGGCCAGCCTGACCGGGGTCGCCGGACGGACCGTCAACTCCTTCATCTTCGACCATAACGGCGGCGCCACCCTCTCCCTCTCCCTCTCGGGCTCCGGCGCCGGCCAGGCCCTCACCGTCACCAGCGGCGCGATGCTCTTCACCTCGACAGGGGGCACCGGTACCAACGCCTATACCTCCCTCCTGTCCGGGTTTGACGGAGGCATCCTCGCCGGCGGCACCGAGTACGTGCTCACGGTCCAGAACCCCTCCTCCGCCGCCAGCACGCCGTCGCTCACGGCGGAGATCGCCTCGCCCCTCCTGACCGCTGCGGACATCACCAAGTCCGGACGCGGCACGCTGGTGCTTTCCGGTGCGAACACCGCGGGCGGCGGCGCCCGCCGGACAACCATCAACGAAGGCGTCCTGGAGGTCGCCGACCTCGACAACATCGGCGGCGGCCTCGGCGAGCTGGTGTTCGCGGGCGGCACGCTCAGGCTTGGCGCCGGTTTCGCGGACGATATTTCGACCCGCACCATCCGCCTGCTTCAGGGCGGAGGCACCATCGACACCAACGGCGCCGATCTGACCCTAGCGGGCTCCGCCGGTTCAGGCCTCGGTGCGCTGACCAAGGCCGGTTTGGGCACGCTCACGCTCGGGGCCGCGTCCACCTATTCCGGCGGCACCGTGGTCACGGGCGGCACGCTCGCCTTGGGCACGAACAACGCCACCGGCACGCTCGGCGACCTCTCCGTCGTCGGCGCGACCTACGCCCTCGGATCCTTCACGGCCACGCATCGTCTGGTGAGCACCTCGGGTGCCGCCGCCGCCATCACCGGAGCTGGCACGATCAGCGCTTCGTCGGGCTTCTTCTTCAACCACACCGGCAACACCACCCTCTCCGCCGTCCTCGCGGGTGAAGGCGGGCTCTCCAAGGCCCAGTCCGGGACGCTCACGCTCGACGGCGCCAGCACCTACCGCGGCATCACGGAAGTCCAGAACGGAACCCTTGTCATCAGCAGCGTCTCGTCCGTGGGCGGAGGCGCGAGCTCCATCGGCTCGCCGCAGAACGCCTTCAATGGGGTCATCCGGCTTGGCTACGGTACGACGGCGGCCACCCTCAGCTACCAGGGCTCCGGCCATGCGTCCGACCGCGACATCGGTCTCACCGGAACCACCGGGCTCGTCACGCTCGACTCCTCCGGCACGGGCGCGGTCTCCTATGGTTCGGTCACCGGCTACACCGCGGGTGCCAGGACGCTGAAGCTCATCGGCACCCTGGGTGCCTCCTTCGCCAACACCCTGACTTCGGTGACGAACGGCGCGGCCGCCCTCACCTTGACCAAGGACGGACCTTCCCGGTGGAACATCCTCGGCGCCACCGCCCTCACGGGCAACATCCACCTGAACGACGGCGCGATGCGGTTCGGCGGCGACGTGACCACGGCCGGCAACCTCGTCTACGCGACCGCCAACACGCTTACCACCGTGGCTTCGGCTGAGTTCGCGGGCGACGCCTCCTTCGCGTCGATGACCGTGCAGATGAACTCCACGGGCCGGGCGGGGCTGGACATCGCCGCCGGCAAGACCGTGACCGTCGGCGGCAACGTCCTCATCGGCAGCGGCGCAGGCGTGCTCACATCGACGATCCTTGACTTCACCGGCGCCGGCACCTTCGCCGCCGCTTCCTCCTCCGCGACCGCCCAGTTCCGCATCGGCGGCTCCAACGGCGCGGGCAACTACACCGAGGTGGACATGTCCGGCCTCGGCGCTCTCACGGTGAACTATACCGACGCGGCCAGCATCTTCCGCGTCGGCTCGACCAGCGGGACCAACATCAGCGGCGCCTATTCCGTGTTCCTCACGCCCCCCGCCGTCACCATCACGGCCGGCAAGGTGGTCGTCGGGGATGGCGGCCAGCTCAACGGCAGCGTCGGCCAGATCAACCTGATGACGCTGGGCTCGGGGGCCGCCGTTTTCAACGTCGACTCGTTCAACGTCGGAATCGGCGCGCGTGACCTTGGCAAAGTGTCGTTCGCTGGCTCGTCCGGCACCTTCTTGCTGCGGGCCCGCGACGGCGCCGGCCGCGCCGCCCTGAACATCGGCACCGGCTCGGCCAACACCGGCGTGCCCACCTCGGGGGACAACGAGCTCCTGCTTGCCGGGCACTCCGCCGATCTGCTGGTGGGCACCCTCACGATTGGCGGCCAGAACCGCAACGCGAACCGCCTCGACCGGATGACCTTCGACACCGGTGTCCTCGACGTCACCACGGCGGTCGTGGGCGACAACGGCGGTAGCGCATCGGGCACCGCCGTTAGCTCCACCTGGGAATCCCGCCTGGAGATCGGCGGAGGCACCGTCACCATCGGCAGCGGCGGCCTGGAGATCGGTCGTGGCGACACGTCGATCTCGGGCAGCGACATCCTCAAGGGCATCGTCGTCATCAGCGGCGGCGCCGTCACCATCGCGAACAACGCCGGGTTTGGCGGCGCCGTCCGTCTCGGCTACAATTCCGTCTCCACGCTGCAGACAAGGGGCGAGCTCAATTTGCTCGGCGGCACCGTCACCCTCGGAGGGGCCATCGTCAAGGGCGGCTCCACCGGCACCGGCACCGGCACCGTGCTTCTTGACGGGGCGACCTTGGAGATGGGTGGCAACAGCATCGGCTCCGCGTCGGCCACGATCACCTTCAACGCCCTGGCGGGCACGCTCCGCGATGTCGGGACATTGAACGGCACCGGCGGGCTCACGAAAACCGGCGCAGGCCTGCTGACGATCGAGGGGGCCTCCGCCTTCACGGGCGCGACCACCGTCTCGGAAGGCACGTTGCAGATCGCCGCCGAGTCCGGTCTCGGGCCCGTGCCCGGCGCGGCCACGGCCGGCCACCTCACCTTGGGCGGCGCCTCCACCCAGGGCGTCCTGAAGACCACCGCGACGACCTCGCTGAGCGCCAACCGCGGCGTGACGCTCGCGGCGGGCGGCGGCGCCTTCGACGTGGCCGCTTCGACGACCCTGACCATCGGCTCGGTGGTGACCGGCACCGGCGCGCTCACCAAGAGCGGTGCGGGACTGCTCGATCTCTTGATGGGCACCCCGCAGTACAGCGGCACGACCACGGTCAACGGCGGGACCCTCCGCTTCACCAACGTGGCCGACCTGGCGGCCGTGAACACCACGGCCTTCAACATCAACAATGGCGCCACCCTGGAATTCCAGTCCTCGGTCGGCGGCTCCAACCGTACGGTGCTCAACAACAAGACCTTCACCTTCGGCGGCACCGGCGGAGGCACGATCAACTTCAACAACGGCAACCACCTCATGCAGACCGGCGTGCACACCTTCGTGACCACGGGTGGCTCGAAGAACACCATTTCCCAGACCAACGACGGCTTTATCAACAACCAGGGGTCCGGGAACACCGTCTTCGACGTGGCCGACGGCACCGATGGCGTGGACCTCGAGCTTTCCGTGCGCTGGTCGAACGGGACCCTGAGCAAGCAGGGCCTGGGAACGATGGCGATCACGGGGGTCCACGGCGGCAACTACGCCCTGGACATCGTCGCCGGCGTCCTGGAGGTCGGCGGCGCCTCGAGCCTCAACGGGGGTACGTTCACGGCGGCGATCACCAACGAAGGGACCTTCCGGTATGTCAGCAGCGCCGCCCAGACGATCAGCGGAGTCATCAGCGGCGGGGGCGCGGTGACGCAGGGCGGCTCCGGCACGCTCGAGCTGAGCGGGGCGAACACTTTCACGGGCGCCACGCTTGTCTCGGCCGGCACGCTGACCGCCGGCGCGGGCGCCCTCGCGGGCACCTCCGGCATCACCGTCAACGGCGCGATTCTCGCCGCCACGGATTACAACCTCGCCGCCACGCTGACGTTGGACGCCGCCGCCACCGCGAGCATCTCGGCCGCGGACCTCACCATCACGGGCGCGATCTCCAATGCGGGCACGACCGCCGACGCGCTCAACTTCACCGCCGCGACGGGCAAGATCACCCTCACCAGCCTGGCCGGCGCCGGCAAGACCCGCTTCGGGGCCGACGCCGAAATCACGGGCGGCATCTCCGCCGGCACGGTCACCGTGGTCGGCGCCGCGACCGTGACGACCCTCAGCGGCGGCACGTTGAACCTCAACGGCGCCACGGCGTCCATCGGCACGCTCACGGCCGGCACGGTCAATCTCTCCGCCGCGACTTCGCTGACCGTCGACGGCGGAACCTTCGCCGGAAGCCTCCTCGGCAGCGGCACGCTGGTCAAGGCCACGGCCGGCATCCTGACCCTCGCCGGCGCGAACGGATCGTTCAGCGGCGCCACAATCATCAACGGAGGCCAGCTCGTCATCCAGGACGCCGGCGCGCTCGGCAGCGGCGCCGTCTCGGTGGGAGCGGGCGCGACGCTCAACCTGAACAGCCTCGGCATCTCCAACGCCATCGCCGTCGCGACCGGCGGCACGATCGTCGGCGGCATCGACGTGGCCACCGTCGCGACCACCGGAACCTCCACGGTCTCGACCGTGCTCACCGGCGCCGACGGCTTGGGGAAGGCCGACGCCGGGGAGCTCGTCCTCGCGACCCCGCACTTCTTCACCGGGGCCGTCACGGCCACGAACGCCGGGGCCGTCATCTCGGCGGCTTACCTCGCGGACGACAGCAGCTCCCTCGGAGCCTCGGCGCTGACCGACCCGACCAAGCTCGTGCTCGGCAACGGCGCGACGCTCAACTTCACCGGCACGACCGCCACCACGACCTCGCGCAGCTTCACGATCAACGGCTCGGCCGTCCTGGCCGCCTCCGGCTCCGCCTCCTCGCTCACGTTCGGCTCGGCCGCCATCGTGGCGCTCGACCCGGCCTTCGCCACGCCGGCGCTCAAATTGGTCGCCAACAACGCCGCGGTGAACCGCTTCGAGGCCGTCCTTTCCCAGGACGACCTCAACGCGTCTCGCGGAATCTCCGTCCTTGAGGTGGACGGCGCGGGGACCTGGGTCATCGCCGGATCCTCCGTCAGGTTCAAGTCGGGCCTCGAGACCACGGTCACGGGCGGTACGCTTGCCTTCACGGCCGGCGCGCTCGGCGGCTCCGGCTACACCGGTGCGGTCACGGTCGCCGACGGGGCCAGGCTCCGGTGGGAGTCCGGCAACACCGATGATATCTCGGCCCGCCTCACCGTGCCCGCCTTGGCCGCCGCGGTCCTGGACGTCGGGTCCAACACCGTGTCCTTCGCCGCCACGCCCTCCGTCGGCACCGACGGCTCCCTCGTGAAGCAGGGTTCGGGAGTCCTCGTCATCGGCGCGGCCAGCACCGGGTCCTACGACGTGACCCTCTCCTCCGGACGTCTCGTCGTCAACGGGTCCGTGGGCGACGTCGCCATCGCATCCGGGGCCACCCTCGGCGGCGGCGGCAGCGTCGGCAACGTCACCGTGGGTTCCGGAGGCGTCGTGGCGCCCGGCAACTCGCCCGACACCCTCTACGGAATCGGCATGACCCTCGTCGGGGGCTCCGTGCTCGACTGGGAGGTCTTCAACCCGCTGCTGGCGGCCGGCGTCGGCTACGACTCCATCGAGCTGACCGGCAACATGGACCTGAGCGGCGCCTCCTCTTCGAATCGCGTCATCCTGCGCATCGTCTCGCTCAACGCCCTCAATGTCAGGGGCGCGGCGCCGCTCAACTTCAACTCGGATGCCCCCCGCTCCTTCGAATTCGCCTACGTGGGCGGCGTGGTCCTCCCCGGGGGCGTGACCAACATCGCCGACGTCTTCACCCTGGATTTCAGCGAATTCCAGCATACCGACGCGACGGCCGCGAACTACGACCTCTGGTCGATCTCCTATGACGGCAACGGCCTGATCACGCTCACGGCCGTGCCCGAGCCTTCGACCTACGGGTTCGGCCTCGGTGCGCTGGCCCTCGCCGCCGCCGCGGTGCGCCGCCGCAGGAAGAAGGCCTGAGTCCCTCAGCGGGCCTCCCGCGGCACGAACTTCTCCAGTCTGCTCCAGATCCAGGGCAGCAGGAGGAGCGCGAGCCCGGAGGCCGAAAGGTTGAAGGCCGAGTGGGCGAGCGCCACCTTGCGGCCCGGCTCGGCCACCATGCCCAGCAGCGGCAGGACCGCGTGTTGCATCGCCACGGCGAACAGCGCCAGCCCGCAGAGGTCCAGCCCGGCGTTGAAGGTGGCCAGCCGCCGTGCGAAGGGCCCGAGCGACCACGCCGTCGCGAGCGCGACCCAGCCCGTGCCGAGGTTGGCCCCGACCACCACCCAGATGGAGAGCTCCGGGGCGAGCAGCCCGCCCGCCACCGAAAGGACCGTCATCCCCACCACCACCGAGGAGGACTGCACCAGCATCGTCAGGCAGGCCCCGAAGGCCAGGGCCAGCGGGGGCGTCGACAGGTTGTCGCGCCAGGCGAGCACCTCGGGCGTCTGCGCGAGCGGCAGCAGCGTCGAGCGGATCAGCTCCAAGGCCAGGAAGATCAGCCCGAAGTGGAAGATGGGCTTCCCGTAGGGCCGTAGCCGCTGTGGCGCGAGCAGCGACCAGAAGCCGCCGGCCGTCATCAGCACCGGACCGAGCGCCGTTAGTTTGAACGCGATGAGCCAGGCCGTGACCGTCGTGCCCACGTTGGCCCCGATCATGACCGTCCAGGCGGAGCGCATGGGCAGGGCGCGCCGCTCGGCGAGTCCCATCGTGACGAAGTTCACGACCGAGGAGGACTGCACGAGCGCGGCGAAGGTCGCCCCCGTGAGCGCGCCCATGAAGCGGTTGCCCGTGAGCGTGCGCAGCCAGCCGCGCAGCCGTTCGCCGCCCAGGGTCGTCACCTCCCGCGCGAAGTCGCGCAGGCTGTGCAGGTAGAGCATGACCGCCGCGACGGCGCTGAAGAGGATCTCCATCGCGCGTCATTCAGACATGCGCCCGGTCAAGCGCAAGCGTCAGGGGGGCTCGCCTCATGGGCCGACCCGGGCGGGTCCGCATGGTGCGGATATCATCAGGGCCGCCTTGTGCATGCACGGGCCCGCTGTCCGCATCGGATCCATGAACAACATCATGCGATACGCCTTCGCTTCGGTCTTCATGGTGGCCGGACTCCTGGCGCAGGAGGCGGACACGGCTTTCGGGATCTGGCTGGACGAGAATCGCAGCGGGCACATCGCGGAGGGGGAGGGCCGCGCCGACGGCCAGCCGTTTAGATGGTGGGTCAATGACGACGATGACGAGGGGGATTGGCAGGCGGGGAGGGATACGCCGGGCCTGGGCAAGCCTGACTGGTCGACGCCTGGAATCGACGGACAGAGGGATTTGGTGGATTTTTTCCCCGTCCGGCTTGGGCTCGAGGCGCTGTTCGCCGCCCACGGCCATGACGACGCGGTCTATGAGGTGCGTTGTGCCACCGGAGGCCTGGAGGCCTACCCTGCGGCGATTCCACCGTACGATGTGGGCGCCCTGCACCGCCAAGTCGGGCTCAAGGCCTTCGGCCATGACCTCGCAAGCGGCATTGAGGCGGCTGAACCGGTCGGGCTTGCGAAAGGCGGTTGGGTCGCCCTGCCACGCACGCTCCTCTCGAGCATGGGGCGCGAGGGGGGTGTCGGGCAGGCCGTGCTACTCTGTGAAGGCCTCAAGGCGGGCCTGCACCGGATCGAGCTGAGAGTGAGGACTTCTTCGGGCGGGATCTTCCTCGCTCACCGCGAGATCGCCCTCTCGTCCGTGGAAGACATGTACCGGATGCTGACGGTCGGCCCTTCGCCGTCCCGCATGTCGGAGCCTCGTGCTCTGCCCGACGCCGACCTGACGGAGGGCTGGACCGTGTTCGTGCACGGCTACAACGTGCCGGCGGGCGCCGCAAGGGGGTGGAACGCCGAGATGTTCAAGCGACTGCACGTGACGGGATGCGGCAGGAAGTTCGTCGGCGTGCTGTGGAACGGCGCCACGGGTCTGGATTACCACGCCGCGGTGCGGAACGCCTTCTTCGCGGGACGGGCGCTGGGAGTGAGGGCTTCCTCATCCATCAGGGGCGGGACGGTCGTTCTCATCGCCCACAGCCTCGGCAATGTCGTCGCCGGCGAAGCCTTGGAGCGTGGCGGGTGGAGGCCAGACAAGTATTACATGGTCAACGCGGCCGTGCCGGCGGAGGCCTATACGGCTGAGGATACGGACCCATCCCATGCCTTCCACATGACCGACGTGCGCTGGCGGGGCTATCAGCGCAGGCTGCACGCATCTTCCTGGCATGCGCTTTTCCCGGGGCACGACTACCGCAGCCAGTTCGGATGGTCCGGAGCCTTCGGCGGCATTCCGAAGGCAGTCGAGGTCATCAACGCTTATTCGGAAGGCGAGGACGTGACCAACTGTCCTGAGGATGTCGATTCCGCCTCCCTGCTCTCCGCATTGATCAACGGCCGGGATTACGGAAACGGCGTCTGGAAGACGCAGGAGCTGCTGAAGGGCGTCTCCATGATGCGTTCACTGGGGACGCTTTTCATGCGCCGCGGCCAGGCAGGATGGGGGTTCAATGAACGATGGAAGGGGCGTTACGTCCCGAACGGTATCCGCGAACCCGGCGGGTATTATCTGCGAATGACTCCGGATGAGGCCGCCCGCCTCACGGACGAGCAGCTTCGCGCCCAGCCCTTCTTCGGCCGTTTTCTCTGGGACAGGTTGCACGATTCTCGTCCGCGCCGATCCAACACGTCGTTGCAGGAGCGCGCAATGTTCGCCGACGTCCTGGCCCGGGGCGTTCCCGCCAGGAGCTATGCGGCGGGCTGTCATGCCTTGGACTTGAGGCAGCTCGCCGATTTCAATCTGGAGTCCGATGGGCGTCTTCAGGCGATGGGATGGCCCCGGGCCGGCCATGAGGACGGCAGGAAGTCCGGCCGTTGGCTGCACAGCGATTTCCGCAACGTGGCCCTCCCTTATGTCCACCCATTCTTCAAAAGACTTTCCCAATGAAATTCACATTCGTCTGCCTGCTGCCGGTCTTCGCCTTCGCCGACCAGATTGTCGTCCGCGATTTTGAGGGCCGTCCCGTCCCTGATGCGGCGGTCCGCGTCCTCCTCGTCCGCCGCAACTACCCCTTTCCTGACGGCTCGTGGCTTTTGTCGGGTGCGACGGACCGGGACGGCCGTTGGGATTTCAGGCCGGGTGACCATCATGTCTCCCGCGTCCATGTCGACAAGGCGGGCCACCATGAGGTGCGCATGGAGGGACTGAAGGTGCCTCAGACGTCCAGTCGCGAGGTCATCCTTCCGAGGAAAGGAGAGGCCGTCCCCTTGCATGCCAGAAAGGCCAACGTCGACCTGCCAGGACATGTTTTTTCGGGCGTCGTGTCGTATGATTTCGAGAGAGGAGACCTGGTCGCGCCCGGCCGCAAGGGGTCGAGCCCGGACATCCTGGTCCGCCTCTCCGCAAAACAGCTGGGATGGCACCGGATGAAGACGCCTGATAAAATCGAGTCGATCCTCGCCGGCGAGAAAGATCCCAAAGCGAGGGCCGACTTCCTGGCCGTTCACGGCAAATGGGAACTGACGCTCGAACTTCTCTTTCCCAACGACGGCGACGGCATCCTCGAGTCGCCCTACGCCGCCTATGCTTCCATGAAGCTGCCCTCGAAGGCCCCGGTGTCAGGTTATGGCCGAACGCTGGCCTTGGACAACAAGGTCTATGCCCGGAAGGACAGGGGCTTCTTCCTGCGCGTACGCACCGTCAAGGACAAGGCCGGCAACATTGTCTCCGCACACTACGCCAAGATCTACGGCACGCCCCTCATCAGCCCCGGAGGATTCGCCTTCCAGTACTACTTCAACCCGGTCCCGAACGACCGCCGACTCGAATTCGACACATCCCGCAATCTCCAGCGGCCCGGCAAGGACGCGGACGTGCTGGAGCGGATCCGCTGCGAGATCAGCTCCCCTTGAGCGCCTCGGCGGCGATCTCGTCCCAGAGGGCGTCGATGCGGTCGGGCGAGACGGGGCGCCGGCCGGCCTCGGAGAACCAGTAGCGCGCGTTGGAGAGGTCGCCCTCGATGAGGTGCAGGAGGGCGTGCACCCAGGAGCCGTGCGGCGTCTCGTCATCCTGCGCGATGGCGTGGGCGCGTTCCCAGTCGCCCCGGGCGATCCACCAGAGCGCCTCGGCGGCCGGGGTGAGCTTGGCGGGAGGCGCATCCTGCGCCTTAGCCGACTCTCGCAGCTGCGCCGGCGTCATCGCGCGCTCCGGGGATGCATGGCCAGCAGCGCGCGTTCCGCCTCGGCCACGGGCCCGGCCAGCCCCGGGTCGTCCACGCGATTCACGGTCTCGGCCGGTTCATCCGCGGCGGCGTAGAATTCCCGGGCCACCGGCTGTCCAGTCTGCCAGTCGCGCCATTCGGTGTAGCGCCCCGCCTTCGTCCGGACCGAGTAGCCCATCGTGGCCGGCTTGCCGCTGGGCGTGCGGTCGTAGTAGGCGGGCCGCGGATGCTGCGTGAAGGCGGCGGCCTTGACCGTTTTCCCGGGGTCGCGCAGCACGGGGACGAGGCTCGCCCCCTCGAGCCTCCCTTCCGCCCTGATGTCGCAGATGTCCAGCAGGGTGGGGTAGAGGTCGATGAGCTCGGCCAGCGAGCCGCTCCGGGCCGCGCGCGTCTGGCCCGGGAGCGAGATGAGCAGCGGCACCCGGGCGTCGTACTCGAAGTTGGAGGTCTTGCCCCAGAGCGTGTGTTCGCCGACGTGGTAGCCATGGTCGGCGACGAAGACGACCGTGGTGCGCCCGCCTGCCCCCGACTTCTCCAGTGCGTCGAGCACCTTGCCTACCTGGGCGTCGAGGTAGGAGATGTTGGCGAAATAGCCGTGCCGCATCTCGGCGGCCTCCTCCCGCGTCGGCGCCCTGCCTTTGCCGCCGAGGATCTCGGTGCTCTCGTGGAAGGCCTGCTCCGGCGCGCCGGCCGGCCGCCTTCCGTCGAAGTCCGTGAACTGCTCCCGCCGGTACAGCGACCAATACTTGGCGGGGGCATTGAAGGGCGCGTGCGGCTTCCAGAAGCCCACCGCCAGGAAGAAAGGCCGGTCCTTGAGCTCTTGGATCGTGCGCACCGCCTCAGCGGCCACGCGCCCGTCATAGTAAGCTTCGTCGGGCACTTCGCGGCATTCAGTCATCGCCACCTTGCCGTATCTGCGGAGCCCTTCGACCCCGGTCACCAGGTTCGGTGGCGGGGCGCCCGCGGTCACGGCGACGTCGTCCCCGTGGTTCGCGTAGTGCAGGAACTCCGGGGCGCTCCAGGCGCGGGCGTCTCCCTTCTCCGCGGTATGCCAGTTGTGGAAGATCTTGCCCGTGCAGCGGGTCTCGTAGCCCTCCAGCTTGAAGCGGTGGGGCAGGGTGACCACGTCGGGCCGGAGCTGGCGGAAGTGCACCGAGTTGTTCCAGAGCCCAAGCGTGTCCGGCCGCAGGCCCGTGAGCATCGAGGAGCGGGACGGATTGCAGACCGCCTGCTGGCAGTAGGCCGCGTCGAAGCGGGTCGCCCGGGCGGCGAGCCGGTCGAGGTTCGGGGTCAGGGCGCTCGAGCCCCAGGGCGAGGCCTCGACCCTGAAGTCGTCCGCCATGATGAGCAGGACGTTGGTGCGCGGGGCGGCGCCGGCGAGCGCGGCCAGCAACAGGAGCGCGGCGCGCATCACTTGCCTCCGTCCTTCTTCTTCCCCTTGCCCTTCTTGGCGGGGGCGGTTTCCGCGGAGGGTTGGTTGGGCTGTGGCATCGGCGCGTTCACCTCCTTGCGCCAGGCGACCAGCCGTTGGTGCAGCTCCTTGGCCTTGTCGGGCATCGATGCGGCGAGGTTCTTCGTCTCACCCAGGTCGTCCTTCAGGTTGTAGAGCTCCAACCGGCCGTCCTCGAGATACTCCATCAGCTTCCAGTCGCCCGCGTGGATGAGGCTGACGGGCGTCGTGCGCCAGAGGCCGGGACCGGAGCCGAGGTAGCCCGGGAAGTGCTGGAAGATCGCCTGGCGGCCCAGCGTGGCCCCGGGGTCCTTGAAAAGCCCGGCCAGGCTCGCGCCATCGAGCGTCTGCCTGGGCTTGGGCGCGCCCGCCAGCTCGAGCAACGTCGGGAAGAGGTCCACGTGCGCCGTGGGGACGTCGGCCGAGGAGCCCGCCCGTGTGCGGCCCGGCCAGCTGACGATGAAGGGCACGCGCGTGCCGCCCTCGTAAAGCGAGCCCTTGCCGCTGCGCAGCGGGGCGTTGTCGGTGATGCCGCCCCCGGCCTCGGCGCCGCCGGCCTTGGCCTTCTTCGTCTTCGCCTCCTTGCCCGGCTCGCGGATGAGTCCGTCGGGGCGGTCGTAGCCGCCCACGCCGCCGTTGTCGCTCATGAAGACCACCAGCGTGTCGTCCGCGACGCCGACCTCCTTGAGCTTGGCCATCACGCGGCCGACGCTTTCGTCGACGCTTGCGATCATCGCCGCGTAGGTCGCGCTTCTGTGGCCGCCCACGCCGGGCTTATCCTTGAAGCGAGCCGCCAGGTCCTGCTTCGCCTGGAAGGGCGAGTGCACGCCGAAGTGGGGCAGGTAGAGCAGGAACGGATGGTCCTTGTTCCGGCCGATGAAGTCCACCGCGCGGTCCGTCAGCCAGTCCGCCAGGTAGGCGTCGGCCGGATGGTCCGTGGTCGGGTTGACCTTGAAGCCGAAGTGCGTGCCCATCGAGACCAGCGCCTCGTCGAAGCCGCGCTTCGAGGGATGGAACGCGCCGCTCTCGCCGATGTGCCACTTGCCGAACATCCCCGTCGCATAACCCGCCTTCTTCAGCTGGTCCGCGAACGTGTCGCGGTCGAGCGGCAGGCTGGTGACATTGTCGACCGGACGCAGCGGGCGCTTGCCCCAGTCGAACCGGTCGATGCCGCCCACCGTGTAGACGCCGGTGCGGGCGCCATACTGTCCGCTGAGCAGCGCCGCGCGCGTCGGCGTGCAGTTCTGGCAGTGGTGATGGTTCGTGAGGCGCATCCCTTCGGCGGCGAGCCGGTCGATGGCGGGCGTCTCATAATATTTCGAGCCGAAGCAGCCGAGGTCGGTCCAGCCGAGGTCGTCGGCCATGATGAGCACGATGTTGGGCTGGCGCGCGCAGAGGGGCAGGGCGGCCAGGAGCAGGAGCAGGAGTCTCATGGGGCGGCGTCAGTCAAGCAGGGGGGCGGCGCCTCCGCACCCGCAAAACGACGGCCCGTTCAGATTTCCCAGTCGGCCCCCTCGCCGTCGGCGGCGAGCTGCGCGACCGTGAAGCCCGTCAGCGACTTCTCGAAACGTCGGGAGACCTCGCGCCAGAGCGTGGCGACCGCGGGCCCCGAGTCGCCCTTGAGCGTGATCTTCGTCTGCACCAGGTCCGGCTCCACCACCGCGAGCACCTGCCGGAGGGTGATCTCGTCGGCCGGCCGGGCGAGGCGGTAGCCGCCGGTCTTACCCCGCTTGGAGTCGACCAGCCCGCCCTCGCGGAGCTCGTTGAGCAGCTGCACGAGGTAGTTGGAGGGGATCGTCTCCGCCTTGGCCAGCTCCTCGATGCGCGTGACCGCCGCGCCCTTGCTGCGTCTCGCCAGCTGGGCGAGCACCCGGAGTGAGTATTCGAGCTTGAGGGAGGCTTTCATCGGGAGTGCGGGAAGATCATTCGGGCTTCGGCCCGCCGTCGACATGGATGAACGTCCGTCCCGCGGCCTCATCCGGCAGGATGGGCGCCTTGGGGCGGGCGAAGACGGACGTGCCGAGGAAGCAGATGCCGGAATTCTGGACGACCTGGATCGCGCGGTCGTCCCAGAGTTCGATCATCCCGAAGTCCTTGCGGTCCGTCACCTCGAGGTCGGGCAGTCCGTTGGCCTTGAGCCAGGCCTGGGCGGCCTTGAGGCCTTCGGGGTCGCCGGCGCGGGCGGTGACGATCTTGACCCGTGCGCCCTTCTCGATCCAGAGCTGCACGCGCCGCATCATGAGCGGCACCGGCGGCCCGATGTGGGACATCCCCTTCCAGTCCGTCGCCTCGGCGAGCGTGCCGTCGAGGTCGACGCCGATCCAGGGCCGGGCGTCCGGGGGCTGCGTGTCGGGCTGCCGTTCCTCGGGCACGGGCTCCGGCGGCGCCTTGGAGAGGTCCGGGGCGCCGGTGGCGAACAGCCTGCGAAGCCAGGAGAGCACCTCGCAACCTTGTCGCGCCCGCGCCTTGGTGACAAGCGGCTAAGGCGTCCGGACGGACAGGACCGGTCATCCTAAAGCGACGAATGGCCCTTTCGATCGGGGTGCGCAAAGAAGACGCCAAATCGCCGGGTGCTCGGGGCGGGGGTCGAACCCGCACACCTTGCGGCGCCAGAACCTAAATCTGGTGTGTCTGCCATTCCACCACCCGAGCCGCGGCGAGCTCATACGCTCGCCGAACGTCGCGCGGCAGGCAAGCGATTAGGCGAGACGGCCGAGGGGCGAGCCGACCTTGGCGTACAGTTCGACGGCGGTCTCGCCGGCCTCGACGAGGTCGGGCTCGAGCCGGATGCGACCGGGCTCGAAGAGGGTCGCGAGGAAGGAACCGCCGAAACGGAAGTAGCCGTTCTCCTCGCCCTTCGCGACGGTGCGCCCGGGCTCGTAGGTATCGACAATCGAGCCCACGTTGGTCGCGCCGACGGCCATGATGGTCACGAGACCGAACGGCCCCGCGTCGACGCTCACGCGCCGCCGCTTGTTCTCCCAGAGGTAGGAGACGCGGCGGCGCAGGGCGATCGGGTTGACCGAAAACAGTGGCCCATCGGTGAGGACGGGCGCGCCGGGCGTCCCGCCGACGGGAAAGTGGAAGCGATGGTAGTCGACCGGGCATAGCCGTGAGCACACGACCGTCCCGCGCGCATACTTCTCGCCGAGCGCCCGGTCGGCCACCAGCGACGGGATGTCGAAGGACTGCCCTTTGGCGAAGATGCCCTTCACCGCGCCCGCGTCCTGGAAGCCGAGATGCCGTCCATCGGCCGGTAGCACGGCCATGTCGGGCCGCGGATCCACCGGCCGGGCCGAGGGTTTGAGCCGGCGGTAGAAGAACTCGTTGAAAGTCCGGTAGGATGCCAGGTCCTCCTCGGCGAACTCCCGCACATCCAGCCCGTACGCCTTCACGAAGGGGGCGACGCGACCTGAACTGGAGGGACGGTCCATCGCCCGGCCGTAAAAGGAGGAGAAGACCGCCCGTTTCACCAGCAGGTGCAGGGCGGCCAGCCCCAAGGGGTTGCCGTAGATGCGCCGGAGCCAGGCCTCGCCGTAGACCTTTTCGACCTCCGTGCCGCCCGTGTGGCGGTTGCGGAGGGTGATGGGGGCGTCGGCGGACATGTGGGTAAATTTGCCAAGATTGGGCTTCTTTGGAACCATTTATCTGACAGAAAGAAACACCCCCCGATGCGACGCCCGGTCCTGCCCGTCCTGCTTCTTCTTTCCATGGGCCTGAGCGCCCAGCAGTCCCCCCGTCCGCCCGAGGTCGTCAAGGCCGAGCTGGAGACTGAGGCCATCCGCGCGCGGCTCGACCTCGCCGCGGCCAAGCGCCGTCTCGAGTCGCTGCCCGGTTCGCTTGAACTGCGCGGTCTCGAGGCCGAGGCGCTCCTGCGCAAGGCCCGTGCCGACGCCGTCGCCACCGGCGACGACGCCGAGAAGGATCGCATCAAGCTCGAGCTCGGCGCCTCCGCCGCCCGCGCCGCCGCAGCCTCCGTGGACAAGGACCGGGCCCGGGCTGAACTCGAGGTCGAGGCCCGTCTGGCGGCCGCCGAGGCCTCCGTCGAACTCGCCAAGGTCGCCTCCGCGGCGCAGATCGTCATGCTCGAGAAGAAGGTCGCGGAGGTCGCGGCCGGCGCCCGTACCGAGCATCCGGAGGAGCCCTTCGTCGACGGCGTCCTCCGTGTGAGCGACCGCCGCATCCCCTTCAACGGACGCGTGACCTCCCAGCTGGCCGAATACGTCTGCGCGCGCATCGCGTTCTACAACGCCGTCGACCCCAAGGCGCCCATCTTCCTCATCATCGACCGCAATCCCGGCGGCTCCGTCATGTCCGGCTACCAGATCCTGCAGGCCATGGAGGCGTCCAAGGCGCCCGTGTACGTCGTCGTGAAGGGCTACGCCGCCTCGATGGCCGCCATCATCACCACCCTCGCCAAGCGCTCCTTCGTGTACCCCCAGGCCATCGTCCTGCACCACCAGGCCTCGTCCGGCCTCGGCGGCAACCTCACCCAGCTCAACGAGCAGCTCAAGTGGAGCAAGCTCTGGGTCGAACGCATCTTCGTCAAGGTGGCCGACCGCGTCGGCGTGCCGCTCGACGACTTCGTGAAGCAGATGTACGCCAACGCCTCGACCGGCGACTGGAAGGTGCTGGGCGACGAGGCCGTGCGCCGTCGCTGGGCCACGGACGTCGTCCAGCAGATCAAGGAAGAGTCCTTCAACGTCGCCGGCGTCGTCCCGCCGCCCGCGCCCCTCGACCCCGACGTGTTCGGCAACGCGCGCCCCGCGTCCGACGGGCGTGTCCGCGAGTTCCTTCCCCCCGCCGAGGCCGGCGACGCCTGGTGGATCCACGACCCCTCCGTCGAGTTCGTCCTCCGCTGAACCCCTTCCTCCGTTCCATGAACATGCACCGCATCCTCCCCGCGCTTCTCGCGCTCGCCGTCGCGCCTCTCGTCGCCCAGCAGGCGGCCCCCGCCGCGCCGGCCGCCCCGGCCGTCCCGGCCGCCCAGCGCACCGGCCCCGAGCTCACCCCCGAGCAGAAGGAACTGATGAAGGAGGTCGAACGCATGCGCGGCGAGAAGGCCCGCATCGACGCCCAGGTCGCGCTCGCCGAGGCCCGTCGCGCCGAGGAGCTCGCGCCCCTCGCCGCGGAGACCGCCAAGCTCTCCGCCGAGCGCGCCCTCCGTCTCGCGAAGGCCGCCGCCGAGGCCGCCGCGCTCGAGGACGAGAAGGCCAGGCTCGAACGGCAGACCTCCCTGGAGGCCGCCCGCTCCTCCGCCCGTCTCGCCGACCGCATGAACCGTATCCGCGAGCTCGAGGCCGAGGCCAAGCAACTCCAGCTCGAGGCCGGCAACACCGTCGCCCGCCTGACCAACGAGCTCAACCGTTTCCAGAAGGAGGAGGAGTCGCGCAAGGTGGCCACCCGGGCCAAGCCCCGCTACGTCAAGGACCCGCTCATCGACGGGGTGCTGTACATCAGCGACCGTCGCATCCCCTTCAACGGCGCCGTCACCGACCAGCTCGCCGACTACGTCGTCCAGCGCATCAACTTCTATAACAACCAGTCCACCGAGTTCCCGATCTTCATCGTGGTCGACAGCAGCCCGGGCGGCTCCGTCTCGGCTGGCTACCAGATCCAGAAGGCCATGGCCGCCTCCAAGGCGCCCGTGTACGTCGTCGTGAAGGGCTTCGCCGCCTCGATGACCGCGGTGATCACGACCCTGGCCGAGCGCTCCTTCTGCTACCCCAACAGCATCATCCTGCATCACCAGGTCTCCAACAACCTGCGCGGCAACATGACCGTGCTCAAGGAGCAGATCCGCTTCACCACCGAGTGGTTCGACCGCCTCGGCACGCCGGTCGCCAAGAAGATGGGCATCAGCCTCGAGGAGTTCGTGAAGCAGATGTACGCCAACGACTCGACCGGCGACTGGCAGGCCTTCGGCGAGAAAGCCCGCGAGCTGAAGTGGGTCGACACGACCGTGGAGCGCATCGAGGAGACGGCCATCCTCGACATCATCCCGCCGCCCGCCGCGCCCACGCCCCCGGTCATCCGTCCGCCCCAGACCGAAATCAGCGGCGTGACGGCCAAGGTCGACGACAAGGGCCGTCCCTATTACGAGCTGCCCCCGCTTTCCAACCCGTTCGACGCCTGGTGGATTTACGACCCCCACGGGCTTTATCGGGCCCGCTGAGTAGCGTTCGGCAGGAGGGGTGCCGATGGGGCGGATCCGGAGCAGGGCCGGCCCCACCATGCCTCTTGCCCAATGCCGGTCCGGATGCTTGATTAGGCGGACCCCCATGCGCTCCGCCCCGCTTCTCGCCCTGCTGGCCTCGGCTATCCTCGTCTCCGCCGCGGAGGACGGCGCTCAGGTCTACGGTACCCTCTGCGTCGCCTGCCACGGGCCCGACGGCAAGGGCCTCAACGGTCTGCCGCCTCTGGTCGGCAGCGACTGGCCCAAGGGTCCCGCCGCGCGTTCGATCAAGATCGTCCTCAATGGGATGACCGGTCCGGTCGAAGTCGCCGGCAAGCCCTATAACATCGAGATGCCCCCGCAGGGCGCCGTCCTCAGCGATGAGAAGATCGCCGCCGCCCTGACGTACGTCCGCAGGACCTTCGCCGGCGGCGCCGGCCCCGTCTCCGTCGATGAAGTGAAGGCCGTGCGGGCCGCGACCGCCGGCCGCGCCACCCCGTGGACCGCCGCCGAACTCCTCAAGGATCATCCGTTCCCGCCCGCGCGGACCGCGCTGAAGAGCCTCGTGGGCATGATGTACAAGGGCGAATGGAAGACCCTGCCTGACTTCTCCGCGCTCAAGCCCGCGCTCATGGAGGACTTCAACCTCGGCGTGATCGACCCGGCCCAGTCCGGCCAGAAGGATCATTTCGCGATGGTCTGGACCGGTCAGTTCGAGGTGCCGGAGGATGGCAAGTACACCTTCCTCTTCGACTGCGACGACTTCGGCGCGCTCTACGTCGGCGGCGAGCGCATCGCCGAGGTCAAGGGCATCGGTCCCATCGGCGGCCGCGCCAAGGAGGTGCCCGTCATGCTCAAGAAGGGCCCGACCCCGCTGCGCGTGGAGTACGTCGAGGTCGCCGGCCAGGAGGTCGTCGTGCTCGGCTACAAGGGGCCGAAGGATCGGGATTACAAGTGGCTCTCCAAGGCCAGGGGCGGCAAGGCCGGCAAGCCCGCCCAGGAGAGGGTGTCGATCCCGATCCAGCCGGTCGACGGCGTCGCCGCGATCTACCGCAACTTCATCGACAACACCGCTCCCCGCGCGATCGGCATCGGCTTCCCCAACGGCCTCAACATCGCCTACAGCGCGGACAACCTCGCCGCCGAGCTGATCTGGACCGGTAAGTTCATGGACGGCGGCCGGCACTGGACCAACCGCGGCCAGGGCAACGAGCCGCCCGCCGGCACCAACATCATCAAGCTGTCCGACGGCCAGGGCGTGCTGCTCGAAGGCGCCTCCGGCGAAGTCGTGCGCTACATTCGCGAAAAGGAGGGCAACGAGTGGAAGTTCTCCACGGTCAACGTCGCCGCCGAGTTCAAGGGCTACGACCTCGACAAGGCGGGCAATCCGACCTTCCGCTCCGCCGGCGAAGGCTGCGCGCTCACCGACGCTTGGCTGCCGGAGGAGAGCTCCGGCAAGCCTTCGCTCACCCGCACGCTCAAGGCCGCCGGCGACAAGCCGCTTGTCGTCGTGCTCGCGCGCGGACTCGCCGTGAACGGCCCGTCCGACGGCGTCACCGACCTCCCCGGCGGCCTGCGGGTGCGTTCCCTCGGCGGGCCTTCGCCCAAGGCCGACCCCGAGGCGAAGACCCTCACGGTCACCCTGAAGCCCGGCGAGACCGCCGTCCTCGGCTATTCTTTCCGCTGAACTCCTCGGCCGAACCCCTCCCATGAAGAACCTCGTCCTCCTCGCCCTGCTCGCCTCCGTCGCGGGGGCGTCCGCCGCGCCGGCGGCCAAGACCCCCAAGGCGGCCAAGGCGGCCAAGGCCGGCAAGTTGGCCGCCGCGGACTCCGTCCGCGCCGCCGAAGCCCGCCAGCCTGAGTTCTACGAACGCGTCGAGATCCCCACCCCTGCGGGCGAGGTGACAGAAGTCTCGTCCATCGCCGTCCTGCCCGGCAAGAAGGTCGCCATCGGCACGCGCCGCGGCGACATCTGGGTCGCCGAGGGTGCCTACGGCGACGACCTCTCCAAGATCAAGTGGACCAAGTTCGCCTCCAACCAGCATGAGCCCCTCGGCATGTTCTGGAAGGAGGGCTCGCTTTACGCCATGCAGCGACCGGAACTCTCTCGCCTGACGGACCAGGACGGCGACGGACGGGCCGACAGCTTCGACTCGGTGTGCTCCAAGTGGGGCGTGAGCGGCGACTACCACGAATACGCTTTCGGCTCCGACCCTGACCCGAACGGCGACGTCTGGATGGTGCTCTGCCTGACCGGCTCCTTCCACGCCCACACCCCTTGGCGCGGTTGGTGCGCGCGCATCACCCCGGACGGCAGGTTTGTCCCCACCGCCTCGGGCATCCGTTCGCCGGGCGGCATCGGCGCCAACGCCAAGGGCGACATGTTCTACACCGACAATCAGGGCGTCTGGAACGGATCCTCCTCGCTCAAGTGGCTGCGCCCCGGCTCCTTCCAGGGCAACCCCACCGGCAACAAGTCCTCCGCGCTGGCCGACTTCCCCGCTCCGCCGGAGCCCGCCAGCGGCTCGCGCATCCTGACCGAGCGCCTGAAGTTCCCCGCCTTCGTGCCTCCGGCGGTGATCCTGCCGCACGGCAAAGTGGGCAACTCGCCCTCCGGCATCGCCTGCGACATGACCAAGGGGAAGTTCGGCCCATGGGAGGGGCAGATGCTCGTCGGTGAGCAGACCGCGTCGCAGGTTCAGCGCGTCAACCTCGAGTACGTCAACGGCCTCTACCAGGGCGCCGTGTTCCACTTCCTCGGCGGGTTCGAGGCCGGCCTGATCCCGGTCCGCATGGACCAGGAGGACGGCACGCTCTTCGTCGGCGGCTCCAACCGCGGCTGGGGCTCGCGTGGCTCGAAGCCGTTCACCTTCGAGCGCGTGCGTTTCAAGGGTAAGGTGCCGTTCGAAATGCATGACATCTCCGCGCGGCATGACGGCTTCGAAGTGACCTTCACGCAGCCGGTCGACGCCGCCGCGGCCGCCGACCTCGCGAACTACGCCCTCGATACCTTCACCTACATCTACCAGTCGAGCTACGGCAGCCCCGAGGTCGACCAGACCACGCCGACCGTCAAGTCGGCCACCGTCTCCGCCGACGGCCTCAAGGTGCGTCTCGTCGTCGACGGTCTCGTCCGCGGCCACATCCATCACCTGGCCCTCGGCGACATCAAGTCGAAGGCCGGCGACACCCTCTGGCACAGCGAAGGCTGGTATACGCTGAACGAGATTCCGGCCAAGTAAGCGAGGGCCGCAAATCAAGACAGGGGCGCCATAGGGCGCCCTTTTTTTATTCGGGCAGGGGTGCGAAGACGGCGCATCCGCCTGCGGCCGGGCGGGGCGAGGGCCGCCTTGGCCCAGCATGCCCCCGGTTGTTCGAACAGGGCGGGGGAACGCGGTTGCCACGGAGGCCGGGTCGAAAGAGAAACAAGCAACCCCTTACCCCTGCCATGCATATCACCTGGATTGATTGGGTCATCGTCGCGGCTTCGATCCTGATCTGTTTCGTCCCTGCGCTCTTCCTCGCGAAGCGCTCGGGCGGCAGCACCGCCGAGTTCTTCGCCTCCGGCCGCTCGGTGCCGTGGTGGCTCGCCGGCCTCTCGATGGTGGCGACGACGTTCTCGTCGGACACCCCGAACTGGGTGACCGAGCAGGTGCGCAAATACGGCGTCGCCGGCAACTGGCAGTGGTGGGCTTTCGTGCTCACCGGCGTGGCCACGGTCTTCTTCTTCGCCCGCCTCTGGCGCCGCTCGGGCGTCATGACCGACCTCGAGTTCTACGAGCACCGCTACTCCGGCACCGCCGCCTCGGTCGTGCGCGGCTTCCGCGCCATCTACCTCGGGCTGTTCTTCAACTGCTTCATCATGGGGATGGTGACCCTCGCCGCGTGCAAGATCGCCAACATCCTCTTCGGCATGCCGGCCTGGCAGACGATCGTCGTCTGCGGCATCCTGAACGTCGTCTTCGCCGCCCACTCCGGCCTCTGGGGCGTGCTGGTCATCGATATGGTGCAGTTCTTCATCAAGATGACCGCCGTCTTCGCCGCGGCGTGGTTCTCGCTCGTCGAGGTCGGCGAGCGGCTGGTCGGCAAGGGTGCGGGCGGTTGGGCAGGACTGAAGGCTCTCGTCGCCCAGCTCTCGACGCAGCAGGTCGTGACGACCGCCGGCGTGCCGGCGATGTCGGCCGCCGACGGCAAGGGCCAGCCGCTGTTGGACATGCTGCCGAACTTCTCGATGTCGGAGCTGGCGCTGATGGTCTTCATCCTGCCCATCGCCATCAGCTGGTGGGCCAACTGGTATCCCGGCGCGGAGCCCGGCGGCGGCTCGTACATCGCCCAGCGCATGCTGGCGTCGAAGTCCGAGAAGGACTCCCTCGGCGGCACGCTCTTCTTCAACATCGCCCATTACGTGCTCCGCCCGTGGCCGTGGATCATCACCGCCCTGTGCTCGATCATCGTCTACCCGGACCTGGCTTCCATCCAGAAGGCCTTCCCGAACGCCGAGCCGGCGCTCATCGGCCATGACTCCGCCTTCCCGGCGATGCTCATGTTCCTGCCGGTCGGGTTCGTCGGCCTGATGATCGGCGGCCTCGTCGCCGCCAACTCTTCGACGATCCTGACGCACCTCAACTGGGGCTCTTCATACCTCGTCCATGATTTCTACCGCCGCTTCATGAAGAAGGACGCCTCCGAGGCCCACTATGTGAACGTCGGGCGCCTCTCGACCGTGTTCCTTTACGTGGTCGCCGCGGTGCTCAGCCTCTACATGACTTCCGCCCAGCAGGCCTTCCAGGTCCTGCTGTCAATCGGTGCCGGCACCGGCCTGCTCTACATCGCCCGCTGGTTCTGGTGGCGCGTCTCCGCCTGGTGCGAGGTCGTTGCCATGGTCATGTCGCTCGTGACCGCCGTGGGCGTCCCGCTGGCCATGCCGCAGGCCGATTTCGCCACGACGACCCTCTGGCAGGTCGGCCTCACCACCGTCGCTTGGCTCATCACCGCCTACGTGGGCCCGCAGACGGAGCGCGCGACCCTCGTCGCTTTCTGCCGCAAGGTGAAGCCCGCCGGTCCGGGCTGGACGGACATCCGCGCCGAGGCTGGCATCGGCGATGCCGAGACCGCCCGGGAGAACCGTGTCGGTTCCGCCTTCGTGGGCTGGATCGCCGGCTGCGCGCTGATCTGGGGCGCGCTCTTCGCCATCGGCAGTTTCCTCTACGCCGCGGGCGACCCCAGCCGACTGACCGACGCCTGGATCCTCACCGCCGTCACGCTCGTGAGCGGCTATGTGTTGCTGAAGGTGACCCGTCAGCTCTGGACGGACCGTTCGGACGCGTAAAAGAAGGCGCTTGGGGAGCGGCTCTGGCCCTAACACATCACGCCGAACCGGAAGACGAGTTTCTGCGCGTACGGTTCGCCGGGGCGCAGGATGCCCCCGGGGTAGCCGAGGCGATGAAACGCGGGTTGGTTCGGCGAGTCCGGGAAGAGTCCGGGCTCGAGGCAGAAGCCCTGGCGGAAGCCGTAGGGCGCCGGCCAGCGGCCCTGCACCGTGCCGTCCAGGAAATTACCGGTGTAGAGCTGGACGCCCGGCGCATCGGTGAGCAGCTGCATCGTGCGGCCGGATGAAGGTTCGCGCACCTCGACCGCGAGGCGCATGACGCCGCGTGGGCCGAGCACGTAGCAGTGGTCGTAGCCGCGTCCGAGGCGCAGTTGCTCGTGGGGGTCCGAGATCCGGGCGCCGATGGCGGTCTCCCGTCGGAAGTCGAAAGGGGTTCCTTCCACCGAGGCCAGCTCTCCCGTGGGGATGAGGCTGGCGTCGATCGGCACGAAGCGCTCGGCCGCGATGCGCAGACGATGGTCGGTGACCGCTCCGCCGCCGGCGAGGTTCAGGAAGACGTGGTTGGTGAGGTTGCAGGCGGTGGGGGCGTCGCATTCGGCCTCGAACCGGATGGTTAGTTCGTCGCGCTCATCGCTCAGCGAGTAGGTGACCGTGACCCTGAGCTCCCCGGGGTAGCCTCCTTCGCCGGCCGGGCTCGTCACCCTCAACGTCACTTCGCCTGCGCCGTCGCGACGGGCGGACGATGACTCCCAGATTTTGGCGTCAAGGCCGTGCGCGCCTCCGTGCAGGTGGTTCGGTCCGTCGTTGCGGTCCAGCGTGTGGGTCGCGTCGTCCACCTTGAGCCGTCCGCCCGCGAGACGGTTGGCGTAGCGTCCGACCGTGCTGCCCAGGAACGCCCGGTGGCGGCGCAGGGCTTCCGCCGTGTCGAGCCCCAGCGTGACCTCCCCGATCTCGCCGTGGACATCGGGAACCCGGACCGAGGTCAGCGTGGCCCCGAGGGCGCTGACGGAGACGGACATCCCGCGGGCGTTCGTGAGCGTGTGGAGCCGGACCGTGCGTCCGTCCGAGAGAGTCTGCGTGAGCGTCAGGTGGCTGCCGGGGCGGTGTCGACGGAGGAGGGCGACGGCGAGTCCGGCGGCGCAGCACGACAGGAGGCTCAAGACCAGGGCGGAGGCTTCCATGCCGCGGAATGTGCGGCCGTGGCCGTCGCCGCCAAGCCTAACCCCGCGTCACTTGGCCTCGACCGGCTTCTTTCGCGCGTCCGGGGCCGCGGCCACCGTGGCGCCGCCGAGCCGGGTCGTCCAGTCGGTCGCGATGCGGACCGCCTCGTTGAGCTGCACGTCGTAGTCGGGCCATTCCTCGTCGTCCGAGAGCGGGTCGCGGCCCTTGCCCTTGCGGTTCTTGCCGTAGGGCGAGGCGGCGTCCTTCTTCTCCTGCTCGAGGGCGGCCTCGACCTTCACTTCGCTGATCTTGATCGACCGGGAGGCGGCATAAGAGGACAGCTCCTTGCGGACCTGCTCACGGAAGGCCGCGTCATCGGCCTTCTCCCGCTGACGGGCCTCGAGCGAGATGGGCAGCTCCTGCCGTTCCTGCCGGCTGCGCGTCCATTCGATCAGGCGTCCCTGCGTGAGGAACTCCGGCAGCTCCGCACGGCGGCGTTCGCTGGCGGCGGCGAGCTGGGCGATGAGGTCGTCGGATACCTTGGCCTTGAGCCATGGGCCCAGGTCAGGCTCGGTCAGCGAGGGCTTGACCGAATCCCAGGGCAGCGGGCGCTCCAGGTCGGACTCGGCGTTGGGCAGGACCGACCAGACCGAGGGCACCACGATGTCGGCGGGCACGCCCTTGAGCTGGATCGATGAGCCGCTGGGCGCGTACCACTTCTGGATCGTCACCTTGACCGCCGACTTCAGCTTCCGGTCGAAGCGGCTTAGCTCGATGATGTTCTGGACGGAGCCCTTGCCGTGGGTCGTCTGGTCCCCGACCACGATGGCGCGACGGTGGTCGTGCATCGCTCCCGCGAAGATCTCGGAGGCCGAGGCCGATCGCTTGGAGGTGAGGACGATGAGCGGGCCGTCCCAGGCGACCTTCTCGTTCTCGTCGCGGTAGTCCTCCTGCCGCCCCTGGCTGTCGCGGACTTGGAGCACCGAGCCCTTGGGGATGAAGAGTCCGGAGAGGTCGACCGCCTCGGTGAGCAGCCCGCCCCCGTTGCGACGCAGGTCCATGATGAGCGCCTGCATGCCCATCTTCTTGAGCTTACCGATGAGCTCCTCGACGTCGGCGGTGGGGCTCGAGCCCGTGCCGTCGGGGTTCTTGCCGTAGAAGGAGGGGAGGTCGACGACCCCGACCGAGACGAAGTCCTTGCCCGCGGGCATCTCGAAGAATCGGGCGGAGGCGAGCTGGCCCACCAGCTTGATCTGGTCGCGCTTGAGGGCGATCGTCTCGCGGCCGCCGGCGGCCTTGTCGAGCGTCAGCCGGACCGTCGTGCCCTGCTTGCCGCGGATGCGGGTGATGGCGCGGTCGAGGCGCATGCCCACGATGTCCTCGGGGGCTCCGTCGCCCTGGCTGACCGCGATGATCTTGTCGCCCGGCTTGGCCTTGCCCGATTGGTCGAGCGGGCCGCCCGGAAGGATGTCCTTGATGACGCAGTAGCCATCCTCGTCGGAGAGCGTGGCGCCGATGCCGCAGAGCGAGTTGCGCATCGCGATCTCGAACTCCTCGAGCGTCTGGCCCGACATGAAGGTCGAGTGCGGGTCATACTGCTGCGTGTAGGCGTTGAGGAAGGCTTCCTCGACCTCGTGCTGCTCCAGGCGGAGGTAGGAGTGCGCCTTCTCGTAGCGCTTGCGGAGGCGCTCGACGGCTTCGGCAACCTTGGCCGCGGAGAGGTCGGGCCTGCTGTTCTGCTCCTTGGCTGCGGGGTCCTTGGCGCCGGACTTGTCGTCGCCGAGCAGCTCGCCCAGCAGGTCGAACTGCAGCCGCCGCACCCAGAGGTCGTCGGCCTCGACGTCGGACTTGGGCCAGCCCGCCTTGCGTCGGTCGGCGGGGAAGGTGCCCTCACGGGCCAGGTCGATCGGGCGGCTGAGCGCCTCCTTCACCAGGCGGCCGCGTTCCTCGGCCTTGCGGCTGAAGAGGGCGTAGATCTCGAAGGCTGGGGTGAGGTTGCCCCGCTCCATGTAGAGGTCGAGCGACTTGGCATAGCGCTCCACGAATTCATCCACCTCGGCCTGGGTGAAGTACATCTTCATCCGGTCGAGGTTCTCGCAGTAGGTGAGCAGCACCTCGCGCATGTCGATCGTGGACATGGCGCGTCGGGTGATGTGCAGCCGCTCGAGGAGCATGGCGGTGGCGCGCGTCTCCTTTTGGATCGACTCGGTGGTCGTGAAGGCGGGCTGTTCGGCCGCCGCGCAGAGGGCAACGGCGAGGAGTAGCGTCAGGAACGGGCGCATGGTCGGGGTTTCAGCGCAGTCTCGCGCTGAGTTCTTCAAGTCTGCGTTTCTCCTCGGGGGTGAGCGAGCCGAATCCCCGGGCCGAGATCTTGTCGAGGAGGGCGTCCAGCTCGGCCCGAGCCCTGGCTCGGCTGAGCCCTTCCGGGGCCTCCTCCTCGCCCGCGTGGGCGAACTCGGGGTGATCGGAATAGGCTGTGCGTCCGTCCGGCATCTCCCTCTGAGCGTAGCCGGGCGCCGTTTCCGTCTGTCGGCCCCGGCGCCAGGCCAGCAGGCCCACCAGGAGGCCACCGAGGTGGGCCGAATGGGCCACCGAGGATTCCCAGGCGGGCCGCCAGGCCCGCCAGTCGTTGCGCATCGGCAGCTCGGAGAAAATCCAGCCCGCGACGGCGAAGGCCGCCGTGAGCGCGACCACCCAGCGGACCTTCATGTTGACCGGCAGGAAGAAGAAGAGCAGCACCGTGATGCGGTCCTCGAGCCGCCCGAGCAGCGCGACCAGTATCGTCGCATGCGTCGCGGCGGAAGCCCCGATCAGGACGCCGCGTCCAGAGCCGCCGAGGCCCGTGGCCCACCAGGCCAGCGCGCCGACCGCCGTGCCCGCCGTCAGCACGCCGACGAAGACGCGCGTCCCCCGCTCGCGTTCGACGATGGCGCCCGTCCACCAGAGCAGCAGCCCGTTGCCCAGCAGGTGCCAGAAGCCGTCGTGCACGAAGGCGTAGGTGAACCACTGCCAGGGTCGTGCGCCGGGCGTACGCAGCTCGGCCCATCCGAGCAGGTCGGAGCGTGCGGAGTCCCCGACCAGACCGACGATGAAGAAGAGGACCAGCGCGCCCACCGCCCACTGGGCGAGGGGCCGTGGTTCGGCGGCCGGGCGGGGGCCGCGCATGTACGTCCGGTCGCCGACGCCCATGCGCCCGAAAGTCAGAGCTTCTTCACGATCGCGTCGGCGAGGCCGTACTCGATGGCCTCCTCCGCGGTCATGTAGAAGTCGCGGTCCGTGTCCTTGACCACCTTGTCCAGCTTCTGGCCGGAGGCCTTGGCGAGGATCTCGTTGAGTTCGGCGCGGAGACGCTCCATCTCCTGCGCCTGGATGTGGATGTCGACCGCCGGGGCCTGGATGCGGCCCATGATCAGGGGCTGATGGATCATCACGCGGGCGTGGGGGAAGACCAGCCGGCCGCCCTTCTGCTTGGGAGCCTGGAGCAGGATGGAGCCCATCGAGGCGGCCATGCCCGTGACCACGACCTTCACGGGCGAGGAGATGAGGCGGATGGTGTCGTAGACCGCCATGCCGGCCGTGATGGAACCGCCGGGGGTGTTGATGTAGAAGGTGATCTCCTTGCCCGGGGCGTCGGACTCCAGATACAGGAGTTTTTCGACGATGTCCTTGGCGGAGGCGTCGTCGACGCCGCCCCAGAGGAAGATCTTACGCTGCTCCAGGAACTTCTTCTGGATGAGCGCGGCGCTCGGGGACGCTTCCTTGGCGGCCTCCGGGGTCTTCTCGTCCTCTTCTTCGTCGTCGGTGGGCATGGGAGAGCCCAGCGTGCCCCAAAGTCCCGCCGTGGCAAGCGTGCCGAACGTCCGACGTTCGGGTTGTTCACAGCGTCCGGCCTCCAAATAACTTCCAATCCCCCGCGTGGGTGAATAGTCAAAAGGCATGGACCCTCTCGCCCCGCACCCGAGGTCCGCCCAGGAAGCCCCTAGGGGCGCCGGCGGACTCATCGACAACCGCAATCAGGGCTCGATCTCCTCAGGCGCCCACCTGCCCGCCAGCGCCGGCAAGCCCAAGGTGCTCGTGGTCATCGGGGACGCCGCGGAGACGGTCGACACGCTCTATCCGTTCTACCGGCTGATCGAGGCCGGCTTCCAGCCCGTGGTGGCCGCGCCCACTGTGCGTCCCTACAACATGGTGATGCACGAGGTGAAGCCCGGCTGGACAATCACCAAGGAATGGGAGGGCTACTCGATTAACGCCGACGTCGCCTTCAAGGACATCCGGCCCGAGGACTACGCCGGCATCTTCTTCAGCGGCGGCCGGGCGCCGGAATACCTCCGCGAGGACGAGGACCTGCTCCGCGTCACGCGCTGGATGTGGGAGCACGGCCGGCCGATGGCCAGCGTCTGCCACGGCGTCGAGATCCCCGCCCGCGCCGGCATCGTGAAGGGCCTGCGCATGGCCACGGTGCCCAAGTGCAAGTTCGACCTCGAAGTCTGCGGCGGCGTCTTCGTCAATGAGCCCTGCGTGATCGACCGCCACATGGTCAGCGGCCGCACCTTCCACGACAACGGCCACTTCGTCGGCCCCTGGATCAAGATGCTGGAGGCGTCGGTCCGCCGATGAGCGCCCTGACCTCCCGGCGCGACTTCCTGCGCACGGCGGCCCTCGCCGCCGCGGCGGCCGCCTCGCCCGCCGCCTGCGCAGCCGACGACAAGTTCCGCCTGCGCTACGTGCTCTCCTCGGCCATGTACGGCTACGCTCCGCTCGCGGAGGTCTTGCCCGAGGTGGCTAGGACCGGCAGCGAGTCGATCGACATCTGGTGCAAGGTCCACGGCGACCAGCGCGAGCAGGCCGCCGCCCTCGGCGACGAGGCCTTCGCCGCGCTGCTGAAGAAGCACGACGTGCGGCTTGGCGTGAGCACGCGCTACCCGCTCGGTCCGTTCAAGCTCCAGGAAGAGATGGCCTGGGTGAAGAAGCTCGGCGGCAGCACGCTCGTCTGCGGCAGCACCGGCCCCAAGAACCCGTCCGGCGCCGCGGCGCGGGCCGCGATCGCCAAGTTCCTCGAGGAGATGAAGCCGCACGCGGCCAAGGCCGAGGAGCTTGGCCTGCGCATCGCCATCGAGAACCATTCGAACCAGGCGCTGCATCACCCCGACTCCCTGCGCGCCTTCGCCGAACTCAACAAGTCGCCCGCCCTCGGCGTAGCCTTCGCCCCTCACCACCTCCATGAGTGGGCGGACCAGATCCCCGCGCTCCTGCGTGACCTCGGGGCGAAGAACCTGCCGTTCATGTATTTCCAGGAGCACTCCGAGGGCATCTTCAAGAAGGCCTCCAAGGAGGAGGAGCTCCGCCAGATGGCCGGGCGCGGCAAGCTGGACTACCGTCCGATCGTGAAGGCACTGCGCGATATCCGCTTCGACGGCCTCGTCGAGCTCTTCATGCACCCGACCCCGCGCGGCATCCCTGTCCTTCCCACCACGCCCGAGATCACCGCGCTCATCAACGCGTCGCGGGCCTACGTGGAGAAGTGCCTGCGCGAGACGGCCTGAACCGTGCGCGCCGTCGCACTCATCCTGCTCGCCGCCGCTACGGCCGCCGCCGCGCCCGTCGTCACGGGCTTCGAGCGTTTCCACGCGGCGACGCCGACGGCCGAGGGCGGCCGGCTGCTCTACAATGAGCTGGGTTGCGTGAACTGCCACGGCGGCGAGGCGGGCCTGCCCGCGCGGCGCGGGCCGGCACTGGCGACGGTCTCCCAGCGCGTCCAGGGAGAATGGCTGCGCAAGTTCATCGTCGACCCCCAGTCGGTCCATCCCGGCGCCGTCATGCCGCAGGTCCTGGCGAGGACGGACGAGGGGACCCTCGCCGCCATCGAGCACTACCTCGCCTCGCTCGGGTCTAAGGCGAAGGCGAAGCCGGCGGACATCCGGCATGTGAACGCCTCGCGTGGCAGCGGGCTCTACCATGCGCTCGGCTGCGTCGCCTGCCATGCGCCGGACAAGGCCTTCGTGCCCGAAGCCGGCGCCCCGAAGGATTCCGAGTTCACGCACCCCTCGGTGCCTTTCCCCGAGCTCAAGTCCAAGTACTCCCTGGAGTCGCTCAGCGCCTTCCTGCAGGATCCGCTCAAGGCCAGGCCGGACGGGCGTATGCCGCGCATCGTGATGGACAAGCAGGACGCGATCGACATCGCCGGTCATCTGCTGGCCTTCGAGGGCAGTGACGGCCGCGTGGGCTCGCGGGTCGTCCCGGTCTCGGTCGACAGCCAGCTGGCCATGGCCGGGCGCAAGGCGGTCATCGCCGCCCGTTGCGCGGCCTGCCACGAGCTGCCGAAGGACGCCGCCGCCAAGCCCGTGGCCCTAACGAAGAAGGAAGGCGGTTGTCTGGACGCCGACCACGCCAAGGGGCCGCGTTACGCCCTTTCCGAAGCCCAGCGCGCCTCACTGAAGCTGTTCCTCGCCGCCGTTGCCGAGTCCCCTTCGCCCAAGCTCGCCGCCGACCTCTCCCTCCACGCGTTAAACTGCGTCGCCTGTCACGAGCGCGACGGCAAGGGCGGTCCTGACGCCGCCCGCAAGGCGTTCTTCGAGGGTGATCACAACCTCGGCGACACCGGCCGTTATCCACCGCCCCTCACCGGCGCCGGCGGCAAGCTGCGGCCCGAGTGGCTGGCCAAGGTGCTCGCGGGGGAGAACCGTGTCCGCCCCTACCTCCGCACGCGCATGCCCGTCTACGGCAAGGCGACCGACGGCCTCGGGCCTCTGCTTGCGGTCGCCGACGCGCGCCCCGCCTTGAAGTTCGAGGGCGGCGACGACTCCGCCGGAAGGAAGCTGCTGGGAACCGAGGGCGGCGCCGGCTGCATCACCTGCCACCGCTGGGGCGACCGGCCTTCGCTCGGCATCCAAGGTCCGGACATCAGCAACATGGCGGCGCGCCTGCAGGAGGGCTGGCTCCACGACTACCTCATCAATCCCGCCGGATACCGCCCCGGCACGTTGATGCCCTCCTTCTGGCCCGGCGGGAAATCCTTCAACCCCGCCGTCCTCGGCGGCGACACCGACCGACAGATTGCCGCGATCTTCAAGTTCGCGGAGAGCGCCAACGGCGAGCCCGAGGGCTTCCCCAGGAACCGCAACGGCGAGTTCGAGATCGTGCCCAAGGATCGTCCGGTCGTGCAGCGCGCCTTCATGGAGGACGTCGGCGTGCGCGCCATCCTCGTCGGCTTCCCGACCGGCGTGCATCTCGCCTACGACGGCGACAAGGGCGGTCCGGCCCGCGCCTGGAAGGGCCGCTTCTTCGACGCCTACCTCACCTGGTTCTCGCGTTTCCCGATCTTCGAGAAGCCGCTCGGCGAGCAGGTCGTGGACTGGCCGAAGCCCTCGGGTCGCTTCCTTGGCTACCGGCTCGACGCCAAGGGCGCCCCTACTTTCATCAACGAACAGGCCGGCGTCCGCGTCGAGGAGACCTTCGAGGGCGTCGGCGACGGACTGCGCCGGACCGTGGTCTGGAAGCCGACGCCGGACTTCGCCCCGGTCATTCATCATCCCCTCGGCCTCGAGCGGACCGAAGTCTCCGGTTCACCGGAAGGCCGCCGCGTCTTCACCTACCTCTGGAAATGAAAGCCGTCGCCATCGCCCTCCTCGCCGCGGCCGCGCTCGATGCCGGGCCTTCCTATGAGATCGCCGACATCCTGACCGCGAGCACCGTGGCCGATACGCGCGCCAAGGACTGGAAGCCCGGCCAGGGCCTCGCGTTGGAGGTCAGCGGCATGGACTGGACCGCCGACGGCCGTCTCGCGCTCTGCATCCGCAAGGGCGAGGTCTGGCTCCTCGACGGCGTGCTGGCGCCCAAGCCCGACAAGGTCGGCTTCAAGCTGTTCGCCTCCGGTCTGCATGAGCCCCTTGGGCTTCTCCGCGACGGCAGGGACCTCCTTGTCACCCAGCGCACCGAGACCACCCGCCTGCGCGATACCGACGGCGACGGCGTCGCCGACGAGTATCTGACCGCGGGCGCGGGCTGGAACGTCTCCGGTTCCTATCACGGCTACGCCTACGGACCCAAGCGTGACGGCCGGGGCGACCTCTGGGTCACCCTCAACGTCGACATGGGCGACCATGCCGACAACAAGGCGCCCTGGCGCGGCTGGGCCGGCGTGATCGGTCGGGACGGGCGGTTCGTGCCGATGGCGGCCGGCATGCGCTCCCCCTGCGGACTCGGGGCGAACCGCGACGGCGACATGTTCTGCGTCGACCAGCAGGGCACCTGGATCCCCACCACCCCCATCTACCATCTCCGCAAGGGGGCCTTCTTCCTCAACCCCGAGGGCATCGCCTCCGAGAAACTTCCGGAGTCCCCGTTGAGGCTTTCCGCCAAGATTCCGGAGAAGCGCCCGTATCCTGAAGCCGTCCGGGCCCTGCCCGAGATGCGCCCGCCCGCCGTCTGGATGCCCTACAACAAGATGGGGCGGAGCGGCACCGACCTCGCCGTGTGCGATGCCGGAGGCAAGTTCGGCCCCTTCGACGGGCAGATGTTCGTCGCGGAGTTCACGGACGCCAAGATCAGCCGCGTCTTCATGGAGAAGGTCGGCGGCGAGTACCAGGGCGCCTGCTTCCCGTTCGTCGGCGGCTTCGCCTCCGGCATCGTCCGCCTGACGTTCGCGCCGGACGGCTCGTTGATGGTCGGCATGACCAGCCGGGGCTGGTCCTCCCTCGGCACCAAGGCCTACGGACTCCAGCGGCTCCGCTTCAACGGCAACGTCCCCTTCGCGATCAAGGAGATGCGGGCCCGTCCCGACGGCTTCGAACTCGTCTTCACCAAGCCCGTCGACCGTGTGCGCGCCGCCGACCCTGCCTCCTACCGCATGAGTAGCTACACGCTGCTCTACTCCGGCGCCTACGGCAGCGACGAGATCCTGACCGGGCCCAATCCCGTGGCGTCCGCCGTCGTGGCCGCCGACGGGCTGAGCGTACGCCTGAAGGTCGGGGGCCTCCGGGAGCTACACATCCACGAACTGCACGCCGACGGCCTGAGGTCCGCCGCGGGCGAGCCGCTCGACCATGCGGACGCCTACTACACCCTGAACCACATCCCGCAGAACTGACTCGCCACCGCGGGTCGTTCCTCTCCTCTTGGGGGCTTGTCGAGCGCGCCCACCATCCGTTCGGAACTCGGGCCTACCTTCCGCCTGGCCGTCCCGATCATGCTCGGGATGCTCGGCTACGGCCTGATGTTCGTCATCGACGTCGCCATGGCCGGCCGGCTCGGCGAAGTGCCCCTCGCGGCCTCGGCGCTCGCCGCCAACATCACCTACATCCCGTACGTATTCGGCATCGGGCTCGTCGGTGCCGTCACGGTCTACCAGTCCCAGGAGAACGGGGCGGGGCAGGGCGAGTCGGCGCCCGCCGTGCTCCGTCACGGCACCGTGCTTGGACTCTTCGCCGGCGTCGTCCTCGCCCTGCTGACCCACGCCTTCGCGCCCCTCATCCCCTGTCTCGGGTCGGCGCCCGAGGTGGCCGCCGAGGCCCATGACTTCTACGTCATCATGACCTGGGCCATGGTGCCCGGCCTCGCCTTCCACGGGCTACGATCCTACCGGGACACCCAGCACCAGCCCTGGGTCTCCCTCGGTTGGCTGACCTTCGGCCTCGCGCTCAACGTCCTGTTCAACTGGCTCTGGATGTACGGCAACTGGGGTTTCCCCGAGCTCGGCCTGGCCGGGGCCGGATGGGCGACGATGGTCTCCCGCTTGGCGATGTTCGCGGGGCTCTGGCTGCATCCCGGGCGCGGCGAGGTCCGCTGGGCCGAGGGGCTTCAGCGCGCGGTCTTCGCCCGTCTCCTGCGCACGGGCCTGCCCGCCGGCCTGCACAGCATCAGCGAGGTCGGCATCTTCGCCATCGTCCCTATCCTGGCCGGCTGGATCTCGCCGACCGCCCAGGCCGCCCATCAGGTCGCCGTGAGCACGGCGAGCGCGGCGTTCATGCTGCCGCTGGGCCTGGGCATCGCCGCCGGCATCCGCGTGGGCGAGGCTTTCGGCGCGCAGGATGCCGCGCGTGTCCGGGCCGTGGGCTGGGGCGCGCTGCTGGCCGGCGGGGCGATGATGGCCTTTTACGGGGCCGGCATGGTGGCGTTGCGCGTCTGGCTGCTCGGGCTTTATGACGTCGCGGGCACGCCCACCGGCGACCTGGCCTTCGCCCTGCTGGTGTGGGCCGCCGTCTGGGCTCCTTTCGACGGCGTGCAGGTCGTCGCCGCGCACCTCCTGCGCTCCATCAACCAGGCCGCATGGGCCTCCTGGGGCGTCGCCATCGTCTACTGGGCCGTGACGCTGCCCCTCGCCCTCATGCTGGCCTTCCCGTTGGGCCTCGGGGCGGAGGGCATCTGGATCGCCTTGGCCTCGGGCCTCGTGCTTGTCGCGCTCGCCCTCGGATGGAAGTTCTGGCGAGCGACGGGCGTTTTTCCCGCGGCACGGAGGTGAAGGGCTCCCCCGCCTGCGGGCGGCCGGTCTCGGCATGTTCCGTGGGCGCGAGTCCCCCTGGAAAACAAGGAAGCCGGCCTGCGGCCGGCTTCCAAGGGCGGACGGACGGATCCGTTCAGCGGACTGAGCAGGAGGACGACTCGGTCGGGACGACCTCGACCTTGCGGTGCTCGCGGTCCCACTTCACCAGGCCGTCGGCCAGGGCGAAGAGGGTGTGGTCGCGGCCCATGCCGACGTTGCGTCCGGGGCGCACGACGGTGCCGCGCTGGCGGAAGAGGATTGAGCCCGCGGTGGCGAACTCGCCGCCGTAGAGCTTGACGCCGAGGCGCTTCGAGTTGGAGTCGCGGCCGTTCTTGGAAGTGCCGCCGCCTTTCTTTGTTGCCATGGTGGTGAGCGCGCTGGGGTTAAGCGGAGATGGATTCGACCTTGATCACGGACAGCTCCTGGCGGTGTCCGCGGCGGCGGTAGTAGCCCTTACGGCGACGGTGCTTGAAGATGTCGATCTTCTCGCCGCGCTTGTTCTCGAGGATCTTGGCGGTGACCTTGGCGCCGGCGACGGTGGGGGTGCCCACCTTCGCGGACGCGCCTTCGCCGACGAGGAGGACCTGGTCGAAAGTGAGGGTGTCGCCCTTCGTCTTACCGGGGTACTGGTTGACGATGAGGATGTCGCCCTGCTTGACGGTGAACTGGCGACCGGAGGTGATGAACGTGGCCTTCATGGCTGTCGGAAGGTCGGAGCAAAGGCAGGGCAGGGGGGTTGGCAAGGGGATTTTGGGCTTTTTCCCGGACCCTGAGGCGGCGTAAGTGCCGCCCGCCTGGGGTCTTAGGGCTTTTCTGTCCGGGCTTCGGGCCAATAGTGGGGACATGAACCCTTTTCAGCCGCCCGGAGACCAAGGTCTTTCCGATGAGGCGCTTTCGCAGGAGCTCGGTCGCAACCTCGCCCGGGGGCCCTCGGCCCACGCCACGGCCTTCGTCCACTCCCGATCGGTGGTCGTCGGCAACGTCGTCCTGCAGGCCCGGTCGAGCGTCTGGCCGTGCGCCGTGCTCCGCGGCGACATCGCCCCGATCGAGGTCGGAGAGGGCAGCAATGTCCAGGACGGCGCGGTCGTCCACGTGGCCGACGGCATGCCCGCGGTCATCGGCTCCTGGGTGACCGTCGGCCATCTCGCCGTCCTGCACGCTTGCACGGTGGAGGACGAATGCCTCATCGGGATGCATGCCACCGTGCTCGACGGGGCGGTGATCGGCCGGCGCTCGATCGTCGGAGCCGGGGCGCTGGTGACCAAGGACACCGTCATCCCGCCCGGCTCGCTGGTACTCGGCTCGCCCGCCCGGGTCGTGCGCGCTCTCACCTCCGCTGAGCAGCAATCGCTCCGGGGTTGGGCGGAGAAGTACGTGAAGGTCGCGGCTCACCACCGTCGATTCGATTGATGGCGTCCGTGGAGGGGGAGGTGCGGCTTTCCGCCGCGGCGTGGCGGGAGGCGCGTCGCGCCCATGAGGCGCGGGCCGAGGTGCTGACTGCGCCGCGGCGCGGCAGGACGGCCCGCGGCCTGGCCGACCCGGTCGAGGACTTCCTCTTCACCTACTACCCTTTCCGCCCCGCCGCGCTCCGGCGCTGGAGTCCGGGCGCCGGCGTGGCGCTCGAAGGCGCGCAAGAGCTCGCCGGGGACGGGCGATTCTCGCTCCGGCCCGACGGTAGCGCCGTGCTTGCCGCGCCGGACGCCAAGGAGCGCGACCGGCTCGACTTCAGCCTCCGGCTGTGCCGGGCCGTCGCGGGGCGGGAGGCCCGGCACGCCTGCTTTGGTCTCCATGAATGGGCGATGGTTTTCGGTGCCGCCGACGGTCGCCGTCACCGCGCCTGGCCCCTGCGGCTTGGCGCCGAGGGCACGGATGCGGTGGTCCGTGCCCTGCCGCTGCGGTGCACCCACTACGACGCCTACCGGTTCTTCACCCCGTCCGCCCGCCCGCTCAACCAGCAGGAGCCGACCCTCGAGGCACGCGCCGAAAACGAGCAGCCCGGCTGCGTGCACGCCAACATGGACCTTTACAAGTGGGCGATGAAAGCGGCTCCTTGGACGCCTTCCGACCTCGCCGCCGACTGCTTCGAACTCGCCGCCGAGGCGCGCCTGCTCGACATGCGGGCCAGCCCCTATGACTTCAGCGCGGCCGGCGTCGAACCGTTGCGGATCGAGACTGCCGAGGGCCGGGCCGAATACGAGGCCGCGCAGCGCGCGGTCATGAAGAAGGCGGAGCCGCTGCGACTCCGCCTCATCAGGGCCCTCGAGAGGGCCCTCGCCTGAGCGCTCAGCGCAGGCGCGTCACGCGGATGTCCTTGAAGTCCACCCGGCAGCCGGGGTCGTGGGCCTGGATCGCGAAGGTGCCGGAGCCCAAGCGCCGTCCGGGCATGCCCTTGGGCGGGGTCCAGTCGGTGGGCTCGGTGAAGTCGACCGTCTGACGTCCGTTGATCCAGATCTGCACCCGCTTGCCCTCGACGCGGATCCGGTAGTCGAACCACTCGCCGTCCGGCGCGGCGGGCGTGTTCAGCACGTCCTGCACCGCGTAGAGGCCGCCGGTCTTCTTGTTGTCCTTGTGGGTGGCGTTCACCTGGCACTCATAGCCGGCGTAAGGCCAGCCCTTGTCCTCGAACTTCGTGTGGAAATAGAGGCCCGAGTTGGCGCCCTCGTAGGTGCGGACCTTGGCGCTGAAGTCGAAGTTGCGGAAGTCAGCCGCGCCGTCCTTGCCGACGTAGAAGAGGTGCCCCTTGCCTCCGCGCACCTGGAGCACGCCGTCGGCGACCTTGAAGCTGCCGGGGTCCTCGGACGAGGCCTTCCAGCCGGCGAGCGACTTGCCGTCAAAGAGGACTTCGGCGGGGGATGCGTTCTGGGCGCAGGCGACGACGGCGGTCGCGAGCGCCGCGATCAGGGGCAGGCGGAACAGGGCGGGGCGGTTCATGACCGCACCATCCAAGCGCCGCCGGACCCGCTGGCAAAGATTAAGTGAAGACCCTGACGCCTGCCTCGCGCATCTCCCCGAGCCTTTTCTTGAGCGTGGACCGGTTGATGCCGAGGATCAGGGCGGCGCGCAGCTGGTTCCCCCGCGTCTCCTCCATCGCGCGCTTGATCATCTCCGTCTCGATGGTGCCGAGGATGGCCCGCCCGTCGCCGTCGCGGCAGCCGCGGTAGATGGCGTCGTAGGCGCCGGCCAGTCCGGCTTCGGCTGGCGCGCCCGGGCCGGGCGCGGACGCGGAGGCGACCGGCGTGGCCGCGACCGCCGCGGGGGCGAGGCGCCTGGGTGAGAGGACGTCGGAAGGCAGGTCCTTGCTCAGGATCGTCTCGCCCTTGGCGAGCACGTTGGCTCGCTGCACCACGTTCTCCAGCTCACGAACATTGCCGGGCCAGTCGTAGGACAGCATCGCCTCGAGCGCCTCGGCGGACAGGCGCTTCGGGCGCGACTTGCGCACCGCGGCCTGCCGCTGGAGCATGTAGTCCACGAGCAGGGGCACGTCGGACTTGCGATCCCGGAGGGCGGGTAGCCGGATACGGAAGACGTTGAGCCGGTAGTAGAGGTCCTCGCGGAACTGCCGGGCGACCACCATGGCCTCGAGGTCCTTGTTCGTCGCGGCGACCACGCGCACGCTTACCTTCAGCGTCGAGGTGCCCCCCACGCGCTGCACTTCCCCCTCTTGGATGGCGCGCAGCACCTTGGTCTGGGTCGGAAGGGACATGTCCCCAATCTCGTCCAGGAAGATCGTCCCGCCGTCGCAGAGTTCGAACTTGCCGGGCTTCTGGCCGATGGCCCCGGTGAAGGCGCCCTTCTCATGGCCGAAGAGTTCGGACTCGATGAGGTTCTCGGGGATGGCGGCGCAGTTCACCGCGATGAAAGGCCCTTTGGAGCGTAGGGAATGCTGGTGTATGCAGCGCGCGACGAGCTCCTTGCCCGTGCCGCTCTCCCCGGTGATGAGGACGGTGGCGTCGGACGCCGCGACCTGACCGACCGACTTGAGCACGTCCTGCATGGGTTCGGAGTTGCCGATGATGCCTTCCTTGTAATCGGCGGGATTGACGAGCGCCCGGGGTTGCCTGCCGGCGCTGACGAGGTCCCGCCGGGCCGACATGGCCTTCTCGACGAGCGCGATCAGCTTCGCTTGGTCGAAGGGCTTCATGACATAGTCGAAGGCGCCGAACTTCATCGCCTCGATCGCGGTCTGGGTCGTGCCGTAGGCGGTCATCAGGATGACCATGGCCTGGGGCTGGGCGCCGCGGAGCATCTGCAGCGTCTCGATGCCCGTCATTCCGCTCATGCGGTTGTCGAGGAGTATGACGTCCGGCTGCTCGCGCTTGGCGAGGCCGACCCCGGCCTCCCCGCTGTCCGCTTCGATCACAGTGTGACCTAGGCCGGCAAGGGCTCTGCGGAGGGAGTAGCGGAGGTCCTTGTCGTCATCGATCACGAGCACTTTGCTGGTTGCGGGAGCATTCATTTGACTAAAAGTAGGCAGTAGGTGTGCCATTCGGATTCACCTTTGGTTATTGTCTAAAAATAAACACAATCAACCTGCAAGTGCTTATTTTTGCGCAAAATAGAGTCAGACCTATGTTGCATGGCTATTCGTCGGGAGAAAGATGGGACCGTGGCACGCATCGCGAAACGGCTGCTCTGCTGGATGGGATTTCCTCTCCTAGGCTTTGCGGTCCTCAGTAATCTCTGGATCTGGTCCGCTGCCGTGGGGCGGATGGGAGGGGAGGTCCCCGAGGGCTCGGTCATCGTGCTCCTTGGTACCAACGAATTCTTCCGGGACGGCGTCACGCCCACCGCGACCTACCGGCAGCGCATCACGCGCACGGTCGAGGCGGCGCGGGGAGGGCGCGCCGCGCTGGTGATCTCCTCCGGCACCGGCGAGCAGGCCGCGGCGATGGCGAAGGCGCTTAAGTCCCAGGGCTGCCTGACGCCGGTTGAGCTGGATCCTTACGGCTGGCGGACGCTGGACTCCGTGCTGCGCGCCAAGGCCCAGCATTCCGGCCGCACGCTCGTGTTCGTCTCGCAGGGGTGGCATTGCACCCGGGCCCTCTGGTGGGCCGACCGGCTCGGCGTCGCCGCCGTCGCGGCCCCTTGCGAATACGGCGACGGCTTCGACGCCCATGTGTCCGCCGCGCGCGACGTGCTGGCCAAGCCCAAGGCCGTGATCGACTGGGTCCTCGGCTCGCGGCCCAGTTCGCCCCTGCCGGTCGACCAGGGCAACGTGCCGGCCCGCTGAGTCAGGCGCGTTCGTGACGCCCGTCCGGGCGCCGCCGCAGCACGCCGCGGATCTCGAGCAGCGTAAGCATGACCGCGGCTTCGGGGGCGGGGCAGCACGCCGCCTCGGCGAGACTGTCCGCGTCGTGCGCCGTGCCTCCGCCGAAAGGACGCAGCCAGCGCGCGTGCTCGGGCGGGTCTTCGGTCCGCGTGAGCTCCGGCTGCACGCACCGTTCGCCCAGCTCCTCCAGGACCTCGTCCACGGAGGAGACGAGCACCGCGCCGTCGCGGATGAGCGCATGGCAGCCACGGCTCGAGGGGCTGTCGGCGCGGCCAGGCACGGCGCACACCGTCCGACCGAGTTCCACCGCGAACCGCGCGGTGATCATGCTGCCGCCGTCGACGTCGGTCTCGACGACCACCACGGCCTTGCAGAGTCCGGCGACGAGCCGGTTGCGCTGGGGGAAGCTCCGCCGGTCCGCGGGCCGACCGAGCGGGAACTCGGAGAGCACGCAGCCCGTCTCCGCCATCCTCCGTCGCAGCGTCGCGGCCTCGGGCGGATAAGTCAGGTCGAGCCCGTGCCCGAGGACGGCGGCCGTGCGTCCTCCGCCTTCGAGCGCGCCCTCGTGCGCCGCCATGTCGACGCCCCTGGCCAGTCCGCTCACGACCCACCAGCCGGCCTTCGCGAGGTCCCGGGCGAGAATCCTGGCCAGCGCGGCCCCGTAGGGGGTGCAGCGGCGCGAGCCGACGATCGCCACCGACCGCGAAGCTGGGAGCGCGGCTCCCTCCGCGTAGAGCAGCAGCGGCGGATCCCAGAGTCGCGTCAGCTCCCCGGGCCAGTCGTCGTCGTCGGGCGTGACGACGCGGAAACCGCGCGCCGCCGCGTCATCCATCTCCCTGCGCCAGTCGAACGCGCGGTCGGCGATCGCCCCGGCCGCCCCGGCGGAGACGCCGCGCACCTGGCGGAGTCGCTCGACCGGCGATTCGAGGGCCCGGCCGAGGTCGGATCCGAACGCCTCGAGCAGACGGCGCACCGTCGCCGGCCCGACTCCGGTCAGGCCGTTGAGCAGCACGCGCTGCGCGCGAGGGTCCGACGGGAGGGGCGGCACGCCCTCATCGACTTAAACGAAGCGCCGACCGCAACGCGGGGGAGAGCCCAGCCAGGAGCTCGGTGGTTCTCACCGCCTCCTCGCCCCGCGTCTTTCCTAGGTGGTCCGCCGCCAGGGCGTGCCAGGTCACAGCCGCCTCGACGGCCTCGAAGTGGCCGAGGCCGAGCGCGCGCCGCCGCGAAAGCAGCGATACGACCATGCCGGCGAGCAGGTCGCCGGAGCCGCCGCGCGCGAGTACCGGGCCACCGAAGGGCACGAAGGTCGTGCGTCGTCCATCCGTCACCGCGGTCAGCGGCCCTTTGAGCACGATCACCGCGCCGAGCCTGCGCGCCCAGCGACGTCCGGTCTCTGCGCTCGGGGCGGTCCCGGTGAGACGACGGAACTCGCCCGCATGCGGCAGCAGCGTGAGGGTGCCGAAGCCGCGCAGCGCGCGCAGCAGCTCCGGACGTAGCGCGTCGGCGTCGAGCACCAGGTCGCCGCCGAACCCCGCGAGCGCGCGGCGCAACGCGGGCGTCGCGTCCGCGGTCATCCCGGACCCCGCCAGCACGGCGTCCTGGCCTCGGCAGAGCGAGCGCAGACGCGCCGCTTCGCCCGTGGCGAGGGCTCCCGTGCGGGACGTGCGGAAGGCGTCCCACATGGCCTCCGGCGTCGTGGTCGCGGCGGTCGCGCGGACGGAGGCGGGCACGACGGCCGTCACGAGCGCGGCGCCGGCCTGCAGCGCCGCGCGGACGTTCATCAGCGCCGCGCCCGGCATCCCGTCCGAACCGCCGATGACCAGCGCGCGGCCCTGATGACGCTTGTCGGTGCCGGCGGCGCGGGGGCGCCCGAGCGGGCGCAGCAGCGCCGGCTGGGCGGCGGACTCCTCGGTCTCGCCGAGGGGAAGGCCGAGGTCCGCCACCCGCACCCGGCCGGCCGCGCGGCTCGCGCCGCGCGAGAGCAGCGGACGTTTCAGGCATCCGATCGAGACCGTCAGGTCCGCCCGGAAGGCCGCGGCGAGGCCGCCGCCCACGTCGCCGACGCCGCTGGGCAGGTCGACCGCCACGCGCACGGCGCCGGACTTCTCCGCGAGCCGCAGGATACGGGCGTGCTCGCGGCTGAGCGGCGGACGGAAGCCTTGGCCGAACAGCCCGTCGATCACCAGCTCGTGCCCGCCGGCGCAGGCCGCCTCCGGCTTCCTCCGGTTGAACAGCCTGACCTTCACGCCGTCCTTGCGCGAGCGCCATGCCCGCCGCGCCGCCGCGCCGCGCGGAGCCCCCTCGGCGAGCAGGCAGTCGACGATGCCTCCGCGTGGGGCCAGCCGCAGGGCCGCGAGGAAGGCGTCCGCACCATTGCAGCCTTTTCCGGCGACCACGAGCGTCCGGCGCGGCGGACCGGCGAGCAGCCCGCGCGCATGGTCCGCCACCGCCTTCGCCGCGAGCAGCATCAGCCTCCAGGTTGCGCGTGCGTCGCCGCCGAGGTGGGCGGACTCGGCCGCGGCCGCCTCGGCGCAGGAGAGCACGGGAAGCCGACCGCGTCCTTCCATGTCAGCGCACCAGCACGGCGAACGCCTGCGCAAGCTCGTCGGTGTGGGTCAGCGAGACCAGCACGCGCGTCGCTCCACGCCGGGCGAGCAGGGCGCCGGCCGCCGCGTCGAGCCTGGGCACCGGGGCGCCCGCCTCGTCCGCGAGCACGCTGACCCCGCGCAGCGAGAGCTCCTCCCCGAAGCCGGTCCCCAACGCCTTGCTCACCGCCTCCTTGGCGGCGAAGCGGGCCGCCAGCGAAGGGTAGGGGTCGGGCTTCGCGAAGCAGAGCGCCTGCTCCTCCTTCGTGAACACCTTATCGAGGAAGGCGTCGCCGTGGCGCCGGTGGGCCTCACGGATCCGTGCGATCTCGGCGAGGTCCACCCCCACGCCCACCACGTTGCCACCTTCCAGGTTCATGACCGGCGGAGCAGCGACTTCATCTCCGCCACCGCGGCGCGGGCTCCCCGGACGAGGGAGCGGCTCACGATCGCGTGGCCGATGTTGAGCTCATGGAGATGCGGGAGTGTCATGACCGCCGCGACGTTCGCGTAGTTGATCCCGTGCCCCGCGTTGACGACCAGGCCGAGGGCGTGCGCGCGTATGCAGGCCCTCCGCAGGCGTTCCAGCTCCTCTGCGGCCGCGTCGGTGCCCCACGCCTCCGCGAACGCGCCGGTGTGGAGCTCGACGACCGGCGCCCCGGCCGCGCGCGCGGCCTCGACCTGGGTCTCGTCCGGCCCGATGAAGAGCGAGACCTCCACGCCGGCGCCGGCGAGCGCGGCCACCGTGCCGGCCACCTTCGTCAGCTGGCCCGCCACGTCGAGCCCGCCCTCCGTGGTGACCTCCTCGCGGGACTCGGGCACGAGGCACGCGGCGGCGGGGCGTAGCGCCCGGGCGAAGGCGACCATCGCGGGCCCGCAGGCCATCTCGAAGTTGAGCCGCACGCCGGGGAGGGCGGCGATCGCGTGCACGTCCTCCTCCTGGATGTGCCGGCGGTCCTCCCGCAGGTGGACCGTGATGCCATCGGCTCCGGCCGCGAGGGCCTCGCGGGCGAAGGCTGCGGGGGAGGGTTCCGCGTGCGCCGAGCCGTGTCGGCCGCGGTAGCGGGCCTGGCGCAGCGTGGCCGCGTGGTCGACGTTCACGCCGAGCAGGACGTCGGCTCGCGGTTGGTCCGTCATCGGTGGCCGCCCACGCTGAGCGGGTGCGCCCGCGGGGTCAAAAACGAATCCTCAGCCACGGCCCGTCCGGGCGCCCCTTCGCAGCGCGTCCTTGAGCGCCGGCGCGGTCGGCGACCCCCTGCGTTCGGCGAGTGATTCGGGCACGCCCGCGTGGAGCAGCCGCCCGCCTCCCTCTCCGCCCTCGGGCCCGATCTCCACGACCCAGTCGGCCTCCGCGATCACATCCGGGTGGTGCTCGATGACCACGACCGTGTGGCCCTGGTCGACCAATGCGTGCAGCAGTTCGATGAGCCGCCGGCAGTCGGACTGGTGGAGACCGATCGTGGGCTCCTCCAGCACGTAGAGGCAGGGCTTGGCCTCGCCGCGGGCCCGTTCGCGGAAGGTGGGCAGCCCGCGCGCCAGCTCGCTGACGAGCTTGAGCCGCTGCGCCTCCCCTCCCGAGAGCGTCGGGCTGCTCTGTCCGAGCGTGAGGTAGCCGAGGCCCGTGCTCACCATCAGCCCGCAGAGATCCTTCAGCTTGGCGTCGAACGCGAGGAAGCCGGCCGCTTCCTCGAAGGTCATGGCAAGGATGTCGGCGGCGGACTTCCCGTTCCAGAGCACGGCTCGCGCGGCGGGTCCGAAGCGGGAGCCGCCGCATTCCTCGCACGGTACGTAGGTGTCGGGCAGGAAGCTCATCTCGAGCCGCACGCGTCCGGCGCCCGAGCAGGCCTCGCAGCGTCCGCCGGAGGTGTTGAAGGAGAAGAACCCCGGCCCGTGCCCGCGCACGCCGGACTCGGGCAGCGCCGCAAGACGGGCGCGCACGAGGTCCCATGCGCCAACGTAGGTCGCCGGCGTCGAGCGAGGCGTCTTGCCGATCGGTTCCTGGTCCACCACGACGACCTGGCGGAAGCCCGCGAGACCGGCCAGCGAGGTGAAGGCCGGCCCGCCGGCCTCCGACACCGTGCGGAGCGCCTCGCGTCCCGTCACGGAGCCTTTCCGCGAGGCGGCGGCGAGGCGGGCGGCCGGCGCGAGCAGGTCGCAAACCAAAGTGCTTTTGCCTGCGCCGGAGACCCCGCACACCACCGTCAGCCGCCCGGCGGGGATGCCGAGGTCGAACTTCTTCAGGTTGCGGAGTGCGGCGCCCTTCAGCGCGATCCATCCGGCCGGACCATCCGCGCCTCCCACCGGCCGGCGCCGGCCGCGGAGCGGATGGGGGATGGCCTCGCGCAGGAAGCGCCCTGTCACCGAGGCGCCGTCGCGCTCGAGCTCCGCCGCCGTCCCCTGCGCGACGATGCGGCCGCCGTGGATTCCTGCCCCCGGCCCCATGTCCACCACCAGGTCGGCCGCCCGCATGGTGTCCTCGTCGTGCTCGACCACCAGCACGGTGTTGCCGCGGTCGCGCAGCCCCCTGAGCGATTCGATCAGGCGGCCGTTGTCGCGCGGGTGCAGGCCGATGCTGGGCTCGTCGAGCACGTAGAGGGCGCCGGAGAGGGTCGAGCCGAGCTGCGAGGCGAGGCGGATGCGCTGCGCTTCGCCGCCCGAGAGCGTGTCGGCTCCGCGATCCAGCGAGAGGTAGCCCAACCCGACCGAGCCGAGGAAGCTCAGCCGGGACTCGATCTCGGGCAGCAGGGCGTCGGCGACCGCGCGGCCGCGCGCGTCGACGCGGAGCCCGCGCAGGAAGCGGAGCGCGTCCCCGGGCTGGAGTCGCAGGAGATCGGGGAGCGACAGCCTCCGGCCCCCGGGCCCGGCCAGCAGCACCGACCTTCCGATCGGGCCGAGCCGGCGGCCCTCGCAGGCCGGGCAGGGCTTGTCGCCGACCCGGTCGGCGATGGCGTCCTCGTGGAGCGTCTCGTTCTCGTCCGAGGCGAATGTCTCCACCTCCAGACCGTGGCCGCGGCAGTCGGGGCACCATCCGCGCGGCGAGTTCCAGGAGAGATGCTTCGGGTCCACCTCCGGGTAGGACTCTCCCGTGGCGGGATCGCAACGCGAGGTCGAGAGGAACGCCGTCTGCGCGCCGTCCGGGGAGAGCAGCGCCGTCGAGCCCCGGCCGGTCGCGAGCGCCTCGCGTATCAGCGCGCGCACCGCCTTCTCGCCGGAGGCCTCGGTCCCGTCCGGCCGGACCGTGCGCATGCCCGGACGGATCTCGCCGACGACGGCGTCGACGTCGTGCTCCGCGTAGCGATCAAGGCCGGCGAAGCCGCGCGCATCGACCAGCCTGCCGTCGCAGCGGAGCCGACGGAAGCCGCGGCCCTCGGCCCATTCGGCCAGTGGGCGGTGGTGGCCCTTGCGGGCCCGCACGAGCGGGGCCGCGACGAGCAGGGAGCCCTTGCGCAGGGCCCGCGCGCGGACGATGGCGGCGCGCGTGACCGCGTCGGCCGTGAGCTCCTCCAGCGGGTCGCCCGTCACGGGCGAGTGCAGCGTGCCGGCGCGTGCGAAGAGCACGCGGAGGTACTGCGCGACCTCCGTCACCGTGGCCACGGTCGACTTCGCGGAGCCGCGCGTCACCCGTTGCTCGATGGCCACCGTGGGCGGCAGGCCCGTGAGCGCGTCGACGTCGGGCTTGGGCAGCTGCTCGACGAACTGGCGGGCGTACGCGGAGACGCACTCCAGGAAGCGCCGCTGGCCCTCGGAGAACAGGATGTCGAAGGCGAGGGAGGATTTACCGGAGCCGGACACTCCGGTCATCACCGTGAGCGAGCCGTGCGGCAGCTCCAGGTCCACGCCTTTCAGGTTGTGCTCGCGGGCGCCGCGCAGCGTGACCGCGCGCGGGGCCGGGCGGCGGGGCGTCCGCGCGCGGGCGTCGAAGACAGGGTCGCCGTCGGCGAGGAAGGATCCGGTCGCCGTGCCGGCCCGTGCCACCTCCGCGGGCGGCCCTTCGGCGACCAGCAGGCCGCCGCCCGGCCCGGCCTCCGGTCCGAGCTCGAGCAGCCAGTCGCAGGCGCGGAGCACGTCGAGGTGGTGCTCGACTACGAGCAGGGAGTGGCCGGCGTCGACCAGCCGGCGCAGGAGGCCGAGCAGACGCGCGACGTCCTCCCGATGGAGGCCCGTGGTCGGCTCATCGAGGAGCAGGAGCGCCCCGCCGCCGGTCGAGTCGACCTTGGACAGGTAGCGCACGAGCTTGAGCCGCTGCGCCTCGCCGCCCGAGAGCGTCGTCAGCGGCTGGCCCATCGCGAGGTAGCCGAGGCCGACCTCCTCGAGGCAGGCCAGCTGGCCGGTGGCCGGCGTACGTCCGCCCAGGAACTCGCGGGCCTCCGAGACCGTCATGCGCAGCAGGTCGCCGACGCTCTTCCCTTCGTATTTGAAGGCCAGCACCTCGTCGCGGAACCGTCGGCCCTGGCAGGAGGGGCAGGGGAGCGCGACGTCGGAGACGAACTGCATCTCGACCGTCTCCCAGCCCGCGCCGCCGCAGCGTTCGCAGCGACCCTCGCCGGAGTTGAAGGAGAAGTGGGATGGTGTGAGCCCGGCGGCGGCGGCCTCGGGCGAGCCTCCGAGCAGGTTGCGCACCGCGTCCCACGCGCCGACGTAGAGCGCGGGGTTCGAGCGCGGCGTGCGCACCGCGGGCGACTGGTCCACGAGCGCGACCTCGGATGGCTCCCGATCGAACTTGATCCAGCGCCGCCCGCCCCGCACGTCGCCCGACTCCGGATCGCGTCCGCCGATGACCTGGTGGAGCAGCGTCGACTTGCCCGAACCCGAGACGCCGCAGAGCCCGACGAGCCTGCCGAGCGGTAGCGAGGCGGTGAAGCCGCGCAGGTTGTTGGCCGTCGCCCCCTCGACGCGCAGCCTCGGCGTGGACCCGTCGACCTTGAGCGGAGGCCTCTCCTCCGGCCGGCGACGTCCCGCCAGCCAGGCGCCCGTTACGGACCCGGCCGACTTGAGCACGCCCGCGGGCGGGCCCTCGTAGACCAGCTTCCCACCCCCGGCCCCCGGGCGCGGACCGATCTCCACCAGCCAGTCCGCCGCGCGCATGACCGATTCGTCATGCTCGACCACCACGACCGTGTTCCCCTGCGCCACCAGCCCGCGCAGGATCTCCGTCATGCGGGCGAGGTCGCGCGCGTGCATGCCCACGCTGGGCTCGTCGAGCACGAAGACCGTGTCCGCCAGGCTGGCCCCGAGGCAGGAGGTGAGGTTCACCCGCTGGACTTCCCCGCCGGACAGCGTGCGGGAAAGCCGGTCCAGCGTCAGGTAGCCCAGCCCTACGGCCTCGAGGTAGCCGAGGCGCGCGAGCATTGAGCCGAGCGCGTGGTCCGCCGGGTGGGCGGAGTCCGCCGGCTTCTCCGGCGCGAGCAGCGCGCGCAGCGCCGTGACCGGAAGCGCGTAGAGCTCGGGGAGCGTGCGTCCGCGCCAGCGCCACCAGAGGGACTCCTCGCGGAAGCGCCGCCCGTGGCAGGCGGGGCACTCCTCGTAGGCTCGCCAGCGCGACAGGAAGACGCGCACGTGCATCTTGTAGGTCGTGCCCTCCAGCCAGCGGAAGAACCCGCGGATCCCATACCACTTGGATTCCCACTGGCCTGGTTCGTAGCCGGGTTCGCCGTCCTCGACGAACTTGCGGTGTGTCTTGGACAGACGCCGCCAAGGCACGTCCATCGGCACGCCGGCCCTGCGGCAGGCGCGTGCGAGGTCCTTCTGGCTCTCGCCGTAGACCGTCCCCTGGAACGGGGCGACCGCGCCCTCGGCCAGCGTCAGTTCGGGGTTCGGCACGATCTTGCCCCAGTCGAGCCCGATGACGCGGCCGAACCCGCGGCACGAGGGGCAGGCGCCCACGGGCGAGTTGAAGGAGAACAGCGCGGGCGTGGCGGGGCGGAAGCGCCGTCCGTCGACGGGTGATTCGAGCGCTTCGCTGTAGCGCGCGAGCTCCGCGCCCGCGTCGTCCAGCAGCCGCATCCGGCCGCCGCCGAGCCGGAAGGCGGCGAGCGCCGCCTCATGGAAGCGCGCGGACTGCGCCGGCGCCGTCTCCACCCGGTCCTGCGCGACGACCATCTCGTCACCTCGGGGCTCATCCTCGCCCAGCCGGATGCGGGCGCCGTCGCAGAACGCGCGCGTGAAGCCCGCCTTGACGAATTCCGCCGAGACGGCCTCCCAGTGCAATCCCTGCGGCCGCGTGACTGCGAAGCCCAGCGTGACCGCGCGGCCGGGAAAGCGGGCGAGCGCATCCCGCCAGGCCACGTCCGGACCCTGCGGCGTCACCGGGCTGCCCGAGGCCGGGTCGATCAACTCCGCCCGGTGGGCGAACCAGACTTTGAACCAATCGCACAGCTCCGTCATCGTGCCGACCGTGGAGCGCGAGGTGCGCACCGAGTTCCCCTGCCGGATGGCGACCGACGGGCGGACGTTCTCGGCCGACTTCAGGTCGGGCGCGGGCAGCAGCTCCAGGAACTGGCGGACGTAGGGGCTGAAAGTCTCGACGTAGCGCCGCTGGCCCTCGGCGTGCAGCGTGTCGAAGACGAGTGAGGACTTGCCCGCGCCGCTGAGGCCCGTGACCACCGTCAGCCGGCCCACCGGGATGTCGATGTCGAACCCCTGCAGGTTGTTTTGCCGGACTCCGCGGAGCCGGATGGCCTCTGGTCGGTCGGCGGACATCGGACCTTCCAGCGGAGCCAGAACCCCGCGATTGGCAAATCCGATCAGCGCAGCCGGCAGCGTATCGTCCCCTGCGGCGTGACCACGGCCCGCATCCGCACGTCGTGCTCCTCGGAGGGGACCGCCCCCGTCAGCTGGAAGCCGTGGGCGTGTCCGAGAAGGAAGGCCTTGCGGGGCAGTCCGCGGAGGAGCCGGTCGTAGAAGCCCGCCCCACGTCCAAGCCGGCGGCCGCGTCGGTCGAAGGCGAGCCCCGGCACGAGGAACAGGTCGGCGTCCCGGGCCGCGGCGACGGGTGCATCGTCGGCCGGTTCCCGGATGCCGAAGCGCGAGACCTGGAGCGACTCCAGCGCCGCGACCTTGCGCACCGAGGCGGACCGGTCGGGGGCCATCCGGGGCAGCAGCAGCGTCTTGCCCTGGTCGAGCGCCAGTCGCAGCAGGCCGTCCGTGACAGGTTCCTGTCCGAAGGAGGCGTAGAGGCACACCGTGCGCGCCTGCTTCCATTCCGGAAGCTGCGCGACGAGCGCCTCGGCGGCGCGTCCCGCGGCCTCGAGCTCCCGCCGGGTGAGGACCGCGGCGCGGGCGGACATCGCCTCGCGCATCCTTTCCTTGTCGAGCCGGGTCGCCATCTCCGTCCTCAGAAAAGCCTGCAGAGCGTGAGCGTCAGGATCACCGCAGGCAGGTACAGTATCGACGCGATGAAGTAGGGCCGGGCGGCCGCCTCCCGGCTGTCGGGACGGACGAAGTCGATCGTCAGCTTGATGAACCAGGTTCCGGCCGCGGCGGCGACCCAGGTGAACGGACTGCTCCAGACCGGGGTGAAACGGACGGCGATGAGCGCCGACGTGGCGACCATGGGGACCGTGAAGACCGCGGCCCAGCGTGCGGCGGAGCCGCCGGCAGGGTCCTCGACCGTGGCCATCTTGAAGCCGCCGCGGGCGTAGTCGGCGCGCCACAGCATCGCCAGCGCCATGAAGTGCGGCACTTGCCAGAAGAAGAGCAGGGCGAAGAGCAGCCAGCCCATCTCGTCGATGCGTCCGCCGAGCTTGGCGGCCGTGCCGATGAGCGGGGGCAGTGCGCCCGGGAGCGACCCCACGAGCGTGCACCAGGAGGTGCGCGACTTGAGAGGCGTGTAGAGGAGCAGGTAGGAGGCGGCCGTGGCGGCGGTGAGCAGGCCTGCCAGCGGATCCGCGCCGGACCAGACCAGCGCGACCCCGGCGACGAGCAGCGCGAGCCCGAAGGCCAGGGCCGTCCCGGGCGTGACCGTGCCGGCGGGGATCGGGCGCTCGCGCGTGCGTTCCATGCGCGCGTCGGCTGCGCGGTCCCACCACATGTTGAGCGCGCCGCAGGCGCCGGCGGCGAGCGCCGTGCCGAGCGCGAGGGAGACCAGCGTGCGCGCGTCGGCCCGGCTCTCCGGCTCGCTGCAGAAGTAGCCCGCCAGCGCGGTCAGTGCGGAGAGCGCCGACAGCCGGGGCTTGGTCAACTCCCAGAGGGCGGCGGGCAGACTACCGGCTCGATCGCTCACGTCCCTGTGCTGGAGTCTTTATGACCTCTGTCCAAGGCAAAACGCCTCAGGCTTCCCGCAGCGGGCCCTCGTGCCGATGGGCGAGCAGCACCCCGACGGTCAGCAGCGAGAGCAACGCCGCGGCCGTCACCACGTGCACCGTGCGCACGTGCGGGTTGAGCGGCAGCGTCAGGCCCAGCGCGCCCAAGGCCGTCTGGAGTCCCAAGAGCACTGCGATCGAGGCCGCGAGCCCGCGCCGCCCTTCTCGGGCGAGCCCGTAGGCGAAGCGCAGGACGAGGAGTCCGGCCAGGACCGCGCCCGAGCGATGGAGCAGGTTGAGCCACCAGGCGGCCCCCTCGCCGGCGGAGGGCACGAAGAGTCCCGTGACTGTCGGCTCCGCGACCCACAAGGTGCTACGGCTCTGGCGCATCAGGGCGCCGGCGATGATGACGGCGAGGATGGCGACGAACGCGACGCGTCCGGCCGAGCGTAGCGCGGGCGTGCATGACCGCGCTACGCGCCAGACCGCGAGGTGGCAGACGGCGAGGCCCGACAGCAGCGCGATCGTCAGCTGGGCGTTCACGCCGTGCATGACCGCGAACGTCAGCGCCTTGGCGTTCCCCTCGCCGCCGATGTTGAGCTGGTCGAGCAGCACTCGGAGGCCTCCGAGCATGCCTTGGGCCGCCACCAGACCCAGCAGCGCGTAGGCGGCGAGGCGCGGCGTTCGCCGCTGTTCGCGCGCCGCGTGCGCCCAGGCGATCGCGACGCAGAGCAGGCCGAGCCCGGCGGCCGCCAGCCGGTGCGAGTGCTCGGCGAACTTGTCGATCTCGGTGAGCCATCCGGGCGGATTGACCGAGCCGTTCGAGAGCGGCCAGTCGAGGAAGGCCATCCCCGCGTGGATGCTGGTGGTGAAGCCGCCCGCCTGCAGGACGAGGGCCGCCCAGGCCAGCGTGCCGAGGCACAGCCAGCGCAGCAGGGCGTCTCCGCGGTCCGCGTTCATGACGAGGGCCCCAGGGCGGCCCGTCCGAATCCGCGGATGCGTCCGACGAGGTTGGACAGCCCGTTGCGGCGGTTGGGCGAGAGATGCTGGGTGATGCCGGCCTTGGAGAGGAAGTCGGCGTCCGTCCCGGCGACCTCGCCCGGGCTTGCGCCGTCGTACAGCTCGCAGACCAGCGTGGCCACGCCCTTGGTGATGAGCGAGTCGGCGTCGCAGCGGAAGCGGCAGACGCCGTCCTCGAGCGAGGGCACCAGCCAGAGGTTGGAGGTGCAGCCTTCCACGAGGAACTGGTCCAGGCGCAGTTCGGCGGGGAGCGAGGGCGCCCCCCTGGCCCGGTCGATCACGTACTGGAAGCGCTCGTGATGGTCGGCGAATGGCTCCAGCTCGGAGAGCAGCGCCGCGCGGCGCGAAGCAAGGTCCATGGTTCAGCGGCCGGCGAGCGCCTGCTGGTCGAGGTTGGGCCTGGTGAGCGGGGCGATCTCGCGCTCCAGCTTGCGTCGGCGCTCATCCGGAATCTTCGCCTCGGCGCGGAGCCAGCCCAGGCACTCCTGCCAGACGAGCGGGGAGGGGCGGCGCATCGCGAGCAGCGCCTCGATGTCGTCGGCGAGCGGCCGGCGGTCACCGTATCCGTCCGTCAGTCCCGCCAGGATCCGGGCGCCGATCAGTTCGGCGCGAAGCTGGGAGTAGCGCGGATGGGCCCTGCAGCCGGCCTCGAGCACGCGCACCGCGGCCTCCGAGGCCCGCACCGTGCGGAGGTGCCGGCCCACGGAGCGGTAGGCCTCGGGCCCCAGGTCGGGCGCCTTCAGGAACTCCTGGAGGTAGCGGTCGCCCACGTCGCGGTCGCGCTTCGCGGCCACCTCGTCCTTCTTCATCCGGGCGTGGTGGGCGATGCCGAGCAGGGCCTGGACCAGCGGCTCGTTCGACTTGAAGAAGGCGCGGTCGGCGGCCGTGACCTGCCGATGCTGGTTGATGACCTCGTCGTAGCCCTTGGCGTTGATGAGCGCTTCCAGGTGCAGGGCCGCGAACATGGCCTTCTCGAAGCCGCGGGCGGCGGACTGGTTGGCGACGGTGAGCGTGAGCCCGTCGTACCCGCGTTCTGCGGCGAAGTTGGCGAGCGCGATCATCGCGGGGGCGCTGTCGGCGAATTTCTCGAGAATGGTGCGCAGCTCCTTCTCGTATTCCTCGCGCAGGCCGAGCCGGTCGAGGGCGTGCAGCCGTTGCAGGCGGGGGAAGGGGGCCCGGGGTTCGTCCGAGACGCGTTCCTCGGCGATGGTGAGCGCCACCTTGGGCTGGCCGAGCAGCAGGTGGAAGCGTCCGAGCTGGGCGAGGATGGCGTCCTTGGCCGCGCCGCTAAAGGATGCCGTGCGTCCCTCGAGCAGGGTGATGGCGTCGCGCGTGCGGCCTCCGTCGAACAGCGAGCGTGCCTTCAGGAGCAGTCCGCCGATCTGGCGGTCGAGTGAACTGGCGTCGATGGTGGCGACCGCCTCGGGGTACTGGCCGGTCCAGTAGAGGGAGGTCGCGACCCCCAGCGCAGTGGCCTCACGGACGGGCAGGGGCAGGGTCTTGCCGGACTGCATGAGCTTGAACCCCTGGGCGACCACCTCTCCGTCCCTCTCTTGGATCTGGAGCAGCTGGAAGTAGCGCTCCAGGTAATCCCTCGCCAGCGGGTCATCCACCGCAAGGAATTCCAAACCGTGCTGAAGTGTCAGAATGGCATCGTCTGTACGCCCAAGATTTGAATGTAAAACGTTTGAATAGAACAACTTAGCCTTTGCATTCGAGGGCTGGCAACGGACCGCGATCTGGGCCAGATTGAGGACGTCGGCCAGTCCCATGTTCCGAGCCTGTCCCTCGAAGGCTTGGTTGAGGAAATGATTCGAGACCAGACCTAGGTGATCCGCCTTGATTTGCTCTGAATTCTTGGGGTTTTCCTCGATTTTGGTGAGCGCCATGCGGGTCATCTGCTGTAGACCCGGATCCACTATCAAATCGGTGAAGAGGTAGCTACGGCGGGCGTAACTGATCAACTCGCTTTCGGGCTTACCTAAGGGAAGCCCGGCAAGGAGGATAATCTCAGCATCAGCTTGCTCAATCCGACCAGAATCCAGGGGTTTTTCAGGGCTTTTAGGTGCTAGAACGGGGGTCGCCGGTGCCGCGCCCGTCTGTGCGGCCGACGAGGAGGCCCAAATCAGTCCTATCAGGACCATTAGGATACCAGAATACGGCCCTTTTAGCATGGGGGCCACATCTTGCCTCAGCCCCAGTGCTTGTCTCGCCCAAAATGGTAACCTGGGGCGCGCAGGCGGACGGACGTAAAGAAACCTTAAAAAGCCCCAAGATTCCTCTTGCATGAGGAACCTCGGTTTGTATGCCCAAACGCTCTTTTCCCTACTTAACCGAGGCCCATGCCCACCATCAACCAGCTCGTGCGCAACCCGCGCATCCAGCCGAAGACCAAGTCCAAGTCTCCGGCCCTCAACAATTCTCCGTTCCGCCGCGGGGTCTGCGTGCAGGTGATGATCCGTACTCCCAAGAAGCCCAACTCGGCCCAGCGCAAGGTCGCTAAGGTGCGGCTCACGAACGGCGAGGAAGTCATCTCCTACATCCCCGACGAGGGTCACAAGCTTCAGGAGCACTCGGTGGTGCTCGTACGTGGCGGCCGCGTGAAGGACCTTCCCGGCGTCCGTTACCACATCGTCCGCGGGCCCCTCGATTGCTCCGGCGTCGAGAAGCGCCGCCGCTCACGCTCCAAGTACGGGGTCAAGCGCCCGAAGGAGAAGAAGGCCTGATCACCGACCCCTTTACGTCCCGCCATGTCCCGTCGTCGCAAAGCAGCCAAGCGCGCCCATCTCCCTGACGCCCGTTACGGCAGCGCCCTCGTCAGCCAGCTCATCAACATCGTGATGAAGTCCGGCAAGAAGTCCGTCGCCCAATCCATCGTCTATGGGGCGATCGAGAAGGTCAGCGAGAAGCTCATGAAGGGTAACCCCGTCGAGCTCCTTCTCGGGGCCCTTGAGAACTGCCGTCCCAAGCTTGAGGTGAAGAGCCGCCGCGTCGGCGGCGCCACCTACCAGGTGCCTGTCGAGGTGAGCCACGAACGTCAGAACAGCATCGCGCTCCGCTGGGTCGTCGCCGCCGCTGCGGGCCGCAAGGGCTCACCCATGTCCGAGGCGCTGGCCGCCGAGGTCGTCGACGCCTACAACAACACCGGCAACGTGGTGAAGAAGCGCGAGGAGACCCACAAGATGGCCCAGGCGAACCGCGCCTTCGCCCACCTTCGCTGGTAAGCGTCCGCTCCGTAAGCTCGCACCGAGGCCCCGACAATGTCCGCCACCCTTTCCACGCTCAATTCGCCGAACCGCAAGTTCCCCCTGGAACACACGCGCAACATCGGCATCGCTGCGCACATCGACGCCGGCAAGACCACCACCACCGAGCGCATCCTCTTCTACACCGGCGTGGTCCACAAGATGGGCGAGGTCCATGACGGCAACGCCACCACCGACTGGATGGAGCAGGAGCGTGAGCGCGGCATCACCATCACCGCCGCCGCGATCTCGGCCGGCTGGAAGACCAAGGAGGGGCATTTCGCGGGTATCGATCACCGCATCAACATCATCGACACCCCCGGTCACGTGGACTTCACGGCTGAGGTGGAGCGCTCGCTTCGCGTGCTTGACGGCGCCGTGGCCGTCTTCTGCGCCGTCGCCGGCGTCCAGCCCCAGTCGGAGACCGTCTGGCGCCAGATGAACAAGTACAGCGTGCCCCGCGTCGCCTTCGTCAACAAGATGGACCGCACGGGCGCCGACTTCTTCGGGGCCGTCGACGACATCCGCCAGAAGCTCAAGGGCAACGCCCACCCGCTCTACATCCCCATCGGTCAGGGAGAGGCCTTCCGCGGCCTCATCGACCTCGTGAAGAACGTGGCCTACGTCTACGACGAGGCCGACCCGAAGGGGATGAAGTTCAACCAGGTCGACATCCCCGCCGATCAGAAGGACGAGGCGAAGAAGTGGCGCGATGGGCTCATCGAGGCCCTCGCCGACTTCGACGACGCCCTCGCCGCCAAGTATCTCGAAGGCCAGGAGGTCACCGTCGACGAGATCCGCACCGGCGTCCGCAAGGCCACTCTCTCCATGAACTTCGTCGGCGTGATCCCCGGATCCGCCTTCAAGAACAAGGGCGTGCAGATGCTCCTGGACTGCGTCGTGGACTACCTACCCGCGCCCGTCGACGAGACCTCCGCCATCCGTGCCTTCAAGGACGACGGCGCCAGCGAGATTAAGATCGCCGCGGACGACGGCGCCAAGGTCACGGGGCTCTGCTTCAAGCTTTGGTCCGACCCGTTCGTCGGGCAGCTCGTCTTCTTCCGCGTCTACCGCGGCCAGCTCAAGAAGGGCGACTCCCTTTACAATCCCCGCACCCGCCGCAACGAGCGCATCTCCCGGCTCCTGCTCCTCCGGGCGATGGATCGCGAGGAGATCGACGTCGCCTTCTCGGGCGACATCTGCGCCGTCGTCGGCCCGAAGGACGTCGTGACCGGCGACACCCTGACCCTCGAGGACGACCTCGTGCTCGAGCCGCCGACCTTCGCCGACCCCGTGATCTCGATGTCCATCGAGCCCAACTCCAAGGCCGACCAGGAACGCCTCGGCATCGGTCTCCAGCGGCTCGCGCAGGAGGACCCCACCTTCCGCCTCTCCACCAATCCCGAGACCGGGCAGACCATCATCTCGGGCATGGGCGAGCTCCACCTCGAGATCATCGTCGACCGTCTCAAGCGGGAGTTCAAGGTCGAGGCCAAGTCGGGCAAGCCCCAGATCTCCTACCGCGAGACCATCACCATCCCCTCCGAGGGCGTGGGCAAGTTCATCCGCCAGTCGGGTGGCCGCGGCCAGTACGGCCACGCCGAGATCAAGCTCGAGCCCAGCCCCGGCAAGGGCCAGGAAGTCGTCAACGAGATCGTGGGCGGCGTGATCCCCAAGGAGTACATCAAGCCGACCACCGAGGGCATCCTCGAGGCCGCCAACAACGGCGTCGTGGCTGGCTACCCCGTGATCGACTTCACCGCGCGCATCGTCTTCGGGTCGTTCCATGAGGTCGACTCGAACGAGATGGCCTTCAAGATGGCCGGAATCTTCGCCTTCAAGGAGGCCATGAAGGAGGCCAAGCCCATCCTTCTCGAGCCCATCATGAAGGTCGAGGTCGTGACCCCCGAGGAGTACCAAGGGGACATCATGGGTGACCTCAACCGCCGCCGCGGGCAGATCCAGGGCATGGAGACCAAGGCCGGGGCCTGCAACATCAACGCCCTCGTCCCTCTCGCCGAGATGTTCGGCTATGCCACCGACGTCCGCTCCCTCTCCAAGGGGCGCGCCTCCTACACGATGGAGCCGAGCAACTTCGCCCAGGTTCCGGCCAACATCCTCAAGCAGGTCGTGGAGACCTCCTCCCGCGCCCCCGCCCGCACCTGAACCCCGCCCCTTCCCGATGGCCCGCATCCCCAAAATCCGCATCAAGCTCAAGGGCTTCGACTATCGCATGATCGATCAGTCGGCCAACGAGATCGTCGACACCGCCAAGCGCACCGGCGCCCAGGTCTCCGGCCCCGTGCCGCTGCCCGTCGTCATCCAGCGCCTAACCGTCAACCGCTCCCCCCACGTCGACAAGAAGTCCATGGACCAGTTCGAGATCCGCACCCACAAGCGGCTCATCGAGATCCGCGAACCCAACGCGCAGACCGTGGACGAGCTCAAGAAGCTGAACATGCCCTCCGGCGTCGACATCAGCATCACCGTCTAACCCTCAACCCTCCGACCAACCTCCAACCCAACGCAGGCCTCGCGCCACGTACAGGACCAAGTTTCCGCAAGGAATACCAAAGCCTAACGCAGGTCAGCGATGACCAAACGGCCCTCACCGGCCACCTGCCTCTTAGAAAATGAAGCACCAGCTACTCGGAAAGAAAATCGGCATGACCCAGGTCTACGACGGGGACAACGTCCTCGTGCCCGTGACGGTCATCCAGGCGGGTCCCTGCCCCGTGACCCAGGTCAAGACGCAGGAGAAGGACGGCTATCATGCCGTCCAGATCGCCTTCGGCGCCCAGAAGGAGAGCCGTCTCTCCGCCGGGGAGATGGGCCATCTCCGCAAGGCCGGCGTCCCGGCCCACAGCCATCTCCATGAGATCCGGCAGAGCGTGGCGGTTGAAGCCAAGGTAGGCGACGTCATCACCGTCGAGAAATTCTCCCCCGGACAGCTCGTGGACGTCATCGGCACGGTGAAGGGCCGGGGCTTCCAGGGCGTGATGAAGCGTCATAACATGTCCGGCCAGCCGGATTCCCACGGGCACATGATGCACCGACGGATCGGCTCGATCGGCATGCGCCAGACCCCTGGTCACGTCTTCAAGGGAAAGCGCATGCCCGGTCACATGGGCGACGTGCGCCGCACCGCGCAGAACCTCCGGGTCGTCCAAGTCCTAGCCGAAAAGAACCTCCTGCTCATCAAGGGCAGCTTCCCCGGCGCCAACGGCGAAGTCGTCGTCGTCCGTCCGGCCAAGAAGGCCGTCGCTAAGTGATCACCCCGCCATCTGAAGTAAAATGAAGCTCAAAGTCTACAAGCCCGACGGCTCCGCCTTCACCGAGAAGGAGTTTGAAATCCCCTCCTTCGAGGGAAGCCGCGGCGTCGCCCTGCTCAAGCAGGTCGTCGTCTCCTACCAGGCCAACAAGCGCCAGGGAACCTCCAAGACCAAGGACTACGGCGAAGTCGCCGGCTCCGGTAAGAAAATCCTGCCCCAGAAGGGTTCTGGTGGCTCCCGCCACGGCGACAAGCGCGCCCCCCAGCTCTATAAGGGCGGCGTCGTCTTCGGCCCCCGCCCCCGCGACTGGTCCAAGACCATCACGGCCAAGGCGCGCCGCGTGGCTCTCGCCCGCGCCCTCTTCGAGCTCGCCAAGGACGGCGGCCTGTCGGTCATCGAGAAGTTCGAGGTCGCCCAGCCCAAGACCCGTCTGTTCGCCAAGGTCCTCAGCAACGTGAGCCCCGAGGGGCGCAGGCTGCTCGTCGTCGACAGCGCCTGGTCCGAGCCCGTCCTGCGCGCCAGCCGCAACATCGGCCGCGCCGTCTTCTCCAACTCCTCCAACCTCAACGCCCTCGACCTCGTCCGCACCCCCCGTGTGCTGATCTCCGAGTCCGGACTCCAGAAGGTCCTCGAGCGCGCCAAGAACTGAAGCCGCACCCATGAAGCCCGCCTCTGAAATCATCAGCCGCCCGGTACTCACCGAGAAGGCGTCAGGCCTCGCCGAGGCCAACAAGTACGTCTTCGAGGTGCTCCCCGGAGCCGACCGCAGGCAGATCAAGGCCGCCGTCGAGGCGTCCTTCAAGGTGACCGTCGAGAAGGTCAACGTCCTCGTCCGCAAGGGCAAGGTGCGCCGCAGCCGCCTCGGAGGAGGCGCGATCTACACCGAGACTTCCTCCCGCCGCGCCATCGTCACCCTGAAGAAGGGCGACGTCATCTCCCTCGCCTGATTCAAGCGGAAACCAATCCCATGCCTCTCATCACCCATCGTCCCGTCACCCCCGGCCAGCGCTTCCTGGTCCGCGTGAAGACCGAGGGCCTCCATGCGGGCCGCCCCGAGCGCTCGCTCACGGAGAGCAATCATCGCGCCCGCGGTCGCAACTGCTACGGACGCATCACTTCCCGCCGCCGTGGCGGGGGCCACAAGAAGCTCTACCGCAAGGTCGACTTCCGCCGTGAGCGCATCGACGAGGTGGCGACCGTCACCCGTCTCGAGTACGACCCGAACCGCACCGCGCACCTCGCCCTCATCGAGTACGCCGACAAGTCCATCGCCTACATCCTGGCTCCGGATGGTCTCAAGGTCGGCGACAAGCTCGTCAGCACCAACACCGCCCAAGAGCAGCTCACCCCGGGGCTCTCCCTGCCCCTGCGGCTGATCCCTCCCTCGACCTTCATTCACTGCATCGAGATCGAGCCCGGCAAGGGCGGCCAGCTGGCCCGTTCCGCCGGCGGCTACGCCCAGCTCCTCGGCATCGAGGCTGACCGGGCCATCCTCCGCATGCCTTCCGGCGAACAGCGTTATCTCAACGCCGACTGCCGCGCCACCGTGGGCGTGGTGGGCAACGTCGACCACCACAACGCGAGCATGGGCAAGGCCGGCCGTAACCGCTGGAAGGGGCTGCGTCCCCGTCAGCGCGGCATGACCATGAATCCCGTCGACCACCCCAACGGTGGCGGCGGCGGCAAGAAGAAGGGCGGCGGCGGACGCCAGCAGCTCAAGTCCCCCTGGGGGCAGCTCGCGAAGGGCTTCCCGACGCGCATCAAGGCCAAGCCCTCCAACAACCAGATCATCGTCCGCCGCAACGGCCGGAAGGTGAAGCAGGTCTAACCCCTCCAGCCACCTCGCAACATGGCACGCTCCCGCAAGAAAGGCTTCTTCGTCGACCCTCACCTGCTCGACAAGGTGCAGGCCGCCCAGAAGGCGAACAGCCGCAAGCCCATCAAGACCTGGTCCCGTCGTTCGACCGTCACGCCTGAGTTCATCGGCGTCAACCTTGAGGTCCACAACGGCAAGGCCTTCGTCCCCGTCTACGTCACCGAGAACATGGTCGGGCACAAGCTCGGCGAGTTCTCGCCCACCCGCACCTTCCGTCAGCACACCCAGCCCTCCCGCAAGGAGGCCAAGTGATCCCCGTGCGCCGCGCCCTCGCCACCGCCCTCCTCCTCGCCGCCGTCTTCGCGTCCGGCGCGGAGACGCGCGTGGCCGCGCCGGCGGAGTCCGACGGGCGCGCCGCGGTGCTCTCGGTCGTCGCCGGCCGGACCGCCGACCTGCTCGTCCTCGAGGGAGGCTATGAGCGCGGCCTGCGTCCGGGCTCGGTCTGCACCGTCTCCCGCGCGGGCGCCCCGCTCGGCGCCGTCGTCGTCGCCGAATCCTCCCGGTCCCGCGCCGTCGCACTGGTCTTGGAGCTTGCGCCCGCCGTCTCCATCGCCGTCGGGGACGTCGTCTCCGTGCGCGCCAACCCCCGTCTCTGACCAACACTTTCACACAAGTCATGTCCGCCCAAGTCCACGCCACCACCCGTTTCGCCCGCATGTCGCCCCAGAAGGTCCGCGAAGTCGCGCGCCAGATCCAGGGCCTGCCCGCCGAGGAGGCCGTGCAGCTCCTGCGTTTCATCCCGCGCAAGTCCGCGCGCATCCTGGGCAAGACCCTTGCCAGCGCCATCGCCAACGCGGAGAACAACCACAACCTCTCGAGCAGCGAGCTCGTCGTGGTCTCCGCCACCGTCAACCAGGGTCCGGTCATCAAGCGTTCGATGCCGGCCGCCCGCGGCTCGGCGCACCCCATCCACAAGTCGCTGAGCCACGTGCGCGTGGCTCTCGGCTCCGCCACCAAGTGACCCCCCGCCGCCTTTCCACATGGGACAGAAAGTAAATCCGACCGGCTTCCGCCTCGCCGTCCGCCGCAACTGGGAATCCCGCTGGTTCGCCACCAAGCGAGACTTCCCCGCCAACATCCTCGAGGACTACCGCATCCGCGAGTTCCTCAAGGAGAAGCTCCGCCAGGCGGCGGTCCCCCGCATCTTCATCGAACGCGCCGGCCAGAAGGTCCGTGTGCGCATCTGGACGGCCCGTCCCGGCGTGGTCATCGGCCGCAAGGGCGATGAGCTCAAGAAGCTCCGTGAGGAAATCCAGAAGGTCGCCGGCAAGGCCCGCATCGACGACGTCATCCTCGAGGTCAACGAAGTGAAGCGCCCCGACCTCGTCGCCCAGCTCGTGGCCGAGAACGTGGCCCTCCAGCTCGAACGCCGCATCTCCTTCCGCCGCGCCATGAAGAAGGCCGTGCAGACTACCATGACCAACGGCGCCGACGGCATCCGTCTGCGACTCGGCGGCCGTCTCGGCGGCGCCGAAATCGCCCGCGTCGAGTCCGCCCGGGTGGGCCGCGTCCCCCTCCACACCCTCCGCGAGAGCATCGACTACGGTTTCGCCGAGGCCCGCACCCTCTACGGCAAGCTGGGCGTCAAGTGCTGGATCTGCGCCAAGGACTCCGAGTTCTGATCACCGCCGCCCGCTCATCCACCCACCTGAACCGACACCATGGCCAATCTCCAGCCAGCCCGCACGAAGTGGCGCAAACACCGCAAGGGCAAGATCCGCGGCAACGCCACGGTCTGCAACACCCTCGCCTTCGGCGACTTCGGCATCCAGTCCCTGGATCGCGCCCGCGTCCCCGCCAACCAGATCGAGGCCGCGCGCATCGCGATCTCCCGCTCCCTCAAGCGCAAGGGCAAGATGTGGATGCGCATCTTCCCCCACACCCCGGTGACCAAGAAGCCGGCCGAGGTCCGCATGGGTTCCGGAAAGGGCAGCGTCGAGCTCTACGTCTCCGTCATTAAGCCCGGCACCATGCTCTTCGAGGTGGCCGGCGTCCCCCTCAGCACCGCCCGGGAGGCCATGCGCCTCGCCGACACCAAGCTCCAGGTCCGCTGCCGGTTCGTGGCCCGCGAAGAACTCGAAAAGTATTGATGTACGCTGCGCCCGAAGCCCATAACTGACCCCTTTTCCCGATGTCCAACTACCGGAAAGACAAGCCCTCCGCCGCCTCCTCCCTCCGTCCGCTCGCGGCCGCCGAGCTCGAGAAGCGGGTGCGCGAAGCCCGCGAGGAGCTGCTCGCCCTCCGCCTCAAGAAGGCCACCGGCGCGGTGGAGAACCCCGCCCGTTTCCGCGCCCTCCGCCGCGAGGTGGCCCGTTGCCTGACCGTCCTCGGCCAGAACGCCAAGAAGTGAACCTGTCCTGATTTTCCCGATGTCCGAGAACCGCTCCAACCGAAAGGCCCTCCAGGGGGTCGTCGCCTCCCGCTCCGGCGACAAGACCGTCAAGGTCTCCTACCAGTATACCGTGCCCCATCCCATGTACGGCAAGGAGGTCAAGCGCCGCACCGTGCTTCACGCCCACGACGAGAAGAACGAGTGCAAGCCGGGCGACCGTGTCGAAATCATGGAGACCCGCCCCCTCTCGAAGCTGAAGCGCTGGCGCGTCATCCGCGTCGTCGAGGCCGCCAAAATCGCCGCCCAGTCGGTTGACGAATGAACCAAGACTAGGAGACCAACGTCATGATCCAGATGCTTTCACGGCTCGAAGTAGCCGACAACACCGGGGCCCGCAAGGTGCGGATGATCCGCCGCCTTGGACAGATGACCGACACCGCCGGCATCGGCGACGTCATCATCTGCTCCGTCAAGGACTCCACGCCCGACGCCCAGGTCAAGAAGGGGTCCGTTTGCCGGGCGGTCATCGTGCGCACCGTCGCTCCCATCCGCCGGAGCGACGGCAGCTACCTCCGTTTCGACACCAACGCCGTGGTCATCCTCGACGAGAACGGCAACCCCAAGGGCACCCGCATCTTCGGCCCCGTCGCCCGCGAGCTCCGCGGCAAGAACTTCATGAAGATCATCTCCCTCGCCCCCGAGGTCCTCTGAACATGGCCAAGACCGACATTAAGAAAGGCGACGAGGTCGTCGTCATCGCCGGCGCCTCCAAGGGCCGTCGTGGCAAGGTGTCCAGCTACGATCGCTCCGCGGAGCGCGTCGTCGTCGAGGGGCTCAACCTCGTGAAGCGCCACCTCAAGCGCACCCAGGACGGGCAGGGCGGCATCACCGAGCGCGAGGCCCCCATCCACCGCTCCAACGTCATGCTCGCGTCGCTCTTCGACGCTCGTCGCGCCAAGAAGCCGGCGCGCAAGTGATCCAGACGAAACCACCCGAGAGAACTTCCCAGATGTCCCAGAACGTCCCCTACCTCAAGAAGCACTACCTCGAGAAGGTCGTCCCCGAGCTCCGCAAGAGCCGCGGCTACAAGAACGTGCATGAAGTGCCCGGTCTTAAGAAGATCGTGCTCAACTCCGCCTTCAAGGCCGAGGCCGACAAGGGCCACATGGCCGAGGTCGTCAAGGAGCTCACCAAGCTCTCGGGCCAGAAGCCCGTGATCACCAAGGCCACCAAGTCCGTCGCGAACTTCAAGGTCCGCCAGGGCATGCCCCTCGGCTGCATGGTGACCTTGCGCGGGGCTCGCATGTGGGAGTTCCTCCTCCGCCTCACCGCGGTGGCCCTCCCGATGATCCGCGACTTCCGCGGCACCTCCAACCGTCTCGACGGACGCGGCAACTATTCCCTCGGCATCACGGACCACACCATCTTCCCCGAGACCCAGGCCGACGGCTCTCAGCGGTCCAACATCGGGCTCGACGTCGTCATCGTGACCTCCGCCGAGACCGATGACGAGGGGCGTGAGCTACTCCGTCTGCTCGGAATGCCTTTCCGCCGTTCCACCGCCGCGGCCGCCACGGCCACGGCCGAGCCCGCCGCCAAGGCCTGAACCCAGCACCTTCACACCAGCATGGCCAAGAAGTCCGTCATCCAGCGCGCCCTCAAGCGCGGTCGCCTCGTCAAGAAGTACGCCGCCAAGCGCGCCGAACTGAAGAAGGTCCTCTCCGACCCCAACGTGTCGGAGGAGGCGTTCTACGACGCCCAGCGCCGCCTCTCCAAACTGCCGCGCAACTCCTCGCGCGTCCGCCACAAGAACCGCTGCTCCATCTCCGGCCGTCCCCGCGCGTTCATCCGCAAGTTCGGCCTCTCCCGCATCACCTTCCGCGAGCTCGCCCTCAGCGGCCAGATCCCCGGAGTCACCAAGGCCTCCTGGTAACCCTCCCCGACCCTATACTGACATGTCCGCATCCACCGACACCATCGGGGACTTCCTCACCTCCCTCCGCAACGCATCCCAGGCTTCCAAGCCTGCGGTGACCGTGCAGTGGTCCCGCATCCGCGAGGGCGTCGCGGGGATCCTCAAGCAGTCCGGCTTCATCGCCGACTTCCGCAAAGCCGAACGCGACGGGCTCCCTGTGCTCGAGCTCACCCTCAAGTACGTGGCCGGCGTCCCTGCCATCACCAGCATCGAGCGTGTCTCGAAGCCCGGCCGGCGCGTCTACGCCGGCTACTCCTCCGTGCCCAAGGTCATCGGCGGCATGGGCATCTCCATCCTCACCACTTCTCACGGCGTCATGACCGACGCCGAGGCCCGCCAGAAGAAGGTGGGCGGCGAACTCCTCGCCAAGGTCTGGTAAACCCTCGCGCAAGCACCCGCACCATGAGTCGCATCGGCAAGCAGCCCGTCACCATCCTCTCCGGCGTCAAGGTCTCCGTGGCCGGCAACGTCGTCCATGTGGAGGGTCCCAAGGGCAAGCTGAGCAAGCCCTTCCCCCCGCAGATCGGCGTCGTCGTCGAGGGGGCCGTCGTTAACGTCTCCGACCTCACTCCCGACAAGTCCGCCGGAGCCCTTCACGGAACCGTGCGCGCCATCGTCCGGAACATGGTCGAAGGCGTCGCCTCCGGCTACTCCAAGACCCTCCTGATCGAGGGCGTCGGCTTCAAGGCCGCGCTAAAGGGCAAGGTCCTTGACCTTGCGCTCGGCTATTCTCACCCCATCCAGTACACCATCCCCGAGGGCGTGAAGGTCGAGGTCACCGACGGCACCAAGCTGGTCATCTCCGGTCCGGACCGCCACATGGTCGGTCAAGTGGCCTCCTCCATCAAGCTCTACAAGCCGGTCGAGCCCTACAAGGGCAAGGGCGTGCGCGTCGAGGGCGAGTACGTCCGCCGCAAGGAGGGCAAGAAGACGGCCTAAGCCCCGTCCCCTTATTCCGATGAAACTGCAGAAGAAGAATCTCCTGGCCCAGAAGCGCCGCTGGCGCATCCGCAAGGCCGTCCGCGGCACCGCGGAGCGCCCCCGTCTGGCCCTCAAGCTGACCCATCTCCACCTCTACGCCCAGGCCATCGACGACGACCGCCGCGTGACTGTGGCATCCCTCGCCACCACGTCCAAGGATCTCCGCGCCAAGAAGCTCCGTCCCAACGTGGCCGGCGCCGCCGCCTTCGGCGAGGCCTTCGGGGCGAAGGCCAAGGCCGCCGGCGTGACCGCCGTCGTCTTCGACCGGGCCGGCCGGCGTTATCACGGGGCCGTCAAGTCCTTCGCCGACGCCGCCCGCAAGGCCGGACTCAACTTCTGACAACTTCATGAGCGAAGCAGCCTCCAGCGCCGCCCCCGCGGCCCCCGCCCCCTCCGATCGTCCTTCCGGTGAACGCCGCGGCCCGCGCCGCAGCGGTCCTGGCGGCCCCCGTGGCCCGCGCCGCGACAACCGCGACGCCACCCCCTCCGAGTACAACGACAAGGTCGTCCACATCAACCGCTGCTCCAAGGTCGTGAAGGGCGGACGACGCTTCAACTTCGCCGCCCTCGTCGTGGCGGGCGATGGTAAGGGCCGCGTCGGGGTCGGCTACGGCAAGGCCAAGGAGGTCCCTGATGCGATCCGCAAGGGCACCGACCGGGCCCATCGCGCGCTCGTCCGCGTCAACCTTCGCGGAAACACCATCCCTCACGAGGTCGTCGGCCATGCCGACGGCGGCGTGGTGATGCTTCGTCCGGCCGCTCCCGGCACCGGGCTTATCGCCGGCGGCGGCGTGCGCGCCGTGCTTGAGGTCGCCGGTTACAAGGACGTCCTTTCCAAGTCCATGGGATCGAACAATCCGCAGGCCGTCGTCAAGGCGACCCTCGACGGGCTCTCCCGGCTCCGCACCCTCGAACAGATCAAGAACCTCCGCTCCTGAGCGGCATACCAGTCATGAAGCTCCACGCACTGCCCGCCATCAAGGGCTCCACTCACCGTCACAAGGTCCTCGGCCGCGGCCGCGGCTCCGGACATGGCAAGACCTCCGGACGCGGACACAAGGGCATGAAGGCCCGGTCCGGCGGCGGGCACCGTCCCGGCTTCGAAGGCGGCCAGATGCCCCTCTATCGCCGTCTTCCGCACCGCGGCTTCCGCAACGTCAACCGCGTGGCTTTCACGGTCGTCAACGTCCGTGACTTCCAGGAGCTGGAGGGCAAGGCCTTCGGACCGGCCGAGCTCGTGGCCGCCGGTGTGATTCGCGACGACGGCCGGCCCCTCAAGGTGCTCGCCGCCGGCGACATCGCCCGCGCCGTCACCGTCTCCGCCCACGCCTTTTCCGCTTCCGCCAAGTCCAAGATCGAGGCGGCCGGCGGCAAGGCCGTCCTGCTCGGCGGCGAGGCCGAGTCCAAGTGACCTGACGGAGCACCGATGCTCTCGGCCTTCGCCAACTGCTGGAGAATCCCCGAGCTCCGGGGCAGGCTCCTCGCGACCGTGGCCCTGGTGTTCGTGGCCCGCATCGGGGCGAACATCCCCCTTCCCGGGATAGACCCCAAGGACATCCTGGAGTACTACGCCTCCATGGCCGACAAGGCCACGGGCGGCGTGGTCGCCATGTACAACATGTTCACCGGGGGGGCGCTCCTCAAGGGAGCGATCTTCTCCCTGGGCATCATGCCCTACATCAGCGCGTCGATCATCATGCAGCTGATGTCCGCCGTCGTGCCCTCCATCGCCCGTCTCCAGCAGGAGGGGGAGGTCGGACGGCAGAAGGTGGCGCAGTACTCCCGCTATCTTACCATCCTCATCGCGGTCATTCAGTCCGCCCTTCTGCTCGGGGCGTTCAGCAATCCGCAGCAGGTGGGCCAGGCCCTCGGGCTCGGAGATTTCCGCGGCACCATCGTCGTGATGGAGAACAAGACGCTTTTCGTCAGCCTCGGCGTATGCCTGCTGACCTCCGGCGCCATCGTCATGCTCTGGCTCGGAGAGCAGATCACTCAGCGAGGCGTCGGCAACGGGACCTCGCTGCTCATCACAGTCGGCATCCTCGCCGACCTTCCCGGCGCCATCGCCTCCTTCTCCAGCCTCGCCTTCGGGGGGAAGGTCGGCGCCGCCGCCTCCGCCTCCAACGGATGGGAGAAGGCCGCCGGCATGCTGCTCCTCTTCGTGGTCGTCACCGCGGCGATGGTCGCCATCAACCAGGCGGTCCGTAAGATCCCCATCCAGTACGCGCAGCGGATGGTCGGGCGCAAGATGTACGGCGCCCAGACGAACTACCTGCCCCTCAAGGTGAACTACGCAGGGGTCATGCCGGTCATCTTCGCGGGTGCGATCATGAGCTTCCCGCCCATGCTGCTCAACCCGCTGAGCACGCTCTCGCCCACCCTCGACTTCCTGCACGGATGGGCCGACCTCTTCAGCCGTAGCAACGCCTTCTACTACACGGTCTACTCGGTGCTGATCTTCGGATTCAGCTACTTCTGGATCTCGATCATGTTCCGTCCGGTCCAGATCGCCGACGACCTGAAGAAGAACAACGGGTACATCCTGGGCGTCCGGCCAGGCGAGCACACCGCGCAGTTCCTGGATTTTGTGATGACGCGGCTGACCCTCGCCGGCTCGCTCTTCCTCCTGGTCATCGCGCTGATGCCCGACTTCTTCATCGTCAACCTCGGGTTCCCCATGCGTCTGGCCACCTTCCTCGGCGGTACCGGAGGCCTCATCACTGTCGGAGTCATGCTCGACACGATGCGCCAGGTGGAGACCTACCTTCTGCAGCGCAACTACGAGGGCTTCCTCAAGAAGGGGCGCATCGGAGGCGTGGCGGTGCCCGCGCCCGGCGTACGTCCCGAAGGAGAATCTTCCGCGCTCGGTTCCCTCGAGAGGGTCTGCCTCGTGCTCTTCATTCTCGGCGCTGTCGCCTGGGCGCTGAATCACTGGGGTCCCTTCGTCCGCTGACGGAGGCAGGGGGATGATCGACCTGAAGTCGGCCGATGAGCTGGGTCGCATGCGCGCAGCCTGCGCCGCCGCGGCTCGGGTGCTTCGCGATCTTTGTGCACTCGTCGTGCCAGGCGTGACCACTGCCGGGCTCGATCAGGCGGCTAGGGGCCTCATGCTGCGACATGGCTGCGAGAGCGCCTGCCATGGCTACATCGTCAACCGGCTCTCCTACCCCGGACACATCTGCGTCTCGGTCAACGAGGAGGTCGTCCATGGCATCGGCTCGCCCGCTCGCGTCATCCGCGAGGGGGATTTGGTCTCCCTCGACGTCGTGGTGCGGCGGGACGGTTTCATCGGGGACAACGCCCGTACAGTGATGGTCGGCGAGGTCGATCCAGCGGCCCGCCGCCTCTGTCTGGACACTGAAAAAGCCCTTATGGCGGGCATTGCTTCCGTCCGGCCTGGCGGCAGGGTGGGGGACATCTCCGCCGCGATCCAGGCCGTTCTCGCCCCCGGGGGGTACGGAATCGTTCGAGACTTTGTCGGTCATGGGGTTGGTCGAAAAATGCACGAAGAGCCGCAGATACCCAATTTTGGCAAAGCGGGATTAGGAGCTAAGTTGTTGCCTGGCATGGCTTTGGCTATAGAGCCTATGGTGAACTTGGGCACCCATAAGATCGTTATGGGCTCGGATGGATGGACGGCCCGGACGGCTGATGGCAGGCCCTCCGCCCATTTTGAGCACACCGTTCTCGTGACAGAAGATGGGGTCGAAATAATGACCCTGCCTTAACCCTATTTTTTGCTTCCAAATCCCCTAGGAACCTTCACGTTTCGACCCCTTTCCCACCTTCCAAACTGCCCGTAGCCCATGCCACGAATCCTCGGCGTCGACATCCCCAATAACAAGAAAGTGGAGATTTCCCTCCGCTACATCTACGGCATCGGCCCCCGCCGCGCCACCGAGATCTGCGAGGCCCTCGGCTTCGACCCCGCCATGCGGGCCCAGAACCTCTCCGAGGAGCAGCTCAACAAGATCGTGGAGTACATCGTCCGCATGGGGTACATGTGCGAGGGCGACCTGCGGCGCGACATCGGCCAGAATCTCAAGCGGCTCCAGGCGATCAAATGCTACCGCGGCCTCCGTCATTTCCGCGGCCTTCCGGTCCGCGGCCAGCGTACCCGGACCAACGCCCGCACCCGCAAGGGCAAGCGTAAGACCGTCGGCGTGGCCGCGCCCGCCGCCAAGTAAGCCACTGACCCTCTAGCAAGATGAGCGAAGAAGCCCCCAAGACCCCCAAGACGCGCAAGCCCAAGGCCGAAGCCGAAGCCGCCGCGCCCGCCCCGGCCGTCGCCGAGACCTCCGCCGCCCCGGCCGCCGCCGAGGCCGCCCCCGAACGCAAGGAGATCACCGCCAAGGAGCTCCTCGGCGAGGAGGTCGGAGAAATCAAGATCCGCCGGGCCAAGGGCTCCAAGAACATCACCACCGGCGTGTGCCACATCCTGGCCACCTTCAACAACACGAAGGTCACGATCACCGACTCCAGCGGCAACGTGATCTCCTGGGGCAGCGCCGGACGTCACCAGTTCCGCGGCTCCCGCAAGTCCACCGCTTACGCGGCCCAGGTCGTCTGCCAGGAGGCCGCCAAGCAGGCCATGGCCCACGGGCTCAAGGACGTCTCCGTCCGCGTCAAGGGTCCCGGCATGGGCCGTGACAGCGCCATCCGCGCCCTCCAGGTCCTCGGGTTGAACGTCACCTCGATCGTCGACGCCACCCCGATTCCTCACAACGGCTGCCGCCCGCCCAAGCGTCGCCGCGTCTGAGGCCTTTCTGACTTCCGCATCACCGTCCGGCCATGGCAAACCGGGCGGGAACTCCCAATCCGCCACCTCCAAGAAACCAATAAACTACAGACGCCATGTCGCGCTATACCGGTCCCACCACGAAGCTCAACCGACGCTTCGGCCAGAACATCTTCAACACCTCCAAGGGGGAGGAACGCCGTCCGTATCCTCCCGGCATCCACGGCAAGACCACCCGTCGCAAGGTCTCCGAATACGGCGTGGGCCTCAATGAGAAGCAGAAGCTCCGCATGATGTACGGCCTCACCGAGAAGCAGTTCCGCCTCTCCTTCGCCCGCGCTAAGCGCATGGGCGGCGTCGCCGGCGATAATTTCCTCCGCATCCTCGAGACCCGTCTCGACAATGTCGTCTTCCGCCTCGGCTTCGCCAATTCACGCGCGGCCGCGCGGCAGCTGGTCTCCCATGGGCACATCCGCATCGACGGACACAAGGTGGACGTTCCCAGCTTCTCCGTCCGTCCGGGCATGAAGGTCGAGGTGCGCGACCGCACCTCCTCCAAGCAGCTCGCCACGCGGGCCGTCGAAGAGGGCCAGGGGCGCACCCCGCCCGCCTGGCTCGTCGTCCTCCCCGAGCAGCTTAGCGGACAGTCGGTCCGCGAGCCCGCCAAGGAGGAGCTCCCCGCGGACGTGAACGTCCAGATCATCGTCGAGTTCTACAGCCGCTGATAACCGACCAACCCCTCAACCGGACAAAGACCATGCCCAAGCGCCTCGGACAGTTCCAGAAACCCAAGAGCCTCATCAAGGACAAGTCCTCGGAGTCTCCCACCTACGCACGATTCGTCGCCGAGCCCTTCGAGACCGGCTTCGGACACACCATCGGCAACTCCCTCCGCCGGATCCTCCTGAGCTCCATCGAGGGCGCTGCGATCTCTTCGGTGACCATCGAGGGCGTCCAGCACGAATTCCAGCCCATCGACGGCGTCCTCGAGGACGTCACCGAGATCGTCCTCAACCTCAAGAAGGTCCTCATCCGCACCGAGGCCTCGAAGAAGGAGCCCTTCAAGGGCACGATTGACGTCAACAAGTCCGGCGTCGTGAAGGCCTCGGACATCAAGTTCGAGACCAAGGGAGCCACCGTCAGCCTGGTCAACCCCGACCTGGTCATCTGCACCCTCGACAAGAAGCGCCGCTTCTACGCCGACCTCGAGGTGACCGTCGGCCGCAGCTGGTCCTCCGCCGAGGAGAACAAGAAGCCGGACCACGCCATCGGCACCATCCCCGTAGACTCCCTCTTCTCGCCCGTCACCCTGGCCAAGTACTCCGTCGAGAGCAGCCGCTCGGGCGACAAGACCGACTACGACAAGCTCGTGCTCGAGGTCTCCACCGACGGACGCATCACCCCGGACGAGGCCCTCAAGGAGGCGTCCGCCATCATGCGCCACCACCTCAACGTCTTCGACACGATCTCCTCCGACGTCGTCGAGTTCGAAAGCGGCCAGGCCGCGGTCAGCGAGGAGGCGAACCGTCTCCGCAAGCTCCTCAACATGTCGGTCAACGAGATCGAGCTCTCCGTCCGCGCCGCCAACTGCCTCAACAACGCCAACATCAACACCGTCGGCGAGCTGGCGATGAAGACCGAACAGGAGATGCTCAAGTACCGCAACTTCGGCAAGAAGTCGCTCAACGAAATCAAGCAGAAGCTCGAACAGCTTGGGCTTTCACTCGGACAGAAGGTCAACGAGAGCCTGCTGGACAAGGGCCTGAACTCCTGATTCCCGAGACCAGCGTCCCATGCGTCACCGCTCCCACCGTCACGTCCTCGGCGTCAAGACCGCCCATCGCCGCTCGCTCGTCGCCAGCCTCGCCTCCGCGCTGTTCATCAACGCGCGCGTGAAGACGACCCTGCCGCGCGCCCGCGCCCTGCGCCCGTTCGCCGAGAAGGTCATCACCCTCGCGAAGAAGGCGGCCCAGTCCTCGGACAAGGCCGTCAAGTTGCACTACTACAGGCTGGCCCTTTCGCGCGTCCGCAACGAGGAGGCCTGCCGCCTTCTCTTCAAGGACGAGCGCGTCAGCCAGTTCCTTTCCCGCAGCGGAGGCTATACCCGCATCTACAAGATCGGGGCCCGCAAGGGAGACGCCGCCGAGACCGCGCTCATCGAGCTCGTGGGCAAGGACGACAAGGCCCCGCCGATGACCCCCCGGGCCCGGGCCGCCCGCAAGCCCAAGGCCGAGAAGTCCGAGGCCGCTCCGGCCCAGGCCTGACCCCGTCGCCCAGGCCGTCCACCGAGACGCGCCCGCCGGCAGGCGGCGCGTCTTGTCTTTTACCAGACCCCATGCTCCAGCACGTAGACCTTGACGCCTTCCTGGCCTTCCTGGCGGGGCTCGCGGCCATCGTGCTCATCGGATTGCAGGCCTGGTATGACCGCCGGGACGCGCTACTTGCCGACCACCGCCGCCTCAATTCGGCCTTCTCCTGCGCCCGCTGCGGCCTCACCTACGTCCGGCCCCGCCGTCGCGAGGAGGCCGCCTGCCCCCGGTGCGGCTGGAACAATGTTCGCCTCAGATTCTGAAACCCCCAAACTGCCCGTTTCCATGGCCGCCCCCCAGTCCATCGCCATCCTCGACTTCGGTTCGCAACTCACGAAGGTGATCGCCCGGCGGGTGCGCGAATGCAGCGTGCATTCTCGGATCTATCCTTTCACGGTCACCCCCGCCCAGCTGCGTGCGGACGGTGTGGTTGGCATCATCCTTTCCGGCGGTCCTGACAGCGTGAAGGCCAAGGGCTCGCCTCACCCCCATCACGGCGTGTTCGAGATGGGCCTGCCGGTCCTCGGCATCTGCTACGGCGTGCAGCTCATGGGCCAGATGCTCGGCGGCAGGGTGGCCAGCAGCTCCCATCGTGAGTACGGGCACGGTACGCTCTCCTTCCGCTCGGGCTCGCTGCTCCTGCAGGGCCTGAAGTCCCCGCTCCGTGTCTGGAACTCCCACGGTGACAAGGTCACCCGCCTTCCGCGCGGCTTCCGGGCCGTGGCCCGCACCGAGAACTCCGAGTGCGCGGTGATCGAAGACCGGCGCCGCCGGTTCTTCGGCATCCAGTTCCATCCCGAGGTGGTCCATTCCGAGCGGGGCATCGACATTCTCCGCAACTTCCTTTTCCGCATCTGCCGCTGCCGTCCGGACTGGGTCATGGAGGACTACCTCGAGACCGCCGTCCGCGAGATCCGCGAGAAGGTCGGCCGTTCGCAGGTGATCCTCGGCCTCTCGGGCGGGGTCGACTCCTCCGTCGCCGCGGCACTAATCCAGCGCGCCATTGGCCGCCGTCTCACCTGCGTCTTCGTCGACAACGGGCTGCTCCGGCTCGACGAGCGCGCCCAGGTGGAGCGCATGTTCCGCGGCAAGTTCAAGGTGGACCTAAGGGTCGTCGACGCCTCGGCCGCATTCCTCCGCAAGCTCCGCGGCGTCACCGATCCCGAGCGCAAGCGCAAGGTCATCGGCCACGAGTTCATCAAGGTCTTCGAGCGTTCGGTGGCCGAGGTGCAGCGGCGGAAGAAGGGCAAGGTCGAGTTCCTCGCGCAGGGCACGCTCTACCCCGACGTGATTGAGTCCCTCTCCCCGCACGGCGGCCCCGCCGTCACCATCAAGAGCCACCATAACGTGGGCGGCCTGCCCAAGCGCATGAAGCTGCGCCTGCTCGAGCCCCTCCGCGAGCTGTTCAAGGACGAGGTCCGCGCGCTGGGCGAAGCCCTCGGCCTGCCGCGCGAGATGGTCTGGCGCCACCCGTTCCCCGGCCCCGGCCTGGCCGTCCGCGTATGCGGCGAGATCACCCGGGAACGTCTCGACGTGCTCCGCCAGGCCGACGACATCTTCATCCGCGAGCTCCGTGAGTCCGGCCAGTACGACAAGGTCTGGCAGGCGTTCGCTGTCTTCCTTCCGGTGCGTAGCGTCGGCGTCATGGGCGACGGGCGCACCTACGACAACGTCTGCGCCCTCCGGGCGGTCACCTCCTCCGACGCGATGACCGCGGATTGGGCTCGTCTCCCCTACGACGTGCTGCAGCGCGCATCGACCCGGATCATCAACCAGGTCAAGGGAATCAACCGGGTGGTCTACGACGTGTCGTCGAAGCCGCCCGCCACCATCGAGTGGGAATGAGCGCGATGGCCCGTTGACACCCCCCGTCGCGGCCGCAACCTCGTCTCCGCTTGTCCGACAAGGCATTCCAGGTCATCGCCCGCCGCTGGCGGCCACGCCGCTTCGAGGAGCTGGTCGGGCAGGATCATATCGTGCGCACGTTGCGCAACGCCCTCGACGGCGGACGCCTGCCGCACGCCTGGCTGTTCGTCGGCCCCCGCGGCACGGGGAAGACGACCACGGCCCGCATCCTCGCCAAGGCCCTGAATTGCGCCGGCGGCCCGAAGTCCGACTTCAAGGCCGACGACCCCGCGGCCCTCGCGATCGAGCAGGGCAGCTGCCTCGACGTGGTCGAGATCGACGCCGCCTCCAACCGGTCCATCGAGGATGCCAAGCGGATACGTGACGAGTGCCAGTTCGCCCCGGGCTCCTGCCAGTTCAAGGTGTTCATCATCGACGAGGTCCATCAGCTTACCAAGGACGCCTTCAACGCGCTGCTCAAGACGCTCGAGGAGCCGCCTGCCTGGGTGAAGTTCATCCTCGCCACCACCGAGTCGGACAAGGTGCTCCCCACCATCACCTCGCGCTGCCAGCGGCTCGAGTTCCACCCGATCGAGGAGGACGTCATCGCCGACCAGCTGGAGCGCATCGTGAAGGCGGACGGCGTCACGGCCGACCGGGCCGCGCTCAAGGCCATCGCCCGCCTCGCGGCCGGAGGGATGCGCGACTCCCAGTCCATCCTGGACCAGGTCATCTCATTCTCGGGTCGCAAGGTCTCCGAGGAGGACGTGCTCTCCATCTACGGTCTCGCCTCCGCCCGGCAGGTCGAGGATCTCGCCAAGGCTCTTGCGCTCGGCGACGGGCCCGCCGCGCTCGGCCTCTGCGACGCCTTCCACGAGGAGGGCAGGGACCTGCTGCGGGTTCTGGCCGACCTTCAGGCCCGCGTGCGTTTCGCGACGCTCGACTCCGTGCGCAAGGGAGGCTCGTCCGTCCTGCTTGGCGGCCCCCTCCCCACCGAGCAGCTGGTCCGGCTGCTCGAGTGCCTTCAGCAGGGCGAGCAGGGCATCCGGCATGGACTCTCCCCACGGGCCAATTTCGAGGTCACCATGCTTCAGGCCATCGAAAGCGCGCGAGCCCGGCCGATAGACGCGCTCATCAAGGACATCGCCGCCGCCGCAGCCGGACTCCCCAGGGAGCCCGGCCAAAAAAAAATAGGGCCCCCGCCGGCCGCGCCGGCTGCCCTTGCACGGCCGTCGCCGCCCGAAGTTCCGGCCCCGTCCTCCGTGGAAGATGAGGCGGCGCCGCCTCTCGACGTCGCCGCCGCCGAGGAGGCGGCCGACCTCGCCGGCCGGCGGGAGGAATTCGTATTCCCCGATCTCGGCGATGAAGTCCGCTCCGTCTCCGAGCAGGGCCGTACGGCGTTCCCGGGAGACAAGGACTTCCAGTCGGCGGTCGACGCGCTCCCGGCCGCGCTCCGTGAGAAGCTGAAGGAGACCCTGGGCGCGGAGTTCACGGCGCTCCGTCCCGTCCCCGCGGGCCGCCTCCGTCGTCCGTCCTGAACATGGGGAAGGCGGTGGAGATCGGCGTCATCTCTGACACCCACGGCCGGCTCCGACCCGAGGCGGTCAGGGCCCTCGAAGGCTGCGAACTGGTGCTCCATGCGGGCGACGTTTGCGGACCGCATGTCGTCGAGGAGCTGGCTTCGCTGGTCGCGCCCTGCTTCGCCGTCCGAGGCAACTGCGACGACGATCCACGCCTTCCGGAAGTCCTCCTCCGCGTGGAGGCCGGCGTCCGGGTACTGGTCCATCACGGCCATCTGCCGGTCGATGAAGCTGCGCAGGCGCCCGCGGTCGTGATCACGGGACACACCCACGTCCCGCTGATCGAGCAACGGGACGGGGTGCTGAGGCTCAATCCCGGAAGCGCGGGTCCGCGGCGCTTCCGCCTTCCGGTCACGCTTGCGAGGCTGACGCTGGGGGACGGAGAACCGCGCGCACGCATCATCGACCTGCCGGTCGCATGAGCCAGCCCCTGCCCATCGACGCCCTCCGTCCGGCACTCGCCGAGGCCTGCGGGCGCACACGCCGGATCGTCCTCCGGGCGCCGACAGGTTCGGGCAAGTCGACGCGCCTGCCGCAGATGCTGGTCGACCTGGGTCTGGTCGACGGCCAGGTGCTCGTGCTTCAGCCCCGGCGCATCGCGGCCCGCATGCTCGCTGCGCGCATCGCGCAGGAGCGCGGGTCGAGGCTCGGCGGAGAGGTCGGCTACCAGGTGCGCTTCGAACGCGTCGAGTCGGCCGGGACGCGCATCAAGTTCATCACGGAGGCGCTCCTACTCCGGCAGGTGGCCGCCGATCCCTCGCTTTCCGGCATCGGTGCGGTGGTCTTCGACGAGTTCCATGAGCGGAGCCTGCATTCGGACGTCGGCCTGGCGCTAGCTCGCAGGATCCAGGAGTCGGGCCGTCCGGACCTGCTCATCGTCGTCATGTCCGCCACGCTAGACACCGAGGGCGTGGCCCGCTGGCTCGAGGGCGCGGAGACGCTGGCGGCCGACGGGCGTGCCCATCCTGTCGAGGTGGAGCATCTCCATGTTCCCAGGGACTCCCGGCGGCCGGTCTGGGAGCTTGCGGCCGAGCAGGTTCGGCGGGTGCTCCGTGAGGAGACCGAGGGTGACGTGCTCGTCTTCATGCCCGGCGCCTACGAGATCATGCGGACCATTGGCGCCGTGCGCGCGCTTCCGGAATCCGGCGGCGTCGAGGTGCTGCCGCTGCACGGCGAGCTTCCGCCCGAGGAGCAGGACCGCGCGGTGCTGCCCGGCCCGCGGCGCAAGGTGATCGTGGCCACCAACGTGGCCGAGACCTCGCTGACCATTCCCGGTATTCGTGCGGTGGTCGACGCCGGGCTGGCCCGGGTCGCCCGTTTCGATCCCCATCGCGGCATCGACACGCTGATGGTCGAGCCGATCTCCCGGGCGTCCGCGGAGCAGCGCGCCGGACGGGCCGGCCGCACGGGCCCCGGGCGTTGCGTGCGCCTCTGGTCGCGCACGGATCACGAGTCGCGCCCTTTGCGCGACACCCCCGAGGTCGGCCGGGTGGACCTGGCCGAGACCGCGCTGCTGCTCCTCGCCTCCGGCTGGGGAGCGCCCGAATCCTTCCCGTGGTATGAGCTTCCCGAAGCCGGCGCCTTGCGGCGCGCCCGTGAACTGCTCCGTGACCTCGGCGCGCTCGACGCCGCGGGCGAGGTGACACCGGTCGGTCGCCGCATGGCGGTCTTCCCCGCCCATCCGCGTTACGCGCGGATGCTGCTGGCCGCCGGCGAGCTCGGCTGCGTCGCCGAAGTCGCCCGCATCGTGGGGCTTGCGCAGGGGCGCGACATCCTGTTCCGCAGGGTCGACGGACGCACGGAAGAGGCGCGTGACGCCGTCGCGCAGGAGGAGGGGTCCGATTTCTTCGTGCGCCTCGCCCTCCTGCGCCGTGCGGCCGAGCTGCGCTTCGATCCCGACGCGTGTGAGTCGCTCGGCGTGCACGGGCTTTCCGCCCGCCAGGCCGACCAAGCCGCCCGTCAGTTCCTGCGCATCGCCGAGGGCCAGCGTCTGCCGGTCGATCTTAGGCCCGCCGACCCCGTTGAGGTCCGCCGCTGCCTGCTGCTCGGCTTCTCCGACCGGCTCGCTGTCCGGCTCGACGCGGGCACCCTGCGTTGTGCGGTGGTCCACGGCCGCAAGGGGGAGCTCCGTCGCGAGTCCGCCGTGCGCTCCGCGCGGCTGATCGTGGCCGCCGAGATCGACGAGATCCAGGCCCGGGGCGAGGTCACCACCTACCTGTCGCTCTGCACCGCGGTCGAGGAGGCCTGGCTTCGCGAGCTCTGGCCGGCGGACTTCTCCGACGCGACCTCGGTCCGCTACGACGGCACGCAGCGCCGGGTCATGGCGCGGACGGAAAGGAAGTTCCGCGACCTCGTGCTCGCGCACGCCGAACGCGACGCCGCCCCCTCCGACGACGCCAGCCGGCTCCTCGCCGACGAGGTCCTCGCCGGCCGCATCGTGCTCGAGAAATGGGACGACCAGGTCGACAGCTGGATCCGCCGCGTCAATTTCCTCGCCCGGCACTGCCCCGAACTGGCCGTGCCCCTCTTCGACGAGGCGGCCCGGCGCATGGTCGTCGAGGAGCTCTGCTCCGGGGCGGTCTGCGCCCGCGACGTCCGCGACCGGCCCGTGTTTCCCGTCGTGCGCGGTTGGATCACGCACGAGCAGGCACTTGCGCTGGAGTCGTATTGCCCCGAACGCATCGTCCTGCCCCGCAAGAAGCATCCTGCGCGCATCGAGTACTCCGAGGACGGCGAGGCGGTCGTCGAGGCGACCGTGCAGGAGCTGTATGACGTCCCCGGCTCGCGCCTGCGCGTCTGCCAGGGCAGGGTACCCGTCGTGGTCTGCGTGCAGTCGCCTGCCCGCCGCACGCAGCAGCGCACCACCGACCTCGACGCCTTCTGGAAGGGCTCCTACGAGGCCGTGAAGAAGGAACTCCGCGGCCGCTACCCCAGGCACGAGTGGCGATGAGCGCCTTGTCCTGGAGCCAGGTGCCGCTGCACGTCGTCGACTTCGAGGGAGGGGCCCGCACCGGCGTGGTGGAATCAGGGGTCGTCACCCTGCTCGGCGGCGAGGTCGTCTCCGCGTTCACCGGCCTGCACGCGCCATCCGCCGCCGTGCCCGCGGTCGACACGCAATGCCACGGCCTCACGGACCGTGACCTCGCCGCCGAGACGCCGTTCTCGGCGGAGTGGGACCGATGGGCGGGCCTGCGCCGCACCGGGCTCTTCGCCGCTCACAACGCGGCCGTGGAGGCCGGCCTTCTGCGCGCGACCTGGCCTCGCCCCCCCGCCGTCCCTTCCTTCGTCGGTCCCGAGGCGGTGGCCGAGTGGGGTCCCTTCATTGATACCTGCCGGCTGGCCCGGCTATGGATGCCCAGCCTGGGCGACCATCGTCTTTCCTCGCTCGTGTCCGCGCTCCGTCTCGGCCCCCGTCTGGAGGCGCTCGCGCAGGCCTACTGTCCGACCTCGCGCCGCCGTTATCACTGCGCCCTGTTCGACGCTCTCGCCGCCGCGCTCGTGCTCCGCGCCCTATGCGCGGTGGAGGGCCGGTCCTCCGCCTCTCTGGCCCAGCTCGTCAGGGACGGCCTGCCTGCGGCGGCCGCGGGCGAGATGCACCAGGGCGAGCTGGGACTGTAGTTTTCCCTTCCCTCCCGCTCTCGCACGTAACTAGATAGCCGTTCCCATGGCTTCCAAGACTCCCATCCGCGTGGCGGTGACCGGCGCAGCCGGCAACATCGGCTACGCCGCCATCTTCCGCCTGGCCTCCGGCGCCGTCTTCGGCCCCGACCAGCCCGTCGCCCTCAACCTGATCGAGGTGGGGCCGGGACTCAACGCCCTCACCGGCGTCGTGATGGAGCTGCAGGACTGCGCCTTCCCTCTGCTCACCGACGTCGTCGCCACCGGCGACCTCGACGCGGGCTTCAAGGACGCCGACTGGTGCCTGCTGATCGGCGCGGTGCCCCGCAAGGATGGCATGGAGCGCAAGGACCTGCTGGGCATCAACGGCAAGATCTTCATCGGCCAGGGTCAGGCCATCGCCCGTAGCGCCAAGAAGTCCGCCAAGGTCCTCGTCGTCGGCAACCCCTGCAACACGAACTGCCTCATCGCCCTGCGCTCGGCCTCGGGCCTGCCCGCGGAAAACTTCTTCGCGATGACCCGTCTCGACGAGAACCGCGCCAAGTCACAGCTCGCGGGCAAGGCCGGCGCCCACAACTCCGTGGTCAAGAACGTGGCCATCTGGGGCAACCATTCTTCGACGCAGTACCCGGACTTCACCAACGCCACGATCGGCGGCAGGCCGGCGACTCAGGTCATCACCGACCATGCCTGGCTCAGGGAGACCTTCGTCTCCGACGTCCAGAAGCGCGGAGCGGCCGTCATCAAGGCCCGCGGCGCCTCCTCCGCCGCCTCCGCCGCCAACGCCGCGCTCGACACCCTGCGCAGCCTCCATTTCCCGACCCCCGCGGGGGAATGGCATTCCGTGGCCGTACTGTCCAAGGGCGATTACGGCATCACTCCGGGCATCGTCTTCGGCTACCCCCTGCGCACCAAGGCCGACGGCTCCTGGGAGATCGTCCAAGGCCTTCCGCTCGACGCCTTCTCCAAGGAGAAGATCGCGATCACCGAGAAGGAACTGATCGAAGAGCGCGCCACCGCCTCCGAGGCCTTGGGCGTCAGCCTCTGAAACGATCCAGTTGAAAGGTGGGGCGGGAGGGGCCTCCCCGTCGCTGTGTCGGCACCTGACCGCGCCGTACTGGGCAGGAAGCGAAGCGCGAAGGAGAAGCAATGGTCCTCGCCGTCTCCTGTCAGGTGCGTCCCGGCCGGTGGTTCGTCTGGTGCGGCCAGCTGGTCTACCGGCGCCGAAAACCTGCGCCGGCTGGCCGCCTCAAGGAGCGGACAGGCGGACCAGGGTGATGTCGGCGGGCTTGCAGCTGCCCAGACGGATCTCGCCTGAATTGGCCGCGGCAAAGATCGGCGGTTCCGGATGAATCGGGTCGACGTTGCCCTGCCTGCGGCCCGCGTTGATCTTCTGGAGCCCGATGAAGTCGATGATCACCGGGTTGGCGCTGGCCAGCACGGTCTTCTCCGAGCGCACCCAGCCGGCATCGTAGGTCGGTCCGCCGAGCACCTGGTAGCGTTCGAGCGAAAGGAACGTGAGCGCGTTGCCCTTGGCCAGCCCCGGGATCGCGCAAACCTCCACCGCGACCTTGGAGGCGTTGAAAGGATTGTCCATGAAGCGTTCCGCATTGGCCATATTGCCCAGCGAGGCGGCGGCGATGGCGCCGTGCACCCCCAGCGCCCGGCTGTCGCTCAGCACGGGGAGGTTGATCCAGAAGTCCACGTCGTCGAAGAGCGTCTTGGGGAGCACGCTGACGCGCGCGTCGCCCCATGCCACCGCGGCGGAGCCGGGACGCGGCAGCACCTGGTTCTCGTAGCGCAGTCTTCCGTCGGAGGCCCAGGCGGGCGCCAGCTTCTCCCAGGCGAGCACCGGCGAGCCTTCGAAGTCCTGGGGCCCGTCAGCGACCGGCGGCAGGAATCCCGCCTGCCGCAGCGCATGGTCGCGCGCGTCGCAGATGACGAGCCCTTCGCGCCTGAATCCGCGGCGGACGAGGGCCGCCGAGACCGCCCGGACCAACGGCTTGGGCGTCGAGAGTCCCACGCCCGAATCCGAGCTCACTTTGAGCCCGCAGCGGCCGGCGGCGGCGGGCGTCAGGCGCCTGCCCGTGCGTCGCTCGAATTCCTCGACCGAACGTTCGATGGCCGGGCCGTAGTCCGCGTCGGAGAAACCAGCTAGCCGTTGCTCGATGAGCAGCGATCTCGGTTCCATGGACGCGGCCAGGAGGGGCCCCGCGGTCAGCATCGTCAGCAGTCGGAAGGCCTTCACGACGCCATTCTCCCCTCTGCGCCGCCGGGAGCAAGCCGCTGTTTTGTTTGCACGGACAGCCGCCCGTCCCATCGTGTGGCGCATGTCCGCCACCCCGCGCCGCACCCTCGGCCTCATCTTCCTGACGGTGTTCATGGACATCGTGGGGTTCAGCGTGATCATCCCGCTCTTCCCCCATCTCCTCGACCATTACGTTCGGGCCGAAGGGACTTCCGGGACGCTGGTAGGCTGGCTGTGCTCCGCGGCCGAGGCGATGGGCGGGGACACCGTCTTCAAGAAGACGGTGCTCTTTGGCGGGATGCTCAGCGCCCTCTACTCCCTCCTGCAGTTCGTCTTCTCCCCCGTCTGGGGATCGCTCTCGGACCGTGTCGGCCGCCGCCGCGTGCTCACCTTCACCCTTGGCGGGGCCGCACTCGCCTATGTGCTCTGGATCTTCGCGGCGCAGTTCTGGGTCGTTGTGCTCACCCGGGTCATCTGCGGGCTGCTCGCCGGCAACATCGCCGTGGCGAGCGCCGCCGCGGCCGACGTGACGGAGGAGAAGGACCGCACCAGGGGCATGGCGGTCGTGGGCGTGGCCATCGGGCTAGGGTTCGTGCTGGGCCCCGTGATCGGCGCCGTCGGGTCGGATGTGCGGCTCGCCCATGGTCCGGCCGACGGGCCCTTCGGGCTGAACCCCTTTTCCGTGCCCGCGATGATCTCCGCGGGCCTCGCCACGCTCAACTTCCTGCTGGCCCTGTTCCTGCTCCCCGAGACCCTTCCGCCCGGCCGTCGCTCGGGCGAAGGACGGCCTTCGGTCTTCGACCTCGTGCGCGTGCGCTCCGCGCCGGTCCGGCGCGCTTCCTGGGCCAATCTCGTCTACCAGGTGGCCTTCACCGGCATGGAGAACACGATCGTTTTCCTGACCTTCGCCCTGTTCGCCTACAGCCCCCGCGACAACGCCGGGCTCTTCCTCTTCAACGGCGCGGCCATGATCATCGCGCAGGGCCTGGCGCGTCGTCTCGTGGCCAAGCTCGGCCATCGCAGGGTCCTCATGGGTGCGATGACGCTGTCCGCCGCCGCCTTCGCGCTCGTCTCCTTCATCCCGCACGACAAGGCCGGGCCCGGGGACGGCTCCGTCGCCCTCTTCTACGCCGGCCTCGGGCTGATCTCCTTCGCCACGGGGCTCGTTCTTCCGAGCATTTCCGCGCTCGTCTCGCTGTATTCCGACCCGACGGAGCAGGGGCGCAACCTCGGCATCCTGCGTTCGGCCGGCGCCCTGGCCCGCGTGGTCGGTCCCGTGGTCGCGGCCCTCGCCTACTTCCATTTCGGGACGCACATTTGGGTCTATCTCGGCGGCGCGCTTCTCATGATTCCCGCGGCCCTCATCGTACGCTCCCTTCCCGATCCGCAGCCGCGGGGCTGAGCCGGCGTTCAGGATCGCGCGAGGGAGCGTCCCAGCGCGTCGCCTCCGCGGATCGTCTGCATCAGCGAGATTCCACCCCGGAAAGAGCCGTGGAAGCGGAGGCCGGGCGCCTCCTGTTCGGCCTGCACGAGCCGCGCTTCTCGACGGCGCTGGTCGTGGTCGTACTGGGGGATGGCCCGCTCCCACCGTTGGATCCATTCACGCTCCGGACGTCCGGATGCGCCGACCGTCTCCGCCAGCTCCCGGTCGACGACCCCGCGCAGCTCGTCATCGTCCAGCCTCGCCATCGAGGGCTGACGCGCCCCGCCGAGGAAGCAGCAGAGCAGCGCCCGCCCGGTCGGCGCGCGTCCTTCGAGCACGCTCGAGGGGAACAGGCAGCCCAGCACGCGCCGTTTCTCCTCGCCCGGCGTGAGGTAGCCGAACCCGTCCAGAGGATGGGAGACCTGTGAGCGCTCGTATCCCCGGGCGACCACCGTGACGGGTGGCGCCTCGCAGCGCGCCCAGGACGCGAGCGTCTCGCCGACCACGCCAGCGAAAGGCGTATCCCTCCATCTCCAGGGCGGCGAGGTGACGACGACGTGCCGGGATTCCACCGGCTCCTCGGCGCCGGTGTCGTCCGAGCGGACCACGGCCGACCAGCCCTCGCCCGTGCGGGAGAGGCGCATGAGGTTCCAGCCCAGGCGAAGGTCGCCGGCCCGGGCCGCCATCGCGTCGGCGAGCTGTTGCATGCCGAGCTTGAAGCCCACGATGCGCCTGCCGCCGCGCCCCCTGCGTGTCAGGCCGAGGATGACCGACCCGTGGCTTTCCTCGAGGCCGTGCACCGAAGGAAAGCAGGCCGCCATGTCGAGCCGGTCGGGGTCGCCCGCATGGACTCCGGAGACCACCGGGTCCATCAGTCGGGCGGCGGCCTGGGCCCCGAACCGTCGGCGCGCGAACGCCGCGACGGTCTCGCCGGCATGGCCGCCGCGCGGAATCAGCGGCTCCGCGAGCAGGCGCATCCGTCCGATCGGGCTCAGCAGCCCGGAAGTGAGCAGCGAGAGCGGGCTCGGGCGCAGCCCATGAAGCCTGCCTCGGGAGAGGATGAAGCGCTTCGCGGAGGCTGTCGCCGCCTCGAGCATCTCCCCGCCCAGTCCGTAGGCGCAGAGCAGGTCGTGGTCGGCGGCGTGCTCCAGTTGCAGCGTGCTGGGTCCCGTCTCCACCAGCCATCCGTCCTCGCGCACCGTGCGGATGGATCCGCCGGCCCGACGTGCCGGGTCGATGACCACGCAGCTCCGGCCGGCGGCCGTGAGTGCGGCGGCCACGGCGAGTCCCGCCGGCCCCGCGCCCACGATCAAGGCGTCAGCCTTCATTCATGAGGAGATAACCCCCGAAACTCCCTATGGCAATCTAACGCGGAATGCCCAAGCATCCACGCATGCGGTCGCTTTGCGCCTTCCTGCTGCCCCTCGTCCTCTGGGCCGACACCGCCAGCCTCAAAGACGGGACTTTCCTGCGCGGCCGAATCGAGCGGATCGTCGATGGGCGCATGGAGATGGTCGTGCCGGCGCTCGGATCCGCCCTCCACCGCATCCCCCTTTCCGCCGTCGAATCCTTCCTCGTCGAAGACGACGTGCGGCTGAGCGACGGCGGCTCCGTGCGACGCGGCAGCGTCTCCGCGACCGGCGGCCGGGCCGTCGCCTCGGGCTCGGCCGAGAGCGTGGCGTTGGACGCCCGGACCGAGCTTTGGCGCGAAGCCTCGCCTAGGCCGCGCGTGGCCGCGGCTGAACGCAGATGGACCACGCAGGCGGACCTGGACGTTTCGGGACGATCCGGCGCCACGACGGGCGGGGGCTTCTCCGCCGGCTTCATGATGCGCGGCGAATCCGCCGAGAACGTCCTCTCCGCCGGCGTGCGCACCGTGCGCACCACCGCCGGCACGCAGGTCGCGGCCGACGAGTTGCACGCCCAGCTGTCCTTTGAGACCAATCCCAGCAAGGTCGCCTTCTGGTATGCCCGGACCGACACCGGCTATGACCATGCGCGGCGCGTGGATTTCCTCACGTTGAACACCGTCGGCATGGGATTCCGTATTTTTCATGACGTTCGGGGCAAGCTGGACCTGCGCACCGGTCTCGGCCACCGCTACGAGACCTATGCGTCGGGGCTCAAGCCCACCCTGTCCGCGCCATCGGCCGACCTGGGCCTCATCTTCGTTCGCGAGCTCGGGTGGGCCGAGCTGAGCGCACAGATTCTCGCCGTCCCCTCTCTGGAGAGGTGGGACGACTATTACATTAGGCATGAAAGCTCCCTTAATTTTCTCAGGGGCGAGGGACCATTTTCGATCCGCCTTGGTCTTGCTCATGATCTGCGGGGAAACCCCGTACCCCCTCAGGTCAGGCTCGGCACCGCCTACTTCCTGAGATTGGTGTATGCATGGAAATAGGCAGGCCGAATGTGATTAAAAAGAGGCACATTTGACTAAAAATAGGCATTTTGCCTATGAGTAACTATCGGTGGACGGCGTGGCATAGGCGGTGCTTTGTAGCCTTTGCATAAGCGATTTCATCCATGAGCACTAATCCCGCCCGCAGTGATGCCATCAAGGCCATCGCCTCACAGCCCTCTCTCCGGGGGACTTTCGACTTCCGCAACGACAAGATCGACCTGATCTACGGGCAGAACGTCTTCTCCCTCGAAAAGATGGAGAAGCGCCTTCCCAAGGAAGTCTTCAAGTCCCTCAAGGCCTCGATCGAGACCGGCACCAAGCTCGACGGAGCCGTGGCCGACACCGTCGCCTCCGCCATCAAGGACTGGGCGCTCGAGCGCGGCGCTTCGCACTATGCGCACGTCTTCTATCCGCTGACCGGCCTCACCGCCGAGAAGCATGACACCTTCTTCGAACCGCACGGGACCGGCACCCTCGCCCAGTTCGCCGGCAAGGCGCTGATCCAGGCCGAACCCGACGCATCCTCGTTCCCCAACGGCGGCCTGCGCTCCACCTTCGAGGCCCGCGGCTACACTGCCTGGGATGTGACCTCGCCCGCGTTCATCCTCGACGGAGTGAACGGCTCGACCCTCTGCATCCCGACCGCATTCGTCTCCTGGAAGGGCGAGGCCCTCGACAAGAAGACGCCGCTGCTGCGCTCGATGCACGCCGTGAACAAGGCCGCCCAGCGCGTCCTTGCCCACTTCGGCAAGAAGTCCTCCTTCATCAGCGCCTCGTGCGGCCCCGAGCAGGAATACTTCCTCATCGACGCTCGCCTCTTCTACCTCCGCCCCGACCTCTATACCTGCGGCCGCTCGCTCTTCGGCGCCAAGCCCGCCAAGGGTCAGGAGTTCGAGGACCAGTACTTCGGCACCATCCCCGACCGCGTCCTCGCGTGCATGATGGAGACCGAACGCGAGTGCTTCAAGCTGGGCATCCCGATCAAGACCCGGCACAACGAGGTCGCACCCGCCCAGTACGAGGTCGCGCCCATCTACGAGTCCGCCAACGTGGCGCATGACCACCAGATGCTGACGATGACGCTCCTCAAGCGCGTCGCCGCCCAGCACGGATTCGTGTGCCTCCTGGCCGAGAAGCCTTTCGCCGGCGTCAACGGATCCGGCAAGCATGTCAACTGGTCCGTCGGCGGCCCCGGCGTCGGCAACCTCCTCGAGCCCGGCACCGACCCGCACGCCAACGCCCAGTTCCTCGCCTTCTGCACCGCCGTCATCCGCGCCGTCGACAAGCACCAGGGCCTCCTGCGCGCCTCCGTCGCCTCGGCCGGCAACGACCACCGACTCGGCGCCAATGAGGCTCCGCCCGCCATCATCTCCATCTACCTCGGCGACATGCTCAACGACGTCATCGAGCAGGTGAAGAAGAGCGGCTCGGCCTCCTCCTCCAAGAAGGGCGGCACCATGCACATCGGCGTCGACACGCTCCCGGTCCTCCCGAAGGACGCCGGCGACCGCAACCGCACCAGCCCGTTCGCCTTCACCGGGAACAAGTTCGAGTTCCGCGCCGTCGGCTCCGCGTTCTCCGTCGCCGGTCCTCTGACCGTGCTCAACACGATCCTGGCCGACTCGCTCTGCGAGCTCGACGAGGAGCTGACCGCCGCGAAGAAGAAGCAGTCCGACTTCAACAAGGCCCTCGAGTCTGTCCTCAAGGGCATCCTCACGAAGCACGGCCGGATCATCTTCAACGGCAACGGCTACTCCGAAGAGTGGCACAGGGAGGCCGCCAAGCGCGGACTCAAGAACCTCCGCACCACCCCCGACGCGCTGCCCGAATTGGTCGCCAAGTCCACCGTCGAGGTGTTCGAGCGCCAGGGCGTCCTCTCCCGGGCCGAGCTCGAGTCCCGCGAGGAGATCTACACCCACTCCTACGTGCTCTCCGTCAACACCGAGTCCAAGCTGGTGCATGACATCGGCCGCACGATGCTGCTGCCCGCCGCGCTGAAGTTCGCCGGCGAGCTGACCGCCGTCGAGAAGAGCAAGTCCGGCGGCAGGCTGCGCAAGGACGTCCTCGCGCTGGCCGACAAGCTGGCCGCCTCGCTCGACGAGCTCGACGACCTCCGCGCCGTGACCAAGGCGAACACCCATGCGCAGGCCCGTCACGCCTGCGACAAGGTGCTGCCCGCCATGCTCAAGGTGCGAGGCTTCGCCGACGCGCTCGAGGACATCGTTTCCGACGAGCACTGGCCGCTGCCCTCCTACCAGGAGATGCTGTTCCTGCGCTGAGCGCGCGGGGGCTGCCGACCAGGGGCCGGACGCAAGTCCGGCCCCTTCTGTTTGCCGGCGACCCCGTCAAAGCAGAAGGCCCGTCGACGACGGGCCTTCGGTCTCGGTGCGGAGCGGTTGACGCCTCAGGCGTTCTCCCACTTCTTGCGCAGGTAGGCGTTGAAGTTCTTGACCTTCTTCTTGCGGCGACGGCGCTCGGCGGGCTTCTCAAAGCCGCGCTTGGCGCGGGCGTCCTTGATGATGCCTTCCCGGTCGACCTTCTTCTTGAGGCGGCGGAGGGCCTTGTCGACCGTCTCACCCTTGCGGATCTTGATTTCTACGGGCATGTTCGTTTAAGGGGTCGAAGCAACAGGGCGCAGGGGGGTGCGTCAACCCCGAAACACCCTTCGCCGGGCCGTGAATAAATGGCCTCGGCGGCCCGGTTTAGACGCTTGCGGGAGGGGTGCGGCGGGGCAATCGTGCCCGTCGCCCCCTCGATGTACCTCAAGGAAATCGTCGTCAACGGATTCAAGAGCTTCGCCGACCGCACCCGCATCGAGCTCCGACCCGGAATCACGGCGGTTGTCGGTCCCAACGGCTGCGGCAAGTCCAACATCGTCGACGCGATCCGCTGGGTGCTGGGCGAGCAGAGCGCCAAGTCGCTCCGCGCGCCTGCGATGCAGGACGTCATCTTCTCGGGCACCGACCGGCGGAAGCCGCTCCCCCAGTGCGAGGTGGAGCTGATCTTCGCGGACTGCGAGAAGGAGCTCGGCACCGCGTTCGCCGAGGTCTCGGTTTCACGCCGTCTCCAGCGCGAGGGCACCAGCGACTACTTCATCAACGGCAAGCCCTCCCGGCTGAAGGACATCCACCGCCTCTTCATGGACACCGGCGTGGGCCGGATGTCCTACTCCTTCCTCGTCCAGGGCCAGATCGACCAGATTCTCTCCGCCAATCCCGCCGAGCGCCGCTACCTCTTCGAGGAGGCCGCTGGCATCACCCGCTACAAGACCCAGCGTCGCGAGGCATTAAACAAGTTGGCGGGAGTCGACGCTAACCTCGCCCGGGTGACGGATGTCATCGGCGAGGTCGGTCGTCAGATCGGCGTGCTGCGCCGCCAGGCCGCGAAGGCGATGCGTTACCGGCGCCTGCGTCATCGCTTCATGCACCTCGACCTCGCCTGGCAATCCCGCCAGTTCGGCGAGCGTCGGGAGCAGGTGGCCGGCCTGGAGGCGCAGGTCGCGGCGTTCACCAAGGAGTCCGCGGACATCTCGGAGACCCTCCGCCTGCGCGAGGACGCCCTCGCTGGCTCCCGCTCCCGTCGTTCCGAGCTCTCGCTCGCGGTTGAGGAGGAGGCCCAGGCGCTCTTCAACCTTCGCGCGGCCCGTGACGCCGCCGAGGGGCAGGCCCGCACGGCCGACCTCCGCGCCGACGACCTCAGCCTCCGCCTGGACACTATCCGGGGGGAGGCCGCCGAGGCCGACCAGTTCGTGGCCGAAATCGCCGAGCGCCTCCGCGGCCGCACCGACGACCGTTCCGACGCCCAGGGCTCGTTCAGCTCGACCGACGCGGCTTACCGCGAGAAGACGCTCGAGGTGGAGAGCGCCGCCCAGCGGCTCGTCGAGGGCGAGACCCGGCTCCGTCGCGCGCGTCAGGACGTGTTGATGGCCGAGGGCGAGATGACCCGTGCCCGCGGCGACTTGACCAGCCTCGAGGTCGATCTTCGCGGATTCCAAGCCCGGCATCAGGACCTCAACGCCTCCCTTGCGCAGGGTTCCGCGGAGAGGGAGTCCGTCGGTCGTCACGCCGCCGAGTCGGCCGCCGTGGTGTCCGCCCGTCATGGCGAGCTCACTGCGGCCCGCGCGGCCGAGCAGCAGTCGGTCGAGCAGGGTAGGGCGCTGCTGGCGGACTTCCGCACCCTTCAGCAGACGATCTCGGAGCAGGACCGCACGGTGGCCAAGCTTTCCGCTCAGCTCGGGCTCCTCGAGCAGATGCAGTCGCGGCTGGAAGGCTTCTCCGAGGCGGCCAAGGCCGTGCTCAAGGGCGAGTTCTCCGGCACCGTGCCCGCCGGCCGGGCCGCCGCCCTCGCCGACCTCGTCACCGTCTCCGACACGTCCGTCGCCGCCGCGCTCGAAGCCATGCTCGGCGCGGCCTCCGAGGCCGTGGCGCTCGATTCGGCGGAGGTGTTGCCCGACCTCGTCGCGCGCATCGGCGAACGGGACCTGGGACGGGCGGTGTTCCAAGTCGAGGCGCCGCCTGCCGCGCGCCCGGCGCAGTCCGCCCCCGCCTGGCTACGTCCGGCGGCCTCGGCCGTGAAGGCCAAGTCGCCGGCCGCCGGCCGCCTCGTCGGCAACCTTTTCGACGGTTGCTACATCAGCCCTTCGCTCGGCGAGTTCGTGCGCTGGTGGAGGTCCAACGCGTCCTTCGATTTCTTCCTCGTCGCCACGCCCGCCGGAGACCTCGTCGACCGCCGCGGCCTCGTCTTCGCCGGCCGTCCCGGCAAGTCGTCCGGCGCCGGCGCCGGCGTTTTCTCCCGCGAGTCCGAGATCCGCGCCGCCCGTGCCTCCCTTGAGACCGAGAACGACCGCCTGACCGCCCTGAACGAGAGGGCCCTCGGCCTTCAACGGGACATCGAGGCGGCCGACGCCGAGTCCGCCGCCCGCCGCGCCGCCGTCGAAGCCGTCGCTCAGGAACTTTCGGTCGCCCAGGCCGACGAACGCACCGCCCGGGGCACGCTTTCCTCCGTCGAGGACCGCATCGCCCGCGAGCAGCGCCAGGTCGCCGAACTGGAAGCCAGCAAGGCCGACGCGCTGGTCCGCCGCGACCGGGCCCAGGAGACGCTCTCCGCCAAGGACGCGCAGCTCGCGGCCCTTCGCGCCGAGATCGCCCGCGCCGAGTCCGACATCGAGGCCGCCCGCGGCGAGGTCGAGGTACGACGCAACGCCCTCGGCGACGTGAAGCTTTCCCTCGCCGAGCAGCGCCAGCGTCTCGAGTCCGTGGGCAAGGAGCTCGCCGATCTTGAGGCCCGCCGCGCCGAGGCCGCGGCCCGGGCCGCGGCCCGCCGCAACGAAGCGGCGCAGAACGAGAGGCTGATCGCCGACCTTCGCGCCGAGTCCGTGGCCGCTCGCGGACGTGCCGAGGGCCTGCGTGTCGAGGCCGAATCCGCCGCCGCCGAGCTCTCCGAGCACCGGGCCGAACTCTCGCGCCTGGACGCCGAACTCGAGGCCGAGGACAGGGTGTTGGCGGGGTTCCGCGACCGTCTACGTGAAGCCGAGTCCCGGCTCAAGTCCGTGGAGGTCGCCTTCGCCGAGCAGAGCTCGCAGTGCGGCTTCATCGCCGAGAAGGTGCGCACCGAGCATCAGTTGGAAGTTTCGGGGGTGGACTGGCGTCTGCAGCTCTGGCTCGCCGACGGCGAACCGGAGGGGCTGTCCGCGCTGGAGGACCTCGATGAGACCGAGGATGGCGAGGACGCCCCGGCTACGCCGCACGCTCCGGCCCGCCGGCCCGACCCGGCGCCCGCGGACCTCGCCGCCATGGAGGCCGTCGACTGGCCGCCCCTGGTGCGCGAGATCTCCGACCTCCGCGACCGCATCTCGGGCATGGGATCGGTCAACCTCGTGGCCGTCGAGGAGTATGCGTCCCTGCGGGAGCGCCACGGGTTCCTCACCGCTCAGAGCGACGACCTCTGGAAGTCGAAGGAGGAGCTCACCAAGGCCATCGAGGAGCTCAACCAGACCTCCCTCCAGCTCTTCACCGAGACCTTCGAGCAGGTGCGCAAGAACTTCAAGTTCACCTTCGAGCGACTCTTCGTGGGAGGCAGCGCGGACCTCGAGCTGGTGCAGTCGGACGACCCTCTCGAGAGCGGCATCGACATCATCGCCCGCCCGCCCGGCACCAAGCTCCGGACCATCACCCTGCTCTCCGGCGGCCAGAGGGCCATGACCGCCGTGGCGCTGCTCTTCGCGATCTACATGGTGAAGCCGTCGCCGCTGTGCGTCTTGGACGAGCTGGACGCCCCGCTCGACGACACCAACGTCGGCCGCTTCACGGACATCGTCCGCGACTTCACCCGGTTCTCGCAGTTCATCGTGATCACCCATAACAAGCGCACCGTCTCCGCCGCGGACGCCATCTTCGGCGCCACCATGCAGGAGAAGGGCGTGACCCGTCTGTTCTCGATGCGGTTCAATCGGGACCGGGACGAGGCCGAGCCCTCCTCCCCCGGGGGTGACTTCACGATGGCCCGCTGAGGTCGCTTGCCTACCGCCCCGTCCCGCCTAGGATGGGGCGATGCTCCGTTTTCTAGCCATTCTTCTGCTGGGGCCGGCCCTGGCGCTCGGCGCCGTCAAGTTCGAGAACGACGCGCGGCCCCTTGACCGGACCCGCCCGGGCGCCAGCTACGCGGACATGCTGGAGCGGATCATGCCTGCGGTCGTGAGCGTCCGCACGGCCGAGGTCGTGCCGGAATCTGTGCTCCGCCGATTCCGGGGTCGCATCGACCCCAGCAAGGTCATCACCGACAGCAAGACCGGCGAGACGCTCGTGCCCCGTGGCCTCGGATCGGGCACCATCGTCCATCCGGACGGCTACGTGATCACCAACCGCCACGTCGTCATGCTCGATGACGAGCGGGTCGCGCAGGTCGCCTTCGTGCAGCTTTCCGACGGACGTCAGCTCCGGGCCCGTGTGCTCGGGGTCGATGACGGCACGGATGTGGCGGTGCTCAAGGTCGCCGAACGCAACCTGCCGTTCGCCCGATTCGCCGACAGCGACAGGGCCCGCGTGGGCGACGTCGTCTTCGCCATCGGCAACCCCCTCGGCGTAGGGATGACCGTGACGTCGGGCATCGTCTCGGCCACCGGACGTTCGACCCAGGCCGACCTCGCCTTCCAGGACTTCATCCAGACCGACGCCGCCATCAATCAGGGCAATTCCGGCGGCCCGCTCATCGATACCGAAGGCCGCATCCTGGGCATGAACACGATGATTCGCACCGACGGCGCCGGCGGCGGCAACATCGGCATCGGGTTCTCCATTCCGGCCAACCTCATGCTCAGCGTGGCCCATGACTTGGCCAACGGCGGCAAGGTCGTCCGTGGCATGATCGGCGTCCAGGGCGAGGACCTGCCTCCCGATGAAATCGCCCGTCTTTCCCTCAGCCGTGGCGCCGCCCGCATCACCTCTGCCCAGTCCTCCGGTCCTGCCGCCAAGGCGGGGCTGCGGGCGGGGGATGTGATTGTCGCGGTTGACGGGCGCCCGTTCCAGAGCTGGAACGACCTTCGTCTGGCCATCGCCCGGCGTAAGCCGGGCGAGACGGTGGTGCTCTCCTTCCTGCGCGAGGGAAGGGGGTCCTTGGCCAAGGTCACCATAGCGGAGCGTCCTTCGGGCAACTGAGCCGTGCGGGCTCTCCGCATCATGCGTAATCTTGGGGGTGGCCGGGTGCCTCCGCTGACGCGCACCGCCCTTCTTTCCGGTCTGGGCGTCTTCCTTCTGGCGTTGCTGCTCTTCAAGCCTGGTTCAGCCGCCCGCAGCCAGGCGCCGCTGTCCGCCAGCCAGACGCTGCTTCTCGCCCCGGAAAACCCCCTGGTCCAGCGCATCATCCTTCTGGATGAATCTACCGCCTACCTGCCCTCATTCGCGGGAGGAAGGCACAATGCTTCTGAAATACCCATCAGACCGGAGGACACCCCCTTCCCATTTTTCTCCCCCACTATTCGCTTCGTCCCCGGCGGCCGGGCGGATCTCCTTCCTGAGACCGATTTCACCAAGACTTTTGAGCCCCTTGACTCGATCAATCTTACATCCGGGGAGCCTTTCCAGGGTTTTGGAACCACGAAGCCCCCCGTCGAAAGGATTTCCATGCGTTCTTTTTCCTGCTTCTTGGTGCCCATGGATTCGCCGGATGGTAAAAAAATAAACATAGAAGTGGGTGATTTTCCCAAAATAAATGCAAAAAAGGCATTCAAAAATGATTTTATTGGTTACTTAGGGGTTGATTCATTGGGAATATTAGGAAAACCAGGCGTTATTAGATCGACTGGAGACGCCCTTTTAGATCAAGAGGTGTTGGCCTGGATTTCAAGGCAGCCGTGGGGGGGCAAGATTGCCCCGGGAGTGTACCAGGTGTGGGTCGGTCCTTGAGCCGCAATTAGAGTGTAAAAAGCCCGCAAAAATCCGCTTGACGGTGGGTTTGGCGGTGCTCATTCAAACCCTTCCCATCGTGTCTCAGCGCACGAGACGGAACGCCCCTGTAGCTCAGTCGGCAGAGCGCGTCCTTGGTAAGGACGAGGTCGGCGGTTCAAATCCGCTCGGGGGCTCCACCACTTTCCACGCAACACCAACCACCTCCCACCACCCAAAACCATGGCCAAAGAGAAGTTCAACCGCACCAAGCCGCACGTCAACGTCGGCACCATCGGTCACATCGACCATGGCAAGTCCACCACCACCGCCGCGATCGTCGCGGTGCAGGCGCGCAAGGGCCTGGCCGAGAACAAGTCCTACTCGGAGATCACCAAGGGAGGCACCGTGCGTGACGCCACCAAGACCGTGACCATCGCCGCCTCGCACGTCGAGTACGAGTCCGACAAGCGCCACTACGCCCACGTCGACTGCCCCGGCCACGCCGACTTCGTCAAGAACATGATCACCGGCGCGGCCCAGATGGACGGCGCCATCTTGGTCGTCTCCGCCGCCGACGGCGTCATGCCCCAGACCAAGGAGCACATCCTCCTCGCCCGCCAGGTCGGCGTGCCCAAGATCGTCGTCTGGCTCAACAAAGTCGACCTTTCCGAGCCCGACCTCATCGACCTCGTCGAGATGGAGGTCCGCGACCTCCTCAACAAGTACCAGTACGAGGGCGACAAGGCCCTCATCGTGCGCGGTTCCGCCACCGCCGCCCTCGAGGCCAAGCCCGAAGGCGAGCAGGCCATCCAGCAGCTCCTCGAGGCGCTTGACGCCGAGATTCCCGAGCCCAAGCGCGAGGTCGACAAGCCCTTCATGATGTCCGTCGAAGACGTCTTCTCGATCACCGGTCGCGGCACCGTCGCCACCGGGCGCATCGAGCGCGGCGTCGTCAAGGTCGGCGAGGAAATCGAGATCGTCGGACTCCGCGACACCCAGAAGACCACCGTCACCGGAGTCGAGATGTTCCGCAAGGAGCTCGACCAGGGGCAGGCCGGCGACAACGTCGGACTCCTCCTCCGCGGCGTCGAGAAGAACCAGGTCGAGCGCGGCCAGGTCCTCGCCAAGGTGGGCAGCATCAAGCCGCACACCGTCGCCAAGGCCCAGATCTACGTCCTCAAGGCAGACGAAGGCGGCCGCCACACCTCCTTCACCAACAACTACCGCCCGCAGTTCTTCTTCGGAACCTGCGACGCCACCGGAACCGTCGTCCTCCCCGAGGGCGTCGAGATGGTGATGCCCGGAGACAACGTCACCATCACCATCGAGCTGCAGAAGCCCGTGGCGATGGAGAAGGGCCAGCGCTTCGCCCTTCGTGAGGGCGGCAAGACCATCGGCGCCGGCCAGATCCTGGAAATCACCAAGTGATCCTCCAGCCCTAGGGTCCCGAAGGGTGCCGAGGCCTCCACCGGGGTCCGGCACCCGTCCCTTTGAAACACAGCACAGGACGGTAGCTCAACTGGCAGAGTAGCGGTCTCCAAAACCGTTGGTTGTGGGTTCGATTCCCACCCGTCCTGCCATCTTCCAGCCAACAAAACGCACAACATGACCGGAATCCTCGGACGCATTCGCGCCTTCTGGAACGAGACCATCACCGAGGTCTTCGTCAAGGCGTCGTGGCCGTCCTTCAAGGAGCTGGTCGACTCGACCTTCGTCGTCATCGCCGTGACGGCGATCCTCGGCTCGGTCGTCTTCCTGTGCGACTTCTCACTCTCCAACCTCGTCCAGTTCGCCACGCGCCTTCTGCGCTGACCACCATGGCCGCCCCTTCCTCCGATTTCCGCTGGTACACGCTCCAGACCCTTTCCAACAACGAGGGCAAGGTTAAGCGCCTGCTCGACAAGGCCGTCAAGGACGACGAGATGGGCGACTACGTCGCCGAAATCCTGATGCCGGTGAAGACCGTCAAGGACTTCCGCAACGGCAAGAAGAGGGAGAGCGAGATGAAGCTCTACCCCTCCTATCTGTTCGTCCGCGCGCGCCTCTTCGACGACGAAGGCTCGCTGCTCGAGGGCCCCTGGAACTTCCTCCGCAACGTCGACGGCGCGATCGGGCTCATTGGAGGCATGAACCCCGTCCCCCTCAAGGCGGAGGAGATCAGCACCATCCTCCAGCAGGTCGCCGACGCCGCCGACAAGGTCGTGCCCAAGGTGACCTTCCTGGCCGGCGAGCGGGTCAAGATCACGGACGGGCCCTTCGCCAACCTCTCCGGCAACATCGACAAGATCGACGCCGACCGCGGCAAGCTTGAGGTCTCCGTGGACATCTTCGGGCGATCCACACCCGTCGAACTTGAATTCTGGCAGGTCGAACGCGACGACCGCGACTGACCCGCGACCACAAAACCAACCTTCACCACAAACACATGGCCAAGAAAGTAGTAGGCGAAATTAGGCTCCAGCTTCCCGCCGGCGCCGCCAACCCTGCGCCCCCCGTGGGCCCTGCCCTCGGCGCCAAGGGCGTCAACATCATGGCGTTCTGCAAGGAGTTCAACGCCAAGACCAAGGACCAGGCCGGCCTAATCCTCCCGGTCATCATCTCCGTCTATCAGGACAAGTCCTTCACCTTCATCCTCAAGTCCCCGCCCGCTTCCGTGCTTCTCAAGAAGGCCGCCAAGATCGAGTCCGGCTCCAAGGTGCCGAACCGCGACAAGGTGGGCAAGGTGACCAAGAAGCAGCTCCTGGAGATCGTCGAGCTGAAGAAGAAGGACCTCAACGCCGCCAACCCCGAGCACGCTGCGCGCATGATCGCGGGCACCGCCAGGTCCATGGGCATCGAGGTCGTCGGCTGAGCCCCTTTTTTCCCAAACCCAACCGCCAACCACTGCACGAAGCAGGAGACCAAAAGTCGCCATGAGCAAGAACCCCAGCAAGCGCTATCGCGCCGCCCTACAGGTCGCCGACCTGAAGTCCAAGTACGAGGTCGGACAGGCCGTCGACATCCTCAAGAAGATGCCGTCCGCCAAGTTCGACGAGACCGTGGAGATCTCCGCCTTCCTCGGCGTGGACCCCAAGCAGTCGGACCAGATGGTCCGCGGCACCGTCTCCCTGCCCAATGGCTCGGGCAAGAAGATCAAGGTCCTCGCCTTCACCGAGAACCCCGCCGAGGCCCTGGCCGCCGGCGCCGACATCGCCGGCCTCGCCGACCTCATCGCCAAGGTCAACGGCGGCTTCCTCGACTTCGACGTCGCCATTTCCACCACCACCGCGATGAAGGACGTCCGCCAGGTCGCCCGTGTCCTCGGCCCCAAGGGACTGATGCCGAACCCTAAGTCCGGCACCGTGTCCGACGACATCCCGAAGACCATCAAGGAGGTCAAGGCCGGTCGCGTTGAGTTCAAAATGGACAAGACCGGAAGCGTCGTGATCGTCATCGGCAAGAAGTCGTTCTCCGAGCAGCAGCTGGTCGAGAACGCCCAGGCCGCCCTTTCAGCCCTCGTCAAGGCGCAGCCCGCCGGGTTCGCCGGAGGCCGCTTCATCCGTTCAATCACGATCAGCGCCAGCATGAGCCCGGGCGTCGGCGTCGACCTCAGGGCCTACTCCGCCGTCGTGGCCGCCTGAACCCGCCTGACCCGCACACCCTCATACCCATGCGCGCTGAAAAACAGTACCTTGTCGATGAAGTGGCCGCCCAGCTGGCCGCCTCGAACTACCTCCTCCTCGCCAACTTCACCGGCGTCACCGTCCAGGATTCCTCCTCCGTCCGCACCCAGCTCCGTGCCCACGGGGCCGAGTATCACGTCGTGAAGAACAGCATCCTGAACATCGCGGCGAAGCAGGCCAACCTGCCCGACCTCTCCTCCCACCTCAAGGGCCACACCGCCCTCGTGACCGGCGGCAACAATCCGAGCGGCGTGGCCAAGGTCCTCGTCGGCTTCTTCAAGGATTTCTCCAAGCTCGACGTGAAGGCCGGCGTGCTTGACGCCAAGCTTCTCACCAAGGCCGAGATCGAGGCCCTCTCCAAGCTGCCGTCGCTCGATGGCATCCGCGCCCAGCTGCTTTCGCTGCTGACCCAGCCCTCCGCCTCGTTCGTCCGCGTCCTCGACGCCAAGGCCAAGCAGGAGGCTCCCGCGGCCTGACCCCTTTCTCCGCCGGAGGCCGGCCGTGTGGCCGGTGCCCGAGGCGGAGGGAACCCAAAACCAAAAAACCAAACACATCCAAAGAACTCCGGTTAGGGGCCCCGCGCCCTCAAATGTCCTCGCCGGACGCTAACCGTTCAAGGAACACACCGACATGAGCAACATCACCAAAGAACAGGTCGTCGAATGGCTGAGCGCGCAGAGCGTCCTCGACATCGCCGCCCTCGTCAAGGACCTCGAGGCCAAGTGGGGCGTTTCCGCCGCCGCTCCGGTCGCCGTGGTCGCCGCAGGCGGTGCCGCCGCCGGCGGAGCCCCCGCGGAGGAGAAGACGACGTTCGACGTCATCCTCAAGGCCAAGGGCGCCAGCCCGATCAACGTCATCAAGGAGGTCCGCGCCATCACCGGCCTGGGTCTCAAGGAGGCGAAGGACCTCGTCGACGGCGCGCCGAAGCCCGTCAAGGAGGGCGTCTCCAAGGACGAAGCCAAGGATATCGAGGCCAAGCTCAAGGCCGCCGGCGCCGAGGTCGAGGTCAAGTAACCTCCCGCGTCCCCGCTTTCAGGCGGGGAGGCGCCGCGCCCTCTGCGCAGCCCTCCCCGCCTTTCTTCCCTCCGCGGCGCCCCGCCGCACAACAAACCGGGGCAAACCAGCCAGCCACTTCCACCAGCCTTTCCGAGCCCACCCTCCTACGTCATGCCTCAAGAGCGCAAAAACTTCGGCCGTCTCCGTGAAGTGATCCCGCCGCCCAACCTGATCGAGAACCAGATCCTCTCGTTCAACGAGTTCCTGCAGCTCGACGCCCCCTCGGCGTCCGCCCGCAAGAACCTCGGTCTCGAGGCCGTCTTCCGTGAGGCCTTCCCGGTCGAGAGCAACAACGGCAACTTCCGTTTGGAGTACCTGGAGTACGGGCTGCAGATGCCCAAGTCCAGCGAGCTCGAAAGCATCCGTGAGGGCACCACTTACGCCATCTCCGTGATGCTCAAGCTGCGCCTGCGCGAGAAGCAGGCCTTCAAGGACGAGGAGATCCTCATGGGCGAGGTCCCGATGATCACCGACCGCGGATCGTTCATCGTCAACGGCGCCGAACGCGTCGTCGTCTCCCAGCTCCACCGCAGCCCCGGCATCTGCTTCGAGGACTCCACCCACACGAGCGGCCGGACCTTGCACGCCTTCCGCATCATCCCCGACCGGGGCACCTGGATCGAGGTCCAGTTCGACCAGAACGACCTGCTTTGGGTCTATCTCGACCGTCGCCGCCGTCGCCGGAAGTTCCTCGTCACCACGCTGCTCCGCGCCTTCGGATACAAGGATGACAAGGACATCCTCGCCCTCTTCTACCAGCATCGCGAGCTCACCGCGAAGGCCGCGCTCGAGCTCGAGCCGGAGCAGCTGGCCAAGCTCGTCTACGCCGACCCCATCGTCGACGTCGAGACCGGCAAGGTCGTCGCCAAGCAGTACGACAAGCTCGGACGCGACTCGCTCAAGGAGATCCACCGGCAGCTGCCCAAGCAGAAGTTCGGCGTCTTTGACACCGCCTTCGACGAGGGCGCGATCATCCTCTCCCTTCGCAAGGACATCGGGGCCGTGCGCAACGAGGAGGAGGCGTTGAAGGAGATTTTCCGCAAGCTACGCCCGGGCGAACCCGTCAACGTCAAGGGCGCCCGTGCGCACATGCAGCGCCTCTTCCAGGATCCGCTGCGCTACGACCTCGGGCGCGTCGGTCGCTACAAGCTCAACCAGCGCCTCGGGCTGAACGTCGGCCTGGACACCCGCACGATCACGCCGGAGGACATCGTCGAGGCCACCAAGCTGCTCTGCAAGCTTCGCTCCAAGGACGGAACCATCGACGACATCGACCACCTCGGGTCTCGTCGCGTCCGCAACGTCGGTGAACTGCTGGCCAACCAGTGCCGCGCCGGCCTCAAGAACGTCATCAAGACCGTCAAGGCCCGCATCAACGAGTACGACCAGAGCGTCGACTCGATCACGCCGCAGAAGCTCGTCAATCCCAAGCCTTTCGGCAACTCCATCCGTGAGTTCTTCGCCCGAAGCCAGCTGTCCCAGCTGATGGACCAGATCAACCCGCTGGCCGAGCTCACGCACAAGCGAAGGCTCTCCGCCCTCGGGCCCGGTGGTCTCAACCGCGACCGCGCCGGCTTCGAGGTGCGCGACGTCCATCCCTCCCACTACGGGCGCATCTGCCCGATCGAGACCCCTGAAGGCCCTAACATCGGCCTCATCAACTCTCTTTCCACCTACTCCCGAATCAACGAGTTCGGATTCATCGAGGCGCCCTACCGCAAGGTCGTGCGCGGCAAGGTCTCGAGCCAGGTCGAGTTCATGACCGCGGACCAGGAGGAGAAGTTCAAGGTCGCGCAGGCCAATTCCGACATCGATGAGGGCGGCCGCCTCAAGGGCAAGGTCACCGTGCGGTTCCGCGACGACATCCTCGAGGTCGACCCTGAAGACGTCGACTACATGGACGTCTCCCCGCAGCAGGTCGTCTCGGTCGCCGCGGCGCTCATCCCCTTCCTCGAGCATGACGATGCGAACCGTGCGCTCATGGGCTCGAACATGCAGCGTCAGGGCGTGCCCCTCGTGGTCACCGAGGCCCCGTTCGTGGGCACCGGGCTCGAGCGCCGGGTAGCCATCGACTCCAAGACGGTCATCGTCGCGGAAGGGGCCGGCATCGTGGCCGCCGCCGACTCCCGCCGCATCGTCGTCACCAAGGACGGCGAGATCTCGTCCGCCCAGTTCGAGAGCAAGAAGTTCAAGGGCGACCCCTCCAAGGGGGTCTACGTCTACGACCTGCGCAAGTTCCTCAAGACCAACTCCTCGACCTGCTTCAACCAGCGTCCGCTAGTCCGCCGCGGCGACAAGGTGAAGGCCGGCGACGTCATCGCGGACGGAGCCGCCACCGACAAGGGAGAACTCGCCCTCGGGCGCAACGTCCTGGTCGGCTTCATGCCCTGGAACGGCTACAACTTCGAGGACGCCATCCTCCTCTCGGAGCGCCTGCTCAAGGACGACGTGTTCACCTCCGTCCACATCGAGGAGTTCGAGGTCACCGCCCGTGACACCAAGCTCGGACCTGAGCAGATCACCCGCGACATCCCGAACCTGGGCGAGGAGGCCCTCCGTAACCTGAACCGCGACGGCGTCATCCGCATCGGCGCCGAGGTGGCCGCGGACGACATCCTCGTCGGCAAGATCACCCCGAAGAGCGAGGGCGACCTCGCCCCCGAAGAGAAGCTTCTCCGCGCGATCTTCGGCGAGAAGGCCCGTGATGTGAAGGACACGTCGCTCCGCGTGCCCTCGGGCATCTCCGGCATCATCATGGACGTGAAGGTCTCCTCCCGGACCGACAAGGACGACGGGCGCCTCTCGCCCAACGACCAGCGCCGAGCCCTCAAGAAGGTCAACGAGGAGTATCGCACCGCCGACTCCCGCCTGCGCGAGGAGATGACCGAGTCGCTCTCCAACATCCTGCTCGGCGAGAAGATCCCGCTCGACGTCAAGAACTCCGAGACCGGCGAGGCCATCATCCCCGCCAATCGCAAGATCACCAAGACCCTCCTCCGCCGTCTCGCCGCCGTCTCCCGCAGCATCGAGATGAACGATTCGCCGGTGAAGCAGAAGATTCGCCAGATCGTCGACGGCTACCACCGCAAGTTCGACGAGCTCGAGCAGGAGCGCGCCCGCAAGGTCGAGGCCATCGAGCAGGGCATCGACGAGGGCGGGGCCATCAAGAACGTCAAGGTCTACGTCGCCACCAAGCGCAAGATCCAGGTCGGCGACAAGATGGCCGGACGCCACGGCAACAAGGGCGTGGTCGCCCGCATCGTGCCGGTGGAAGACATGCCCTACCTCGCCGACGGAACGCCCGTCGACATCTGCCTGAACCCCCTCGGCGTGCCTTCGCGCATGAACGTGGGCCAGGTGCTTGAGACCCATCTTGGCTGGGCGTGCTCGAAGCTGGGCGTCAAGGTCGCCACCCCGATCTTCGACGGCATCCCCGAGAAGCAGATCCGTGATTATCTCAAGGAGGCCGGCCTGCCCGAGACCGGCAAGGCCATGCTCATCAACGGCCACAACGGCGAGGCCTTCGACCAGGACGTCGTCGTCGGCTACATCTACATGATGAAGCTCAACCACCTCGTCGCCGACAAGATCCACGCCCGCGCGACCGGCCCGTACAGCCTCATCACCCAGCAGCCGCTCGGCGGCAAGGCCCAGTACGGCGGCCAGCGCTTCGGCGAGATGGAGGTCTGGGCCCTCGAGGCCTATGGCGCCGCCTACACCCTGCAGGAATTGCTCACCGTCAAGTCCGACGACGTCGCCGGACGGACCAAGATCTACGAGCAGCTCGTGAAGGGCGACAACACCCTGACCAGCGGCACCCCGCAGTCCTTCAACGTCCTGATGAAGGAGATGCAGGCCCTCTGCCTCGACGTCCGTCTCGGCAGCGGCGCCGCCGAACGCAACTGAACCCGCGATCCCACTTACCGACATGATCCATCCGGAGCACACCCCCGAGTTCACCCAGAACGAGGCCAAGGAGCAGTCCTTCGACTTCGTATCTATCTCGATCGCCTCCCCTGAGGAGATCGTCACCTGGACCGGCGAGCAGTTCCTCGAGGAGCTCGACGAGCACGGCAACCGCAAGGTCAAGGGCCTCAAGGAGGTCAAGAGCCCCGAGACGATCAACTACCGTTCGTTCAAGCCCGAGCCCAACGGACTCTTCTGCCAGCGCATCTTCGGCCCGGTCCGGGACTACGAGTGCTACTGCGGAAAGTACAAGAAGGTTAAGTACAAGGACGTGGTGTGCGACAAGTGCGGCGTCGAGGTCACCGTCTCCCGCGTGCGCCGCGAGCGCATGGGCTACATCCGTCTGGCCATCCCCGTCTCCCACATCTGGTTCCTCAAGAGCATGCCGAGCCGGCTGTCGCTCATGCTCGACATGACGACGCGTCAGCTCGAGCAGGTCATCTACTACCAGAAGTACCTCGTGATTGACCCCGGTCAGACGGGACTCGAGGAGAAGCAGCTCCTCGACGAGGAGGCCTACCGTCAGGCGGTCGAGCTTCACGGCCCCGACGCCTTCAAGGCCCGCATGGGGGCCGAGGCGCTCCAGCAGCTCCTCCGCAAGATGGACCTCGCCACCACCGTGGCGAACCTGCGCGACCAGCTCCGCTCCACCCGATCGAAGCAGATCAAGAAGAAGATCGCCCGGAGGATGAAGATCATCCAGGGCTTCCTGGAGTCCGGCAAGCGCCCCGAGCACATGGTGCTCACCGTGCTCCCGGTCATCCCGCCCGACCTGCGGCCCCTGGTCCCCCTCGAGGGTGGACGCTTCGCGACGTCGGACCTCAACGACCTCTACCGGCGCGTCATCAACCGCAACAACCGCCTCAAGCAGCTCATCCAGATGAAGACGCCTGACGTCATCATCCATAACGAGATGCGGATGCTCCAGGAAGCGGTCGACGCGCTCCTCGACAACGGCCGCCACGGCAAGCCGGTCAAGGATCGCGACCGCCAGCTCAAGTCCATCTCGGACATGCTCAAGGGCAAGCACGGGCGCTTCCGTCAGAACCTGCTCGGCAAGCGCGTCGACTACTCCGGTCGCTCCGTCATCGTCATCGGCCCCGAGCTCAAGCTCAACCAGTGCGGCCTGCCCAAGAAGATGGCGCTCGTGCTCTTCGAGCCCTTCATCATCCGGCGTCTCAAGGAGCTGGGCTTCGCGCACACCGTCCGCGGCGCCCGTAAGCACATCGAGCAGAAGAAGCCCGAGGTCTGGGACATCCTCGAGGAGGTGACCAAGGGTCACCCGGTCTTCCTGAACCGCGCCCCGACCCTGCACCGTCTCTCCATCCAGGCCTTCGAGCCCGTCCTCATCGAGGGCGACGCGATTCGCCTGCACCCCCTCGTCTGCACCGCTTACAACGCGGACTTCGACGGCGACCAGATGGCGGTCCACGTCCCGCTGTCCCTCGAGGCCATCATGGAGTGCAAGCTGCTCATGATGTCCACGAACAACATCTTCTCGCCCTCGAGCGGGAAGCCGATCCTGACGCCCTCCCAGGACATCGTACTGGGCGCCTACTACCTGACCCTTGAGCCCGCGGGACGGCCTGCCGCCGACTCCCGCCTGCCCGCCTTGTCGTCCGTGGCCGAGGCCGTCTACGCCGAGGCCGAGGGCGTCCTCCACTTCCATGACTGGGTGCGCTTCAACAACCCTGACCTCGGTCGCGAGACGGTCTACGGGGACAAGGACGCCCGCACCATCGTGACCACGGTCGGTCGCATCATCTTCAGCACCGTCTGGCCTGCGGAGCTCGGCTTCGTCAACTCCACGGTCAAGAAGGGGCAGCTCGGCGACCTCATCCTCAACACCTACAAGCACTGCGGCCGCGAGGCCTCGATCCCCGTGCTCGACGCCCTCAAGGAGATCGGCTTCCGCGTCGCCACGCAGGCGGGCATCTCCATCGGTGTGAGCGACATGATTTATCCCGACGAGAAGGCGAAGATCGTGAAGGAGGCCCAGTCCAGCGTCCGCGAATACCAGCGGCAGAACGAGGAGGGCACCATCACCGAGCAGGAGCGCCGCGGCAAGGTCACGGAGACCTGGTCCAAGGCCACCGACGCCGTCGCTCAGTCCGTCTACAAGACCCTGTCCGAATCGTCCAAGGTGGCCGGTGTCCGCAAAGGCGACCCCCGTCACCCCCGCCGGATGCTCATCAATCCGGTCCACGTGCTGATGGATTCCGGCGCCCGCGGCAACAAGGCCCAGGTCAAGCAGCTCTGCGGTGCCCGCGGCCTCATGGCCAAGCCCAACGGCGACATCATCGAGCGCCCGATCCTCTCCTCCTTCCGCGAGGGCCTCTCCGTGCTGGAGTATTTCATCTCGACCCACGGCGCCCGCAAGGGCCTCTCCGACACGGCCCTCAAGACCGCGGATGCTGGCTACATGACCCGCAAGCTCTGCGACGTGGCCATGGACGTGATCGTGACCGAGGCGGCCGACCAGGCGCCCGTATCCGAGGTCGTCGTCCTCGACGAGGCCGCGCTCGGCCGCCATCTGGCCGAAGATGTCGTCCCCTCCGGCGGCGCCCGTGCCATCGCCAAGGCGGAAGCCACCCTCTCCGAGGAGCTCATCTCCCGTCTTCGGGACGCCGGCATCGACCGGGTCGCCGTCCGCCTGCCCAACGGCGTGTTCAAGTCCGCCATCTACGAGGGCGACGAGCTGCTCGTCTCCCTCGCGGAACGCATCGTCGGGCGCTGTCCCTCCGAGGATGTCACCAATCCCAACAACCCTTCCGAGGTGCTGGCCGCCGCCGGTGAGCTTATCACCGAGGAGGTCGCAAAGCGAATCGAGTCCGTCGGTGGAATCGAGCGGGTGAAGGTGCTATCCCCCCTCACGCACATGAACGTGAACTCGATCCCGCCCGCGGCCTATGGTCTCGATCCCTCCACCGGGCGCATGGTCGAGCGCGGGACCGCGGTCGGCATCATCGCCGCCCAGTCCATCGGCGAGCCAGGCACCCAGCTGACGATGCGCACCTTCCACATCGGTGGCGTGGCCTCGACGCAGAAGGAATCCAAATACACCTCCCGTTCAGCGGGCAAGGTGGCGTACGTGGACGTGACCTCCATCGCCCTCAAGGACGGATGGTCGGCCGTCAACAACACGGGCCTCATCCAGGTGCTCGGCGAAAGCGGGCAGAAGCTCGAGGAGTATCCCATCAAGGCCGGCTCCATCATCCTTGTGCGGGATGGAAAGAAGATCGAGAAGGGGGCCGTCATCGCGATGTGGGAAAAGAACCATCTCGACATCATCTCTCCCAGCGAGGGCCGGGTGAGGCTGCAGGACATGACCCTCGGCGTCACCTACACCGAGGAGCGTGACGCGTCCAGCGGCGCCTTCTTCAAGTACGTCACCGAGCATTCGGACGAGCAGGATCCCAAGATCCTCATCGTCGACGACAAGGGAGCCGTGCTCAGCACGCATTCCATTCCCGCCGGCGCCCGCGTCACCGTGGATGAAGGGGACATCGTGTCAACGGGCTCCCCGCTCGCGCGCATCCCTCGCCAGGCCACCAAGACCAACGACATCACCGCCGGCCTGCCCCGCATCTCCGAACTCTTCGAGGCTCGTCCGCCCAAGGACGCCGCCGAGATCGCCAAGATCGACGGGGCCATCGAGATCGGCACGTCCGTCCGGGGCAAGAAGCGGCTCATCATCAAGGACACCGTCGGCCGCGAGGAGGAGCATCTCATCCCCCATGGAAAGCACATCATCGTCGGCGCCGGCGAGAAGGTGAAGCAGGGCCAGGTCCTCACCGAAGGCGCCGTGGATCCTCACGACATCCTCGACATCCTCGGCCAGTCCAGGGTGCAGGACTACCTCATCAACGAGATCCAGAAGGTCTACCGTACCCAGGGAGTCGTCATCAATGACAAGCACATCGAAATCATCGTGGCCCGCATGCTCCGCAAGGTGCGCATCACCGAGCCCGGCGACTCCGACTACCTCTGGGGCGAGCAGGTCGACCGCACGCTCCTGACCCGCGTCAACCGTTCCATCAGCGAGCGCGGAGGACAGATCGCCGAGTCGGAGCCGATCCTGCTCGGCATCACCAAGGCCTCCCTTGAGACGGAGTCCTTCATCTCAGCGGCTTCCTTCCAGGAGACCACCCGGGTCCTCACCGACGCGGCAACCATGGCCAAGCGGGACCAGCTCAAGGGCTTCAAGGAGAACGTCATCATGGGGCATCTGGTGCCGGCCGGCACTGGCCTGCCCGCCTACCGGCGCATCCGGGTGTTCCCTGCCGAGCAGAAGGCCTGAGCCAACGCAGCCCTCAGCCCCCGCCTTCCTTCCCGGAGGGCGGGGCTTTTTTTTAGCAGGGTCTTTTGGGGGTTGATGCCCGAAGGGGGAGGGGGTAGTTTTTTCTCCCCCAACCCCGTACCAAGCCATGTCCCGATTCCTGATTGCGGCCTCCGCGCTCTCCTTCGCCGCCACTGTCCAGGCCGCCACCTCCTGGATCCCTACCTCCCCCCTGATTCAGATCGGGGACGACTTGGACATCTTCACCGACTCATCCTTGGCGGTGGAGGCCACGGATAACCTCTACTCCCAGGCCAGTGGGCGGTCCGCCACGTTCTTCACGATCAGTCCGGGCATCACGCTTGAGTACGGACGCGAGACCGGCTTCGAGGTGACGCTGCTCGCCCGCCGCGGCTTCGTGCAGTTCACCGATTCTGGACTTCGGGGCCTCAACGACACGCGTGACATCCTGAGCGGCAAAATCCGTCTTTCCACCGGCGGCCCCCTGACGCTCTCCCTCGACACCTCCTACCGGGAGACCGCGCGGAACGATGACCTCGCCCAGCAGGGGATCACCGGTTCCACCATCGGCACGAACCTCCTCCGCCAGACGAACTACAACCACGCCCTCGACGCAGACTATCGTCTCACCGAACGCGTCCAGCTCGGCCTCGGAGTCAACCGTTCTTATAATCATTACAACAACCCCACCATCCTAGTCGACGCAGGCACGGGGACCCAGACCTACAATACCAATGCCCTAACCGAGATTGACACGGTTTCCATTCCCGTCGAAATCGAGTACCAGGCCTTCGAGAAGGTCTGGTTCGGCTTCCGCTACCAGCGTGATCAGGCCGACTACGAGGCGGCGCCGTATTTCGACTCGACCGGGGCTGCCCGGGCCGCCCTTCCCGGTCGGCTGACCAAGGACTTCTACGGCCTGACCACGCGCGGCCAGCTCACCTCGTCCGGCAAGCTCACCGGCACCGCCCGCATCGGGCTTCTGGACTACGCCAACGAGGGCTCGCCCTCGGACAACACCGTCTCCTGGTCGGTCTCCCTCAACCACGCCCTGACCGAGATTTTGTCCCATAACCTCACGCTTTCGCGCGACGTCACGGCCTCCTCCACCGGCGGCCAGAACGACTCGATCGCCTATACCTACGGCCTGAGCATGAACGTGGCCGAGGGCCTCGGCCTCAGCCTCTCCGTCTCTCGCAACGAGACCGAGGCGACCAACGGCGGGACCGTCACGCCGGTGAACACGATGGTCTACACGCTGGGGGCGGACTTCAAGTACAACGAACATCTCACGCTCAACGCCGGCTATAACTTCACCGATTCACGCATCACCAGCAACCCCGCGGGCAATTTCAACTCCAACACCTTCACGCTCTCGGCGGCCTTCCGCTACTGAGAGGGCGTGCAGGCGTGCCCGTCGCCCAACTGATCACCATGCGGTCGTTTCACCGGGAGGTTGCCGTCCTGCTTCTCGTCCTTGGGTTGTCGGCGTGCGCACCGACCCGTGCGTCGGACTTCGATTTTCCGGACCCTGATTCCGAGGACGTGCTCCGCATCGGCGGCGGACCTGCGGTCGTCCCGCCCCCCTCCGCAGGCCCCGTCGGGGTCCCGGCCTCCGCCCGTCCGACCGAAGGCAAGGACACCTACCGCCTCCGCCCCAGGGATTCGGTGCGCATCCAGGTCATCAACGAGGCCGATACGCTCATCGAACGCCGCATCAACCCCGACGGCACGGTCGACATTCCTTTCCTCAAGCAGCTCGTGCCGATCGCCGGACGCACGGTGACCGAATCCCAGGAAGAGCTGGCCCGCATGTTCCGCCGCTATTTCAAGGAACCGCAGGTCGTCCTCTCCATCGTCAGCTATGCCGAAAGACGCGTCTATGTCTCCGGCTACGTCGGCAAGCCCGGCCCCATCACCATTCCGCCCGAGGAGAGCATCACCCTCGGACGCGCCCTCTCCATGGCCGGCGGCATCCTTCCGCGGGGCCGGCGCTCCGATGTCGCGGTCAAGCGCATCCGCGACGGCGTCATGAAGGTCATCAGCAAGGACATGCGTAAGATCGACTCTGGCGAGGAGCCCGACTTCGTCCTGGAGGACGAGGACCAGATCTACGTCGACGACAGCCGAATCTGAGCCATGGAGAAGCCCGAACAGCCCCCCGAACAGCCGCGGTTCGAGCCGGATCCAAGGGCGGCCGGCGGTTATCGCGGCTATGGCAACGGCTATGGTCCGGGCTACGGTGCTGGCTACGGTGCTGGCTACGGGCAAGGGTACGGCCAGGGGTATGGATCATCGGGCGCCCAGGGCAGGGCGGGCAGCCCCATTTCCTCCTACCTGCTCATGCTGCGGGAGCGGTTCTGGTGGATCCTTCTCGTCGCCCTCGTGGGCACCACCGCATCACTGCTCAACACCTATGGGACGATGCCGGAATACCGGGCCACGGGCAGGCTGCGCGTCTTCCGTCTCGCGCCCACCATCGCGGGCCAGAATTCCACGGTGGACGACGGTCTCAAGATTCTTTCCAGCGACGACTTCTTCACCGCCGTGGAGTCGATGCGTAGCTCCGCCATCATCGAAGGCGTCTCGCGTCGACTGACCGCGGCCGAACGGAAGCAGGTGCTCGAGCCCTACCAGGCCGGCAACATCTTCACCGGGCCTCTCACCGACCAAGAGGTGTACGCCCGCCAGCGCGTCATCACCCCCCAGCGACAGACGCTGGTCGTCAATGTAGAGTTCACCCACCGCGATCGTGACCTTTCGCGCCATGTCGCCAAGCTGTTCTGCGAGGCGATCCAGAAGAACAGCGAGGACGAGCGGCTGAACATCGCCAACCCGCTCGTGGAGCGGGCGCGCATCGAGATCGAATCGCTCGAGGACAAGGTGCGCCGCCTCTACGAGCAGAAGAACGAGCTGATCCGCAGCCAGAAGCTGCTGGCCATCGCCAAGGACACCGGGACGCTCAACGCCGAGCGCTCCGTTCTGGTCAAGGACCGCGAGGACGTCCGCAAGCAGATCGACGAGAGCGACATCGTGGTGCGCAGCGTCGCCGCGGCCCGTCTCGCCGGCAAGGACGTCGCCGAGATCCCCCAGGTCCGCGCCGACGAAAGGGTGGGGGCGCTCTGGTCCAAGCTGACCGACCTCAAGGTCGCCGTGGCGGCCATGGAGAAGAAGTACACCGACCAGCACCCTTCGCTCGTCCTCAGCCGCACGCAGCTCGAACAGACCCGCAAGCAACTCGACGAAGCCGTGATCCTCTCGGTGGCGCGTCTCGACGCATCCCTCCAGAACGCCCGCGCCCGCCACGAGGCCATCGTCAAGAACCTCGCGGCGAAGGAGGACGAGATTTCCCGTCTCCAGTCCGCCAGCGTGGAACTTGAACGCGTCGACAAGGACATCCGCGGCGCCGAGGAATTCCTCGCCAAGCTCAAGCTGAGCTACGAGGAGGCCAAACTGCGATCGGGAGCCAGCGGCGCCTCCACGTCGATCCGCATCCTCGACCTTCCCTCGGTGGGCGACAAGCCCATCAACAAGAACTACCTTGCGGCGGGGTTCATCGGTCTTGGCGTGGGCGTGGGCCTCGGCCTCGGCCTCGCGCTCCTCCTCGGTACGCTCGACGACCGGATCAAGTCCGCCCGAGACGTCGAGGGCGGCCTCGGCCTGCCTCTGCTCGGCACGATACCCAAGGTCACCCAGACCGCCGGGCCCGACCGGGCGCTGCTGGCCCGCCAGGACAAGGATCGCATGGCCACGGAGTCGGTGCGAGCCCTCTACTCCTCGATGAAGATCGGGCCCGCCAGTTCCGGCAGCAGGATCTTCCTAGTCACCTCCACGCGGCCCAGCGAGGGCAAGACCTTCGTCGCCACGAACCTGGCGCTGCTCTTCGCGCAGCACGCCGAGCGGGTGCTTGTCATCGACGCCGACCTCCGCCTGCCCAACGTCGGCCCCTCGCTCGGCTTCGCCGGCGACGGCGGGCTTAGCCGCTGGTTCAACGGCGAGCTGAAGCTGGAGGAGGCCATCGTGCGCGACGTCGCCCCCGGACTCGACGTCCTGCCTGTCGGCGTCAGTTGCCGGAATCCCACGCAGGTCATCAACCACCCCCGTTTTTCCGAGCTCATCGACGAGCTGCGATCCAAGTACGACCGGGTCTTCATCGACTCTCCGCCCGTCGGCGCCGTCTCGGACGCGCTCCATCTCATCCCCAAGGTGGACGGCGTCCTCTACGTGGTCCGGTTCAACCTCGTGAGCCTGCGCAACGCCGTCGCCTGCCTGGCGCGCCTGCGGGAGGCCGGCGCCCCGCTGCTCGGCGTCGTGCTCAACCGCATGTCGATCCGCATGGCGTCCGTCTACACCGACACCTACGACTCCTCCTATCGTAAGTATTACGTGGACGCGGGGGGACAGGACGCGGCCCCTCCCCGCCGACCCTCCGCATGAGCCGACTGACCGCCCCCTTGCTCGCCGTCGCGGCCCTCCTCCTGGCCGGCTGCGAAACCGTGCCGGTCTCCGGCCGGTCCCAGCTGATCCTGATCGACGACTCGGACATCTCCGCCCTCGCCGCCGGCGAGTTCGCCAAGATGAAGAAGGTGCCCAACGACCCGCGCCTCGCCAAGGTGCGGGAGATCGGGCTCAAGATCATCGCGGCCGCCCGGCCCGACGACTCCGCCCGCGTGCTGCCGACCCCGGGTCGCTGGGAGTTCGCGATCATCGATGACAAGACGCCCAACGCCTTCGCCATGCCCGGCGGCAAGATCGGCTTCAACAGCGGTATGTTCGCCTTCACGCCCACTGACGACGACATCGCCGTCATCCTGGGCCACGAGGTCGCCCACGTGCTCTGCCGTCACGGTGCCGAACGCGTCTCCCAGGGACTCGTCATGGCGGCCTCCGTCGCCGTCGCCGACCAAGCCACCCGCAACAAATCCGAGAGCACACGGCGCGCTTGGATGGTCGCCCTCCCCGCGGTCGCCCAGATCGGCGTCATGCTCCCCTACAGCCGCGCGCACGAATCTGAGTCGGACAAGCTCGGGCTCTTCTTCATGGCCCGTGCGGGCTACAACCCTGAGGCCGCGCCGGCCTTCTGGTCGCGTTTCGCCGCCAAAGGGGGCAGCAAGACCCCCGAGTTCCTCTCGACCCATCCCGCGGACACGACACGCATCAGGAATCTCCGCGCCTGGATGCCCGAGGCCAAGGCGCAGGCGCCCGCCAAGCGCTGACCGGCCTCAGCGGGCCTCGATCTTTCCCGGACCCCTTAGGTAGACGCCCTTGGGGTCGTTCAGGCTGCGGACGGACCTGAGCAGGCCTGCGTTGGCCTTGAGCAGGCCGCGCAGGGGGTCGGCGTCGCCGCTCCGGGTGAACACCGGGTCCTCGTCGTCCCCGGAGAGGAGCTGTTCGAGCAGGTTCTGGCGGCCTTCATGCAGGCTCGGCACCTGCACGACGGCCGCACGATCAAGCTTCGCCAGTTTCTGGGCTTCGGCGACCGCGGCCCGCAGTCCGCCGAAGGCGTCGACCAGGCCCGCCTGACGGGCGTCCGGCGAGAGCCACACGCGACCCTGCGCCACCGCATGGACGGCGTCGCGCTTCATCTTGCGGCCGTCGGCCACGACCTTCAGGAAGTCTTCGTAGACCTCGTCCACCAGCGTCTGCACCACCGCCATCTCCTTGGGCGTGGCCGCCCGGTGCGAGGAGAACAGGTCGGCATAGGCGCCCACTTTCACCCCGTCGGTGGCCAGCCCCACCTTTTTAGCCAGTTGTTCATAGTTGAAATGCAGCCCGAAGACGCCGATCGACCCCGTGATCGTGATCCGGTCCGCGATGATTTTGTCCGCGCCGGCTGCGATGTAGTACCCGCCGCTCGCGGCGACGTCGCCGAAGGAGGCCACCACCGGGACCCCCTTGGCGCGTAGCAACGAGACCTCGCGGGCCACCACGTCGCTTGCGAACGCCGAGCCGCCGGGGCTGTTGACCCGCAGCACGACGGCCTTCAGGTCCTCGTCCCCGCGCAGTTGCCGGAGATGATGGGCCAGGCGGTCCCCGCCGACATTGGCGGGGTCGCCCCAGCCGTCGACGATTTCGCCCTCGGCGTAGACCACCGCAATCTTGCCGCCCTGCGTGGGCAACCTGACCTTGCGGGCGTAGCGCCCCAGCGAGATCTGGCGGAAGGCGGTTCCTCCATCGGCCGTGGCGGCGCCCAACTCGACGAGCTTGGCAACCGCTTCATCCCGATGCAGGGCCTCGTCCGCCAGCTTGAGCTCCACCGCCCGCTCGGCCCCGAAGACGCCCCCCTGGTCCACCGTCCGCACCAGCGAGGCCGCTGCGATGCCGCGCGAGGACGAGACCTCGGCGAGGATGCGCGCCCAGGCCCCGCGGAGCAGGGCCGTCTCCTGCTCCTTCGAAGCGTCGCTCATGCCGGCCGTGATGAAGGGCTCGACGGCCGACTTGTACTTGCCCACGCGTGTCACCTGCACCCCGATGCCGGCCCGCTGCAGGGTCTCCCCGAAGTAGGGCCCGAAGGAGGCGAGGCCTTTCAACTCGATTTCGCCAGCCCGATGAACGTAGACCGGTTTGGCCACGCTCGCGAGGTAGTACTGTCCCTGGGAGCAGTTCTCCACCCAGGCGACGACCGGCTTGCCGGACTTCGCGAACGCCGTCAGGGCGCCCCGGATCTCCGAAGCCTGCGCCATCCCCACGTCCAGCTCGCCGGCGAGGAGGATCCCGACGATGTTCCTGTCCTTGGCGGCGAGGTCGATCGCCTCGAGCGCCCGCAGCAGGTCCACCCGGGGGCCTTCGCCACCGGAGAGCAGGTCGCCAAGGGAGGGTTCGCCGAACTCGGGTGTGTCGGTGATCCGCAGCCCGCCGCCGATCACCAGCATGGTCTTCGGCCTCACATGCACGGGCATCTCGGCCGGGTCGCCCGCCGAGCCCACCATGGCGACCAGCAGTACCGTGGCTCCGAAAGACAGGGCCAGCCCTGCGAGCACGGTTCCTAGGGTCGATGCGGCTAGTTGGCGTAGGAATTCCTTCATGGCGGTTTGGTTTATCGTGTTGCTGAGCAGGGTGTCAGGGCGGCCCGTTTCCGCCAGCATGAAGCGACTTTTCTCGCCTGCTTCCGCTTGTTTCCCGGTGCTTCCCGTCTACCTTCCCACGCATGGACCAGCCATCCGAAGACTTGTCCGCGGCGGTGGCCCGCAAGGCGCTCGCGATCAACCTGGACCGCACGGCCTACGGGGCGTTCGCCGAGATTGGGGCGGGGCAGGAGGTCGTCAGGCATTTCTTCAAGGCGGGCGGGGCCTCGGGCACGGTGGCTAAGAGCATGTCGGCTTACGACATGCGGATCAGCGACGCCATCTACGGGCATCCCAGCCGGTACGTCTCCCGCGAGCGTCTCGAGCAGATGCTCGGGCATGAGTATCAGCTGCTCGTGGACCGACTGGCCGCGGAGCGCGGCGCCGCCACCCGATTCTTCGCCTTCGCCGACACCGTCGCGACGACGCCCCACGACGGAAAGGGGCAGGGGCACTCCTGGATCGGCGTCCGCTTCCAGGACCGGCCCGGCGCCGAGCCCAGCGAGGTCATCCTCCACCTCCGTCTCTGGGACAAGGATGCCGGCCGGCAGCAGGACGCGCTCGGCGCGGTGGGGGTCAACCTGCTGCACTCGGCGCTGCACGCCCGCGCCGACCTCGACGCCTTCCTGGGCTCGCTCATCGAGGCCGTTGGCGCCGGCCGCGTGGAGGTCGAGTACGTGCGTTTTTCCGGGCCGGCCTTCGCGCAGTTCGACAACCGTGTCGCCGCGCTCCGGCTGGTGCGGCTCGGCCTGACGGACGCGGCGCTGTTCGGCCCCGAGGGACAGCCGCAGGTGCCTAGCGAGGTGCTTTACAAGCGGTCCGTCGTCGTCGCGCGTGGCACTTTCCGGCCCGTGTCGCTGGTCAACGTGGACATGCTCGACTGCGCCGTCCGTCGCGCGGCCCCCGACGGCGGCTCGCTCCCGATCTTCGAGATGTGCATCGGGGCCGATCCCAACCCCGAATCCGAGATCATCGACCGCATCCGGCTGGTGGGGCTCGCCGGCCGACACCTGCTCGTGACCCGTCACCGGGGCTGGTACCGCCTGCCCGCCTACTTCCGTCTGCATACGGCCGGTGCGATCACCCTCGTCGCAGGGATGAACAACCTCGTGGACCTCTTCGACCCCGAGCATTACCAGCACCTGCAGGGCGGTGTGCTGGAGGCCTGCGGCCGCCTGTTCAAGGACGGGGTCTGCATCCTCGTCTATCCCATGCGCGGCGACCAGCTGCGCCGACTCATCAGCGACCCTGTCGCCTGCCGGGTCTGCTTCGCGGAGAGCTACAGCGTCGCCGAGGATTCGGTGGTCACGGCCGGCGACCTGCAGATGCGGCCCGCCGTCGGGGGCCTCTATCAGCATCTGCTCAACAACGGCTTCCTCGTCCCGTTGGATGGCGCCGACCCCGCCGCCATGGCCTGCCAGCCCCGGACGCTCGCCGACCGCATTCGCAGGGACGAACCGGGTTGGGAGCTCGAGGTGCCGCCCAAGGTGGCCGACGCCATCCGTAGCCTGCGGCTCTGGATCGCCTGACGCCATGGCCAGGTCGTTTGCTTCACTCCCCCCGGGAGGCGGGTCTGAGCTCGCGCTCTCCGTGGAAAGGGCCTTCCGGGAGGCCGTCGTTCTGGACCGCCTCGGCGCCCTCTGGTCCCTCATCCTGGCCAAGTGCCTGCTGGCCCAGTGGGCCATCGCGACCTACGCCATCCCCGTTTCGGGCCTGCTCTACGTCTGGTCGCTCACCCTGGTGATGGCCGCCCTCGCCACGGCCCTCTATCTCCGGGCCAGCCGTATCCCGCTCTCGGTGATACCGGCCACGCGCCGGGTCAGCGGCGCGGTGCTACTCGCGCTGCTGATCGCGGCCGGGTTCGTCCTTTACGCACGGTTCGCGCTGGATGCCTTCGGTCCGGCCGTCGCGTCATGCCTGTGCGCCGCGCTGGCCGGCGCGTGGTCGCTCTCGCGCGCGGCGATCAGGCGTGCCTGGGAACCCCTGGCGGGCGCGCTGCTCTGGTGGGGGCTCGCCGGCACCGCGCTGCGCGCCCCGGACGCCGACGCGGCCCTCTGGAATGGCCTCGGGTGGCTCCTCGCCTCCGCGCTGCCATCGTTCGCGCTCTCGATGCGGCCCATGCGGGCCCGGGCCGAGCAGGACTAAGCCTTGCCGCCCGCCTTGTTGAGCAGGTGCGCCATGAATCGCTTCATGGCGGGCGTCAGGACGCGGCCCTTGCGGTGCATGATGGCGAGCGGGCGCGCTACGCGCCGGTCGCGCAGGCGCAGCATCACGAGCGTGCCCTGGTCGACCTCCTGGCGGATCGTGCCCTCGGGCACGAGCGCCACGCCGGCGTCGACCTCGACGGCCCGCTTGAGGGTCTCGATGTTGTCGAACTCCATGGAGGGCTCGAGTTCGATGCGCTGCTCGCGGAAGAACTGGTCGAGGGCCTTGCGCGTGGGGATGTCCTGGTCGAATCCGATGAACCTGGAGCCCTGCAGCTCGGCCAGCTCTATCTCCCGCTTGCCCGCAAGCTTGTGCCGGGGCGAGCAGATCGCCACCAGCTGGTCCTCCATGAGCGGAATGATCTCCACCTGCCGGGTCTTCTGGGGAAAGGCGACGAGCCCGAAGTCCACGGCGTTCGAGACGACGTCCTCGTAGACGAGGTTGGACCGCCGGTACTCGACCCGGACGTTCACGTGGGGGAACTCCTGCATGAAGCTCTTCACGTGGGGCGGCAGCTCGTGGAGGCCGATGGAGACGATGGTCGACACGTGCACGTTGCCGCTGACGACCTTCCGCATCTCCTGCATCTCGCTCAGCACCTGCTCGTAGCGGTTCAGGATCTCCTTCGCCGCCTCGTACAGGCTGCGCCCCTCGCGCGTGAGCCGGAACTGCTTCTGGCTGCGGTCGACGATCAGCACGTTGAAGTGCTTCTCCATGGAGCGCAGCTGCTGGCTGACGGCCGACTGGGTGATGTCGTTCAGCTTGGCCGCCTTCGAGAAACTCTCGTTGTCCACCAGGTCCCGGAAGATTTTCAGGTTCTCGATGTGCATGGGCGTACGTGGGGGGTCTGATTAATTAAACTAATGGGATAGGGTTTCAAGTGTAGCTTTCCTTATCCCGAGTGCGCCGGCTTCCCCCGCCGCGTTGACTCCGGGCGGGTTCTGCTCCCCTCTGTCCGCAGGATGCCGTCCTACGATGAGCTGAAGGCCCGCCAGGAGGCGCTTCTGGGGCGGGTCCAGGTAGCCTGCGTCAAGGCCGGCCGAAACCCGGTCGAGGTGCGAATCCTGCCCGTGACGAAGACCCATCCTGCCGAGGCCGCGGCTCGGGCGCACGCCTTGGGCTTCCCCGCGGTCGGGGAAAACCGGGTCCAAGAGGCCGCCCTTAAGCGCCCTAACTGTCCGCCGGGCCTCCGGTGGGAACTGATCGGACATCTTCAGTCTAACAAGGCCAGGACGGCGCTGCAGACGTTCGAGGTCATCCAGTCGGTGGATTCGGCCGAACTCGCCTCCCGGCTCGGGCGTCTCGCGGGCGAGATGGGGCTGATCCGAGAGGTGCTCATCCAGGTCAACTCGGGTGACGACCCCGCCAAGTTCGGGTGCGACCTCGCCGACGCCCCGGCGGTGCTCGAGGCGGCCTTGGCCTGGCCTTCGCTCCGCGTGGGGGGGCTCATGGCGGTGGCCCCGCTCTCGGACGACCCTGCGGTCGCCGAGCGCGCCTTCGCCAATCTCCGGCTCTGCCGGGACCGGCTCGCCGAGCGATCCGGCCTGCCGCTGCGGGAACTTTCCATGGGCATGAGCGGCGACCTTGAGTCCGCGGTCGCGGCCGGTTCAACTTGCCTGCGTGTCGGCTCCGCCCTGTTCGGCGCCCGTCCGTCCGCATGATCCGAAGACTTCTCATCCGTGACCTCGCCCTGATGGATCGGGCCGACCTCGATCTGGGCGCGGGATTCACCGTGGTCACCGGCGAGACGGGCGCGGGCAAGTCCGTGCTGCTCGGCGCGCTGTCGCTCCTCGCTGGGCACCGGGCGGCGAAGACGGTCGTCCGCAAGGGCGCCGAGGAGGCCTCCGTCGAGGCCGAGCTCGAGTGCGGCGAGGACCCGCGGTTCGCCGTCCTCGTCGAGGAGCTCGACCTGCCGGCGTGCGAGGATGGCTTGCTCATCCTCAAGCGCACCGTCCATGTCTCCAAGGCCGGACGTATCTCGGTCAACGGCGGGTCCGCGACGCTGGCGCAGCTCCAGCGTCTGGGTGAACTGTGGATCGATTTCCACGGGCCAGGCGAGCCCCAGAAGCTGATGCGCGCGGGGACGCAGCGCGACATGCTCGACCTGCACGCCGGGCTCGGCCGCGCCCTCGAGGATTACGGCGCGGACTGGCGCCGTCGGCAGGCCCTGCTGCGCGAGGCCGACGAAGCCGCCGCCGCCGAACGTCTCTCGGACGACGAGGAGGCCTTCCTCCGGGCGCAGCTCGAACGCATGGACTCCCTCGATCTCTCCGAGGAGGCCGTCGCCCGCCTTGAACGCGAGCACGCCCGTCTGTCCCGGGCTCAGGAGCTCGCCGCGCTCCTCGCCCAACTCGATGCCGGGCTCGGATCCGAAGGGCTCGGCGTCATCCTGCCGCGCTTGCTCAAGGCCGCCGACGACGCGGCCCGCATCGACCCGGAGGCCGTCCCGCTCAGCGAGCGCCTCCGCGCCCTCGCGGCCGAGGCCGACGACGTGCGCGCCGACTTCGGAAGGCTCGGCCGCGGACTGGGCGGCGACGAGGACGGCGCGGCGGGGCTCGAGGAGCGCATGAATCTCTGGCTTGAGCTACGCCGCAAACACGGGCCCGACGCCGAGTCCGTGCGGGAGCGCCGCGAGGCCCTCCGTCGCCGCCTCGCCTCGCAGGGCGACGTGGAGGCACGCGTGGCCGCCGCCCGCGCGGAGGCCGCTAAGGTCGAGCAGTCCCTGCGTGCCCAGGCCGCCAGGCTTCACGACGCGCGCTCGAAGGCGGCGGTGAAGCTCGCCGCGTCCGTGCGCAAGATGCTCGGCTCACTCGGTTTCAAGAAGGCGGACCTGCGGGTCGACGTCGCCCCCGCCGAACTCGGTCCCGACGGCGCCGACGCGGTCCGCTTCCTCTTCTGCCCGAACGCGGGGCAGGACCTGCTGCCGCTCGACCAGATCGCTTCCAGTGGGGAGGCCGCCCGGGTGATGCTCGCGCTCAAGACGGTGCTGGCCGCCGTGGATCGCACCCCGGTGCTGGTCTTCGACGAGGTCGACGCCAACGTCGGCGGCGAGATCGGCGCGCAGGTCGGTCGTGAGCTGGCCGCGCTCGGAGGCGGGCATCAGGTCTTCTGCGTCACGCACCTCCCGCAGGTGGCCGCCCTCGGTCACGCACATCTGGTGGTCAACAAGACCCAGGACGCGCGGTCGACCACGGTCACGATCGACCCCGTTCATGCGCGGCGCAAGGAGCGTGAATCCGAACTCGCGCGGATGCTCGGCGATCGCGCCAGCAAGGTCGCTCTCGCGCACGCCCGGGAGCTCCTCGACGGCGCCGCCTAGGTGTCGCGCCGGAGCAGTCGGTCGAGGCGCAGGCGGCGGATCATGCGCAGCCCCACGGCCGCCGCCCAGGCTTTGGGCAGCCGGGCCGAGATCACGCTCAAGAGACGGTTGCGCAGGCCTGTGACACGTTCGATCGCCTCGCCTTCCATGGCGTCCAGGATCTCGTCGGCGCAGGCCTCCGCAGTCTGGCCGCCCAGCCCGGTGGAGGTGGCGAAACCAGCCGCCCGTGAGAAGTTGGTCGACACCGGACCGGGGCAGACGGCCAGGCAGCGCAGGCCGTGAGGGCGGGCCTCGGCGTCGAGGGCCACGCTCCAGTTCAGGACAAAAGCCTTTGTCGCCGCATAGGTCGACATCAGCGGGGTCGGTTGGTAGCCCGCCAGCGAGGCCACGTTCACGATGACGCCGCCGCGGGCCTGCAGTTCCGGCCAGAGCAGGCCGGTGAGGTGCACGATGGCGCGCACATTCAGGTCGATCATCTCGAGATTCCTCCCGACGCCCGGGTCCGGGAACGCGCCATAGGAGCCGAACCCGCTGTTATTAACGAGAAGCATCCGCCCTTCGCGCGGCATTAGCGTCCTTAATCGGACGGCAACCTCCTCGATGGCAGTCGCTTGTGTTAGGTCGCACGCAAGATGGGTCAGGCGAGGGTGGATCGGAGGCCCCGCGGCCATCGTGCGGGACAGGTTGAACACGGGGACGTCCGGTGCATACTGGGCCATGCGTGAGATCACCGCGCGACCGATGCCGGACGAACCCCCAGTCACCACTGCGCAGCAGAAGCCCCTGAGCATGGCGGCGACGGATTCGTTTCCGGACATGGAAGCAGGTTGCACCGCCACGCCCAACAACACAACCCGCATGAACAACGCCCAGATACTGGTGTCCGGGGTCCATCTGGACCTCACGGACGCCCTGAAGGAGACCGTGTGCGCGAAGGTCGAAAGGCTGCTGCGCCACAACCCGCGGATCATCCGCGTGCATGTCGAGCTGATCCGTTCACGTAGTCGCGACCACAGCCGCGAGTTCGGCGCCCAGATCAGGCTCGAAGTGCCCGGCCCTGACATCGTCGTGCGCGAAGAGTCCGACGACCTCTACAAGTCCATCGACATCCTCGTCGACAAGGTCGACCGCCAGCTCCGCCGCCGGCACCGGCTCGACAAGGAGAAGCGCAACCACCCTCACCCGACCGACCTGGGCGACCTGGGCCGGGTGGCCTGAGGCCGGCGGGTCCGCATGTCGAGGGCCGGCGTAAGCCGGCCCTCTGCACGCCCGGATTTGTCTGCTCGCCCGGGCGGGCCGGACGCTCTATCTGAACCGGCATGCGCATCTACTTCATGGGCGTCTGCGGCACCGCGATGGGCAACGCCGCCCTGCTGATGCGCGCCCTGGGCCATGAGGTCTGCGGTTCGGACTCGGGCGTCTATCCCCCCATGTCGGACCATCTTCGCGCGGCGGGAGTCGACATCCTAGAGGGCTGGGACGCCGGGCGGTTGGAACGGCTGAAGCCGGACCTCGTCGTCGTGGGGAACGTCGTCTCCCGCGGGCATCCGGAGGCGGAGTGGCTCCTCGAAGCCCGCTCCCAGCCTTACGTCTCGCTGCCCGAGCTCCTACGCACGCGTCTCCTGAACGAGCGACGCAACCTCGTCGTCGCCGGCACGCACGGCAAGACCACCACGACCTGCATGGCGGCGGTCCTGCTCAAGGCCAACGGCGCCGACCCCGGCTGGCTTGTCGGCGGCATCCCCCGCGATCTTCCGGACTCCTCGCATCCCGGCGCGCAGGGCGGCCCCTTCGTCATCGAGGGCGACGAATACGACACGGCCTTCTTCGACAAGCGCAGCAAGTTCATCCAGTACCTGCCGCACGTGCTCGCGGTCAACAACTGCGAATTCGACCACGCGGACATCTTCCGCGATCTCGACGACGTGTTGCGCACGTTCTCCCACGTGCTCCGCGTCGTCCCCCGCGACGGCGCGGTCGTCGCCAACGGCGACGACGCGCATGTCGTCGGTCTGGTCAAGGATGTCAGCTGGGCTCCGGTGGCGCGCGTGGGCGTCGGCGCAGCGAACGACGCCGTCATCGCCGACTTCCAGGAATCCCCGACGGGTTCGTCCTTCACGTTGAATTGGAAGGGCAAGGTTTGGGGCAGGGTGAAGTGGGCGCTCCCGGGTCTCTTCAACGCCCGCAACGCCGCCATGGCCGCCGTCTCCGCCGGCCTCCTGCTCGACGCCAAGGACCCGACGAAACTGAAGCTCGAGGCGCTCAACTCCTTCCAAGGGGTGCAGCGCCGCCAGCAGGTGCTCGTCGACCGACCCGACCTGACGGTCATCGAGGACTTCGGCCACCATCCGACCGCGCTCGACCTCACGTTGGACTCCCTGCGCGCCCGCTATCCGAAGCATCGTCTCGTCGCCTGCTTCGAGCCGCGGAGCAACACCGCCGCCCGCAAGGTGATGCAGGAAGCCTTCCGCGAGGCGCTCAAGAAGGCTGACGAGGTCTTCCTGGCTCCGCCGCACCGCGCCGACAAGCTTGGCGAAGAACGCTTCGACAGCGCCGGCGTCGCCGCCGCGATCGCCGCCGTCGGGAAGAAGGGGTTCGCCCCGGCTTCGAACGACGCCTTGCTCGCCGAACTCACCGCCCTCGTGAAATCGGACGGATCGCCACGTTGCGTCGTCTTCTTCTCGAACGGCGCGTTCGGCGGCATCATCAGCAAGTTCGCCCGTTCGCAGTCCTGAAGCCGATGCGCCGCGTCATGCTCTGCATGCTGGTTGTGACGCAGCCTTCCATCGCCCGTGATATCCGCGTCGGCGAGGACGTGAAGACCATCGCCGCGGCCATCAGGTTAGCGCAGCCGGGCGACACGATACATCTCCAGCCGATCGTCTACCGCGATTACGTCGGCTTCTATTCCAAGAAGGGCGAGGCGGGCAGGCCGGTCACGCTCGACGGACACGGCGCGACGCTGGAGGGTTCCGATCCGCTGGATCCGAAGCAATGGGCGGAGATTTCCCCGGGCCTTTTCGAAGCGAAGGAGCTGCTGCCGCGGCTGGATGAAGCGATGCTCATGCGTTGGTTCTTCCTCTGGGACGGCCGGATGAACCGCATGGGCCGGACTTCGAAGGGCAGGAAGGCCGCCTTCCTGAAGCCGCTCGAGCTGAAGCCCGGCGAGTGGACGTTCGTCCGCGACGGCTCCCGCGACAAGACGGGTTCCAGCCAGGTCTTCGGATCATTCTTCATCCGGCTGCCCCAAGGACAGAAATTGACCGATGCCCGCATCTTTGTGCCTGTGCGTTCCGCTGGCGTCCAGCTTAGCGGCGCCAACGCCCATCTGGTCGTCCGCAACCTCACCGCGACCCACCCGTACAACGATGGATTCAACATCCATGGGGACTGCCGTGACGTCGTCTTCGAGAACATCCGCGCCATCGAGTGCGGGGATGACGGCATCAGCGCGCACGAGTCGGCCGAATACCGTGTCGACGGGTTCGTCGGCGTCGGCAACAGCACCGGCATCACTGATACGGTGGCGGCCAAGACCAGCTATCGGCATGTCTTCCTTGCCGACAACCTGGCCTTCGACCTCTATTTCCTGAACGACGGCCGGTATGCCCTCGCCGATGCCGTGGTGCTGTCGACGGGCGAGCACGCCTTGCAGGTCGCGGGCGGGAAGGAGCAGCGCAGCGAACTGCGCGTCGATAACGTCCTGATCCTCCGCGAAGGACCGAAGGGGTCGGCGGCCGTGGCCCAGGGCTCTGCGATCTTCGCCCGACGGTTCACCCTCGAGGGGGACACGCTGAAGGCAAACGGAGTCCTCGAGTACGATGGCTCGCCCGCCGACCGGCGGGCGCTCGTCGAGTCCGTCGTCCCCCCGCAATACCGTCCCAGGCTAGCCCAGTAGTCCCAGCGCCTGCTTGGCCTGGGCGGAGTCCTTGGCGATCTGCGCCTGCAGGGCGGCGAGGTCGGCGAACTTCTGTTCGGCGCGGAGGCGACGGACCCAGCGGACGCGGACTGCGTCACCGGTGGTCGGGGCGTCGCCGCGGAGCACGTGGGCCTCGAGCAGCGGCGCGACGGGGGCGCTTTCCACCGTTGGACGGAGCCCGTAGTTCGCCACCGCAGGCAGGGCCTCGCCGCCGAGGACCACCTCGACCGCGTAGACGCCGAAGGCGGGCCGGAGCTCAGGCTCCCAGGCGATGTTGGCCGTCGGGAAGCCGATGGTGCGCCCGAGCCCTCTTCCGGCCACGACCTGGCCCTCGGCCTCGTAAGGCCGGAGCAGCATCGCGTTGGCCAGCTCCAGCTCGCCGGCCGCGAGGGCCTGGCGGATGCGCGAGCTGCTCACCGTGTCGTCCGCCAGCCGCACCGCGGGCACTGTCCGCACCTCGAAGCCCGCGAGCCTGCCATGCTCGGCCAGCATGCGGTCGTCGCCGGCCCGGCCGCGTCCGTAACGAAAGTTCTCGCCCACATGGAGGGAGCTGAGGGCGGGGAAGGCGCGGCGGAGCCAGGCGGGGAAGTCGGCCGCCTCGATCGCCGCGTGCGCCGCGTCGAAGGCCTGGCGATGGACGTATGCGGCGCCGGCCTCGAGCAGCCGTTCCTCGTTCTGACGCGGCGAAAGGATCCTCGGCACCGGGCTGTCCGGGCGAAGGAACCTGCTGGGATGGGGCTCGTAGGTCATCGCGGCCGCCGTCCCGCCGTCCCTTTCAGCGCAGGCGCGCGCGGAGCGCAGTACGGCCCGGTGCCCTAGGTGGACCCCGTCGAACGCCCCGAGCGCGATGTGAAGGGGAGCCGTCATGAGGCAGGCGCGGCCTCGTCGACCGCGAGGAGGGCGGCGGCGAGCCCGCCGTCGTCCATGGCCCCCAGCTGTTCCAGCGTGTGCCCGCGGGCGACGTCGAGCCGACCCGACCGGGTGCGTCGGAGCATCGAGAGGTGGGCCCCGGGGCCCAGTCTGCGGCCGAGGTCGTGGGCCAGCGTGCGCACATAGGTGCCCTTGGTGCAGCGGACGCGGAAATTGATCTTCGGGCTCTGCCAGGAAAGCAGTTCGAACTCCGAGATGCGGATCGCGCGGGGTTCGCGGACGACCTCGATGCCCTTGCGTGCGAGGTCGTAGAGCTTCTGGCCGCCGATCTTCTTGGCCGAATGCATCGGCGGGACCTGCAGCTGGTCGCCCAGCATGGAAGCCAAGGCCGAGCGGACCTGGGCTTCGGTGATCTCGGGGACGGGGTTCGTCTCCAGCGTCTCGCCTTCGGCGTCCTGGGTGTCGGTGACGACGCCCAGCGTGGCCTCGCCGAGGTATTCCTTGTCCTGGGCCATCAGCCGGTCGGAGGCCTTCGTGGCCCTGCCCACGAGCACGACCAGGAGGCCGGTCGCCATGGGGTCGAGCGTCCCCGCGTGGCCGACGCGCCGCGTGCGGTAGAGCCGTCGCACGCTGTCCACGACGTCGTGCGAGGTGCAGCCCCCGGGCTTGTCCACGAGGAGCACGCCCTCGGGGCCGTTCTCCTCGGAGCTCATCTTCCTGAGCGTTCGCGCACGTGTTCGACCACCGCGGCGATGATGCGGTCGCGGTCGCGGTCGAGCCGGCAGCCCAGCATGTTGAATCCTGCGGCCAGCACATGGCCGCCGCCGTTGAGTTTCGCGGCCAGCAGGTCCAGTCGCAGGCGCGGGTCGCGTCCGCGGAGGCTGCCACGGACGCCGTCCGCCCCCTCCTCCATCAGCACGGCGACGTCCACGCCCTCCACCGACCGGGGGAATTCGACCAGCCCTTCCTTGTCCTCCTTGGTCGTGCCTGTGGCGGCATAGTCCGCCTGCCTGATCTCGCCGGAGCAGATTCGTCCGTCGTCGTGGAAGCGCAGCGATGCCAGGAAGCGCTGCGTGAGCGCCAGTTTGCCGCGCGACTCCTGCTCGAACACGCGGAAGTTGGCTTCCGCGGGGTCGGCCCCCTTGCGCAGCAACCCGGCCGTGAGCTCGAGGAGCTCGGGGGTGACGCTGGCGTAGCTGAAGCGGCCCGTGTCGGTGAGGATGCCGAGATGCAGCGCCTTGGCCGTGGCCGCGTCCACCGGGAGTCCCAGCGACTGGGCGCAGGCTGCGAGGACGTGGCAGGTGGCGGCCGCGGAGGTCACCACGGCGTTATGCCTGGCGTAGCCCGGGTTGGAGGCATGGTGGTCGACATTGCCCAGGATGCCGTCGGGGAACCTGGCGAGCAGTTCCGTCCCGATGCGTGACGCATCGGCACAGTCGACCGCCACCGCCAGCCGGTCCTTCTCGGCATAATCTTCTCCACGGACGAAGATCACGCCCTCGGCGTAGGCGGCCAGGCCGGGCGGGACCCGGTCGCGGTTGACGCAGAGGGCGTCCACCCCGGAGGCTTGCAGCATCCGGCACAGGGCCACCTGGGATCCGATGCAGTCGCCGTCCGGCCGCATGTGCCCCAGCACCGCGGCTTTGCGGCCCTGGAGGGCGCCCACGACTGACTTTAGGGCCTCTGCGGCCTCCTGCATGCTGTTGCCCATCGGGTTGTCCCCCAACAAACAACGCGCGCGCGGGGCTGGCAAAGGGAAAAGCCGGTCGCCCGCGTCTTAACAGGGGTCGCGCTTGAACCGGCCGGGACCCCGGGCATAGTCCCTGCTAACAACCCCCTTAAGCCATGGACAAGGACAACAACAAGAACTTCACGCCCCGGGCTCGGAAGGTCGTCGAACTGGCCCGCGCCGAGGCGCGCAAGTTCAACCACAACTACGTGGGCACCGAGCATATCCTGCTCGGCCTCATCAAGCTGGGCGAAGGCGTCGCCGTCAACGTGCTCGGCCGCATGGGCCTCGACCTCAAGATCGTGAGGGCCGAGGTCGAGCGCCAGGTCGGTCAGGGGCCGGTCGACGACAAGGGCAACGACGCCATCCCCGTGACTCCCCGTGTCAACAAGGTCTTCGCGCACGCCGCCACCGAGGCCCGCAGCCTCGGCCATGCCTACGTGGGCACCGAGCACATCCTGCTCGGACTTCTCAAGGAAGGGGAGGGCGTCGCCGCCCGCGTGCTCCAGAAGCTGGACGTCGACCTCGAGCGCTGCCGCAAGGAGATTCTGACCGACATCGAGCCGTCCGCGTCCGGCGACGCCGACGCCAAGCCCTCCGAGTCCGAGTCCTCGGGCGAGGCCGAGTCCGGCGAGGAGCCGCCGACCCGGAAGTCCGAAGAGGGCGGGCGGCCTGGCAGGGGCGAGCGCCTGTCGCTGCTCAAGACGTTCGGGCGCGACCTCACCGAGCTCGCCCGTGCGGGCGAGCTCGACCCCGTCATCGGCCGCAAGGACGAGATCCGCCGCGTCGTGCAGATCCTCTGCCGTCGCACCAAGAACAACCCCGTCCTCATCGGCGAGGCCGGCGTCGGCAAGACCGCCATCGTCGAGGGTCTCGCCCAGGAGATCGCCTCGGGCGTCGTCCCCGAGATCCTCCTCGACCGCAAGGTCATCACCCTCGACCTAGCCCTGATGGTCGCCGGCACCAAGTATCGCGGCCAGTTCGAGGAGCGCATCAAGGGCGTGATGGACGAGATCCGCCGGGCCAAGAACGTCATCCTCTTCATCGACGAGATGCACACCATCGTCGGCGCGGGCGCCGCCGAGGGCGCGATGGACGCCTCCAACATACTCAAGCCCGCGCTTTCCCGCGGCGAAATCCAGTGCGTCGGCGCCACCACGCTCGCCGAGTATCGCAAGCACATCGAGAAGGACGCAGCCCTGGAGCGCCGCTTCCAGTCCGTCAAGGTCGACGACCCGACCCCCGATGACGCCATCCTCATCCTCAAGGGCATCCGGCAGAAGTACGAGGATCACCACAAGTGCGAGTACAGCGACGCCGCCATCGAGGCCGCCGTCCGCCTCTCGCACCGTTACGTCACCTCCCGGCACCTGCCCGACAAGGCCATCGACGTGATGGACGAGGCCGGCGCCCGCGCCCGCATCCGCTCCCTCAACCTGCCGCCGGAGCTCGACGCCGCCCAGTCCGAGATTGACCGCGTGATCCGCGAGAAGGAGGAGGCCTCCCGCAACCAGAAGTTCGAGGATGCCGCCGGCCTCCGCGACCAGGAGAAGAAGCTCCGCGCGCGCCGCGAGAAGATGCTCGAGGAGTGGCGCAAGAAGCGCGACGAGAAGCGCGTCAAGGTAGGCGAGGACGAGATGCTGCACATCGTGGCCGACTGGACCGGCGTGCCGGTGGGCCGGATGGAGAAGAAGGAGTCCCAGAAGCTGCTCGAGCTCGAGAAGGACCTCCAGGGGTCCGTCATCGGTCAGGACCGTGCCTGCGAGGTCGTGGCCCGCGCCCTCCGCCGCTCGCGCGCCGACCTCAAGGATCCTCGGCGGCCGATCGGCTCATTCCTCTTCCTCGGCCCGACCGGCGTGGGCAAGACCCTGCTCGCCCGCTCGCTCGCCCAGCTCATGTTCGGCGAGCAGGACGCGGTCATCCAGATCGACATGTCCGAGTACATGGAGAAGTTCACCGTCTCCCGCCTGATCGGATCGCCTCCCGGCTACGTCGGGCACGACGAGGGCGGACAGCTCACGGAGGCCGTGCGCCGCAAGCCCTACTCCGTGGTGCTTTTCGATGAAATCGAGAAGGCCCACCCGGACGTCGTCCAGCTCCTCCTCCAGGCGCTGGAGGACGGGCGTCTCACGGACTCCCTCGGCCGTACGGTCGACTTCCGCAACACCATCATCATCCTCACTTCCAACGTGGGAGCCGACGTGCTCCAGCGCAACGGTTCGCTCGGATTCGGCAATCCCGACGCCACCCGCGACTACGAGAAGCTCAAGGAGAGGATCATGGACGAGACCAAACGCGCCTTCAAACCGGAGTTCCTCAACCGTCTCACCGACATCGTCATCTTCCAGCAGCTCGGCAAGGAGCACATGTCCAAGATTGTCGACATCGAGGTGGCCAAGGTGGCCAAGCGCCTGTTGGACCTTGGCGTCAAGCTTGTCGTGACCGAGCCCGCCCGCGGCTATCTGGTGGAGAACGGATGGGACGAGAAGTACGGCGCGCGGCCTCTCCGGCGCGCGGTCGAGCGTCATCTCGAGGACCCTCTGGCCGAGGCGATGCTTCGCGGCGACTTCCACAAGGAGGACCCGGTCGTCGTCGCGGTGGGCGAGAAGGGCCTGACTTTCACGCAGAAGAAGCCGGCCGCCGACGCCTGACATGGCGCCCCGCGCCCCGCTCGCCGCCGTCATGGGCGCGACAGCCGTGGGGCTGGGCGCGTTCGGGGCGCACGGCCTGAAGGAGCGATTCGCCGCCGACCCGTCCGCCGCGGGCTGGTGGGAGACGGCCACGTTCTACCTGCTGGTGCACGCGGTCGCGGTCGTCGCGGTTGGACCTGCGTCTCTCTGGCCGTCCAGGCTCTGGGCCGCGGGCGCCGCGATCTTCGCCGGCACGCTGTACGCGATGGCCCTCGGCGGGCCCCGCTGGCTGGGCGCGGTCACGCCCGTGGGCGGCACGCTGCTTCTCGCCGGCTGGATCGCGGTCGCCTTCTCCGGGCGCCGATCCTCGCCGGGCTCTTGATTCAGGCCCCTTCGTCCTTATCTGTCGCTCATGCGTCTTCTCGCCCTGCTTCTCGCCATGTCCCCGCTCGCCGCCGCCCCCGACTTGCTTCGCATCCCCGTAAAGGACATCGAGGGCAAGGAGACCACGCTGGGTGCGGGCAAGCCCAAGGCCGTGCTGGTCGTGAATGTCGCCAGCGAATGCGGCTACACGCGGCAGTATGCGGGCCTGCAGGCGCTGCACGAGGCCATGAAGGGCAGGGGTCTGGTGGTGGCGGGCTTCCCCTGCAACGACTTCGGCGGCCAAGAGCCCGGCGACGAGAAGGAGATCCGCCGTTTCTGCTCGGCCAACTTCAAGGTCACCTTCCCGCTGTTCAGCAAGGTCCGCATCAAGGGGGATGCCCATCCGCTCTTCGCTGCGCTCACTTCCAAGGAGGGCGGTCATCCCGGCCCCGTCGGCTGGAATTTCAGCAAGTTCCTCATCGGGGCCGACGGCCGTTTGATCGCCCGTTACGACGCGGGCGTGGAGCCCGACGACGCCGGGTTGCTAGCCGACATCGAAAAAGCCCTCAAGTGAGGGTCCGGAAGTCCCGTCAAGACGGGGCCTCATTCCGGGGGCGGGCAGGCGGGTGGCGTTGACAATCCTCGTCCGTGTTCATCTTGGCTGTTGCATGAACCTTCGTAAAGACCTCCCGGCCTCGATCGTGGTGTTCCTCGTCGCGGTGCCCCTCTCGCTGGGCATCGCCCTGGCTTCCGGCGCCCCCATCATCGCCGGCCTCATCGGCGCCGCCGTTGGCGGCATCGTCACCGGCCTGCTCGCCGGGTCGCCCCTCCAGGTTTCGGGCCCTGCGGCCGGCCTCACCGTCGTCGTCTTCGGCATGGTGCAGCAGCTCGGCTGGGAAGTGATGTGCCTGGCGACCGCCTGCGCCGGCGCCGTCCAGCTGCTGATGGGGTGGTTCAAGGTGGCCCGCGGAGCGCTACTGATCGCGCCCTCGGTCGTGCACGGCATGCTGGCGGGAATCGGTATCTCCATCGCGCTCGCCCAACTCCACGTCATGTTGGGTGGTTCGCCGGACAGCTCCCCCGTCCGCAACCTCGTCGCGTTGCCCGCCAAGCTCGGCGTGATGAACTTGCAGGCCGCCCTCCTCGGCGCCCTGACCATCGCCATCCTCGTGCTCTGGAAGCGCCTCCCCTGGGCATCCGTCCGCGCCGTGCCCGGCGCGCTCGTCGCCGTGCTGTCGGGCACGCTGGTCTCGCTCGTCGCCCGGATGGACGTGAAGCGCGTTGACTTGCCGGAGGTGCTGGAGTTCGTGCAGCTGAGGCTCCCCTTGGACTGGGGCGTCTTCCTCATGGCCGTGCTCACCCTGGCCGTCGTCGCCAGTGTCGAGTCGCTCTTGTGCGCCGTGGCGACCGACAAGCTGCATTCGGGGCCCCGCAGTGACCTCGACAAGGAGCTTACCGCGCAGGGCGCAGGCAACTTGGCCTCCGGCCTGCTGGGCGGGCTTCCCGTCACCGGCGTAATCGTGCGCTCCTCCGCCAACATCGCCGCCGCCGCCGCGTCGCGCTGGTCCGCGGTGTTCCACGGAGTCTGGGTGCTCCTAAGCGTGCTCTTCCTCTCTGCGTACATCGAGACCATCCCCTTGGCCGTGCTGGCGGGGCTCCTCGTGCACGTTGGCGTGAACCTGGTCAACCTCCGCCACGTCCGGGACCTCGCCGTCCACAACGAGGCGCGCGCCTACTGGGTCACCGTGGCCGGCGTGACCTGTATCAACCTCCTCGCCGGCGTCGGCCTCGGCGTCGCGGTCTCCGTCCTCTCCTCCATCCGCAGGCTGTCGCAGTGCCGGATCACGGTGACCGACCGCGGCGACGTCAAGGACGTGAAGATCCGCGGCACGCTCACCTTCGCGGCCGTGCCCACGCTGAGCGCCGAGCTCTCCCGGCTGCCCGCCGGCTCCGTCGTGGAGGTCGACCTCGATGTCGACTACCTCGACCATGCCGCCTTCGATGCCCTCCGGAGCTGGTCGCAGAATCACGGCCTCACCGGCGGCCGGGCCGCCATCAGGGAATCCGACGCGGGGTGGTACGCCTGCGCCGCCGAAGGGCGTCCCAGGTCCCGCTAGTCCGGGTCCGTGCCGGAGGGCGTGCCCGCGTCGCGCCCGCTCAGCCGAAACGCGGGATCAGGCCGTCTTTCTCCAGCTTGAGGAAGAGCTCGCGGCTGAACCATGCGTCGTTGGCGGCGTAGTGGATCTGCCGTTCGTCGAGCGGCCGGGCCCAGTTGGAAGTCTGCACCTTCTTGGACTTCTTCATCTGCAGCCCGAGGTAATGGGCCGCGAGCGCGCGTAGGCCCGTGTTCTCGACCCCGGCCCGCTTGGTGTGGTCGGAGATGTCGATGAAGGCCCGATCGTCGAAGGGCGCGCGGGCGCGAAGGTTGCGCACGTCGTCGCGGACCGCCACGCCGACCTTCGCCTGCCGCTCGTTGCAGAGCAGGGGGAAGGCGAGCGGGATGCCGCCGCAGTGGTCTAGGCGGAAGATGAAGATCCGTTTCTCGCCGGCCAGCTGCAGGATCGAGGGCAGGTTGTACTCTCCGCGGGTGTGCGAGGGCTTCGTCTCGGTGTCGAACCCCAGGACCCTCTCTCCGCGCAGCGCAGCGACCGCCTTCTCGGCGTCATTCTCGTTCTCGACAAGGTCGATCGGGCCGTCCCAAGCCCCGACGGGAAGGGTCTCGATGAACTCCTTCTCGATCCGCAGACCTCCCTTCCTTTCGGGGGGCCGGACCTCTTCCTGCTCCTGGTTATCTTCCACGCCCGAAGGGCAATGCCGCCGGCCCGGGTTGGCAACGCGAGACTTGGAAAACAGGGAAAAAAGCGTTGACCGTGCCCTGCGCCGCACCTTTGTTCCATGTCCCCTTTGAGGGGCCATAGCTCAGTTGGTAGAGCGCTTGCATGGCATGCAAGAGGTCGTCGGTTCAAGCCCGATTGGCTCCACCATTAAAGAACCGGCCGCACGTCTCACTGATGTGCGGCCGGCCCGTTTCTGGAGGTCTTCAGCGGGGGAGGCGTGCGACGACGGCCTGCGCCTCGTTGATTAGGCCGGACTCCATGGTCGTGGCCTCGCGTGTCACTTTCTCCAGGCTGTCGGCGAGGGTGGCCACGGATTTTCGGAAGACGGAGATCTCGCTCTTGGCGGCCTTGTCGGCGGTCCGTTCAGAGAGTTCTGCCGCCGCGGCGTCCTGGCGCCGAAGCGCCGCCACGATCTGCCGGCGGTCTTCGGAGGCGCGACGCAGCACCGTCCAGGCGAACCGGGCCTTGTTCGTGTCCGCGAGCATCTTCACGTAGCCGGCCCCGCTGAAGGGCCTGACGTCGTTCTCGAAGTCGGCGCGCGCTTTCGCCGTGTGGGCCGCGATCTCCGCCTGCTGCGCCGGCGACCGCGGGGCCGTCTTGGTCTTGGCGGCCTTGGAAGCCTTGCCGGCCTGGGGGTTCCCCGGAGTGGATTTCGCGTTGGCGGGGTCGGGGTCGTCGTCGGACGGTTTTGTCGCCTCCATGTCGGGGCCGGCCGGCCGGCCGCTGAGCTTGCGCAGCTCGTCGTAGGTCCGCCAGAAGACGAGGGTGTCGATGTTGGCCTCCTGGCAGAGGAAGGCCGCGGAGTTGACGGAAATTCCCTTGAGCCCTTCGGCCAGCTCGCCGGCCAGATTACGCGAAAGGTCCTGGGGGGAGTTGGGGCGGGCGGCGACGGCGAAAGGATCGTCGTTCGCCGCGGCGTCCTTCTTCTTCATGGAGGCCTCCTCGGTGGACTGGAGCAGGAGCTTCCTCTCCTCCCAGACGCGCGGATTGCTGGCTTGGGCGTGCTCTTGGTCGAGCTCCTCCCAGCGGTAGACCAGGACGGTGTCCCGGCCGGGCAGTCGCACCGTGATGGATTCCTCGTCCTGGGTGATGTACTCGAAAGTGACCACGGCGGGGTTGCCGGTCTTCCGAAGGACGACCGGTTCGGCCCCGAGGGGGCAGGCCGCAAGAAGGGCGGTCAGGCAGAGCAACCGTCTCATGCCGGACAGGATGGGGGTGCAGGCGGCGGCAGTAAAGCCCCCGATGCCCTTGAATCTCACTTCCCGGCCTTGGCCTGGAACTTCGGCAGGAGGTACTCGGCGCAGGAATCAAGGGAGGAGAGCCGCACGTAGTCGGCCTCGGGCACCTCGATGCCGTGCTTTTTGCGCAGTTCCATCACGATGTCCAAGAAGTCCATCGAATCGAGGGAGAGCTGGTCGCGCAGCCTTACCTCTGGCTTGACGGCGGTCAGGTCCTCGTCCGGGGCGATGTCCGCGATGATGTCTAGCACCACCTTCTTGATGTCCTCGTTGGTCATGGGCTGCGGACCCTCTTTGAAGCCCACCCGACCCCCTCAGGCAACCCCATATTTCTTGATGATAAGGGCGGAATTGATGCCTAGCATCCCAAAGGAGTTGTTCAGGATGGCCTCGATCCTTGGGGGCCTGGCGGGCCGGTTGAGGACTAGGCCGGGGAGCTCGCATTCGGGGTCGAGGTCGTCGACATTGATGGTCGGGTGGACCCAGCCGTCCTCGAAGGAGGGGAGGTTGCCGGCCAGTTCCAGGGCGCCCGCGGCCCCCATGCAGTGGCCGATGTAGCTCTTCGTGTTGTTGATGAAGGTGCCCGGGCAGCCCGTGAAGACTTCGCGCAGGGCCTTGCATTCCTGGATATCCCCCAGCGCCGTGGCGGTGGCGTGAGTCGAAACCACATGGACGTCCGAAGGCGCCATGCGGGCCCGGCCGAGGGCCAGCCGCACGCATTCGGCCTGACGGTCTGGATTGGGCAGGACGGCGTCGGTCGCGTCGGAGTTGATGCACCATCCGGCGATCTCGCCCAGGATCCGGGCGCCGCGGGCAAGCGCGTCCTCCAGCCGTTCCAGCACGTAGATGGCGCCCCCTTCCGAGATCACGATGCCGTTACGGCCACGGTCGAAGGGGCGCGAGGCCTTGGCGGGGTCGGCGTGGGCGGCGAGGGCCCCCTGGTTCTTGAACCCCGCGAAGATCCCGAAGGTGTGGATGGACTCCGAGACGCCGCCGGCGAACGCCACGTCGACTTCCCGCAGCTGGAGCATCTGCGCGGCCTGGATCAGCCCCGCGTTGCCGGCGGCGCAGGCGGCGCCGATGGTGTAGTGCGGGCCGGTGATGCCCATGTTCATCGTCACCTCGCCCGCGGGATTGTTGGCGACCGTCCGGGGGTTGTGGTGATGGGTCCAGTACTTGGTGTCGTTCCCGAACTGGGATATGTTGTGGATCTCGTTCTCGGTCTCGACGTTGCCGTGCTCGGTGATGCCGAGGTAGACGCCCACGCGGGAACGGTCCAGCGTGTCCCACGCCAGGCCCGCGTCGGCCAGCGCCTCGCGGGCGCACCAGATCGAGATGGAACCGGCGCGGGTCCCGTTGCGCACCTCTTTGCGTTTCTGCCAGCGCGTGGCGTCGAAGTCGCACACGCCCGCGGGCTGGCGACCCATGTGACGCACCTCGATCTCGGCGATCCGGGCGCGCCCTTCCAGCAGGTTGGCGCGGAACTCCTGTATGCTGTTCCCGTTCGGGGCGGTGAGGCCGACGCCGGTGATGACGATGCGCGGTAGGGGGGACATCGGACGGTCAGCCATCAAGCCGTCGGCGGCCGCGGAAGTCAAACCCCGCCCCCGCTTGCCCTTGCCATCGGACGCCCCCGTCGTTTGCTCGTCTGGCGATGGGCGACTCCTCTCGATGCTCCATTTGCGGCCAGCCCGCCACCGTCGACCTCACCCAGATCGACGCCGGTAAGTTCACCAAGGTGCATCTCTGCGACGCCTGCGCCCAGAAGGGCGGCGCGACCGACCCCTCCGTGTTCAAGCTCGCGGACGCGCTCGCCGCCCCTTCGGCGCCCGCCGCCATCGTCTGCCCCGCCTGCGGCTTCACCGACGTCGACTTCCGCAAGCGCGGACGGCTCGGCTGCCCCGCCTGCTGGACCGTCTTCGCCGATGCCCTCGGCGGGCTGCTCTCCAAGGTCCAGCACGACGCCGCGCATCAGGGCCGTGCGCCCGCCGGCTCGTCCGGGGCCGCCGGCCCGGCACGCGTCCGTCTCGAGTCGGCCCGGCGCGAGCTCGAGGCCGCCGTCAAGGCCGAGGCGTTCGAGACGGCCGCCCGGCTGCGGGACGAGATCCTGCGCCTCGAGGCCGTCGTCAAGAGCTCCTGACCATGTCCGTCCGCGACATCCTCCAGGCCGAGAACGAGCTCACCCACATGCTCGGCGCCCAGCAGCCCGTGGTGCTGAGCACGCGCATCCGGCTCGCCCGCAATCTGTCCGGGCTCCCCTTCCCAGGTTGGTCCAAGCCAGCCCAGCGTGAAGAAGTCGCGGAGCGTTGCCTGCGTTCGCTCGTCGCGCTCCCCCGGTTCCGCCGCGGCCATGTCCTGCGCATGGCGGAGCTGGCCGACCTCGACCGTACCGTGCTGGTGGAGCGTCACCTCGTCTCGAAGGAGCTCGCCGCCGGCAAGGCCGGGGCGGCGGTCATCAGCCGCGACCAGACCTGCTCCGTGATGGTCAACGAGGAGGACCATCTGCGCATCCAGGTCGTGAAGGCAGGCTGGCATCTCGCCAGCGCCTGGCAGATCGCGGAGCAGCTGGACGACGCGCTCGCCCCGCGGCTCGGGTTCGCCTTCTCCGAGCGCCTCGGGTACCTGACCGCCTGCCCGACCAACGTCGGCACCGGCCTGCGCGCCTCCGCCATGCTCCATCTGCCGGGGCTCTGTCTGTCCGGCCACATGGACAAGGTCGCGCGCGGTCTCGGCCAGGACGGCCTCGCCGTGCGGGGCTGGCTGGGGGAGGGTACCGAGGCCGTCGGCAACGTGTTCCAGATCTCCAACCAGCAGACGCTCGGTCGTTCGGAGGAGGAGATCCGCAGGCATCTTGCGGGCTGGATCAAGCATGTCGTGGAGCAGGAGTGGAACGCCCGTCGCCGGCTTGCCGCGGACGAGGGCGAGAAGTTCGTCGACCGCGCCGCGCGCGCCCTCGGACTGCTGCGCCATGCCCGTCTGCTCACCAGCGCGGAGTCGATGAACATGCTCTCGCTCCTCCGGCTCGCCTGCGACATGGGATGCCTCCCCGAGGAGCGACGCTCCACGGTCGATCGCCTGATGATCGAGGGCCAGCCCGCCCATGTGCAGGCGCTCGTCGGAGCCGAACTTGACAGCGACGCCCGCGACGTGCGCCGGGCCGCCGCGGTGCGCGAGGCCCTGCGGGACTTCCCCGAGGCCGGGCCGCCGACGGCGTGAGGGCGCGTCCCCTCAGGGGCCTTCGCCCTTGAGGTCGTCCGGCCGCCGGGGCTTCCTGGGATGCGAGCCCGCGGGCGGGCCCTTCTTCTGGAAAGTGATGTCCGCGGTCCCCTTCCAGAATCTCGACACGTAGGGGAAGGACGCGGTCGCGTAGTAGTGGTAGGTTCCGCGCGGGAACTCCGGGGTGAGGCCGAAGCGCCCGTTGCACTCATCGAGGTCTCCCAGACCGGGCACGTACTCGTAGTCCTCCGTGAAGTTCCCGTCATGCCTGCCGCCCGGCCCCTTCGGCTCCCCAGGCCTGAGCCCGGCCCTGAGCCTGTAACTTGGGCGCATCTCCTTGAGTCCGCTCTTCGGGTCCATGGGGTCGCGGTAGCCGCGGCCGGCGTAAAGCGGGAAGCCGTCGGCGGCCCAGCCGACGAGGACCATGTCCTTGCCCGCGTCGCCGAGGAGGGGGAGCAGGGCTTTCGGCGAGCCGTGGTAGTGGTAGGCGCCGTTGGGCTGCACATGGGCCAGGCTCAGGTCGATGCCGAGGTCGGAGGCCCCGCCCATCGCCTCATAGTTCCAGCCGGACTCCCGGTCCTCCTTCCAGAACTCCTGGGTGCCGGGTTCGAAAGGGACGCCGTTTAGGGCCACGCCGAACCATGCGAAGCCGGTCGGAGTCGGCCGCGGTGCCACCTGGGGTCGTAGCGGCATCCGGAAGATGTAGTTCATCTCCGCGATCGGATTGGGGTTGTTGCGGTTGGGGAACCGACCGGTCTCGTGGTTGGGCAGTCCGTTGGAAAGCAGCAGGCGGTATTCAGCCTGCGTCCTGATCTCCACACGGGGAGGCGACGCGCCCAGCAGCGCCGACAGGCTGAAGGCCGAGGCCAGCAGGGCGGTCAGGGGATGGGCCGGCATGCCTTTGGAACCCCCTCTTGTCGTTCGGGTTTCACCCGGCCGGTCAGGCTCCATCCCCGTCGCGGTCGGTCGGCTTCTTGCGGGACATCTCGTCCAGCAGCGCCTGCACGCGCGCCACGCCGCCCGTGACGTCGTCTTCGGCGAAGGTCAGTTCGGGCGTGCTCTTCAGGCCCAGCGTCCGGCCCACGGTCGAGCGGATCTCCCCGCGGATGCGGCGGAGGAGGGCGCGCGCCGCCTTGCCCGCGGCGGCATCGCCTGAGACCGCGTAGCCTACGCGCACCTGCCGCAGGTCCGGGGAGACCGAGGCGCGGGTCACGGTGATGAGCGCCGCCTCGGCCGTCCATCCCCGCCGCAGCGCGAGGGATACCTCGCGCTGGACGAGCTCGGCGACGCGCAGCTGCCGCTGGGACATGGGTCAGAGCGTGGGGCGGATCTGCAGCATCTCGACGGCCTCGATGACGTCGCCCGCGGCGTAGTCGTCGTATCCGCCCAGCTTGATGCCGCACTCGAAGCCCGCCTTGACCTCGGACGCGTCGTCCTTGAAACGGCGGAGCGTCTCGACCGGACCCTGGTGCACGACCTGGCCCTTGCGGACGAGGCGCGCCCTCGCGCCGCGCCGGATGAGCCCCTCGGTGACCATGCAGCCTGCGACCTGGTGGTCCTTGCCGAGCGGGAACACCGCCCTCACTTCGGCCGCGCCGAGACGGTTCTCCCGCACCTCGGGGTCGAGAAGCTCCGCCATGGCCTCCTTCACGAGCGTGATGAGCTCGTAGATGATGTCGTGGGAGACGACCCGCACGCCGCCGCGCTTCAACTGCGCCTGCACGCCGTTCTCCAGCTTCGTATCAAAGGCCACGATGGAGGCCCTGGCGGCCTCCGCGAGGGCGACGTCGCCCTGGGTGACCGGCCCGACCGAGCCGCCGACGATCTCGAGGCGGACCTTGTCCGACTTGATCTCGCGGAGACACCCGTCGAGCGCCTCGAGCGTGCCGTTCACGTCGGCCTTGAGCAGCACCCGGAGGATCTTCTCCTTGTCCTTCTCCAGCGCGGCCATGAGGCGGTCGAGGTCCGACATGCCCGCCGGCCCGGAGGGCGCGGGGGCGGAGCCGCGTGCCTCGGCGGCCTTGCGGGCCTCCTGCACGGCTTCCTCCGCGAGCTCGCGGGCCGCGCGGTCGTTCTTGACGCATTGGAAGCGGCTGCCCGGGGCCGGCACGGCGTCCCAGCCGAGCACGAGCGCCGGCGCGCCCGGGGCGGCCGCGTTCAGGCGGCCTCCGCGGTCGTCCATGAGCGCGCGCACCTTGCACCAGGTCTCGCCGCACACGAAGGCATCCCCGGGCTTGAGTGTGCCCTTCTGGACGATGACCGTCGCGGTCGGGCCGCGGCCGGTCTCCATCTGGGATTCGATGACCACGCCCTGGGCGGGGCACTTGGGGTTGGCCTTGAGGTCCAGGACTTCGGCCTGAAGGAGGATGGACTCGATCAGCTCGTTCATCCCGCTGCCCTTCAGCGCCGAGACGGCGTTCGTGATCGTCTCGCCGCCCCAGTCCTCGGGGGTGATGCCGCGCTGCTGCATCTGCTGCTTCACGCGGTCCAAGTTGGCCCCCTTGGCGTCGACCTTGTTGATGGCGCAGACGATGGCCCCCGCGTGCTTCTGGGCGAACTTGAGGGCCTCCTCCGTCTGCGGCATGAAGCCGTCGTCGGCCGCCACGACAAGGACCGCGACGTCGGTGACGCTGGCGCCTCGTTCGCGCATCTTGGCGAAGGCGGCGTGGCCGGGCGTGTCGAGGAAGGTCACGGTGCGCCCCTTGTACTCGGGCTTCTCGCCCTGGTAGCCCACGGCGTAGGCGCCGATGTGCTGCGTGATGCCGCCCGCCTCGCCGGCGACGACGTTGGACTTGCGGAAGAAGTCGAGCAGGGTGGTCTTGCCGTGGTCCACATGGCCGAGGACGCAGACGACCGGCGGGCGGGGCGTCATCAGCGCCGGGTCGTCCTCGTTGGGCTTCTCCTCCTTCTTGACCGGCTGCACGCCCTCGCCGCGGTGACGGATCTCGAGGATGTAGCCGTGGCGCTCGGCGACTTTCCGCGCGTCGGCCTCTTCGATGACCGAGGTCGTGCTCACGACCTTGCCGAACTCCATCAGGGATCCGATGACCTGGAAGGGCTTCAGGTTGAGGGCGATGGCGAAGTCGCGGACGACGATCGGCGGGCGTACCGTGAGGCTGCCCTTGCTGCCAGGCGCCACGGCTCCCGTGGCGGCGGGCCGGCCGATGACCGGGGTCACGGGCGCCCGCACCACCGGAGGCGGCGAGGCGGGCCGTGAGGCCGGCGTGCTGGGAGTGACCAGCACCGGGGGTAGGTCGGCGCGCGGCGTCGCCGGACGGGGCGGCATCGGAGGGGGCGAGGGCGGCCGGGAGGGCTGGGCAGTCGTCGTCGGGCGCAGGGTCGGGGAAGGGGCGGGCGCGGGCTTCGCGGGCACGGGGGCCGTGGCGGCCGGCTCAGGCTTGGCCGGCTCAGGCTTGACCGGCTCGGGCTTGACCGGCTCGGGCTCCGGCTCGGAGGCCTTCTGCGGCAGCTTGTCTCCGGCGAACTTCATGAAGTCGTCACGGATGAACTTCGGGAAGTTGTTGGACGCTGCCGGCTTCTTGCCGTCGTTGTAGACGTAGTCCTTGAAGTCCGGATGCGCGTCAACGAACTGCTCGACAAGTGCGAGCAGCGCCTTGACCTCGACGCCGAGCTCCTTGGCCACGTCGTTGTAACGGGCCGTCGTCGCCTTCTTGGCGCCGCCTTCGGGCTTCTTCTTCTTTTCGGTCATGCGTCGTCTGTTCGGAGGATGGGAGGGTCCGGGCTCAGGCCTGGGTCGCCTTGGCCACGGCGGCCAGGAAGGATTCGGCCTCCTCCGGCGTGATGTCCGTTCCCTCGAAGTCGGCGAGGCTGGCGCCGGCGACGGCGCCGAGGTCGGAGATCCCCAGGGCGACGAACTTGGCCACCAGCTCGAAGGGCAGGCCGAGCTGCTCGCTCATGCGGGTCGCGCGTTCGCCGAGCTGCTGCTCCTGGGACTCGGGCGCGTTGCTGGCCTTGGAGATGTCCAGGCCCCAGCCCATGAGCTTGCTCGTCAGGCGGGCGTTGCGCCCCTTGCTGCCGATGGCGATGCGCATGTCCTCGTCCTCGACCTCGAAATGGATGATGTGCCTGGATTCGTCTACGCGCACGTTGCGCGGACGGGCGGGCCGGATGGCCTCCTCGAGCAGCTTGAGGGGCTCGTCGTGCCAGCGGATGATGTCGATCTTCTCGCCGCCGAGCTCCTTGACGATGTTGCGGACGCGGGCGCCACGGGCGCCGACGCAGGCGCCTACAGGGTCGACCTTGGGGTCCTTGGAATGGACGGCCACCTTGGTGCGGTAGCCGGCGTCCCGCGCGAGCTTGCGCACCTCGACGGTCCCGTCGGCGATCTCGGCCACCTCGAGCTGGAGCAGGCGGCGGACGAAATCGTCGGCGGAGCGTGAGAGCACGAACTCACGGCCGCGCTGCGGGTCGTCCTTGATCTCCTTGAGCAGGCAGCGGATGCGGTCTCCGGTGCGGAACTCGTCGCCGTAGCAGCGCTCGCGTTGGGTGAGCACGGCCTCGGCGGAGCCGAGTTCGATCACCACGTTGCCGCGCTCGGTGCGGCGCACGGTGCCGGTGACGATGTCGCCGACCTTGTCCTTGTACTCGGCGAAGACCTGGTCCTTCTCGATCTTGCGGAGCTTCTGGTTGATGAGCTGCTGGGTGGTCTTGGCGGCGATGCGGCCGAGGTCGGAGACCGGGATGGGCTTGCGGATGAACTCGCCGACCGCGGCGTCCTCCTTGATTTCGCGCGCCAGGACGGTGTTGATCTCGGTCTTCTCGTTGGAGACGGAGTCGGTCACGCGGAGCTGGATGAAGGCCTCGAGCTTGCCGGAGGCGGGGTCGGCCTCGACCTCCACGTTGTGGCCGGCCATGATGGACTTCTCGACGGAGCTGCGGATGGCCTCTTTGATCATTTCGCAGGCCTCCTCGCGGGAGATGCGCTTCTCCTTCTCGAGGTACTGTAGGAAGGGCTTGATGTCTACGCTGCTGCTCATGGTGGGTGCGGTGGGATGGAAGTGGGGACAAAAAAGGCGGGTCCTGGCAGGACCCACCTCTGTGAAAAGGTGACTGTTTCCGAATCTGGCGGCGACGGGGGCGATGTCAAGGCCGCACCTAGGTCGACCCCGGGTTCCGCTTGCCCCCGGGCGCCGGCTCGGGACGCTGTGCGCATGGCCGACGAAAAGGTGATCTTCACGATGACCGGGGTGACGAAGCACTTCGAGCGCAAGCCGGTCTTCCGCGACATCTCCCTCTCCTACTACTACGGCGCCAAGATCGGGGTGCTCGGGCTCAACGGCTCGGGCAAGTCGACCCTGCTGCGCATCATGGCCGGCGAAGACAAGGAGTTCGACGGCGAGATCAGCCAGGTGCCCGGCTACGCGCTCGGTTACCTCGCCCAGGAGCCGCGTCTCGACGAGCGGCTCACGGTGCAGGCGTGCGTGATGCAGGCCGCGGGCCCGATGAAGGCGCTGCTGGACGAGTATGATGACACGTTCGTGAAGGTCTCGGAGACGGACGACGCAAAGGAGCAGGAGCGCATCCTGGCCCGCCAGGCCGAGATCCAGGCGATCCTGGACACGAAGGGCGGCTGGGACCTCGACTCACGCATCGAGATGGCGATGGACGCCCTGCGCTGCCCTCCGGGCGACGCCTTGGTGTCCTCGCTCTCCGGCGGCGAGAAGCGTCGCGTGGCGCTCTGCCGCCTCCTGCTGATGGAGCCGGACATCCTTCTGCTCGATGAGCCCACCAACCACCTCGACGCCGACACGGTCGCCTGGCTGGAACGCCATCTCCAGGGCTACAAGGGGACGGTCATCGCCATCACGCACGACCGTTACTTCCTCGACAACGTCGCCGGCTGGATCCTGGAGCTGGACCGCGGACGCGGCATCCCCTGGAAGGGCAACTACTCCTCCTGGCTCGAGCAGAAGCGCAAGCGGCTCGAGGCCGAGGAGAAGCAGTCCGCCGCGCGCTCCCGCTCGATGGAGCGTGAGCGGGAATGGGCCGCCTCGTCGCCCAAGGCGCGCGTGGCCAAGAACAAGGCCCGCCTTCGCGCGTATGAGCAGATGCTCGCGCAGGACCAGGGCCAGCTTGAAAAGGCCGCCGAGATCTGGATCCCGCCCGGCCCCCGGCTCGGCGGCGCGGTCATCGAGGCCCGCGGGCTGGCGAAGGGCTACGGCGAACGGCTCCTCATGGAGGATGTGAACTTCTCGCTGCCCGCCGGCGGCATCGTCGGCGTCATCGGGCCTAACGGCGTGGGCAAGACGACGCTCTTCCGCATGATCACCGGGCAGGAGCGGCCCGACGCCGGCACGCTCACGCTCGGCGACACGGTGAAGATCGCCTACGTGGACCAGACCCGTGATGCGCTGCCCGCGGAGGCTCCGCTCTGGTCGGCCATTTCCGACGGCCAGGAGATGGTGCACCTCGGCAAGGTGACGGTGCCGGCCCGCGCCTACGCGGCGCGTTTCGGTTTCACGGGCGACGTCCAGCAGCGCAAGGTCGGGGTGATGTCGGGCGGCGAGCGCAACCGCATCCATCTGGCCCGCCTCATCAAGTCCGGCGCCAACGTGCTGCTGCTCGACGAACCGACCAACGACCTCGACGTGAACACGATCCGCGCCCTGGAGGATGCGCTCGAAGGGTTCGCGGGCTGCGCGGTCATCGTGACGCACGACCGCTGGTTCCTGGACCGCGTCGCCACCCATATCATGGCCTTCGAGGGCGACAGTCGCGTGGTCTGGCACGAGGGGAATTACGCCGACTACCTGGAGGACCGGCGACGGCGGCTCGGGCTCGAGTCCGACACGCCGCGCCGCCCGAAGTACCGCCGCTTCACGCGCTGAGCCGGCGCGCCTCCCGCAGGCGCGCACGCAGCGCCGGCGCGGCGGACTCGAGGCGTCCGCGGTCGGCGGCGGTCATGCGCCAGCGCCAGTTGCCGTCCGGCCGGCCGGGCGCGTTGAAGCGCGCCGCCCCGTCCAGGCCGAGCAGGTCCTGTGCAGGGAGGAAGGCCGCCACGGCCGGCGAGCTCAGCACGGAGCCGGTCAGGTCCGCCGCCCCTGGGTCTTCGCCGCCGAAGGCCTCACGGAGGGCCTCTCGTTCGCCCTCCGTTAGCGTCGCGAGCCATCCGACGAGGGTGTCATTGTCGTGCGTGCCCGTGTAGGCGACGCGATCCTCGGCGACGTTCTCCGGATGATGCGGGTTGCCCGCCTTGGGGCCGCCGAACCCGAACTGTAGCACGGACATTCCCGGCAGCCCCGCCTCCTTCCGTAGCGCCTCGACGCCTGGTGAGAGCATGCCCAGGTCTTCGGCGACCAGGGGCGCGTCGCCCAGCGCGCGGAGGAAGGCCATGCCCGGGCCGTCCAGCCACTCGCCTCCGCGGGCGTCCTGCGCGCCCGCGGGCACGCTCCAGTAGTCGTGCAACCCGCGGAAATGGTCGATGCGCACGGCGTCGAAGCGTCCGAGGTCGTGCCGCACGCGCGAGCCCCACCAGGCGAAGCCGTCCGCCGCATGCCGCTCCCACCGGTAGAGCGGGTTGCCCCAGAGCTGGCCGTCGGCGCAGAAGTAGTCCGGCGGGACCCCCGCCACGGCCCGCGGCCGTCCGTCCGCGTCGAGGTCGAAGAGTTCGGGCCGCGACCATGCGTCGCAGCCGTCGGCCGAGACGTAGATCGGCTGGTCGCCGAAGATGCGCACGCCCTTGGCTGCGGCGTGCGCGCGCAACCGGTCGAGCTGGCGGGCGAAGAGGAACTGGAGGACCGAGGCGCGCTCGGCCGCGGCCGGGTCGGGCCGCGCGGCGCGGTCCCATTCTGCGGGAGGGCGGAAGCCGTGCGTCTCGCGCAGCGCCATGAAGCGGCACCACGCCCCGAGCCACGGCTCGGCGCGTTCGCGGAAGGAGGCGAAGCCGCGGTCGGCGAGCAGGGCCGTGGCGGCGCGGCCGGCCGCCTTGTCGAGCGCGGGGCGCAATCGCGACCAGAGCCCGCCGTAGTCGGTGTCGCCCTCGCCGCCGCGTTTCAGATCAGCGACCTCGGTGGCGGTCAGCAGCCCGTCCGCGGCGAGCTCCTCAAGGTCGAGCAGGTAGGGGTTGCCGGCGAAGACCGAGAGCGTCTGGTAGGGCGAGTCGCCGTAGCCTGTCGGCCCGAGCGGGCATACCTGCCACCAGCCGAACCCCGCCTCGGCGAGCAGGTCCACGAACGCCCGGGCCTCGGCGCCCAGCGAGCCGACGGGGCCCGCGCCCGCCAGCGAGGTCGGGTGCAGCAGCACGCCCGCCGAACGGCTTGCGAAGGCCCTGCAGCGGTAGGGGCTCCGGCCGCCCGCCGCGCCGGAGGGCGGAGGCAGGGCGTGGCTCATCTCAGCGGAACTCGACGTGATGCCTGGCGCGGAGCTCCTCGATCCACTCCTGCACGGCCTTCTGCAGGTTGATCGCCCGCACCTTGTCCTCGATCTGCGCCAGGACCTCGGGGTCCTTCAGTGAGGCGAAGCCCTGCGGTCGGTAGCCGTCGCGACGGAGGATGAACCATACGGCACGGCCGCCGGGCAGGTCGAACTGCAGCGGCTGCGAAATCTCCCCGTCTTTCATGCCGCGCAGCGAGGCGGCCACGCGTTCATTGAGGTCGGCCAGATTGCGCCAGCCGGCGTCCCCGCCCTTGGCGGCATAGTCGTCCGTGCTGACCGCCTTGGCGACGTCCTCGAAGGAGGGTTGCGAGGCCGGCTGGCGCAGGCCGGCCTTCGCGAAGGCGTCCTTGAGCGTCGCGGGGGCGAGCAAGGCGGCGGACCAGCCGGCTGCGCGTCCTTTAGCCTCGTCCAGGCTCTCGGCCGCGCCCTGGGCGACGGTGATCTGGCTGAGCCGCACCTGCTCCTTCCGCTCGAATTCCGCTTTGTGGGCTTCGTAGTAGGCGGCGAGCTTGCCGGGCGGGACGACCGCGGCCGTGCGGCGCACCTGGCCGACCATGTAGTCGAAGATAATGCGGTCCTCGATGAACTTCCGGTAGGCGAGGGGGGTCATGCCGGCCGCGCGCAGGGAGCTGATGAAGCGGGAGCGATCCCCGGCGAAATCGCGCCGGACCGTCTCCTCGATGTCGGTGTCCACGTAGCTGGCGGGCAGCTGGCCGGTGCCGCTGCGGAACTCGGCCAGCACGATCTGGCGGTCGGCCATGTTGCGCAGGATCTCGTCCGCGGCCTTCTTCAGGGCCTCCGTGAACTCGTTCTCGCCGCGGACTGAGGCGCGGATCTGTCCGATGACCGGTTCGATCTGGCGGCGAACATCCGACATCGTGATGCCCTGGCCGTCCGCCGTGCCGGCGATGCGGTCGGTGTTGAGTTCGGTCCAGCGTCCGGCGGCCGTCTCCTCCAGGGTCGGCGGCCGGAGCTGGGCCGAGGACGTGGCGGCCAGGGCGACCAGGACCGGGAGGAGGAGTGGCTTCATCTTGCTTGGTGATCGGGCAGTCTCGAGAGGAAGCCTCTGATCTCCTTGAGTTTCCGCAGGGGCTCCCGCACGGTCAAGCGGGGAAACCGCGTCCCCAGCCGTACGGTCTCGGGCGCCGTTCCGGGCAGGGCCCGCACGCATCGGATCACCTCCTCCTCGGTGGCCAGGGCGACGACATGCTTGGTCTCGGCCAGGCAGCGCAGGGAGGCCATGCCGAGCAGGGCTTCGGCTTCCGGCGGCAGACGGCCGTAGCGGTCGCGGAGGCCGCGGCGGACCTCGTCTACCTCGGCTTCGTCCCGGGCGAGGGCGAGCTTGCGGAACGACTCGATGCGCAGGCGGGTCTCGGGGATCCAGTCGGAGGGCAGGGTGGCCGTCAGCCGCGCCCCCGCGCCGTCGCCCGAGCGCACCTCCTCCACGCCGGTGACGGCGGTGGAGTGGTCGACGAAGTCGAGCGAGAGCTCGCAGCGGTCCGGACCTCCGGCGGCCGCTCCGTTGAGCCTGGCCACGCTCCGGCGCAGCAGCTGGCAGTAGAGGTCGAAACCCACGCTGGCCACGTGCCCGCTCTGCTCGGCCCCGAGGATGTTCCCGGCGCCGCGCAGCTCGAGGTCGCGCATGGCCACGCGGAAGCCGGCCCCCAGCTGGTTGTGCTGGCGGATCGCGGTCAGGCGGCGCATCGCCGTGCCCACGAGCGCGGCGTGCCGGTGCAGGAAGAGGTAGGCGTAGGCCTGCCGGTTGAAGCGGCCGACCCGGCCGCGCAGCTGGTAGAGCTGGGCCAGCCCGAAGCGGTCGGCGCCCTCGATGATCAGCGTGTTGCAGTTGGGGATGTCGAGGCCCGTCTCGATGATGGTGGTGCAGACGAGGACGTCGTGCTCGCCCGCGACGAAGGCCGACATCACCTCCTCGAGCTCGCCCGTCGCCATCTGTCCGTGGCCCACCGCGATGCGCGCCTCCGGGAGCGCCGCACGCAGGCGGTCCGCCACGGCGCGGATGGTCTCGACGCGGTTGTGCAGGTAGAACACCTGTCCGCCGCGCGCGATCTCCGCCCGCACGGCGTCGCGCACCAGCCGCTCGTCGTAGGCCCTCACGATCGTGCGGATGGGGAGGCGTTCGCGCGGGGGGCTCTCGATCACGCTCAGGTCGCGGGCCCCGACGAGCGCCAGGTAGAGCGTGCGCGGGATCGGGGTCGCGCTCATCGCGAGGACGTCGACCTCGGCGCGCAGGCGCTTGAGGCGCTCCTTGTGCCGTACGCCGAAGCGGTGCTCCTCGTCGATCACCACCAACCCGAGTCTCGCGAAGGAGGTGCCTTCCGAGAGCAGCGCGTGCGTGCCCACGACGACGTCCACCGAGCCGGCGGCCGCCCGGGCCCGCACGGCGGCCTTCTGTGCGGGCGTGCGGTACCCGCTGAGCAGCTCGACGGAGACGGGCCAGCGCGACAGGCGCTCGCGGAAGGTCTCGAAGTGCTGCTGGGCCAGGACCGTGGTCGGCGCGAGCACCGCCACCTGGCGCCCTCCGACGACGCACTTGAAGGCGGCCCTCAGCGCGACCTCGGTCTTGCCGAAGCCGACGTCGCCGCACACCAGACGGTCCATGGGCGCGGGCCGTTCCATGTCGGCCTTCACCTCGCCGATGGCCCGGGTCTGGTCCGGGGTCTCGCGGTGCGGGAACGAGCGCTCGAACTCGCCCATCCACGGGCTCTCCTCATCCTTCGGGTGCGAGTCGCCGGGCCGAGCCGAGCGCTGCGCCTGCATGGCCAGCAGCTGCGCCGCCAGGTCGTCGGCCGACTTCTCCGCCGCCTTGCGCGAGCGCTCCCAGCCGCCCCCGCCGAGCCTGGATAGCTTCGGCTGCGCCCGCCCGACGCCCACGTAGCGGGTGAGCAGGTGGGACTCGCGGACCGGCAGGTGCAGCGTCGAGCCGCCCGCGAACTCGAGGCCGATGAAGTCCTCCGTGCGTCCGTCATGCTCATGAGGCCTGATGCCGCGGAAGAGGCAGATGCCCTGCGTCGCGTGGACCAAGGGATCGCCCTCGGCCACTTCGCCGAAGTCGAGTGCGCGGCCGATCTCCGTCCGCACGGCGGTGCGTCGCCGCGGCAGGGAGGCCAGCGGACGGCGTCGCCGGCCGAAGAGCTCACGCTCGGTCAGCAGCACGAGACCTCCCGCGAGGGGCCCGCGCAGCGCGCCCGGCGGGATGAGCACGCCCGCGCCGAAGCGCGCCTGCGCGATCGCGGGGGAGAACCCGTGCACGGCCGCCGCTTTCAGGTCCGTCTCGAGCCGCTCGACGGCGCCTTCGGTGTCGCCCGCGAGGACGCAGAGCCGTCCGTCCCGGCAGACGGAGGCCGCGGCTCTCAGCAGACCGGCGCGCGCGGCGCCCGCGTCGGCCGGCGCGCCGATGAGCAGCGACTCCGCCGGGGCGCACTCGAGCGACCGCGCGGCGAAGCCGGCGGGAGGCTCGTCGGTCTCCTCCAGGGCCAGCAGGTCGACCGACGAAGCGCCGAGCCCGGCGCAGCGGGGGTCCTCTAGGCAGCGGTCGCAGGCGACCACCAGTGCCCCCGCCGGCAGGTGCGTCCAGAAAGGGGCCGCGTCCGCGTCGTCCCCTCCGGGCGCACAGATGACGAGCCCGTCCGTCTCGCCCTCGCTGAGCTGGGTGGCGGGGTCGAACGGTCGCAGCGACTCGACGCGGTCGCCGAAGAGGTCGATGCGCACGGGTGCCTGCGCGTTGAGCGGATAGACGTCGATGACGCCGCCGCGCACGGAGAACTCGCCGGGCTGCTCGCACAGGGCCTCGTGCCCGTAGCCGAACTCCTCGGCGAGGCGTCGGACCAGTTCCCGCGGCGAGACCACCGCGCCCTTGCGTATGACGATTTCGCCCGCGCCCGCGGCGCCGGCCGTTGGCGAGCCTCGCGCGAGCGCGCCCGGCGTGCAGGCGATGAGCAGCGGCCGGCCCGGGACGTGCCGTCCGTGCCGCAGGAGGGCAAGCACGCCCAGGAGGTCGCATTCCGCCTCGAAGGCCGGCACGGCCGCGTCGGGCTCGGTCAGGGTTCGCGCGGAGGGCTGCGCGGCGGCGGCGAGCCGGAGCAGCTGGGCGGCCTCCTCCGCGAGGGATTCGGCCGAGCCCAGATTGCCAGCCAGCAGCACGATGACCGAGCGGTCCGCGCCCTCGGCGCAGGCCGCCGCCGGGCGCGCCCAGGTCGGCACGCCGGTCAGCGCCTCTCGTCTCGGCCCGGTCATGGCTCCATCGAGGGCGTAAGGGGCGGCGGGTCAAACGCTCTCGTCCCGCTTGCCGTGCGCGGGGCGCAAGCCATCCTGCCCGCATGCGTCTCGCCGTCATGCTCCTCCCGGCCCTGCTCCTTCCGGGCGCGCGGGCGGAGGATCTTCTCGGTCACGGAGCCCTGCGTTACCGTCTCGACTTCGGCTGGGCCAAGGCGGATCCGACGGTCGCGCCGATCGTCAACGCGCACGCGCTGGCGGAGGCCTCCGACGGGCGCATCTACCTCGTCACCGACCATCCGAGGAACGACTTCATCGTCTTCGAGAAGGACGGCCGTTACCTACGGTCGATCAGCGCCGGGCTCGGCGGAGGTCATGGCTTGGAAATCTTCACGAAGGACGGCGTCGAATACCTGGCGCACGTCGACTCCGGATGGCACATGGCGGCCGAAGGCTGGAATCCGACGCCGGTCGAGGGTCGGGTCACGATCCTGACCCTCGACGGCAAGGTGGTCCGCAGGCTGCCCACGCCCGCGGAGCTGGGCCAGAAGGACGGCAAGTTCATGCCCTGCGACGTGGCCTGGACGCCCTCGGGCACGCTGCTCATCGCCGACGGCTACGGCTCGAACCTCGTCTATGAACTGACCCTCGAGGGCAAGCTGGTGCGCAAGTGGGGCGGACCTACCAAGGACGCCGCCAATCTCAGCAACGCCCACGGCGTCTCCATCGACGTCACCGACCCCCGCGGTCCGCTGGTCTGGGTTCCCTCCCGCGGTCAGAACCAGATCAAGGCCTTCACCCTCGAGGGTAGGCATGTCGACACCCTCGACCTCCCCGGCGCCTTCGCCGGCCAGCTCTTCTTCCGCGGCGACAAGATCTACACGGCCGTCTGCTGGAGCAAGGATGCGCAGGGCAAGCGTCCCGCCAAATCAGGCTTCCTCCTCGTGCTCGACCGTGCGACGAAGAAGGTGCTCAGCGCGCCCGGTGGCGAGGAGCCTAGGTACGTCGCCGGCAAGTTGCAGCCGCTCAGGCAGGCGAAGCCCGTGTTCCTTCACGGGCACGACCTCTACGTGGATTCCGCCGGCGACATCTACCTCGGCGAATGGAACGCTGAACGGCGCTATCCCTCGAAGCTGACGCTGGCGAGGTGAACGCCGTTCACCGGAGGCCGAACTTGGCCGCGAACTCCTTCGCGAGGGCGGCGTAGGCCTTCGCCCCGGGCGACTGCGCGTCGTACTGGAAGATCGTCTTGCCGTGGCTCGGTGCCTCCGAGAGGCGCACTGTGCGCGGAATCACCGCATCCATGACCTTGTCGGGGAAGTGCGTGCGGACCTCCTCCACCACCTGGCGGGAGAGGTTGGTACGTCCGTCGAACATCGTCATGATGATTGCTCCGAGCGTCAGGCGGTCCCCCGCGCCGGCGGCCTTGAGCTGCTCGACCACGCCGACGATCTGGCCGAGGCCCTCCATCGCAAGGTACTCCGTCTGGAGCGCGACCACCAGGTGGTCGGACGCGGCCAGCGCGTTCATCGAGAGCATGCCGAGCGCGGGCGGGCAGTCGATGAGCACGGCCTTGTAGGTGCCTCCTTCGATGACCGGGGCCAGGGCCGCGCGCAGCCGGCCGAGGTAGTTGTCGCCCTGCGCCAGCTCGGACTCGATCGCCGCGAGGTCGACCTCGGAGGGAATCAGGAAGAGGCCCTTGGTCGAGGTCGCGACGATCATGTCGGCCGCGGCCGCCTCGCCGTGCAGCACCGGATAGAGCGAGCGGCCGGGCGTCTTCTCGACGCCGAGCGCGCTGGTCGCGTTGGCCTGCGCGTCGAGGTCGACGACGAGCGTCGGCACCCCCGCGCGGGCGAGGCCGGCGCCGAGGTTGATCGTGGTGGTCGTCTTGCCGACCCCGCCCTTTTGGTTCGCGATGGCGAAGACCTTGGTCATGTCAGGCGTCCGTGATGGGGCGTTCGACCTCCGTCGGCGCGTCGTAGTCGACGCCGGCGCAGCCGAAGCCGAAGTTGCCGAGGAAGTCCTTCTGGTAGCCGGCGAAGTCGGCCAGCGCGTCCAGCGTCTCGGTCGTGACGTCGGGCCAGACGCGGAAGACCTCGCGCTGGACGTCCTCCGCCATCTCCCAGTCGTCGATGCGGACGCGTCCCTTGTCGTCGAAGTCGAGGGCGTTGCCCCCGTACATCTGCTTTTCGAAGAGACGTTGGATCTGCTCGATGCAGCCTTCGTGCGTGCCCTTCGCCTTCATCACCTTGAACAGGAGGGAGACGTAGAGCGGCACCACGGGGATGGCGGAGCTCGCCTGGGTGACGACGGCCTTGTTGACCGACACGAACGCGCGCCCGCGGCGAAGCTTCATGAGCGCGTCGATCTTCGCCGCGGCCCGGTCGAGGTCCTCCTTGGCCTTGCCGATGGTGCCGTCGCGGTAGATCGGCCAGGTGACCTCCGGGCCGATGTAGGAATAGGCCACCGTCTGGCAGCCTTCGGCGAGCGCGCCGGCGGATTCGAGCGCCTCCATCCAGAGCTCCCAGTCCTCTCCGCCCATGACCTTCACGGTCTGCAGGACGTCGTCGCCCGCGGCGGGCTCGAGGGTGACCTCGTTCACCACCTTCCGGTCGGTGTCGAGGTTCTTGGCCTTGAAGGGTGCGCCAACGGGCTTGAGCACCGACTTGTAGACGGTCCCGTCGGGAGCGGTGCGCCGCGGCGAGGCGAGGGAATAGACGACGAGGTCGACCTTGCCGCCGGGCATCTTGGCCTTCACGGCCTCGATCGCGCGCGCCTTGATGTCCGCCGAGAAGGCATCGCCGTTGATCGAGACCGCCCCGAGTCCGGCTTTGCGGGCCTCGGCGTGGAAGGCGGCCGTGTTGTACCAGCCCGGCGAGCCGGTCTTGTCGCCTTCCCCGTCCCGTTCGAAGAGCACGCCGACGGTCGCGGCGCCCGACCCGAAGGCCGCGGCGATGCGCGAGGCGAGGCCGTAGCCAGTGGAGGCGCCGATCACCAGGACCGACTTGGGGCCGTCCTTCAGCGGCTTGCGCGAGCGCACGTGGGCGATCTGGGTCCTGACTTGGGCGGCGCAGCCTTCGGGGTGCGCGGTCAGGCAGATGAACCCGCGCACACGGGGCTTCACGAGTTGCAGCGACATGGGCCCACCTTTGTTCGGGCGTGGTTCGAGTTCAACGGCATTCGTGCCGTCACCTCCGGCAGGGGACGCAATCGCCCGTTGCGCGCAGGGCCGGGCCCGCTTTGCTTCCGGCATGTTCAGCGGCCGACTGGCTTTCACGGAGGGCGTCAACGCGCTCAGCCTCGCCCGTGACCGACGGCTGCGCGCGGGGCTCCCGTTGACGGACCTCGCCCTGTCCGACCCGGCCGCCGCCGGTTTCACGTGGCCGCCGTCCGAACTCGCCGCCGCGCTGACCAGGCCGGGGGTTGAAAGGCAGGAGCCGGATCCGCGCGGGCTCCCTTCCGCGCGCGGCGCCGTCGCAGCCTACTACGCGGCGCGCGGAGCCTCCGTGGCCGAGGACCGCATCTTCCTCACGGCCAGCACCAGCGAGGGCTACGCCTGGCTCTTCAAGCTGCTATGCGCCCCGGGCGACGAGGTCCTCGTGCCCGAGCCGTCCTATCCGCTGCTCGAGGTGCTCGCCGCGCTGGAGTGCGTGAAGCTCCGCACCTACCGGCTCGTCCCCGAAGGCGACGGCTGGCGCATCGACCGCGCGACGCTGAACGCGGGACCGCGCACGCGTGCGGTCGTCTGCGTGAATCCCTCCAACCCGCTCGGCGCCCTCGTCGGGGAGGCCGACCGCGGCGTGCTGCGCGACTTCGCCCGTCGTCACGGCCTCGCCGTGCTCTGCGACGAGGTCTTCCTGGACTACCCCTCGGCCGGACCGGCCGCCACCTGGGCGGGCGAACAGGAAGTCCCGCTCTTCGTCCTGAGCGGACTCTCCAAGGTCGCCCTCGCCCCCCAGTTGAAGGCGGGCTGGATCGTCGCGGCCGGTCCTGCCGCCTGGGCCCTCGAGGCATGCGCCCGCCTCGAGCACGTCGCCGACGCCTTTCTTTCCGTCAGCACGCCGGCGCAGCTGGCGCTGCCCTGGCTGCTCGAGGCCGCGGGGCCTTTGCGCCTCCGTGTGATCGAGCGTTGCGCCGAATCGGAGCGCGCCCTCTCGCGCTGGGCCGCCGATGGCGGATGCCGGGTGCTTCCGCGGCAGGCCGGATGGACGGCGGTGGTCGCGCTTCCTCCCGGCGTCGACGAGGAGCGGCTGCTCGCCGCGGCGATCGAGGAGGGCGTCTGGGCCCATCCGGGGTTCTTCTACGGAATGCCGGAGGGAGGAGCCCACGTCGTCATCAGTCTCCTTACCCCGCCCGACCGGCTTGAGCGGGGCCTGAAGGGCCTGGAAAAAGCCCTTCGGAGGACCTGAATCCGGCCTAATTACCGCTTGCCAAAGCCGCTTCGCCACCTTTGCTCCGACCTTCCAAAGGAGCTCGAAACACCATGTCCCGCATCTGCAGCGTCACCGGCAAGCGCCCCGTCAAGGGCCGTCGCATCATCCATCGCGGCCAGTCCAAGAAGAGCGGCGGCATCGGCTTCCAGCTCGTGAAGCAGACCAAGCGCACGTTCAAGCCGAACGTCCAGCGGATCCGCGTCCTCCAGCCCAACGGCAGCGTCAAGCGCCAGTGGGTCTCGGTCAAGGCCCTCAAGGCCGGACTCGTCACCAAGGCCTGAGCCCGGTCCCGGCTGCTCCGCAAAGGCCCGCCTCGCGCGGGCCTTTCCGTTGGCAGGGTGTTCAGGCGAGACGCGTCCAGATCACGGCCGCCCACGTGGCTGCCGCGATCAGGATGGCCAAGAAGACCGCCGCGCTGCCCATGTCCTTGGCGCGCTTGGCCAGAGGGTGGCGCTCCAGCGAGATGTGGTCGGTGTTCGCCTCGATGGCCGAGTTGAGGAGCTCCGCGATCAGGATCAGCAGCAACACTCCGAAGAGCAGGGCCCTCTCCAGGAGGGGGATTCCGGGCAGCAGCCAGGCCGAGACCGCGAGCGGCACGACGACGACGAGCTCCTGCCTGAAGGCCTCCTCGTGCCTGGCCGCAGCGAGCAGCCCCTGCCACGTGTACTTGAGCGCGTTCACGAGCCGTCCCAGTCCGCCTTTGGACTTCATCGTCTCTCCGTACCTGGGGTCGCTCATGCCTTCCTCCTTGATAGCCCCGAAAAGCGGGCAGGGAAGGCGATTTAGCGGCCCAAATACCGCTTGCCAGAGGGGGGAGGCGGCCTAGGGTCGTTGGTTCCCTTCAACGGAAAGCACCATGCGCGACGAATACCTCGAGAAAGCCCGCCGGGTCATCACCGACCCGAACATCCTGATCAACGTCGTCTCCAAGCGCGTGAAGCAGCTCCGCAGCACCGCGGACCACTCCCAGACCCCTCCTGTCTACAGCCACCTGCTCGGCGACGTCTACGAGAAGCTCTCCCCGGAGGACATCGCCCTCCGTGAGATCATCGAGGGCAGGCTCGCCTGGGAGTTCCGCCCGGACGAGAAGTCCAAGGCCTGAGGACGTGGCGCGGCACCGGCGCGCCGCGCCGACGATCGACTGATGGCCGCGCGCCGAGAACAGAAGGACACGCCCGAGGTCGGCAACCCCAAGGCCGGCCGCGACTATTTCATCGGACAGACGTTCGAGGCCGGACTCGTCCTGCTCGGCACGGAGGTCAAGGCGCTCCGCGCCGGCCGGGCCAACATCGCCGACGCCTTCGTGCGCCTTACGCCGCGCGGTCCGGTGCTCTACCACGCCCACATCGCGGAGTACGACTTCGGCAGCCATAACAACCACGCGGCCTACCGTCCGCGCCCGCTGCTGCTGCGCCGGCCGGAAATCGAACGCATCCGCGGCGAGGTGCGATCGGGCGGCAGCGCCATCGTGCCGCTCAGGCTCTACTTCACGCACGGGCTGGCCAAGTGCCTCATCGCCGTCGCCAAGGGCAAGAAGCAGCACGACCGTCGCCAGGACATCAAGGAGCGCGAGGCGAAGCGGGAGATGTCCCGGGCGATGCGTCGCCGCCGGTGAGTCCGCCGATCCATCTGGTCCTGCTCCGCCCGGAGATCGCCCCCAACACGGGCAACGTCGGCCGCATGTGCGCCGTGACGGGCTGCGTCCTGCACCTCGTCCGGCCGCTCGGGTTCAGGATCGATGACGCCAAGCTGCGCCGGGCGGGGATGGACTACTGGCGGCGGCTTGATGTGCGTGAGCACGACTCCTTCGAGGCGTTCCTCGCCGCCCCCGGGCGCCCGGAGCGCCTGTGGCTGTTCACCACCTCGGCCCCGCGCGCCCACTGGGACGTCCGCTACCTCGTGGGTGACGGGCTGGTGTTCGGCTGCGAATCGGCCGGAGCTTCGCCGGAGGAGCACGCCTGGTTCGGGCCGGACCGCAGCGTCAAGATCCCCCAGTACGACGCGCTCGCCCGGTCGTTGAATCTCTCGACCGCCTGCGGCGTCGGTGCCTACGAGGCCCTGCGTCAGATCCGCGGCCCTGCCTGATCCGTGCCGCGTCCGCGGCGGGGGAGACCCCTTCAGGGCAGAAGCCTGAGCTTCACGTCGCGGAACTCCACCTTCATGGGCGGCCCGACGTGCACCTGCACCCCGATGAGTCCTTCGGCGTGGCGGGCACCGGCGTCGTCGTCGAAGACCACGCTCATCACCCTCCCGTTGACGAGGTGGGTCTGGACGCCGCCCCGCACGATGACGTGATACTCGTTCCAGTCTCCGTCGCGCACCGTCCTGGCGAGCTCGGCCGGATCGCCCGCCGACCCGACCACCTCGGCCTTCGCGCCCGGGCGGACGCGGGTGACCTGTCCGCGCAGCGCGTTGAAGGTGCGCCCTCGCTCCTCGTAGTTCTGCCCCACGTGCCGCTTCTGTCCGTCGATGTCGCACTGCGGTCCGGTCAGGGCGAAGGGCAGCCCCTCCACGGGCGCGCTCCGGTAGTTGATCCCGCTGTTGCCCTTCTCCGAGATGCGGCAGGAGGCCTTGAACTCGAAGTCGCCCGGGGCCGAGCCTTCCCAGATGAGGAAGGTATTGTTCTTGAGCAGGGTCTCCGGCGTGACCTCGCCCACGATGGCGCCGTTCTCGCAGCGCCAGTAACGGGGGTCTCCGCGCCAGCCCTTGAGCGTGGCCCCGTCGAGGAGCGGCCGCCAGCCGAGCGCCGCCTCGTCGTTGGGCACGGGCAGCGTCTGCTTGGGCTTGGGCGGACCGTCCTGCGCGATGAGCGCCGCCGCCAGCAAGGAGAGGAGGACGCGCGTCACCGGGGTTCGAGCAGGATGGCCCCGTCCTTGACGGTCGTGCGGTAACCCATGCTCTGCGAGAGCAGCTTGAGCACGTGGGACAGGGGCGTGTTCCGCAGGTCGATGCTCCAGGCGGGGACGTCGTCCTTGGGCCCGGCGTAGACGATCCTGACGCCCACGCCCCCGGGGTCGGCCTTGGCGGAGAGCTCGCTCAGCCGGGCCGCGACGGCGTCGAGCCGGCCGTCATTGAACTGGAGGACCGGCAGGATGATGCCCTCCGCGCGGACGAGCGGGGAGTCCTCCTTGGCGGTTTTCCGGGAGGGTCTCTGCTGGGCTTCCGCGGCGTCGGGGGCCGCCCCGGCCGCGCCGAGGGCCAACATTGCGAGGATGAGGCGTCTCATGACGGCAGATTGGCGTGCGCCCCGGTCCTTTTCAACCGTCCAGACGCGGTCCGGTCAGCCGAACTTCCCGAGCACGGCGACGCCGGCGGCGTCGGCCCGCAGCCGTCCCTCGTCGGTCAGGCGGAAGCGGTCGCCGGCGAGCTCCATCAGGCCTTCTTCGACCATATCGGCGAAGAGCGCGTTCACGCCGGCGGGCAGCTCGGTGTCGAACCGCTTCGCGAGGGCGAAGGGATTGACCCCCGCGTTCATCCGCAGTCCGAACACCAGCGAGTCCGCGAGGAGGTCGGATGCGTTCAGCCGGCGGACGTGCTCGCGCGCGGGCGCGCCGGCCTCGACGCCGCGCAGCCAGCCGTCGAGGTCGGCGGGGCTGCTCCAGCGCTCGCGCCGCCACTGCGACGCGGCCGACGGACCATAGCCGCGCCACTCGCCCATTTCCCAGGTGATGAGGTTGTGCCGGCACTCCTTTCCTGGGCGGGCGAAGTTCGACACTTCGTATTGCGCGTAGCCGCGCTCGGCCAGCCGCTCCCAGGTCCTCCGGTAGAGGAAGGCCTCGAACTCGGGGTCGAGCTTCACCTTCCCCTGCGAGAGTTTCACGTACATCGCCGTGTCTTCCTCGAAGGTCAGGCAGTAGGTCGAGAGGTGGTCCGGCCCCAGGTCGACCGCCCGCTCCAGGTCATCCATCCAGCGCGACTCGTCCTGTCCGGGGATGGCGAACATCAGGTCCAGGTTGCGGGAGGCGAAGCCGGCGTCCTCGATCAGCGCCCAGGCTTCCTCGACCTGCTTCGGAGAATGGCGCCGGCCGAGCGCTTCGAGCGTCGCAGCATCGAAGCTCTGCACCCCGAGCGAGACACGCGTCACGCCGGCCTCCTTGAGCGCGGCCAGCTTGTCCGCCCGCACCGAGGAGGGCGCGAGTTCGACCGTCCATTCGGCCGGCCGGCCGGCGGCCCCGGTCACCGCGCGGCCGAGTCGGGCGAGGTCCTCGGCGGGGAGCAGGCCGGGCGTGCCGCCGCCCCAGAAGACCGTCTCGACGCGTCCGGGCGGATCCAGCTCGAGCTCGCGTTCGACGCCCGCGAGGTAGCGTTCGAGGTCGGGCCGCTTGGGCTGCTCCTGGTAGAAGGCGCAGAAGTCGCAGCTCGACGCGCAGAAGGGCACGTGGAGGTAGAGCGACGTACCGCGGCTCACGGATGCCTCGTTCACTCCAGTCCCAGCTGCTGCCGGCCTTCTTCGGAGATCATGCGCGGATTCCACACGGGGTCCCATACGATCTCGACCTCGGCCGACTCGACGCCCGGCAGCGCCTCGAGCTTCGCCTTGGCGTCGCCGGCGATGACCGGACCCATCCCGCAGCCCTGGGCGGTGAGGGTCATCTTGACCGCCACGCGCTTGCCTTTCGCGCCGTCGGTGAGCGCGAGATGGTAGATGAGCCCGAGGTCGACGATGTTGACGGGGATCTCGGGGTCGAAGCACCCTTTGAGGGCTTGCCACAGGGCGTCCTCATCCAGCGGTCCGGCGGAGGCCGGGTCGGAGGGCGAGGCGGCGTAGCGGGCCGCGGCCTCGGCGCCGAGGGCGTCGAGGTCCCGGCTGTCGATGCGGAAGAGCCCCATCGGCGTGCGTACGGTGACGTTCCCTCCGAGGGCCTGCGTCACGTGCGCGACCGCGCCTTTCTCCAGCACCACGAGGTCGCCGGAGGGAATCACCGACGCCTGACAATCTCGGATGAGCGTAATTTCCGACATGGCTACAAAGTTGGCGTTCCGCCTGCGGACGCAAGCGTGCTCGCGGCCCCGTGTGCGTTTGAAGGTGGCGGGTCTGCGCACGGAAGGGGAGTCGGAGGTTGAGGCCGTCCGCTCCGCCGCCACGATCGAGCCCATGCCCCTGTCACGTCTGCTGGCGTCGCTGCTCGCCGCCGCCTGTTCCGCCGCCCCCGTCCCCGTCTTCGACGGCCGCAGCCTAGCCGGCTGGGAGGGCGACGCCGCCTGGTGGCGGGTCGAGGCGGGTGAGATCCGCGGCGGGCGTGACGGCGAGAAGGTGCCGAGCAACCTCTTCCTGGCCACCGAGAAGTCCTACCAGAACTTCGAGCTCACGCTGAAGGTCCGGCTGAACGGCACCGGATTCGTGAACGGCGGAATCCAGATCCGCAGCGTCCGGGTGCCCGGCAGCACGGAGATGTCCGGCTACCAGTGCGACTATGGCCCGGGCTGGTACGGCAAGCTTTACGATGAGAGCCGCCGCAACCGCGTCATCTCCGACGTGCTCGACGCGGCCGCGCTCAAGGCCGCGGTCAAGGAGGGCGACTGGAACGAGTACCGCATCCGCGCCGAGGGTCCCCGCATCCGCACTTGGATCAACGGCGTGCAGGCCCAGGACTACGTCGAGAAGGAGCCCGGCATGGCGCAGGACGGACGCATCGGCATCCAGCTCCATTCGGGCGGGGTGGCCGCCGTGCAGGCCAAGGACGTGATGATCGAGGAGCTGCCGCCGACGCCCGGCGCGCCGACCTGGGCCACGCTGCCCCCGGTGAAGCCGGCGGCGCCCAAGCCGAAGGCCGCGCCCAAGGCGGCGTCGCGCGACACCAGCTACAACAACGTGAAGGGGGTGCGGCGTGCCGCGGAGGAGCAGCAGAAGCTCTTCAGGTTGCCCGAGGGATTCACGATCGAGCTGGTCGCCAAGGAGTCCGACGGCTTCGGCAAATTCATCATGCTCGTGTTCGATCAGCGGGGCAGGGCGTGGTCCAGCACCGCACTGGAGTATCCGGTCGACGCCAACGAGAATCCGGCCGCCGCGGAAGCGCTCTACAAGTCGAAGGCGCGCGACAAGGTCGTGGTCTTCGACACGCCGTTCGCCTCCGGCCCGCAGAAGCCGCGCGTCTTCGCCGACGGGCTCGCGATCCCCGAGGGCGTGCTGCCCTACCGGGACGGGGCGGTGGTCCAGCACGGACACGACGTCGTCTTCCTCCGGGACACCGACGGCGACGGCGCCGCCGACCGACGGGAGGTCCTGCTCGCGGGCTTCGGCATCCAGGACAGCCACCTTTTCCCGCACCAGTTCACCCGCGCGCCCTGGGGCTGGTTCTGGCTCGCGCAGGGTGCCTTCAACAGCGGCAAGGTTGTCACGACCAAGGGCGACGTCACGGACTTCCCCAACACGCGCATGGCGCGCTTCCGTCCGGACGGCGGCTACTTCGAGCCGACCAGCACCGGCCCCTGCAACATCTGGGGGCTCGCCATGACGGGCGAGGGCGAGGTCTTCATCCAGGAGGCCAATGACTTCGGCTACCCGGTGATGCCGTTCCACGAGTACGCCTGGTATCCGGGCTGCGCGGATCGTCTGGCGAAGTCCTACCAGCCCCCGTTCCCGGTGCAGGCGCCCGGCTTCAAGATGGGCGGTACGGGCCTGAGCGGGCTGGCGCTTTCCGACGCCGGCGTCTGGCCCGAGGGCTTCGACGGGGTGATGTACGTCGCCAATCCGATCACGTCCAAGGTGAACGCGGTGCGCCAGCATCGCGCGGGTTCGGGCTACCGCCTCGAGAAGCTCGACGACCTGGTAAGCTGCGACGACCCCTTCTTCCGTCCGATCGCCATGACGATGGGTCCTGACGGCTGCCTCTACGTGGTCGACTGGTACAACAAGATCATCAGCCACAACGAGGTCGCACGCAGCCATCCCGACCGCGACAAGCAGTCCGGCCGCATCTGGCGCATCCGCCCCAAGGGCTTCACGCCGGCCGCGGTCCCGGATTACACGCGACTGCCGTCCGCCGAGCTCATCGCCCGCCTGGGCTCGAAGATCGCCGCCGACGCCCACCTCGCCTGGCAGACGCTCGCCGACCGACGCGACGAAGGCGAGGCCCTCGAGGCCGCGCTCTCGGCGATCGCCTCCGATGCCGCCGCGCCCGCCGCACGGCGCATCCAGGCCCTCTGGGTGATGGGCGAGCACGGGCGTAAGATCGGTCCGCTCGCGCAGCGTCTGCTGTCCGATCCGAACCGAAACATCCGACGTGAGGGCGTGAACGGCATCCGGCACGTCGGCGCCTGGGCACCCCATCTCGGCGCCCTGACCGCGTTGGCCGACGACCCCGACGCGGAAGTCCGCGCCGCCGCCATCAAGACGCTGGGCGAGGCCTCGGCCCATTCGTCCGCCGCGCTCGGCGCGTTGATGGCTTTCGCCAGGCCCTCCCTGGACGGTCCGATGGCGCCCGACCGTCGCGGCCAGCCCGCCAAGGCCGGCGTGGCCTACGAACGCGAGTTCGAACGCTTCCTCGTGCGCATGTATCTGGAGCGTCAGCCCGAGGCCGTCGCCGCATTCCTCGCCGACGACGCCGCCAGGTCGCTGCCGGCCGAAGGGCGCATGTTCGCGGCGCTCGCGCTCGACCCCAAGGTCGGCGCACCGCTCGTCGCCCAACTGGTCGGCCAGCTCTCCCGCGCGCCCGGCCCGGACGAGCTTCTCGCCGTCGCGAAGACCCTGGATCAGCCCGAGAGCGCCGCGGTATTGCGCAAGCTCCTGGCCGATGCGTCGGTGCGCGTCCGCGTGGTCGAGCTGCTGCTCGCCTTCCGCACCGACCTCGACGCCGCCAAGGTGGGCCCCGTCGTCGCCGAGGCGGTCCGCACGCTCCTCGCGCAGGATGCGGCCGGCCGCTCGCTGGCCGTGCGGCTGACCGGAGGCTTCCAGCTCTCCGCGTTCGAGGACGACGTCCTGGCCCTCCTCGGCCGCGAGGATGCCCGCAAGGAGGTGCTCGTCGCTCTCCAGCAGCTGCGCACGTCCAAGCCCTCGGTCCTCCTGCCGTTCATCGGCGAGTCCGGAGCCGAGGTGTCACGCCTCGCCCTCGACGCGCTCGTCGCCTCGCGGTCCGACGAGGCGCCTGCGCTCGCCCTGAAGCTCTATCCGGACCTCGCCCTGAACGACCGCAAGGGCGTGCTCGAAGGCCTCAGTGGCACCAAGGCCGGCGCCAAGGCCGTGGCCGCAGCGCTGGCTTCCGGCGTCGTGGCCGCCGCGGAGGTCGACCCTTCCGCCGCGGAGAAGCTCGCCATCGCCCTCGGCGACGGCCCCGAGCTCGCCGATGTCTCGGCCCGGCTCGGCGGCGTCTTCCGCAGCGTGCTCCTGCTCGACGGCTCGGACACGGCGGTCGCCCGGGGCGGGCTCACGCTCAAGGGTCCGTTCACGGTGGAGACCTGGGTGCGGCTGGATGGCAAGGTCGACAACAACGACAGTATCCTCGGCGCTCCGGGCGTGCTGGACCTCAACTTCGCCGGCGGATTCTTCCGCGCCTACCTGGGCGGGAAGATCCATGACGCGGTCATCTCCTCCAAGCCGGTCTCATCCGGCATCTGGACCCACGTCGCCGTCACGCGCGACGCGCAGGGCGTGCTGCGGCTCTTCCAGGACGGCGAGCTCACCGGCACCGCCAAGGCCGCCCACGGGCATGACCTTGCCGGGCTCACCGTCGGCTGGTCGACGCCCAAGGGCGGCACCCAGGGCGCGCTCGCCGAATACCGCATCTGGAACATCGCGCGCCGGCCGGAAGAGGTGCGGTCGCACATGACCCGCACGTTCGCCGGCGAGAAGGTGGCGCCGGCCGGCCTCGTGTTCGTTTCCTCCTCCGGTGACGCCGCCTGGGGCAAGCTGGGCAAGGGAGCCCGCATCGCGCGCACCACCGATGCGCCGCCGCTGCTCAACGCCGCGCAGTTCGCGGCGCTTGAATCGAAGACGGCCCGTTTCACCGCACTGGCCGCGAAGGGCGGCGATGCCGCGAAGGGCAGGGCGCTCGCCGCACTCTGCCAGTCCTGCCACATGATCAACGGGCAGGGCGGTCAGATCGGCCCCAATCTCTCCGGCGCCGGCGCCATGGGGATGGAGGCGGTCATCCGCAACATCATCGACCCCAACGCCGCAATCGAGGCCGCCTACCGCATCTTCCGGATCGAGACCAGGACGGGCGAGGTCATCGAGTCGTTCTATGTCTCGGAGGACGCGACCGCCTACGTCATCCGCCAGCCCGGCGGACCTGACCGACGCGTGCCCAGGGCGGAGGTGCGTTCAGCCAAGTATCTCCGCCGCTCGCTCATGCCCGAGGGCCTGCTCGACGGCCTCGACGACGGCCAGATCGCCGACCTCTTCGCCTACCTGGCCACCCTGAAGTGAGCCTTGGCCGTCGCGCCGCCTTCTTCGCTTGCCGAGGGGGCGGGGCGGCATACGGCTTGGAGGCATGTCCGCCTGGTTCAATCCTGCGCGTGAGCTCGACGCCCTCCTGCGCCAGGCCGCCGCGTCCGTGCCCGCGCTTGGCGCCGGCTTCAACCCCGAGCTGAAGCCCTCCGACCCCCGTCACGCGGACTTCCAGGCCAATGGCGTGCTCGGGGCGGCGAAGCAGGCCAAGGCCAATCCGCGCGCCCTCGCGACCCAGCTGCTGGAGGCCCTGCGCGCGGGCGGCGGGCTCGACGAGAGGCTTGTCCAGGTCGAGGTCGCCGGCCCCGGCTTCATCAACTTCAAGCTCACGCCCGCCGCCCTCGGCGCCTGGCTGCGGGAGTATCGCGACGAGTCGCGCTGGCGCGCCGGCGCCGCCCGCCTGATGGGCGGCCGCAAGGTCGTCATCGACTATCCCTCGCCCAACACCGCCAAGCAGATGCACGTCGGGCACCTCCGCCCCATCGTCATCGGCGAGGCCGTCGCGCGTCTGATCGAGTTCTGTGGCGCCGACCTCGTCCGCGACAACCACATCGGCGACTGGGGCACGAACTTCGGCGTCCTCATCCTCGCCATCCGGCGCGCGGGCTTCCAGCTCGACGCCAAGAGCCCGACGGCCCTCGAGGACTTGGAGCGGCTCTACAAGGAGGGCAGCGCCGCCACCAAGGCCGACCCCGCCCTGATGGACGCCGCGCGGGCCGAACTCGCCAAACTGCAGTCCGGCGACCTCGCGAACTCCGCCCTTTGGAAGCAGATCGTCGAGGTCTCCAACGCGGCCTGCCAGCGCATCTACGACCAGTTCGGGCTGAAGACCGACGTCATCCTCGGCGAGTCCTTCTACCGCGACAAGGTCGACCAGGTCTACGCCGAGCTGGCGAAGCACGGGCTGGCTGAGGAGAGCGAAGGCGCCCTCGTGGTCTGGCACGACGAGGAGCCACGCTTCTCGCGCGACGCCGAGACGAAGATGCCCTTCATCGTCCGCAAGAAGGACGGCTCCTCCAATTACGCCTCCACCGACCTCGCCACGCTCCTCTACCGCGCCGAGCACCTCAAGGCCGACGAGATCGTCTACGTCACCGACGGCCGCCAGCAGGACCACTTCCACCAGCTCTTCCTGACCGGCGCCAAGTGGTTCAAGGCCTCGGGCCGCCAGCTGCCGCGGCTCCGGCACGTCTGGTTCGGCACGATCCTCGGCGAGGACGGCAAGGCCATCAAGACGAAGTCCGGCGACCCCGTCCGCCTCCAGGAGCTCATCGACGAGGCGGCCGCCAAGGCCTTCGAGGCGGTGTCCGCCAAGAGCCCTGACCTGCCGGAGGCCGAACGTCGCGCCATCGCGCGCGCCGTCGGCGTCGGCGCGCTCCGTTACGCCGACCTCTCCTCGAACCGCACGATGGACTACACCTTCTCGTGGTCCAAGCTGCTCGCCTTCGAGGGCAACACCGCGCCCTACCTCATGTACGCCGGCGTCCGTGTCCGTTCCATCTTCCGCAAGGCCGGCCTGTCGGTCGGGCAGGGAGAGGAGGGCGCCGACGACCCGGTCACGCCCGCCGAGATCGCCCTGGCCCGCAAGCTCGTGGCGTTCACCGCCGCCTTGGACCAGTCCCTCGAGGAGCTGCGCCCGCACCATCTCTGCACCTACCTGCATGAGCTCGCCTCCGCCTACGGCGCCTTCTACGCCGCGGACAGCGTCATCGTCGACGACCCCGCCGTGAAGGCCCGCCGGCTCATGCTCTGCGCCCGCACCTCGGCCGTGCTCGAGTGCGGTCTCCGTCTGCTCGGCATCGAGCCCCTGGAGCGGATGTGAACGGATGCGTCCCGCAAGGGCGTTTCGGATTGGACCTGCGTCCTCGCGCGGATAGTAACACTCATCTCCATGGAGACCTCCGCCCCGAAGGCCCCGCGTCTGCTGTCCCTCGACGCCCTGCGCGGCTTCGACCTCTTCTGGATCGTCGGCGGGCACGCCATCTTCCTCGCCCTGCACGTGCTTACCGGTTGGGAGTGGCTCGGCTGGGCGAACGGCCTGCTCAAGCATGTCGAGTGGCATGGATTCCTGCCGTACGACCTCATCTTCCCGCTGTTCCTGTTCCTCGCCGGTGTCTCGACTCCGTTCTCGCTGTCGTCCCGTCTCGAGGCCGGTGCGCGACGCGAGGCCTGCCGCAAGGTCGTGCTGCGCGGGCTTCTACTCGTGCTGCTCGGGATCATCTACAACAACGGCCTCCAGTGGAAGGGCCTAGAGGCGACGCGGTTTGGCAGCGTGCTCGGCCGGATCGGACTGGCCGGCATGTTCGCCCAGCTGATCTACATCTTCAACCACCACCGGCCCCGCCGCCTCTGGTACTGGTTGGCGGGCGTCCTTGCCGGCTACTTCGTCGTCATGAAGGTCGGGCACGCGCCCGGTTTCGCGGCCGGCGACCTCAGCATGCAGGGCAACTTCGCCTCCTACGTGGACCGTCTGCTGCTGCCCGGCAGGCTCCACAAGGGCGTGCACGACCCCGAGGGTCTGCTCGCGACCGTGCCCGCCATCGGCAACGCCCTGCTTGGCGTCCTCGCGGGCCTTTGGCTCAGGCGTTCCGCCGAGGAGATCTCCGGCGACCGCAAGGCCCGCGGGCTCGTGCTCGCCGGCCTCGGCGCGTTGGCCGTCGGAGCCGTCTGGGACGTTTCCTTCCCGATCAACAAGAACCTCTGGACCAGCAGCTTCGTCCTCTGGACCTCCGGCTGGTCGGCCCTGCTGCTGGCCTTTTCCTACTGGACCGTGGACGTGCGTGGGTGGCTGCGTCGTCCCGGCGAGTTCTTCGCCGTCATCGGCGCGAACTCCGTCTTCATCTACATGGCCGGCGGCTTCATCTCCTTCTCCTTCACCGCCCAGGCGATCTTCGGCGGCGTCGCCCGCGGGCTGCCGGTCCCGGCGCAGGGCCTCGCGCTGGCCGTCGGCGCCTTCGCGGTCAAATGGGCCCTGCTCTGGCTCATGAAGCGCAAGCAGGTCTTCCTTCGCGTTTGACCTCACGCCCCCGCCCCGACCGCAGTCCCCGTCCGATGAGCGAGCCCGCACTCAAGGTCACCCGGTCCGACGTCCTGCTGCGGGGCCTACGCTGCGCCTGCCCCAACTGCGGCGGACGTGGGCTTCTCGCGTCCTGGTTCCGTCTGGCCCCGGCCTGCCGTCACTGCGGCATGGACCTCGCGCGCTCCCACGGCTTCTACTCCGGCACCACCTCGATCGGCTACGTCGCGGCGATCCTCGTCATCCTCCTGCCTCTGTGCTTCCTGGTCGTCCACGACGTCGTCAGCGCCAGGGCGGCCGTCCTCATCGGCATGTTCGGCTCGGCCGCCTTTATCGTCGGCATCTACCCCGTCATGCTCTGCTGGATGGTGGCCGCCTGCCATCTCGCCCTGCCAGGCGACCTGCCCGCCAACGGGGGCTCAGGACGCAGCGGTGAGCATTGACTTTCATCATCGTATCATGATAAGAAGATGGGAATGAGGAACAACCCTCTAGCCGCCGTCTTCCGCCGTCATGGACGCCCGTCCGTCTCGGTGGAGTTCTTCCCGCCCAAGGACGCGGCGGCCGGCGAGCGCATGCTGGAGGCGGCCCGCACCTTGCACGGCGCCGGCGTCGACTTCGCCTCCATCACCTATGGCGCGGGCGGCTCGTCCCGGGACACCACCCTCGCCTACGGCCGTAAGCTCGTGGACATGGGCTACGCCATGGTCGGCCACCTCACCTGCGTCGGCCACTCCCGCGGGGAGCTGGCCGAGCTGGTCGCCCGCTACGACGAAGCCGGGTTCTCGGGCATCCTCGCCCTGCGCGGCGATCCGCCCAAGGGGCAGGGGGCCTTCGTGCGTCATCCCGAAGGCTTCGCCCACGCCCATGAGCTGGTCCGCCTGATCCGTGCCGTGCGCCCCGGACGGTTCGCCGTCTCCGTCGCCGGTTTTCCCGAGCGTCATCCCGACTCGTCCGACGACCTGTCCGACGTGCGTCATCTCGCCGGCAAGGTCGCGGCCGGAGCCGACTTCGTGACGACGCAGCTTTTCCTGGACAACGCCGACTACTTCAGTTTCGTCGCCCGGGTCCGCGCCGCGGGCGTGCGTGTGCCCATTGTGCCCGGCATCATGCCGGTGCTCTCCCTTAAGCAGGCCCGCAGCTTCTGCGGTTTCTGCAAGGCCCGCATCCCCGCCGCTCTCGAGCGAGAGCTTGAAGCCTGCGGCGAGGACGAGGAGGCCCAACGTCGCGCGGGTGTCCGCTGGGCCGTCGCCCAGGCCCGCGGTCTCGTCGCGGGCGGCGCGCCCGGACTGCACGTCTACGTCCTTAACCGGTCGGACTCGGCGCGTGAGCTTTTCGCCGCCCTGCGGGCCTGAGCGTCGCCATTAGGTTTGTCATCCTTTCCCGCCGAGGATGGGATGACGCATGCGCGCGCCCCTGGAAATCGGCGTCCCCGGCTGGCGCCGCGGCTTCTGGTGCCTCATGGCGACCCAGTTCCAGAACGCCTTTAGCGACAACGCGCTCAAGAACCTCGTCATCCTGCTCGTGATGGCGCGTCCGATGTCGGAGGACGACCGGCACGGCCTGGTCGCGCTCGTGGGCGCGCTCTTCGCCGCGCCGTTCATCCTGTTCTCGATGCTGGGCGGCTGGATGGCCGACCGTTTCAGCAAGCCTTCCGTCATGACCGGGGTGAAGGCCGCCGAGGTGGCCATCATGCTGTTCGCGGCGGCGGCGCTCTGGCTGCGCGCGCTCCCGCTGGAGCTTGCAGCGGTCTTCCTCATGGGGACGCACAGCGCGATCTTCGGGCCTTCGAAGTACGGCGTGCTTCCCGAGCTGCTCCCTCACGACCGACTCTCCTGGGGCAACGGGATCCTCGAGCTCCTGACCTTCATGGGCATCATCCTCGGCATCGTGATCGGCGCCGTCTTCGCCGAGCATCTCGCGCCGCAGCCGGGCGCGGCCGGCCTCATCTTGGCCGTGCTGGCGGTCGTCGGATGGGCCTTCAGCCGCGGCGTCCCGCGCCTGCCCGCCGCCGCGCCGGACCGGAGGCTCTCCGCCAACCCCGTGGCGGAGTTCGCCCGGCGGCTCGGAAGCATGCGCCTCGATCGCGACCTGTGGCGCGCCAACTGGGGCAACGCCGGCTTCTTTTTCCTGGCGGCGCTCGTGCAGGCCAACGTGCTCATCTTCGCCCGCGACGTGCTTCGCCTCGGCGAGACCGACAGCGGCCTGCTCAGCGCCGCGCTCGCGCTCGGCATCGGCATCGGCAGCGTGACGGCCGGCTACGCCTCGCGCGGCCGCATCGAGTACCGGCTCGTGCCGCTCGGCGCCGTCGGGCTGTCCTTGAGTTCGGCTCCGCTTGGCTGGCCGGGCGTGGGCGTCACCGGCTTCGCCTGCGGCCTCGTCGCGCTCGGCTTCTCCGCCGGACTTTTCATCGTGCCCATCGCCGCGGTCCTGCAGCATCGGCCTGCGCCCGAGGACAAGGGCGCCGTGCAGGGCGCCGCCAACCTGCTCAGCTTCATCGGCATCCTGGCCGCCTCGGGCGTCCAGTGGCTCGCCTTCCGCTGCGGTCTGGATTCAGGCCAGGTCTTCTGGCTCTGCGGCGTCGCTGCGCTGGGCATCGGCGCCTATTCCGCGGTGACGCGGGGCAGGTTCATCGACGCCGGGACCTGAGCGGGGCTCAGACTTCGGCGAGGATGCGACGCCGGATCTCCTCGACCGGCATCGCCGCCAGCTGCGCCGGCGGGATGCGGTTCGGGTTGAGTCCCGGAAGCCCGGTCACCCGTTCGCTGAGCGTCAGGCTGCGGTTCGCCGCGACCTCGTCGACCCGGTCGACGGGCGTGAACCGCGGGGCCGACTTGAGTACTTCGGGTCTCTCGCGGATGAGGGAGCCGATGGCGATCACGGCCTCGGCGAAGCGGTCGAGCTCGGCCTTGGTGTAAGATTCCGTGGGTTCGATCATCAGGCCGAAGACTTCCGGGAACGCCACCGTCGGGGCATGGAAGCCGAAGTCGAGGAAGAGCTTGCCGACGCGCGCGATGACCGAGGCGCGGGGCACGCCGGCCGACTCGGCCCGCCGGAAATCCTCCTCGGTGAGCGTGAGGATGAACTCGTGCATGCGCGGCACGCCGTCGGCGCCCGCGGGCAGGGAGGGGAAGTGGGCGCCGAGCCGGGAGTGCAGGTAGCGGCTGGAGAGCACCGCCATCGCCGCCATGCGTCGGACGCCCGCCTTGCCGAGTCGGCGGAGGTAGGTCAGCACGCGCACCTTGTGGGCGAAGTTGCCCCAGTGGCGGTGGAAGGAGCCGATGCTGTGCTTCGGCCTGGTCGGGACGTAGGTGTCTCCGCGCCTCTCCACCTGGAAGCCGGGCAGGAAGTCCACGAGCCGCTCGGACACGGCCACGATGCCGTCCCCCGGCCCGCCGCCGCCGTGGGGGACGGTCCAGGTCTTGTGCAGGTTGTTGTGGACGGCGTCCACGCCGAGCGCCCCGAGGTCGACCCAGCCGGCGATCGCGTTCATGTTGGCGCCGTCCATGTAGACCAGCCCGCCGGCCCGGTGCACGGCCTCGGCCATGCGGCGGAAGTCCGTCTCGAAGACGCCCGAGGTGTTCGGGTTGGTGACCATCATGCCGGCCACGCGCGGTCCGAACTCGGCGATCTTGGCGTCGAAGTCGGCCTGGTCGACGCGGCCGTCGGGCAGCGCCTTGAGGATGACGATGCCCGAGGGCGAGCCGTCCGGGCGACGGCCGGTGACATAGCCCGCGGCGGTGGCGGTGGCGAAGTTGGTGCCGTGGGCGGTGGCCGGGATGAGCAGGATGTCCCGCGTCTCGCCCTTGGCGCGATGGTAGGCCTGGAAGAGCTTGAGCCCGACCAGTTCGCCCTGGGCGCCGGCGACGGGCTGCGTGGTCAGGCCGGCGAGCCCGGTGATCTTGCGGAACCATTCCTGGATCTCCCACAGCAGCGCGAGCGAGCCCTGCGCGTCCTCGACGGGGGCCTGGGGGTGCAGGCCGGTGAAGCCCGGGAGCCCCGCGGCCCAGTCGTTGACGTGCGGGTTGTACTTCATCGTGCACGAGCCGAGCGGGAAGCAGCCGGTGTCGGGGGAGACGTTCAGCTCGCCGAGCCGGAGGTAGTAGTCCTTGAGTTCGGCGAGGGTGAAGTTGGGAAGTCCGACCGGTCCTTCGCGGAGAAGCCGGGCGGGGATCGCGGGCAGCGAGGCCGGCGTGCCGGCCTTGCCGTAGAGCCCTTCGAAGAAGGCGACCAGCCGGTCGGCGTCGGCGACCGACTGCACGTCGCTGAAGGAGACCTTGAGCAGATGGCAGCCGCATGGGGTGCGTCCCGTCACGTCGACGCCGACATGCAGTCCGGCGGCCCGGCCTTTGGCGATGACCGCCGCGGCCGACTCAGGAAGCATCAGGCAGAACTCGTTCCAGAAGGCCTCCTTGGCGTAGCAGACCCGCAGGCCTGGCACTGCGTGGAGGCGGGAGGCGGCGCGTTGCGCCAGGTCGCGGCCGGCGGCGCACGACGCGGCCATGCCCTTCTCGCCGCGCGCCAGCACGGCGGCCCCCGCGATGGTCGCGATGAACGCCTGATTCGAGCAGATGTTGGAGGTGGCCTTGTCCTTGCGGATGTGCTGCTCGCGGGTGGACATCACCATCACGATGCAGTCGCGGCCGGAGCCGTCCTTGGCCTTGCCGACGAACCTTCCCGGCGTCTCACGCACCTCGTTCTTCTTCTCCGCGTTGTGGCGGACGGCGAAGAGGCCCAGGCCGGGGCCTCCGAAGTTCGGACCGATCGCCAGATGCTGCCCTTCGCCGACGACGATGTCGGCGCCCTTGCGGCCGTAGGCCGCGGGCGGCTTGAGGCCTCCGGTCGCGAGCAGCATCGGGTCGACGACCGCCACGGCCCTGATGCCGGCGTCGGCGCAGGCGTCGGTGAGCGCGTCGACGTCCTCGAGGAGGCCCAGCGTGTTGACCTGGGGGAAGATGAAGGCGGCGAGCGAGCGTCCAAGCCGACCGGCCGCCTCCTTGAACGCGCCGGCGGCGAGCCGGCCGGTCCCCTCGTCGGGGGGTAGGAATTCGAGCCTCACCGAGGTGCCTTCGACGTGCGTGCGCAGGACTTCCAGGTCGGAGGGGAGCAGGTTGCCCGCCACGAGCACCGTATTGGCGTCGGCGTCGCCCATGCGGACCGCGCACACCGCGGCCTCGAAGAGCGCGCTGGCGCGGTCGTAGAGCGAGGAGTTGACCGCCTCGAAGCCGGTCAGTTGCGCCATGGTCGACTGGTAGAGCCAGTGGCTGATCAGCGTTCCCTGCGAGCGTTCCGGCTGGTAGGGCGTGTAGGAGGTGGTGAGGTTGCGGATCGAGCAGACGTGCCCGACGATTTCGTGCACGCGGTAGGCCTGCAGTCCGTCCCCCAGGAAGGCGGTGCGCACCTCGTTCCGCGCCGAGAGCGCCTCCATCGAGTCCGCGAGGGCCTCGTAGGACAGTTCTTCCGGGAGGTCGGGCGGAGCCTGGAAAAGCACCGCCGGGTCGATGTGGGAGTAGAGCTCGGGGAAGTCCTTGTCGCCGACGGCCGCGAACATCTCGCGGATGTCCTTGTCGCTGGCCGGGACATAGTGCCGGGCGAGCTCGCGAGGCAGCTGGGTCGGGTCAAAGGGCAGCTTGGCCATGGTTGGATGATGGTTTTTGAAAGACGCCCTGAGGCTCGCAACCATCCCTCTGTCCCGGCCGGGGGTATTAGACCGCCGAGCCCATCCCATAAGCCGTCGGCGGCTCCCGTGATTGCCTCGCGGCCCCCGGAGGGGCAGCCTCCGACCCATGACTAAGCAGGAGCGAGCGGATCACGTGGCCAGGGAGCTGGCCCGGCTCTATCCGCGGACGCCGATCCCCCTGGACCACAAGGACCCCTTCACGCTGCTCGTGGCCGTCGTGCTGTCGGCCCAGTGCACGGACAAGAAGGTCAACCAGGTCACGCCGGCCCTTTTCGAGGCAGCCGGCACGCCGGCCAAGATGGCGGCCATGAGCGAGGCCCGGGTGCTGGCCCTCATCCGTCAGCTGGGGCTGGCCCCGCAGAAGTCCAGGGCGCTTGTCGGTCTGGGCAGGATGCTCATGGCCAAGCACGGCGGTCAGGTGCCGCGGACCTTCGAGGAGCTCGAGGCGCTCCCGGGTGTCGGCCACAAGACCGCCTCGGTCGTCATGGCCCAGGCCTTCGGCGTACCGGCCTTCCCGGTGGACACGCACATCCACCGGCTGGCGAGGCGCTGGAAACTCAGTCCCGGCAGGTCGGTCGAGCAGGTCGAGCGCGATCTGAAGCGGCTCTTCCCCGAGGAGCAGTGGAACAGGCTCCACCTCCGGATCATCTTCTACGGCCGCGAGCACTGCACCGCCCGGGGCTGCGACGGACGGATGTGCGGAATCTGCGCGGCCTTGCGCGCAGGCTGATCAGCGCACGAGCGCCTCGTGCCTCGCGCGGAACTCCTCGCTCCAGGCGGCGGGCTGATGGGTCGTGCCGTCCATGCGGCAGACGGTGCGCGAGGCCCTGGCGTGCAGGACGGAGAAGTCGGCGCTGCGGAACTCGAAGTCGACCGTGAGGCCGGCGGCGCGGACCTTGCGGACGCTGAGGACGATCTTCACGTCGCATTCGGGCCGGATTGCCGCATGGTAGCGGAGGTCGATGTCGCGGACGACCACGTAGACGTCGGGGGCGACGGCCGGATCGAGCGTGTCCTTGCCCGTCACCGCCACGAACATCGCCTTCTGGGCGCGCTCCATCAGCAGCAGGTAGTGCGAATGGTGGAGGATGCCGAGGCCGTCGGTCTGGTCGAACCAGGTCCTCATCGTCACGACGAACGACCGGTCAGGCTGGAGTCCGTCGGCGGGCATGGTCAGCAGGGATGGCGTGAAAGCTTCCCGGGGCAAGCGAACGCTTCACTTCACGCGGAGCGTTGCGGCGAGACGGTCGAGTTCGGTCCACGTCTCGACGGCGGGTCGGAGGCCGAGGTCGCGACGCGCGGCCGAGACGTCGTACCAATGGTCCTTGGCGAGTTCGACGGCCACGAAGCGGGTCATGGGCGGCTCCCCCCGAAGGCGGCAGAGCGTCCAGAGGCCTTCGAGCAGGGCGCCGAGCCAGTAGGCGGAGCGCAGGCTGAGGCGTCGCGCGACGGGCCGTTCGCCGGCGCCGACGAGCAGGCGATTGATGAACTCCCAGAGTTTCACGGGCTCGCCCTGCGAGAGGAAGTAGGCCTTGCCGTTGGCGCGTCCGTCGAGGAGCGCGTCGAGCGCGCCGAGGTGCGCGTCCGCCGCGGTGTCGACGTGGGTGACGTCGACCCGGTTCTGGCCGTCGCCGACGATGCGGAGCCTGCCGGCGCGGGCGCGGGCGAGCAGGCGCGGGAAGATGTGCGGGTCGCCCGCGCCCCAGATCAGGTGCGGACGCAGCGCGCAGACCTTCAGGCGCTCCGAGGCGGCCTTGAGCGCGGCTTGTTCGGCGATGGCCTTGGTCTCCGCATAAGCGCAGAGCCAGTTGTCCCCGTAGGGCAGTGATTCGTCGGCGCCTCGGAAGGCTTCGCCGTTGAAGACGACGCTCGGCGTGCTCGTGTGCACCAGGGCGCGGACCCCGTGGGCCTGGCAGGCGGCGACGACGTTCGAGGTCCCGTCGATGTTGATGCGGACGTATTCCTCCCACGGGCCCCAGACGCCGGCCTTGGCCGCCACGTGGAAGACGAAGTCGCAGCCTTTCACGGCCGCATCGACCGTCGCGCGGTCCGCGATGTCGCCGCGGACGAATTCCGTCCCGGCGGCGGGTTCGCCGGCGGGCGGCGTGCGCCCGAGGATGCGCACGCGGTAGCCGCGCGCGAGACAGCGGCGGACCACCGCCTGGCCGAGGAAGCCGACGCCGCCGGTGACGAGGACGAGGGGCGAGCTCATCGGGCGAGGCGCCGGGTCCATTCCTTGGCGAGCTGGAGGCGATGGATCTTGGCGTTATGGCGGACGTCGACCGGCAGGGCGCGCTGGAAGAAGATGTGGCGCACCATCGATGCGCGCGGATTCACCCGGGCGAGGCCGCGCAGCTCTCCTTCGAACCTTTCACGGGCCTCGCGCGTCTCCGGATGGGCGCCCGGGCGGGACTCCACCACGAGGGCGGGGACCTGCCGCGGGGGTTCGCCGAGTCCGATGATCGCGCAGCGGGCGACGTGCGGATGCTGCCGGAAGGCCGGCTCCAGGCTCTCCGTCGGGAGGTCGCCCTCCGCCGTGAGCACCTTCTCGGCGCGGCGGCCCAGGAAGTAGAGGCGGCCGTCGGCGCCGAGCCGCCCTAGGTCGCCCATGCGGTGCCAAGTCCTGTCGCCTTCCTGGATCTTGGCCAGCCTCGTCGCCTCCGGCAGTCCGTCGTACTCCCTCGTGACGCTCGGACCGGTGGCGATGATCTCGCCTACCTCGCCGGGCCCGCATGGCGAGGCCTCGTCGAGCTTGCCGATCGGGGCGGGGGTCTCTCGGATGATCCGGATCTCGACCCCATCGACCGGCCTTCCCACGCAGGTGCCCTCGCCGCGCAGCGCCAGCTGGCGGGCCTCGCCGAGGAGTTCCTCGCCTCGGATGGTCGTGACGGGCAGGCATTCGGTGGCCCCGTAGGGCGTGTGGGTCACGCAGTTCGGGGCGATGCTGCGCAGTCTGGCGACGAGTTCGGCGGACACCGGCGCCCCCGCGATGAGGAGGCGGCGGAGCGAGGGCAGGGTGACGCCCTGCGCCTCGCAGAGGTCGGCGACCTTGCCCCAGATGGCAGGCGAGCCGAAGGAGGTGGTGACTTTCTCCGAGACCAGGGCGGAGACGATCGGGCCAGACTCCGCCGCCATCGGCCGCGAAGGGTCGAGCGCGGGCGTCACGGTGGTGACGCCGAGCGCGGGGTTGAAGAGCGAGAAGAGCGGCAGCATCGCCATGTCGACCTCGCCCGGCGCGATGCCGAAGGTGGACCGGATGAGCCTGATCTGCGCGTCGAACATGCCATGGTCATAGCGGACCCCCTTGGGCGCGCCGGTCGACCCCGAGGTGAAGAGCACCGCCGCCTCGTCCCCGGCCCGTCGGTGGGCGATCGGGCGGCGGGCCTCCGCGGCCCCGTCCGTCGCCCGGCGCCAGCGCCGTCCTCCGCAGGTCAGGCGGATCCGGACGGCGCGGAGCGATCTCAGCGGAAGACGACTGAGCAGCGTGGCGGCGCGGCTGCCGAGCACGGCGATCGGCGCTGAGCTGCGCAGACAGTCCAGGAAGCGGGCCAGGCCCATCCCGGGGTCGATCGCGACGGGCACCGCGCCGACCTTGAGCAGCGCGAACATGCCCACGACGAGGTCATGCCCCGGCCGGACCGCCAGCAGCGCGCGGTCGCCGGGCCGCAGGCCCTCGGTCTCCAGCAACCGGGCCGCCGCGTCGCTCTCGCGGTCCAGTTCAAGAAACGTGCGCGCCTCGTGAATCGGGCGTCCGTTCCGGTCCGCCCCTGCGGGCGTGAGCGTGGCCGTGGCCCCGGGCGTGCGGAGGGCCGCCTCTCTCAGATGTCGGGCGACGTTGGCGCCGGGGTCGTTCATGTCCTCAAATGAAGAAGCCCCGACTCCGGGGCTTCGGCGGGGAGGGACCGCGGCGGCTCAGTAGTCCGAGATGGTGATCGCGCCCCAGAGCAGGGTCACGCGGTCGCCGCTGGTGTTGCGCCGGGCCATGATCTCGGTGGTGCTGAGGTTGACCTTGGTGCCTGAATTGAAGCCGTAGGAGGCGGGCTCGGTCGTGATGATGCCGAAGAAGTTGTGGCTGGGTTCGGCGGCCACCGACTTGGCGTGGTAAGGAGTGTCGTAGGTGGAGCAACCTGCGAGCAGGAGCAGGGAGGCGAGTGTCAGGAGCTTCATTGGCAGGGGTGGGGTCTTTCAAGATGGGGGGAGGGGGTGGCGTGACAAGCCCGAACCTGCCTCAGCCTGAGACCCAGTGGTGCCAGGCCGTCACCAGTTCGGGTCCTCTGACGTACCAGAGGACGCCCGCCACCGCCATGCTGGGGACGAAGGGGACCACCCCGTCGTACTCTTCGCCTTTGACGCGGGCTGAAATGACCCCGGGAAGCGCCGTTATGACGCCGACGACGGATCCCCCGAACAGACAGAAGAGCGCGCCCTGCCAGCCGCACCATGCTCCCACTCCGGCGCAGAGGATGATGTCGGCCTCGCCCATCGCCTCCCGGCCGGCGAGCACCGTGCCCACCGTCCGCACCCACCATACGATCGCCGTGCCGACCGCGATGCCGAAAAGCGAGTCACCGGCGGAGTGGATGCGATTCATCGCGGCGACCGCGTGGCCCGTCTCCCCCTGTAGCTCCGGCGCCAGCATCGAGGCCATCAGGCCGGCGCCCACCAGGGCGAAGTTCGGGGCGTCCGGCACGAGCATCTCCTCGAGGTCGCACCCCGCCAGCAGGATGAGCAGCGGGATGAAGACGAAGGCGCCGACGGCTTTGGCCGGCGGGAGCAGCCACCACGACCCGACGAAGGCCAGCGCGGTCAGCAGCTCCACCGTAGGGTAGCGCGCCGAGATCCGTCCGCCGCAGCAGCGCGCCCGCCCGCGGAGGGAGAGCCAGCCGACGAGCGGAAGGTTGAGCCACCAGGGGATCGGGGCGCCGCAGGCGCAGCGGGAGCCCGGCGTCACGACGGACTCTCCCTTGGGCATGCGATGGATGCAGACGTTGAGGAAGCTGCCCACGCAGGCTCCGAGGAGGCCGAAGCAGGCCAGGGCGGCCCCGGGGTGGAGTTCGGCGAATCGCTGCAAGGCCTCGGTCATGTCAGGGGGCTTCGCCGATGGCTTCACGCATCGGAGCTGCGGGAGGCAGGATGCCGGTCCAAGCCCGGAAGGCGAGCGCTCCTTGCCAGCGCAGCATGGGCCTTCCGTCGCAGCTCCGGGCTCCTGCCTGGGCGGCGTCGCGCAGCAGCTGCGAGTCCGTGTCCGCGTAAGTCGTGTCGAAGACGAAATGGTCCGGAGACAGCGCTTCGCGCGCGACCGGCGAGGGGTCGCCGGGTCGCAGGCCGAGCACGGTGCAGTTGACCACGACCGCGCCAGCGGGGAGACGGAGCGAAGGCGAGAGGGCGCAGGCGCGCACATCGGCCCCGGACAGGCTCGCGGCCAGGGCCTCGGCCTTCGCCGCGTCCCGATTGGCCACCAGCAGGGAGGAGCAGCCATCGTCCAGGCAGGCCGCCGCCACCGCGCGCGCGGCGCCGCCGGCGCCAAGGACGACTGCGGGACGGCCGGCGAGGCCGGCGCCGGAGCGCTCCCTCAGGGCCTCCAGGAAGCCCGGGCCATCCGTGGTCATTCCGCCCCATCCTTCGTCGCGACGGACCAGGGTGTTGACCGATCCTGCCCGGCGGGCCTCGGGTGAAAGCGCGGTCACGAGCCCGAGCGCGGCCACCTTGTGCGGCACGGTGAGGTTGAGTCCGACGAAGCCCGCTGCATGCAGTCGGGCGAGGGCTTCGGCCAGCTCGTCCGCCTTCACGTGCAGCCTCAGGTAGCGCAAGCGTGCGACTTCGGGCGAGGCGGGGGCCAGGGCCGCGATGGCGGCGGCGTGCATCTGCGGGCTGAGGGAGTGCGCGACCGGATCCCCGAGGACGCCAAGCCGCGGCCCGTCCGGCCGCAGGGCGCCGATCGCGCGCGCGTCGAGTGCATCCCGGGCGTTCATGCGTCGCGCTCCAGCGTCTGGGCGAATCCCTGGTACATGCGGCTCAGGCTGTCGTCGCCCGCAGCCTCGCACTGCGAGACCAGATTGCGACAGCAGCGGGCCAGCGTCTGCCGAGCCGACACCGGGCCCAGGAAGGCCTCGTCCGCGGGGAGGTGGTTGTCGAGCAGCATGAGCTGCACTTCCGAACGGGTGCGGAAAGTTCCGCCTTCGAAGCAGTCGAGATAGAACGTCTCGTTGCCCTTGAACACGCCGAGCATGAACCGTCCCGGAAGCCCGACCGGCTCGAGGGGCAGCCCGAGCCTCCGGGCGGTGAAGAGGCAGAGCAGGCAGAGGGAGATCGGGATGCCGCGGCGCGAGGCGATCACGCGGGAGAGCAGGGAGGAGCCCGGCGATGACATGCTCTCGCGGGCCCCGCGGTAGCCTTCTTCCCCGAAGACGACCCGGCAGAGGGTCTTGCAGCGGCTCCTGAGGTCCTGCGGGTCCACGAGGAGCTCCCGGGTCCGTCCGGCGAGCCGGTCGAACTCCGCGGAATGGGCGTCGTCAGGCAGGGAAGGGTCCGCGGCTCGTTCGAGCAGCAGGCAGGCGCGCTCCAGCTCGGCCTTGTCGCTGCCGAGGTAGCGTATGAAGGCGCGGGCTGCGGATTCAGGCGTGCGGAGCGAGTCCAGCAGCAGCTTCGCCTGCTCCGCGTCGGGCCCCGCTTCCAGCCTCTGTTCGAGCCATTCGATCCCGGCGACACCCGCCTCGCGGAGACGTTCGAGCACGGCCTGGCGGACGACCGGGGAAGGGTCGTCAAGCAGTCGCCCCAGGGGGGCCAGCCGCGCGTCCTCTTGCATCCTCTCGGAAATGTCGGAATCCCGGCCTGACCGCAACAAGGGACTCCTTCGCCGCCGCCGCTGCGGCGACATCTCGTCGCAGGAGCGACGCATTGTCGCTCGGCTGTCCCGCCGGCCCCTTGCGGCGACGCGAAAACACCCCGCTGACCCGCGGCAGGGCGGGAACGGTTCCTGCATGGGTCAAGGCATGACTACTCCCTACGGAAACTTCACGGAGAAGGCGGGCGAGGCTCTCGGCCTCGCCCAGGCCGAGGCCCAGCGCCGCCGGAATCCCTCCATCGAGCCCTCGCACCTGCTTCACGCCCTCCTCGTCCAGGAGGGCGGAGTCGCCGCCTCGCTGCTCCGCCGCGCGGGCAAGGACGGACGCGCCCTCGGCGCCGCGATGGCCGCGGCCTTGGGTCGTCAGCCCCGCCTGGCCCAGGCCGCGGGCCAGCCCGGCCTCTCCTCGGAGTCGCATCAGGCCCTTGTGAAGGCCGGCGAGGAGGCCTCCGCGATGAAGGACGACTACGTCTCCGCCGAGCATCTGCTCCTCGCGCTCTCCGAGGCGCCCTCGCTGCGCCCCGCTTTCGCGGAGATCCAGTTCCAGCGCCCCGCGATCCTCGCCGCGCTGCAGGCCGTGCGCGGCAGCCAGCGGGTGACCTCGGCCAATCCCGAGTCGACCTACGAGGCGCTGGCGAAGTACGGCACCGACCTCACCGCCCGGGCCCGGGCCGGCCGGACGGACCCCGTGATCGGACGTGACGAAGAGATCCGGCGCGTGATACGCATCCTGTCCCGCCGCACGAAGAACAACCCGGTGCTGATCGGGGAGCCCGGCGTCGGCAAGACCGCCGTCGTCGAGGGCCTCGCGCAGCGCATCGTCAACGGCGACGTGCCCGAGGGCCTGCGCGACAAGGTCGTCTTTTCCCTCGACCTGGGCGCGCTCCTCGCCGGTGCGAAGTACCGCGGCGAGTTCGAGGAGCGTCTCAAGGCGGTGCTCAACGAGGTGAAGTCGGCCGACGGCGGGGTCCTGCTCTTCATCGACGAGATGCACACGCTGGTCGGCGCCGGCAAGGCGGACGGAGCCATGGACGCCGCCAACCTGCTCAAGCCCATGTTGGCCCGGGGCGAACTCCACTGCATCGGCGCCACGACACTCAAGGAGTACCGCGAGCACGTGGAGAAGGACGCCGCGCTGGAGCGCCGCTTCCAGCAGGTGCTGGTCGAGCCGCCTTCCGTCGCCGACGCCGTCTCCATCCTGCGAGGGCTCAAGGAGCGCTTCGAGGTGCACCACGGGGTGCGCATCGAGGACGCCGCGCTCGTCGAGGCCGCCGCGCTCTCCGACCGCTACATCACCTCGCGCTTTCTTCCGGACAAGGCCATCGACCTCGTCGACGAGGCGTGCGCCCAGATCCGCACGGAGATCGACAGCGTCCCGGCAGAGCTCGACGCGATGAACCGTCGCGTGCTGCAGCTCGAAGTCGAGGAGAGCGCGCTCAAGGGCGAGGCCGACGAGCCCTCGAAGGCCCGGCTCGCGGCCCTTCGCCAGGAGCTGGCCGCGGCGCGCGAGGAGCAGACCGCGTTCCGCGCCCGCTGGACGGCCGACAAGGAGGCCGTCACCCGGGTGCGCGACACCCGGGCCCGGCTCGAGGAGGCCAGGGCGGAGATGACGAAGGCTGAACGCGCTGGTCGGCTCGAGGAGGTGGCCAAGCTCCGCTACGGCGTCATCCCCGAGCTCGAGAAGGAGGCCGCCCGGCTCGAGGGCGCCGCGAAGTCGGCCAGCGGGCTCTTCCGCGAGACCGTCACCCCGGGGGAGGTCGCCGAGGTCGTGGCGCGCTGGACGGGCGTGCCCGTGAGCAAGCTGCTCGAGAGCGAGCGCCAGCGGCTGCTCGGGCTCGAGGTCCGCCTGCGCGCCCGCGTCGTCGGCCAGGACGAGGCCGTCCGCGCCGTCGCCGAGGCCGTGCAGCGCGCCCGCGCCGGCGTGCAGGATCCCCGTCGCCCGGTCGGATCCTTCCTGTTCCTCGGCCCCACCGGCGTCGGCAAGACCGAGCTGGCCAAGGCGCTCGCGGCCGAGCTCTTCGACAGCGAGCAGGCGATGATCCGCCTGGACATGTCCGAGTACATGGAGAAGCACGCCGTCTCCCGCCTCGTCGGCGCCCCTCCCGGCTATGTCGGCCACGAGGAGGGCGGCCAGCTCACCGAGGCGCTCCGTCGCCGTCCATACGCGGTGGTTCTGCTCGACGAGGTCGAGAAGGCCCACCCCGAGGTATTCAACATCCTGCTCCAGGTGCTGGACGACGGTCGCCTCACCGATTCGCAGGGGCGTACCGCCGACTGCCGCAACGCGATCTTCATCATGACCTCCAACATCGGCGGCCGCCATCTCGCGGAGGCCGCGGGCTTCGGCCTGTCGGAGTCCGTCCGCGAATCCGTCATGGCCGACCTCCGCGCGCACTTCCGCCCCGAGTTCCTCAATCGCATCGACGATGTCGCGCTGTTCGGTCCGCTCGGCGAGGAAGAGGTCCGCGCGGTCGCGCGCCTGCTCGTCGAGGGGCTCAACGCCCGGCTCGCGGCCCGCCGCGTGCGACTGGACTTCTCGGTCGAATCCCTCGCGTGGCTGGCGGGCAAGGGCTTCGATCCCGTCTACGGCGCGCGTCCGCTCCGACGCCTCATCCAGCGCGAGGTCGAGACGCCGCTCGCGCGTCTGATGCTCTCCGGCCGGGCGCCCGAGGGCTCCTCGGTCACGGTCTCCCGCGCCAACGAAGGTGGCCTCGCCTTCGACGTCCGTGCGGGAGGGTTTTCGGATTGAAGGTCGCGCCGCGCCGCTGAATCCTTTGGCATGACCGCCAGCCGCATCCGCTGCGGGGTCGCCGGTACGGGTTCGCTCGGCCAGCACCACGCCCGCATCTACGCCTCCCTTCCGGGAGCCGAGCTCGCGGGGATCTTCGAGCCGGACGACGCGCGGGCCGCGGAGATCTGCGGCCGGCACGGCTGCCGCCGGTTCGCCACGCTCGACGAGATGGCGGAGCACTGCGATGCCGTTAGCGTCGTCGTCCCGACCAACCATCACGCCGCCGTGGCGCTTCCGCTCCTCGCCAGGGGGGTCCATCTCCTCATCGAGAAGCCCATCTGCGTGACCCTGGACGAGGCCTCCCGGATCCTGGACGCCGCCGCCAAGGCCGACCGGCTCGTCCAGGTCGGCCACATCGAGCACTACAACCCCGTGATGTCCTACCTCGAGAGGACCGTCACCGACGCCCGTTACATCACCGCCGAGCGTCTGGCCCCCTTCACGCCGCGCGGAACCGAGGTCGGGGTCGTGCTCGACCTGATGATCCATGACATCGGCATCGTCCTCCAGCTGGCGAACTCCCCCGTCGAGCGCATCGACGCGGTCGGCGTGTCCGTCGTGACCAGGACCGAGGACATCGCCAACGCCCGCATCGCCTTCCGCAACGGGTGCGTCGCCAACCTGAGCGCGAGCCGTGTCTCGCTGAAGAAGAACCGCGAGATCCGCGTCTTCCAGACCGGCGGCTACCTCTCCATCGACTTCATGGGGCAGAAGGGGCACACCGTGCGCGTCGATCCCGCGGCCGAGGGCGGCTTCGCCAAGGAGGAGATCCCGATCGAGAAGGGCGAGCCGCTCGCCATCGAGCTCGCCTCCTTCACCGCCTGCGTCCGCGAACGCAAGAGCCCGAAGGTCAGCGGCGAGCTCGGCCGTACCGCCCTGGCCGTCGCGATCCAGATCACCGAGCAGATCCGCGCTGGCATGGCGCGCCGATGACCGCCTTCCCGTCCATCCCCGACGAGTTCCCCCGGCCGCGCGGCGGCGACCTGGACGTCCTCGTGGTCGCGGGCGAGCATTCCGGAGACCAGCATGCGTCCGAGCTGGTCCGCGCGCTCGTCGCCGGCCGGCCCGGACTCCGCGTCGCCGCCTTCGGCGGCCCCCGCCTCCGCGAGGCCGGAGCGCAACTGCTCCTCGACATGACGGCCTTCTCGGCGGTCGGACTCGTTGAGGTCGTCTCCGCCTACCCCTTCTACCGACGTCTCTTCGCCGCCATGCGCGCCTGGATCCTGCGCTGGCGGCCTGCGCTGGTGATCCTGGTCGACTATCCCGGACTGAACCTGCGCCTAGCGGCCGACCTGCGCGCCGCCGGCCTCTCCCGGCAGGGCGGCGGCGAGACGGCCGTGATCCAGTATGTCAGCCCGCAGCTGTGGGCCTGGAAGCCGCGGCGTCGTTTCTCGATGGCCCGCGATCTTGACGCCGTCGGCGTCATCTTCCCCTTCGAGACCGGGTGCTACGCCGACACGACGCTGCCAGCCACGTTCGTCGGGCATCCTTTCGTCAACGAGACGCACGCGCCTCCGGTGCGCTACGACCCCGACGGTCCGGTCCTGCTGCTTCCGGGCAGCCGCCCCAAGCCCGTCCGGAAGATCTTCCCCGCCCTCGTCGAGGCCTTCGCCCGGTACCGGTGCCAGGATCCCCGGAGGCGGGCGCTCGTGCTGCACACCGGCGGATCGGTGCACGCCGAGCTCTACCGTCTGCTCGCCGAATACGGCGACGCCGCCAAGGGCGTCGATCTCCGCCCGGTCGGGGAGGGCCAGGCCGGCGGGTGCGCCGCGCTCGTGAGCTCGGGCACGATGTCCCTTTCGGTGGCGCTAGCCGGCATCCCGGGCGCCGTCGTGTATCGCGCCAATCCGCTGACCTGGGTGATGGGCCGCTACCTCATCGCCGGGCGCGTCGACCATCTCGGGATCGCGAACATTCTACTGAAGCGCCAGGCCTGGCCGGAGTACCTGCAGGGCGCCTGCGAACCCGAAGCCCTCGCCGCCCGGCTGCGCGCCTGCGTCGAGGGGCCCGAGCCTCGCGAGCGGGCGCTCCTTGACGCCGCGGAACTGCGCGAAATGCTCTCCGCCCGGCCCGGTTCCTCCCCCGCCGAGTGGGCGGCCTCCTTCCTGCCATGAGACGTGCCGTCATCTTGGGCTGCGGCTACGTCGGCGCGCGCGTGCTGCGTCTTCTCCGTGACCGTGGCGTCAGCTCGTTCGGCGTGGTCCGCTCGGTCGGTTCCCGCGACGCCCTTGCGGCGGCGGGCCTAGACGCTGTCGCCTTCGACCTCGACGCCGCGGACTGGTCGGCGTTGCCTCGCGACTTCGATTGCGTCGTCTGCGCCGCCAGCGCGGGCGGCGGCGGACCCGAAGCCTATGCGGCCGCCTATGACTTCCGCGTCCGGCGCGCCGTGGAGTGGGCCCGCGCGATCGGCGCGGAGCGCTTCGTCTTCACCAGTTCCACCGGCGTCTATCGGCAGGATGGCGGCGTCACCGTCGACGAGGATTCGCCGGCCGGCGGCGACCTTGCCTCCGATGCCATCCTCGCGGGGGAGGCCGCTGCCGCGGGGTCGGGGATCGCGTTCACGCGCGCCTTGCGCTTCGGCGGGCTCTACGGCCCCGGTAGGCACTACCTGCTCGACGCTTTCAGACGCGGCGAGACTGTCGTCGGCGGGCGATCCGACCATCTCATCAACTATCTGCATGGCGATGACGCGGCTTCGTCGGTGATTGCGGCCCTCGAGGGCGGGCCGCCCGGTCACCGGACCTACAACGTGACCGACGGTCGGCCCGTGACCAAGGCCGAGCTGGCCCGATGGATCGCCTTGCGGCTCGGTCTGCCGCCGCCCGCGTTCGTGCCCGAGGCCGAGGCCGGCCCCCGCATGCGCAAAGGCGGACGCACCCAGCCCAGTCGCCGTGTGGACGCTTCCAAGATCGCTGCTGAACTCGGCTGGAAGCCCCTTTACGCGGACGTGTACGCCGGCCTCGGGCCCTGCCTTCCCGGGGGCGCGGTCACAGGTCCGTAACACGACGGACACCGTTCCGTCCCTGCGGCGTGACGCGTTCTTCACGTCACAGTCCTCATTCCGCCATGGACCTCTGAGAGGATGTCTCCGCACACCCGCACATCCGATCATGAACTACATCCTCAAGACCACGCTGCTCGCGGCCTCCACCCTGGCGGTCATCCCCGCCGGCGCCCAGGAGCGCAACCCCGCCCTCGATCTCCTTGTCAAGAAGGGCATCATCACCGCCGAGGAGCGTGCCCAGGCCCTCGAGCAGGCCGCCATCGCCAAGCTCAACGCTCCCGCCAAGCCGGCTTCCTGGTATGAGAAGCTCAAGATCGACGGCTACACCCAGCTCCGTTTCACGGAACAGCTGAACGACGCGGCGGACTTGCTCGATGTTCCGGCGGACAAATCGACCAAGCCCACCGAGAGCTTCTTGATCCGTCGAGGACGATTCAAGATCAGCGGAGACGTGTCCCCCCGCCTCCATCTCTATTCCCAGCTCGATTTCCAGGCCAGCACGGGCGCTTCCAGCCTTTCTCTGCAGGCCCGCGATCTTTACGCCGACATCGCCTTCGATGACCTGAGGGAGCACCGCGCGCGCGTGGGCCTCAGCAAGGTCCCCTACGGCTGGGTCAATCTCCAGTCCTCCCAGAACCGCATCGTCACCGAGCGTCCGGAGGCCCTCAATTCGGCGGTCGAGGGCGAACGCGACGTCGGCGTCTACTACATGTACGCGTCCAAGGAGTCCCGTGATCTCTTCAAGTCCCTCGTCAAGGACGGCCTCAAGGGATCGGGCGACTACGGCGTCTTCACCATCGGCGGTTACAACGGCCAGGGCCTTAATAAGTCCGACCTGAACGGGGAGCCCCATCTCCTCGCCCGTCTCAGCTATCCTTGGAAGTCCGAAAGCGGCCAGATCTACGAGGCGGGCGTCGGCGCCTACGCCGGCAAATACGTCATCTCCCGCGCGGCCGTCACGCCGGCTGGCGGCGGGGCCGCCGCCGTTCCTTCGGGCGGCACGGAGTTCAATGACCGGCGGACATGCGTCACCTTCATCATGTATCCGCAGCCTTTCGGCATCGAGGCCGAGTGGAACTGGGGCGAGGGTCCGCAGCTCAACGGTGACCGGACCAGCATCGGCGTCGAGAGTCTCAACGGCGGATATGTCATGGCCTCCTACCAGCTCAATCTCGGCGGCTCGGTCTACACGCCGTTCGTCCGCTGGAACTACTTCGACGGCGCGCGCAAGTTCGCGACCAACGCCCCCAAGTTCGTCGTCAACGAGATCGACCTCGGGCTCGAATGGCAGGTTCGTCCGGAATATGAGATCCAGGTGGTCTATTCCTTCACCAAGGAGCGTACCAACACCGCGTCAGCACCTTACAATGTCGTGGAGGACGCGCAGCGGCTTGCGCTCCAGCTTCAGTTCAACTACTGAGTTCCGGTCAGGCTTCATGGCAGGGGGCCCTCTGGGAGGAGGGCTCCCTATTTGCGTCCGGCCGCAAAGCAGGAGGCCCGCGGAAGCGGGCCTCGTTTCATACGCCTAGAGCCGGGCTCAGATCCCGCGGTTGTTGGGCGAGCCCGTGTCCAGTCCCCGGGCGCGGCCCTTAAGGCGGGCGAGCTCCTCTTCCAGCTCCTTGATCCTGGCTTCGGCCTTGGCGGCTCGCGCGTTGGCTTCACGGAGGGCGGCGGAGGCGGCCTCGAGGTCGGATTCGGCCTTCTTGCGGCGTTCGATGGCGTCACGCAGCTCGGCTCCGCTGCGGAGTCCGGCCAGTTCGGTCGAAAGGGCGTTCACCTGCGCGGCCGCGTCGGCGCGGGCTTTCTCAAGCTCCGCGGCGCGGGTGGACGCCTTGGCGAGGGCGTCCTTGGCGTCCTTCGTGGCCGTCCGGGCGGCCTCGAGGTCCTTCCGGGCGGCCTTCGTGGCCTCGCTGGCGGCGGCGAGCTGGGTCTTCACGTCGGCGGCCTCGGCGGCGGCGGCCTTGAGCGACTTTTCGAGGTCGGCGATGCGGGCGCGATGCTCGCCGTCGGCCTTGGTCAGCTGGGCGTTACGGACATTGGCGGCGTTGAGCGAAGTCTGCGCCTTGTCGGCGCGTACGACGGCCTCTGCTTCGCCGTTCCAGGTGACGACGGCGATGCCGGCGAACGTGGCGGCCACGAGGGAGAGGACGATTTCGGAGGTCTTCATGCGGATGAGTCACCGACAGGATGCCCGCGGGCCCCGGTTGGGTCAAGTCCCCGCCCTCAGGACAGCCGGCCCTTGTAGTCGGCGTATCCGAAGCGCCTGACCACGTGGATCCTGCCGTCGGCGGGGTCATAGGAGGCGATGGCGGGAAGCGGGACCCCGTTGAAGGTCGTGTTCTTGACGAAGGTGTAGTGGGACATGTCCAGGAAGACGAGCCGCTGTCCGGGCCTGAGCGGCTCGGCGAAGGAGTAGTCGCCGATCACGTCGCCCGCCAGGCAGGTTGAGCTGCCGAGGCGGTAGGTGTGGGGGAGCCTGCCCGGCGGCTCGCCTCCGACGATGTCAGGCCGGTAGGGCATCTCCAGGGTGTCGGGCATGTGGCAGGTCGCAGAGATGTCGAGGATGGCGATCTCTATCCCGTTGCGGACCACGTCGAGCACCGTGCCCACCAGGACGCCCGTGCCGATGCCGACGGCCTCCCCGGGCTCGAGGTAGACCTGGATGTGCTCGCCCCACTTCCGGCGGAAGTCCGTCACGACCCTGACCAGCAGGTCGAGATCGTAGCCCGGACGCGTGATGTGGTGCCCGCCCCCGAAGTTCACCCACTTCATGCGGGGGATGAACTCGCCGAAGCGCGATTCGAAGGCGGCGACCGTCCGCTGGAGCACGTCGGCGCCCTGCTGGCACATCGTGTGGAAGTGCAGGCCCTCGAGTCCCGCGAGGTCCTCGGCCGAGCGGATCTCCGAGCGTGGCGTGCCGAGCCGCGAGCCGCGCGCGCAGGGGTTGTAGAGCTCGACCTCCACCTCCGCGTGCTCCGGGTTCACGCGGAGCCCGAAGGAGACCCGGCGGGGCGCGGCGAGCCCGCGTTCGCGGAAGCGCCGCCACTGCGACGGCGAGTTGAACGAGACGTGGTCGGCCACCCGCAGCAGCCGCTCGAACTCCTCGTCCTTGAAGGCCGGCGAGTAGGCGTGTACTTCGCCGCCGAATTCCTCGCGTCCGAGCAGCGCCTCGTGGATGCCGCTGGCCGTGGTGCCGGCCAGGTACCGGGCGACCAGTTTCGCCTCGCTGAACTGGGCGAAGCCCTTGAGCGCGAGCAGCACCTTCGCGCCCGAGCGGTCCATCACCGACCGTAGCGTCCGCAGGTTCGACTCGAGCAGCCCACGGTGCAGCACGTGGCACGGGCTCGGGACCTGCGAGAGGTCGAGTCGGGAGAAGGCTTCGGTCAGCGCGTCGGGCACGGCGGCAGGGTTGCCCCCGCGCGAAGGGGGCGCAAATGAAAAGCCCGCCGTGCGGCGGGCGGGGAGGGCCGTCAGACCGGCAGCTCCTTCACGTGCCAGGGAAGGCCGCGGACGTTGAGCTCGGCCATGAACGGATCCGGGTCCATCTCCTCCATGTTCCAGACCCCGGGCCGCAGCCACTTGCCGGAGGCGAGCATGGCCCCGCCGATCGCGGCGGGCACGCCTGTCGTGTAGCTGATGGCCTGCGACTTCACCTCGGCGTAGCATTCCTGGTGGTCGCAGACGTTGTAGATGAAGACCTTGCGCGGCTTTCCGTCCTTCACGCCCGTGATCTCGCAGCCGATGCAGGTCTTGCCCTTGGTGCGGGGGCCGAGCGAGGCGGGGTCGGGCAGCAGGGCCTTGAGGAACTGGATCGGCACGATCTTGTGACCCTGAAAGTCGACCGGGTCGATGCGGGTCATCCCCACGTTCTCCAGCACCCGCAGGTGCGTGAGGTAGCGCTCCGAGAAGGTCATGAAGAAGCGGATCCGCTTCAGCCCGCGGATGTTCTTCGCCAGGGACTCGAGCTCCTCGTGGTAGAGGAGGTAGCTGTCCTTCGGACCGACCACCGGGTAGTCGTACACCCACTTGACCGAGAGGGGGTCGGTTTCCTTCCATTCCCCGGCCTCCCAGAACCGGCCGCGCTGCGTGATCTCGCGGATGTTGATCTCCGGGTTGAAGTTCGTCGCGAAGGGGTAGCCGTGGTCGCCGGCGTTGGCGTCCATGATGTCCACCGTCTCGATGGAGTCGAAGAGGTGCTTCTGAGCGTAGGCGCAGAAGACGTTGGTCACCCCGGGGTCGAAGCCCGAGCCGAGGAGCGCCGTCAGCCCGGCCTTCTCGAAGCGCTCACGGTAGGCCCACTGCCAGGAGTATTCGAACTTCGCGAGATGCGGCGGCTCGTAGTTGGCGGTGTCGACGTAGTGGACGCCGGCGTGAAGGCAGGCGTCCATCAGCGGCAGGTCCTGGTAGGGCAGGGCGACGTTGATCAGGAGGTCCGCCCCGAACGACTTGATGAGCGCGACCGTCGCCTTGACGTCGTCCGCGTCCACGGCGGCGGTGCGGATCGTGCGTCCGGTGGCGGCCTTCACGTCGGCGGCGACCGCCTTGCACTTATTCTCGTTGCGGGAGGCGAGCATCACTTCGGAGAAGGACTCCGGCGCCATCGCGCATTTGTGGGCGACCACGTTGCCGACGCCGCCGGCGCCGATGATGAGGACTTTCTTGCTCATGGGTGGGGCCATCATCCTGCCGCACTCCCTCGGGGAAAGACAAAACCTCGGCCGGAGCGGTGAAGGCGGGGCGGCGGTCGGGCGCCCCTTGCGGGGCCGGGCCCCTTTCGGCTGGCGGGATGGACGGGACTCGAACCCGCGACCTCCTACGTGACAGGCAGGCGCTCTAACCAACTGAGCTACCACCCCGGACAGCCGAAAGGACGTTCAGCAAACGCCCCCTCGGCCCGGGGTGTCAAACGGAAAAGCCGTCAGGCGCGCACCTGCCCGTCGCCGCTGACCTCGAATTTCCAGGTGGTCAGTTCGCGCAGCCCCATCGGGCCGCGCGCGTGGAGTCGTTCGGTGCTGATGCCCACCTCGGCCCCGAAGCCGAACTCGCCGCCGTCGGTGAACCGGGTGCTGGCGTTCCAGTAGACGCAGGCGCTGTCGACCTGGGCGAGGAAGGCCCGGGCGGCCTCGGCGTCCTCGGTCAGGATCGCGTCCGAATGGTGGGAGCCGAGGGACTCCACGTGGTCGACCGCCTCGTCCAGCCCCGCCACGACCTTCACGTTCAGGACGAGGGAGAGGTGCTCGGTGCGAAAATCCTGCTCCGTCGCGGCGGTCGCGCCGGGCATGAGGGCCAGGGCCCGCGGGCAGGCGCGCACCTCCGTCCGTCGGGCGGCGAGCTCGCGGGCGAGGCGGGGCAGCAGGTCGGGCGCGACGGCGGCGTCGACCAGCACGGTCTCCGCGGCGTTGCAGGCGCTCGGGCGCTGGCACTTGGCGTTGACGATGATGGGCAGCGCCTTGGCGAGATCGGCGGCGGCGTGGACGTAGACGTGGCAGACGCCGGCGTCATGCTTGATGACCGGCATGCGTGCCGAGGCGCTCACAGCCTCGATCAGGCCGGGGCCTCCGCGCGGCACGATCACGTCGACCACGCCCCGCAGCGAGCCGAGGGCGGGCACGGCCTCGCGGTCGGTGAAGGGCAGCAGCGTCACGGCCTCGCCGGGCAGTCCCGCCTCGCGCAGGCCCGCGGCGAAGGAGGCGGCGAGGGCGAGGTTGGTGCGCAGGGCCTCGCTGCCGCCGCGCAGGACGCAGCCGTTGCCGGACTTGAGGCACAGCGCGGCGGCGTCGACGGTCACGTTGGGCCGCGACTCGAAGATGATGGCCACGAGCCCGATGGGCACGCGGCGCTTGACGATGCGCAGGCCGTTGGGCCGGCTCCATTGCTCGATCACCTCGCCGACGGGGTCGGGCAGTCCGGCGACCGCTTCGCAGGCCGCGGCCACGGCCTCGAGCCGCCCCGGGTCGAGGCGCAGGCGGTCCACCATCGCTTCGGCCAGCCCTTTGCTCCGCGCGGCGGCCAGGTCTTCGGCGTTGGCCGCGAGGATCGCGGACTCGTCGCGCCGCAGGGCGGCCGCGGCGGCGCGCAGGGCGCGGTCCCGGACGGCCGACGGCGCGAGCGCCACCTTGCGCGCGGCCTTCTTGGCGGCGGCGGCGAGCGCCGTGACTTTGGCGGTGAGCTCGTTCATCGACGGCGGAGGGAGAAGCGTGTGCCTACCCTGCGGCCGGCGGAGAGCTCGAGCAGGACCCCGGGGCGACGCCCGTTGGCGATCACGGTGTCGACGCCGCCCTCGGCGGCGATCTCCGCGGCCTGCAGTTTCGTCACCATGCCGCCGACGTTGCGTTCGGAGCCGGCGCCCCCGGCGAGGGCTCGCACCCCGGCGTCCAGGCGGGTCACCTTGGGCACGAGGCTGCCGGTTCCGTCGGGCCGCGTCATGAGCCCATCGACGCCCGAGAGGATTACGAGCAGGTCGGCCTCGATCAGCGCGGCGACGTGGGCGGACAGGCGGTCGTTGTCGCCGACCTTGATCTCCTCGTCGGCGATGGCGTCGTTCTCGTTGATGATGGGGATGAAGCGTCCGCGGCGCAGGAGCAGGTCCAGCGTGGCGCGGGCGTTGCGGGTGCAGCCGCGGCTGTCGAGGTCCCAGTAGGTCAGGAGCATCTGGGCGGCCAGCAGGCCGTGCCGGCGGAGACGGCGACCATACTCCGACATCAGCTCCGGCTGGCCGACGGTGGCGCAGGCCTGGAGCTCCCGGGCGTCCTTCGGCCGCCGGTCGAGCCCCATGGCGGTCATCCCGGACGCGACCGCCCCGGAAGAGACCAGCACGACCTCGTAGCCCTTGCGGCGAAGCGCGGCGAGCTGGTCGGCGATGCGTCCAATCTGGACGCGGTCGACCTTGCCGTCCTTGCGGGTGAGGAGGCCGGAGCCCAGCTTGATGACCCAGCGTTTGGCCATGGAAGGGCGAGACCCTAACTGCCGCCGACCGCTTTTGTCCAGCGTCAGAGGAGCCCGCCCTGCGCCGGGGGAGGCGTGATTCCCGCGGCTCGCCAGCCCTTTTCCGAGATCACGCGCCCCTGGGGCGTGCGCAGCACGTAGCCCTCCTGCACGAGGAAGGGTTCGTGCACCTCCTCCAGCGTATGCGCGTCCTCTCCCACCGCCGCGGCGACGCTGCCGAGCCCGACGGGGCCGCCCTGGTGCTTCTCGGCGATCGCGCGGAGGATGCGCAGGTCCATCTCGTCCAGGCCCTCCCGGTCGATCTCGAGGAGCTCGAGCGCTTCGGCCGCGACCCTCGCGTCGGCCCGCCCGCCCGCGCGTTCGAGCGCGTAGTCGCGGGTGAACCGCAGCAGGTTGTTCACGATGCGGGGCGTGCCGCGCGCCCGGCGGGCGATCTCGACCGCGCCGCCCTCGTCGATCTCCAGCCGGAGCAGCGTCGCGTTACGGCGCACGATGGTCAGGAGCTGGGCGCGGTCGTAGTAGTCGAGGCGCGTCTGCAGGGTGAAGCGGCTGCGCAGGGGCGCGGTGAGCAGTCCGGTGCGCGTGGTCGCGCCCACGAGGGTGAAGCGGGGCAGGTCGAGGCGGACGCTCCGCGCGTTCGGGCCCTGGTCGATCATGATGTCGATGCGGAAGTCCTCCATCGCGGAGTAGAGGAACTCCTCCACCGACTTGGGGATGCGGTGGATCTCGTCGATGAAGAGCACGTCGCCCTCCTGCAGGCCGGTGAGCAGGCCGGCGAGGTCGGAAGCCTTTTCGACGACGGGGCCGGAGGTCTGCCGGAGCGGCCGCCCCATCTCCTCCGCGAGGATCATGGCGAGCGTCGTCTTGCCGAGTCCGGGCGGGCCGTGGAGCAGCACGTGGTCCAGCGGCCGGCCTTCCCGGCGCGCGGCGCCGACCATCACGCGGAGCCGCTCGACCGTACGCGCCTGGCCGACGAAGTCGTCGAGCTTCGGCGGCCGGAGGGCCGCGTCGAGGACGCGGTCGGCGCGGGCGAGGCCCTGCTTGCCTGATCGGTCGGACGGTTCGGGCGCTCGGGCCATGGACGCAAGGTGCCCGTGCGCGCCGTACTTGGCAAGCAACTCAGTCCTCGGAGCGCAGCGAGGACGGCATCTCCGACTGCGGCAGGCGGAGCACGTCGGCGCCGAGCGACCGGAGCCGTTCTTCGAAGCGTTCGTAGCCGCGGTCCAGATGATAGAGCCGCTGCACCCACGTCTCCCCCCGGGCGGCGAGCCCGGCGAGGATCAAGGCGGCGGAGGCGCGGAGGTCCGACGCCATCACGGGGGCGCCCGAAAGCGGCTTTCCGCCTCGGACTGTCGCGACCGAGCCGTCGAGCCGGATGTCGGCGCCCATCCGCTGGAGCTCGGCGACATGCATGAAACGATGCGGGTAGACTCTCTCCGCGACGGTAGACACGCCCGGAGCCGTCAGCTGCACGGCCATGAACTGGGCCTGGAGGTCGGTCGGAAACCCTGGATAGGCCTCGGTGGCGACGTTCACGCCCCGCGACGGCCGGCCGGCGGCGCGCACGAAGCCCGGGCCGGACTCTATCCGGACGCCGGCGGCCTCCATCCGGCCCAGGAACGCGGCCAGATGGCCGGCTTCGGCGCCGGCGACGGTGACGTCGCCGTCCGTGATCGCCGCGGCGGCCAGGTAGGTGCCGGCCTCGATGCGGTCCGCGATGATGGTGTGGTCGGCCCCGTGCAGGGAGTCGACGCCCTCGACCTCGATGATCGTGGTGCCGTCGCCCGTGATCTTCGCGCCCATCTTGCGCAGCAGGTCGCAGAGGTCCGAGATCTCGGGCTCCCTCGCCGCGTTGAGGACGCGCGTCGTCCCGCGCGTGAGCGAAGCGGCCATGACGAGGTTCGCGGTGCCCAGCACCGTGCTGCCCATCGGCCCGCCCATGTCGACCTCTGCGCCCCGCGCTCCGGCGGCGTCCACCGCGACCGCGCCGGACTCGAGCACGACCCTGCAGCCCAGCGCCTCCAGGCCGCGGAGATGAAGGTCGATCGGTCGCGGCCCGATGACGCAGCCTCCGGGCAGGGCCATTTCCGCCCGGGCGAGCCGGCCGACGAGCGCCCCGAGCAGGCAGACCGAGGCGCGCATCTTGCGCACGAGTTCGTAAGGCGTGCGGTGCGAGACCTGGGCGGCCCGGATGCGCCACGTGCCGGGGGCGAGCTGCGCGGCCTCGGCCCCTAGGTGCCGCAGGATCTCGGCCATGAAGCGAACATCGCTCAGGTCGGGCACTCCGCGTAGCGTGATTTCTCCAGCCGTGAGGAGCGCCGCCGCCATGAGGGGCAAGGCGGCGTTCTTCGCGCCTGTCGCGCGCACCTCCCCGCGGAGCGGGCCGCCGCCGATGATGCGCGCGACTTCAAGCATGGTGCCAAAGAGCGGGGGCGCCGTAGGCGCCCCCGGAGTCGTCAGCCTTCGCGCCGGCCGCCGTGATGGCCGCGTCCGCCGTGGTGGCCGCGTCCGCCGCGGTGGCCGTCACGTCCGCGTCCGCGCCCGCGTCCTCCCTGCCGGTGGCCGCGGTCGTCGCCGCGTCCCTCGCGCGACTCGCGTCCGCGGGCCGCGGGGACGAAGACCGCCTTGTCGGGGATGCCGAAGAGCGTCGCGAGCCTGCGTTTCACCGAGGCCCAGAAGCCGATCGGCTCCTGCACCGGGATGACCACCGGCTCGATCTGCAGGCGGGGCCGGTCCTCGCGGCGGGGCCGGTCTTCGCGGCGGCCATGACGTTCGCCTTCATGACGCGTCTCACGACGGTCGTCGCGGCGTTCGTGGCGTTCGCGGGGTTCGCGGGCCTCGCGGGGTTCGCGGGGTTCGCGTGGTTCCCGACGCTCGCTTCGTTCACCCCGCGGGGCGGCCGGGCGGGCGGCGAGGGAGCCGGAGATGGTCTCCTGCACCTCGGCGGGATTCTCGACGACTCCGATGGAGGGCCGGGCTCCAGGTGTGCCGGAAGCGGCTGATGCGCCGCGGGGCGTGCCGCGCCGTCCGAACTGCTTCGGGGCGCCGATCGTTCCGGGCTTGGCAGCCGGTTCGGCGGAGGCGCCGATCACGGACATGGGGGGGAGGTCGGCGTGTTCGGATTCCAGCTTGGACTCCTGGACGCGGGGGGCTTCGTTGCGGGTTTCCTGGGCGGCGGGCAGTTCGACCGCCGGGTTCTGGGCTGAGACATGCTCGTGCCCGGTGTTTTCTTCGTTGCTCATGGTTTGGTTTGTGGGACGGCGAGGCCGTCCGGGGTTGCGGGCCCCCATCGTGGGGGCGTGCCGCGGAGGGCGGGGTCGGGAGCGACCGTGCCCATTGTCCGGCGTTCGGCCGGAACGTTGTCAATGGGACCGCCCGGGCTTGTTAACAATCCGAAACTCCTTCAGCGGGCCTCTTCAGTGAACCTCTGTTCACGTATGAGGATGATCCGGACCGACCCCTGATAGGAGACCGACTCCTCGACCTTGTTACGGATACGCCTGATCAGCTCCCCCGCCAGGGCGTCGGAGACCTTGCCCGGGTCGACCACCACCCTGAGCTCGCGGCCGGACTGGAAGGCGAAGGCCTCGCGAACGCCCTCGAAGGCGGCCGCCACCTCCTCGAGCGAGCGGATGCGCTGGGCGTAGCTTTCCAAGGTGGAGGACCTGGCTCCGGGGCGGGATCCCGAGGCGGCGTCGGCGATCATCACCAAGGGCGCGTACAGGGACTCGGCGTCCACCTCGCGATGGTGGGCGGCGACCGCGTTGACCACCCGCGGGTCCTCCCCGAGCCGACGGAGAAGGGCGGCGCCGGCGAGCGCGTGGCTGCTGCCCGCCTCCGGTTCGAGCGCCTTGCCGAGGTCGTGGAGGAGCCCGGCGCGTTTGGCCGGAGTCGGGTCGAGGCCGATCTCCGCGGCGAGCATCGCGCAGAGCTGCGCGACCTCGACCGAGTGGGCCAGCGTGTTTTGGTTGGCGGACAGGCGGAAGTGAAGCCGTCCGAGCAGCTCTTCCACCTCGCCGTCCATCGGCGGAAGCCCGAGGTCGCGCACCGCCTCGCGGCCGAGCCGGCGGGCGAGGCTCAGCACCTCGACTTCCGCGGCGCGCACCGCCTCCTCGATGAAGGCCGGCGTGATCCGGCCGTCCTTGACCACGCGTTCGAGCGCGATGCGGGCCGTCTCCCGCCGCACCGGGTCGAAGCAGGAGAGCAGGGCTACGCCCGGCGTCTCGTCGATGAGGAGGGTGGCGCCCGTAGCCTGCTCAAAGGCCCGGATGTTGCGCCCTTCGCGTCCGATCAGGCGGCCCTTCATGTCCTCGTTGGGCAACTGAACCGAGACCGCGGTGGCGTCCTGGGTCGTCCGGGTCGTGAGGCGCTGCATCGCCGCGAGCAGCGTCCTGCGGGCGGCCTCCTCCACCTCGTCCTCGGCCCGCTCAAGCAGTTCGGCGCGCAGTCGCTCGGCCTCCCCCGTGAGCTCCTTCCGCAGCCTCTCGACCAAGAGCTGCCGGGCCTGCTCCGGGCTGATGCCGCCGAGGCGCTGCAGCTCCAGGCCGAGCTGCTCGCCCTGTCGGGCAAGGTCCTTCGCCCGCTCCTCGACCTCCCTTTTTTCGGCATGGGCCCGCTGGCGCAGCGCGTCGGCATCCCTTTTTTCGGCCGCCGCCTCGGCGTGGAGCTCGGCCGCCTCGACCGTCGCCTCACGGCGGGCGAGCTCGACCTCGGCCCGCAGCCGGGCGTCGCGCAGGGTCCCCAGGGTGCTCTCGCGCCACTTGGCCACCGCGTAGGCCACGATGGCGCCGGAGGAGAACGCCACGGCGGCGAGGATGCTCTGGTCGGCGGCCACTGGCATGTCTTGGCTCGGGACCGTAGTCCCGAGCCCCATACCCTTGCGCCGCCCGCCCCGGTCGCAAGCCTCCATTTGGGATGGTTCGCCTTGCCAGTCCCCGTCGTGCGGCGTTCCATCGGGTCCGATGTCCCTTCAGGCAGAGCAGGACGAGGCCGTCTCCGTGTGGTGGGACAAATTCGCCAACTTCGCCTGGCGCACCGACTGGACCCAGGTGGTGATCATCGCCTTCCTGAGCCTCCTCGGCTGGTTCGCCATCCGCTCCGCGGGCGAGGCCCGCGCCTCGCTGCACCATGAGAGCCAGGCCAGGTTCATCGCTGTGGGCTGGATCGTCTACTGGGCCGTCTCCTCCATCGACTACCGACGCCTGCACTTGCATGCGCGCACCGCCTACCTCGCGACCATGGCGCTGCTCCTGCCCGTCTCCGCCTGCGCGCTGCTCAACGTCGACCTCGGCGGCTTCATCCGGAGCGTTTACGGCGCCCGTCGCTGGATGGACTTCGGTCCGTTCTCCCTCCAGCCGTCCGAGCTGGCCAAGGTCGGCACCCTGCTTTTTCTGGCGGCCCTCCTCGCAAGGATGCCCATCGGCGCCCTGGCGGCCAGCTGGCGCACCCTCGGGGCGGTGCTGGCGGTCGCCGGAGCGCCCTTTTTCTTGATTTTCGTGCAGCCTGACCTAGGGTCTGCGCTCATCTACCTCCCGCTGTCATTCGCCCTGTTGCACGTCGCGGGACTCACCTACAAGTTCTTTGCGGCGGCGGGTGCGGCGACCCTGCTGCTGGTCGGGGTCCTGGCGGTTGACCTGTCGGAATACGCACGCGGCGTCTCCGAGTACGCCAAGGCCCATCCGGAGGAGCGTGACCCTGCCCGCAAGGTCCGCGGCCAGCATCAGCAGCGCGCGTGGTTCTTTCTCCTCAAGGACTACCAGCGCGAGCGCATCATGTCGTTCGTGGCTCCCGACGTCATCGACCCGCGGGGGCTCGGCGTCACCTGGAACGTCCGTCAGGCCGTGATCGCCGTCGGCCGGGGCGGACTGTCCGGCCAGGGGCTCAGCAAGGGCACCCAGGCTCGGTCCGGCTACCTGCCCGAGGCTGCGGCGCATAACGACTTCGTTTTCTCCGTGCTGGCCGAGGAGGTGGGATTCGTCGGTGCCTCGGGCGTGGTGGCCGCTTTCGCCTTCCTGCTCTGGCGCGTCGTCCGGACCGCCCTCCGGGCGACGGACCGTTTCGGCTCCTTGGTCGCCGCCGGCGCCGCCGCCGTGCTGGCCACCCATGTCATCATCAACATCGGCATGAACGTCGACCTCATGCCGGTCGCCGGCGTCCCTCTTCCTTTCCTCAGTTACGGAGGATCTTTCGTGCTCAGCTGCTTCCTGCTCCTTGGACTGGTCCAGAGCGTGCACCGGCATTCGGCCGGCGGCGGCGAGCGCGGGGATTCTCCGGCAAACGGCCTGACGGCCTGAACCCGAGATGCCCGAACATAACGAACCCGAAGAAATCCACGAAGAGTCCGAGCCGAAGTCCGGCCAGGAGCTCATCGACCATCGCAGGATCGCCGAGGAGGCCGCCCGACGGCGGAAGGATCTCCCGCTGCTCCAGCGCATCGTCAAGCACTTCTCCAAGGACCGCGCCAACTTCCGCGAGCTCGTCATCAACGGCGAGACCCTTGAGAAACGCGTGGCGCTGCTCACCAACGGCGTCCTCGACAAGTTCGAGATCGAGCACAAGGGCGAGAACCGGATGGTCGGCGCCGTCTTCAAGGGGCGCGTCCAGAACCTGGAGGCCGGCCTGAAGGCCGCCTTCGTCGACATCGGTCAGCCCAAGAACGCATTCCTCCACTACTGGGACATGCTGCCGGCGGCCAACGACTCCCAGGTCGAGTTCATCCGCGACAACGAGTCCGCCGAGCAGAAGCAGCGTAAGGCGCGCTACCAGGCCAAGGACATCCCCCAGCTCTTCCCCGCCGGTTCCGACATCGTGATCCAGGTCGTCAAGGACCAGATCGGCACGAAGGGCCCGCGTTCGACCACCAACATCGCGCTGCCCGGACGCTACGTCGTGCTCATGCCCTTCAGCGGGGCGTGTGGCGTGTCCCGCAAGATCGAGGACGGCTCCGAGCGCGAGCGGCTCAAGGACATCCTCCGCTCCCTGACCATCCCGGAGGGTATGGGCGTGATCATCCGCACCGCCGGCGAGGGCAGGCAGGCCCGCTGGTTCGTGCGCGACCTGCACCTGCTGCTGCTGCGCTGGCAGAAGATTGTCGAGAAGATCAACCAGCCCGACCGGCGTCCGGTGCTCCTGCACAGCGAGCCTGGGCTCATCGAGCGGACCGTGCGCGACTTCTTGACCGAGGAGGTCGACCGCATCCTCGTGGACAACGAGGAGGACTTCCGTCTCGTGCAGGAGCTCGTCGGCGAGGTCTCGCCTAGGTCCAAGGGGCGGGTCGAGCTCTACGCCGACCCCATCCCCGTCTTCGAGCGGTACAACATCGAACGGCAGATCGACCAGCTCTTCCAGCGCCGCGTGCCTCTGGCCAGCGGCGGGGAGATCGTCATCGACGAGACCGAGGCCCTCACGGCCATCGACGTCAACACCGGCTCCCACAAGGGGGCGGGGAAGGACGGCAAGGACTACATCGTGCAGGCCAACCTCGAGGCGGTGGCCGAGGCCGCCCGCCAAATCCAGCTGCGCAACCTCGGCGGACTCATCATGATCGACACGGTCGACATGAAGAACCCGAAGGACCGGAAGAAGGTCTTCGACCGGCTCCGGGAGTCCATGGAGAACGACCGCGCCAAGCACCAGATCCTCCCGATCTCGCAGCTGGGGGTGCTCCAGATGACCCGTCAGCGTCACACGGAGTCCAACACGACCTCGATGTACACCGCCTGCCCCCACTGCCAGGGGCGCGGAATCGTCAAGAACCCCCGCACCGTCTCCGTCGAGGTGCAGCGTAAGCTGCTCAGTGTCATCCGGAAGCTGCGGGAGGTCCAGGGCCCCGACCGGGAGCTGGAGATCAACATCCTCCTGCACCCCGTCAATCTGGAGCGCATCGTCACCGAGGACCGGGACTTCTTCCGGGACCTCATGAAGTCCTGCAAGGTGAAGCTGGGCACCAAGGCCGACCCGACCTACAGCGTCGAGTCGTTCCGCCTCTTCGACGCGGCCTCCGGCCGGGAGCTGCGCTGACCGTCCGCCCGCCGTCGCGGTCTGCTCATGCCGCCTGCCGGCGCATGAGCGGCCCTCGGCATGAGGGTCACGAACGGGAGTGCGCGTCGCCTGGGCCTTCCATCTTCCATGCGCTCGCGCGGCGCTCGACGAGCGCAGGCGTCTTCTTCGTCGCGCGCGTGACGATGCGTCGGCGGCCGCGCGTTCGTATCCGAACCGCGTTTACATTTTCTTCCTCATCCGGTCCCGGACGCGCCTCTCGGGAGGATTGAAAAATTCCTCTTGCGCATCCGCGCGCTTCGCCTAATAAGGATGACAAGAGTTGACCGCGACGTGACGAACCGAACCGAACCCCTGAGCGAAAGTCTCATCACCGTGTCGCTTCCTGCGAAGCTCCACTCCGAGACCGTCGCCTTCCAGCAGAGGTCGGGGTTCGCCACCCTCTCCGAAGTGATCCGGCATGCGCTGGACCGCTTCACCGACTCCCGTCACGACCTGGAATCCCCCAGGTCACGCCAGGTTTCTTTCCGAGTCCCGTCGGAGCTCCGTAGCAGAATCACTCGTCAGGCGCGCAACGCCCGGGTGAGCGTGGGGCGAATCGTCAGGGTGGCGCTTCAGGCGCTGCCCTCTAACCAAACAACGACCCAAAATAAGGAAAAAACTATGGCTAAGAAGAAGAAGGCCGCCAAGAAGGGCGCCAAGAAGGCCAAGAAGTCCAAGAAGAAGTAATTCTTCTTAGACTTTCCGTCCTCCGGGGCGGATGGCGCCGGCTCCGCCGGTCAACAAGGACCCTCGCAAGGGGGTCCTTTTCTTTTTCCGAGGTAATCCCCGAATCGGCTTGAAAACGCCCCTCCGGGCGGGGTTTTCTTGCTGACTTCGACATGAGCACATCTTCCGACGCCGGACGCATCACCATCTCCCAGGGCAAGCTGACCGTGCCCGATCGTCCGATCATCCCCTTCATCGAGGGGGACGGCACAGGTCCTGACATCTGGCGCGCCTCGGTGCGGGTCTTCGACGCCGCCGTGGCCAAGGCCTACGGGGGACGCAGGCAGATCCAGTGGCTCGAGGTCCTCGCCGGCGAGAAGGCCTTCAACAAGACCCAGAACTGGCTGCCCGAGGAGACCCTGACCGCCTTCCGCGATTACCTCGTCGGCATCAAGGGCCCCCTCACCACCCCCACCGGCGGCGGCATCCGCTCGCTCAACGTCGCCCTCCGTCAGCAGCTGGACCTCTATGTCTGCCTGCGTCCTGTGCAGTGGTTCACCGGCGTCCCCTCGCCGGTCAAGAATCCCGGCAAGGTGGACATGGTGATCTTCCGTGAGAACACCGAGGACATTTACGCCGGCATCGATTTCGAGGCCGGTTCCGAGATCGCGACCAAGACCCTCGAGTTTCTGAAGGCCAACTTCCCCAAGGAGTTCAAGAAGATCCGATTCGGCTCCGAGGACCCGGCGTCCGTCGGCGTGGGCATCAAGCCCGTGTCCCGGCCCGGTTCCGAGCGCCTGATCCGTTCCGCCATCCAGTATGCCGTCGAAAACCGGCGCAAGTCGGTGACCCTGGTCCATAAGGGCAACATCATGAAGTACACCGAAGGCGCCTTCATGAAGTGGGGCTATGAGCTCGCCCAGCGGGAGTTCGGCGCCCAGCCCCTGGACGGAGGCCCCTGGTGCAGGATTCCCGAGGGCCGTCCTGGGGCGGGCATCGTCATCAAGGACGCCATCGCCGACATCACCCTCCAGCAGGTGCTGACCCGCCCTTCCGACTTCGATGTCATCGCCACCCTCAACCTCAACGGCGACTACCTATCCGATGCCCTCGCGGCGCAGGTCGGCGGCATCGGCATCGCCCCGGGTGGCAACATCAACTACCTTACCGGACACGCCATTTTCGAGGCCACCCATGGCACCGCTCCCAAGTACGCCAACAAGGACGTCGTGAACCCCGGCTCGGTGGTGCTCTCCGGGGAGATGATGCTGCGCTACCTCGGCTGGACCGAGGCCGCCGACCTCATCCTCAAGGGACTCAACGGCGCGATCGGCTCCGGACGCGTGACTTATGACTTCGCCCGCCAGATGCAGGGCGCGACCGAGATCAAGTGTTCCGAGTTCGGCGACGGCATCATCGCGGCGATGTGACGTCGTCCGCCGGCCCCGCCGCCGGCCCTTGGGACTTGCCAGCCGTCCCGCCTCGGGCAGGATGGCCGTCCTAATCATGAAGAAGTCAGCCATCACCGCCCTAGCGCTCGCTGTCTGCGGCGGCGCCTCCGGTCAGGAGGCCGTCAAGCAGATCGATTCCGCCCAGCTCGCCAAGGATCTCTCCGTCCGCGCGGACATATCCTGGCAGTCCAAGAACGTCTTTCGCGGCAAGGAGCGTTCGGACGTCGACGGCCTGTTCCAGACCAAGGTCGGCTTGGAATATTTCGGCCCCGGCCTCAACGGCATCTCGGCCTACGCCAGCTTCTTCAACGCCGACGGCGTTGAGCGCTCCTACGCCTACGGTTTCCGCAAGTCCGTCGGCGACGCCGTGGTCGACGCGGGCTATGCGCGCATGACCTCCCCGTCGGCCAAGTTCTTCAACGCGGCCGAAGGGTTCACCCAGCTGCGCGTCGAGGATGAGGCCTATCTCGGCGTGATTCTGCCCAAGGGCTTCCTGCAGCCCGCCCTTTACGTGAACTACGGCTTCGCCCTCAATCAGGTCATCGTGGAAGGGTCCTTGCTCCGGGTCTTCCCCGAGGCCGGCCCCTTCAAGCTCGATCTCGCCGTACGGGGTTACGCCGGCAATGTCTCGGCCAAGGACGCGCTGAACGACGCCACCGGAGTCCGGAACGCCTACGCTTACGCCGGGGCCGGCATTGATCTCTCCAAGTCGGTGGGGCAGGGGTCCGTCGTCGGTGTCGGGTTCAACTATGTCGTGAACAACGACGAGCAGCCCGCCACCCGGGATTCCCAGGTCTGGACCAACGTCTACGCCAAGTTCAGGTTCTGAGGGCTGGCCGGACCGGCCGAGGGGGGATTCGAGGGTAAAACCCCCTCTTATTCGGGTATTGACGAGGATGGGGCTGTTCCCATGTTCCCGCTTTCCCTCTTTATGAAGACCACGCTAGCCAAGAACGTCCAGCTGAAGGACAAGACCTGGTACGTCGTTGACGCCAAGGACCAGCACCTCGGCCGTCTGGCGGTCCGCATCGCGAACGTCCTGCGCGGACGTCACAAGCCCACCTACACCCCTCATGTCGACACGGGCGACTACGTCGTCGTGATCAACGCCGACAAGGTGGTCCTCACCGGGGTCAAGGAAACTGACAAGACTTACATGTTCTACACCGGCTGGGTCGGCACCGCCTACCGCCGCTCCGTGGCCGCCATGCGCGCCCGGCGTCCGGAGTTCATCATCACCCATGCGGTCAAGGGCATGCTGCCCAAGAACCGCCTCTCGAGCGCCATGCTTCGCAAGCTCCGGGTCTTCGCCGGGGAGAAGCACGACCACTCCGACAAGAGCCTCCAGCCCTTCCCGACCGTCCCCCGGGGCTGAACCCTCCCTCCTCCTTTAAATGAGCGCCAAGAATTCCGCCATCACCGCCGTCGGCCGTCGCAAGACCGCCTCCGCCCGCGTCCGTCTCACCCGCGGGGCCGGCGCCATCTCGATCAACGGTCGTTCGGCCGAGGAGTACCTTTACACTGAGGCTCTCATGAAGTCGGCCACCCAGCCCATCCGCACCGCCGGACTGGAAGGCCAGGTCGACGTCTCCGTCAATGTCATCGGCGGCGGCCCCAACGGACAGGCTGCGGCGATCTCCCACGGTCTGGCCCGCGCCATCCAGAAGATGGACTCCAGCCTGCGTGCCCCCCTCAAGAAGGAGGGCCTGCTCACCCGCGACGGCCGCATGCGCGAGCGCAAGAAGCCCGGCCGGCCCGGCGCCCGCAAGCGCTTCCAGTTCTCGAAGCGCTGAGCTTCCCGGACAGGAACGAACGAGGCCCCGGCACCCCGGGGCCTTTCTTTTTCCGTGTCCCCGGGGCCACTCCCCCTTAATCCTCCTTCATCAAATCAGCCATGTCACAGCCAGTCATCAAGGTCGGCGTCGTCGGCGCCTCCGGCTATACCGGCGAGGAGCTCGTCCGCACCCTCGCCCGGCATTCCCGGCTGCGGATCGCGGCCGTGTGCTCGCGCACCCTGGCCGGCCGGCCGGTGATCGGCGAGCTGCCGCGGCTGCGGGGGGTGGTGGATCCTTCGCTCAAGTTCTCCTCCTCCTCGCCTGAGGAGTGCGCCGCCTCCGACGTGGACGTCTGGTTTCTGGCGCTGCCCCACGGCGTCGCCGCCGAGTACGCCCGGCCCCTCGTGGCCGCAGGCCGCCGCGTCCTGGACCTTTCCGCCGACTTCCGTCTGCAGGACCTCGCGCTCTACCGCAGGTACTATGGGCATGAACATCCCGCGCCCGAACTGGCCGCGCAGGCCCGTTACGTCATTCCCGAGCTTCAGACCGACGAGGCGTGGAAATCCTCCCGGCTGGTCGCATGTCCGGGCTGCTACCCGACCAGCGTGCAGATTCCCGTCATCCCCCTCCTCCGTGCCGGGCTCGTGCGGCCCGAGCCGGGGCGGCTCGTCATCAACTCCAGCAGCGGTGTATCCGGCGCGGGCAAGAAGGCCGACGTCGCCTACCTCTTCTCCGAGCGGGACGGATCGATGAAGGCCTACGGCGTGCCCGGTCACCGGCACATCGCCGAGATTGAGGAGCAGTTCGCCGTCGCGGCGGGCGCCCCGGTCGTCGTCCAGTTCAGCCCGCACCTCGCCCCGATGCATCGGGGCATCGCCTCCACCATCGTCGTGCCCGGGCCCGGCATCTCGGCCGCGCAGGTCGAGGAGGTCTGGCACAAGGCCTATGCCGGCCGGCCCTTCGTCTCCATCCTCGCCTCCGGAGACTTCCCCGACACCGCCCATGTCGCGGGCACCAATCGCGTCGCGATGTCGGTCGTCGCTGACCCGCGCACTGGCAACCTCGTCATCACCTCCGCGATCGACAACCTGCTCAAGGGCGCCGGCGGCCAGGCCGTCCAATGCCTCAACCTCATCCAGGGCTGGGACGAGACCGAGGGCCTCCGGTGAGCGCTGGAACCGCCATGTCCATCGACTTCATCGACGACTCCCCCGGCCTGACCGACGTGCCTGGCTTCCGGGTGGGCGCGGCGGCCTGCGACATCCGCGGCAAGGCCAACGGCCGCCTGGACCTGGCCCTCGTGGTCGCCGACCGTCCCTGCGCCGCCGCGGGCGTCTTTACGACCAACGACGTCAAGGCCGCCCCCGTGCGCCTCTGCCAGCGGCTCCTCGCCGCGGGCGGCGCTGTGCGCGGCGTCGTCGGCAACAGCGGCAACGCGAACGCCTGCACCTCCGCTCAGGGCGACGCCGACGCGGCCGAGACCGCGCGGCTCGCCGGCGAGGCCGTCCGCTCAGCTGGCGAAGTGTTCCTTGTCTGCTCGACCGGACGTATCGGCGAACTGCTTCCCATGGACCGGATGAAGTCCGGCGTCGCCGAGGCCGCCGCGCGGCTGACCCGTGATCCGGCCGAGGGCCGTCGCGCCGCCGAGGCCATCCTCACCTCCGACACCCGGCCCAAGACCTGCACCGCCCGCTTCACCCACGGCGGACGGACCGTCACCGTCTCTGGCATCGCTAAGGGCGCGGGGATGATAGAGCCCAACATGGCCACCATGCTGGCCTTCGTCTGCACCGACGCCGAAGCCTCCGCCCCCTTCCTCAAGGACGCGCTCAAGGCAGCCGCCGACGACTCCTTCAACTGCGTCAGCGTCGACGGGGACATGTCCACCAACGACACCGTGCTGCTGCTGGCCTCGGGGGCGTCGGGGGTGCGCGTCGGTCCGGACGGCGAGCCTGCCGCGACCGCGCTCTTCCGCGAGGCGCTCGGCCGTGTCTGCTTCGCCCTGGCGGAGAAGATCGTCGGGGACGGCGAGAAGATCACCAAGGTCGTTGCCGTCCAGGTCTCCGGTGCCCGCAGCCGTGCCGACGCCGAAAAGATCGCCCGGGCGGTCGGCAACTCGCTCCTGGTCAAGTCGTCCTGGTTCGGCGAGGACCCCAACTGGGGCCGCCTCGCCGACGCGGCTGGCTACGCCCGGACCGGGCTCGACGAGTCCCGGCTCGACATCCACTACGGGGACGTGCCCGCCGTGCTGGGCGGCCGGCCTCTGCCGGAGAACAAGCCGCGGTGGAAAGAGGTCGTGAAGGCGGCCCGGTTCACCGTGCGCATCTCGCTTGGCCTGGGCGACGGCCGTTTCCGGCTACTTGCCTCCGACCTGACCGACGGGTATGTGAACTACAACAAGAGCGAGTGAAGGCGCCCTTTTTCCGTTTGCTCCCCGTCCTGCCGACGCAACGCTCCGAATCCGTCCGATGACCACGCCCGCAGCGCAGAAGTCCGAGGTCCTCCTTGAGGCGCTTCCCTACATCCAGAAGTTCCGCGGCTCCACCTTCGTAGTGAAGTACGGCGGCAGCTTCATGGACGATCCCAGCCCCGAGGGCCGCGACCGCGTCGCCACCGACATCGCGTTCCTCTCGGCGGTCGGCATCCAGGTCGTGGTCGTCCATGGCGGCGGCAAGGCCATCACCCGCGCGATGGAAAGGGCCGGCATCAAGTCCGAGTTCCGGGGCGGCATGCGCGTCACCGACGCGGCGACCGTGAAGATCGTCGAGGAGACCCTCAACGGGGAGATCAACGGGCGCATCTGCGAGTCCCTCCGCGCGCGTGGCGCCAACCCCCTCGGCATGCCCGGCAACCAGGTGAACCTCTGCCAGCGGCTGATGGGCGCCGATGACCAGGGCAACCCGGTCGACATCGGCTTCGTGGGCGACATCCGGCTGGTCAAGGCCAAGCTCATCAAGAAGGCGCTGGCCGACGGCTTCCTCCCCGTCGTGTCGCCCGTCGCGCTCGACGAGGCCGATCAGCCCCACAACACCAACGCCGACGTGGCCGCCGCCGCCGTGGCCGACGCCCTGCGGGCCCGCCGGCTCATCTTCATGAGCGACGTGCCCGGGCTCCTGGCCGACCCCAAGGACCCGTCGTCCCTCATCACCACGCTCAAGGTCGGCGAAGTCGAGGGGCTTAAGCAGAAGGGCGTGATCGCCGGCGGCATGATCCCGAAGGTGGACAGCGCCGTGAAGGCCCTCCGCGAGGGCGTGCGCCGCGTCCATTTCATCGACGGACGGGTGCCGCACGCGCTGCTGCTGGAGGTCTTCACCGACAAGGGCATCGGCACCGAGATCGTGCACGGCTGATGGCGGCGGAGACTCCAGATCCCGCCGAAGCGCTCTACGCGCGGCATGTCATCCGCAGCTACGCCGCGCCCGCGATCACGCTCGTGCGCGGGGAGGGCTCCCGCGTCTGGGACGCGGCCGGCCGCCGCTACCTTGATTTCGCGACCGGCATCGCCGTGAACGCCCTCGGCCACGCCCACCCCCTCTGGGTGCGGAGGGTGCAGGAGCAGGCCGCGCAGCTCACGCATGTCAGCAACCTCTACCGTAACGAGCGGCAGGGCGAGCTCGCCGCCGCCCTCGTCCGCCGCTGCGGCCCGGGCCGCGTGCTCTTCTGCAACAGCGGGGCGGAGGCCAACGAGGCTCTCCTCAAGCTCTCCCGTCTCCACGGCGTGAGGAAGTCCGGCCGCGAGGGCGCCTGCTTCGGCGTCGTCGTGGCCGAGAAGGCCTTCCATGGCAGGACGTTCGGCGGCCTCTCCGCCACCCCTCAGGAGAAGATCCAGAAGGGCTTCCGTCCGTTGCTGGGCGGCTTCACCGCCGCGCCGCTCAACGACCTCGCCGCCTGGGATCGGGCTCTGGACGCCGGCACCGTCGCCGCCGCGCTGATCGAGACCATCCAGGGCGAGGGCGGCGTGAACCCTGCCACGCCCGAGTTCCTGCGCGGCGTCGAGAAGCTCTGCCGTGAGCGGGACATCCTTCTCATGATCGACGAGATCCAGTGCGGCGTCGGCCGCACGGGCAGGTTCTTCGCCTACGAGCATGCAGGCGTGCGGCCCGATGCGGTCGCCATGGCGAAGGGGCTCGGCGGGGGCTTCCCCATCGGCGCAATCTGGGCGGCCCCCCCGCACGACGAGCTCTTCACCGCCGGCTCGCACGGCACCACCTTCGGCGGAGGCGCCCTCGCCTCGGCCGCCGCGCTCGCGGTCCTCGAGGTCATCGAGAAGGAGGACCTCCTCGCGAAAGTCACGCGGCAGTCCCCGCCGTGGCATGCGCGTCTGCGCGGCCTCGCCGGGCTGCGTCCCGACCTCGTCGCCGAGGTGCGGGGCGCGGGCTACATGGTGGGCGTCGCGCTGCGCTGCGATCCCGTCCCGGTCTGCGTCGCGCTGCGGGAGGCGGGCCTGCTCGCCGCGCCTGCGGGCGGAGTCGCCGTCCGCCTGCTGCCCCCGCTCACCGCCTCCGCCGAAGAGCTCGAGGAGGCGGCGGAGGTCATATCCCGGGTGCTCCGCGACTGGAAGGCCGCCTGAGGCCGGGCCCATTTTCCGCTGTCCAAACCGTGCCGCCGCGGTAGATTCGACCCTTTACCGAGATGCGCCATTTCCTCAAGGAGACGGACCTCACCCCTGCCGAGATCGCCGGGGTCTTCGCCGCCGCCGCCCGGATGAAGTCCGGCCGCGGCTCCGAGGCCGCCGCGCTGGCCAGGCAGTCCTGGGGCCTGCTGTTCTTCAAGAAGAGCACCCGCACCCGCGTGTCCTTCCAGGTCGGCGTGCACGAGCTGGGCGGCCAGCCCGTCATGCTCAACGCCGACGACATGCAGCTCTCCCGCGGCGAGGCCGTCGGCGACACCGCCCGGGTCCTCTCCCGCTACCTGCACGGCATGGTGGTCCGCTGTCATGAGCACGCGTTGCTCGAGGAATTCGCGTCCTCCGGATCGATGCCGGTCGTCAACGCGCTCTCGGACTTCCTGCATCCCTGTCAATTCCTGACCGACATGTTCACGCTTGCCGAGCGCTTCGCGCCCGGACGCCCCGAGCAGTACGCATCCTCGCTGAAGGGCCGCAAGGTCGCCTTCCTCGGGGACACCTCCTGCAACATGGCCAACTCCTTCGTGCTCGGCGGCGCAGCCCTCGGCGTCGAGGTGGCGCTCGCCGGACCGGCCGGCCACGAGCCGGGCGAGGCGATTCGCGCCCAGTTGCGGCGTGACGGACTGGCCGGCACCTTCTCTTTCTCGACGGACCCGGCCGCCGCCGTCCGGGGGGCCGACATGGTCTACACCGACGTCTGGGTCAGCATGGGCATGGAGTCCGAGAAGGCCGAGCGGCTGCGCGCCATGCGGCCCTACCAGGTCGACGCCGGGCTCATGTCCTTGGCCAAGCCCTCCGCCTACTTCATGCACTGCCTTCCCGCCCATCCGGGCGAGGAGGTCTCCGCCGAGGTGCTTTCGGGTGCGCAGAGCATCGTGTTCGACCAGGCGGAGAACCGTCTCCATGTGCAGAAGGCCGTCCTGGCCCACCTCGCCTCCGCCCGCTGAACTTTCCAAGACCCATCATGAGCAAGAAGAAGAAAATCGTCCTGGCCTACTCCGGCGGCCTCGACACCTCCGTGCTGCTTTCCTGGATCAAGCAGCGGCACGACGCCGAGATGATCGCCTTCTGCGCCGACATCGGGCAGGAGGAGGAGCTCAAGGGCCTCCGCCGGAAGGCCCTGCGAACCGGCGCGTCGAAGCTGTATGTCGACGACCTGCAGGCCGAGTTCGCCCGGGACTTCATCTTCCCCATGATGCAGGCTGGCGCCATCTATGAGGGGCAGTATTACCTCGGCACTTCCATCGCCCGCCCGCTCATCGCGAAGCGCATGGTGGAGATTGCCCGCAAGGAGGGTGCGACTGCTATCGCCCATGGAGCCACCGGCAAGGGCAACGACCAGGTCCGCTTCGAGCTCACCTGCGCCGCCCTCGCCCCCGACCTGGAGATCATCGCGCCTTGGCGCAACGAGTCCTTCCGGCGGGATTTCCCCGGCCGTGCCGAGATGATCGCCTACTGCGCCGAAAACCGGATTCCGGTGGAGGCCAGCGCCAAGAAGCCGTATTCCTCCGACCGCAATCTGCTGCACATCTCCTACGAGGCGGGCATCCTGGAGGATCCGTGGATGGACGCCTTCCACCCCTCCAACAAGGCGATGTTCAAACTCTCGGTCTCGCCCGAGGACGCGCCCTCCAAGCCCGAATACGTCGAGCTCGAGTTCCGCCAGGGCGACTGTGTCGCCGTCAACGGCAAGAAGCTCGACCCCCTCGGCGTCATGCTGACCCTCAACCGCCTCGGTGGCCGTCACGGCGTCGGCCGCGTCGACATGGTGGAGAACCGTTTCGTCGGCATGAAGAGCCGCGGCGTTTATGAGACCCCAGGGGGCACGATCCTGCACTTCGCCCACCGCCAGATCGAGTCCCTGACCATGGACCGCGAGGTCATGCACCTCCGCGACTCCCTCGTGCCCCGCTACGCCACGCTGGTCTACAACGGCTTCTGGTACGCCCCCGAGCGCCTTGCGCTCCAGGCTCTCATCACGGAGTCCCAGCGCAACGTCACCGGCACCGTCCGGGTCAAGCTCTACAAGGGCAACGTCTACGTGGCTGGCCGAAAGAGCCCCCGTTCGCTTTACAATCCTCACATCGCCACGATGGAGGCCGACCCGACCAAGGCCTACAATCAGGACGACGCCACCGGCTTCATCCGGCTCAACGGCCTTCGTCTCCGCGTGAACTCAAAGGTAAACGGGGTGGGCAATCTCAGCCGAACCTCCCGCTGAGGCGGCCCCGCCGCGGTCGTGAAGGGCGTCCGGTCGGACGCCCTTTTTTCCGACTGGAGGCGCGGGTCGGAATCGAACCGACGCATGGGGCTTTTGCAGAGCCCGGCCTTACCACTTGGCTACCGCGCCGCTCTTGTCGAAGACCGTCACACTGCCTCCGCTTGGGCGGCTTTCAAGGGTTTTTGTGCCAGGGCTTCCCTTCTTCCTCCACCACGCTTATGGTTCCTGCATGACCCAGCCGCCATTCCGCGTCGGCCTCGGCTTCGACATCCATCCTCTCAAGGAGGGCAGGCCGTGCCTGCTGGGCGGCGTCACGATACCTTCCGACGTCGGGCCGGACGGCCATTCGGACGCCGACGTGCTGTTGCACGCCGCGGCGGACGCCCTTCTGGGCGCGGCGGGCCTGCGGGACATCGGCACGATCTTCCCGAACACCGACCCCGCCTGTCAGGGTATGGATTCGGCCCGTATTCTCCGACGCGCCGCCGAAGAAGCCTCCCAGGCGGGATGGTGCGTGGGCAATCTTGACGTGGTCGTGGTCGCGGAGCGGCCCAGACTCTCCGCCCATGTCCCGGCCATGCAGAAAAGGGTGGCCGAGATCCTTGGAATCGACCCCTCCCGGGTCGGTATCAAGGCCACGACCAACGAGGGGATGGATGCGGTCGGGCAGGGCAGGGCTCTGTCCGTTCACGCCGTTTGCCTCCTTTTTAAGGCCTGAACCCTGGATTTGTGCGGAATAGGCGCGATTATGCCTTGTCAAATCGCCCTAAAACAGGGATATTGAACGACCCTCCGGTTGCTGGAGGACCGTCATGGAAAAGACCCTTATCATCCTCAAGCCCGACTGCATGGAGCGTCGTCTCGCCGGCATCGTCCTGGCCCGATTCGAGGCCGCTGGATTTGACGTCCATGCCTGCAAGATGACCCAGCTGTCCCCTTCGGTGCTTCGTGCGCACTACTCCCACGTCGCCGACAAGCCATTCTACCCCGACATCGAGGCCTTCATGTCCTCCCGTCCGGTGATCGTGGCGGTCCTCACCGGTGAGGGCGTCATCGCCAAGGTGCGCGAGCTCCTCGGCCCGACCAATTCCAAGCTGGCCCCCAAGGGTACCATCCGCGGCGACTATGGCACCGAGATGATGCGCAACGTCTGCCACGCCTCCGACAGCCCGGCCGCCGCCGAGGTCGAAATAGCAAGATTCTTCCGTCCGGACGAAGTGCACGCCCCCGAGGCGAGCCGAGTCTGACACGGACATAGCGCCCGCAGGCCCGTCGTGAGAGCGGCGGGCCTGCCTTTGGCTTTTGCCACCGGCCGCCTTTCCCCGCCAGACTTGGGCATGGACTTGCACTGTCCTGACTGCGGGCTGCCCATCCCGGCCTCCGAGGTGGCGCCTGCGGCCGGTCTTGCCGTGTGCAGGCTGTGCGACCGCGCTTATCCGCTGGCCGTATGCCAGTCCGCGGCACCGATCGAGGATCGGGACGACCTCGCCACCGGTCCTCCGCCCAGGGGCGTGACCGTCGCCGAACGCGTCGACGGGTTCCGGGTGTCCATGTCCATGCGCAGCTGCATGGCCTTCTTCCTCGTGCCCTTCACGCTCGTTTGGTCGGGCGGTTCGCTGGGCGGCATCTACGGCACCCAGATCCACAGGGGTGAATTCAACCTCATGATGTCCCTGTTCGGCCTGCCTTTCCTCGCCGGCTCGGTCCTCCTCGCCGGCTTCACCCTCATGACCGTCGCCGGCGTGCAGGTGCTTGAGCTGAGGGGCGGACGGCTGAGCGCGCGCTTCGGAGTCTTCGGCCTGCTCTGGGGTCGTTCGGTCGACTGGCGCGACGTCGAGTCCGCTCACCTTGTCGAGAAGTCCGTCAAGACCCGGCGTTCCTACGGCGTGAAGCATGAGGTCGAGATCGCCGTGCGCGGCGGCAAGCCCCTGTCCTTCGGTTCCGGCATGGAGCCGGACCGGCTCCGCTGGCTGGTCCGATTCCTTGCCGTACGCATCAGGCCCAGCCGCTGAATTCCCCGTTGCCCTCGGACGGTGGTCTTGGGCAATCTCCGTCCATGCTGGACCCGAAGCTGCTCCGTGAGAACGTCGACCTCGTCCGTCAGGGCGTGGCCCGGAAGAAGTTCCAGGTGGACCTCGACGCGGTCCTCGCCGCCGATGACGCGCGCCGTGCGGCGCTGGCCGAGTTCGAGACCGCTCGTTCAGCCCAGAACGCCGCCAACAAGGAGATGGCCGCGCTACCCAAGGGCTCGGCCGAGTTCGTCGCCAAGGTGGCCGAGATGAAGAGCGCTTCCGCCCGCGTGAAGGAGCTTGAGAAGCGCGTCCAGGACGCCGAGGCCGCGTGGCACGCCGCCGCGCTCGCCGTGCCCAACGTCCCGCACGACTCGGTGCCCCCCGGCCGCACCGAGGCCGACAACCGCGTGGTCTCCGAATGGGGTGACGTCGCCGCGCTCGTCTCCGCCTCGGCCCGTCCGCACTGGGACATCCCGTGGTTCGCCCGGGCCGTCGACTTCGAGCGCGGGGTCAAGGTGACCGGCGCAGGCTTTCCGTTCTATGTGGGCGACATGGCCCGTCTGGTGCGGGCCCTCGTCCAGTTCTTTCTCGAGGAGGCCGGTGCCGCCGGCTACCAGGAGGTGCACGCCCCCCTGCTCGTGAACGCCGCCAGCGCCACGGCGACGGGCCAGCTGCCCGACAAGGAGGGCCAGATGTACCACGCGCAGACGGACGACTTCTACCTCATCCCCACGGCCGAGGTGCCGGTGACCAATTTCTTCCGCGACGAGATCCTCGACGAGTCCGCGTTGCCCGTGAAGCGCTGCGGCTACACGCCCTGCTTCCGCCGCGAGGCCGGCAGCTGGGGCGCGCACGTGCGCGGGCTCAACCGGCTGCACCAGTTCGACAAGGTCGAGCTGGTCAAGTGGGTGCGCCCTTCGGAGTCCTTCGACGAGCTGGAGTCGCTCCGCGGCGACGCCGAGCGCCTGCTTCAGAAGCTGAACCTGCCGTACCGCGTGCTGCTGATCTGCGCCGGCGACATAGGGTTCGCCCACAGCAAGCAGTACGATCTCGAGGTATGGGCCGGCGGCCAGAAACGCTGGCTCGAGGTCTCGAGCTGCTCGAACTTCACCGACTTCCAGGCCCGGCGCGCCGGGATCCGTTTTCGGCCGAAGGATGGCAAGCCCGAGCATGTCCATACGCTCAACGGCTCCGGCCTCGGTCTTCCTCGGGTGCTCGCCGCGATTCTCGAGAACAACCTCGGACCCGACGGGGTCGTGCGCGTCCCGGAGGCCTTGCGCCGCTGGTACGGCAAGGACACCATCGCCCTTTGAGCGGTTGGGTTTGTCACCCGGCATCGGGCCGGTAGGGTGCGGAGGTGCTTCCCGCCCTGCCCAGCCGGGGGACGTTGCTCGCGGCCGCCGCCGCGCTGCCACGTCTCTCCGTCCCGCCCGACGTCCCGGGCGGGCCGCTGCTCGTCGGCGTCTCCGGCGGTGCCGATTCGGTCTACCTGCTGCTCGCGCTGCTGGGGGACCCGGCGCTCGGGGGGCGCGTGACGGCGGTCCATTTCGACCATCGTGCGCGGGGTGCCGAGTCCGCCGTGGACGCCGCGTTCGTCTCCGCGCTCTGCGCCGCGCTGGGCGTGGCCTGTCGTCTCGGCTCCCGTCCGGCCGAAGGTCCGGCCTCCGAGGGCGCGCTCCGCCTGGCGCGCGACGCGTTCTTCTCCGCCGTCCGGACCGAGCTTGGAGCGACGATTGTCGTCACCGCCCATCATGTCGACGACGTCCAGGAGACCCTGCTGCTTCGTCTCGCGCGCGGCGCCGGCCCGGGCGGGCTCGGTTCGCTCCGAGCGACCCGTCGTTTCCGCGACGGCCACGTCCGTTGGCGCCCGCTCGTCGCCGCGGGCCTCCGCAAGCACGACCTCGAGTCGGCCCTGCGGTCCGCGGGCGTGCCATGGCGGGAGGATGCGACCAACGCGCTTCCCGTCGCCGCCCGCAACCGCGTGCGGACATGGCTCGGCGCCGGGGCCGAGGAGGCGCTCGGGCCGGCGCACGCGTCCGGCTTCGCGCTCTCCTCGTCCCTTCTCGCCGGCTGCCATGATGCGCTGCTCGCGTGGGCGGCGGAGCTCGGCTGCTCGCCCGGCGCCGCCGAGCTCGACGTTCGCGCGCTGCGCGGCCGGCCCGCCGCCCTGTGCCACGTGGCGCTGGCGGAGCATTTCCGCGCCTTGACCGGCACCGACCCGTCTTCGCAATCGCTCCTCCCCTTGGCCGAAGCCGTGCGCGAAGGCAGGGACGGCCGCTTCATGCTGCTCGGCCGTCTCTATCGCATCCGCGGCGGATGCCTGGTCTGTGCGGAAGGGCCGCCGCCGCTGGGCTCCCGTGTGCGCACCCTGGCCCTTGGCGTGCCCGATGCCGAGTGCGGCCTGCTGCTGGAGAGCGTCGACGTGGACCCGGCTCTCTGGTCCGACCTCGCTGCCGGAAGAATCTCCAACGCATCCGTGGCCTATCTCAGTCCCGGCTTCGAAGGCCTCGCGTGGAGGGGCAGGGCGGAGGGGGACCGTTACCGCCCTCTCGGGGCGGCCGGCGTCTCAAAGCTCTCCGACCTTTTCATCAACCGGAAGATTCCGGAAGAGTCCAGGGACGCCCTGCCCGTGGTGCTGGACCGGGATGAGATCGTCTGGGTGCCTGGCCTTCCCCCTGCGGAATCAAGACGATTGGCCGGCCCCTGCAAGGGGGCTCTCCGTTTGACTTGCCCGCCCCCCGGGGTAGTCTGGAACGTCCGATGAGTCAGAACGACAACGATGACAAGGGGGGGCAGCGGATGAGCGGGAAGCCCGTCCTTGTCTGGCTACTCCTGATGCTGGCCGTGGTGGCGCTCCTGCAGTTCGCCGGACCTGACGCCTCCCCCGTCCAGAAGTTCGGTGTCTCGCAGGTCCTCACTTACGCGAAGGAGGGCAAGATCCGTACCCTTTCGCTCCGCGAGAACGCGACGGGCGGCACCAACTGGTACGAGATCAGCGGGGAGCTCGCCGTGAAGGGCGCCGCGGAGGGGGAAAAGGTCCGCTTCAGCGCCGCCGGACGTCTGACCCAGGATGAATGGACCGCGCTCCGCGATGCCGTCCCCGACGACGCCTTCAAGGATGTCCCCTCGCAGTCTGGCTGGTCCAGCTTCTGGGGCGGCATCCTGCCCCACCTGATCATCTCCGGCGTCGTCCTGTACATGATGTTCCGGTTCCTCAAGAACGCGAACCGGGGCGCGATGCAGTTCGCCAAGAGCCGCGCCCGGCTCAATTCGACGGAGAAGGAGACCACCACCTTCAAGGACGTGGCCGGTTGCGACGAGGCCAAGGAAGAGGTCAAGGAGGTCGTGGACTTCCTCAAGGACCCCAAGCGCTTCACCCGCATCGGCGCGGCGATCCCGAAGGGCATCCTCATGGTCGGTCCGCCCGGTACCGGCAAGACCCTCCTCGCCCGCGCCGTCGCCGGGGAGGCGGGCGTGCCTTTCCTGAGCATCAGCGGCTCCGATTTCGTCGAGATGTTCGTGGGCGTGGGCGCCGCGCGCGTGCGCGATACGTTCGAGCAGGCCCGCAAGATGGCGCCCTGCATCATCTTCATCGACGAGATCGACGCCGTCGGACGCCAGCGGGGGGCCGGACTCGGCGGCGGCAATGACGAACGCGAGCAGACGCTCAACTCGCTGCTCGTCGAGATGGACGGCTTCGACGGCCAGAGCGGCGTGATCGTCATCGCCGCCACCAATCGCGCCGACGTGCTGGACCAGGCCCTGCTGCGTCCGGGACGCTTCGACCGGCAGGTCTTCGTCGACCTGCCCGACCTCAGGGGGCGCGAGGCCGTGCTCGCCGTGCACGCCAAGCGCTTCCAGCTCGCCCCCTCGGTCGACCTCGCGCGTGTCGCCCGCATGACCACCGGCATGTCCGGCGCCGACCTGGCCAATCTCCTGAACGAGTCGGCCCTGCACGCCGGCCGCCGCAACCGCGAGAAGGTCGAGATGTCCGACGTCGAGGAGGCGCGGGACAAGATCGCCTACGGTCGCGAGCGCAGGAAGGTCATGGACGAAGAGGATCGCCGCGCCACCGCCTACCATGAGGCCGGCCACGCCGTCGTCCAGAGCGTGATCGACGACGGACACCTGCCCCTGCACAAGGTCACCATCATCCCCCGCGGCCGCGCGCTCGGCATGGCGATGCTCATGCCCAAGAAGGAGATCCTCGGCTATTCCAAGGCCCGTCTCCTCAACTACGTCTGCATGGCCATGGCCGGTCGCATCGGCGAGAAGGTCGTCACCGGCGACATCTCCAACGGGGCCTCCTCCGACATCAAGCAGGCCACGCGCATGGCGAGGCAGATGGTGTGCGAGTGGGGCATGAGCGACCTCGGCCCCGTCGCCCTCGGCGAGAACTCCGACACGGTGTTTCTCGGCCGCGAAATCGCCCGCACCCAGTCGCACAGCGATGAGACCTCGCGGCGCATCGACGAGGCCGTGTCCGCCATCATCCGCGAGCAGTACGCCCGCGCCGAGACCATCCTCAAGGACCATGCCGAGGCCCATCGCAAGGTCGCCGAGGCGCTGCTGGAGCACGAGACGCTCGACGGCGTGCACGTCGGCGAGATCGTGCGCACGGGAGCCATCCAGACGCCCGTGGTCGGCTCCCCGGTGGCCCCTGTCCCCCGGGGGCCTTCGGCCGGAGCCGCGCCCAGCGCCGAATCCTCCCCGAGCCCTGCTTGAGGTTTGCCCCGCCGGGCGAGTCCGCCAGTCTGGAGCCATGGTGATCGGACTCACGGGCGGCATCGGCTGCGGCAAGAGCGCCGCCGCCGCCTGCTTCGCCGCTCGCGGCTTCGAACATGTCGACGCCGACGCCCTCGCTCGCCGGGCCCTGTCGATGCCCGCCGTCGTCTCCGCGCTGTCCTCACGATGGGGCTCCGGCTATTTCTCCTCCGAAGGGGTTCCAGACCGGGTGAAAATCGCGGCCAAGGTCTTTGAGGATCGCGCCGAGCTGGACTACCTGGAGTCCCTCGTTCACCCGGAGGTCGCCGTCATGCGTTCTGCGGCGATGACGGACCGTTCCCGCTCCTACATCGTCGAGATCCCGCTCCTGTTCGAGAAAAGCCTGGAGAGTGAGTTCGAGCACGTCGTCTGCGTCGGCTGCTCCGACTCCGTGAGACTTGAGCGGCTTCGTGCCCGTGGCTTGACCAGCGAGGAGTCCGAGCGGAGAATATCAATGCAAATGCCTGTCAGTCAGAAAGTTAAGAAATCAGATTACGTCCTTTGGAACGACGGGGACCACCAATGCCTGCAGCAGCAGGTGGATCGTCTTCTTGCGCATCTGCAGCGGGCCAAGGCCGGATGAGCATGGGGATACTTTGCGGTTGCCGCATCAGGGGTCGGATTTAGCGTATTTTTTCCAACCGTCTCCCCCCAAGGAGACGATTCAACCCCACTTTTCACATCCCGGGAACAACACCTGTGACGACCGCCGACGACTTCGTCATCCAACTGATTCAGGACAAGGGCCTGGTCACCCCCCAGACGGTGGCCGAAGCCCGCGCCGCCCTCGGGGAGCTCAAGGAGGGGCAGAACCCCGACACCGCGGCCCTCGATCAGCTCGTGGCTGACAAGAAGGTGACCTGGCAGGACATCACCCACGCCCTGGGCGCCGAGTTCGACATGGAGGTCGTCGACGTCTCCCAGGTCGCCCCGGCCGAGGAGCTGCTCAAGCTCGTGGGGCGTGAGCAGGCCGAGCGCCACGGCCTCCTGCCGCTGCAGATGGACGGCGTCGAGCTGCTGGTCGCCATCGCGGACCCTCTCGACACCGAGACCCTCGACACCCTTTCGCGCATCCTGAAGCTGACCCTGCACCCCAAGCTGGCACCGCTGGACGAGCTGCGCTCCGCCATCGAACGCTGCTACAGCAGCGGCCAGGTCAACGTCTCCTACGAGCAGGTCTTCGGCAAGAGCGAGGACGGCGTCTCGGTCGAGCTGCCGCAGGGGGGCGACGTCAAGGAGGACGACGCGCCCATCATCCGTTACGTCAACTCGCTCATCGTCGACGCCATCCGCCGCAAGGCGTCGGACATCCATCTCGAGCCCCTGGAGAAGCGCTTCCGCGTGCGTTTCCGCGTCGACGGGGTGCTGCAGGAGATGAAAGGACCGCCCAAGCGGCTCCAGCCCTCGGTCATCTCCCGCCTGAAGCTCATGGCCGACGTCTCCCTGGCCGAGAAGCGGATTCCCCAGGACGGACGCATCCAGGCCCGCACCGGCGGGCGGGACATCGACCTCCGCGTCTCCGTCCTTCCGACCGTCTACGGTGAGTCCATCGTCATGCGAATCCTCGACAAGGAGGGACTCCGCCTCGGCCTTCCCGAGCTCGGCTTCTTCGCGGACGATCAGGCCAAGTTCCAGACCCTCATCGGAGGGTCCGACGGCGTCTTCCTCGTCACCGGCCCCACCGGTTCGGGCAAGTCGACCACCCTCTACTCGGCCCTCAACTACATCAACAAGCCGGACCGGAAGATCATCACCGTCGAGGATCCCGTCGAGTACCAGATGGCGGGCATCAACCAGGTGCAGGTGAAGCGCGACGTCGGCATGACCTTCGCCGCCGCCCTCCGCGCCATGCTTCGGCAGGCGCCCAACGTCGTGATGATCGGTGAGATTCGCGACCTTGAGACGGCCGAGATCGCGATCAACGCGGCGCTCACCGGACACATGGTGTTCTCGACCCTCCACACCAACGACTCCGTCTCCGCCGTCACCCGTCTCGTCGACATCGGCGTGAAGCCCTTCCTCGTCTCCGCGGCCCTCCGTGGCGCGCTCGCCCAGCGCCTCGTGCGTCGCGTCTGCCAGAACTGCGCCCAGCCGCACGCGCCGACCGCCAAGGAGCTCATGTCCGTGGGCCTCTCGGAGAAGGACCTGGCCGGCGCGACGCCCATGAAGGGCGCCGGCTGCGCCAAATGCGGCGAACGCGGCTACAAGGGACGCCGGGGCGTCTTCGAGCTCTTCGTCATCACCGAGGAGATCCAGGAGATGATCTACTCCGGGGCCACCCTGGTCGACCTCCGCCGCAAGGCGCGCGAGGCCGGCATGCGCACCATGCGCGAGGACGGCATGCGCAAGATCCTCTCCGGCATGACCACCGTCGAGGAGGTCGTCGGGGCCACCGTGGCCGACGACGTGCTCTGAACCATGGCCTACGAACTCGACCAGCTGCTGGAGGCGATGCTCGACGAGGGCGCGTCGGACCTGCACTTGCACGTCGGCCGGCCGCCGTCGCTGCGCATCAACGGCGACATCTTGCCGCTCGACGGCCCCTCGCTTTCGGCCGCCGATACGGACGCGCTCGCCGGGAAGATCGTCCCCGCCCACCTCAAGGAACGCCTGGCCAAGGAGGGGGGGTGCGACTTCGCCTTCGCCTTCCAGAAGAAGGGCCGCCTCCGCTGCAACGTGTTCCGCGCCTGTGGCGAGACGGGTCTCGTCCTGCGGCTCCTGCCCACGCGCATGTTCAGCCTTGAGCAGCTCCGGCTCCCGCCGGTCATCAAGGACCAGCTGCGCCGGGCCCGCGGGCTCGTGCTCGTGACGGGCCCGACCGGCTCCGGCAAGTCCACCACGCTCGCCTCGATGATCGACTGGATCAACGCCAACGAGTCGGGCCACATCATCACCCTCGAGGATCCCATCGAGTACACCCACGCCCACAAGAAGTGCACGGTCACGCAGCGCGAGGTCGGGCCCGACATGCCTTCCTTCGCCGAGGGCGTCCGGGCGGCGTTGCGCCAGGATCCGGACGTCATCCTCATCGGTGAGATGCGCGACCTGGAGACGATCGAGGCGGCCCTGACCGCGGCGGAGACCGGGCACCTCGTGCTCGGCACCCTCCACACCTCCGGCGCCGCCCGCACCATCGAGCGCATCGTCGACGCGTTCCCCACCGGCAGCCGCGACCAGGTGCAGGTCCAGCTCGCCTCCTCCCTGAGCATGGTCATCTCCCAGAGCCTGCTGCACACCAAGGAGGACGGCCGCATCGCCGCCTTCGAGATCCTCATCAACACTGTCGGCGTCGCCGCCAAGATCCGCGACAAGAAGACCTTCCAGATTGCCTCCGACATCGAGACCGGCGCCGCCCGCGGCATGCGCTCCCTCGACAACGACCTTCTCGCCCTGCACGCGAGCGGCGTCATCGAGGAGGAGGAGATCTACAACTATTGCCAGGACCCCGAGGCGATCCGCGCCCGGCTCCGCGGCCCCGCCGAAAACTGACCTCCATGTTCGACGAACACAGCGACATCATCCGCGACATCGCCCTCGAGGCCGGGCTCGTCGACGCCGCCCAGGCCGACGAGCTCTGGGAGTCCCACGCGACGACCGGCAAGTCCTTCACCGCCGCGCTGCTGGACGCCGGCCTAGCCGACCGCCCCACGCTCCTGCAGGCGGTCGCCGACCATCTCCAGGTCCAGTACTACTCCGCCGTGCCGACCGACCCGGGTTCCGACGTCATCCGGCTGCTGAAGCCCGCCCAGGCCCACAAGTACGTCGCCGTGCCCGTCGCCGACGACGCCGGCAAGGTCGTGCTCGTCGCCAAGGATCCCTTCAACTCGGCCGCCGTCGGCGAGCTCACGTTCATCCTCCAGCGCGACGTCGAGTTCGCCGTCGCCGACCCCGACCAGGTGGACAGCGCGGTCATCCGTGCCTACGGGGAGCCCTCTGCCTCCTCGATGGAGGACCTCCTCGGCGAGATCGAGCAGTCCGACGTGTCCCAGGGCGAGGAGGATGTCGCCACCGCCGCCAGCCAGGCGCCGATCATCCGCTTCGTCGACCTGGTGCTCCAGGAGGCCGTCAAGGCCAAGGCCTCGGACATCCACTTCGAGCCGTTCGAGGATCAGTTCCGCATCCGTTACCGCATCGACGGTTCGCTCTACGAGATGGCGCCTCCGCCCAAGAACCTGGCGCCCGCTGTCATCGCCCGCGTCAAGGTGCTCTCCGCGCTCAACATCGCCGAACGCCGCGTGCCGCAGGACGGCCGCATCAAGACCACCATAGGTGGCCGCGCGATCGACCTCCGCGTCTCCACCCTGCCCACCCAGTTCGGCGAGTCCGTCGTGCTCCGAATCCTCGACAAGTCCGTGGTCAACCTGAGCCTGGACGCGCTCTCGATGCAGGATGACATCAAGGACGGCATCCGCACGATGGTGAACCGCCCCAACGGGATCTTCATCGTCACCGGCCCGACCGGCTCCGGCAAGACCACCACCCTCTACTCGGCGCTGCGCGAGGTGAACACCGAGGACATCAAGATCCTCACCGCCGAGGACCCCGTCGAATACGAGGTCGAGGGCATCATGCAGGTCCCGATCAACCACCAGGTCGGGCTCACCTTCGCCGCCGCGCTACGCTCCTTCCTCCGTCAGGACCCCGACACCATCATGGTGGGCGAAATCCGCGACCTGGAGACCGCCCAGATCGCGGTGCAGGCCTCCCTTACCGGCCACGTCGTGCTCTCCACCCTCCACACCAACGACGCCCCCGGCGCCGTGACCCGACTGATCGACATGGGCCTGGAGCCGTTCCTGATCTCCGCCTCGCTCGAGGGCGTGCTCGCACAGCGCCTGCTGCGCCGCATCTGCCGGTCCTGCAAGACCGCGTACGAACCTGACAAGGAGGTCGTGGCCATGCTCGACGTCGACGCGCTCGAGATCTCGGGCAAGGAGTTCTTCTTCGGCAAGGGCTGCCCGGACTGCAACCGCTCGGGCTACCGCGGACGGCAGGGCCTGTTCGAGCTGATGCCGATCAACGACGGCATCCGCACGCTCATCACCCAGAAGGCGCCCACCCTCGTCCTCAAGCAGAAGTCCGTCGAGTCTGGCATGCGTCCGCTCCGCGAGGACGGGCTGCGCTGCATCTTCGACGGACACACCACCATCGAGGAAGTCCTCAAATACACCTGACACTCTCACCGAACGACCATGCCCGACTACAAGTACACCGCCATCGACAAGAACGGCGCCCAGACGGGCGGCTCCATCAGCGCGCCCGATGAGGCGCAGGCCCGCCAGAAGCTCATGGCGCGCGGACTGATGGTCACCGCCCTCGCCGCCGAGGGCGGCTCCAAGCCGGCAACGCCCGCCTCGGCCCCCCGCGCCAAGAAGGGAGGCTTCGGCTTCCGATCGAAGGTCACCCAGGACGACGTGACCGTCATGACCCGTCAGCTGGCCACGCTGATTACGGCCGGCCTCCCCCTCCTGCGCGGACTCGAGCTCATCGCCAGGCAGGAGCGCAACCTGGCGTTCAAGGACATCCTGACCAACGTCGCCGAGAGCGTCGCGCAGGGCAACAACCTCTCCGAGGCGCTGCAGTCCCACCCCAAGGTCTTCGACAAGCTCTTCGTCAACATGATCCGGGCCGGCGAGGCCGGCGGCGTCCTGGACACGGTCCTCGACCGTCTGGCCAGGTTCCGGGAGAAGGCGTCCCGTATCCAGAAGAAAGTGAAGTCCGCGATGGTCTACCCGGGCGTCGTGCTCTCGGTCGCCATCATCATCGTGTACATCCTGATGGTGAAGGTGGTGCCTTCGTTCCAGAAACTGCTCGACGGGCAGAAGACGCAGATGCCCCCGCTCACGCAGTTCGTGGTGGGCATCTCGAAGGCCCTCACCGAATACTGGTTCGTCACCCCGGTGCTCGTCGCGGGCCTCTGGTTCGGCCTCAAGTACTGGCTCGCCACGGCCAAGGGCAAGTCGCTCTTCGACCGCATGATCTTCCGTCTGCCCAAGGTGGGGGCCTTCGTCCAGATCGTCTCGGTCTCCCGCTTCGCGCGCACGTTCGGCACGCTCATGGCCTCGGGCGTCCCCATCCTCCAGTCCATCTCCATCACCCGAGACACGCTCGACAACGTCGTCATCGCGAAGTCACTCGAACGCGTGCATGACCGCGTGCGCGACGGCGAGCCCCTCTCGGTCCCGCTGGAGCAGTCGGGCGTGTTCCCTCAGATGGTCACCTCGATGATCCAGGTCGGCGAGGAGACCGGCCAGCTGCCGGAGATGCTCAACCGTGTCGCGGACATCTACGACGAGGAGGTCGACAACGCCGTCACCGCGCTCACCTCGATCATCGAGCCCGTCCTCATCGTCTTCCTGGCCGTCGTGGTCGGCACCATCGTGCTCGCGATGTTCCTGCCGCTTATCGCGCTCATCTCCAAGATGACCGGCGGAGGTTGATCCGCTCGGGCACGGGGCCGTGCGCGACCCCATAAAAAGGAGGCGGCTTGCATACCCCTATGCAAGCCGCCTGTTTTTTACTGCTTTATCTTACTTACCCCATTGTCCCGTAGGACAAATTTAACTCTCATTATCGTGCTAATAGGCGCACGGAATGCAAGCGGGATCCATCGCACATCTCATAACCCGCTGTTTCTCAATGCTTTGAAAGTGGGTGCAGGGGTAGGATTTGAACCTACGACCTTCAGGTTATGAGCCTGACGAGCTAACCGGGCTGCTCCACCCTGCAATCAGTGGGAGCGAGCACAAAGAGGGGAAGTGCAGGGGCTCGCAAGCCCATTTTAATGGAAGCACGGAGGCATAATGGGGTTGATGGTGTGTGGCCGTGCTCAATGATGGTGTTTCCCCTGCTGCGATGAGCGAAACCCCGCCCCCGCCCCCGCCCGAAGAAGTTCCCGAGGCCGAGTCCAAGAACGCCGGTCCCGTCGTGACCGTACGCGCCCGCGGATCGTTCTGGCGTCGGCTGGGCGGTGAAGGGCTGACGATCTCCCTGGCCGTCCACGGCCTGCTCGTCCTTCTGGCCGCGATCTGGGTGGTCTCCGAGATCACCACGCAGTCCAAGAAGGATCCCAACACTTTCGCGACCGGCGCCGGCGGGGGCACCGGCGGCGAGAAGGTCAACAACCAGCCCCGCAAGGTGCAGCCCAAGAACGTCAAGAACATGGCGAAGACGACGTCCCGTATCACGTCGAAGAGCGCCTCGGCTTCCATCGCCCTCCCTGACCTTCCTCCTTCGGCCTCCATGTCCTCGATGATCTCGGGCATGATGGGCGGCGGCTCCTCCAAGGGCTTCGGCGGCGGCTCCGGCGGCGGCATCGGTGCCGGACGCGGCATGGGCGTCGGCGGCGGCAGGAACTTCGTGGCCAAGCCCGTGATGGGGGCCCAGGTCTTCGCCCAGAGCATCGCGGTCTACTTCGACTCCTCTGACTCGCTCATCGACTACCTCGACTCCGTGCAGTCGGAGATCAGGAAGTCCTTCCCGGACGCCGACGTCTTCGTCTACGAACAGCCCGCCATCACGATCCAGGACGGCGACGTCGTGGGCGGCAAGGATTTCATGAAGGGCAAGACCCGGGCGGCCCGCGGGGTGCAGACCAACACCAAGCGCCCCGACGGCAAGACGCTGAAGCCGGTCACGGACCCCAAGACGCTTTCAGGCAAGGGTCGGACGATGCTCACCCGCTACGACCAGCACTTCAAGACGGGACGGCTCGGCGCCTGGCTCGACATCATGCGCGACGAGAAGACGTACGACGCGCTGGTGGTCTTCACGGACTTCGCCGACTACGGCCTGACGCAGATTCGCGTCAAGGGCGTCAAGGCCGAGCGGGGCTTCGCGCCCACGCCGCTCGTGCTGTTCTCCGACGACACCAACTACGGCGTCGGACGCGGCGTGGACAACCGCAAGCCGCAGGAGAAGGAGTGGGAGCAGGATTGGATCAAGTCCTTCTCCCCCCAAGCCAACGGCCCCAAGCTCTACGTGTTCACGACGCGCAACCAGCCGGGTGCCTTCATCAAGTCCCTCGCCACGGCGTCCGGCGGGGCCATCACCAAGATCAATCCGGCCGACCTCGGCAAGGGCGACTCCAAGGCCCCGGGCGTCTCGCAGGGAGCCGGCGCCGTCAAGCCGGTCCGTTGAGACGGTTCAGCGGTCTCCGCTGAACCGGAACGGCGTCCCGCCCAGGATTTCGGAGCTGGCGACCGTCGGGCACCAGTGGCGCTCCACGTGCTCGATCATGAGCCGGGTGCCTTCGAAATGACTCACTCGGGGAGCCTGTGCTGGGTTGTACATCGTGTCCGTGAGGTCGCGTACGAGCACGGTGCGCACGCCTTGGGCGACGAGCTGACGGATGCCGAAGGGGCGGCCGAGGACGCACATGTTGAGGTGCACCCCCATGATGATCGCCGTGTCGCGCCCCTGCGCCATCATGAGGTCGTAGGCTTCGCGGCTGTCGGTGACGGCGTCGCCCGGCAGCACGTCGATCGCGGCGATCTGGCGCGTCCAGGGGTAGGGGTCGCCCGGCTTCCAGGTCCGGGGCACGTCGCAGCCGCCGTCGCTGTCGTCGATGGGCAGGGCGCCCTCACGTTCGGGAATCAGTTTCACCCAACCCTCGAGGGGTGTCCGCGTCGTCGCTTTCGGGGCCGCCTGGGCCAGCTTTCTGGCCGGAGTGCCTTCGTAGAACTTCATGGTGCCGCTGGGGCAGTGGATGATCAGCACGCCGCGCCTGCGTAGTTCCCGCAACAGCCGGTCCATCCGGGGCGCCATCTCGACCACCCTGGAGGCGGCGGCCGGGCAGGTGTGGGTGTCCCACATGTCGCAGACGATGGCTGCGGTGCGCGCCGGCTCGATGCGTCCGGTCTCGGACCGCGCCTCGCGGACGGCCACGTCCTTGGATCTCGTCCGGAGCGCGACCTCGAAAGGTTCGGCGCCGCCGACCATCGCCACGGACATCAGCGCAAGGAGCAGGGCGGGGCGCACGATTCCATGCTGCCTCGACCCCCGCCGGCCTCAACTGGAAAGGGGTCTCCGCCGCCCGCAGCCCGGTCTCCTGGATCCGCCTCGGGCCCCGCCGAGGGCTTGGCGGTTGCGCCCGGCGCCCGCGTACGCTTGGATGGACGCATGTCCCCTTTCGTCGCCGAGCATAGGGCGAATTTCTCCGACACCGACGCCGCAGGGATCGTCCATTTCTCGACGATGCTGCTCTGGGTCGAGGCGACAGAGGAGGCCCTCTTCCGCGACCTCGGTCTCGACTTCCTCAAGCAGGACGGAGCGCGGGCTTCAGGCTTTCCCCGCGTGCGGGTGGAATGCGACTACCTCGCCCCCGTGCACCGCGGCGACCTCGTCTCCGTCGCGCTCGTCCCCGCCGACGTCGGCGATAAGCGCCTTGCCTGGTCCTTCGAGGCTAAGGTCGAGGGGCGCACGGTCGCCAAGGGCTCGTTGATCACCGTCTACGCCTGGCGGGAAGGGCAAGGTCCGATGTCCGCCGCCCTCATCCCGCTGGAGGTCAAGAACGCGCTTCAAGGGCGCTTCGCCCGCTGAACATGCCCGACGCCGTCGCCAATCCCTGGAGGCTTCGCGCAGGATGGGCCCTTTTCTTCGGGCTTCTGCTCCTCGTCGTCCTAGCCCAGGCCTGGCGGGCCGACGGGCGCGCCCTCCACGCCGACGAGTCGGTGCAGTGGGACCTGGCTCGCCGGGCCGCCGAAGGCGAGGCCTACGGCCGCTCCGACGACAAGTTCCACGGCCCTGCGCTCTCGGTCGTCGTACGGGCTGCGGCCGTCCTGACCGGCACGGACTTCGGCGAGATGTCCCCGGGATTTCTCCGCTCCGTGCCGCACGCCTTTCTGGTGCTGCTTTCGTTCGCGCCCCTCGCCCTGACCGGCGCCGGGCTCCGCGAACGCATGCTCGCCGCGCTCACCTGTCTTCTGGTGGGAGGCGCGCTTCCCTACGCCCGCTATTTCGTGCAGGAGACCCTGCTGGTCTGCGCAGTCGGCTGGTCCTGCGTGCTTTGGATGCGGGCTGAGGCGTCTGGCTGGCGCCGGCCCCCTCTTGCGCTCTGCGGGGTCGCCGCCGGATTCGCCCTCGCCTGCAAGGTGACGGCCGCCGCGCAGCTTGGCTTCCTCGTGGCTTCGGTCCTGCTGCTCCGCCGTCAAGGTCCCGGCTGGCGCGGCCTGCTCCTGCTCGGCCTGAGCGCCACGCTTTCCTGGATCTTCTTCCAGACTTCCTGCTTGAGCGATCCGGGCGGACTCATGGCTTGGGGCGCGCAGTTTCTGCGCTCTTTCGGGGTCGCGACGGGAGGGGAGGACGCCTTGGAGGCGCCCACGCTCGTGCCCTGGCTCTGGTGCGCGGGCTGGCTGGGGCTGCTGACCTGGCTCCGCTGGCGCGTGCGTCCCGTCGCCGGTCTCATGGGGAGGCACCCCGGAGACCCGGCCCTGCTCGCCTCATGGTGCATCTTCCTCCTGCATCTGGCGCTGCCGTACAAGACGCCATGGCTCCTGCTCGCGCCCCTGCTGCTCCCGTTGGCCGCCCTCGGGCCGGCGATGATCTCCGGCCGATTCGCCTTTCCGGCCGTGACCGCGTTCGGTTTCGTGCTTCCTTTCCTGGTCGCGGACAACTGGCGGGTCGTCTGGAGTCACACGCCTACCCTGACCTCCCAGGTCGCCGCTCTCGAGGCCGGGGCGGCATCCCAGGCCCGTGTCCGCGGCGGCAATTACTTCATCGCCGTCTCCGGCGGGCATTACTGGCCGCTTCCATACTATCTGCGCCGCCACCCCGTGGGCTATGGTGATTTTCCGGAGGCGGCACGCGCTCCCCTGCGACTCATTCCGGCCGAGGACGCCAGTCGGCCTGTGGTGCCGGGCTACGTCACGGGGCGGCTGCAGATCAGGGAAGGCGAAGCCTTCTGGGTGCTGGTTGCAAAAGGCGATGAAAGGCATTTCTCTGGCCTGCTCAGATGAGTGACGCCCCGGCCATCCACAGTTTCTCCCACGACGCCCTTGGTTCCAAGTTCTGGGTCCGGATCGCGGATGAGGACGCGGTCTATGCTCGCAACGCCGCCGAGGCGCTCTTCCAGCGCCTCGACGAGGTGGCCGCGCTCGACGTCTCCGCCGAGGCCGGACTGGTGGGCGTCGTGAACGCCCTCGGCGCGGGCGCGACGACCCAGGTCACCGAGGATTTCCGGGCCCTCTGGGACTTCGCCGCCACCCTCCACGACGATACCGGAGGCGCGTTTGACTGTCTCGCGACCCCGCTCTTCCAATATTGGACGGCCCGCGGCGAGGCGCCGTTCGACCCGGAAGACCGGCGCTGGGCGGACGCCATGAGGGCCTGCCGTGAAGGCCGGCTCGTCTGCGAGGGCGCTTCGGTGACCTGCGTGCGTGCAGGTCGAGGCGTCGACTTCGGCGCCGTCATCCGTGGCTTCGCCCTGGACCGCATGGCCGACCTGCTCGAGAACACCTGGGGCATCCACCGGGCCCTCATCATGGCGTCTGGTTCGGTCACGCTGACCTTGGATCCCCCCGGCGACTCCAACGGCTGGCGCATCGGCGTCGGCACGGACAAGGAGATGCGCCTCTGCCGTTACGCCTTGGCCAGTCGTTCGCGTGCGCTGGTCGACGCTCGGGCCGGCATCCGCGTGTCCCCTTCCGGTCCGGTGCGTGCGCTCGCCACCTCCGCCCTCGAGGCCCAAGGCCTCGCCGCCGCCTCGGTCCTGCTTTCCGCTCCCGAGGTCGAGGATCTGGTGAACCGGGGTTGCAGCCGCGGGGCGTGGCTGTCCGACGGCACGAAGTCCGGTTCCCTGGGGTACTACGAGATCGCCGACCGGGCCTAGTCGGCCAGGCGGGCGATGTCGTCCAGCAGCTTTTCCCTGTTCTCGGAGAAGAGGTAGGCGTCGGACCCCAGCCTGCGTCGCGCGGCGGCCAGCACGTCCTTGGGCGGCCGTCGCGTGGCCATGAGACGGCGTAGGTAGGTCTCCAGGTCCGCCGCGAGGCCCGGGTTCTCCAGCTTAAGCTGCACGATCTGCATGAGCACGGCCTGGTTGGATTCATTGGCCAGATGCGCTCGCCTAAGCACATCCTCGGCCTCGATCGGCCTTCGGGCCTCGATGAGCTTGCGGGCGACGGAGAGCAGCACCTGGGGCGGGGCCTTGTTGTCCTCGAGCGTGCGCCGCAGATTGATCATCCCTACCTCGGGCTGGCCGTCCGCGAAGTAGGCCGCCGCGCGGAGGGCCGAGAACGCGACCCTTGTCTCGGGCAGCCATTGTTCGCGTTCGGAACGCCGGTGCAGCTCGTCCAGGGTCAGGATCGTCTCCCGGACGCGCCCCGCGTTGATCATGCATTCCACGTGCGTCAGCACGAAGCGCTCCCGGTTGGGGAATCTCCGGGCTTCCGCATGGCTGAGCATGCGCCGGGTGAGCTCCGTGTCGGCCGTTGCGTTGCCGAACCTGGCCACTTCGAGCATCGCCTTCTCCTGGCCTCCGAAGTCACGAAGACATCTCTCGATCAACTGCTCCCGCCGGGCGCGGTTGGCTTCGCCAGGGAGAAGGTAGAGCGACTGTACGACCGGCGCCGGACTGGATGGGTCGTTGATCGCCAGAAGTTCGTAGCAGTCTCGGGCGCCGGCGAGGTTGCCGGATTCTTTGAGCCAGCGGGCTTTCATCTCCAGCAGTGCGGACTTCATCTCCTCCGCAGTCTTCTTCGCAGGGCCGGAGGCTTCGCCGCGGAGGAGCTTCTCGTTGACCTGCTTCAGCCCCTCGTCGACTTGATTCATGGCCATGCCGCGATCCCCCGACCCCCAGAGCGACTGGCAGTTGATGAGGTAGCCCTCGGGTGTGTAGTGCAGGTCGCGCTCCTTGATGAAGTCCAGGGCGGCCGCATAGTCGCCCTGGAGGAACAGCGCGTACGCCTTGGCCAGCAACAGTTCCGAGCGGACCTCGGACGAGAGGCCCGGGTCGGGGAGCATGCGGGCCGCCGCGGCTAGGATGCGCGCGTCTTGGTCCATCATCAGGCAGCGTTGCACGAAGTTGTGCACGTGGCCCTGGTCGTGGCCGGCGAACTCGAGCGACTCCTCTAGGATCTTGTACGCGTCCAGCGGGCGTCCGAAGGCGAAGAAGAGGTCGGCGCAGAGGCGCTGGGCCTCGAGATTGGCCGGCGCCATCTGGGCGCCGGTGCCGATGAACTTGGCGAACTCCGAGAAGTCTTGCCGGGCCAGCGCCGCCTTCGCGATCTCGATGTAGTATTCGCCCTTGCGGCGGAGGTGCGCATCACGTCCAGGGCGGGTCGGCGGTACGAGCAGCCGGCGCCGGGCGCTCAGGCGTGCCTCCTCCGGGGTCTGGAAGCGGGAGACGGCCCACTCGCCCACGGTGTCGGGCAGGTAGAGGTACATGTCCGCCCGGGTGGTCGTGGCGATGCCATTGATGTACTTCTCCTTGAAGAGGTAGATTTCGGAAAGCACCACCCAGCCGACCAGCAGGAGCGCCGGGATCGCCAGGGCTACCCGCTTCCAGTCGAGCCTGTAGGCGCGGCGGCTGTAGCCCACGGACTCGACGATGACCAGCCCCAGCAGCATCCGTCCGCGCGAATGCTCGTCCGCTCGCTGTCCGTAGACGAAATGGGGCTTGTCCGCCATCCGTCTGATTTTCCGCGTCACTCCTGCCCGGGCAAGAGCGGACTGTCTCAGAGCAGGGCCGCTGCGCGTTCCGCGGAGGACTCCGGGGGCAGGCATGTGCGCCCCGCGCAGACCTGCCAGCCCTGGTTGGCTGCGTCCGTCACAAGATGCACGGGCCGCCAGGGCAGCGCATGCGGCCGCGTGGCGGCGTCTCCAAGCAGTGCCTGCCTGAAGGCCTCCCAGTCCGAGCCGGGCGCCGCCTTGACGATCGCGATCCCAGTGGCCTCCCGGACGATCGCCTCGAGCGCGTGCGCCACGCCCGAGGGCAGGTTGCGGCAGGCGCCTCCGTAGGCGCCGGCATGTTCCTCGAACTCCTCGCGCCATCCGCCTTCAGGCTCCAGGACGGAAAGCGCGGACAGCACGTGGGCGAGCGAGGAGTTGGCCGCGGGCGTGGCGTTGTCGAACCAGTCTTTCTGCCTCACGGCGAGATCCTCGCGGGCCGCCTCGGTGAGGAACCAGCCCTTCTCATGGCCGTCGCGGAACCGTTCTCTCGCCTCGTGCATCACGTCCACGGCGTCGCTGCGCAGGGCGTCGGCGTCCGGCCCTCCCGCCCAGGCCGCGCATGATGCGACCGCAAGCAGCGACTCCGCGACCCAAACGTGATCGGTGAGTGGGGCGCCAGGCCTGGCACGGAGGGCGCGGTGTGCGGCGGCGGCCACGCCGGCGGCCTGGGTGTGCCAGTCCTGGCGTCCGAAGATCCAGGCCGCCTTCGCGAGGCCCGATGCCAGCAAGGCGTTCCAGCCGACGAGCGGGCCGTCGTCCCGCGCAGGTTGGGCCCGGCGGCCGCGTGCGGCGAGCAGGACGGATCGCGCCTTGCTGAGCCGGTCGCGGAGGCCGGGCAGGGGGGTGAGGCGGAGCACGCTGGCTCCCTCGAAATTACCCTTTTCCGTGACGCCGTAGGCCCGTGCGAAGGCCTCGGCCTCGTCTCCCAGCGCCTCCTGCAGCTGCGTCGGCGTCCACACGTAGGTCGTGCCCTCGTGGTGATCCGTGTCGGCGTCGAGCGAGGAGGCGAAGAGGCCGTCGGGGAGCGCCATCTCCCGGCGCAGCCAGCCGACCGTCTCTTCGCATACGGCCGCGTGAAGCGGGTCGCGGTAGCGCGCCCAGGCCTCCGCGTAGACGCCCAACAGCTGGGCGTTGTCGTAAAGCATCTTCTCGAAGTGCGGCACCGTCCAGGTGCGGTCGATGCAGTAGCGGTGGAAGCCTCCGCCCACCTGATCGTAAAGCCCGCCCCGAGCCATCGCGCCCAGCGTCATCGAGAGGGCCGAGTCCAGCCGGGTCCCCAGCGCACGCTCCTCCGCGGCCGCGGCCGTGTTGCGCACGGCGAGGAGCAGGCCGAGGGTGGGAGGGGAGGGGAATTTCGGCGCGCCGCCGAACCCACCGTGTTCGTCGTCGTGGCGGGAGCAGATGTCCCGCGCCGCCGCCAGCAGCTGCACGCGGCCGGGCGCCGTGCCGTCGGCGTCGGGCGCCCGCGTCAGGTGCACGAGGTTCTTGGCGATGGCGTCGGCGTTGGATTCGAGTTCGGATTTGCTGCGGTGGTAGAAGTCCGAAACCCGCATCAGCAGCTGCGGCCACGGCACCAGTCCTCCGCCGCGGTCTTCAGGGGGGAAGTAGGTGCCGCCGAAGAACGGCCTGCCGTCGGGCAGGCAGAAGCAGTTGAGCGGCCAGCCGCCCTGACCCTGCACCATCTGCACCGCGTCCATCATCAGCTTGTCGACCTCCGGCAGCTCCTCACGGTCGACCTTCACGCACACGAAATGCCGGTTCATGAGGTCGGCGATCCAGGCCTGTGCGAACGACTCCCGGGCCATCACGTGGCACCAGTGGCACGAGGAGTAGCCCACCGACACCAGCAGGGGCCGGTCCGTGCTCCGGGCGAGGGCGAAGGCCTCCGGCCCCCACGGATGCCAGTCCACGGGGTTGTCCGCATGCTGCCGCAGGTAGAGCGACCTTTCCTTGGCCAGACGATTGGGCACGGGTCGAAGGTTGCCGTGATGCGTCCGGGTGCAACAAAGACCGAAGGTCCGCGGGCTTGCCGAGGGACCGGCCGGAGGCCATCTTGCCGGGATGCCCGCCTGCCCTCTGCCCTCCAGCGCCCATGAAGGGCGGCCGCGTGCACGGCCCCCCCGCTGAGCCATGACGACCATCAGGGTGCTGGAAGACAAAGTGGCCAACCAGATCGCCGCCGGCGAGGTGGTCGAGCGTCCGGCGGCCGTGGTGAAGGAACTCCTGGAGAACTCCCTCGACGCCGGGGCGACGCGGGTCGTCGTCGACTTCTCCCGCGGGGGCAAGGCGCTCGTCGTGGTGGAGGACGACGGGCGGGGGATGACCGCGGAGGAGGCGTCGCTCTGCCTGCTGCGGCACGCCACCAGCAAGATACGCGCGGCCTCCGATCTCGATCGGATTTCCACCTTCGGCTTCCGCGGGGAGGCCGTGCCCTCGATCGCCAGCGTATCGCGCTTCACCCTGCAGACCCGGGCCGTCGGCGAGCCGTCCGGTACTGAGATCCTGGTGATCGGCGGCCGCACGGCGCATGTGCGCGACCACGGCATGGCGGTCGGCACCCGCGTCGAGGTCGCCAATCTCTTCCACCCCGTGCCCGCCCGGCTCAAGTTCCTCAAGTCCGAGGAGACCGAGTCGGCCCACATCGTCCGCCTCGTCCGCCTCTACGCGGTGGCCCACCCCGCGGTCGGTTTTCTGCTGAGGGAGGACGGCCGGGAGGTGTTCCGTTCCCCGGGCGACGCCCCCTTGCTCGACCGGGTGCGTGAAATCTGGGGGCGGCAGGTGGCCGAAGAGGTGACGGTCATGCCGGCGTTCCAGAGGGAGGGCCTGCGGCTCACCGGCCTGCTCGGCCGGCCGGGTGTCAGCCGCGGCACGCGCCAGGACCTGGTGACCGTGGTCAACGGCCGGCCGGTGGACAGCCGCACGATGGCCTTCGCGCTCACCGAGAGCTATCATACGCTCATCCCGAAGGGCCGCTACCCGCTGGCGTTCATCTTCCTGGAGATCGACCCGGCAGGGGTCGACGTCAACGTGCATCCGGCCAAGCGCGAGGTGCGTTTCCGCGACGAGGCCGGGGTGCGAGGTTTCATCATCTCCTCCGTGCTCGCGGTGCTACGCGCCCGCGGCGGCGACGGGCTGCCTGCGGGCAGCCTTTCCGTGGTCGAGGCGCCTGCCGGCTCCCCGGACACCGCGCCCGCGCCCGTCGTGCCGGCCGTCATCCCGTCCGCCGGCGCGCCCGCGCCAGCCGCGGCCGCGGAGACCCCGGTCCGTGCCGTCGCTCCGCTACGTCTGGGCTGGCGCCTCGTCGGACGGTTGCGCGAGGACCGCGTCGTCTTCGAGACGCCCGCGGGGCTGGTGGTGATGGACCTGGGCGCGGCGCATCAGCGCATCCTCTACGAGGATATTCTCGCGCGCTTCACCTCCGGCTCCCCCGTGAGCCAGCCGTTGCTCGTCCCGCTGGCCTTGGAGCTGGAGCCCCTGCCCGCCGCGGTGCTCAAGGAGCGCCAGTCCCTACTCGCCGCGGCGGGGTTCGAGTTCGAGGAGTATGGACGCAACTTCTGGCGCGTGACGGCCCTGCCGGCCTGGCTTGACCCCGCCGCCGCCGAGCCGTTCATCCGCGACCTCCTGGCCGAGATGGCCCGACGCGAAGGCGATTTCGGACGATCCGAGCTCGCCTACGACGCCCTCGCCAAGGTCGCCGTGCGCGGCGCCCGCCGACGAGGGGACATGATGTCCGACCCCGAGGTGCTCGCCCTTGCCGAGTCCCTCTTCCGGACCTCGCAGCCCGGTTCCTGCCCCCGTGGACGGCGCACCTTCCTCGAGTGGACGGACGCCGACCTCGGTCGCAGGCTCGGCTGATCAGCGACGACCGCGGCGCCTGCCCTTGGCCGCGGGCTTGCCCGTGCGGAGCGCCTCGATCTGATCGCGCAGCGCGGCCGCCTTTTCGAACTGAAGCTCGTCGGCCGCCGCGAGCATCTCGCGCTCCATGTCGGCGAGCACGGCGGCCACGTCCCGGTCGGCCGTCCCTTCGCCTACCGCCAGGGCCTCCCCGGCCTCGGCTTCGACGAGGCTCTCCTCGATGCGCCGGGTCACGCTCCTCGGGACGATGCCGTGTTTCAGGTTATAGGCCTCCTGGCGCTTGCGCCGGTCGCCGCAGACCGTGAGCGCCCGCGTGAGCGAGCGCGTCATCACGTCCGCGTAGAGCAGCACCCGGCCCTCCACGTGGCGTGCCGCCCGGCCCGAGGTCTGGATCAGGCTCGTCTCGCTGCGCAGGAACCCCTCCTTGTCGGCGTCCAAGATGCCGACCAGGCCGACCTCGGGCAGGTCGAGGCCCTCTCGGAGCAGGTTGACCCCCACCAGCACGTCGAACGCGCCCGTGCGCAGGCGGCGCAGGATCTCGACCCGCTCGATCGCGTCGATGTCCGAGTGGAGGTACTCGACCTTCAGCCCCTGCTCCCGCATGAACGCGGCGAGCTCCTCCGACATGCGCTTGGTCAGGGTCGTCACCAGCGTGCGCATGCCGCGCGCGGCCGTGGCCTTGGCTTCCCCGATCACGTCCTCGACCTGTCCGGCCGTCGGGCGCACCTCCATCACGGGGTCGAGCAGTCCCGTCGGGCGGATGACCTGCTCGGCGACGACCTTCGAGACCTCGTACTCGTACGGCGCCGGCGTGGCCGAGACGTAGACCGTCTGGCCGATCACCTGCTCGAACTCCTCCGGGCGCAGCGGCCGGTTCTCCAGCGCGGAGGGTAGCCTGAAGCCGAACTCGACCAGCCTCTCCTTGCGTGCCCGGTCCCCGTGGTACATCCCCCCGATCTGCGGCCAGGTCACGTGGCTCTCGTCGATGAAGGTGATCCGGTCCTCCGGGAAGAAGTCCAGCAGGCAGCAAGGCCTCTCGCCCGGGGCGCGGCCCGAGAGGTGCATCGAGTAATTCTCCACCCCGGGGCAGAAGCCCGTCTCCCGGAGCATCTCGAGGTCGTGCTCCACCCGCATGCGGATGCGCTGCGCCTCGACCAGCCGGTTCTCCCGCTCGAAGCGGGCGACCTGTAGCTCGAGTTCCTCCCGGATCGCGTCCATGGCCGTCCGGAGACGGCCGGGGGCGGTCACGTACTGGTTGGCGGGGTAGAGGTCGAACTTTTCGAGCCGACGGCCCGGGCGCACGCTCACCGGGTCCAGTTCCCGGATACCCTCGAGCGTGTCGCCCCAGAATTCGAGCCTCACCGCCGTCTCCATGTAGGCCGGCCAGACGTCGACCGTCTCGCCCCGCGCCCGGAAGGTGCAGCGCTCGAGGACCGCGTCGTTGCGCGCGTACTGGTTGGCGACCATCCGGGCGAGCAGGTCGTCTCGCCGCAGGACCATGCCCGCGCGCAGGGGGATCATGGCGGCGAGGAAATCCTCGGGGGAGCCGAGGCCGTAGATGCAGGAGACCGAAGCCACCACGATGACGTCGCGCCGGGAGAGCAGGGCGCTGCTGGCGCTGATGCGCAGCCGCTCGATATCCTCGTTGATCGCGGCGTCCTTCTCGATGAAGGTGTCCGTCTGCGGCACGTAGGCCTCCGGCTGGTAGTAGTCGTAATAGCTGACGAAGTATTCCACCGCGTTCTCAGGGAAGAAGCGCTTGAACTCGCCGTACAGCTGGGCCGCCAGCGTCTTGTTGTGCGAGATGACCAGCGCAGGCCGCTGCCGTCGCGCGATCAGGTTCGCCATCGTGAAGGTCTTGCCCGAGCCGGTCACGCCGAGGAGGGTCTGTCGGGCTTCACCGGCCCGCAGCGACGCGTCGAGGGCCTCGATGGCCGCGGGTTGGTCGCCGGCCGGCGCGTGTTCGGAATGCAGGCGGAATTCCATGCTCAGTGCGGCAGCCCGTCGACGAGCCAGGCCGGGTCGACCTCCGTGAGGTCCTTCACGATGCGGTGGGGCCTCAGGGTGGCGAGGGCCTCGGGCGTGTTCGTGGTCGCGAGGGCGATGGTTTGGAAGCCGCCGGCCAGCCCCGCCTCCACGCCCGAGAAGGAGTCCTCGAAGACGAAGGACGAGCCCGGGTCTCCGCCCGCGAGCGCGCAGGCCTTGAGGAAGACCTCCGGGTCCGGCTTGCCCTTCGTCACGTCCTCGCTGGCGACCGCGCCTGCGAAGAGTTGGCCGATGCCGAAGAGCTCGAAGGAGAGGGCGAGGTTTTCCTTGTGCGTCGATGTGCCGATGACGCACGGGATGCCGAGGCCCCTGAGGGCGCCGCAGAGTTCGCGGACGCCGGGCAGCAGGCGCACGCGTCCGGCGCCCTGGCCGTCCCGTCGGATGCTCCCGGCGCGGGCGATCTCGCGGTAGAGCGCCTCCTTGCGGTCGGAGAGCCGCTTCACCTCGGCGGGGTCACGCGTCCAGCCCAGGATCTCGGGGATGATGAACTCGTTGCGCTTGCCGAAGCCGCGCTTGAAATGGTCGTCCGGGAGCGTCCGGAACTCTTCCCGGGCCAGATCTTCCCACGAGAGCTCATGGGCGACGGAGGAGTCGATGACGACCCCGTCCCAGTCGAAGACGGCGACGGCGCGTCCCATGCTCAGTGCTTGTCCCAGGGCAGGGTGACCTTGACCGGCCGGTGCTCCCAGACGTTGAGGGGGTCGAAGATCTGGCCGGGCGCGAGGATGCCGTTGGGGTCCAGCGCGCGCTTCACGGCCAGCATCGCCCCGATTTCCGCCGGGGAGTGCTGCAGCCGCAGGAACGGCGACTTGGCGATGCCGATGCCGTGCTCGCCGGTGATCGCGCCGCCCAGCTCGACGACCTTGGCCATCACCTCGTGGATGGCGGTCTCGGCCTTGCGACGGTGGCCGGCGTCGTCGCGGTCGTACATGATGTGCACGTGGAAGTTGCCGTCGGCGGCGTGACCGAAGGTGGGCGTGGCCAGCCCGAGCCGGTCGCGCAGCTCGCGGGTGTAGCGGATGAGGGGGACGTAGCTGCGGAAGGGGACGACCACGTCCTCGTTCAGCTTGGCGTTGCCCAGGGCGTACATCGCCTGCGAGCAGGTGCGGCGAACCTCCCAGAGCCGTTCGGCCTCGGCAGGGTCGTCCGTCGCGCGATAGGCGGCGGCGTGCCGCGCCGCCCAGGCGACGACTTCGGCCGCGTCCTCCGCGAGCGCGGACGGGTGCCCGTCCAGCTCGAGCAGCAGGACTGCGTGGACATCCTCCGAGCCCAGCTCCGCCGGGGGGAGGACGCGCGCGCCACGCAGGCGCTCCGCGGCGGCGACGGTCTGGGTGTCGAGAAACTCGAGCACCGCCGGGTTGAGCCGGAGTCGCATGAGCTCGGCGGCCGCCTCCAGCGCACCCTCGTCCGTCCGGAAGGCCGCCAGGAAGGTCCGCCGGGCGGCGGGCAGGGGAGTCAGCTTGAGCGTGGCCGAGGTGATGACCCCGAGCACGCCCTCGGAGCCGATCCAGAGGTCGCGGAGATTGAGGCCGCTCACGAACTTGCGGAGCGGGGCGGCCCACCGGACTTTTTCGCCCGTGGGCAGGAATCCCTCGAGGGCGTAGACGTGGTCGCGCACCACGCCGTATTTCGCGGCCCGGAGGCCCCCGGCGTTCGTGGCGATGTTGCCGCCGATGCTGCAGTGCTTCAGCGAGGAGGGGTCGGGCGGAAAGAAGAGCCCGTGCGGCGCCGCGGCCTCGTTGATCCGCGCGGTGATCGCGCCTGGCTGGACGGTGGCCATCGCGGCGACCGGATCGATCTCGATGCGGTCCCAGTGGTCGAGATGGATGACCCAGCCGCCCCGGATGGGCGAGCTGGCCCCGGTGTTGCCCGTGCCCCGGCCGCGCACGGTCACGGGAACCTTGTGCTGGTTGGCTAGCCGGAGCACGACCCCCACGTCCTCCTCCGCCGCGGGCCGTACGACCGCCTCCGGCATGAAGGAGAGCCGCATGTTGTCGAAGGAGGCCGCGAAGCAGGTCGCCTCGTCCGTGAGGACCCGGGATGGGCCGAGGGCCTTCAGGAGCTCGGCGGTGGCCTCGGGATGGGTCTGGACGGGCGTCGTCACGCCTCCACCAATGCAGGGTCAGCCCAGTTCGGCAAGCCACGCCGCCGCCTCGGCGTCGGACGGCATGCGCCAGTCGCCGCGGGGGGAAAGGGCCACCGAGCCGACCTTGGGCCCGTCCGGCATGACCGACCGCTTGAACTGCTGCGAGAAGAAGCGGGTCAGGAAGGTCTTGAGCCAGTGGCGCAGCTCCTTGGCGTCGTGCTTGCCGGCGAAGGCGTGCTCCGCCAGCCAGAGCACCTTCCGGGGGCGGTAGCCGTTGCGCACGACGTGGAAGAGGAAGAAGTCATGCAGTTCGTAGGGGCCGACGATGAGCTCGGTCTGCTGGGCGATCGCGCCGTCCGCACCCGGGGGCAGCAGCTCGGGGCTGACCGGCGTCGCCACGATATCCTCGAGGACGGCGCGTTCGGGTCCGACATGCCGGGCGTGGGCGGCCCATGAGACGAGGTGCCGTACCAGGGTCTTGGGCACGCCGATGTTCACGTGGTACATCGACATGTGGTCGGCGTTGAACGTGCACCATCCGAGGGCGGCCTCCGAGAGGTCGCCGGTGCCGATGACGAAGCCGCCGATCTGGTTGGCTGCGTCCATCAGGATCTGGGTGCGCTCGCGGGCCTGCGCGTTCTCGAAGGTCACGTCATGCTTCCCGGCGGGATGGTGCAGGTCGCGCAGGTGCAGCTCGACCGCGGGGCCGATCGGCACTTCCCGCGAGGAGACGCCTAGGGCCTCCATCAGCTTGAGCGCGTTCAGCCGGGTGCGCGCCGTGGTGCCCGGGCCCGGCATGGTCACCCCGACGACGCCCTTGCGGTCAAGCCCCAGCCGTCCGAAGGCCTCCAGCGTCACGAGCAGGGCGAGGGTCGAGTCCAGTCCTCCGGAGACGCCAATGACGACGTGCTTCGCGCCGGTGTGGCGGAGCCGGCGGGCGAGGCCGGTGGACTGGATGGCGAAGATCTCCTGGCAGTGCTCGTCGCGCCGGTGGACGTCGGCGGGCACGAAGGGGTGCTGGCTGAATCTCCGGCGAAGGCGGGGGGTCTGGCCCGCGGGGTGTCCGAGTTCGAACCGGACTTCGCGCGCGGGCCGCGGGGCGGCCGTGCCGAAGAAGGTGCTGTTGCGGCGGCGTTCGGCCGCAAGGCGGTCCACGTCCACCTGCGAGACGAGCAGGGCGAGGTCGAAGCGGAAGCGCTCCGACTCGCCGAGCAGGACGCCGTTCTCGGCGATGAGCCCGTGGCCGCTGTAGACGAGGTCGGTGCTGGACTCGCCCGCGCCGGCCGCGGCGTAAACGTAGGCGGCGAGGCAGCGGGCCGACTGGGATTTCACCAGGTCCCTGCGGTAGGCGGCCTTGGTCAGGAGCTCGTCGCTGGCCGAGAGGTTGCAGAGCAGGGTGGCGCCCGCGAGGGCGAGGCCGCCGCTGGGGGGCTCCACGGCCCAGAGGTCCTCGCACAGTTCGATGCCGACCACGCAGTCGGGCACGTCGGAGGCGCGGAAGATCAGATTGGCGCCGAAGGGGACCGATGCGCCGAGCAGGTCGATCTCGTCGCGTACGGCCACCCGGGCGGAGGCGAACCAGCGCTGTTCGTAGAACTCGCCCGTGTTGGGGAGGTGGGTCTTGGGGACCACCCCGAGGATCCTGCCCCTTGAGACGAACGCCCCCACGTTGTAGAGACGGCCGTCGACCTCCAGGGGCAGCCCGACCAGGGCGGTGAGGCCGAGCCGATGGGTCGCCTCGGTCAGCGTCGCCAAGCCCTTAAGGGCGGCCTGTAGCAGGGTCCTCTGTCCGAAGAGGTCGCCGCAGGTGTAGCCGGTGAGGCAGAGCTCCGGCAGCACGACGATCTCGGCCCCCTCCTGAGCCGCCTTCTCCAGCGACTGGACGCAGAGAGCCGCATTGGCGTCGGGGTCGGCCAGCCGAAGGGCGGGCGAGGCCGCCGCCACGGTCACGAACCCGTTCTGGTGTAGACGCTTGGGCATCTGCTTCGGTGCAAAGTCCATGTTCACCGTTGACCCTCGGCGGGGCAATCCGAAAGGTCTGCGTTCTCGGCTCCAGAACGGGAAAACATGGCCAAATCAGCGTTGAAAGAAGTCAGGGTGTTCTCACCCGCCACCGTGGCGAATGTCGCCTGCGGCTTCGATGTGCTCGGCTTTGCCATCGAGAAGCCCGGGGACGAAATCGTCGCGCGTCTTTCCGATCGGCCGGGTCTCCGTATCACCCAGATCACCGGGGACGACGGGCGCCTTCCGCTCGACCCGGCCCGCAACACCGCCGGCGTGGCGGCTCTCGGCCTCCTGCGTCATCTGGGCCGCCCCGAGATCGGTATTGAGCTCGAGATCCATAAGAAGATGCCCTTCGGCAGCGGACTGGGTTCCAGCGCCGCCAGCGCCGTCGGCGGCGCGTTCGTGGTCAACCACCTGCTGGGCGCCCCGCTCGACCGACGCCAGTTGCTGCCGTTCGTGGTGGCGGGCGAGGCCGCGGCCGACGGAGCCTGGCATGCCGACAATGTCGCGCCCTGCCTCCTCGGAGGCATCACCCTGATACGTTCGAACGCCGAGCTCGACGTGATGGACGTGCCCATTCCTGACCGGCTGTGGGCCGCCGTGGTTCACCCCGATATCGTCGTCCTGACCAAGGTGGCGCGTGAGATCATGCCCCGGCACGTCCAACTCGAGACTTCCACCCAGCAGAGCGGCAACCTCGGTGGGCTGCTCTGCGGGTTCTTCAAGTCGGACTACCCCCTCATCGGACGCTCCTTGCACGATCTGGTAGCCGAACCGCACCGGCAGCGGCTCATCCCAGGCTTCTACCGGGCCAAGCGCGCGGCCATGGACGCAGGGGCGCTCGGCTTCTCGATCTCGGGGGCCGGGCCGAGCGTGTTCGCGCTTTGCGAGGGGGAGGCGACCGCGCGTCGTGTCGCCGAGGCCGTCGCCGCCGTCTTCGCCGAAGCCCAACTGAAGGCCGTCCCCTACGTGTCGCGTGTCAATCCCAAGGGCGTCCATGTCGTCGCAGAATCCTAAGCTGGAACTGGTCTCCACCGCCGACCCCGCCTGCCGCGGCGACCTGCGCGGGGCGCTTCTGTCCTCCGTGCCCCCGCAAGGCGGCCTCTGGGTCCCCTCGCGTATCCCGCAGGTGCCCCCCGGCTTTCTTGAGGCCCGGGCCGGCGACGACTACGCGGCCCTAGCGGAGGCGGTGATAGCCCCCTACCTGGCAGGCGACCTGGGGCCGGATGTCCTGAGGGAGCTCTGCCGCGAGTCGTTCAATTTCCCGGTGCCGCTCGTGCGGCCCGCTGGCCTTCCTGCGGACCTCGCCGGCAGAATCTCCGTGCTGGAGCTCTTCCACGGCCCCTCGGCGGCCTTCAAGGACTTCGCCGTACGCCTGCTGGTGCGCGTCACCGCACGGATGCTCTCGGCCGCGCATCCGCGCCTCACAATCCTGGCGGCCACCTCGGGTGACACCGGAGGGGCCGTGACCGAGGCCTGCGACGGCGTCGCCGGCGTGCGTGCGGTCGTGCTCTACCCGCGCGTCGGGGTCAGCCCCGTGCAGGAATCCCAGATCGCCCGGCGGAGGCCGAACGTCGTCGCACTCTCCGTCGACGGCACTTTCGACGACTGCCAGGCCCTGGTGAAGCGGGCCCTGGCTGACGACACCCTCCGCCGTTCCGAGCCGCTGCTCACGGCCAACTCGATCAACCCCGTGCGGCTCATCGCGCAGGTGCCCTTCGCCTTCCACGCCCGCCGTCTCGTGGCTGCCGGCCGCTCCATGGCCGTCGTCGTGCCTTCCGGGAACCTCGGCAACGTCGGTGCCGTCCAGCTCGCGCGACGCATGGGCCTCGACCTGAGGGCGCTCGTGGCCGCGACCAACGTCAACTCCCCGCTGCCGGAGCTTTTCCGTACCGGCGACTACCGGCCGCGCCGCTCCTCGCCGACGCTCTCCAACGCCATGGACATCGGCGCCCCGAACAATCTCGACCGCCTGCTGGCGTGGCGCGAAGGCGGACCTGCCGTCGCCTCCGTCACCGTGGATGACGCGCAGACCCTTGACGCCATGCGCCGCGTGCGTGACGCCGGCGGATACATCATGTGCCCGCACACCGCGGTGGGCTGGCGCGCGGCGGAGGACCTTCTCCGCTCGGCGGGCGCACCGGACGAGGCGGTCGTGTTCGGCACCGCCCACCCAGCGAAGTTCCCCGACGTCCTGCACGCGGCCTTCGGCGACGCGGCCATCTGTCCCTTCCCCGGCGACCTGCCTCCGGCGGCGCCGATGAAGGTCGGCAACGACTTCGAAGCGCTGCGCGACGTGCTGCTCTCCGGAGCCGGCCGATCCTGAAAAGAAGAAGGCCGGCTTCAGCCGGCCTTGTCGGGGACGCCCGCCAGGGCCCTCATTCCGTCTCAGAGACCGCGAACGTCACGTTCGTGATCTCGGCGCGGGCGAGCACGTCGAGCACGTTCATCACGCGTTCGTAGCGGGCGGCCTCCTCGGCCTGCACCGTGATGAGCATCTTGGTCTTGGCCTGCTCGGCCGCCTTGCGCATCTGGACCATCTGGGAGTAGAGTCCCTCGAGCACCTTGTCCTGGGGGGCGCCCAGCGGGTCGTCGTTGAGGGAGACTTCGCCGGTCTCGGAGACCCCGATGGTGACCTCGTCGGGAAGCTCGGTCTCCTGGGCGGTCTCGGCGTTGCCGGGCAGGGTGGTCTTGAGCTCGTGCTCCACCTTGACCGCCCCGGCCATGACCATGAAGAAGAGCATGATGACGAAGACCACGTCGATCATCGGTGCGATCTGGAATCCTGCGTCGGCCGGGGCCTCCTGCTTAGCTTGTCTCATGGTCTCATTCCTCGCGGTTCAGCCCGGAGAAGGCGATGTTGTCGATGCCGGCTTCGGCTCCCCACTCGAGGGCCTTGGAGATGTACTTGGCGTGACAGTTGCGGTCGGCGCGGATGAGCAGGCGGAACTTCTCGTTCCCGCCCTTGCGCCGTTCGAGCTCCTTGGAGATGCCATCCTTGTCGTTCGGGTCGAGTTCGCGATCGTCCAGCTTGTACTTCGCCTGGCCGGTGGTGGTGTCCCAGGAGATGTTGATGAGTCCCGCGGCCGCCTTGTCGTCGCGCTTCACTCCGTGGCTGGCGACGGGCAGGGAGATGTTCTTGTCGACCTTGAGCACCTGGGAGGAGGTGATCGACATGAAGAAGATCAGGAGCACCAGGAGCACGTCGATCATCGGCGCGACCTGGAATTCCGGCTCTCCGTCTCCGCCTCCGCCTCCGCCTGCCATGGTGCTGCTTTTACTGGGGGTTCAGGGGTTTCGCCTCAGGCCTGGGGCGCTTCGGCGGGCGCGGCGGGCGCGGCGTTCCAGTCGGGCTTGGCCGCGTAGATTTCCTCGTCGCCGATCCTGCGTCCGGCTACGTCCTGGTAGGGGAAGCCCCGGAACAGCCCGCCGACGACTTCCTGCACGTCGTGGATGCCGTTGGAGATGCGGTTGCGCAGGAGGTAGTAGGCGATGAAGGCGGGGATCGCGATGAAGAGGCCGGAGGCCGTGGCCACGAGCACTTCGCCGATGGCTCCCGAGAGCTTGGAGGGGTCGCCTACGCCGGACGAGCTGAGCGTCTCGAATGCGGTCATCATGCCGGTCACGGTGCCCGTCAGGCCGATCATGGGGGTGCAGACCCCGATCACGGAGAGGTAGGAGGCGCTGCCCATGAGGTCTCCCTGGACCCGAGTGACTTCGGAGATGATCGCCTCCTCGGTCATGTTCTTGCCGTCGGGCGCGAGGGCGACGCCGGCCCGGACCACGTCGCAGACGGGCGAGGCGTTGGACTTGGCGAAGGCGTAGGCCCCCACGTAGTTGCCGGCCTTGAACAGCTCACGGAGCTGGGTCACGTGCTCAAGGGGCAGAAGGCGCTTGCGGCTGGTGTTGATGAAGCCTTGCACGATGAACCAGATCATCGCCACCGAGGCGATGGCGATGGGGTACATGACCCAGCCGCCCTCGATGAAGAGGTCCATGAGGGTCTTCTTGTGGACGGTGGCGGCGGCGGCCGCGGCGGGGGCGGCTTCCTGGGCGCCGGCGAGGGCGGTCAGGAGCACGAGCGCAAGGGCGGGGGAGAACGGGGAACGTAGGTTCGTCTTCATGGGTCAGACTTGGGGATGTGGGTTGGTATAGGAGGGGTTTGGGTGTGGGGCAAGGACTGTTAGCGATTAGCGGACTGGTCGTCCTCGGGGCGGACGGCGCTCTTCTTGATCGTGGCTCCGTCGGGCAGCAGTCCGGCGGCGACGAGCTTCTTCTGCTCGGCTTCGGCCTTGGCGACCTCCTCCTTAGGGAGGATCTTGCGGGCCTCGTCGGCCTCCTTGGAGACGGGATAGGTGATGATGATGTCGCGCAGGTAGCGGAAGGAGGTCTCCTCGAGTTTCTGCTCCCGCACGGCCGGTCCGTCCATGCCGCGGAAGGCGAGGGCGGCTCCGAGCATGGCCTTGGGGACCTGCTCCTGCTCGGTGCCGTAGAACACCGGGACGCGCAGGTAGGTGTTCATCGCGGCCTCGTACTTGCGGGTCGCCATCAGGGAGGCGCCCTTGACGATGTGCAGGCGGGCAAGCACTTCGGTGTCGTCCATCTTGCCGATCAGGTCGTCGGCCTCGCGGATGACGGACTCGTGTTCCCCGCGGCGGGAGCGCTGCAGGAGGCGGGCCAGCTGGATCTTGGTCGCGAGCTCGGGCGTGGAGGCGGCTTCGTCCTTCTCCAGAGCATCGAGGAAGCCTCCCAGGGCGGCGTCGTTGTTCAGGCGGTCGAGGGCGTCTAGCTTGAGCACGGTCGCCTCGAGCCAGAGGCTGCCCGGGACCTTCTTGAGGGGCTCGAACAGGTTGATGATCGGCTCGACGTTTTCGAGCGCCTTGGCCGGCTCTCCGCGGTTCACGTTGGCGCGCGCCTCGATGAGGCGCGGCATCTCGGGCCAGATGATCTGTTGGACGTCGGAGAGCTTGCGGGTGTTGGTCACCTCGGCGCCGCCCTGGGTGAACGTCCGCTCCACCGTGCCCCTCACCAGGTTGATGATGCCCTTCTTGGGGTCCACGAGCGCCTTCGGAGGCATGACCGAGGTGTCCATCTTGAACGGGTCGTTGACCTCCCAGCGGTCGGTGCGGAAGACGAAGGTCTGGGCCGAGGCCGTGACGGCCAGGAGCGCGGCGGCGAGGAGGGGGCTTGGGTTGCGCATGTCGTTCAGAGCGAGAGGGAGAGCTTCCGGGCCTCGTTGGCCTCAGGGGTTTCCTTGATGCGGTCCTTGGACAGCATCTCCGTGAGCAGCACCTTGGCGTCGGGGCGCTGGTTGAGCTTGATGAGCATCTTGGCGCACCCGAGGTAGGCCTTGGCCGACCAGCCCTCGTACTTCCGCCAGCCTTGGTAGCAGCGACGGTAGAAGGCCACCGCCTCGTTGAGGCGGCCCTGCCGCTCCTCGATGAGGCCGAGCCAGTAGAGGGATCCGGCGGTCTTCTCGCCCCGCCACTCCTTGGTCTTGGCGATCTCCTCGAAGCCCTTCTTGGCTTCGTCGTACTTCTGGGTCTCGGCCAGGCACTGGGCGCGGATGAACATGATGTTGAGCTCCTTGGACATCAGCGCCCGGGCCTCGATGGCCTCGTCGCAGAGCGCCATGGCCTCCTTGAACTTCTTTCCGCGGAGCAGGATCTCCGCCTGTCCGGCGTATCCGTAATCGGCGTACTCCGAGGAGCGCGCGACGGTGAGGATGGCCGCGAAGTAGGCGTCGGCCTTGGCGAGGTCGCCCTTCTCGAGCAGGTGGTCGCCGACGACCGCGAGGATCGTGGGGCTGAGCTCCTCGGGCTTGTAGTTGGCGGCGATCTTGCTGAAGTTCAGCTCGGTCTTGGCGGGCTCGCGGGTGTAGACCGCCAGCTGTCCGAGGGCGTAGTAGCCGCGGGCCTGGGCCACGAGGGAGTCCTTGTTCTGGTCGAGGCGGAGCAGCCGGGTGATCTCCTTCTCGGCGTCGGCCGAGGTGTAGGCGCCGGGCTCGGGCTGGGCGCCGGGCCGGACGCGCCGCACCTTCTTCGCGACCTTCTCGGCCAGGAAGCCGATGAGCTTCTCGGCGCCTTCCTGCCGCCGGTCGTTGATGTTCTCGGCGACCGCGTCGGAGAGGATCTTGAGGGCGTTGTCCTTCGCGCGGGCGATGGACGCCTGGCGCTCCTTCTCGACGGCCGCAAGCTCCTCGGCGAGCTTGCCGGAAAGGGCCTTCACCTCGCCCTTGGCGGCGTCGATGGTGGCCTGCACCGGCGGGTTCGCCCGCTCGAGCTGGTCGACCTTGAGGCGGGCCTTGGCGAGCTCGGCGCTGAACTTCTTCTGGATCTCCTCGGAGCGTTCGGCGAATTCCTTGCGGTCGCCCATCCGTTCGGTCGCGCGGATGACCTCGTAGAGGTAGGTCAGGGCCTTGGGGTCCTTGGTATCCCAGTTGTAGAGCTCCATGTAGAGCTCGCGCATCCGGCGGTGCTCGCCGCGCCCCGGCAGCATCTTATTGAGCTCCCGCAGCACGAACTCGAGCGCGTTGGCGTTGCGCTGGCCGAGCTTGGCCGCGGTGATGTAGGCCTCGATCGCCTTGTCGGTGAACCCCGACTTGAGCTTGTCCAGCCGGGCCTTCTCCTCCTGCGCCTTGGCGCGGGCCGCGGGGCTCTGGGCGGCGCGGATGACGAGGTCGGCCTCGCGGATGGCTTTGTCGAAGCCCTCGGCGAGTCGGATGTTGGCGTCGCCGACGAGCGTGTGCACGTCCGGCAGCTGGACCTGGATCTCATCGGACTTGTCGGCGCCGTAGTCCTTCAGCCACTCCTCGCAGAGCTTGATGGTCTCCTCGGTCTCCGGAGGCTGCACGCCGAAGCGCACGATGGCCTGCCGGTACCGGACGTCGGGGATGAAGAGGCCCTTGGGGTACTCGCCCTGGTACTTGTCGAAGCCTTCCTTCGTCTCCTTGTACTTGCCCTGGTAGAACCAGCAGAGCGCGGTCATGTAGAGCACCTGCTGGCGGACGGGAGAGCGCTCGTACTTGGCCGAGAAGGCGTCGAATGCCTTGCGGGCCTCGTCCCATTCGTACTGGGAGAAGAGGCAGGCGGCGATGCGGAAGTCTATCTCCATCGCGGCGTCGGGCGTCAGGTTGGGGACGTTCGCCCGGGCCCACTTGTAGTGCTCGATTGCCTCCTTGTAGTCCTCGTTGTCCTGCGAGATCTCGCCGAGGATGATGGCGATCGGCGACACCTCGTCGGCCTTGGGGAACTTCTTCAGGAAGTCCTTGCAGACCTTCTGGGCCTCCTCGCGTCGCCCCATCTGGCGCAGGGTGATGACATAGTAGTAGTAGGCGCCGGTGATCCGCGTGAAGCCCGGGCTGCGTTCGAAGATGTCCTTGAACGCCACGAAGGCCTCCCAGGGGCGGCCGAGCTCCAGCAGGCACAGGCCGATGCGGTAGGAGATGATCGCGTCGTAGTCCTTGTTGGCCTTGAACTCGGCGTCGATCTTCTTGAACGACTCGAGGTCGACCCGCGCCTGTTCGATGCGGACCTTCATCTCGTCGTTGGGCTTGGGGTTGGCCTTGGTGAGCGCCTCGAGGGTCTCCTCCTTCGCCGCCATGCCCTTGCCGAGGTCGCGGGTCACCGCCGTCGCGCGCATCGTACCCTGATAGCTGGCGAGGGCCTGGCGGTAGAGCGTGCCGCGGGCGATTTCGTCGACGGCGGAGTCGGCGGAAGTGAAGCGGGCGTCCCCGATGCTGAGGAGCTGGAAGTTGGAGCGGATGAGGTCGGCGGGGGATCCGGACTTGTTGGCGTCCACCCGCGCCTTCAGCTGCTCGGCCTCCTTGACGAGACCGAGCTTGGTGTAGATCTCGACCAGCTGGATCGCGGCCTCCCGGCGCTCGGGGGTGCTCACGCCCTCGGCGATGGCCTGCTGGAGGAACGTGACGGCCTGGGAATAGCCGGCCTTCTTGGCCGCCTCGTCGCCGCTCTTGGCCCGGTCCACGCTGATCTTGGCGGAGAGGGCGAACGCATTGACCCTCACCTCGGGCCGTTCGGTGATGCTGTTGCGGATCTTCTCGAGCCGGGTGAGCGCGGCGTCCCACTTGCCTTGGCTGGAGAAGGACTCGATGAGGGTGAGCTCGGCTACCCCGCGGCGGTTGTCGGAGTCGAAGAAGTCCTCGGTGCCCTTCGGGTATTTGGCCAGAAAGTCGGTGAACTCCTTCTCCGTGCGGGGCCAGTCCTTCATGAAGTAGTAGCAGCTTCCCTTGCGGAAGGAGATCACCGCCTTGTACATGTCCTGGGCCTGGTCCGACTTCTTCTCGACCTCGACGTATTTCTCCAGGGCCTCGCGGTACTTCTTGGCGTCAAAGAGCTTCTCGGCATCCTTGAAGAGTTCCGCCACCGCATCCCCTTCGGATTTGGCCCCGGCCACGACGTTCCCGGCGGCCTGGGCGCGCAGCGCGGAGGGGGCGGGGGTGATGGCGACCAGGACGGCCAGAAGGGCCGCCTTGGCGAGGCGATAGGTGCGGGACTCGGATGGGGCCGTCATGATTTGATGGGTCCTTGGGGTGGGAGATGGACATTAACCCCCTGTTGCAAAGATTGCCAAGCCGCAATCCCCCCGTTTCGAGGCGCGGGACTGTGAATAAGATCAGCGGCCGCCCTTGACTCCTGTCGCCAGCAGGGTCTCGAAATAAGGCTCTTCGTCCTCCCGGGCCACGACTCTCACGGCGGACTCCCGGAAGCCGGCCTCCTCGATCCAGTCATGCAACTCGTTCTCCTGGAAGCCCAGCCAGCGGTCGGCGTAAAGTTCGCGCGCTTTCTCGAACCGATGGGCCTTGAGGTCGAGAACGAGCAGGCGACCCCCGGGGCGCAGGATGCGGTGGGCCTCCGCTAGGGCCTGACGGGGGTTCTCGGCATGATGGAGCGCCTGGCTGAGCAGGGCCAGGTCGACGCAGCGGTCCGGCAGGGGCACCTTCTCCATGTCGCCGAGGACGTGGGTGACGTTGTCGAGGCGCTCCTTGCGGGCGAGGGCCCGCCCGACCTGCACCATGCGGCGGGAGTTGTCCACGCAATGGACGCTTTGTGCGCCCCGGGCCAGCAGGCGTGACAGGGCGCCGTCCCCGGCGCCCAGATCCGCCACGCGCACGCGGGGCGTGAGGAGGAGCAGCATCTGCCCTATGGCCTCCCAGGAGCGGCCGGGGCAGTACTGGCGGCCGAGCCGGTCGGCCACGCGGTCGAAGTGCCGCTCGGCCTTCCTGCGCCGCCGTTCGATAATCCGCCGCAGCGCACGCTGGTCGGCGGCAGACTGGGGTTCGTCCGCGGCGGCGTCGCAGGCCGCCTCGACGAGCGAGGCGACCCGGGCGGGCATGCCCCGCATGAGCGAGTAGTAGGTGCGCTTGCCGTCGCGGCGGTCCTCCGCGAGGCCCGCCTTGCGCAACTGGGCGAGATGGGTCGAGATGCGTGACTGTCCCATCGAGAGCACCTCCTGCAGCTCTCCCACGGCGAGCTCGGCGCGCCGGAGGAGCGCGACGATCCGGGCCCTCGTCGGGTCGGCCAGCAGGCGCAGTGATTCCCAGGGGGAGGGCATCTTCGTCGACTTTCTTGCCGCGGCGGCCTCCGCTGTCAAAAGCGGAAGCCCTCGGCCCGCCCGGTCAGCGACGGTCGACCCAGCGGGCCACCGAGACGACCTTCCAGTTCTCGGTGCGTCCGTTGATATTGGTCGCGAAGGTCTCCCCGGTGCGTCGGTTGAGGAACTGCTTGGCCAGAGGCGAGATGTAGGAGAGGGCGCCCGCCTCGGGCCGGCCGTCCCAGGCTCCCAGGATGTCGTAGGTCACGACCTGCTGGTCGGACCCGCGCTCGAGGGTCGCGGTGGAGCCGATTCCGATCACGTCGGGCTTGGCCTCGGAGAAGTCGGTGACGCGGGCCTTCTTGAGCATGGTCTCGAGCTCCGCGCGTCGGGCGGAAAGCGTGTCGTGGTCCTGGCGGGCCATCTTGTACTCGGAGTTCTCGCGGAGGTCGCCGTGTTCCTTGGCCACCTGGATGGCCTCCTTCACGGCGGGCAGCCGGTTGTGCACGATGTCGGCGAGCTCCCGCTCCTTCTCCTCCTTGCTGGACTGGGAGACGATGAGCTCCTTTTCGCCGGACTCGTCGTCACCTCGCCGGCTCTGGGTGAGGCGCTGCACCAGCGGCTCGATCTTCGCGATGCGGCTGATCAGCTTGAGCCGGGTTATGTCGTCGAAGCCCTGGCTGTCGCGCAGCGTGCGCGCGAGATCGCAGATGGTCTCGGTGTCGGCCCGCTTGCCGCCGGCGGGCGTGATGAGATGGTCGATGAGCTCCTTGTCGCGGACGAGCTCGAAGGCCAGCGGGATGCGCGCCGACGAATTGGACTCGAGCGCCTCGCTGTCGATGGACGAGAGGATGGCGCCCAGGAGGGCGGGGCCTACGAGGGGCCCGACGATCTCGGCGTACTTGCGCGAACCCCGGTTCTTGACGATCCAGATGATGACGGGCGCGCGGAGCTCGCGCGATTCGAGCCACTGGGAGAACCGGCCCGCGACCTCGGCGCCGAGGCCGGCGTCGCATAGGTAGGAGACCGTCTCGGAGACGAGCTTGGCGGAGCCGCTCTTGGCGGCGCCCACCTCGCGGCTGCGCAGCAGCTCGAAGGCGCGCTCGGACCACTTTTCGCCGTGATGGGCGCGCACCAGGTCCAGCAGCGCGCGGATCTTCTCGCTGGTGTGCGGGATGTTGAGGGCGAGGAGCGCCAGATCCTGCTCGTCGCAGAGCGCGATCACTTCGGAGGCCGTGGGGCTGAAGGTCTCGACGTTCTCGATCGCGGAGCGGAAGAACTTGTCGCGGTTCCAGATGCCCACGAGGGCCCCGGGGAGCCCGTCGCGGCGGCGGCCGGGGGTCGAGGCGGCGGCGACGGCCTTGGCCAGGTCGGCGGAGACCTTGGCGAGATTGGCCTCGGTGGCGGCCGAGCGGGTCTCGGCGGCGGCGCTGTCGGCCATCTCTCCGAGAAGTTCCAGCCGGCGTTCGAGGCCGGGGGAGGATTCGTACTGGGCGAAGAGGTCCTCGCCGAGATCCTTGGGCGCCTCGAGCAGCGCGTACAGGCCTCCCTTGCGCTCGGGAATCAGGATGGCGCGGTCGCGGCGCAGGGCGGCCCGGGCCTTGGTCCACCAGGTCTTGAACGAGGCCGAGCGGTCCTTGCCAGGGGCCAGGGAGGCGAAGTGGATGCGTTCAAGGGAGGCCTCGAGGGCGTAGGAGGTGCATTCTCCGGTGGGGTATTCGGCCAGCAGGGCCTTCACCAGCTCGGCGGGCTCCTCGGCCAGGGTCTTGGCCACGGCGGCCCTGCCGGATTCGGAGTAGGCCCTGGCGACGAGTCCGTCTGGGTTGAGGAAGTCTATCTTGGCGATGAAGAAGGCCGAATCCATGACATGCCCCTTCTTGGACTGCTCCGGGAAGTCGACGGTGAAGGACTTGTTGTCCGCGTCGTGGGACCGGATGATGCCGATGCCCCAGGTCTGGTGGATGCAGAAGGCCTCCTGCCCCGCGGTCACCCGGTCGATCGTCGACTGCAGTTGCTGCGCTTTGATGGCTTGCTGACTGGGGGCCTTGTTGCTCATTGCAAAAGGGGGTTGTGGGCATAAGAAAACCCCCTTGCAAGCAGGAAGGCGGCCTCGCCTGCGACGTCTCCCGGCCTGGCCGAGCGCCCTCCACCAGACATGGCCTTCAAGCCCGAAAAACCCTCCATTCACGGCGAAACTCCCGACAGCCTGGCCGAGCGTCTGATCGCCGCCGGGCATCCCCGCTATCGTGCGGGGCAGATCCTGGAATGGATCTACGCCCGACGTGCCGAGTCACCCTCCGTGATGACGAATCTTCCGTCCGCGCTGCGATCCTGGCTCGAGGCCTCGTTCGACTTCGCGGCCACCGAGCTTGTCGGACGGCGGACCGCCTCGGACGTCACGCAGAAGGTCCTCCAGCGGCTGCGGGACGGCTCGTTCATCGAGACGGTCATCATCCGGGCCCCCATGGAGGGAGTCGGGCAGGAGCGCTCCCGCCGGACGATCTGCATTTCGACCCAGGTGGGGTGCGCGTATGGCTGCAAGTTCTGCGCGTCCGGACTCGAGGGCTGGAAGCGCGACCTCTCCGCGGGCGAGATCGTCTCCCAGCTGCTGCAAGTCTGCCGCATCGAGGACCAGGCCGATCCCGGCCGGGCCTCCCGCGGGCTGGCCTCCTTCGACAACATCGTGGTGATGGGCATGGGCGAGCCGCTCGCCAACTACGACAACCTTCTGGCGGCCCTGCGGGCGGTCAACGCCACCTGGGGCTTCGGTTTCGGCGCCCGTCGCATCACCATCTCCACCTCCGGCGTGGTGCCGCGCATTCTCAGGCTGGCGGAGGAGCCGCTCGGGTTCCGTCTGGCCATCAGTCTGCACGGCGCGACCAACGAGGTGCGCGAGCAGATCATGCCGGTCAACCGGAAGTATCCGCTCGAGGAGCTGCTGCCCGCGGCCAAGGCCTTCGCCCGCCGGCACGGCCGCATGCTCACGTTGGAGTTCATCCTCATCCAGGACGTCAACGACTCGCTCGATCAGGCGCGCCGCCTCGCGGTTATCGCCCGGGACCTTCATGCGCACGTGAACCTGATTCCTTACAACACGGTCGAGGGGTTGCCCTGGAAGCGTCCGTCGCTGACGCGTCAGGACCGTTTCGTGAAGGTGTTGCGCGACGCGGACGTGACCGCGACGCTTCGCCGGGAGAAGGGGCACGACATCGAGGCCGCCTGCGGGCAGCTCCGCCTGCGCAAGGAACGCGAGGCCACGGGCCCGGCCTAGGCGATGACGGACTCCGCGAAGGCGCGCCGGTCGGGCGCCTGGAAGAACGCGGTCCCCGTCACGAACGTGTCCGCTCCGGCTCGGCGGCACTGCCTGCCGGTTTCGACGTTGATGCCGCCGTCGACCTCGAGCCTGAACGCGTGCCCGGCGCGCCGGCGTTCGGCGTCGATCTGGCGGAGGCTGTCCAGCACGGAAGGGATGAAGGCCTGCCCGCCGAAGCCGGGGAAGACGGTCATGCAGAGAACGAGGTCGACCTCGGACAGGAAGGGGAGGGCGCGCGCCGGGTCGCAGTCGGGGTTCAGCGCCAGGCCGGCGGGCAGCCCCGCCGCCTTGATCGCCCGCAGCGTCGCGGCTACGTCGTGCTCGGCCTCCACATGGACGGTGATGCGGTCGGCGCCGGCCTTCACGAACGCCTCTACGTAGCGCTGCGGGTGCGTCAGCATGAGGTGGACGTCGAAGTGCAGCCGGGTGCGCGGGCGAAGGTCCGCCACGACCTGCGGGCCGAAGCTGATGTTGGGCACGAAGTGCCCGTCCATGATGTCAAGGTGCAGCCAGCCTAGTCCCGCCTGCTCGACGCATCGCACCCCGCCCAGGAAATCTCCGTGGTCGGCGGCCAGCAGCGAGGGGGCGACGAGGGGCTCGGGCATGGTCACCAGGCCGCGGTGGCGGCCTCCTTGACCTGGGCCGCGATGTCGGCGTAGGCCGCGGGTCCGAGGCTCAGCTCGGCGGCGGCGGTGTCGCCCGTCGGCTGGAAGACGAAGGTCCCGCTGAAATCGCGGTCTTTGAACACGGTGCGTGTTCCGGCGTCCGTCGTCAGGGTGCAGCGGACGACGTAGGTCGTGCGGTGGCTGGAGAAGTCGCGGGCGTCGTCGGCGCGGGCCGAGAGCGCGGTGCGGCGGAAGCTCACCAGCTCGGCCTCGAGCCGCGCGCCGCCGGGTCCCAGCCTTACGCGGGGGTCCATGGCGAACGCCTCGGCGAGGCGCGTGTGCAGCGCGGCGTGCACGCCTGTGAGCGAGGTCGCGTTGCGCACCGGGGCCACCTCGATCGTGCGGAAAGGCGGCGGCGGGCCTCCGATACGGTAGTTCGCGCATCCTGCCAGCAGGACGAGGGCGGCTGTGAGTCCGACGCGCATCAGCGGCGCTCGTTGTCGATGGCCGGCCGGGCGTCGTCCCGGCGGAACCCGAGGGAATCGACGCCCTCGACGGCGGTCGGCTTGGTCTCGCTGATCTTGCGGGGGCGGGGGTAGGGTCCGAGCACCGTGTCGGCGAACGTGCGCGGCGGCTCGCCCTGCCGCTCCATCTCCGCGATGAGAGCCTCGGCTTCCTTGGCCGCGGCCGATTCGGGCGCGACGGTGCGGCAGGCGTCGGCCATCCTGCGTGCCGCGTCGGGGTTGTTACGGTTCTTCCAGTAGAACTGCGCGAGGAGAAGCCGGGAGCGCGCGGTGCGGTCGCGCAGCGCCCGCACCTGCTCGGCGGCCGCCTTGGCGCGCGGGTCGGAGGGGAACTGCTCGATGATGGTGCGCCAGTGCTCGGCGGACGCGACCGACGCGGCCTGATCCCAGGCGGCGCCGAGGGATTCGGCGCTGCGTATGCGCGCCAGCAGCTCGAGGGCCTCGGGCAGATGCTTCGAGGAGGGATAGTCGCTGACGAGCCGGTCGAGGGCCTCGTCGGCGCGGCCGGAGTCATCGAGGGTGAGGGCGAGGCGGGCGGACCGGATCAGGGCCTCGTCGGCGAGCGGACCGTTGGGGGCGAGCTTGACCGCCTTGTCCCATTCCTTGAACGCGGCGCCGCGGTCCTTGAACCAGGGGAGCCATCCGCCCAGCCTGCGCTTCTCGCCGGCCGCGTAGGCGGCGCCTATGTCGAACTGGACCTGCACGGCCTCGTCGAAGCGGCTGAAGGCGCTGTGCTTGGCGCTGATGCGCTCGATCAGCTCCGACGCGTCGTCCAGTCGGCCCTCGTGCAGGCGGATGCGGGCCAGCTCGACGAGTGCGCGGCCAGCCGATTCGGAATCGGTCTCGTTCTCGGCGAGGCGCTCCCAGATGTCGGCGGCGCGGCCCACTTCGCCCGCATCCTGGGCGGCGGACGCCGCGTTCATCTTGACGAGGACGGTCTCCTTGCCGGGGTCGGTCTTGCCGGCCTTGGTCTGCCAGCGACCGCCTTCGCGCACGTATTCGGCCGCGTCGGCGCTCGCGCTGATGAGCGCGAGGAGGATCAGGAGGAGGGTGTCAGTTCTTGGGTTCATGCCAGCGAATGAGGGTCGCGCCCCAGGTGAGGCCGGCGCCGAAGGCCACGAGCAGGACCAGGTCGCCGTGCCGTATCTTGCCGGCCCTCCAGGCCTCCTCAAGCGCAAGCGGTATGGAGGCCGCCGAAGTGTTGCCGAAACGGTCAAGATTGCAGGGGAACCGGTCCATTCCGACCTGCAGCTGGTTGGCCACGGCCTCGATGATGCGGATGTTGGCCTGATGGGGGATGAAGCAGGCGACCTGATCCGAGGCGATGCCGCACTTGGCCAGCACCCGCTCGCACGCGTCGGCCATCACCCGCACGGCGAGCTTGAAGACCTCCTTGCCGTTCATGCGCAGGCAGTGGCGCCGGGCGCGTACGGATTCCTCGGTGGCGGGCGAGGCCGAGCCCCCGTCGGTGCAATGGAGCAGCTCGGCGTTGGTTCCGTCCGCGCCAAGGAGGTTGCCCAGCAGACCGACGTCCTTCTGGTCGGTCGTCTCGAGCACCGCGGCGCCGGCGCCGTCGCCGAAGAGGACGCAGGTGGAGCGGTCCTGCCAGTCCACCACGCTGGAGAGCTTCTCGGCGCCCACGACGAGGGCGCGTCGGTAGGCGCCCGCGCGCATCATGTCCGCGGCGACCTGGCTGGCGTAGATGAATCCGGAGCAGGCCGCGGCGACGTCGAAGCAGGGGATGTCCTTCCTCAGCCCGAGCTTGGCCTGCAGCAGGCATGCGGTGGCGGGGAAGGGGACGTCGGGGGTCATCGTGGCCACCACCAGCAGGTCGATGTCCTCCGGCCGCAGCTTTGCCCGCTGCAAGGCCTGCGCCGCCGCCTTCGCTCCCATGTCGGAGGGGTTCTCGCCCGGCCCGGCGATACGGCGCTCGGTGATTCCCGAGCGGGTGCGTATCCATTCGTCGGAGGTGTCCACCAGGGTGGACAGTTCGGCGTTGGTGAGGCGGCGTTCAGGCGCGTGGACCCCGACGGCCCGTATGAATACGGAAGGCGCGCTGCTCATCTCGACCGAAATAAGACCCGGTCCGCCCGGATGGGAACCAAAAACGGACTTCAGCCCTCCGCCGGGGTCGAGGCGATCACGCCGTTGGCCTCGGCCAGGGCGGTGCGCATGCGCCGTCCGGCTCCGTGGCCGAGGGCCTCGGTTCCGAGGCGGATCGCGCTGGCGATGCCCTGCCGGTTGCTGGAGCCGTGGGCCTTCATGACCAGCCCGTTGAGTCCGAGCAGGGGTGCGCCGCCGTAGCGTTCGGGCTTCAGCTTGCCCTTGAGCTCGCGCAGCAGGGGGAACATGGCCACGCCGCCCGCGAGATAGACGGGATTGCTCTTCACCTTGCTGCCGACGAGGTCGCGCAGCATGTAGACGAGGCCCTCGATGGTCTTGAGGATGACGTTGCCGGTGAAGCCGTCGGTCACGACGACGTCGCACGCGTCGCCGAAGACGTCGAAGCCCTCGACGGGCCCGACGTAGTCGATGCGCTCGCCCATGGCCTTGAGGAGGGCGTGGGTGCGGTTGATGCGCGGCCCGCCCTTGCCCTCCTCCGTTCCGACGGTGAGGAGGCCAACGCGGGGCCGGGGGATGCCGAGCGAGCTCTGGGCATAGATGGCGCCGAGCACGGCGTTGTGCACGAGGTGCTCGGGCGTTGCTTCGGGGTTGGCGCCCACGTCTAGCATGATGAAGTGCCCTTCGCGCCGGGGCATGATGGCCGCCAGCGCGGGACGTTCCGCGCCCTCCATCGGGCGCACCTTGATGGTGCCCGCGGCGACCAGCGCCTTGGTGTTGCCGGTAGACACGACGGCGTCGACCTGCCCGTCCTTCAGCATCTCCAACGCGATGACCATCGAGGAGTCCCGCTTTGATTTCAGCACGGTCATCGGCGCGTCGTCCGATGCGACGATGCCGGGGGCGTGACGGAAGCCCACGCGGGATCCGCGCAGGATGCGGTGCTCCTGGGCGAGCAGGCGGAGATTGTCCTCGTGGCCTACCAGCACGACGGTGTCCCGGGGGCCGATGGAGCCCTCCTTGAGCGCGAGAGCGGCGCCGGCGACGGCCTCGGAAGGACCAAGGTCCCCGCCCATGCAGTCCAGGGCGATGCGATGTCCGGTCTGGGGGGCTTCTTCGGCCATGCGTGCGGGCTCAGCCCGACGTCGGACTTCAGGCGGCCTTCTCGATCACCTGGCGACCCCGGTATTTGCCGGTGGTCGGGTCGACCCGGTGGGAGCGGCGGAGGGCGCCGGATTCGGCGTCACGCACGAGTTTAGGGGCGCGGAACTGGTTCGCTCCGCGGCGAAGGCGGCTACGGCGCTTGGACTGCTTGCGTTTCGGATTGGCCATGGTTCTGCGCTTGGTTGAGGGTCGGTTCTACCCCGCCCGCCCCCTCGGTCAAGCCCCCTTTCCTAGGCCTTGCGCCGGCGTTGCGGGCGGTTTCGCTTCGGGGATGCCTGGCCAGCCAGCCCTCTTTCTCGACCGGGACGGCAATCTGATCCGGGACCATCATCATACCTGCCGGCCAGAGCAGATCGAGCTCCTCCCGGGCGTGCGCGACGCCCTGCACGCCGCGCTGCGGGAGGGCTACGCGCTGTTCATCCTCACCAACCAGAGCGGCATCGGCCGGGGCATCTTCACCTGGGAGCAGTATCACGCCTGTCACGCACGCATGCTCCAGCTGCTCGAACTGCCGTCTCCAGGATTCAAGGACGTGAAGGCTGCGCCCGAGCGGCCGGGCGAGCCGTCCGACTACCGTAAGCCGAGTCCGCGCTTCATCCTTGAGATGCTCGCCGAGCATGGGCTCGATCCAGGGCGGAGCTGGATGGTGGGCGACCGGCGCACGGACTGGGAGGCGGGGCTGAACGCAGGCATCCGTTCCTGCGCGGTCCGGAGCGGCAAGGAGTTCGACCGCGACGACGAGGCGTTCGCCCGCGCGTCCGGCGTCGCGATCCACCAGGATTTCCCGGACTTCGTTCGCCGTGAACTCGGTCTGGCGGGGTCGCTCTGACACGAAAACAGCGGAGGCGGACAACGTCCGCCTCCGGGTTCAGATGTAAGACGCGTTCAGGCCTTGGGCTTCTCGGCCGGGCAGCACTTCTTGCAATCCTTCTTCTCCTCTTCGGAGACGATGGAGGCCTTGGGCTTTTCCTTCTCGCAAGGGCATTCCTTCTTCTTCTCGTCGTCGGAGACGATGGAGGCCTTGGGCTTCTCCCTCTCACAGGGGCACTCCTTCTTCTTCTCTTCGTCGGCGAAGAGGATGCCGGAGGTGAGCGCCAGGACGCAGGCGACGGTGGACAGGAGCTTGAGGAACTTGGTGTTCATGGTCGGTCAGGATTGGACTCCCTACTCTGGGGGCATGCTTTCCGGTGTCAATCCGCCCACCCTGAAGGTCAGCGGGGCAAATCCCCCAGGCGGAGCCTCAAGCCCGCCAATCCCGAGCCAGGGAGCCAATCGGAACCGCTGGGAACGGCATAGACCGAGCCTTCGCGCACGGCCCTAACGTCCTTTACGGCAGGCACTTGGCTCAACTGCGATAGCCTGGCCGCGGATTTGACGACGGGGCCGTCCTTCGGCGACTCCTCCACCCAGATAATCAGCTGGGGGTTGGCGTCGGCGAGGGTTTCCCAGTCGAGCCGATTCCAGGAGCCTTTCGCGGGCACGAGCGTGAAGCCGAAGGTCCTGAGCGGGCCGGCTAGATACGAATCCTCGCCGGCGGTGACGCCGCTCCAGATGACGGCCACCGTGCGTCGCGGGCTTGCGTCGTCATACGCTGGACCGAGCTGGGCCGCCAGCCCCTTGGCGGCCGGCTTTCTTCCGACGGCTTCGCCGATGGCGAGGATGTCCGCCGCCGCCGAGTCGGCCGACTCCGGCGAGAGCACCAGAGTGCGAAACCCTTCCTTGCGGCAGCGTTCGGCCCACAGGGGATTGGCCAGCCGCGGCAGGATCACGACATCGGGCCGTGCGGCCCTGAGCCGTTCCATGTCCGGCGCGAACGCGTCACAGGTGCGCGCAGCCGGATGGCCCTCCGGCAGCGGGCACCATCGCGTGACCGCGACGACCTCGTCCGTCGCACCGAGGTCGGTGAGCGTGCGGGTCGCGCCCGGGCTGAAAGAGGCCACGCGCGTCGCGCCGTCTGCCGCGGCTGACAGCGCGGCGACCAGGATGAGCGCCGCCGGCCTCACGAAGTCAGCCGAAGGGCGAGCCGAACCGCCGAGTCGAAGCTGCCCAAGTCGGCGCGTCCGCTGCCCGCGATCGCGTAGGCGGTGCCGTGGTCGGGGCTGGTCCTCACGTGGGGCAGGCCCAGTGAAAGGTTGGCCGAGGTCGCGAAGTCGATCGACTTCAGCGGCGCCAGCCCCTGGTCATGGTAGGCGGCGACGACGGCGTCGTAGTCTCCCGACAGGTGCCGGTGGAAGACCGTGTCTCCCGGCAGCGGTCCTTCGGCGTCTATACCTTCGGCCCGCAGCGAATCCACCGCGGGGCGGATGATCGCATGGTCTTCGGCGCCCAGGAGGCCCTGCTCGCCGGCATGCGGATTCAGCCCGCAGACGGCGATCCTCGGCTTCGGCACGCCGAGACGGACCTTGAGCCCGTGCAGCGCGAGCGCCGTGCGCCGGATCGATTCTTCCGTGAGCGCGGCGGGCACTTCGGCGAGCGGGACGTGCCAGGTGGCCAGCCCCACGGTCATGCGTCCGCCGGCGAAGGCCATCACCGGCGCGCCACCCCAGCGGGCGGCGAAGAACTCGGTCTGACCGGGGTGCGGAAAGCCGATTCCGGCGAGGCCCTGTTTGCTGACCGGGCCGGTGACCACGGCGCGGTAGCGTCCTGATTTCACGCCCTCGGCCGCCTCCTCCATCGCCGCCAGCGCGATCCGCTGTCCGGCGGCCTCCGGGCGACCAGGAGTCGCGCGGTGCTCCGCGGCTCCCACCGCGAGTCCGGGCGAGTCCAGCGTACGGATCCAGGAGGCAGGTCCGATCGCGATGGTCTCAGTGGCCAGCGCGGGATTCGAGGCCAGCCAGGCCGCCGCGATCTCGGGGCCGATGCCGGCGGGGTCTCCGCAGGTGAGGGCGAGCGGGGGTGGTCTCATCTCGGGCGGGCGAAGCGCCCGCGTGTGCCGCCGCCGAAGAAAGAGAGGAACTCCGTCGCCTCGGGGCTCGAGTAGCCTCCGCCGGCAAGGGCCGCGGCCGCTAGCGCGGCGCAGTCCGCGCCCGGGCCGAAGACGGCATGGTAGGCGCGCTTCAGTTCGGCGGTCGTCTCGGCCGCGGCGCCCCGGCGGCGCAGGCCGACCAGGTTGAGCCCGGAGACCTCGTTGCGTCCGTGGGCCAGCGTCTGCGGAGGCACGTCCTCCGTGATCACGGCGTTCCCCGAGATCATCGCGCCGGCGCCGATGCGGCAGAACTGGTGCACGGCAGTGCCGCCGCTGACGAAAGCGGCGTCGCCGACCGTGACATGGCCGCCCAGCATGCAGCCGTTGGCGAGAATCACCCGCGCGCCGAGGGCGCAGTCGTGCGCCACATGGCTACCGGCCATCAGCAGGCAGCCGGCGCCGACGACCGTCGCGCCCCCGGGCTTTGTCGCCCGGTGCACAGTGGCATGTTCGCGGATCACCGTGCCGGCCCCGACGTCGGCGAAGGAGGCCGTGGCGCGGTCGAAGGCGAGGTCTTGCGGGTCGCCGCCGACGACGGCGAAGTGGTCGACGACCACGTCCTCCTTCAGGCGTGAGCCGCGTTTGACCACCGCGTGCGCCGCGATGCGGCAGCGCGGCCCGACGACCGCACCCGACTCCACCAGCGCCCAGGCCCCAATCTCGGCCGAAGGGTCGACTTCCGCGCCTGTCTCCACCGAGGCGAGCGGGTGGATCATTTGGGTGGCCCTCCGAAAAGCTCGAGCTGCGCCGCCTTCACCATGTCGTAAACCCGGAGCAGGCGCAGGAGCTGCAACGTGTCCGACTTGGCGTAGCTCTGGTTCGCCTCCACCGCCTGCACCAGGTTCTCCAGGATCGTGCGGAAGGTCAGCACGTGGTCGACCCCGCTCTCCTTGAGCAGCGTGATGCTCTCCGAGCGCTGGGGCTCCTGGGCCGGAATGCCGGGCAGCACCAGCAATTTGGATAGCGAGCTGCCGTCCTCGGTCGCCAGGTCGGCGAAGGCGTCTCGCGCGGCCTCGACCGCCTCCTTGCGCACGAACTCGAGGAGGTCTCCCTTGCGTATCATCGTGGGCGTGACCGCCTTGGTGGTGTGCCAGCCCTTGACCGCGACGACGGCCGCCGAGAGGCCGGGCAGGTCGGTGCCGAAGAGCTGGAAGGGCAGGTCGGCGCCCCGTCGCGGGGACGGATTGATGACCAGCAGGTCGCCCTCCTCGTCGGCCCGTTTGCGTCGTGACTGCACAGCGTACTTGCGGGACTGGCGGACGAAGAATCCGTTCATCTCGAAGTATTCCCGGACCAGGCTGTCGTCGAACCCCGCCATCGTGGCGGCAGACTGACGTACGGCCCCGCCGGGTCAACCCCTTCGGCTCAGAGCACGAACCCCTTGGGCGCTATCGCGACGGTGAACTCCCCCTTGAGCGAGCCGGCCAGCAGTTCCGGCACCAGCGAGGCAAGCGGGCCCGTGCGTATGGTCTCATGCGCCTTGGTCAGTTCGCGCCCGACGCAGGCAACGCGCTGCCCGCCGAGCGTCTCAAGCATCTCGCCGAGCAGCGCCTCGATCCTGTGGCAGGACTCGTGAAGCACCACCGTCTCCGCCGCCTCCGCCGCCTCCTCGGCCAGGAACCGACGGCGAGCGGCCGACTTGGGCGGAAGGAAGCCGACGAAGCGGAACGCATTGGTCGGCAGGCCGCTGACCGAGAGGAGCGCGACGGCGGCGCAGGGCCCCGGCACGGGGGACGCCTCCAGTCCGAGCCGGCGGCATTCACGCACGAGCCGGAAGCCCGGGTCGCTGATGCCGGGCGTGCCGGCGTCGGTGAGCAGCGTCACCGTCGCGCCCTCGCGCACGTGGGCCGCGATCTGCTCGGCCGCCTCGCGCTCGTTGTGCTCGTGGTATGCGACGAGCCGCGGTCCGTCGACGCCCAGCAGGCGCAGCAGGTTGCCCGAGGTGCGTGTGTCCTCGCAGGCCACGAGGTCGCTGGCGGCGATCGATTCTCTGGCCCGCGCCGAGATGTCCCCGAGGTTGCCCAGGGGCGTGGCGACGACGAGCAGGCGCCCGCGACGGGCTTGCGCCGCGCCGTCGGCCGCGGCCGGCATCAGCGGAAGCCGGGCCCCTGGGACTGCATGCCTGGCAGGGCGCCCTGCCAGTTGGCGGGGGCCGCCTGCGGCAGGGTGTCGTCCGCGCGCTTCTCCACCGTGCCGCAAGCCGTCAGCACGAGGGCCGCCGCGACGAGCAGGAGGGTGCTTCCAAGCGCAGGCATCTTAGTTGGCGGCGAAGGGCACCAGCGTCACGACCGTGCCATTGCTGAACTGCTTGAGCTCGAAGCCCGGCAGCAGCTGCGCGTAGGCGACATTGGGCCGGGAGGCGGACACGCGGACGCTGCCTGACTTGATTCCGGAGACATGCACCTCGAAGCCCGCTTCGGCGCGCACGCCGCTATGCTCGCCTACGGAGAACGCGACGAGCCCGGTGGCGGTGTCGAGGGCGATGACCTTGGTCACGATGCCTTCGGCGCCGAAGCTCGGCACGCCAGGGGCTCCGGGGGCGGCCTCCTCGGCGAGGGGGTCGCGCGGATAAGGGGGCTTGGAGTCGGACTTGCCGGAGGCCCATCCGTAAAGTTGGACGTAGCGTCCGCGGGCCTTTTCGAGCTTCTCCTCGGCCTGGGTGACCTTGGCGATGCTCTCCTCCATCTGCTCCTTGGAGAACATGGCGGCGATCCTGCTCTTGGTGTCGGCGACCTCGGCCTTGGTGGTCTCAAGCTCGGCCGCGAGGGAGTCGCGCTTGCTGGTGGCTTCGGTCAGCTGGGCGGTCAGGTCGTCGCGCTTGCGGGTGAGCTCGGCGCGCTCGCCCTCGAGCGTGGTCACGTTCGCGGTGAGTCCCTCGATCTTGGTGGTCTTGTCGGCGACCTCGGCGCGGAGGTCCTTCACGTTGCCCTCGAGCTCGAGAATCTTCTTGGACTTCGCGTCGAGCAGGGGCTTCACCTTCTCGCCGATGGCGGCCATGCGTCCGTCGAACTGCGGGGGAGCGTTGACCTCGGGGTCGGTCACGGCCCAGGCCGTTGCGGCCATCGCGGCCCCCATCTTGCCCTTGAGCAGGTAGGCGAAGGTGCCGGCGGCGAGCGCGGCGACGATTCCGAAGATCCGGATGAAGAGATTGAGCTTCTTGTTCATGGGGCGGTGGGCTTGGGGTCAGGTAAGTTTGAATCGCGCCTCTGCGGGGTCTCCCGTTCGGCGTACGGACAATTCCGTGCCGTTGGCGGACGCGTGGAGAAGCGTTTTGTAGACCAGCTCCTCGGAGCCATCAAGCCCCTTTTCCCCGCATATTTCCGCACAACTGAGCCAGATGCCGGGTCTCGAGCGCAGCACCGCCAGCGCCCTCGCCCGAAGGCCTAGGGCGGCCGCAGCGGCCTTCTTGCCCGCCTCGACGCCCGGCTGGTGGTAGGCGTTGATGCCGACGAGGGATGCGTAGAGGCCTACGGCACGTTCAAACAGCGCGATCAGCATGCCCACCGACCGTGCGTCGACGTGGTCGACGGTGAGGGTGAGGCTGGCGCGGCCGCCGTCGGTCAGCGCCTCGCGGGTTCCGAGCAGGAAGGCCTGCAGGTAGTCTCCCGAACGGACGCCGGGCTCGACCTCGGGCGAGGGGCCCTCGCGATCCCGCAGGACCTCGATGAAGACGGCGAAGAAGTTGTCCACGCCGTCGCGCAGCTGCTGGACGTAGGCGTGCTGGTCGGTGGATCCCTTGTTTCCGTAGACCGTCAGGCCCTGGTTCACCTTCACGCCGCGGAGGTCGAGCTCCTTGCCCAGCGATTCCATCACCAGCTGCTGTAGGTAGCGTGACAGCAGGAGCAGCCTGTCCTTGTAGGGCAGGACGACCATGGCCTTGGAGCCGCGTCCTTCGGTGAGGTGGTGCCAGGCGAGGGCGAGGCGCGCCGCGGGGTTGCGCGCGGCGTCGGGGACGCGCGTGAGCTCGTCCATCCGGGCTGCGCCCGCGAGCAGCCCGCGGATGTCGGCCCCCTGCAGCGCGGCCGGCAGCAGGCCCACCGGGCCCAGCTCGCTCGTACGGCCGCCGACCCAGTCCCACATCGGGAAGCGGGCGAGCCAGGACTCCTCCTTCGCGACGCCGTCGAGCTGGCTGCCCTCGCCGGTGACCGCGACGGCATGCCGCGGGAAGGCGAGGCCGGCGGCCTGCCAGCGGGCCGCCGCCTCGAGCTGGCCGTTGCGCGGCTCGGGCGTGCTGCCCGACTTTGAGGTCACGACGGCGAGCGTCGTGCCGAGGCGGCCTTCAAGCGCGTCGAAGGTCCGGTCGATGCCGTCCGGATCGGTGTTGTCGATGAAATGCACGCGCAGCCGGTCGTGGCGTCCGCCGAGGGCGTCCGACACGAACTGCGGTCCGAGCGCCGAGCCGCCGATGCCGATGCAGAGCAGGTCCGTGAAGGGCCCCTTTTCGCCGCGCACGCGCCCCTCGTGGACATCGCGGGCAAAGCCCTCCACCGCGAGCACGGCGGCGCGGATCGCCTCCCCCGTGGCGGCGTCCGGGGCCAGTTCGGGGGCGCGGAGCCAGTAATGGCCGACCATCCGGCGCTCGTCCGGGTTGGCGACGGCGCCTTGCTCCAAGGCCGCCATCTCCTCGAAGGCGCGCCGCATCGGGTCCGCCATCCGGGCCGCGAACCCCTCCGGTTCCGGCGCGCGGCTGAGGTCGAGCGCGAACCCGTCCTGGGGGAAGTCCAGAAGGCCGGCGCGGAAGCGTTCAAAGGAGGAGGGCACGCCGTCATTTCGGGCCGCCCGCCGCAGTTGGCAACATCGGACAGGCCGGCGTCGTGCTCAGTCGCCGTCGGTGATGGCGCCTCGCGAGGCCGAGGACACGAGCTTCGCGTACTTGGCGAGCGTGCCGCGCGTCTCCTTGCAGGGTGCGGGCCTCCATCCGGCGAGCCGCCGGGCGGCCTCCTCCGCGGGCACGGCGAGGTTAATCTCGTTCTTCACCGCGTCGATCGTGATCACGTCGCCGTCCTTCACCACCGCGAGCAGGCCGCCGGTCGCGGCCTCGGGGGTGATGTGGCCGACCACGAACCCGTGGCTTCCGCCCGAGAAGCGTCCGTCGGTGATGAGCGCCACGGTCTTGCCGAGGCCCTTGCCCATGATGGCGCTCGTGGGTCCGAGCATCTCGCGCATGCCGGGGCCGCCCTTCGGGCCCTCGTTGCGGATGACGATGACATGGCCGTCGGCGACCTTGCCCTGGAGGATGCCGCGCAGCGCGTCCTCCTCGGACTCGAAGACGATGGCTCTGCCGGTGAAGCTGCTCCCTTCCTTGCCGGTGATCTTGGCCACCGCGCCCTCGGGCGCCAGATTGCCGCGCAGGATGCGCAGGTGGCTATCCGCCTTCACCGGGTTGGAGAACGGGCGCACGACGTCCTGGTCGGCCGCGTAGGGCCCGACCTGCGCGAGGTTCTCGGCGACGGTGCGGCCGGTGACGGTCAGGCAGTCGCCGTGCAGCAGGCCTCGGTCCAGGAGCATCTTCAGCAGCGGCTGCAGACCGCCGATGCGCACGAAGTGGGCCATGTTGTACTTGCCGCTCGGCTTGAGGTCGGCCAGCACGGGCACCCCGCGCCCGATCCGCTCGAAGTCTTCCAGCGTGAGCGTCACGCCGGCGGAGTGCGCCATCGCGATGAGGTGCATGACGGCGTTCGTGGAGCCCCCGAGGGCGATCACCACGGTGACGGCGTTCTCGAAGGCCTTCCGGGTCAGGATGTCGGAGGGGCGTATGTTGCGCCGGAGCAGCTCGACCACCGCGCGGCCGGCGCGCTCGCAGTCGGCGAGCTTGTCCTTCGAGTTGGCGAGCTGGGCGGAGCTGTCGGGCAGGCTCAGGCCGAGGGCCTCGATGGCGCTGGCCATGGTGTTGGCCGTGTACATGCCGCCGCAGGAGCCTTCGCCGGGGATGGAGCACGACTCGATCTCCCGGAGCTCCCCGTCGCCAATCTGCTGGCCCGCGTGCTTGCCCACGGCCTCGAAGACCGTGACGATGTCCGCGGGCTGGCCGCGGTGGAGGCCGGGCACGATCGTGCCACCGTAGACGAAGACCGAGGGGCGGTTGAGCCTGGCCATGGCCATGACGCAGGCGGGCATGTTCTTGTCGCACCCGCCGATGGCGACCAGCCCGTCGAAGCCCTCGGCGCCAGCCACGGCCTCGATCGAGTCGGCGATGATCTCGCGTGACACGAGGGAGTAGCGCATGCCCGGCGTGCCCATCGAGATGCCGTCCGAGACGGTGATGGTGCCGAAGATCACGGCCTTGCCGCCGGCGTCGTCGGCGCCCCTGGCGGCCTCGTCGGCGAGGCGGTCGATGTGCATGTTGCACGGCGTGACCATCGACCAGGTGGAGGCGATGCCGACGACCGACTTGCCGAAGTCTCCGTCGCTGAAGCCGACCGCCCTGAGCATGGCCCGGCTGGGCGCCCGGTCGGGTCCGTCGACGACGATGGAGGAGTGCTGGCGGCAGGAGTCGGGCTTGGTCATGTTCTTGGGAAAGTCTGCGGTTGTCAGTGGGTCCCGCCCGCCTATCTAAAAGGGAGGGGGAGGGCGGACTTTGTGCCGCCCGAACCCCGCCTACAACCCGATTTAAAAGTCCGTCGTCCCGTGGAATTCAATCTCAAGAAGATAATCAAGGCCCTCCTGCTCTCGACCTCCGAGGCGGTGTCCATCAAGGACATCCAGAAGGTCGTGCAGCGTTATCACGCCCAGTCCGCGGCCGCCGTCGCCGACCCGGCCGAACCGGCCGCCTCCGACGCGCCGGCCGCCTCTGCGGCCCCGGTGCAGGAGGTCATCCAGGACATCATCGATCAGGTCCCCACGCTGCTCACCGCCACGCAGATCCGCGAGGCGGTCGACGCCCTTGAAGCCGAGATGCGGGAGGCCAACGACTCCAGTCGTATCCTACAGGGGCCCGAGGGCTTTCGTCTGGTCATCTCGCCCGCCTATTCCGACTGGGTGCGCCTTCTCCGCGGGGAGCCGCGGCCGCAGCGGCTCAGCCCGGCCTCGCTCGAGACCCTCTCGATCGTCGCCTACCGCCAGCCTGTCACCCGTCCGGAGATGGAGGCCATCCGCGGCGTCTCGGTGGACAGCGCCCTCACCCGCCTGCTCGAGCTCGAGCTCGTGGCCGTGACCGGACGGGCCGAACTGCCCGGACGTCCCCTGCAGTACGGCACCACGGACCGCTTCCTCGACTTCACGGGGCTCCGTTCGCTCGGCGAGCTGCCCGCCTCCGACGTGCTCTCGCCCGCCCAGATCAGCGAATGGATCGCCCGTGCCACCGCGCCGACGGCCGTCGGCGACGCCGACGTGGGCCTGCCTGCGGACTCCCCGGCCGGCCCCGCGTCCGCCGAGGGTCCGGCCGTGACCTGAACGCCATGGGACTCGAGGACCATCGCCGCGAGGTCGACCGAATCGACCAGGAGATCCTCGCCCTGCTCGGGCGCAGGCTCGAGGTCGCCCGTCTCATCGGCGAAGCCAAGCAGCGCGCCGGCTCCCCCGTCTACGCCCCGCAGCGGGAGGAGCAGGTGCTGCGCGCGCTGACCGAGGCCGCGCCCGGCATCCCTGCCTCCGGCGTCCGCGCCGTGTTCCGCGAGGTCATTTCGCTTTCCATCGGCGCGCAGATGCAGCGCCCGGTCGCCTACCTCGGGCCCGAGGGCTCCTTCACGCAGCAGGCCCAGGTGCGCGCCTTCGGCTCGAGCGTGCCCGCGCTGCCGCTACGCTCAATCGCCGACGTCTTTGCCGCGGTCGAGTCTGGCGAGGCCTCCTACGGCGTCGTGCCCGTCGAGAACTCCACCGAGGGCGTGGTGAGCCACTCCCTCGACCTCCTCGCCGAGTCCGAGCTCAAGGTCGTCGCCCAGGTGACGCTCTCCGTCGAGCAGTGCCTCGTGGGGCAGGGGCCGCTGGCCGAGGTCAAGGAGGTGCTTTCCAAGGACATCGCGCTCGCGCAGTGCCGCGGCTGGCTAGCCCGCCACCTTCCTGGCGCGGCGCTGAAGGAGGCGGACAGCACCGCCGCCGCGGTCGACCTCGTCGCACGCGAGCCCGTGGGCCGCGCGGCCGTCGCGTCCGCCTCCGCCGCCGAGTCCCGGGGCGTGCCGGTCCTCGCCCGCGGCATTCAAGACCGTCGCGACAACGCCACCCGGTTCTTCGTCATCGGCGCTGCCGCCAATCCGCCCGGAGCCCGGGAGGAAGTCACCAGCGTCGTGCTCGCGCTCAGGCATGAGCCTGGCTCCCTGCAGGCCGCCCTCAAGGCCTTCTCGGACCGCGGGCTCAACCTCATCCGCATCGAGTCGCGTCCCAGCCGCCGACGCGCCTGGGAGTACCAGTTCTTCATCGACTTCCCAGGCCACTGGGAGACGCCCGCCGTGCAGTCCGCCGTCGCCGACCTGAAGGGGCGCTGCGAGGTCGTGAAGTGGCTCGGTAGCTACCCCCAGTCGGCCGGATGAGCCGCCGGACGCTGGGCGGCCTGCTCCTCGGCGCCGTGCTCGCCGCGGCCGCGGCTTCCGGCTGGGCCTGGTGGCGCGCCTGGTCTGCGCCGATCGTGTCGGTGCTCGTGCGTCCCGACTTCTCGGTGCAGGGCGTGACCTCCGGCACGCCCGTGCGGGTGCGCGGCGTCGTCGTGGGGCAGGTTGCCTCGATCGCGCTCCGCGAAGACGCGACGGGAAGGCTGAGGCCCGAACTCCTCCTCGCTTTGGATCCGGACTCGCTCGAGGACCAAGGATTCGCCGGCCGTCTGCGTGGCGACCGTCTCCAGGAGGAGGTCCGGCGCGGCCTCGTCGCTCGTCTCGTCTCGGTGAGCCCGGCCTCCGGCATGCTGCAGGTGGAGCTGCTCTGGGAGCCGGGCGCCGTCGTTACGGAGGGCCTCGGCCCCGGCGAGGTGCCTGCCACGGGCGGCACGCTTCAGCAGTCTTATGAGCGTCTCGCGATCGGTTTCGGCGAGGCGGCCCGGCTCGACCTGATGGCAATCGCGCGGGAGCTGGAGGAGGACCTCGACCGCTGGATACCGGCCTCCGACCCTGAATTCGCCGCGAAGCTCAACGCGGACCTGGTAGGCAGATCCGAGGCGCTCGCCGCCTCCGCCCGCCGGGTCGCCGAGGGTCCGGCGGTCGCCGAGATCTCACGCGCCTGCCTCGGCCTCCGAGAGGCGGTCGAATCGGCCGACGACGCCCTCTCCCCGCGGCGAATCGCGGTGCTGCAGGCTCGTCTCGCCGACGCCTCCGCGGCGCTCTCCTCGATGGCGGCGGCGCTGGAGTCCTCCCGGGGCGTGATGGAGGGGGCCTCCGCCGAGCTCTCGACTGCCTTCCGGGGCGTCTCCGAAGCGGCCCGGGCGTGGAAGTCGAAGGCCCGTGGCCTCACCACCGAGCCTACCCCTCCGGAGCGGTGAACAGGCTTGCCGCCCCCGCCGGGGGCGGGGTTAGTTGGGACAGCCATGGCCGTAAAGTCCGACAAGATGGATTCCATCATCAACCTGTGCAAGCGGCGCGGGTTCGTCTTCCCGTCCTCCGACATCTACGGGGGCTTCAACGGCTTCTTCGACTACGGCCCCCTCGGCGTGGAGCTCAAGAACAACATCAAGCAGGCCTGGTGGCAGGACTTCGTGCACCGGCGTGACGACATCGTCGGGCTGGACTCGTCGATCATCCACCACCCGACGACGTGGAAGGCCTCCGGCCACGTCGACAACTTCACCGACCCGCTTGTCGACTGCAAGGAGTCGAAGATGCGCTACCGCGCGGACCAGCTCTTCTTCGCCCCCGTCCGCGTGGCCGGCGAGACCATCGGCTTCGTCTCCGTCCTCGAATCCGAGGACATGCAGGCCCGTGCGGAGGAGCAGGCCGCCGACCTCAAGCGCAAGCTCGCGCGGCAGGGCCAGATGGAGCCGGTCGTGCTGCGCGACTACACCGAGGCCGCCCCCGAGGAGCACGCGCTCATCCCTTCTCCCGCCACCGGCAAGCCCGGCTCGCTCACGCCGCCCCGGTCGTTCAACATGATGTTCCAGACGTACGTCGGGGCCATGCAGGACGCCTCGGCCACGGCCTACCTGCGGCCCGAGACCGCGCAGGGCATCTTCATCAACTTCAAGAACGTCGTCGACACCGGCCGCGTGAAGCTGCCCTTCGGCATCGCCCAGGTCGGCAAGGCGTTCCGCAACGAGATCAACCCGCGCAACTTCATCTTCCGGTCGCGCGAGTTCGAGCAGATGGAGATCGAGTATTTCGTCGCGCCCTCGGCCGATTGGGCCGCCGCCCACCGCGACTGGATCGAATGCTGCCTGTCCTGGTTCGAGTCCATCGGCATCCCGCGCGACAAGCTCTCCCTCTACCCCCACCCGGCGGAGAAGCTCGCGCACTACTCCAAGGGTACGACCGACATCATGTTCGAGTTCCCCTTCGGGGTGCAGGAGCTGCAGGGCGTCGCCGCCCGCGGCGACTTCGACCTGACGCAGCACAGCCAGGTCTCCGGCCAGAGGCTGGACTGGTTCGACGAGGCGGCCAAGGCGCGCTTCATCCCCCATGTGATCGAGCCCTCGGTCGGCGTCGACCGCGTCTTCCTCGCGCTCCTTACAACCGCCTACCACGAGGATGAGGTCGAGGGCGAGGTCCGCACGGTGCTCCGTCTCCCGCCGCGTGTCGCTCCCTACAAGGCCGCGGTCTTCCCGCTGGTGAAGAACAAACCGGAACTGGTGGCCCGGGCCGAGGCCCTCTACCGCCGCCTCCGCCGCCGGTTCAACGTCTTCTACGACGCCTCCGGCGCGATCGGCCGGCGCTACCGCCGGCAGGACGAGATCGGCACGCCCTACGGCGTCACGGTCGACTTCGACACGATCGAGAAGGATGCCGGCGTGACCGTCCGAGACCGCGACGACCTTACCCAGGTGCGGATGAGCGAGGACGAGCTGGTCCGCTTCCTCGACGAGAAGGTCAACGGGGCCTGACGGCCTCCTCGGCAAGCTCGGCGGCCAGGGCCGCCAGCCTCCGTCTTCCCGCCACGGCAGCGGCGAAGGAGAGGTTGCGGAGGCCCTGCGGCAGGTGGGCGAGGTACTCGGCCCGACCCTTGACCCGGCCGAGGAAGCCGTAGGCCCCGCAAGCCTGCATGAGACGCTGGGCCGCCGCCGCGTGCAGCAGCCCGGTGTACGCGTCCCGTGAGCCCTGCCATCCGGAGGCTTCGCGGGCGTGGTCCTCGATGTCCACTCGCCACAGCTGCATGTCGGGCCGTGTCAGGTAGGGGTCGAACGCCAGCGAGGCGAAGTCATAGGCGGCGCAGCCCATGCGCAGCCCCTGCAGGTCGACGAACCAGGCCCGCCCTTCGCGCATCATGACGTTCTGCGACTGGAGGTCGCGGTGCAGGGTCACGAGGGGCTGCGATGAGAGTTCGCCGGCGAGCGATTCGGCCTCCCGCAGGGCGCCGGGGTCGAACCGCCTTTTGCCGACGACGTTCTCCAGGAAGTACTGGCGTTCCCACCGGTAGAGGCCTTCGCCGAACGGTTCCATGAGGGTCAGCCCGGCGGTCGCGGCCGCGCCTTCCCGGTGTAGCCGCGCCGCCTGCTCGACCGTGTCGGCGAAAGCCGCCCAAGGGAAGGCCGGCGCCTGCGCGAGCGACCAGAGGTCCGTGCCGCCGAGGTCCTCGAGCAGCAGCGTGCCGGCCGCGCGGTCCTCGGCGATCACGGCGGGTGCGTTGAGCCCCGCCGTCCGGAGGGCGCCGCACACCGCGCCGTACCCGAGGTTCTCGGGACGGCTGTCGTCGTAGACGCACAGCACCGCGGAGGCGCCGTCCGGTGTGCGCACACGATGGAAGCGCCGTCCGGATCCGCCTTTGATCACGGCGCCGCCGTCGGTCACCGCGCAGCCGTGGAGGGCGGCCGCTGCGGTCACGTCGATGGCGCCCCTTGCCGGGCGCTCGAGGCTGGCCTTCACCGACGCGTATTCCTCCGGGGTGCCGAGGTCGTGCCAGGTCCCGCTCCGGTCGAGGAAGCCCTGCACCGAGCCCCGGGCTGCGGCGATCCGGCGCAGAAAATGCTCGACCAGCGACTCCGCCGCCTTGGGCGTACCGCGTGCGAAGTCCGCCGTCACCACGCAGACGCCGGCGTACTGGTACGCCCGGTCCGCCGCGCCCAGTCGGTCGCGCATGTCGGTCACGTCGCCCTCGTCGGTGACGCGCACGTTCGCCAGCGGGCCGTCTTCGCGCACGACGAGTGTAGCCTCCGCGCCGTTGGCCCGGTGATGGGTCGCCGCCGCGGCGACGTCGCAGTCGGAGAGGATGTCGCCGTTCCAGACCACGAGGTCTCGGTCGTCGGGTCCGAGCAGGCCCGCGATGTTCGCCAGCCCGCCCCCCGTGTCGAGCAGCACGGGCTCGTGCACGAGCGTCACCTCGGCATCCCGCCAGCGGCCTCCGGGAAAGACGGAGTCCCAGGCCTCCGCGGCGTGGTGGGTGTTGATGATGAAGCGGCGCGTCCCCGCGGCGTGCAGACGCTCCATCGCGCGCATGACCATCGGTCTTCCGCCGATGGGCAGCAGGGGCTTGGGCGTCTTTTCGGTCAGGGGCCGCAGGCGAAGGCCCAGCCCAGCCCCCAGGATGAAGGCCGTCCGCGGGAATTCAGCCATGGGCCGCGCAGTCGGGGCAGACCCCGTAGAACTCCATGACATGGGTCAGGTCGGCGTATCCTCTGGCGAGGGCCGCCGCCTCGACGCGCGAGGTGTCGCAGCCGGGCAGTCTCTCGATGCGGCCGCACCGTCGGCAGACGACGTGGTGATGGTGGTGCCCGGACGCGAGGGCGTAGAGCGTGCGTCCGCGCTCCATCGGATGGCGCTGCACCACGCCCGCCTCCTCCATCGCGCTGAGGCTGCGGTAGGCGGTCACCAGGTCCAGCGCGCCCTGTCCGGCCAGCCGGTGCACGTCCTCGGCGCTGAGGGGTTGGGCCGACTCGGCCAAGACGCGGAGCAGTTTGAGGCGGGGGGCCGTGACCCGCAGCGACTTCTCCTTCATGCGGGCCACCGCGGCCTCGACGCGCCCTGCGGCGCCGCCGCAGCAGCCGTCGTCATGCCGGTGACCGTGGGACATGGCCAGGAGGTTCTCGCCGGCGGTATGACGTGGCAATCCCGAATGGCCACTTGCCTCCGCCGTCGGTCGCGATTGGACTGCTGGCGCGCCATGCCCGACCCGAAGGCCCAGTCCGTAGCGCGGGAGTTGCCTCCGCCCGTCTTCCGCGACTTCGTCTCGCGCGAGCCATTCCCGCTGGAGCTCGGCGGCGAGCTGCCTGAGGTGACGCTGCGTTACGAGACCTACGGCACGCTGCTGCCGGATGCCTCCAACGCCGTCCTGGTGCCGCATGCGCTCAGCGGCGATCATCACGTCGCCGGGCGCTACTCGCCCGAGGACCGCAAGCCAGGATGGTGGGACCATTACGTGGGGCCGGGCAAGGCGATCGACACGGACCGTTTCTTCGTGATCGGCGTGAACTGCCTGGGCGGCTGCCGCGGCTCCACCGGGCCGGCCTCCACGGACCCGCGGTCAGGCGCCCCCTACGGCGGCTATTTTCCGGAAATCACGCTCGGCGACATCGTGCGCGCCCAGCGCCTGCTCGTAAGGCATCTCGGCGTGCGGCGCCTGCATGCGGCGGTGGGCGGCTCCATGGGCGGGATGCAGGCCCTCCTCTGGTGCGCGGACTACCCCGCCGAAGTCGGCCGCATCGTCGTGCTCGCCGCCGGGCTCAGTCAGTCCCCGATGGCGATCGCGTTGAACGCCGTCGCGCGCGCCTGCATCGAGCGCGACCCCGGCTACCGCGGGGGTCATTACCTGCCCGGCGAAGGGCCCCGGTCGGGGCTCGCCGTGGGGCGCATGCTCGCGCACATCAGCTACCTTTCCTCCGCGGCCTTCGACCAGCGCTTCGGGCGGGCCCGCGTCCCCGGAGCCGCCCACGGCGACCCGGTGCACTGGCAGGTGGAGAGCTACCTCGAGCACCAGGGTGCCTCCTTCGTGCGCCGTTTCGACGCGAATAGCCTCCTGCGCATCACCCGCGCCGTGGACCGTTTCGATCTGACCGCGCGCGCCGCGGCCGGCTCCCTCTTCCGGTCCGAGGGTCCCGAGGTGCTCGCGGTCGGCTTCTCCAGCGACTGGCTCTACCCCACGAGCGAGCTGCGCATGCTCACCGCGGCGGCGGCCGCCGCCGGCGTCAACGCCGTCTACCATGAGGTGGTCACCGACGCCGGCCACGACGGATTCCTGCTGCCCGACAAGGGCTTGACCGTGAGGATGCACGCCTTCCTGGGCTGAAAGGCCCCAGGGCGGGGCCTTCGTTCACAGGAACGGAGAGGCCACTTTCGAGGCCGCCTCGAGGAGGCGCTCGGCCAGCGGGCGGACGCCTCGCCGGAGGTCGTCCGTGACGCGTCCGCACTCCGCCTCCCATGCCGAGACCAGCGACAGCGTCTCGGCCAGCGCCTGCGGGTCGCGGATGAGCGCGCCGATCTCGTAGTTCAGGAAGAGCGACCGCATGTCCAGGTTGCCCGAGCCTACGATGAGATGCTCGTCGTCCACGACGGTGATCTTGGCGTGGAGCATGTCGGGCTTGAAGAAGAGGATCTCCGCCCCGGCCTCGCTCAGCGTGCGCAGCCGCCACCGTCGGGCGAAGTCGAGCAGGCGGTGGTCGGACCGGCGCGGCACCATGACCTTCACGTGTCGGCCGGCCCGTGCGGCGGAGACCAGCAGCGTGAACAACGTCCGGTCCGGGACAAAGTAGGGCGTCACCACGGTGATCGAGCGCCTGCAGTTGGAGAACAGCCGCTCGTAGGTCTCCCAGAGGGGGTCGCCTTCGCAGTCTGGGCCGGACGCGATGACCTCGACCCGCGTCCGACCGGCCGCGTCCGGCCTCTCGTCGAGCTGCGCCCGGAAATCTGAAGGACTCTCATCGGTGGCCTGGCACCAGTCGGCGAGGAACACGTGCTCGATCGCGGCGGCAGAGGGGCCTTCGATGAGGAACGAGCAGTCGCGGTAGCGCCGCGACCAGGGGCGGTCGCCCATGTAGCGGAGCCCCAGGTTCTGTCCGCCGATGATGGCCGTCGTCCCGTCGAACACCGCGATCTTGCGGTGGTTGCGCCAGTTGGCCGAACCCTTCCCCCTTGTCGGCAGGACCGGGTTGAAGCGGGCGACGCGGCCGCCGGCGCGCCGGAGCTGGCCGCACAGGCGCAGCGGGATGCCGAAACTCCCGACGGCGTCGACGAGCAGACGTACTTCGACGCCCTCCTTGGCCCTCGCCGCGAGCAATCTGATCAGTTCTCGGCCGACCGCGTCGTCGGCCAGGATATAGGTCGAGACGCTGATGCGCCGCGCCGCGCCCTTGATGAGCCGCCTCAGCTCCCTGAGCGTGTCGAGTCCATGCTGGTCGCCGAGGAGCATGAACCGGTTGCCGTCGAACCGGGGGCCGTCGCCGAGGCCGCGCGCCATGCGGTTGATCTCCTTCTTGGACTCCGCCAGCGCGGTGTGCTTGCGTCCACCGAGGAGGAAGAAGGCCAGGGCGGTGCCGACCGGCAGGTACCAGGCCAGGGGCCCCCACAGCAGGAGGTAGGCGGGCGAGGTCCTGGCGCGCGCCAGCCGCAGAGCCACATAGGCCTGGCAGCCGATCCGCACCGCCAGCATCACGTCGTCCCGGAGCAGGCCCGCCTGTTCCGCCGCCAACGCGGCGGCGGCCGTGAGCAGCGCCAGGGTCGCGCTGCGCACGAACCGGCCCGATTCCAGGAACACAGCCATGGTCACAGCCTAGCCCCCTCTCGCGGGATTGGCACAACAATACGCTCCGCCGACTTTGATATTGGAGCGCCTTCGGTCCCGTGCATCCTTGCGGAGCAAATGGGCCTCTTCGCCGTCTCGATGGCTGTGACGCTGCTCGTCCCCGCGGACCATGAAGGCATCCAGGCGGCGATCGACGCCTCGGAGTCGGGCGGAACGGTCATCGTCGCGGGCGGCACCTACCGCGGGCCCGTACGCCTCAAGCCGGGGGTCGTGCTCAGGAGCTCCGGGGACGACGCGCGCGGCAAGCTCGGGCTCTCCCGCGCCGAGGCGACGATCATCGTCGGCCCGGTCGAGATGGCCGAGGGCGCCACAATCGACGGCTTCACCGTGACCGGGGTCGGGCGTTATGACGACAAGGTCTGGCAGCATCACTACGAGACGCGGGGGAGCGAGCAGCCTCATGAGCCGATCGGCGCCCCGGGCGTCCCGGGAATCGCGGCTTCCGGCGCCTGCTCGGTGCTGAACAACATCGTCCACCACATCGGCTACACGGGCATCGGCGTCACCGGCGGAACGGCCCGCGTGGCCGGCAACACCTGCTTCCGGAACATGGGGGGCGGCATCGGCGCGATGCGAGGAGCCAAGGCCCTCATCGAGTCCAATGTCTGCTACGAGAACTTCTACGCCGGCATCGGATGCGAGGCCGCGAGTCCGGTGATCCGCGGCAACGACTGCTATGACAACGTGCGCGCGGGAATCGGCGTCAGCGAAGGATCCTCCCCGCTGGTCACGGGCAACCGCTGCCATGACAACCGCCGGGCGGGCATCGGGGTCCGCACGGGCAACGACACCCGGCCGGTGCTCGTGGAGAACGAATGCCGGGCGAACGGCATGGCCGGCATCGGCGTCGAGGAGGGCGCCTTTCCCGAGATCAGGGGCAACCGCATCGTCGCTAACCGGCTCGTCGGCATCGGGGTCACCGGCGGCTCACGGGCCGTCATCGTCGGCAATGAGGTCGAGAGGGAGGGCGGAATGCCGCCCATCATCGTGGTGCTGGCCGGTTGCCAAGCCGTGGTCTCGGGCAACACCGTGCGCGGAGGCGGGGTCGCCGGCCTCCTCGTGGCTGGCAAGGCGGAGGTGACCGACAATCGCTTCGTCAGGATCGGCAAGCCGGGCGGCAAGGGCGTCTGGGCGCATGCGAGCGCGGAGCTGTCCCACGCCGGCAACAAGTTCGAGGGGTGGGCCCAGGGCGTCTCGTCCATGAAGGGCGCCAAGGTGACGGACGCCTCAACGGGCGCCAAGGAGGCCGCCTCCCCGGGCCCGCGCGGCGACGCGTCAACCGGCACCAAATAAAAGACCCCGGTCTCCCGGGGTCTGACAGCCGTCTGTCCAGGGGGCTCAGTTGCCCGCCTTGTCGAGCAGGTCGCCGAGGCTGTTGAAGTCCCCGCTGCCAGACGACGAGGAGGACGAGGAGGACGAGGAGCCCGAGGTCGAGGGGGCTCCGCCGGTGGACGGACCCTTGATGCGCTCGTAGCTCGAGATCTCGGCCTGCAGCCGGTCGGCGTCGTAGTTCGCGGCCTTGATGGAGAGGCCGATGCGTCGGTCTTCCTTGTCGATCTTGATGACGCGGGCGGTGACCTCCTGGCCGACCTTGACGACGTCCTTGACGTTCTCGACCCGCTGTTCAGCGAGCTGCGAGACGTGCACCAGGCCGTCGATCTCGTCGGAGAGCTCCACGAAGGCGCCGAAGTTCGCCACCTTGGAGACCTTGCCGGTGACCAGGTCGCCGATGCGGAACTTGCGGTCGATTTCGCTCCACGGGTCGGTCTGGGTCTGCTTGACGCCCAGGGAGATGCGCTGCTGGTCGACGTCGACGTCGAGCACGATGGCCTCGACCTCGTCGCCCTTCTTCATGACCTCGGCCGGGTTGTTGATGCGGCGGGTCCAGCTCATGTCCGAGACGTGGACCATGCCGTCGATGCCGTCCTCCAGTTCCACGAAGGCTCCGTAGTTGGTGAGGTTGCGCACCTTGCCGCGGACACGGGCGCCCACGGGGTAGTTGTGGCGCACCTTCTCCCACGGGTTGGCCTCGAGCTGGCGGATGCCCAGCGAGATCTTCTGTTCGTCCTTGTTGACGTTGAGAATGACCGCGTCGACCTCCTGGCCGACCTTGAGGATGTCGGACGGCTTCTGGACGCGCTTGGTCCAGGAGAGCTCGGAGACGTGCACCAGGCCCTCGACGCCGCCCTCGATCTCGACGAAGGCGCCGTAGGCCACGAGGTTGACGACCTTGCCGCGGACCTTCTGGCCGGCGGGGTAGCGCTTCTCGATGCCCTCCCACGGGTTGGGCTGGGTCTGCTTGAGGCCCAGGGAGACGCGTTCGCGCTCGCGGTCGACCTCCACCACCATGACGGAGATCTCCTCGCCGACCTTGACGACCTCGCTCGGGTGGCCGATGCGGCCCCAGCTCATGTCGGTGACGTGCAGCAGGCCGTCGAGACCGTCGAGGTCCACGAACGCGCCGTAGTCGGTGATGTTCTTGACCACGCCGCGGCGGACGACGCCCGGCTTGACCTCCTCGAGGAGCTTCCGGCGGCTCTCGCCGCGCTGCTCCTCGATGAGCTCGCGGCGCGAGACGACGAGGTTCTTCTTGTCCTTGTTGATCTTGATGATCTTGAAGTCGAAGGTCTGGCCGACGTAGGGCTCGAGGCTCTTGGGCGGGTTGACGTCGATCTGGGAGGAGGGCATGAACGCGTCGACGCCGACGGAGACGATGAGGCCTCCCTTGACGACGGCCTTCACGCGGCCCTGCACGACGCTGCCTTCCTGGCAGTTGGCCTCGATGCTCTCCCACTTGCGGATCTGCTGGGCGCGGTCGTAGGAGACGGTGGGGGTGCCGTCCTTGTTCTCAAGGCGCTCGAGATAGACCTCGATCTCGCCGCCGACCTGGACTTCGGCCATGTCGGGGAACTCGGACTGGGGGATGAAGCCCTCGGACTTGCCGCTGATGTCCACGATGACGAACTTGTCCTCGCGGATCTCGGTGATCTTCGCCTTGATGACGGAGTGGGCCTTGAGCGCGCCGAAGTTGGACTCGGCGAGCAGTTTTTCCATGATGCTCATTGGTGTTGTCTGACTGTTTGTCCCGGTCGTCGCGAAGGACGTTTCCGGGGTTTGGTTGTTGTTGGTGGTTCCCTGCGGGAAGGTCCGAGGCCGATGGCCGGCGGGCCCGAGGGAAGGGTGAACAAACTCCGCCGGCTCCCCTTGGCAAGCCCTTTCCGGGTCAGCGCCGCAGGGGGGCGGGGGACAGGGATCGGGCGTATTCCGAGATGCCGGCCGCAATCGCGTCGGCGACCTGCTGGCGGTAGGCCGGGGTGCCGATCAAGGCGCCTTCTCGTCGGCTCGAGACGAAGCCGCCCTCGATCAGGATCCCGGGGCAGGGTAGGGGGCGCAGGACGGCGAAGCGGGCGCGCCGCACGCCGCGGTCCTCCGCGCCCGTGCCTGCGAGGAGGTGCCGCTGCACGCTCCAGGCTAGCTGGAGGTTGCGTATGTCGAAGCGGTTGCCGGGTTCGGAGGACAGGTCGGGCCGTCCCTTGGCCACGTTGGTCGAACGCATGCCGGGAGGGGTCAGGCAGTAGGTCTCGATGCCTCCGCTGGTCGTGTCGTTGGCGCCGGCGGAATTGTAATGAATGCTGACGAAGAGGTCGGCGGCGAACCTTCCCGCCAGGGCCGGGCGCGCCGGCAGGGCCAGCGAGGCGTCCTTGCTGCGCGTGAGCAGCACCTCGAAGCCTTGCTTCTCGAGCGCCGCCTTGACGCGCACGGCGGTGTCGAACGCCACGGTCTTCTCGTTGTAGTTGGCGTGCTGCTTGCCGGGGTCGGTGCCGCCGTGCCCGGGGTCCAGCATGATGCGGCGCATGGGCCTGCGCTCGGCTTGACGCCAGTAAAGCGGGACGAGGACCTTGTCGTAATCCAGTCGTGCCACGGTGAGGCGGCCCTTCAGCAGCCCGACCGGCTCCGAGAGCATGACCTTCACGCCGTCGACGAGCAGGTGGTCCCGGTCGCGCTCCGCGTACAGCGTGGGCTTGCCCGCGCCTCCGTGGCGTTCCGAGCCGGCACGGTCGCCCTTCTGGGCGGCGAGGCGTCCGGCGCCGAGGAGGCGCAGGGAGTCTTCCAGATAGACGTCCGAGGCGGCGGCCGGGGCGGAGGTGCAGGCCAGCAGGGCCGCGATCAGGATGCCCCGGAAGCGGTCCACCGGCTCACTCCTGGTCGTCGCCGTCGATCTCGCCCGAGTCGTCCTCCCCGTCCTCCTCGCCCGGCGCGGCGTTATGGACGAGCTTGCGCCGGTTCTGCTGGACGGGGGTCAGGCCGACCACGATGGCGCGCCCGTTGCGCTTGGGCTCGTTGTCGTGCGTGCTGATGTGGGCGAGCTCCTGGATGGCACGCTTGATGGTGTCGACGCCGATCTCCGGGTGCTCGAGCTCGCGGTAGCGGAACTGCAGGAGCAGCTTCACCTTGTGCCCGTGGTAGAGGAAGTTCTCGGCGCGCCGCACCTTGATCATGAGGTCGTGCACGTCGATGCGGGGGCGCAGCTTGATCTCCTTGACCTTGCTCGCGGACTTCTGGTGCTTGTGCTTCTTGGCCTCCTCGTAGAGGTACTTGCCGTACTCGATGAGCTTGCAGACCGGGGGCTGCGCGTTGGCCGAGATCTCGATCAGGTCCACGCCGAGCTCGCGCGCCAGCTCCAGGGCCTTGGGGGTGGGCATGATGCCCACCATCTCCCCTTTGCCGGAAATGACGCGCACCTCGGGCGAGCGGATGCGATCGTTGCGACGCGGCCCTTTGTCTTCCTTCCGTTGGTCCCTCCGCTGGTTCTGATTCGACGATTTCGGCCGGGGGCCGGAGGGGCGATAAGGGGTGGCCATTAGGTAGCTCTGCGGGCGTCTGTCCTCCGAAAATCTCTTTTTCCGGGGACAGGTTCAAGTCCCGATTCAACGGGGCTTCATCTCACTTGAGCGCCGCGAGGGCGGTCAGCAGCTGCTTGCCGTGCTCCGCCGCGTCGACCTTGGGCACCGCGCCGACGAGCCTGCCTTTGGCGTCCAGGACGTAGGCCGCCCTGGCCGGCCCCAGGTACTTCTTCCCGTACATGGATTTCTCGACCATGCCATCCACCGCCTTCGAGAAAAGATCCTCGGGGTCGGCGACCAGGGTGAATTTGTAGCCGTGCTTGGCGGCGTATTTTTCGTGCGAACTGATTTTGTCCCGAGAGACTGCAATAAGCTTAAATCCTTTCCTTCCAATGGTTTGCATTACTTTTCCGAGCTCTGCTGCTTGTTTGTCGCAGGCCGAGGTGTTGTTGCGCATGTAGACCGAGACCACGCAGGGGCCGTCAAGGAGTCCGGCGAAGTCGGTCTGCACGACCCTTCCCGCCATCAGGGCGTCGACTTTGAAGTTAAGCTTGGGGCTTTTACCGATGGAAATCATGGTTTCGGATGGTTTGTCCCGGCAAGGGAAGGGCGCTGGGCCCTAAGTCAAACGTTACCGAGGGCGCGCCATGTCGCCCCCTTTCCCCTTTACATCCCCGTCCCCGACCCCTTTGTTCAACCCCTTTCCGCCATGCAGAAGACCCGCAAGTCCATCTCCAAGCGCTTCAAGATCACCGGCTCCGGCAAGGTCATGCGCCGCTCCCCGAACACGCGCCATCTTCTCAGCTCGAAGTCCCGCAAGCAGCGTCGCCGCGCCAACAAGGCCAAGCGGGTCGACTCCGGCTTCGAGAAGAAGATGCTGGCCTCGATGCCCTTCGCCTGAGCGTCTTCCCCGATTTCGGGCCGAACGGGTGTCTAAGGCGACCCCGAGGCCCTAATACCAACACCCAACACACATACCAACATGCCTAGAGCAACCAACGGTCCGGCCACCAAGGCGCGTAAGCGCCGCACCATCGCGTCGGCCAAGGGCTACTTCGGGAACAAGTCGCGCCTCTACGTGTACGCCCTCGAGGCGACCCAGCGCGCCCAGAAGTTCGCCTACCGCGACCGCCGTAAGAACAAGTCGACGTTCCGCCAGCTGTGGATCGTGCGCCTCAACGCCGCCTGCCGGCCCCTGGGGATCACCTACAGCCGCCTGATCGCCGGGCTCAAGAAGGCCGACATCATCATGGACCGTAAGAACCTCAGCGAGCTCGCCATCAACGACGCGCCCGCCTTCGAGGCCATCGTCCAGAAGGCCAAGGCCGCCCTCGCCTAAGCCCGCCCCGAGCGGACCTCCTCGCGAAGCCCCGGCCCCCGGGGCTTCTTCTTTTCGCGGGGGTGCTTTCGCTTGCCGCCCACCCCCTCCGGGGCACAAAAGAAAAGCATGCAGCAGCAGCTCGCCAGCATCGTGGCCACGGCCCAGCAGGAATCGGCCGCGGTCACGACCCGCGCCGAGCTGGAGGCTTTCAAGGCTCGCGTGGTCGGGCCCAACGGGACCCTGACCCAGGTCATGAAGGGGATGGCCGCCCTCTCGAAGGAGGAGCGTCCGGTCGTCGGCAAGTTGATCAACGAGGCGAAGAAGTCCGTCGAGGAGCTGCTGGCCGCGCTCCTGGCCAAGGTCGAGGACGCCGAGATCGCCGACGCCCTCGGCGCGCCGGCCGACCCCTCGCTGCCTTCGCCCGACGTCCCCGCCGGCTCGGCGCACCCGCTCAGCCGCACGCGTGAGCGCATGCTGGCCTCCTTCCGCAAGCTGGGCTTCACCGTGGCCGAAGGGCCCGAGGTCGAGACGGAGTGGCACTGCTTCGACGCGCTCAACACGCCGGCCGACCATCCTGCGCGCGACATGCAGGACACGCTCTACCTGCCCGCCGCGTTCCGCTCCGCTGACGCCCCGCGCAAGGGCTCCGAGGCCGTACTGCTCCGCACCCACACCTCGAGCGTCCAGGTGCGCACGATGCTCTCGCGCAAGCCGCCGTTCCGCATCGTCGCTCCAGGCCGGTGCTTCCGCCGCGACGCGGTCGACGCCACCCACTCCGCCAACTTCCATCAGGTCGAAGGGCTCTGGATCGATCGGCAGGTCACGCTCGCCGACCTGCGCGGGGTCCTCGACTTCTTCGTGAAGGAGACGTTCGGACCCGACGCCGAGACCCGTCTCCGCCCCTCGTTCTTCCCGTTCACGGAGCCGAGCTTCGAGATGGACCTGCGTTCGCCGAATCTCGGGCGTCTCTCCGGGCGCTGGCTCGAGATCATGGGCTGCGGCCTGGTCGACCCCAAGGTCCTCGAGCTCTGCGGCCTCGATCCGCAGGAATGGTCAGGCCTCGCCTTCGGTCTCGGCCTCGAACGCATCGCGATGCTGGTCCACGGCATCGACGACATCCGCCACTTCTACGCCAACGACGCGCGCTTCCTGCGCCAGTTCGCCTGACACGGACATGAAGGTCTCCCTCCAGTCGCTCTCCCGCCACGTGGACCTCGCCGGCGTCTCCGCCGACAGGGTCGCGGAGGTCCTGCCTATGCTCGGCCTCGAGGTCGAATCGGTCACGACCTTCGGCCTCGCGCCGCTGCCCCAGGTCGTGGTCGGCGAGATCAGGTCCTTCGAGAAGCACCCGAAGGCGGACCGTCTCAGCGTCTGCCAGGTCGACGTGGGCGATGGCGCGCCGCGTCAGATCGTCTGCGGCGCCAAGAACTTCAAGGCGGGCGATCGGGTGCCGGTCGCACTCCCCGGCACGGTCATGCCCGGCGGTTTCGAGATCAAGGTCTCCAAGCTGCGCGACGTCGACTCGGCCGGCATGATGTGCTCCTCGGAGGAACTTGGCCTCGGCAAGGGCGAGGACGGTCTCCTCATCCTCACGCCCCGGGCCCCCGCCGTCGGCACGCCGCTCAACGCGCTCTACGGCCCTCCTGACACGGTGCTCGAGATCTCGGTGACGCCCAATCGCGGCGACTGCCTCGGAATCCGCGGGGTGGCCCGCGAGCTCTCCGCCGCGCTCGGCCGGCCGCTGCTGCCGCTCTCGCACTCGACCCCCCCAGGTTCGCAGGCCTCCGGCGGCCCCCGTCAGGTGCGCCTCTCCTCCGATGCCTGCCCCTACTACACCCTGCGGGCCTTCCGCAGCGTGAAGGTCGGGCCCTCGCCCGACTGGCTGCGCCGCGACCTCGAGGCCGCGGGCCTCCGTCCGATCAACAACGTCGTCGACATCACCAACTGGGTGATGCTCGAGCTGGGGCAGCCGCTCCACGCCTTCGACGCGGCCGCCGTGAAGGGCGCGGTCGAGGTTCGGCCCGCCCGCGACGGCGAGACGCTCGCGTTGCTCGACGGGCGCAAGGTCGCGCTCGACGGCACGGTCTGCGTGATCGCCGACGAGGCGCGCGCCCTGGTCCTCGCGGGCGTCATGGGCGGCGCCGGCTCCGGCGTGTCCGAAGCCACGACCGAGGTCCTCCTGGAGTCCGCCTGGTTCCGTCCGGCCGACGTGCGCCGTGCGGCCCGCCGTCTCGGCGTGAGCACGGATTCCTCCCACCGCTTCGCCCGCGACGTCGACCCCGCAGGGGTCGAGCTCGCCTCGCGCCTCGCCGCCGATCTCCTCGTCAAGCTCGCCGGCGCCGAGCCCGTCGGTCCCGCCGTCGCCGCCGGCCGTCCGCCGCGCGCGGACGTCACGGTCGACCTTCCCGCCGGTTTCGTTGCCGCCAAGGTCGGCGCCCCGGTCTCCGACGCCGACGTGTCCGCCGCGCTCACGCGGCTCGGGTTCACGGTCAAGTCCGCCGGCTCCGGACTGTCCGTCACGGTTCCGTCCTTCCGCTCCGACGTCACGCGCCCGATCGACCTGGTCGAGGAATTCGTCCGCATCCACGGTACGGACAACGTCCCCGTCGGTCGTCCGGCCGCCCCGGCCCCCGGCGACGAGGACGCGCCTTCCGCCGCCTTCGCCCGCGAGGCCTCGGCCCGCCTCATCGGCGCCGGCTTCACGGAATGCTGCCACTACTCGATGCGCGACGCGGCCGAGCTGGCGCGCACGCTCGGCGGCGACCTCGCCCCGGCCCTCGCGATCGAGAACCCGCTGACCGCCGAGCAGACGCACCTGCGCGCCTCGCTCCTGCCCGGGCTCGCCGGCGCCCTCGCGCTCAACGCTTCGGTCCACGCCGACCTTCGCGCGGTCTTCGAGGTGGGGGTGGTCTTCCGCCCTCAGCCCGACGGTCAGGTGCGCGAACACCTCGCGGTGGCCTTCGCCGCGCTCGCCGATCCGCTCACGCGTTCCTGGAAATCACGCGAGCCCTGGGATGCCCAGCGCATGAAGCGGCTGGTCCTTGACGTCGCCGCCCTGGCCGGCGCCGGCCAGGCCCGGCTTTCGTTCGGCGCCGCTTCCGGCGGACTCTGGCAGGCCGGCCACGCCTCGGCGCTGCTCGATCGCGCCCGCTCCCTCGATGGGGCCGCCGGCGTGCTCGACCTTCGCTGGACGCGTTCGCTAGGGCTGCGCGGCCCGGTCGTCGCCGGCGAGGCTTTGATTCCACGCTCCGCGCTCGCCGAGGCCCGCAAGACGCCGCGCTTCGAGGCCTTCTCCTCCTTCCCGCCTGTCACCCGCGACGTGTCCGTGGTCGTGCCCGAAGCCGTGGCCGCCGCCGAGGTCGAGTCCCGTGTCCGTCAGGCCGCGGCCAAGGCCGCCGGCAAGGAGTTCACCCTGGAGTCCGTCACCTGCTTCGACGTCTTCAGCGGCGGCAAGCTCGCCGCAGGATCCCGGGCGCTCGTCTTCGAGGTGCGCTGGCGCCACGCGTCACGCACGCTCACTGGTGAAGAGGCCGCCAAGGCGCTCGAGGCGGTCATGACGGCACTGGAGAAGGGGGCCGGCTGGACGGTGCAGCGCTGAGCATGGCCGAAGGCTTCGACATCGACCACCTGGCGAAGCTCGCCCGTCTGAGCCTCACGGCCGAGGAGAAGGCGCTGTACGCCTCGCAGTTGGGCCAGGTCCTGGGCCACTTCCAGGCGCTGGCGAAGGCCGATCTGCCCGCGACGGCCGACGACGCGCGCGTCGTCGACGAATCCGCCCTGCGTTCCGATGAGCCCGGTCCGGTCCTCGGAGTCGAGGCCGTCACGCGCCTCGCGCCCGCCTCGCGTGACGGGCAGATCTCCGTCCCGCGCGTGGTGGACGACGAGTCATAAGCCATGGCCGACGCGCTCCATGAGCTTTCCGCCGCCGAACTCGGACGACGTCTGGCGTCCGGCGCGTTCACCTCGCGCGCGCTGTGCGAGGCCCTGATCGCCCGCCACCGGACGCTCAACGACAAGGTCGGAGCCTTCACGCACCTCGATCAGGCCGACGTGCTCGCGCAGGCCGACGCCTCCGACGTCCGTCGCAAGGCGGGGCAGGGCAGGGGGCCGCTCGAAGGCATCCCGGTCGGGATCAAGGACAACATTGCGGTGAAGGGACAGCCGCTCACGTGCTCGAGCAAGATGCTCGCGCCGTTGGTCTCGCCCTACGACTCGCACGTCGCCGAGAGGCTCCGCGCCGCGGGCGCCATCCTCTTCGGACGTCTGAACATGGACGAGTTCGCCATGGGCTCCTCCACGGAGAACTCCGCCTTCCGCAAGGCCTTCAATCCTTGGGACCTCGAACGCATCCCGGGCGGATCATCCGGCGGCAGCGCCGCCGCGCTGGCCGCCGGCCTCGTGCCGCTAGCGCTCGGGTCCGACACCGGCGGATCGATCCGCCAGCCCGCCTCGCATTGCGGCGTGGTCGGGCTCAAGCCCACCTACGGGCTCATCTCGCGCTTCGGCCTCGTCGCCTTCGCCTCCTCGCTCGACCAGATCGGACCCATGGCTCGCAGCGTCGAGGACTGCGCGCTGCTGCTCGATGCCCTGGCTTCGGCGGACGCGCGGGACATGACGTGCTTCGGTCCCTCCGGCCGCGCGCTCACGCCTGCTGGCGACGCGCGCAAGCTGCGCATCGGCGTCCCGAAGGGCTTTCTCGGCAAGGGCGTCGCCACCGAGGTGGCCGCCGCCGTCAACGCCGCCGTCGAGTTCTACCGCTCGCAGGGCTGCGCGGTCTCCGAGGTCGAGCTGCCCTCCGCCGACCTCGCCGTCCCGACTTACTACGTCGTCGCGACCGCCGAGGCCTCCTCGAATCTCGGACGTTATGACGGCGTCCGCTACGGACATCGCTCCGCCGTCTCCGGGACGCCGGTCGAGATGATGACCGCCAGCCGCTCCGAAGGATTCGGACCGGAGGTGAAGCGCCGCATCCTTCTCGGCACCTTCGTGCTCAGCGCCGGTTACGCCGACGCCTATTACGTCCGCGCCCTCCGCGCCCGCGCGAAGATCCGCGCCGAGTACCTCGCCGCCCTCTCCGGCGTCGACGTGCTGCTCACCCCGACCGTCCCGACGCCCGCCTTCAAGGTCGGTGAGAAGGCCGCGGATCCCCTGCAGCTCTACCTCGAGGACGTCTTCACGATTCCCGCCAACCTCGCCGGCCTTCCGGCGATCTCGGTGCCCTGCGGCGCGTCCGGCCGTCTGCCGGTCGGGTTCCATCTCGTCGGAGCGCCGCTTTCCGAGTCGAAGCTGCTGGCCGCGGGCCGTCTGTTCGAGGACGCCCATGGCTACGCCCACCAGCAAGCCCCGCTATGAGCCAAGCACCTTCGGATTGGGAAGTCGTCATCGGCCTCGAGGTCCACGTCCAGCTGCGCACCCGCGCCAAGGTCTTCGCGTCCTCCCCTTGGGGTTTCGGCAAGGAGCCCAACGAGCAGGTCGACCCGGTCGTGCTCGGCCTTCCCGGTACGCTGCCGGTGGTCAACCGCGAGGCGGTCGAGAAGGCCGTCCTATTCGGCCTCGTCGTGGGCGCGGAGATTCCTGAGCGCTGCGCCTGGGACCGGAAGAACTACTTCTACCCGGACAATCCCAAGAACTACCAGCTCACGCAGAAGGACTTCCCGGTCGTCGTCGGCGGGCGGGTCGAGATCGAGCTGCCCGGTCCCTCGCGCAACGTGATGGGGGAGCACAGGTTCGTCCGCATCCATCATGCGCACCTCGAGGAGGACGTGGGTAAGCTCAGCCATGCGGGCGGCGGATCGCTCGTCGACTACAACCGCGCGGGCGTGCCGCTCCTTGAGATCGTCACCGAGCCCGACCTGCGCTCCGCCGCGGAGGCCGAGGCCTTCCTCCGTTCGTTGGTCGCGATGCTCACCCAGGCCGGCGTGGCCGATTGTGACATGGAGAAGGGACAGTTGCGCTGCGACTGCAACGTCTCCGTGCGCCGCCGCGGCGACGCCAGGCTCGGCACCCGTACTGAGACCAAGAACCTCAACTCGATCTCCAGCGTCCGCGACACCGTCCTGCACGAGACCGCCCGCCAGGTCCGCGAACTCGAGGCCGGCCGCTCCATCACCCAGGAGACTCGCGGCTGGAACGCCGAGCTCGCCCGGGGCTACGTCCTGCGCGACAAGGAGGACGCCCACGACTACCGTTACTTCCCGGATCCGGATATCCCGGCCCTGAGGATTTCCCGCGAGACCGTCGCGCGTCTCGCCAAGCAGGTCCCCGAGAACCTCTACGACCGCCAGCGCCGCTACGTCGAGAAGCTCGGCCTGCCTTATACCGCCGCTTCGGTCCTCGTGAATGACCGCGCCCTCGCCGAATGGTTCGAGGCCGCCGTGGCCGCCCATCCGGCCAACCCATCGGGCGTCGCCAACCTCGTCGCCAACGACCTCCTGCGCGACCTGTCCGCCGCCGTGCCGCCCATCCCCCTTTCGGCCTGCCCGATCCGGCCCGCCTCCCTGGCCGGCCTCGTGAAGCTCACCGACGAGGGCGTCATCTCGAAGCAGCAGGCCAAGGAGGTCTTCGCCGAGATGTTCAGCACCGGAAACGAGGCGGCCGCGATCGTCGACGCCAAGGGCCTCCGCCAGAACAGCGATACCGGCGAGCTGGAGAAGATCATCCGCGAGGTGGTGGCCGATCCGTCCGTCGCCAAGTCCATCGCCGAATACCGTGCCGGCAATGAGAAGGCCATCAACGCGCTCAAGGGCCCGATCATGAAGCGGACCCAGGGCAAGGCCAACCCCGGTCTGGTCGACCAGCTCCTCCGGCGCATCCTGGGATGAGCGATCAAGCCCTGCCTCCGCCGTGGACGGCCGGCCTCCGGGCCGTGCGCGACAACTTCCTGCCGCTCCTGATCATCCTCTGCTTCGCGACCGTGCTCGCGGTCAGTTACTACCGGGTCGATGTTGTCCGCGGGGAGCTCGACCGGGTCGGTCGCCTCAATGACGCTTCCCCGCTGGTCTTCGCGGCGGCCTGGTCGTCCTTCTCGGCCGGCTTCGTACCCTGGTGCTTCCGCATGGCCTTCCCCCGCTTGCGCCCGAGACATCCGCTGCCCGACCTCGTGCACTGCCTCGTCTGGTGGGCGCTCATGGGCGTGCTTATCAGCGGCTTCTACTCCCTGCAGGCGCGCTGGTTCGGCGAGGAACCCAGCCTCCGCGCGGTCAGTCTCAAGGTCGCGGTCGACATGCTCGGCTTCACCGTGTTCATCGGCGCGCCCCTGCAGGCCATCTCCCACCTCTGGAAGGACTATGGCTGGGATCTGTCCCGCCTCAGGGCTTCGATGGGACCGGGCTGGTACCGCCGGCTCGTCCTGCCCAATCTCCTGCCCAACTACTGTGTGTGGCTGCCGGGTACCTTCATCTTCTATTCGCTCCCGACCTCCCTGCAGCTGGTCGTGGCGAACTGCATCGGCTGCTTCTGGGCCCTGATGTGCGCCCGCATCGCGACGCATTCCAGCGACCCCGTCCCGGCCGTCCGGGCCTGACCAGGCTCCCTTCATGAACCCTGTCATCCCCTGTCTTCTGACCATCGCCGCGGCGGCGGCGGAGCCGCCGGTCTTCGTCGGTTCGGCCGAACGGCCCGTCTTGTCCTATCGCGAGGCGCGGCCGGAGGGCGCCTACGAGGTGACGGTCGAGTTCGGCGCGGCCGACGTCGACTCTGTCACGACCCTCAAGGCGGAGACCCGCCGGCTGATGGCCTTGAACGTCGCAGTCCCGAAGGGTCGCACGGAGACCCGCCGATTCCTCGTCGACGTGCGTCGCCCCGGATACCCTGGCGGGCGCGTGGCGATCAAGTCCCGCGAGGAGGGCACGCCCTCCTGGGACGACTATCTTTCGCTCGAGTTCCTCGGCGTCGCGGGACGCGCCCGTCTGGTCTCAGTCAGGCCGGCCGACGCCTCGGTCGTCCGCGTCTTCTTGGCCGGCGACTCCACGGTCTGCGATCAGAGGACCGAGCCCTACGTCGGATGGGGGCAGCAGCTCCCGGTCTTCTTCGGCCCCGGGGCCGTCGTCGCCAATCATGCCGAATCGGGGCGGGCCCTGCGTTCCTTCAAGGCCGAGCGCCGTCTCGACAAGATTTTGGCCCAGCTCCGTGCGGGCGACTTCGTCCTGATCCAGTTCGGTCACAATGACCAGAAGGAGAAAGGCCCTGATGTCGGCCCTTTCACCACCTACGCATCCCGGCTGCGCGATTACGTGAAGGCCGTCCGGGCGAAGGGCGGCCGGCCGGTCCTGGTCACCGCCGTGGCCCGCCGCCGATTCGACGAACAGGGCAGGGTCTTCGAGTCGCTCGGCGATTATCCGGAGGCGGTCCGGCGCGTGGCCGCGGAGCTCGCCGTCCCGCTCGTCGACCTCAACGAATCCTCTAAGCGGCTCTATCAGGCGCTCGGGGCCGAGCCGAGCAAGCTGGCGCTCCTCCATTACCCCCCGCGCACCTTCCCCGGTCAGACGGCGGCGCTGGCCGACGACACGCACTTCAGCGCCTACGGCGCCTACGAGATGGCCCGCTGCGTCGTCGAGGGCTTCCGGACCGGCGTGCCCGAACTCTCGGCGCTGCTGATGGCCGGGGCGGCCGTGCCGTTCGACCCGGAGCGACCAGACGCTCCCGGCAGCCTGTCCATCCCCGCCAGCCCGCTGACCAGCGGCGAGAAGCCGGAAGGCAGATGAGGGCGGCCCCGGGAACCCTCGCTTGAATCCCGGTTTCGCCTCGGCGAGCATCCTTCCGTGCCCGATCTCTTCGGAGAAGTCGAACCCGGCGTCGCCGAGGTGGTGCCCTTCGACGGCGGTGCGCGGGCGTATTCTTATTCGGTGCCGGCGGCCCTGATCGGCCTGCTGCGGCCCGGGCAGCTCGTGCGCGTCCCGCTCGGCGGGCGCACCAGCCTCGGGGTGGTGTGGAGATGCCCGGCCGAGCCTCCGGCCGGGGCCCGCCTCCGCAGCGTGATGCTGCTCGAGCATGAGCAGCCCGTGATGACGACCGACTGCTGCCGGCTGGCCGAATGGATGGCCGGCTACTACGGCTGCGGGCTCAACTCGGTGCTGGAGACGCTCCTGCCGGCCGCCGTCCGCAAGGGCGTGCGCCCCGTCATGCGCCGCATGCTCACGCTGGTCCGCGCGCCTGACGCGGAGGCGCTCGACAAGCTGCGGCGCCGCGCTCCGCGGCAGGCCCAGCTGATTGATTTCCTTTCCGCCCAGCCCGGTCCGGCCGATCGCGCCAAGGCGGTGGCCGGGCTGGGGGTCTCGCAGCAGGCCGTGGACGCGCTGATCCGCTCGGGCGCGGTCCGGGAGGACGCCAGCGTGCTGCTCCGGGTCGCGTACGACGACCCTTTCGCCGAGGCCGAAGGCGTGCCCGCCGCGGGCCACCCGCTCAATCCGCAGCAGGCTGCGGCGGTCGCGTCGGTGTGCGCGACCCTCGACGCGCGCGCCTTCCGCGCCCACCTGCTCCACGGCGTCACCGGCTCGGGCAAGACCGAAGTGTACGTCTCGTTGATCCGCAAGGTGGTCTCCGAGGGAGGCTCTGCCGTCTTCCTGGTGCCCGAGGTCGCGCTTACCCCGCAGACCGTCGGACGCCTGCGGTCCCGGCTCGCCGACCTCGGGACCAAGGTCGTCGTCTGGCACAGCCACCTTTCCGCCGGCGAGCGTTTCGACGCCTGGATGGCCATGTCGCTCGGACAGGCGCGCGTGGTCGTCGGCGCGCGTTCGGCCGTGTTCGCGCCGCTGCCCGACTTGCGGCTCATCGTGGTGGACGAGGAGCACGAGGCCTCTTTTAAGCAGTCCGAGACGCCCATGTATCACGGCCGCGACGTCGCCGTCATGCGTGCCTCGATGCTCGGCGCCGCTTGCGTGCTGGGGTCCGCGACGCCCTCGCTCGAGAGCTGGCGCAACGCCGCGGCCGGGCGCTACGTCCTCGACGTCATGCCCGCGCGCGTCGACGACCGCCCGATGCCGGCCTTTCGCATCGTCGACATGCGTCGCGAGGTCCTGCATGCGAAGGGGCAGCACATCCTCTCCCGCGAGCTGGTCGACGCCCTCCGTGAGCGGATGGAGCGGCGCGAGCAGTCCATCCTGTTCCTCAACCGGCGCGGCCATTCCCGCTCGCTGGTCTGCCCGGACTGCGGGGTCGCGGCGCAGTGCCCGCGCTGCAGCGTCTCGCTCACGCTCCACCGGACCGACGACACCGCCCGCTGCCATCTCTGCGACCACCGGGAGCCGGCGCCGGTCGCCTGTCCCGCCTGCCGTTCGCCCAAGGTACGTTGGAAGGGGTACGGCACCCAGCGCGCGGAGGAGGCCCTGGCGCAGCTTTTCCCGCGGATGAAGGTCGCTCGTCTCGACGCCGACACCATGGGGCGCAAGGACCTCTTCCGTAAGGTCCTGTCTGATTTCCGGGCCGGACGGCACGACGTCCTGCTCGGCACCCAGATGATCGCCAAGGGGCTCGATTTCCCTCGCGTCACATTGGTCGGCATCCTGGACGCCGACCTCTCGCTCCAGATGCCCGACTTCCGGGCCCCGGAGCGCACCTTCCAGCTGCTCACGCAGGTGGCGGGCAGGGCGGGGCGGGGCGACCTCGAGGGGGCGGTGGTCGTGCAGACCTTCCAGCCGGCCTCGGACCCCGTGCAGTTCGCCAAGCGGCTGGACTACGCCGGCTTCGTCTCGGCCGAGCTGGAGCGCCGCGCCGAGTTCGGCTACCCGCCCGAGCGGCACCTCGTGCGGCACCTTTTCCGCGGCCGCAACGCCGAGAAGGTCTCCTTCGTCGCGGAGGCCTGGGTGAAGGAGCTGGAGCGCCTGCACCCGGGCGTCGCCGAGGTCCGGGGGCCCGCGCCCTGTCCCTTCGAGAAGGTGCACGACCAGCACCGGTTCCATGTCTGGTACCTCGTGCCGGCCGTGAAGCCGCTGCTCGCCGCCCTGCTGCCCCTGCGCGCGAAGTTCCTGCGCGACGCCGACGTCACGGACGTCCTGGACGTCGACGCCCAGGATTGCGCCTGAGGCGAGGACGACCCGCGCTCACCACCAGCGCTTGCGCTTCATCCAGAGGGTGATGCCGAGGGCCGTGAGCCCGATCGTGCCCCACGCCAGCAGGTAGCCGTACTTCCTGCCCCACTCCGAGTGAATCTCGGGCATGGACTCGAAGTTCATGCCCCACACGCCGACGAGGAAGGTCAGCGGGATGAAGACCGAGCTCATCGCCGTGAGCACGCGGACGACCTCGCTGGTCTTCCTCTCCTGCTGGGTATGGTGGTACTCCTGGAGCTCCTGCAGCACCATGCGGGCGTGCTCGATGCGGTCGGCGGAGCGGATCGAGTGGTCGTAGAGGTCGCGCAGGTAGATGTCCAGGGACGAGGGCAGCAGCGGGTGCTCGTAGTGCTCCAGCCCGCTGACCATCTCCTTGAGCGGCTGCGCAAGGCGACTGAGCCGCACCACGACGCGCTTGAGCCGGTAGACCTCGTTCAGGTCCCAGTCGTCGGTGCCCTTGAGGATGGAGTCCTCGAGCTCCGTGATCGCGTCCTCGATCTCCTCGGTCTGGTAGAGCAGGCGGTCGACCAGCGTGTCGAGCAGGGAGTAGAAGAGGTAGCCGGCGTGCCACTTGCGGATGTTGCCCTTGTTCTCGACGATGCGCCGCTCGACCGCCTCGAAGATCTTCTCGTCGTTCTCGTGGAAGGAGATGACCCAGTTGTGGGCAGCGACGATCGAGATTTGCTGCCCCCGGGGGGTGTCTTCCTCGAAGCCGATGCGCACCGCCCTCGCCACGGCGAGGATCTTGTCGCCGTGCTCCTCGAACTTGGGGCGTGAGGTGCTGGTCAGGACGTCCTCCTGGGCCAGCATCGGGATGTCGAAGAAGGCGCCGACGACGTGCACGACCTGCGGGTCGGTGATGCCGAGCACTTGGATCCAGACCATGCCCGGGCGCCCCGCGTAGCGGCCGATCGAGTCGAGGTCGGCGAACTCCTCCACCTTGGAGGTGTTCTCGTCGTAGCTGTGCACCCGGAAGCGGGTTGGCGCGTTGGATTCGAAGGGGGAGGCGGCGGGCAGCTGCCCTGGGGCGCGTCCGATCTCGGTGTCGTCGAACGCGGCCTCCCCGGGGAGGGGGGCGGAAGGGTTCTTGAGCCCAATCCGCCGTCGAAGGTCGTCCAGGCGTCGCTCGATGAAGGAGCGTGCCCGTTCCTTGTCCTTCTCTCGCCTCTCCTGCTGGCGGCTCATCCGTCCATCCTCTCGGACGGACCGGTTGAAGTCAACGGCGGGCCTGCGGCCCTCAGCCTTGCTGGCGCTTGTAGCCCCGGCTGTTGATGCGGCCGTTGCGGCCGATGCCCAGCGACTCGGTCTTCCCCTGCTGCACCTTCTGGAACAGGTTGTTGGAGTTGACCACCCCCAGGCAGTAGAGCGCCGCGGACACCTCCTCGACGTCCCGTTTCGATATCAGCCTGGCCGCGGCCAGCCATCGGGCCAGGGAGCGGTGGAAGTTGGCCGGGGAGATGTCGAGCTCGCCGCCCTCGAGGAGGAGCCAGTGGTCGATACGCATCGCCATCGTGCAGTTGCCTCTCTTCTCATAGACCTCTCGTCCTTTGGCCCGTAGCTGCGACCTGGACTCGGCGCTGGAAAGGTCGCTGTCGGGCATGAGGGTTCTTGTATAAGAACTTGATGGAAGGGAACAAAAGAAAACACCGCTTTATAAATATAATAAAATACTAAAAGTGTAATCTTCGGCGCGAAGCGAGGGCGGCCGGCGGCGCGCCTTGCCGGCTGCGTCCGCGCCCCCCGGGTGGTGGTCGCGACAGGACTTGAACCTGTGACTTCTGCAATGTGAATGCAGCGCTCTAACCAACTGAGCTACGCGACCGTCTCCCGGGCCGTCCTAGATGGCGCGCCGGGCGGCCCCGGGCAAGCCTGATTTGGCCGCACGCTTGCCATCCCTGAGTCGCTGCGTTCATTTCCTGAAATGGAAGGAGATATCGCCAGCGCCCCGCGACAGGCCGATGAAAGGCTCGTGCGCCTGACCGCCCCTGCCGGAGCGAAGGTCATGGCGCTCCGCGAGCGGGAGGGCGGCGTTCCTTTCCTGCGCGTGGCCATCTCCGGCGGCGGCTGCAACGGGCTGTCCTACCGTCTCCGTTTCGCCGATGCCCCCAAGGCCGGGGACATCTTGGTCCGGACCGCCGGCGTCGAGGTGCTGGTCGACCCGAAGTCGGCCCTCTACCTGCGCGGAACGGTCCTGGATTTTTCGGACAAGATGATTGGCGGGGGCTTCAAGTTCTCTAATCCCAACGCCAAGGCCAGCTGCTCGTGCGGGGAGAGCTTCTCCCTTTAGGCAGATTTCCGGAGTCCGGGCAGGTCCGCGTTCTCCGTCGGCACGTCACGCCTTGCCCTTGCCAGCGCGCCCGCCTGACCCCTAGGTTTTCCGGGTGTTCAAGCTCCTGCAGACCGACACGCGTTCGGCGGCCCGTCTCGGGGTTCTCCAGACCCCTCACGGGGAGGTCAGGACGCCCGTTTTCATGCCGGTCGGCACGCAGGCCACGGTCAAGGGCCTCACGCCGGCGCAGGTCGGGGAGACAGGTGCCCAGATCCTGCTCAGCAACACCTACCACCTGAACCTGCGTCCGGGACGGGAGGTCGTCGCGGCCGCCGGCGGGCTCCACAAGTTCATGAACTGGGATCGTCCGATCCTGACTGATAGCGGAGGGTTCCAGGTGTTCTCCTTGGCCAAGCTGCGCCAGATCACCGACGACGGCATCCACTTCAGCTCGCATCTCGACGGCAACCGGCTGTTCCTCGACGTGAAGGACTGTTTCGACATCCAGGACAAGCTGGGCTCCGACATCGCCATGGTGCTCGACGAGTGTCCGCCTTACCCGTGCGAACGGGAGGCTTGCGAGGTCGCTGTCACGCGGTCGATCCGCTGGGCCAAGGAGATGCTGGCCCTCGCCAAGGACCGCGGGTTCCTCGCCTCCGGCCGACATCTCTTCTGCATCAACCAAGGGTCGGTCTATGACGACCTGCGCGTCCGCTGCGCCGAGGAGCTCGGGGGGTTGGACTTCCCCGGGCACGCCATCGGCGGCGTCAGCGTGGGCGAGCCGGAGGAGCACATGCTCCATCAGGTCGGCCTGGTCGCCCCGCTGCTGCCCGCCCATAAGCCCCGCTACGTCATGGGCGTGGGCACCCCCGCCCAGCTGCTCAAGATGGTCGCGCTCGGGGCGGACATGTTCGACTGCACGATGCCCACCCGCATCGGCAGGCACGGCGGCGCCTTCACGCCCGACGGACCGGTCAACCTGAAGCACCTCCGTTACAAGGACGATCATCGCCCGCTCGTCGAGGGGCTCGACAACTACGCCTGCCGCGGCTTCTCGCGCGCCTACCTCCGCCATCTGCACCACGCGGGCGAGTCCCTCGGGGGCACGCTGCTCGCCCTGCACAACATCCACTTCCTGCAGGACCTCATGGCCCAGGCCCATGCGCACATCCGGACGGGAGACTACGCCTCCTGGTCGCGCGCTTGGTGCGAACGGTACGAGGCGGGGGCGAAGGACGAGATTCCCGCGGACTGACTCGACGCCACGCCGGCCGACCCGCCCCGTGCCCTCAGCGTGCGTTGCCGTCGAAGGACAGCCGCATGCCTGCGGGCGCGTCCGGACGGACTTTGCCGTCCGCGTAGACGCAGACGCCGTTGACGAACGTCCTTTCGATCGAGGCGCCGAAGGTGTGGCCCTCGAAGGGCGACCAGCCGCACTTGTACTCCAGGCCTTCCGCGACGACCTTCGCGGGCCTGCAGGGGTCCACGACCACGAGGTCGGCCCAGTGGCCCTCGCGGATGAAGCCGCGGCCTTCGATGCCGAACAGACGGGCCGGCGCGTGGCAGGCCCGTTCGACGGCGGTCTCCAGCGGGAAGGCGCCTTGCGCGACGAGATCGAGGAGGACCTGGAGCGAGTGCTGCACGAGCGGCAGCCCGGACGGGGCCTTGAAGTAACCCTGCGCCTTCTCCTCGCGCGTGTGCGGGGCGTGGTCGGTCGCGATGACGTCGATGACGCCCGAGGCCACGGCCGCGCGCACGGCGTCGCGGTCGGCGGCGCTCTTGATCGCCGGGTTGCATTTGATCCGGTGGCCGAGGCGGGCGTAGTCCTCCTCCGCAAACCAGAGATGGTGCACGCAGGCTTCGGCGGTCAGGCGCTTGCCCTTGAGGGGCGCCGCGCTGAAGAGCGAGAGTTCCTTGGCGGTGGTGATGTGCAGGATGTGCAGGCGGGCGTCATGCCGCCGGGCGAGCTCGGCCGCCATCGAGGAGGAGGCGTAGCAGGCCTCGGCGTCACGGATGCGCGGGTGTTCGCCGGCCGGGACGTCATCGCCCCATCTGGCCCTGGCGACGGCCTCGGCCGCCTTGATGCGCGGGGTGTCCTCGCAGTGCGTGGCGATGAGGGCGGGGGCGTGACGGAAGATCCCTTCGAGCGTCGCGGCCTGGTCGACGAGCATGTCGCCGGTCGAAGAGCCCATGAAGACCTTGATGCCGCAGACCTTGCGGGGGTCGGTCGCCTTGACGGCGTCGAGGTTGGTGTTGGTCGCGCCGAAGAAGAAGGAATAGTTGGCGACTGAGGTGGCCGCGCCGATGGCGTACTTCTTCTCGAGTTCCTGGTGCGTGGTCGCCGGAGGACTCGTGTTCGGCATCTCCATGAACGACGTCACGCCGCCGGCCACGGCCGCGCGGGACTCGCTGGCGATGGAGGCCTTGTGGGTCAGGCCCGGCTCGCGGAAGTGCACCTGGTCGTCGATGAGGCCGGGCAGCAGCAGCTTGCCTCCGAGGTCGATCTCGCTTTCGGCGCGCGCGCCGCCCAGGTCACCGACGCGCTCGATGCGTCCGTCGCGGATCAGGACGTCGGCCCTGAAACGCCGGCCCTCGTTGACCACTTCTGCGTCTCGGAGGGCGAGCGATGCCATGCCCTCATTTCGGCCCGTCCTCGGCCGGGTGCAAACGGAAACCCGTTCAGCCCCCGACCTTCACGAGGTCGGAGAGGTCCGCCTTCTGGACGCCCTCGGGATTGATGTTCACGGCCGTGACCCTGAACTGGTCGCCATGGCGGCGGCTGAACTTCAGCACGAAGTTGGTGATGAGGAGCTTCTCTTCGGGGAACATCTCCAGTTTGCGCTCGAGCATGACCTTCACGAGCTCCTCGACCTGCTCTACGCTGGCTCCGGGAAGTCCGGCCAGGGTCTTCTTGGCCTCGGCCACCTTCTCCTCGCCCTCGATCGAGGCGTTCCAAATCAGGATGGCGACGTTCATGGCGCCCTTGGCCGCGGTCTGGTGGTTGCCCGCCTGCTGGAGGATAGGCTGCGCGAACTGGATGAGCTTGTCCGCGATGGTCGGTTCGCGGGGTGTCGGGTCGGCGGCGGGCGCGGGCTCGCTGAAGTCCCGCTCAATCGGGCGCGGGCGACGGTTGCCGAAGGCACCCTGGGTGCGGTTGCGGGAACGGGGGGAGGACATGGGGCCGGCCCTTTAGGGAAAGGCTGCGGGCGAGGTCGGCAAGCCGATTTAGGCCCGGTCCCTTGACAGTCGGGCGAGCGGGGTCCAGTCTGCGGCGTCCTGAACGTGAGCGACTACAGCGAAGTCATCCGCAACCACCGTCGAGACCACCTTTCCCGGCCCCGGTCACTCCCCCGGGGCGTCCACCGCTTCTTTGAAAGCTCCCTGATTCCGCTGCCGGTCGAGAAGGTCTTCGATTTCTTCTCCAGGGCCGAGAACCTCCAGGCCATCACGCCCCCGGAGCTCGACTTCCGGATCCTCACTCCGACGCCGGTCGACATGCGGGTCGGCGCGCTCATCGACTACCGGCTCAAGCTCCACGGCATCCCCTTCGGCTGGCGCACCCGCATCGCCCACTGGGACCCCCCTTACGGCTTCGTCGACGAGCAGCTGCGCGGGCCCTACGCGCTCTGGATGCACACGCACACCTTCGCCGACGAGGGCGGCAGGACGCGCATGGACGACGAGGTGCTCTGGAAGCTGCCGCTGTGGCCGCTCGGCGAGGTGGCCTACCCGTTCGTGAAGCCGAAGATCGAAGGCATCTTCAGCTACCGCCGGCGACGGCTCAGGGAGCTGCTCGGGGCCTGAGCGGGCTCAGCGCGCGATCACCAGCAGGTCCGGGTCGCGCCGGCCGGCCCAGGCCAGGCCGCGGAGCAGGAGGAGCTGCACGTCGGGGCGCGCGAAGTTCGCGTAGCGGTGGCCGGGGATGAAGACGAAGGCGCGCTGGGCGCCGGACTTCTCGTAAGTCCAGATCTGGGGCTGCGCTTCGAAGCCGTCATCCTTCTTCTTGGGCGTCGGGGCGGTCGCGAGGACGTGGATGTCCGGGCGCAGGTCCATGTCGTAGTAGATCTCGTCGTTCATGCCGAAGTCGGCCACGTCCGCGGTGACAGGGTGGGCGCGGTCGACGAAGGAGAGCTGCATCGGGCCTTCGCGCCACTTGGTCACCTTCTGCCGCCAGGAGCCGCCGATGAGGTCGCGGTAGTGGTCCGCGGAGGCGTCGCCTCCGGCGACCGCGCCGGCGTGGATCACGACGAAGCCGCCGCCGCGCTTGGCGTAGTCGTCCACGACCTTCTGCTCCTCGGGGGTGAAGTTTCCGCCCACCTGCCGGTGGACGATCATGACATCGACGTCGGCCAGGTCGGCCGCGGTCGGGAAGGCGTCGCCGCCGGTCACGTGCGCGCCGCGTCCGCGGATCAGGCCGGTCCAGTCCCGAAGGAAAGCGGGGTGGTCATGGCAGCCGGGCCCGTGCGACTTCGGCCCCGAGCGGATGAACACGCGCAGCGGCTTCTCGGGCGAGGCCTCGGGCGGCTTCGCGCCGGGCGAAGGCGCCAACTGGGCGGCCTGCAGCAGGGCGGTCCAGGCGGCGAGGATGAGGGGCAGGAGGCGGCGCATGCCTTGATTCAACCGCGCCAGGAGCCTTCTGCAACCCCCCGGTCTCGGATTATCGCGCGCCGCTCAGCCCAGTAGCCCGGGCAGTTGGTCGAGGGACGTGATGAAGGCGTCGGCACCAGCCTTCACCTTGGGGCGGACGGCGTAGCGGCCGAAGCCGATCACGCGATCCGCATCGCCCTTGACCTCGAGGTCGCTCGCCCCGTCGCCCACCATGACGACCGTTGTCGCCCCGTATTCCTGTCTCAGTCGGCGGGCCACCGCGTTCTTTCCCCGGGACCGGCAGGTCGGGCAGGTCTCGTCGAAGCCTGCGTAGGCGCCGTCGGGACCGAACCGCAGGGTGACGGCCTCGACGCGGTCGATGCCGAGGAAGGCGGCGAGGGGCAGGATGGCCTGGGTGAAGCCGCCGCTGACGATGGCGATCTTCCAGCCGGCCACGCGCACCGCGTCGAGCGCGGTCCTGGCGGTAGGCTCGACGGTGGCCACGTAGCGGGCTCCCAGCGATTCCAGCTCCGCCTTGGTGGGCTTGATCAGGTCGAGGCGCTTGGCGAAGACGGCCTCCATGGGCGTGCCTCCGTCCATCGCGGCGTTGGTCATGTCCTCCACGGCCTTGAAGGCCTCAGGCCCTCGGAGCCTTCCCAGCTCGTCCACCCCCTCGATGGAGGAGAGGGTGGAGTCGCAGTCGAGGAGCAGGAGCTTCGTGGCCACGCCGGACTACACCTGCGGCCGGGCGGCAGGTCAAGGGCGGGGCTTGCGCCCCGTCGGGCGTTCAGCATCCTCCCTCCCATGAGCTGCTCCAAGGAATCATCCGAACTCGCCGCGCCGTTCTGCCGCGCCGCCCGCTGCTCCCGCTGGACGGGGGTCCTCCTGCTGGTCGCCGCCTTCCTGGCCATCGTCGCGCTTGCCAGGGCGGGCCTGACCTTCGCGCAGGGCGCGTCCAACGATGTCGCCGCCACGCAGAAGATCACGGGCCACCTGACCGCCTGGTTCGGGCAGCTGCTCCTCGTCCTGGCCCTCTGGAAGCTCGGCGCCTCGCGTCTTGCCGCCGCCCGTCACGCCGACGCCCGTGCCCGCACCGTCCGTCACCTTGAGGCTCTGCTCGCAGGTGCGACCGACGAAGCCGAGCGCCGCGACCTGCGCGCCCGCCTCGCCGACGTGGCCGCACCGCGCTCTGGCTGCTGCAAGTGAGTCCGTCCGGAGTCAGATCCTTCTGATCCATCCGGCCAGCCGTCCGAACCAAGAGCGCGGCCGGCCCGCCGTCTTCTGGGCCGACTCGAGCAACGCGAGGATCTCGGTCCTGCCCGCGAGCGTCGCGAAGTCCGCCGGTGTCGACCCTCCCTGGTCGGCCTTCGGATCCGCGCCCGCGTCGAGCAGGAGCCGCGCGATCCCTGCGTGGCCCTTGAAGGCCACGCCCCCGAGGGGCGTCTGGCCCTTGTCATTGCGGAGGTCGACCGCCGCGCCCGCCTTCAGCAGCAGCTCCACGACCTCGGCCCGGCCATGGTAGCTGGCCAGCATCAGGAGCGTGTTGCCCTTCTCGTCCTGCGCGTCGATGCCGAGCCCTTTTCCAAGCAGCTCGGCCAGGCCGGCCGCATCGCCGCTACGGGCGAGGTCCGCGGCGGCGGAGGGAAGGGGGTTCGACGCGGACATCATCAGCCCCCGAGCATCTTGCGCAGGGCGGCCTCGTCGATCACGGGCACGCCGAGTTCCTGGGCCTTGGTCAGCTTCGACCCTGCTTCTTCACCGGCCACGACGAAATCGGTTTTCTTGCTGACGCTGCCCGAGACCTTGCCGCCGGCCTTCTCGATGAGGTCGCGCGCCTCGTCGCGACCGAGCGAGGGCAGGGTGCCGGTGAGGACGAAGGTCTTGCCGGCCACGCCCTCGACGGAACCGCCCACGGTTGATTCGGCGAGGTTGAGGCCGGCCTTGCGCATGGCCTTCACCCAGTCGCGGTGATTGGGGTCGCTGAAGAAAGAGAGGATGGACTCAGAGACTTCCTTGCCCACGCCGGCGATGACGGACTCGTACGAGACCCCGCCTTTCTTCCCGACCTTGGTGATGAGCAGGTCCGGCTTCTTCGCATCTGCAAGGGCGTCCATGGACCGGAAGTGACGGGCGAGGTCCTTGGCGGTCTGCATGCCGACGTTCGGGATGCCGAGGGCGTGGACGGCTCTCCAGAGCTCCCGGTTCCTGGCGTCGGCGAGTCCGGACATCATGTTGTCGACGGACTTTTCCTTGAAGCCCTCGAGCAGGCGCCACTGGTCGGCGCTGACGGCCAGGGCGTCCACGGGCGCGTCCACCAGTCCGAGGTCCACCAGCTGTTCCGCCACGGCCTCGCCCAGGCCGTCGATGTCCAGGCACTGCTTGCTGGCGAAGTGGATGAGACGGCGGATCTTCATCTCGCGCGAGGGCGAGCGCAGCTTGTAGGCGGCCTCCTCGCCTTCGCGGGTGGCGTCGAGACCGAGTTCCTTCAGGCGGCCCTCGAAGTCGAACGGCCGGGCGTCCGCGGGGCGCCTTTCGAGGACGACTTTCAGCACCTGCGGGATGATCTCCCCGGCCTTCTGGATGCGCACCGTGTCGCCCTCGCGGATGTCCTTCTTCGCGATTTCTCCGGCGTTGTGCAGCGTCGCCCGGCCCACCGTGGAGCCCGCCAGCAGCACCGGCTCGAGCTCGGCCACGGGCGTGATGACGCCGGTGCGGCCCACCTGCATGCTGATGGAGCGCAGCACGGTGTCGGCCTGGTCGGGCGGGAACTTGAACGCCACGGCCCAGTGCGGGAACTTGCTGGTCGTGCCGGCCCGTCGCTGGTCCTCGATGCGGTTGACCTTCACCACGGCGCCGTCGGTGGGGAAGGGGAAGCCGCGCCGGAGGGTGTCGAGCCGGCGGATCGCCTCCCACGCCGCGTCGACGCCTTGCTGTACGTCGATGTCGTCGCGCACCGGGAAACCCCAGGACTTGAGCTTCGCCTTGAAGTCCTTGAGCGTGCCGAAGGCGTCGGCCGGCTCGCAGGCGCCGAGTCCGTAGCAGACGATGCTGAGGCGGCGCTTGCGGGCTTCTTCAGCGTCGAGCAGCTTGATCGTGCCGGCGGCGAGGTTGCGCGGGTTGGCATAGGGCGCCTCGCCTTCCGTCTCGCGCTCCGCGTTGAGCCGCTGGAACTCCTCCAGCTCCATGTAGATCTCGCCGCGCACCTCGAGCACCTCCGGCGCGCCCTTGAGCGCGCGGGGGATCTCGCGGATCAGGCCGACGTTGGCCGTGACGTCGTCGCCGCGCGTGCCGTTGCCCCGCGTGACTGCGCGCACGAACCGGCCTTTCTCATAGGTGAGCGACACCGCCACGCCGTCGACCTTCGGCTCGATGATGAGCTCAAGTCCGGATCCGCCGAGGGCCTTGTAAAGACGGTCGCCGAACGCGCGGAAGTCGGCCTCGTCGTAGGTGTTGTCGAGGGAGAGCATGGGGGCCCGGTGGTCGGCCTGCTGGAAGCCCTCCGCCTTATCGTCGCCGATGCCCAGGTCCGGCCCGGCCAGCTCGGGATGGGCGCGCTCTAGGTCGGCCAGCTGGTCGAGGAGCTTGTCGAACTCGAAGTCCGAGATCTCCGGCGCGTGCTTCTTGCGGTAGAGCTCCTCGTGGCGCTGGACCTCCTTCCGGAGGGCCTGGATCTGTTTGCGGACGTCCTCCGACATGGCCCCGGAAGTTAAGGGCTAGCGGGGCGGAGGGGAAGGTTATGTGAGGGGCAGCCGACGCTTGCCCAGGGCGGGCGCCTGGCGCAGAGTCTCGGCATGGCGACCTCCCCGCTTCCCGGCGACCTCCCCGGCCGTCGCGCCTTCCTCCGTAGGCTGGCCCTCGGCGCCGCGTCGTTCGCGGCCGCCGGCGCGTTCGCCGAGGCGCTGACGCGCACGCCTAGGCAGACCGAGGGGCCTTTCTACCCCGACCGCTTGCCGTTGGACACCGACAACGACCTGATCGTCCTCAACAACTCGCTGACGCCCGCCGTCGGCGAGGTCGCCTGGCTTTCCGGACGCATCCTCGACGAGCATGGCGACCCGGTGCGCAACGCACTCGTCGAGATCTGGCAGGCCGACGCCAACGGCGCCTACATCCACACCAAGACCGGCAACGCCGCCAAGCGCGACGGCAACTTCCAGGGCTTCGGCAGGTTCCTCACCGGATCCTCGGGCGAGTACCTCTTCCGCACCATCAAGCCCGTGCCGTACAAGCCCCGCACCCCGCACATCCACCTCGCCGTCAAGATCAAGGGCAAGAAGGAGCTCATCACCCAGTGTTACATCAAGGGACATGAGATGAACGCCAACGACATGGTCTACAAAGGCATCAAGGACGCCAAGCAGCGCGAGAGCGTCACGCTGGCGTTCGATCCGCTCAAGGGCTCGAGGGCCGGCGAGCTCGCCGCGCGCTGGGACGTCGTGCTCGGCTTCACGCCTGAAGGCTGACCGCGTATGGGCGATCCCAGTCGCCGCCGGTTCCTTTCCTCGGCCTTGCTCGGCGCGACGGGCCTGCCGCTCGTGGCGGCCGCGGCCGGGCCGGCCCCATCCGGGAGATTTCGTGAGGAGACCCAGGAGCTCCCGTTGAAGGCCGACGCCGACGTCATCGTCTGCGGGGCCGGACCGGCGGGCGTGGCCGCGGCGCTGACCGCCGCTCGCGCCGGAGCACGGGTGCGGCTCTTCGATGTCCACGGGTGCTTGGGCGGTGTCTGGACCGCCGGCCTGCTCACTTATATCTTCGACTTCGACAAGCCGGGGGTCGCCCGAGAGCTGCGCGCCAAGCTCGACGCCCGCGGCGCCCGTCGTGGCGCCAATGCGAGCCGCTTCGTCTATGAGCCGGAGGAGATGAAGCTGCTGCTCGAGGAACTCTGCGTCGCCGCCGGGGTGGGTATCCGGCTCCACACGCGGGTGTGCGCCGCCTTCAAGTCCGGCCGGCGTCTGCACACGATCGTCACCGAGTCCAAGGCCGGTCGCGAGGCGTGGACGGCGCCGGTCTTCATCGACGCCACCGGCGACGGCGACCTCGGCGCGCAGTCCGGTTGCGAATGGGACGTCGGGCAGTCGAAGGATTGTCCGTGCCAGCCCATGACCATGAACGCCCTCGCGGTGGTCAAGGACGTCAGGGCGCTGGCTGCGTTCACTTCCTTCAACGGCACGGACAGTTTCACCGGCCCCGGCGGACACCTGACCTGCGTCGAAGCCTTCAAGGCCGAGCTGAAGCGGGCCGGCGTCGAGGCGTCCTACGGCCACCCCACCATCTTCCCGGTCCGCGACAACCTCGTCATGCTGATGCTCAACCACGAGTATGGCATCAAGCCGTGGGATGCGGACGCGATCTCCGAGGCCACCGTACGATCCCGTGCGGAAGTCTTCCGGATCATGCGGGCGCTCCGCGCCCTTGGTGGCGTCTGGGAGGGATTGCAGATCGCCGCCACCGCGGAGCAGATCGGCGTGCGCGACGGACGACGCATCCGCGGGCGCTACGTCATGACCAAGGCCGACCTGCTGGCGGGAGCCAGGCAGGAAGACGCCGTGGCCCGCGTGACCTTCGGCGTCGACATCCATGCGGGGAGCAAGGAGGCGAATCGCGCCAAGCCCATCGACAACGGTGATTTCCGGATGCGGCCCTACGACATCCCGTTGCGCGCCCTCGTCGCCCGCGACGTGGACGGCCTGATGATGGCCGGCCGTTGCATCAGCGGCGACTTCGTCGCGCACGCCAGCTATCGCGTGACCGGCAACGCCGTCGCCATGGGCGAGGCCGCGGGCGCCGTCGCCAGCCTTGCCGCGCGCAGCGGTCGACTGCCGCACCAAGTCTCCTGGGACGAGGCGCAGCCTGTCATCCAGGCCGCCCGCGCCAAGGGACTTTGACGTTTTTCAGGTCCGCGGGCGTAAAAAGCCCCCGGAGGTCCGGGGGCCTGATGCGGACGTAAGCGACGCGGCTTACTTCGCGCGCTGCTTCACGAAGTCGATGTTGTGCTTCACCTGCTGCACGTTGTCCTTCCAGTCGTTCTCGTGCTCGACCGAGATGTGGCCGTCGAACTTCTGGCGGATCAGCTCCTTGATGCAGGCGTCCATGTCGACCACGCCCTGCCCGGCGACCACGACGGGCGCATGCCCGTAGTCGGCCTTGTCCTTCATGTGGACGCTGACGATGCGCCCCTCGAGGATGCGGAGGCACTCGACGGGCTTGAGGTTGGAGGTGCACCAGTGGCCGAGGTCGGCGCAGGCGCCGACGCGGGCGTCCCGGCTCTCCACCACGCCGAGGATGTAGAGGGGGTCCCAGACCTTGTAGCGCGGGTCGATGCTGCCGTCCTTGAGCGTGCGCTTCCCGTGCTCGTGGAACGACACCTTGATGTCGAACTCACGGGCGGCCTCCTCCCAGTGGGCGATCTGCTCCGTGGACTCGGTGCAGACGGCGTAGAGGCCCATCTTCTTGGCGAACGCCATGATGGCCTGGACTTCGTCGCGGTTCTTCGCGCCGACCACCCCGTAGTTGACGGCGTGGATACCCTGGCGTTCGAGCTCAGCCTTGATCTCGGCCATGGTGGCGTCGCTCATCGAGTGGTGGGTCTTCTCCTTGGAGCCGGGCTTCACGGACTGTCCGGGGAAGAGCTCGATGGTCTTGCCGCCGGCCTCCTTGGTCTTGGCGACGGCCTCGAAGAACGAGTACTCCTTGAAGGTGTAGGCCTGGGCGCCGATGAACCAGCCGTTCTGGCGGGCGCTTTCGGGGATCGGGTCGGCGGAGAGGGCCGCGGCGCAGACGAGGGCGAGGAGGGCGGGGAGGCGCATGGGTGTGGGGTGGGAGACACGGATACCATCCCGTGGTTCCCTAGGTCAAGAACCCCCTCTGCCCGCGCTCGACCTTGCGTCCGGCGGGCGGTCAGCCTGCCGCATGTTCCGACGGCTTTTCCTGCTGCTTGGCTTGCGCCAAGCCGAGGAGAATCTCGGCGCCAGGGGGGAGCGCCTGGCCGCGGCGCACTGCCGTTCCGCCGGCGCGCGCATCCTGGCCCGCAACTGGCGGCACGGAAGGGACGAGCTGGACCTCGTGCTGCTGGAGGGCGCCGTGGTCGTCTTCGTGGAGGTGAAGACCCGTATGACGCAGGTCGCCGGCGAGGGCATGCGCGCGGTGGACCGGCGCAAGAAGGCCGCCCTCAGGCGCGCCGCCGCGGCCTGGATCCGGCAGGCGCCCCGCGTCCTGCACCACCGGTTCGACGTCATCGAAGTTATGGTTTGCCACGAGGGTCCCGTCCGCATCCTTCACCACCGCGGCGAAGTCCTCTTCGGCCGCCGCCGTCCCTGAAGCCGATGTCCGAAACCGACCGTCATCCGTTCCTTTCCGGGCTGAGCAAGCACCGGGGCGCGCAGCCGACCTGCGTGGTCATCTTCGGCGCTTCCGGCGACCTGGCCGCCCGCAAGCTGCTGCCGGCGCTCTACAACCTCGCGGTCGATAGCCTCCTGCCCGCGGACTTCCATCTCGTCGGCTTCGGACGCAAGCCGGTGCCGGACGCCGAGTTCCGCGCCCAGGCCGCCCGGGACATCGCCCGGTTCTCCCGCCGAGAGTTCCGGCCCGAGATCTGGCGGCGCGTGGAGGACCACGCCTTCTATGTCGCCGGCGGCTACGACGACCCCTCCGCCTACGAGGCGCTCAAGCGGCGCATTTCCGAGGCGGAGAAGTCCGCCGGCCGACCGTTGCAGCTGGTCTTCTACGTCTCCACCCCGCCCACGGTCTTCGAGGCCATCCTGGAGAACCTCGGCCGGTCCGGCCTCGCCGCCCGCGGGCTGGGCACCCCCCTCGAGAGCAAGGTCATCATCGAGAAGCCTTTCGGCCGCGACCTCGCCTCCGCCGCCACGCTCAACGCCGTCGCCGCCCGCAACTTCCGCGAGCCGCAGGTCTACCGTATCGACCACTACCTGGGGAAGGAGACCGTCCAGGACTTGCTGGTCCAGCGGTTCGCGAATCCGATGTTCGAGCCTCTCTGGAACCGGCACCATGTGGATCATGTGCAGATCACCGTGGCCGAGGAGCTCGGCGTCGGCTCGCGCGGCGGCTACTACGACCACAGCGGCGCCACCCGCGACATGCTGCAGAACCACACGATGCAGCTGCTGGCTCTCACCGCGATGGAGCAGCCCCGATCCCTCTCGGCCGAGCACATCCGCGACGAGAAGGTGAAGCTGCTGGAGTCTGTCCGCCCGCTGCGGCTCGGCGCCGGCGGCGACGCCGTCCGCGCCCAGTACGTCGAGGGCCTGGCCGGCGGGGAGAAGGTCCCCGGCTACCTCTCGGAGAAGGATATCCCTTCCGGTTCGGCGACCGAGACGTTCTGCGCGTTGCGGCTTTCGATCGAGAACTCCCGCTGGACGGGCGTTCCTTTCTACATGCGTTCCGGCAAGCGTCTCGCGCGCCGGGTCTCGGAGATCGCGGTCCAGTTCAAGCAGCCCGAGTCCGGCCTCTTCGCCGGCGATGCGCGCTACGATCTGGCGCCGAACCGCCTCGTCATCCAGATCCAGCCCGACGAGGGCACGACGCTGGTGCTCAACTCCAAGGTGCCCGGCCTCGAGCCGCGCACGCAGCCGGTCCGCCTGAGTTTCCGCTACGCGACGACCTACGGCTCCAACACCCCCGAGGCCTACGAGCGCCTCATCCTCGACGCCATCGTCGGCGACCGTACGCTGTTCATCCGCGGCGACGAGACGGAGGCCTCCTGGCGGCTTTTCACGCCTCTGCTCCAGTTCTGGGACGAGGCGGGTCGCGAGGGGCTTGAGTCCTACGCCGCCGGCTCCTGGGGCCCCGCCGGGGCCGACGCGCTGCTGGGCGCGCAGGGCCATGCCTGGCGCAACGCCGGCCGCTGACGCATGCCGCACCCGATCCTCGAGGCGCTGCCGGGCTTACCGGTGAAGGTTTCGGATGCGCTTCATGCGCTCGACAAGGCTTGGGCCGAGGAGGGCGACGAGGCTGCGCGCGCGTCGCAGATGAACCTCGTGCTGATGTTCGGCGCCGCAGTCGGCCCGGCCGACGCCCAGGCGAGGTTCGACGAGGCGGTGCTCTTCGCCCAGCGCTACCCCTGCCGTCTGGTGGTGCTGGCCGCGCGTCCCGAGGCCGCCGCCGAGGAGCCTCCCGAGGCCAAGGTCAACGTGCTCTGCTTCTTCGACCCCGCCCGCCGCGGCAAGCGCTGCTGCGAGGCGCTCCTGCTCGCCCACGGCCGGCCCGGCCCGGAGCTCGAGTCCCTGGTCTCCACTTGGCTGGAGGGCGACCTCCCCACGAACCTCTGGGCGCACGGCGTCAGCGCCAAGGAGCTCGCTCCATGGCTTGAATGGACCGGCCGTTGTCGGCGCGTCGTCGCCGACCGATCCCTGGTCGACGAAGCCGTCTTCGCGCTTCCCTTCCCCCGTCCCGAGCAGGTGAGGGACCTGGCGGTCGCCCGGTGCCTGCCGGTCCGGCAGGCGCTCGGCCAGTTCCTGGCCGCCCATGCGCCGGCCGAACTCGTGCGTGGGCTGAGGAAGGTCTCCGTCTCACACGCTCGTGGATTGCACGGTGAGGCCGCGGGCCTGATCGCGTGGATGAAGGGCTGCCTTACCCACTGCGCGGGGCTTGGCCGTTCGCATGTGACGGCCGAATTCTCGATTTCCGAGGCTCCGCCCGCCGGCGACAACCTTGCGGCCGAGTGGACCTACGACGACGGCTCACGCTTCATCTGGGAGCATGCGGAGAAGGGCACGCAGGCGCGCATCACGTACACCCGTGGGCGCGAGCCTGGCATGGTGACCCAGCGCGTCGCGCTGATGGGCCCCGCCGAGGCTCTGTCCGAAGCGGTGTTCTTCTGAGGTCTGGCCGGCGGAGTTTTCAGGGGCTTGCCGCCGGGGTCGCCATTCCATACCCCTCGGGGTCATGGCACCGACTTGCGACGACCGTCCCCGCCGTAGTTTCGCCGAGGCGGCGCGGCTCCTCAAGGCCTTCCTGATCCTGCATGCCGTCGTCAGCGGGCTCCTCCTGGTCTCCAATGCCATGCAGTGGGAGCTCATCTCGCGGCCCGCCTGGACGACGGAGGAGCTCGAGGGGAACGATGAGCGCCAGCAGCTGCTGTCTTTTGTCGCAATCGGAACTTTCCTGCTGGCCGCCGCGTTCTTCGCCCGCTGGATTCTGCTGGCCAATCGACACGTCAGGGCGCTCGGTGCGGAAGGCCTGACGCAGACTCCCGGAAAGGCGCTGCTTTTCTACTTCGTTCCATTCGTCAATCTGGTGCTTCCTTTCCGCGGAATGCGCGAGTTATGGCAGGCTAGCCACAGCCCGTCGGCATGGAAGGGCCACCCTGTGCCCGCCCTGGTGCCGGTCTGGTGGACATTCTGGCTGGCGACTAACATCTTCGGCCGCTTCACGAAGGCCATGGCTGATCGTGCCGACGACCCGCCGTCATTCATCCTGGCCTCGCAGTTGCTGGTGCTTCACGCGGCGCTGGCGATCGCAGTAAGCCTCCTTGCGCACGCCTTGGTCACGCGCATCACCGATGCGCAACTGTCGGCGGCCCTCCGTTCGGGGCAGCTAGGCGACCCGCCCGACGCAGGTCAATCGCCGTAATGGTTCTCGCGGAGCCAGCCGGTCAGCTGGGCGAAGGCCTTGGCGCGGTGGCTCACGGCGTCCTTCTCGGCCGCGCTGAGCTGGCCGAACGTCCGGTCATGGTTGGCGGGCACGAAGAGCGAGTCATAGCCAAAGCCTTCGGTGCCGACCTCGGCTTCGAGGATCTTGCCCCAGCATTGTCCGACGAACTTCACGTCGGTCCAGTTGGGGCCGAGCAGAAGCAGGTGGCATTCGAAGCGTGCGCCCCGCCGGTGGGGCGGGGCTTCCTTCATCGCCGCCAGCAGCTTCGCCCGGTTCTGGGCGTCGGTCGCTCCCGTTCCTGCATAGACAGCTGAATCCACTCCGGGCCCGCCCTGCAGCGCGTCGCAGCACAGTCCGCTGTCGTCGGCCAGCACCCAGGATTTCGGCGGCACGATCCTCAGGAGGGCCTCGGCCTTCAGGCGGCAGTTGCCGACGAAGGTGCCGGAGCTCTCGTCGACGAAAGGCATGCCGCCCAGCTCCCGGGCCGAGCGGACGCGGACGCGCAGGCCCTCCCGGGCGAAGAGTCGGCCGAACTCCTCCGCCTTGTGGGCGTTGCCGGTGGCCAGGTAGATGTCCATCGCGGGGCAATCTGGCCGCACCCGGGGTCCGTGGGAAGCGCCAAAGGGCGCCTTCGCGCTCGCCCTTGGCTCACCCCGCCGCCAGCATCCGTGCGATGGCCGTACGCTGCCTCATCACCGCGGGTCCCACGCGTGAGTATTTCGATCCGGTGCGCTTCATCAGCAATCCGTCCTCGGGCAGGATGGGTTACGCCCTCGCCGCGGCCGCCCGGGACGCGGGCTGGACGGTCGACCTTGTCTCCGGTCCGGTCTCCCTGCCCGAGCCTGCGGGCGTGATGCTCTATCCGGTCGTGACGGCGGAGGAGATGATGCGTCAGGCCGACGCGCTCTTCGGCCCCTGCGACGTCCTGCTGATGTGCGCAGCCGTCAGCGACTGGCGCCCCGCCTTGCGCCAGCCCTCCAAGCTGAAGAAGGACGGCCGCGGGCTGACCGTCGAGCTCGAGCCCGTGCCTGACATCCTCGCGGCCCTCGCCGCGAGACGCCGCGCCGGCCAGGTCCTGGTCGGCTTCGCCGCCGAGACGGAGGACGTCGAGGCCAATGCCCGCCTCAAACTGGACCGGAAGGGCGTCGACCTCGTCGCCGCCAACTCCGTGGCCGGCCCCGACGGTGCGTTCGGGTCCGACACCAACGCCCTGATCCTGCTCGGGCGCGACGGCTACCGCCTCGGCATCGGCCCTGCCTCCAAGGCCGAGGTCGCCCGGTGTCTCGTCGCCGAAGTCGCGACTCTCCTCGCCGCACGATGAGCCGACGCCGTTCCAGCCCTCTCGACCGCGTCCTGGGTCGCATCGACGACCTCGATGCGCAGAACCTGGCCATCCTCGCCCGCCGGCTGGAGCGCGAGCGCGACCTGATGGAGACGGTGCTGGACACGCTCCGGGAGGGCGTCCTGGTCCTGTCCCACGACGGCGCGGTGGAGTACGCGAACGCGGCCGCCGCCCACCTGCTCGGATTCCCCTCCGGGTCCGAGGGGCGTCCCGAGCTGCGACGGCTGGCTCCGGACCTCGCGCCCGCGCTCGACCTCCCCGTGGATGCCTCCGCCCTGACCCGCGAGGTCGAGGTGCGCTACCCCGAGCCGCGCGTGCTCCGCTTGCACCTGGCCCGCGTCAGCGACTCCCAGGGGGCCGAGCTCGCGCGTCGCGTGGCCGTGCTGAGCGACGTCACCGCCGAGCGCGTGCAGACCGAGGACCGCGTGGAGAGCGAGCGCATCGACTCCATCGTGACCCTCGCGGCGGGCGTGGCGCACGAGGTGGGCAATCCCCTCAACGCCATCGGCATCCACCTCCAGCTTCTCGAGCGGGAGGCCGCCAGGCTCGGCGACTCGCCCTCCGCCCGCAAGGTGCGCGAGGCCGCCGCGGTCTGCCGCTCCGAGATCACGCGGCTCGACGGCATCGTGCGCGACTTCCTCGGCGCCGTCCGGCCGACGCCGCCCGTGCTGGCCGACACCGATCTCGTCGCGGTCGTCGCGGAGGCCGTCGCGCTCCTCCGCGACCAGATGGAGCAGCTCGGCGTGCGCGTCTCCGTCGACGTCGACTCGGGCGTCCCGCCGGTGCTCGGCGACCGCAATCAGGTCAAGCAGGCGCTGTTCAACGTCCTGAAGAACGCCCTGGAGGCGCTGGACCGCGGCGGGGAGGTCGACGTCGGCATCACCCATGACGACGACTGGGTCGCGGTCGAGATCCGGGACACCGGCGTCGGCATCCCGGCCCACAAGCTCACGCGCGTCTTCGACGCCTACTACACCACCAAAGGCTCCGGGGCCGGCGTCGGCATGCTCGTCCTCCTCCGGATCATGCGGGCCCACGGCGGGACGGTCGACATCCGCAGCACGCCCGGGACCGGCACCGCCGTGACCCTGCGCTTTCCTCTCCGCCACCGCCGCGTCCGCACCCTCGAGGCTCCCAAGGCTTGAAACTCCGGTCCGGCCCGGTTGTCTGACTCCTCATCCCATGAAGTCCACGCTGCTCTGCCTCCTCGTCCTCCCTCTGGCCGTCGCCGCCGAGGACAAGCCCCTTCCGCTCGTGCTGCCCAAGTCGGTCGCGCTCGGCACGCCCCGACCCGTGAAGATCGCCAATCTGGAGCCCGTCGCCAAGGGGCCGCGCGCCCTCCCCAAGGTCCCGGCCGACGCCAAGAACCTCGCCTTCGGCCGTCCCGTGACCTCCAGCGCCCGCGAGGCCAACGCCGGCGACTTCTCCTTCCTGACCGACGGCGACAAGGGCGGCGAGGAAGGCTTCGAGGTCGAGCTGCCCCGCGGCCACCAGTGGATGCAGGTCGACCTCGGCCGGACCGCGGCCGTGCACGCCATCGCGCTCTGGCACTTCCACCGCGAGCCCCGCGTCTACTTCAACGTCGTGGTTCAGGTCTCCGACGACAAGGACTTCAAGAAGGACGTCACGACCGTCTACAACAACGACGCCGAGGGCGAGCTCGGCCTCGGCAAGGGCAAGGATTACTCCTACTTCGAATCCCATGAGGGCAGGGTGATCGCCGTCGCCGGCGCGAAGGGCCGCTACGTCCGCTTCCATTCCAAGGGCAACTCCTCGTCCCCGACCAACGACTACATCGAGGCCGAGGTCTGGGGCGTGCCCGCCCCGTGAGCGGCCCCTCGGCCGACTTTGCTTGAACCTGGCCGGCCGCCGGGCAGGTTGTTCCCGATGAAGGTCATCCGGGCCAAGTCGGCGGGCTTCTGCTGGGGCGTCGAGCGCGCCATCGACATCGCCCGCGAGTTCGCCCGCAAGGGGCGTCATCCGGTGTACACGGACGGCCCCCTCATCCACAACCGTCAGATGATGGAGGTGCTCACCGGCGAGGGCATCCGCGAGGTCGGCGACTACCGGAGCGAGTCCAGGGTCGAGGTCGACGCCGGCGCCGCCCGTGACGCCGTCATGGTCGTGCGGGCGCACGGCATCTCGCCCGAGCGACGGGAGTACCTCAAGTCCCTTGGCCTTGAGTTCCGCGACGCCACCTGCCCCGACGTCGGCATCATCGCCGGCAAGGTGCGCCTTCATGCCAAGAAGGGCTTCGCCACGGTGATCTTCGGCGACCCCCGCCATCCCGAGGTCATCGGACTGATGGGCTACACGGAGGGCAGGGGGCGGGTGATCTCCGGCGAGGCCGACATCGACGCCCTGCCCGACCTCGGCGACAAGGTGTGCATGGTGTCCCAGTCCACCATGTTCACCGACGAGTTCGAGCGGCTTGCGGCACGTCTGCGCTCGCGGTTCCCTGCGGCGCTCGTCTTCGACACCATCTGCGGGGCCACCAAGGACCGCCAGTCCGACGTCGTGGAGCTGCGGAAGCAGGGCTGCGAGGCCGTCGTGGTCATCGGCGGCCGCCATTCCGCCAACACCGTCAAGCTCGCCAGCCTCGTCGAGCGGGAGGGGCTGCCCTGCTTCCACGTCGAGACCGCCGCCGAGCTGGACCTGGCCGCCGTGGGCCGCTACCGGACGGTCGGGGTGACCGCCGGCGCCTCCACGCCGGCCTTCCTCATCGACGAGGTCTGCGCCCGTCTTTCGGAACTGCCCTGAGAGGGGGTTCCAATAGTCTGGTGGAATTCTAATGGCGGGGGCTCGGCTGCGCTTGCGCAGGAGCCCGTGGCGGGCATCTTTCAGGCCATGATCGCCTTCCTGCTCATCGTCTTCGTGCTCCTCCTCGTCCTCGGCTTCATCGTCGTCGGCATGTACAACGGTCTCGTCGAGCTCCGCAACCGCGTCCGCAACGCCTTCGCCCAGGTCGACGTGCAGCTGAAACGCAGGCACGACCTCATCCCGAACCTTGTCGAGACCGCCAAAGGCTACATGACCCACGAGTCCCAGACGCTCACCGCCGTCGTCGAGGCCCGCGCCAAGGCCACGCAGGCCAATGTCCGTCTCGCCGGCAACCCTTCCGACCCGGCCGCCATGCGGGACGTGGTCGCCGCGGAATCCGGCCTCAGCGGGGCGCTCGGCCGTCTCCTCGTCGTCTCCGAGAACTACCCCCAGCTCAAGGCCGACGCCACCATGCGCGGCCTGATGGAGGAGCTCACCTCCACGGAGAACCGCATCGCGTTCGCCCGGCAGTCCTTCAACGACAACGTCCTGTTCTACAACAACGGACGCGAGACCTTCCCGCGCGTCCTGATCGCGAACCTCTTCGGCTTCCTGCCCGCGGAGTTCTTCAAGGTCGAGGATGAGGCGGAAAAGGCCGCCCCGAAGGTCTCCTTCTGACTTCCGAGGCGCGATGACCGCGCAGATGGACTTCTTTCGGGCGCAGGATGAGGCCCGCGGACGCACGGTCCTGCTCGTCGTCCTCCTGGCCGTGGCCCTGGTGGTCCTGGCCGGCACCCTCTACGCGGTCGCCGTGCTCGGCCTGTCCGAGGCGAAGGACGCCGCGCCGGTCTGGTGGCAGCCCAAGCTTTTCCTCGCCACCGCAGGCACCGCCGTGGTCGTGGTCGCGGGCGGCTCCCTCGTGCGCATCGCCGAGCTCTCTTCCGGCGGCGGTGCCGTGGCCCGCGGCCTCGGCGGACGTCTGGTCGTGGGCGCCGCGGCCGACCCGCTGGAACGCCGCTATCTGAATGTCGTGCAGGAGATGGCCCTGGCCTCCGGCCTGCCCGTGCCAGAGTGTTATGTCATCGACGGGGCCGCGGGCATCAACGCCTTCGCCGCAGGCAACTCCACGGCGGACGCCGCGGTCGGCGTCACGCGCGGCGCGCTGGAGAGCCTGACGCGGGACGAGCTGCAGGGCGTGATCGCCCACGAGTTCAGTCACATCGGCAACGGCGACATGCGCCTCAACATCCGGCTCGTCGGCACCGTCGCGGGCCTGCTCACGCTCGTCCAGCTTGGCTACCTGCTGGTGCGCTTCGGAGGCTTCACGGGCGGCGGGCGCAAGAAGGGCGGCCACGCACTTGTCGCGGTGGCCGGCCTCATGCTGGTCCTGGCCGGCGCGGGCGGCATGCTGTTCGCCCGGATCATCCAGGCCTGCGTGTCCCGGCAGCGTGAATTCCTCGCCGACGCCTCGGCGGTGCAGTTCACGCGCAATCCGGCGGGCCTGGCCGGGGCGTTCCGCAAGATCGCCGCGCGCGGGGCCGCGGTCTCCGCGGAGGACGGCCCGCACGACGGCATGGTGGCCGAGGCCCGGCACCTGTTCTTCGCCTCAACGCCCAGCTTTCTTGACGCGCTGTTCTCGACGCATCCTCCGCTGGAAGAGCGGCTCCGGCGGATCGATCCCTCCTCCGGCGGCGACCTGCGCCTGCCGGCCGCCCGTGCGGCGGCGCCTGGTCCGTCCGTCCCCGCGTCCGTCTCCGGATTCGCCGGCGCCTCGTCCGTCCCGGCCGAGCCTTCGGCCGGCCGTCCCGACGCGACCCCGCACCAGATCCAGGACGCGGTGGCCTTCCGCGGATCTCTGCCGCTGCCGCTGGTCGAGGCCGCCTCGGACCTCGTCGGATCCCTCGCCGTAGTCTTCACGCTCGTGCTCTCTGGTCAGGCCGCCGCGCGGGAGCGTCAGCTGAAGGCGCTGTCTGGGCTCGCCGGCGGGGAGGTGGTGCGGGAGGTCGCCAGGCTCGAGACGTTGGTCCGGGCTCTACCGCGCGGCCACCGGCTGCCGTTGCTCGATCTCGCCCTGCCGACGTTGCGGCAGCTTTCCGCCGAACAGCGCGCCCTCATCCGTGACGGCGTCTCCGAGGCCACGGCGCTTTCGGGCGACGCCCTGCTGCAGGTGCTCCTGCAGGCGGCCCTCCGCCGTCACCTCGGCCTGCCTCCGCCCATCGCCTCCTCCGGCGAAGACGCCGGCAGGGCGTACGGCATCGTGCTGCTGGCGCTTGTCCATGCCTCCGAACAGGACGACGCCCGGAAGGAGCGCGCCTTCCTCCGCGCCTTCACGCATCTGCCCGGCAGGTCCGCGCCGGCCTTCGGGCCGCCTCCTTCTTCCGCGGAGATCGACGCGGCCCTCGCGGCCCTCCTGCGCCTGAGCGTCGCCCAGCGTCGAGAGGTCGTGCGAGCCTGCGGCGTGGCCATGCTCCATGACGGCCGTGCCGAGCCGGGCGAGATCGAGATGGTCAGGGCCGTGGGCGACTCCCTCGGCATCGTCTTCCCGACAGGATTCTGAGCTTCAGGCGATGAGGCTTTCGCCCGTCATCTCGGACGGTTTGGCCAGGCCCATCAGCTGCAGCACCGTCGGAGCGATGTCCGCCAGCCTGCCGGAGGGGCGGACCTTGAGGCCCTTGCAGCCGGCGCCGTAGAGCACGACCTCGACCGGGTTGAGCGTGTGGCGCGTGTGCGGCGAATTCTCCTCCGGCTCCCACATCTGATCGGCGTTGCCGTGGTCGGCCGTGACGAGTGCCTTGCCGCCGGCCTGATCGACCGCTTCGAGGAGCGTGCCGAGTCCGCGGTCGACCGCCTCGCAGGCCTTGCAGACCGCCTCAAGCGAGCCCGTATGGCCCACCATGTCGGGGTTGGCGTAGTTCACCACGATGAGGCCGTATTTGCCGGAGAGGATGGCGGCCTTGGCCATCTCGGTGACCTGCGAGGCCGACATCTCGGGCTTCTGGTCGTAGGTCGCGACGTCCTTGGGGCTCTGGGCCATGCCGCGCTCCTCCCCGGGGAACGGCTCCTCGCGGTAGTCGTTGAAGAAGAAGGTGACATGCGGGAACTTCTCGGTCTCGGCCGTGCGGAACTGCGCCACGCCCTGCTTCGCCACCCAGTCGCCGAGGATGTTCGCCATCTTCGGCGGCTTGTCGAAGACCACGTTCGGGCAGAGTCCCTTCTCGTAGTTGGTCAGGGTGGCGTAGAAGATCTTGAGCAGCCTGGCCCGGGCCCAGCCCTTGAATGCGGGGTCGATGAAGGCGCGGGTGATCTCGCGCGGGCGGTCGCCGCGGAAGTTGAAGAACAACACCGAATCGCCGTCCTGGATGAAGGGAGCTCCCTGGATCCGGGTGGCGGGTACGAACTCATCGCCCACCATGCTGGGGTCGGCCGGCCGGTCGTAGTAGGCCTGCACCGCGGCGGCCGCGGACGCGGCCTCGGGCGCGGGCGCGCCGGTCAGGGCGTCGTAAGCGGTCTTGACGCGCTCCCAGCGGTTGTCGCGGTCCATCGCCCAGAAGCGTCCGGACACGCTCGCCACGCGGCCGATGCCGATCTTGACGAGTTCGGCCTCGAGCTGACGCAGGTAGCCGAGGCCGGACGTGGGCGGGCTGTCGCGTCCGTCCATGAAGGCGTGGACGCAGACCTTGGCGAGGCCCTCCTCCTTGAGCAGGCGCAGCAGCGCGTAGAGGTGGGGCAAGGTCGAGTGCACACCGGCCTCGGAGCAGAGGCCCATCAGGTGGACCGTGCCGCCGGTGGACTTCACGTTCTCGACGAGTCCCCGGAAGGCGGGGATGCGGCGCATGGCTGCCGGGTCGGTGAGGCCCTTGTCGATGCGTACGATCTCCTGGTCGACGATGCGGCCGGCGCCGATGTTCTGGTGGCCGACCTCGGAGTTGCCCATGATCCCGACGGGCAGGCCGACGTCCAGGCCGTGGGCCAGGATCTCCGTGCGCGGCCACTCCTTGGTCAGCCGACGCGACACCGGGATGTCCGCGACCTTGATCGCGTTGAACTTGTCGTGACGGGCGTCGTGGTTCTCGCCCCAGCCGTCTCGGATGACCAGAAGTACGGGTTTCATGAAAGGAATGCCCTCCAGAGATGGTGGGTTTGGGGCCGGCTGGCAAGGAGCAGTCATCTGACCGCGCTTGCCCGCGCCGTCCGTCGCGCCAGGATCATGTCATGCCCCGCCTGGTCCCCGCCGTCCTCCTCGTCTTCGCCGCCGCCTTGCTTCCGGCGGCGATCAAAGTGGAGAAGTTCAATGTCGCCGCAGCCGACGTGACGCTGAAGGTTCCCGAAAAGCCCGCGGTCGGTCGGCCGTGGCTGTGGGTCGGGGAGTTCGCGGGGCACCTTCGCACGCTCGAGGACGGCCTTGTCGAGAAGGGCTGGCACGTGGCCTACGTACGTCAGGTCAACCGATTCGGCTCTCCCGGGGCGATGAAGGTCTGGGAGGCGCTTTACGATGAGCTGCACGGCGTCAGGGACCTTTCGCCCAAGCCCGCGCTGCTGGGGATCTCCCGTGGCGGTCTTTACGTAAACGCCTGGGCGCGTCTGCATCCGGATCGTGTCAGCGTGCTCTACCTCGACAACGGCGTGTGCGACATCCGTTCGTGGCCGGGCGGCGTCGCCCTGACGCACCAGAGCAAGGGCAGTCCGAAGGACTGGGCGATGTACAAGACCGAGTTTGGTTTCGCGTCGGACGATGAAGCCAAGGCGAAGTCCCTTCAGCCGGCCGAAGGCCTGCTCCCCGCCATCAAGGCCGGTGTGTTCCTGATCTCATGTCACGGCACCGCCGACAAGACCGTGCCCTTCGAGGACAACGCCGCGCACGTGATCAAGCTCTGGCAGGACAACGGCGGCCGCGTGAAGCTCTTCCCCAAGGCAGGCGGCGACCATCATCCCCACGGTCTGCCAGACCCGAAGCCGCTGATCGAGGCGCTGGAGTCGGCGGTGAGGTGAGCGAGCGCCTCCGTCCTCAGGACTCCATCCACTTCCCCTTCTCCTTGATGAGGTCGACGAGACGTTCGACGGCCTCCTCCTGGGGGATGTTGAACTTCACCGGGGTCTTGCCGACGTAGAGGTTGATCTTGCCCGGGGCGCCGCCGACGTAGCCGAAGTCGGCGTCGGCCATCTCGCCGGGGCCGTTCACGATGCAGCCCATCACGGCGATGGTCACGGACTTCAGATGGCCGGTCCGCTCCTTGATCCGCAGGGTCGTCGACTGGATGTCGAAGAGCGTGCGGCCGCAGCTCGGGCAGGCGACATACTCGGTCTTCGTCTGGCGCATGCGCGCGCCTTGCAGGATGTCGTAGGCGAGCGTCAGCGACTTGGCCGTCGAGGTCGGCGTCTCGCAGGAGAGGAAATCCCCGTAGCCATCGACGAGCAGGCCGCCGGCGAGGATCGAGGCCTCGAGCAGGCGCGACTGGAAACCGGGGTCGAGGCGCACGGCGTTGGCGACCGTCGCGCGGATCCACAGCGGAGCCTTGAGTTTCGCCACCTTGATGGCGCGGGCCAATTCGCGGGTGGTGCCGGTCGCATGCAGGTCGTCCATCGGCTGCGAAGCGGTGAAGATGAGCTGACCTGGGGGAATCGCTGAAAATTCCTTGGCTAATGTCAGGACGGTCCGCCCATCGGTGTCCGCGGCCAAGATCGCGTCGTTCTTCGCGCAGGCCGTGCCCCAGGCCTCGGCTTCCTTGGCCGCAAAGGCCGCGAATGATTTCACGACCACCAGTCGCGAGCCGGAGCCGTCGAACGGGAAATCGGCGGGAGAGAGGCTCGTCTCGACGAAAAGGGCCGGTACGGCCTGGCCGAGGGCCTTGCGCAAGGAGCGCAGGCCGGCGGCGTGGGCGGGGTCGTCGAGGCGTACCAGCAGCCCTTCGGCGCGGACTTCGCGCTGGGCGGCATGCGCGTCGAGGATCTCCTTCGCCGCAGCCTGCCAATCGGCGAGGCCGGCGACGCTGCGGACGACCACGCGCGGGACTTCGCCGGAGCCGGCGAGGCACTTGGAGGAAAGCTCGACGGTCTCCGTCGCGCGGCGGGTGAACGAGAACGGGTCGGCCGGGTCGGCCGGCAGCTTGGCCTTCGAAGCGGCGCCGAGGGCGGCGAGGGCTTCGGCCCGGCTCACGATCTCCTTGCAGACCGGGATCTCATGCCAGGGGTCTTCCGTGAGCGAGACGCGGATCGTGTCGCCTAGGCCATCGGCGAGCAGGGAGCCGATGCCGATGGCGGACTTGATGCGGGCGTCCTCGCCCTCGCCGGCCTCGGTGACGCCGAGGTGCAGCGGGTAGTCCATGCCTAGCGCGGCCATCTTGGCGACGGCGAGCCGGTAGGCCTCGACCATCACCTTTGGATTCGATGACTTCATCGAGAGGATCATGTCCCGGAAGCCGTGCGACTCGGCGATGCGGATGAACTCGAGGGCGGATTCCACCATCCCGTTCGGCGTGTCGCCGAAGCGGTTCATGATCCGGTCCGAGAGCGAGCCGTGGTTGGTCCCGATGCGCAGGGAGCGGCCGAGGGCCTTGGCGCGGAGGACCAGCGGGCTGAAGGCCTCGTGCAGGCGCTCCAGCTCCTCGGCGTAGGCCGCGTCGGTGTACTCGCGCACCGCGAACTTCTTCTTGTCGGCGTAGTTGCCCGGGTTCACCCGGACCTTCTCCACGTGCTCGACCGCTTCCATCGCGGCGGCCGGGAGGAAATGGATGTCGGCGGCCAAGGGCTGGTCGAAGCCCGCCGCACGGAACTCCCTGTGGATGTCCCTGAGGGCCGCCGCCGCCGCCTTGTTCGGGGCCGTGATGCGGATGATCTCGCAGCCCGCCTCGGCCAGCTGGACGCATTGCGCGACCGTGGCCTTCACGTCCTCCGTGTCGGAGGTCGTCATGGACTGGACCCGGATCGGGTTCGCCCCGCCGACCCCGACGCCGCCCACCTGCACCGCACGCGTCAGGCGGCGCACGGTGCGGAGGCGTGACGGGCAGTAGTCCGCGGGCATGCGGACATATCAAGCGGGGCGGGCGCCCGCGTCAACGGGCGTCAGAAGTCCCAGCGCCAGGCCTCGGGCAGCCACTGGTAGCCCTTGCGTCCGTTGGAGGCCACCACGCCGAGGCCGGGCCAGGGCAGGTGGAAGCCGTAGGCGCGCTCCCGGGTGGCCGAGAGCTCCGCGAACCATTTGCGGCGGGAGGCGATGGCGTTCTCGGGGTCGTGATCGAAGTCGATGAACCAAGCCGGATCCTCGAACATCAGGACGTGGTTGTGGGCCAGGTCGGAGAGGTGGAGCAGGGACTGCCCCTCGGACTTGATGCGGAAGATCGCGTGGCCGTCGGTGTGGCCCGGGGCGGAGAGGATGGTGATGGCGCCGTCGAGGATCTGGTCGCCGTCCTTGTGCAGGACCAGGTTGGGCTGGAGCGTGTCGAAGGAGTTCCGCACGTTCTTGATCATCTGCGGGATGTTGTCGGTGCGGTGCGACTTCGTGAAGTCCGGCTCCTTGCCGCGCCAGAAGTCCACTTCGGACTTCAGCACATGGACGGCGGCGTTGGGGAAGAGCAGCCGGCCGCCGGAGGTGAACCCGCCGATGTGGTCGATGTGCGAGTGGCTCAGCAGGGCGTGGGTGACCTCTTCGGGCTTGATGCCGACTTCCGGCGAGGCCATGGCCTGCCCGAGCCAGCCCCAGGTGTCGCGCTCGACGTTGCCGAAGCCCGCATCGACGAGGACGACCTCCTTGTCCCTGCGCAGGAGAAGGATGTTGATGTAGAGGGTCATGTCGTCGGGCCGTTCGCCCCGCGTGCGCATCACCTCCTGCATCTGCGCGCGGTCGGCCGGCGGCCACATCTTCTTGGTCACGCCCTCCTTGAACGTGCCCCACCCGTCGCTGATCGACCATGCCTCGAACTTGCCGATGGAGAACTTGTAGACGTAGGGATCCGAGATCTTCTTGCGGGGCATCGCCTTCTCGGCGGCCTTGGCGGCGTCGGCCGCGGCGAGTGCCGGTGAGAGGCTGAGCGTGGCGAAGGCGGCGCCGAGGCCACTGAGGAAGGAGCGGCGGGAGCGGGGGGAGGCTTGGGGGTCCATGGGGGGTGGACCTGCATCTTGGGACTCCGGTTCCGCCGGACGAGGCGAAAACCTCGCCGCCGGGCTACTTGCGGGGGGCGAACTGCGCCGGACGGTAGACGTGCCTCTCGAGCAGCTGCTGCTTGAGCTGCTGCTCGCTGTCGCCCGAGCAGCGCCGGACGTCGTGGAGCATCACGTAGGCCATGAAGCTGAGCAGCAGGCCCATGAAGGCGTACTGCATGATGACGATGACTTTGCCGCCGAGGGCGTTGCCGGTCAGTCGCTGGATGGTGGCGATGAGCATGTGCCCCCCGTCCAGGACCGGGATCGGGAGCAGGTTGAGGATCGCCAGATTGATGTTGATCAGGACGGTGAACCAGATGACGCGGCGGATGTCCTCGGAGAGGTTGTAATAGGTCTTGGAGATCGAGATCACCGAGGCGAGCTGCTTGACCTCGATGTCGGAGTCGCGGTCGACGAGGCGCTGCAGGGTGCGGAAGGTCGAGGCGATGATGCCGGCGCACGTCTCCCAGGGGGCTAGGTGGGCGAGTTCGGTGCGGTTCAGGAAGGCGGCGCCGATCTGCGCGTGCTCGACGGGCGGAGGCCGGCGGAAGAGCGCCTGGTGGAGCACGACGTGCCCGGCATCGCCCTCCGCCCGCGTCCAGAATACGGTGAGGTCGTGGGCGACGCCGCCCGCCGCCTTCTCCATGTCCTCCAGCGTGCGCACGGCGGAGAGCTCAAGTCCGTCGACCTTGTCCACGGCGGTGCCGATGCGGAGCGTCTCCGAGAGGGCGGGGTCGTCGGGTGAGACGCCCAGGACCATGAGCCTGTCGCGCGGGGCGGTCCCCGCGGGCGTCACGATGTCGCGCGTGGACGGCACGAGCACGATGGTGCGGAGCAGGTCGCCGTCCTTGTACTCCAGCAGCCCGACGGGGTTGACCGTCGGGGCGACCGCCGGGGTCACCATCACGGTGACGAGCCCGGTTCCCTCGCGTTCCAGCTCGATGCGCCGGGCCGTCGACCCGCCCCGGCGCAGCACCTCCCTGAACTCGGAGAAGTTCCCGATCGCGCGGCCGTCGACCGAGAGCACGCGATCTCCCCGCCGCATGCCCGCCGTCGCCGCCGGCGAGCCGGGCACCGGCTCGCCGAGGACGACCTGCGAGGCCGGCTGGATACCGATGATGCGCACCTGGTCCCCGCTGCGACGGTTAAGGACGGCGCGGGTCGGGTGCACTTCGACCTCGCGGGGCGTGGATTCGTGCGGGAGGGGGGCGAGGGTGAGCGTGGCCACCGGCTGGCCCGCGGCGTCCCGCCGGTTGCCGAGCATGATGGCCTCCTGCACCTGGTTGAAGGTGGTGACCGTCTGTCCGTCGACCGCGATGACGCGGTCCCCGGCCTTGAGTCCGGCCAGGTGCGCTGGTCCGGGCTCGGTGCGGCCGAGTCCCAGTTCGGCCAGATGCCCCGAGCCGGTGATCACCGTCTCGGGGACGTAGCCGATCACGGTGCTGAGCGACCCTTCCGCCACGGGGGTCCCCGTGAACCAGAGGATGCAGGACAGCAGGAACGCGAAGATCACGTTGAAGACCGCCCCCATCACCGAGACGATCATCTTGTCGGCGTACGAGATGGCCGGCAGTTCCTCGGCGCCCGTCTCCGACGTACCTTCGACGCCTTCCATCTCCGCCAGCTGGGGCAGGGCGACGTATCCGCCCAGAGGGATGAGCGAAACGCGGTAATCGACGCCGTCCTGTCCCGTCCAGCCGAAGATCTTCGGGCCGAAGCCGATGGAGAATCGCTCCACCTTGAGTCCGCGCCGTCGGGCGGCGAGGAAGTGCCCCAGTTCATGGACGAAGATCGAGCCCCCGAAGAAAAGCGCGACGAGCGCGATGCCCCAGATGGAGCTGAGCAGGTCGCTGACGGAGAGGGTTTCCATGTGAGGGTCAGATTCGCAGCGTCGACGCCAGTTCGGCCGCCCGGGCACGGGCGTCGGCGTCGGCCGCCAGCACATCCTCAAGGGAGGCGGGCTGCTTCGTCCACCCCTTTTCCATCACCCGCCGGATGAGCTCGGCGATGCCGGTGAAGCGAAGTCGGCCGGACATGAAGGCTTCCACCGCCACTTCGTTGGCCGCGTTGAAGGCCGCCGGGGCGCAGGCGCCCGTGGCGGCCGCGGTCCTCGCCAGTCCGAGGCAGGGGTAGCGCGCGGGGTCGGGCGGGCTCATCGTGAGCGAGAGCGCCTTGGAGAGGTCGAGGCCCGGGGCGGGGCAGGGTGGCCGGAGCGGCTCCAGCAGGCAGTCCTGGATCGGAAACGCCATCGAGGGGGGCGAGAGCAGCGCCTGCATGCTTCCGTCTGACAGCGTGACGATCGCGTGGATCACGCTCTGCGGGTGCACGACGACGTCGATCCGCTCCTGCGGCACGTCGAAGAGCCAGCTGGCCTCCACGATCTCGAGGCCCTTGTTGGCCATGGTGGCCGAGTCCACGGTGACCTTGGGCCCCATCTTCCAGCTCGGGTGGCGCAGGGCCTGCTCGGGCGTCACCTCGTCGAGACTGTCCAGCGGCGTATCGCGGAACGCGCCGCCCGAGGCGGTGAGGACGAGCCGGACCGCATCGGCGCGCGGCCGGCCGCGCAGCAGCTGGTGCAGGGCGTTGTGCTCGCTGTCGACGGGCATGAGCCGCCCGCCGCCCTGCGCGGCGGCGGCGGTTACGAAGCGTCCGGCCAGCACCAGCAGCTCCTTCGAGGCCAGCGCGACATCCTTGCCCGTCTTAAGCGCGGCTAGGGTGGGCTCGAGGCCGGCCGTGCCGACGACGGCGGAGACGACCGTCCTCGCCTCAGGCAGGCATGCGATCTCCCTCAGTCCGTCCGGGCCGGAGAGGATCCTCGTGCCGGCGGGGAACTCTCCCGAGGCGCGGGCCTCGTCGGCCGCCGCGGGATCAGCCAGGGCCACCATGGGGACTCCGAATTCGCGGGCCGGCCCCGCCAGTCGGCGCCAGTTCCTCAGCGAGGCCATCCCGGCGACGCGGAGCAGGCTTGGGTGAGCCCTGACGACGGCCAGCGTGGTCGTGCCGATCGAGCCCGAGGCCCCGAGTATGGCGATAGGCCTTGGCTCCATGCGGCGGTGAGTCGAGGCAACCCCGCCGGGACCGGGTGGCAAGCCGGTTCCGCCCCGGGCTTCTCCGCTTGCGCCGTTCTCCGTGCCCGATTGGCTTGGTGGCATGTCGACCCAGCCGCAGGACCTCCAAGGCCTCTCCCATCTCGGTAACACCCAGAACCAGCCCCAGCAGACTCTGGAGACCTTCCCGAACCGCAACGCCGGCCGCAGTTACGTCGTCGAGCTCAGCACGGAGGAGTTCACCTGCCTCTGTCCAGCGACCGGGCAGCCGGACTTCGCCAGGATCACCATCCGCTACGTGCCCGGTCCCCGCATCGTCGAGTCTAAGTCCCTCAAGCTCTACTTCTGGAGCTACCGCCAGCAGGGCGTGTTCCACGAGCACCTGACCAACAAGATCCTCGACGACCTCGTCGCCGCGCTCGACCCGGTTTGGTGCGAGGTCACCGGCGCCTTCGGCGTGCGCGGGGGCATCGGCATCACCGTGCGCGCCGAACACGGCCGCAGGCCCCAGTGAAGCGCCGCCGCCCCCAGCCGGAGGCGGGGCGGGGCGGGTCCTGGCCCGGCGAGGCCGCCGTGACCGATTTCCTCGCACGTCAGCGGGAGGGGCGTCGGCTCTCTCCACGCACTTGCGCGACCTACGGGCGTTCGCTCAAAGGCTTCGCCCTGTGGAAGTGTTCCGATGGCGGCTGGGACGGGGACTGGTCGCGCCTGACGGCGCGGGATCTGCGGGACTTCGTGATCGAGCGGCAGTCCACCCACGGTCGCCGCACCGTGCACAACCAGGTCTCGGCCGTACGCGCGTTCCTGGCCGATCTTCGTGAACGCGGGGGCATCGACGCCACGCCCGCCGCGGGACTCGTCCTGCCCAAGCTGCCCAAGGCGCTCCCCAAGTTCCTCACCGAGACCCAGGCCGAGCAGCTGTTGGAGACGACGCCCGGCGCGGCCACGCCCGCCAAGGCGCTGGAGGCCGCCCGGGATCAGGCGATACTCGAGGTGCTTTACGGGGCCGGCCTGCGCGTGTCCGAGCTCTGCGGGCTCCGCGGCCGCGACATCGACCTCGCCTCGGGGGTGGTTCGTGTCCTGGGCAAAGGCTCCAAGGAGCGCGACGTGCCGGCCGGCGACGCCGCCATGTCCGCCCTGCGCGCCTATTGGGCGCTCCGCGGCCGCCCCTCCCGCCAGGCCCCCGTTTTCCTTGCGGCGCGAGGCGGGCCCCTCCACGCGCGCGCGGTGCAGCTTATGCTCAAGCGCCGCCTGGCGTTGGCCGGACTGCCCGCGGACATGACTCCGCACAAGCTGAGGCACTCCTGCGCGACGCACCTGCTCTCGGGTGGCGCCGACCTCCGGCTCGTCCAGGAGCAGCTCGGCCACGCCTCGCTCTCGACCACCCAGATCTACACCCATCTTTCCGTGCAGCGCCTGAGGGACGTCCGCCGCAAGGCGCATCCCCGTTCCTGAAAAGGCCTCGCCTCGCCCTTGGTCGCGGGCAATCTGGGCCCGTGCACGCAGAGGCCGCGCCAGCGAAGCTCAACCTGTCGCTCGCCGTCGTCGGACGACGGGAGGACGGTTTCCACGACCTCGTGAGCCTCGTCGTGCCGCTCGAGCTTTCCGACGAGCTGACCTTCGAGCCCGCCGCCGCATGGTCCTTGCGATGCGACGACACCGACGTCCCTTCCGATGCGACCAATCTGGTCCTGCGCGCGGCCGAGGCCTACGCGCGGGCCCGTCCGGACTGTCCGCGCGGACATTTCATGCTGAGCAAGCGCATCCCGTCCGGGGCCGGACTCGGCGGCGGAAGCTCGGACGCGGCCGCGGCGCTTCGTCTGCTCGACCGTGCCTCAGGGGCGCCGCGTGGACCGGAGTTCCTTGCCGCGGTGGCGGCCGAGGTCGGCTCCGACTGCCCTTTCTTCATCAGACGCGAGCCCGCGGTGATGCGGGGCCGGGGTGAGAGAATCGAGCCGCTCGGAGTCGCGCCCCGCAGGGCGCTCGCTGGCCGTCGCGTCCTGGTCGTCAAGCCGCCCTTCGGCGTGCCGACGCCTGAGGCTTACGCGCTTTTCGCGAGGCATGGGGCGCCGCGGTCCCCGGCTCAGGCCGAGGCGCTCCTCTCGGCATGGCTGGCCAGGCCCGAGTCCGATCCGTCCCAGCTCGGCAACGATCTCGAGCCGCCCGTGTTCCGGAAGTTCCTCGCCCTGTCGGTCGGGCTGGAGGCCGCCGGCACGGCCACGGGGCAGGGCTTCCGCATGACGGGCAGCGGGAGCGCCGGCTTCTGCCTGGTCCGCGGAGAGCCGGATGTGGACGCCCTGCGTTCGGTGCTGCGTCGATGCTGGGGGCCGGATGCGTGGGTTATTGAAACGAGGATCGCGGCCTAGTTTCGGCTTTACTGCCCGCCATGTCCGCCCCTTGATGCCTTCCATCTGACACCCATGGGAAGCCTCAAGAAGCAGCGCCGTCTGAAGATGAACAAGCACAAGCGCCGTAAGCGCTCGAAGAACAACCGTCACAAGAAGCGCCTTTGGGGCTGATTCCGGCCCCTAATCGGCCAGATTCCGGGCGGTCCGTGAGGCCGCCCGGCTCTTTTTCGGGCTTGCCGACCCCGTAAGCCGGACCCAATCCTCAACCTTCCAATCCTTCCTGAATCATGCCCCGCGAAACCGTCATCATCGAGTGCACCGAAGCCCGCAAGGAGGGCAAGCGTCCCTCCCGTTACATGACCACCCGTAACAAGAAGCTTTCCCAGGAGAAGGTCGAGAAGCTGAAGTACAACCCCTCCCTGCGCCGCCACACGCTGCACAAGGAGATCAAGGGCTGAACTCCGCTCCTTGTCCGATGCAGGGGCCGTCGTCCGCAGGGACGGCGGCCCTTGTCTTTTGGGGTTAGGAGGCTCGCCTGCGCTCGCGCCTTTCCTGCCGCCAGCGTGCCCGGTGGTTGCGGGTCCAGTCGATCAGCGCCCGTTCGAAGCCGATGTCGTGCCCCGCCTTCTCGGATTCTATCCACTTGTGCCGGAGGATCTCCTCCCGTTCGGCCAGAAACTCGGCGTAGAGCGAGGAGCGGGAGGCCAAGTCGCCCCCTCCTTCTCCGGTTTCGCCCCTGTCGATCATGGAATGAGATGATGGGGCGTCCCTCGGCAGGAATCAAGCCGAGTCATCCGGTTGATTCTGCAGTTTTCGGAGTACCGCAAGGGCGACGGAGCGGAAGACCCGGGCGGCATTGCTGTCGGGATGGCTGATGACGACCGGGATGCCGTGATCCCCGCCCATGCGCACGGCCGGGTCGAGCGGGACCTCTCCGAGCAGCTCGGTGTCGAGCGCCTCCGCGACGCGCAGCCCACCGCCCTGTCCGAAGACATGCTGCCGTCCTCCGTCGGCAGTCTCAAGATAGCTCATGTTCTCCGCCACGCCGAGCACGGGCACGTTCACCTTGCCGAACATCGAGGCCCCGCGAAGCGCCACCGTGACCGCGGCGGTCTGGGGCGTCGTCACGATCACGGCGCCCGAGAGCGCCATCGTCTGGACGATGGACAGCTGTGCGTCGCCCGTGCCGGGAGGGAGGTCGATGAGGAGCACGTCCAGCTCCCCCCAGCGCACGTTGGTGGCGAACTGGGAGATGGTCTTCATGACCATCGGCCCGCGCCAGATCACCGGAGCCGACTCGTCGACGAGCAGGCCCATCGAGATGACCTTCACCCCGAAGTTCTCGGGGGGAAGCAGCACCTCCCCGTCGATCATGGGCCGGCCCCCCAGTCCCATCATCAGGGGCACGGAGGGGCCGTAGATGTCGCAGTCCATCAGCCCGACTCGGTCCGGACGGCCATTTTCCGTCAGGCTGCGGGCGAGGGCGCAGGCCAGGTTCACGGCGAAGGTGGACTTGCCGACCCCGCCTTTGCCGCTGGCCACGGCCACGATGTGCCTGACCCGGCCCACCCCGGCATCGGCCGGGGCCTTGACGGTGGGCGCCGCCGGACCGGATTTCGGCACCGTGACCGTGATCGCGATCTCGGGCCGGACCGCCCCGGCGGCCTTGAGGGCCGCCTCGATGTCCGCATGGAGCTTCTTCGGGACCTCGGGATCCGCGGTGGTCACCGCCAGTCCGACCGAGACTTTGCCGTCGGCCGAGACGTCTACGCCCTTGACCAGGCCGAAGGCGACGATGTCGCGGCTGTATCCCGGGTAACGGACTCCGGCCAGGGCCCTGCGGACGGTTTCCGGGTCGAGTGGCATGAGCGGGATTGAAGTCCGGGCCCTCTCGGGGTCAAACTGCTAACCGCCCTTTCGTTCTCCTCCCATGAATCGCATCCTTTCCCTTCTCTTCGTCGTGCTGTCTCCGTTGCTACTCCGCGCCCAGGGCAAGGTGGTCGTCAACGATGAGATCACCGCCGTGATCGCTTCGGGCAAGGTCACGGTCGCCGTGGTCAGCGACGACCGCGCGCTGGGCGACCTCGTGCAGTTCGCGCTGTCGCTGCATGGCGCCATCGTCCTGCAGGCGAACTCCCCGCGGCGCGTGGTCGTCAGTCGCCAGGGGGTTTCCGCGTCCGTGGCTTGCGACGCCGCCCCGTTCGCTTTCCAGCAGGAGGTGCGCGGCCGCGACGAGGAGGATCTCGCCCTCCAGGTGGCCGACGCGATCGTCGTCGGCCTCGGTCGTCCGCTGCGCCTGCGCCCCCTCTACGCCGGCACCAAGGTCGCCTTCACCTCGCGCGCCTCCGGCTTCGACGAGATCTGCAAGACCACGCTCGCCCGCGCCCGCACGCTCATCCTGACCTCCTACCGCAACACCTCCATCTCCCCCCGCTGGAGCGCGGACGGGACGCGCATCAACTTCATCTCCTCGCTGGACGGATTCCCGGGTCTCTACACCACCAACGGGATTGGCGCCCCTCGGGCCCTCCTCACCGGGGTGCGCGGCGCGATCGGCGCGGCGAGCTCCGGGCCCGACGGGCGGCTCATCTTCGTCTCGTCGAACAAGGGCACCATGGACGTCTACGTGGCCGACGCCAACGCGAAGGGCGCGCGCCGCCTCATCGCGGCCGCCGGCTCCCAGGTCGTCAACGCCGACCCGGCTTGGTCCCCGGACGGCTCACGCATCGCTCTCACGAGCGGCCCCACCGGCCGTCCGGGCATCTATCTGGCCTCGGCCGCCGGCGGCACGCCCTCGCGCGTCCCTACCGGATACTCCTACGCCACCGAGCCCCGGTGGAGCCCCGTGGAGAACAAGCTGGTCTTCACCTTCCAGTCCGGCCGTCTCGGTCTGGCCGTCGCCGACCTCTCTGCTGGCACGGTGCAGGAGGTGCCGGCGGCGAGCGCCTTCGACCTTTCCCACGCCTCCTGGTGCGCCGACGGCCGTCACGTCGTGGCCACGCAGGCGAGCCGCAGCAGCTCCTGGCTGGCGGTGGTGGACACCGTCAGCGGCAAGGTGAGCCGGCTGAGCCCGCCCCAGCTCGGCAGCTGCTCGCAGCCGGACTGCTGGACGCGCAAGCCGTGAGCTGCGTCACTGGACCGGAGAGAGGACGGGCGGGAGTGCGGACTCGGCCGGACGCATGAACATCTCGCTCTTCAGGAGCACCGACATGGGCACTTCCTGTCCCACCTTGTACCTGGCCTGGGTCTGCTCGTCCACGAGGAGCAGGACGGTGTCGGGGTCCTTCTCCCGCGCCACTGAAAGGTAATACCAGCGCGGCGAGCGTCGTTCGACGACGAGCTCCTTGCCGCCCACGCGCAGCTTGGCCGCTAGCCGGCGATCTCCGGCCACCGGCTTGTCGACCACCTTGTACCGCTCGCGCAGGAGGAAGTGGTCGACGGGAAGGGGTTCGCTCCGGAGCTCACGATGGATCATGAACGGCGAGCCCCAGGGGAGGTGCACCGGGTCTCCGTTGATGCGGGTGACGACCAGCACCTGCCTGATCGCCGCGGCCTCGTCGAGCTTGGCCACCTCCTCGAGCCGGAACATGCCGTCCGACCCAAGGATCACCTCCTTGCCGCCGATGGCCAGCGCCCATGCGGCCAGTTCGGCCCCCGGGCCAGCGTTGAAGTCGCTCCACATCTTGCGCCGCGCCTCCGGGTCCACGTTGATGCGCACGCGGGCGTGCAGTTCACGGATCTTGTCGGCGAACTGCTTGAGCGCGACGGACCAGCCGCGGGTCGCCGGGTTGGCTGCCGCCTGCGCCGCGCGGAAGTCGACCCGCGCCGCGGCGGTGGCCAATTCCGAGACCTTGAGCTTCTTCAGGTCGTTGCGGAGCTTGTCCGAGTCCGAATTGCCCGCCAACTCCGGCAGCCCGCGCAGGAGCTCCTCGCGGTATTCCTCGAAGCGGGCGTCGTCCAGCATCGGCGAGAGCACCGTTTCCAGTACGGCCGACTGCGCCGCCACCTTTTCGGCGATGGCCGGGCTCATGGCGGAGGGCAGCACGATCACCCGGGCCGATCCATCCAGGCTGATCCTCCACTTGCCTACCCGCTCCGAAAGGGGGGCGAGGCTTGCATGGCCGATGACCCGGAAGGCCCGGGCCGGGTCGGTCTTGAGCCGCGCGGTCAGCACCGGTCCCGCGAGCATGCCGCCGGCCGGCTTCGAGAAGCTGATCGCCTCGACCTGTGCCTTGAGCTTGGCGAACTGGGCCACCTCGCGGTCGAGGTTGCGCGCCTGGACCAGCGCCGGCTTATCCTCGGGCTTGAGCGCCGTGGCGGCGGCCGCGACAATGGGGACGTCGAGGGGGGTGCGAAGGCCGAGGTAGAGCCCGAGCAGGACGCCGCCCGCCAGGCCGCCGACGCCGGCCCAGCGATGCCGGGCGATGCGGGCACGGAGCTTGCGTTCATGGGCGTCGATCATCTGCTGCGCCTGCCCGCGTTCGAACTGGTCGATCGAGACGGAATCGGCCAGGCCGTAGACCAGCAGCTTGCGCCGCTGGTCGATGGCGACGTCGGCCCGGGTCTCTGCGGCGCTCTCGCCCTCCTGTTTCGCCCGGCTGACCTTGAGCTTGCTGCCGAAGCTGAAATGGCTCGAGAGCGGTTCCCATTCGGTCGAGCCGTCCGGCGCGCAGAGCGTCTGCGGAGTCAGCTCGCCCCGGGCAATCATCTCGACGATCTCCGCCTCGGCGTGGGGCCCGCGGACCTGGTCGTTGATGAAAAGCGAGAATTGACGCATGCCTGGGAGGGGAGGCCCCCGATAGGGTTGCGAGGCCTCCACCGCTAATCAAGCCGTATTGGAACGCTTACTCTTTGCCAAGGGGGTCGGCCGCCCACTATGCTCCGTGCCTTCATGGCAGAGCAGGGCGTCAATCAGTCTCAGAAGCAGGTGCAGGGCGTCGTTCTCACGCCTCAGCTCCGGCAGTCGCTGCGAATCCTGCAGGTGCCGGCCGCCGAACTGCGCCGGGAGCTCGCCGAGGAGCTGGCCGCGAACCCGCTGCTGGAGGAGGTCGACGCCGGCGACTCCGAGCCTTTCGAGGTCGGGACGCCTTCCGACCCCGGCGAGGAGGAGGGCTCCGGCGAGCTGCGGCTCGGCGAAGACGACTTCGACGCGCTCCGCAGGATGAAGGAGGACTGGGACGAGAGCTATTACGAGGAGGTGCGTTCGCAGGGCTACTCCCAGGAAGACGAGGAGCGGCGCCGTCATATGTTCGAGTCCCTCGCCGGAGAAACCTCCCTCGCCGAGCATCTCGCCGAGCAGGCACGCACGGCCTCCGACGATCCGGCCGTGTCCGAGGCGCTCCGGCTCCTCATCGGCTCGCTCGACGAGCGCGGGTTCCTCGAGGAGGATCTCTCGTCCCTGGCGTTGCGCAGCGGTCAGCCTTATGAGGCCGTCGTGACGGCCCATGCGCTCCTGCTGGGCTTCGATCCTCCCGGGGTCGGCGCCCACGACCTCCGCGAATGCTTCCTCGCGCAGCTCCGCCAGCTCGGCCGGGGCGCCTCGCTCGCCGCCCGGCTGGTCTCGGACGCCTGGGAGGCGCTCATGGCGCGCCGTCTCGACGAATGCGGACGCACGCTCGGTGCCGCGCCCGACGAGGTGCGCGAGGCCCTCGCGGAACTAGCCCGGCTTGAGACCGTGCCCTCGAGGCGTTTCGCCCGGGACGACAACCGGGTCGTCGTGCCCGACGCGATCGTCTCGCCGGACGGCGAGGGCGGATGGAAGGTGGCCATGGACGACCGTCATGTCCCCCGCCTCCGGCTCGCCCCGGCCTACAAGGACATGCTCGCTGGCGCCGCCTTGGGCGACAAGGAGCGGGCCTACATCCTCGAGCGCATGAAGCAGGGTAAGTTCCTCATCGGCGCGATCGAGGAGCGCCAGCGGACCGTGGAGCGGCTCGCCCGCATCATCGTCGAACGCCAGGCCGACTTCTTCGAGCACGGCCCCGCGCGCCTGCGCCCGCTGACCATGTCCGACGTCGCCCGGGAGATGGAGGTGCACGAGACCACGGTGGGCCGGGCGGCCGCGAACAAATGGATGCTCACGCCCCATGGGCTACGCGAGTTCCGCTGGTTCTTCACATCCGGCGTGGCCACGGCCGACGGCGGTTCGGTCGCCCAGGAAGGCGTGCAAGAGATGATCGCCGACATCCTGGCTCGCGAGAACCCCGCCGCTCCGCTCGCCGACGAGGCCATCACGGCCGAGCTCCAGAAACGCGGGGTGAGGATCGCCCGCCGGACGGTCGCCAAGTACCGCGAATCCCTCGGCCAGCCCGCCGCGCATCTCCGTCGCCGCCGGCTCTGAGGCTCAGAGGCGGGACAGTAGCGCGTCCCACCCGAAGTTGGCCATGTCGGGGAAGACGAACTGCACGCCGACCGTGCTTCCGTCCTCCAGCCGCGCGCAGCCCGCCACCGCGGGCAGTCCGGCCAGCGAGGCGGGCGCGTTGAGGGCCAGCAGCGTCGCGCGGGCGCGTCCGTCGGCCCCGGCCTTGGTGAGCGCGGGCCCCGAGGAGACCAGCGCCACGAAGTGATGGCGCCGGAAGACCGCCCGGAAGGCCTCCGCGACGCGGCTGCGCACCGCCTCGGCGGCGCGCAGCTCCTCCGGCGTACGCCGACGTCCCGCGTCAAGCCTGGCCCAGACGACCGGATCGTAGGCTTCCCTCCTGCGGTCGAGCCAGGCGGCGTGGACGCGGGCCGCGGAGGCTGCGCCGATCACGGGCCATGCTTCGGCCGCGCCGGCGGACGCGAGCCGCAGCAGCTCGGCCGCCGCGCGGTCCTCCTGCGCGCCTGCGCGCAGGGAAAGGTCGCGGGCGGCGGCCAGGGTTTCGCCGTCGACCCCGACGCCGAGGTCGCCGGCCCACAGTCCCGCGCCGGCCGGCGGGGCTTCGCCGAGCACCGCGGCGGAGACCTGTCGGAGGTCGCGCGGCGTGCGGGCGATCCAGCCCTGCGCGTCGTAACCCGGTGAGAGCGGGAAGATGTCGCCGATCGGGTTCACGTCCGGGGAGAGACGCAGGCCCCAGACGCCGCAGTGCCCGCAGGGCACGCGGATCGAGCCCGCGGTGTCGGTCGCGAGCGCGAAGGGCGCCAGCCCGCGTGCCACCGCGAAGGCGGAGCCGGAGCTCGAGCCCCCGGCGAGCCGGCCGGGTCGGGAGGGATGCGGGCAGTCTCCGAAGTGCGGATTCTCGCCCGTGAGGCCGAGCGCGAACTCGTTGAGCTGGGTGCGCCCGCACTCGACCGCTCCCGCGTCGACGCGAAAGGCGTCGGGCAGGGTCGAGGAGCGCGTCGCGGGCCCCAGCTCATCCCGCAGGAAGACCGACCCGGCGCCGGTCGTGGCGCCGCGGGTGAAGAAGACGTCCTTGGTCAGGAAGGGCACGCCGCCGAGGGCCGCCTCGCGCCGGGGCCAGGCGGCTTCGAAGCGATGCGCCAGTTCGCGCGCATCCGGGAGGCCGCAGAGCGCGGAGCGCTGCTCCTCGCCCGACAGCTCCGCAAGGCGGAGCAGGAACTCCTCCGCCGCCATGCGCGGTCCGCGGGTCAGCGTGAACTCCCGCCAGTCCTCGACGGATGACGGCGTCCTGCTCACAGGTCCAGTGGCACGCCCGGCTCCGGGTCGTGGATCCTGGCTCCCGGCAGCGCCGTCGTCAGCGCCTCCTTCATCCATGCGCGGGCCGGTGGGTCGCCGTGCGTGAGCACCACGTCCCTAGGCCCGAGCTCCCGGGCGAACGCGACGAGCTCCCCGCGGTCGGCGTGCCCGCTCAGGTGGAAGCGTTCGACCTCGGCGCGGAGCGTGGCCTCGTGGTCGAGCCCGCGGAACTTGAACCTGCCGCCTGGAGCCATGCCGATGAGCTCGCCGCCCGGCGTGTCCGGGTCGCAGTAGCCGACGAAGAGCACGGCGTTCTCCGCATGGTCGAGCATGTTCGCCGCGACCCGCCACGACGGCGTCTTCTCCACCAGCATGCCGCTGGAGAGGACGTAGATCCCCTGTTCGGGCATGTTGCGCCCGGGCTGCACGTGCTTGCGCGAGAGGGGTACGACGCCCAGGTCACGCAGGATCCCGCGGTCGAACTTCACCTGGCGCGTCTTGCGCGCCGCCTCGTGCATGTAGTCGCAGAGGTCGAGCCCGAGTCCGGAGCAGAACACCGGCACGTCGGCCAGTTCGCCCGCCGCCGCCGCCTCGTCCAACATGAGCAGGATCTCCTGCATGCGCCCGAAGGCGAAGGCGGGCAGCAGGACCGAGCCGCCCCGGTCGACGACCTCGTTGATCTTGCGGAGCAGCCGCCGCTCCTCCGATCCTCGGCCGCCGGCGGGCGAGTCGGCGGTCGCCCCGCGCGTGCATTCCATCACCAGGGTGTCGACCGGCTGGCGGGGGAAGTCGGCGCCGGCGACCGTGCGCTGGGCTTGGAAGTGGACGTCACCCGTGAAGAAATGGCGGCGGCCACGGTGCTCGACCAGGCAGCCGACCGCCCCGGCCACGTGCCCCGCGAGGTGGAAGGAGAACCGGAGCTCCTCGCCCCCGCGCCCGATGGCCCTGGGCGCGTCGAGCGGCGCCGCGGAGAGGGCGTTCTCGACGCGTTCGACGTCGTTCTCCACGTACAGCGGGTAGTCCGCCATGCCGGTCTCCTCGCGCTGGCGCATCATGACCCGCACGGAGTTGTTCAGCAGCCGGCGGGCGAAGAGCGTCGAGGCCGCCGAGGCGAACACCCGGGCCGAAGGATGCGCGCGGAGCAGGAGGGGCAGGGAGCCGAGGTGGTCGAGGTGGCAGTGGGTGAGGATCACGGCGTCCAGCGGCGCCTGCACGAGGTCGAGCCGCGGCAGGGCCTTCCGTCCCTCTAGCTTCGGGTGAAGGCCGCAGTCGAAGGCGATGCGGAGCCCGCCGAACTCGGCGAGCAGGCAGTTCGCGCCGATTTCGCGGCCGGAGTTAAGGTCGGTCAGTCTCATGCGTTCAGGCGCCGTCCTCCGGCGGGCTCATCTCGAAGGCCGGGATGCGCACGAAGACCCGTTCGCCGGAGCTGGTCGCCCCGTGGAAGGCGCCCTCCGCGACGACCCGGCCGGCCGCGAGGTGGTGGCTGCTGTAGGAGAACTTCTCGCCCGGCGCGAGCAGGGGGGACTTGCCGACCACGCCATCGCCCTCGATGACCTGCACCCCGCCGCCCTCGGGGCGGAGGATCCATTTGCGTCCGAGGATGCGGACGGTCTCGGTGGAAAGATTCACGATGGTGAGGAAATAGGCGAAGGCGTGCGGGGTCTCCGGAGGATGGTCGGCCAGTTTCTGATGCACCACCCTGTCGACGGTGACCCTGAGGCCGGGCAGCTCCTTTCCGCTGGGTTGCACTGGCTCCAGCCAAGCCAACCGGAGCCGCATAGGAAGCCAAAACGCCCGTCCCGCGGCCTTACCTTCTTGCCCCCGGCTCCGGGCGGGTTTGGATGTGTGGCCCCCATGTCCACGACCGCCGATCGCAAGCGCTCCGCACGGCGGATTCCTGGAAAGTGGGTTATCCTTGGGGCTTATCTCCTCGCGGTCCTGCTTTCCCGTTGGGTCACGGCGGAGGATCGTCTGCCGAAGCCGGAGCGGGTGCGTGCGATCTCCTTCGAGCGGGTCCTGCCGGCCTTCAGCATGGCGCCGTCCGGCGCCCTGCCGGTGGTGGTCGTCCCGCGCCTGCCGGACGACGGCGAAGGATGGAAGCGATCCGCCCTCTCCGTGAGGTCCGACGACGTGCCCGGCGTGGGCGAGGTCTGGGCCGTCGGCTGGCCGACGCGCAATCATCGTTCGCGCCCCACGATGGCCATCGACCGCATCGCGGAGGATGCACTCGAGTCGATCAAGTCCCGGCTGGGGAAGGGACGGTTCCATCTCGTCGGGGAGGGGATGGGCGGCATCGTCGCGCTTGAGATCGCCAGCCGCCATCCTGACAACGTCGCCTCGCTGACCATGATCTCCGCGCCCAGCGCGCAGGAGTACACGCTGCTGGGCAACGCGGTGGCCAACAAGTTCGTCTACTTCTTCCATCATCTTCCGTTCCTGCTGCTTGACGTCGCGACGCCCCATTTCGGGCTCGCCGACCGGATCCCCTTCAATCGCGGCTATTCGGGCGTGTTCTTCGACAGCGACCTCTCGGGCGCCAGGGAGCTGCTGCGCGCATGGAACGGCCCGGCCCTCATCGTCCACGGCCAGTCCGACTGGATCACGCCCGTGGACGCCGCCCGCTATTCCGCCCGTCTCATGCCACAGGCCCGGCTGCTGGAACTGGAGGGCGGTCATGGCGGCGCGGTCGCCCAGGCGGCCGCCCCCGGCGTCGCCCGCTTCATCCTGGACGCCGAGGCCGGACGCGCCGCCGTGCGCCCCGCCCCCGTCCCGCCCTCCCAGCCTTATCCCGAACTGGTCGTCTCCGGCGGCGCGCGCTTCTGGATGCTGATCCTCGTCATCATATTCTGCACCTTCGTCGCGGAGGATCCGACCTGCCTGGCCTCCGGCCTGCTCTCGGCCCAGGGCATCATCAGCTTCTGGTGGGCGGCGCTCGCCTGCACGGCCGGCATCTTCATCGGCGACATGGTGCTCTACGGCTTGGGCCGCTGGCTCGGCCGCGGCGCGCTCCGGCGCGCGCCGCTCAGGTGGATCGTCAAGGAGCATGAGATCGACCGGATGGCCGGCTGGTTCGGGTCGCCCCGCGGGCTGCTGGTGATCGTCAGCTCGCGCTTCATCCCCGCGAGCCGCGTGCCCACCTTCGTGACCGCCGGCATCCTGCGGCTCGGCCTGCCGCGCCTCGCGCTCCTCCTCTTCGTGGCCGCGCTGGTGTGGACGCCCTTCCTCATGCTGCTGGGAAGCACGTTGGGCCCGCCCTTCATGGAGCAGTTCCCGCGCTACAAGCAGTATGCGGCGTGGATCGTGATAGGGATCTTCTTCCTGATCTGGTTCCTCACGCACTGGGTGGTGCCGGCCCTCACCTGGCGTGGCCGTCGCGAGATCGTCATGAAGGTGCGCCGATTTCTCCAGCCCTCGGGCTGGAGGTCGGGCATCCTCTTCCTCCCCGTGCGCCTGGGCGTGGCCTTGCTCAGCCTGCGTCACCTCAGCCTGACGGCCTTCGCCTCGGCCAATCCCTCCTTCGGCCGGATCGGGGGCTTCACCGGCGACTCCCGTTCGCTGCTGCTGCGGCCCTTCCAGCGCGATTCCCGCTGCTGCCCGACCCTGGCGCTCTCCGTCGACGAGGATTCCGAAGCCCGCGTCCGCGAGGCCGCCTCGTTCTCCTCCGCGCACGGCTTCCCGCTCGTCTGCAAGCCCGAGGTCTCGGAGAACGGCGCGGGGCTCCGCATCGTCCGCGACGGCGTGGCGCTCGAGCGTCTGATGCGCGGCGCGGAGGAGGACCTGGTGCTGCAGCCGCTCGTCCGCGGCCGTGAATTCGAGGTGGTCTGGCGCCGCAGTCCCGGCCACGACGACGGGCGTGTCATGGCCGTCGTCGAGAAGCGCGCGGTGACCGTGCGCGGCGACGGCGATCAGACGCTGGAGGAGCTGATCTGGCTCGACGACCGTGCGGTCGCCCGGGCCGCCCTCTACCTGCGCTGCCACTCGCGCTCCCTCACCCGGGTGCCCGCCGCCGGAGAGACGGTGACGCTCAACCCCACCGGCAGCTACGGGCACGGCGCCCGCTGCGTCCACCGGCCCGATCTGCTCACGCCCGAGCTCGAGGCCGCGGTGACGTCCTTCGCCCGGCGTTTCCCGGGGCTGCACTTCGCCCGCTTCGATCTCTTCGCCGTCTCGACGGAGGAGTTCAAGGCGGGGCGCTTCACCTGCACGGAGGTCGGCGGCTGCTGCCAGGTCTCCAGCCTCATCCGCGACGGCTCGCTGCGTTTCTCGCGCTCCTACGGCGCGGTGTGGGACCAGCTGCGCGCCTGCCTCGAGGCCGGCGCGGCCAACCTCGCCCAGAAGGTGCGCCCCGTGCCGCTCGACGAGCTGATGGCCCGTTGGAGCGAGGCGAACGGCCGGGCGGACCGTTTCGCCGTCACGGAGGACTGAGCTCAGCGCGCGTTGTAGGCGTGGCAGAGCGCCGCCGCCGCCGCATCCGACTCGTCCGCGGGGAGGACGTCCGTCAGGCCGAGCGCCGCGCTTACCATGCGGCCCACCTGGTCCTTGCTGGCCCGGCCGTGACCGGCCACCGCCTGCTTGATCCTCGCCGGAGCGTATTCGGTCACTTTCAGGCCCAGCCTGGCCACCGCTCCCAGCGCGGCGCCGCGGGAGGCCCCCATCGCCTGCGCCGTGCGGAAGTTCTGCACGTAGATCGTGCCCTCGACCGCCACTTCCGTCGCCTGATGTTCGCGCGCCATCTTCTCCGAGGCGGCCGCGATCCGTCCGAGGCATTCGGCCTGGGTGAGGCGGGCCGGCAGCCGCAGGGTCGTGCTCGCGAGCAGCCGGGGCGCGGGACCGCGCGCGTCGACCACCGCTAGCCCGGTCCCGCGCAGGGACGGATCGATGCCGATGATGATCGCTCTGCAGCCGCGTTTCGCTCCGGGCGCGACGGCCGTCGAATTGCGCCGGGGCAGGCTGCTGGATACGCGCGACACCCCGCCCTTGAGGCGTGCCGTCCAGAGGTCGCGGGCGGAGCGGGCCATGGCGTGATGCTTGCGCCGGCCCGCCCTTGCGCCATCCCAAACCGCCTCGGATTGCCTTGCGGCCTTGGTTCATCATCTTGGCCGCATGCGGTCCTCGCTCATGGTCGTTCTGGCCGGCTCCGTCCTCGCCGGCGCCGAGCCCGCCGTCGTCACGCGCGCCGCACCCGGATTCCCGCCGGTCGAGCTGAGATCCGCGGGCAAGTTGCCGAGGGCCGCGCTGCCGGAATGCTCCGGCCTCTGGGCGAGTCCCTCCATGCCCGGAGTCTTCTGGGCCGTCTCCGACCACGGCCCCCGGCCCCGCCTCATCCCTCTCCGTTCGGACGGAGCTTTTGCCGAGCATGCCGGAGCCCCGTGGACGGGGACCGAGGTCGTCGGCGCCGCCCGCAACGACTGGGAGGGACTCACGGGCGAGGCAGGAGGACGCATGATCGTCGCCGACGTCGGCAACAACCTGTCGCTGCGCAAAGAGCTCCAGCTCTACGTGCTGCAGGAGCCGGCCCGGGGCGCCGCGACCACGGCCGCCCGTCGTGTCACCTTCGCCTGGCCCGACCAGAAGGTCTTTCCCGACCCGGAGCTCTCCCACGATTGCGAGGCCGTCTTCATGCTCCGCGGGCGGCTGTACCTGCTGACCAAGCACCGACGGGACACCCTCACCGACCTCTGGCGCATCGAGATCCCCGCGCACGGGGACCGGACGGAGCCGGTGAAGCTCGCCCGGTTCGACGCGCTCGGCATGGTGACCGACGCATCCGTCTCGCCCGATCGGACGAAGCTCGCGGTGCTGACCTACCGTTTCATCTGGGTGTTCGACCTTCCGGCCGAAGGGGAGGCGTTCTTCTCCGGCCGCGCGCTCGGCTCGGCGCTTTCCCCGCCGCTGCTTTCCTGGCAGCTGGAAGGCTGCGCCTGGGCCGACGCGTCCACCTTGCTCCTCGCGAGCGAACAGGGCGACATCTTCCGCCTGCCGCTCTCATCCCTCCGCCCGGTCAGGTGAGGGATGAAAAAGGGCGGGCTCAGGCCCGCCCTTCCTCCGGCCGGTCTGGCTGTTCAGAGCGCCTTGGCGGCGGCCACGACGGCCTCCTTGGTGATGCCGAGTTCCTTCATGACCACGTCGCCGGGGGCGGAGAGGCCGAAGGTGTCGGTGCCGATTGCCTTGCCTCCGAGGCCCACGTGGCGGCCCCAGGTGGAGGTCACGCCGGCTTCGATGCTCACTCGCTTGGCGCAGGACGGGGGCAGCACCTCGTCGCGGTACGACGCGGGCTGGCGGGCGAAGACCTCCATCGACGGCATCGAGACCACGCGGACCCCGGCGCCGAGCTCCTCGGCCGCGGCGAGCGCGTGCTGCAGCTCGCTCCCCGTGCCGATGAGCACGTGGGTGAGGGCGGCCGTCTCGCGGCGGGCCACGTAGGCACCTCGGAGCGCGCCTTGGCGGCGTTCGGCGACTGGGATGGCGTCGAGCGAGGGCACGTTCTGACGTGAAAGGATGAGCGCCACCGGACCGTCCTTGCGGGAGACCGCGTGCGCGAAGGCCGCGGCCGTCTCCTCGGCGTCCGCGGGCCTGACCACGTCGAGGTTGGGGATGCAGCGCAGCGCGCTGACCGTCTCGACAGGCTGGTGCGTGGGGCCGTCCTCGCCCACGCCCACCGAGTCGTGCGTGAAGATGTAGAACGTCTGCAGCTTGGAGAGCGCGGCGACGCGGATCGAGGGACGCAGGTAGTCGGAGAAGGTCAGGAACGTCGCGCCCGAACCCTTGAACACGCCGTGGTAGGCGATGCCATTGAGGATCGCGCCCATGGCGTGCTCGCGGATGCCGAAGTAGAGGTTGCGGCCGCCGGGCGTGGCCACGTCGAAGTCGCCCACGTCCTTGATGTAGTTCTTGGTCGAGCCGTGGAGGTCAGCTGAGCCGGAGAGCACCGTCGGGGCGGCCTTCGCCACCGCGTTGATGCAGGCCTCGCCGGAGACGCGGGTCGCGAGGGCGTTCTTGCCGAACTCGGGGATGGCGGCGAGGAGCGAGGCGACGTCGCCGTGCTCGCCCGCGGCGGCCTTCGCGAGGAGGGCGGCCTTGGCGGGCTGGGCTTTGGTCCAGGCCTCGAAGCCCCGCTTCCAGGCGGCGTGTTCCGCGGCCTGGCGGGCCCTGCGTTCGGCGAAGAAGGCGCGGGTCTCGGCCGAAACGAAGAACTTCTCGTCCGGCAGGCCGAGCGCCTTGCGCGCGGCGTCGACGAACTTCACGCCGCCCTCGCCGTGCCCCTTGGCCGAGCCCTGCACTTCGGGGATGCCTTTCGCGATGACGGTCTTGCAGATGATGAGCTTGGGCTTGCCGTTGCGGCTGGCGCGGGCCTGGTCGAGGGCGGCCGCGACCGGGCCGACCTGGTTGGCGTCCTTGACCAGGATGACCTCCCAGTTCGCCGCCTCGAAGCGCTTGGCGGTGTCCTCGTTCTGCGTCTTCGAGGCCATCGCGTCGAGGGTGACGTCGTTGGAATCGTAGAGCATGACGAGGTTGTCCAAGCCGAAGCGACCGGCGAAGGACGCGGCCTCCTGCGAGATGCCTTCCTGGAGGCAGCCGTCCCCGGCGAGGCCCACCACGAGGTGGTCGAAGACCGTGTGTTCGGGGGTGTTGAAGTGGGCGGCGGCCATCTTGGCGGCGACGGCCATGCCGACGATGTTGCCGGTGCCCTGGCCCAGCGGCCCCGTGGTGGCCTCGACGCCGGGCGTCTCGCCGAATTCAGGATGGCCTGGGGTCTTGGAGTGCAGCTTGCGGAAGGCCTTCACCTGCTCCACGGGAAGGTCGAAGCCGGCGAGGTGGAGCCAGGAGTAGAGGAACATCGAGCCATGGCCGGCGGAAAGGACAAAGCGGTCGCGGTTGATCCATCGGGGGTCGGAGGGGTCGTGCCGCAGGAAATGGCCGTAGAGGGCGGCGCCGATCTCGGCCGCGCCGAGGGGCAGGCCGAGGTGCCCCGAGTGGCATGCGGCGACGGCGTCCATGGACAGTCCGCGGGCCTCGTCGGCGGCGCGGGAAAGAGCGGCGGTATTGAGGGACATGATGTCATCGGGGTATGGCCAAAACGCAGGGGATTCCAGCCTTGAATGAGCGCCAGAGTGCCTGCCAGATTGGTCGCATGGCAGACAAGGCGCTCGAGGAAGGGTCCCAGCTCACGCTGGATTTCAAGAAGCTGAGGAAAATCGCCTCAGGCCAGGCGGATGTGATTCCGGCCGTCGCCCAGGACGCCGCGACCGGGGAGGTGCTCATCCTCGGCTACGTCAATGAGCTGGCGCTCGCCACCGCGCTCAAGGAGCGCAAGGCGACTTTCTGGAGCACCTCGCGCAACGAACTTTGGATCAAGGGCCTCACCTCCGGAGATTTCCTGGAACTCCTCGAGGTGCGCGTGAACTGCGAGCAGAATTCCATCCTCTACCGCGTGAGGCCGGCGGGGCAGGGCGCCTGCCACACCAAGGGCGCCGACGGACGTTCGCGCTCGGGCTGCTACTACCGCAGGCTCAGGGCGGACGGCACGCTCGAGCAGGCCTGAAGGGTCAGCGGCCGAGGGAGGCGTTCACGAGCCGTACATCGGCCTCGAGGCGGATCACGACCAGGCCGCTGAGGCGGCTGCTCGTGGCCGCGCCAGGCGTGGCGGTGAAGGTGACCGGCGATCCGTCGGGGGGCGAGGACGTGAGGCGGCGCAGCGCCGCCTCCGCCCGGGCGCCGTCGGCGAACTCCAGCGCGATGGTCGCCACGGTGCGGGCCGGAGGGGATTCTTCTCCGACGGCCACGGTGGCGGAGCGCGCCTCGCGCACGGCCTCGGCGAGCGCCCCGCCCATCCATCGGCGCCGGGCCGGCGCATCGAGCAGGCCCGAGGCCGGCTCGAATCGCATGAGTAGGAAACAGTCGTCCACGCCTCGTCCTTGCAGCACCGCCTCGGAGGGGAGGGTCAGCGCGGGCTCTGGCGCCGGTTGGCCGTGCACGGCCGCCGTCACGGCCTTGCGGCCGGGAGCGAAGGCGAAATCGGCCCGCGGCGAGCCGTTCGCAAGCAGGGGACGGAGCCGACCCTGTCCTTCGGCCGGAGCGAAACGCACCAGCGCGTCTAGGACCGTTCTGCCGGAGCGCGTGCGCGCTGCGGCGGAAGGGTCGGCCATCCCGTAGGCCTCGGCGGGGCCGGAAACGGAGAGCCGGCTGGGCGCCGGCCTGAGCCAAAGCCATGCGGCGCCGGCCACCGCGCCACATCCGGTCAGCCAGATCATCGCCCGGCGGCACATCACGACCGGCCTTTCATCCGAGGAAGGATGTCCATGCCGAACCGGCGCACAAGCACGGCCAGTCGGCAAAAAAAAGGGGCGCCTGGAGGCGCCCCGGTGAGTCATCGGAGACGGGTCTCAGTAGCCGCCACGGTCGCCGCCGAAGCCGCCACGGCGATCTCCGCCGAAGCCGCCGCGTCCGCCACCGCCGAAGCCGCCGCGACGTTCGCCGCCGCCGAAGCCGCCGCGTCCGCCGCCGCCGAAGCCGCCGCGTTCGCCGCCGCCGAAGCCGCCGCGACGCTCGCCACCGCCGAAGGAGGGACGCTCCTCACGGGGACGGGCCACGTTGACCTTCAGGGGACGACCCATGAACTCGACGCCTTCAGTCTTGGCGATCGCGTCCTGAGCCTGCTGGGCGTTACCCATCGTGACGAAGGCGAAGCCACGGGGACGTCCCGTGAACTTGTCCATCATCACTTCGACGGAAACGACCTCTCCCGCCTGGGAGAAGTGAGCCCGGATGTCGGCCTCGGTCGAAGCCCAAGCCAGATTGCCTACGAACAGTTTGTTATCCATGTTTTGCTTTGTTTTCTTACCTACGCCGCATTGCCCGTTTCCGACCTTCGGATTTCGATTTGCCGTCTTACGACCGTCAACTCACCGGATTCTTGCGGGGTCAGCCCCTTATATTGGTTATTTCAGGGACTGAACCTGAGCCGTCATTAGGTATGCCGCCGTCCGAGTGGCAAGTTTATTCACAATCGGGGGTTTCTCCCAGAAAACGCCCTTAGGTCGGGAAAACCCCTCGGGATTGCGGGTTGACCCGGGTTTCCGGACGAATGTCGATGAGTCGTGATGGACCCCGCCGAGGCATTGGAAGCGCTGCTCGAGGAGCTGCGTCTCCGCAAGGCGGAGGGGGAGAAGTACGTGAAGGTTTCGGATGAGTCGCTGCATCTGCTGCGCTCCCTCGCCGGCGCCGTCCCGGCCGAGCCTTCACGACCCGCGGCTCCGGTCCCGACCGCCGAGGGCGGCGGCCGGGTCTCCAGGGCTCCGGGGCATTCCTCCTCGGGCTCGGCCGGCTCCAAGCCTTCGCGTGCCCGTCCCGTGGCTGCGGAGGCTTCGAAGGAGATCTCGGTCGCCGAACCGCCCCGGTTCGACCTGCCTCCCGGCACGAAGGAGGAGCGTCTTCGCTGGATTCGGGAGCGCATCCTGGCCTGCCCCGAGACCGCCCGGCATCTCAGGCCGGGGACGGCTCCGGTGCTCGGTCAGGGGCCGGCTGACGCCGAGATCGTATTCGTGGGCGAGGCGCCTTCGGCCGAGGACATCCGCGCGGGCGCGCCTTTCTGCGGAGACTCGGGCGCTCTGCTGCGCAAGATCCTGGCCGCCGCCGGCATCCAGGAGAAGGAGGTGATGCTCCTGCCTGCGATGGGCTGGCGCCCCGAGTCCGCCTCCGAGTTCATCAAGCGCGCCCCGACCTCGCGGGAGCTGGCCTTCAACCGGCCCTATCTGCTCGCCCAGATCGCGGCCGTCTCGCCCAAGGCGGTGGTGGGGCTGGGCGCGGTCGCGATGGAGGCGCTCGTCGGTTCGGCCGTGAAGATGAACGAGGTGCGCGGCAAGTGGACCTCGGTGGCCGGTCTTCCGCTCCTACCCACCTTCCATCCCAACTACCTGCTCCACAATCCGTCGGACGCCGCCAAGCGGACCGTCTGGGACGATTTCCTCTCGTTGCTGGAGCGAATGGGACGGCCCGTGACCGAGAAGCAGCGCGGGTTCTTCAGCCGCAAGGCCTGACTCAGCGGACCGAATCCGAGAGCCGGGAGAGCGGGAAGGAGAGCACCAGGGAGTTCCGCCCGCTGCTCTTGAGCTCGGTGCGGCGTTCCGCGGGGAGGTCCTTGGCGGAGGCCGTCACGAAGCCGCAGGCGGATTGGAAGAAGCCCTGCGTCTGCGTCGTCAGCGCCAGCAGCTTCCTGGCGCCCATCTGCTTGGCGCGCCGCTTCGCGAACTCGACCAGTTTTCGGCCCACCCCGCGGCCGTGGTAGAAGGGCTGCACGTAGACCGCGCCGAGCTCCATCACCTTGCCGTCGCCGTAGGGGCGCAGCGAGGCGCAGCCGATGATGCTGTCGTCGATCTCGTAGACGTAGAACTGACCGATGGACTGCTCGATCTGCTGACGCGTCCGCGAGACCAGGGCCTCCGACCGGGCCCCATGCTTGGAGAGGTTGTAGAGCGCCTGGGCGTCCTTCTTCCTGGCCTGCCGGATGCGGTCGTAGTCGTTGGCGTGGATCATCGTGCCGAGGCCGACCTTGTCGAAGATCTCGGTCAGAAGGCAGCCGAAGACGCGTCCGTCGAGGAGGTGCGCCCGGGGGACGTCCTGGTCCAGGGCCTTCGCGGCCTGGACGGCCTTGCTCCGGACGCGGGGGTCGAGCTTCGCCGTCTTGTCGGCGAGGAGGCGCTTGAGGTCGTCCTCCGGCAGATTGACTTGCACCTGGCCGTCGACCTGCAGGCCCGGGAAGGGCGTGAGGTAGATCAGCTTGGAGGCCCCGAGGGCCGTCGCCAGCTCCATGGCCAGGTGGTCGCTGTTCACGCGGAGGGAGAGCCCCTCGCGGTCGCAGAGGATCGGCGTGACGAGCGGCAGCACGTCCTGGGAGAGCATCGATTTGAATAGCGTCGCGTCCACCTTCTCGACCTTGCCGGTGTAGAGGTGGTCCTTGCCGCGGATGACGCCGACCTTGGTCGAACGCACGGCGTTGGTGATGGCGCAGCGGAGCCCGGCCTGCGAGAGCGCCTCCAGCACCGTCTGCGAGACGAGGGCCGAGGCCTCGCGGGCCAGCGACATCGTCGAGGCGTCCGTCACGCCCTCGCCCTGCACGTCGGAGAGCGCGATGTTGTGCTCGCCCGCCAGCCCGACCAGCTGGTGGCCGATGCCGTGGACGAGGACGACCTTGATCGAGAGGCTGCGCAGCACCGCGATGTCGGTCACGATGTTGAGGAAGTTCTCGTGGGCCACGACCGAGCCGTCGACCGCGACCACGAAGACATGGTCGCGGAACATCGGGACGTAGCGGAGGATTCCCCGCAGGTCCGTCGGTTTCATGGCGCGTTCGCGCGGGCTCGGCATGCCCGAACCTTATGGACTCCGCGGAAGGCGGGGCAATACTGATGAAGGATGCCGAAAAGAGCGAAACCACGTGCGCCGGCGGCGCCGGCCGGGCTTTCCGAGCCGCTGGAGGCGTTCCTCGCCCACCTTGCGCTGGAGCGGGGGCTCTCCCGCCTGACCGTCTCCGCCTACGAGTCGGACCTGACCGAGTTCGCCCGTCACTGCGGCCGGGCCGGTCGGGCCGGCTGGCCGGATGTGACGCTGGCGGATCTCGAGTCATGGGTGCGCTCGATGGGCCGACGGGGCCACGCGCCGGCCTCGCTCGCTCGCCGTCTGTCCGCCGTCCGGTCGTTCTCCGCCCAGCTCGTGCGCACCGGCCTCAGGCGCGACGACTTCTCCGAACTGGCCCGGGGACCGCGCTTCCGGCGCGGATTGCCCGGCCGGCTCTCGCCCGAGGACGCCGCGCGCATCATGACCGCGCCCGACGAACGGACTCCCCAAGGGCTGCGCGACCGCGCCATGCTCGAGCTGATGTACGGTTCCGGCCTGCGCGTCTCGGAGCTCTGCGGCCTCGAGCTCCAGTCCGTCGACGAGCGTGAGGCGCTCGTCCGGGTGCGCGGCAAGGGCTCGAAGGATCGCGTCGTGCCGGTAGGGGCCCTGGCGCTCCGCGCGCTGGCCCGCTACCTGAAGGACGCGCGTCCGGCACTGGCCGGACCGCGCACGGGCAGCGCGCTTTTCCTCAGCGCCCGAGGCGTGGCGATCTCCCGCAAGACCTTCTGGCTGGGCGTCCGCGCCGCGGCGCGCCGCGCCGGGGTCGACGCTCCGGTCAAGCCCCACCTGCTCCGGCATGCGTTCGCCACGCACCTGCTGGCGGGCGGGGCCGACCTGCGTTCGATCCAGGAGATGCTCGGCCATGCCGACATCTCCACGACCCAGATCTACGCCTCCGTCGAACGCTCGGCCCTGGCGGACTCCCATCGCCGCCATCACCCGCGCGGGCGGGGAAGGGGCGGCTGACGGTCAGAGCAGGATCAAGACCCCGGCGGCCAGTGTGCTGAGCGAGAGGGCTCCGATGATGAAGCGCGAGACCGCGCCGACCTCGAGCGGGGCGGCGTCCTCGCGGTCCTCGCCGGGACGGGAGACCGCCTCCCGGAGGATGCCGAAGTAGTAATGGATGCTGATCGCGACGCCGACGAGGGCGGCCCCGAGTACCCACCAGAGGCCGGCTTTCACGAGCAGCGCGAGCACGAGCAGCTTGGTGACGAAGCCGACCGAGGGCGGTACGCCCGCCAGCGAGCCGACGCCGAAGCAGAGTCCCGCCGTCGCCGCCGGGGAGCGGCGTATCAGGCCGCGCAGGGAGATGAAAGGCCGTTCGTGGTCCTCCCTCGCCGGCACCGCGGAGAGCGAATGCAGGGTGAGGAAAGTCCCCGCCACATAAGCGAGCAGGTAGAGCACCACCACGTTCTCGGCCGGGTAGCTGAAAGCCTCCGCGTCCGTCCTGGCCACCGCCGCCGTGATCGCGGCGAGCAGGAAGCCGGCATGGGAGACGCCGGAGAGCGCCAGCGCGCGCTTGATGTCGGCCGTGGCCAGCGCGGCCAGGTTGCCTGCGAGCAGGGTGAGCAGGGCCAGCCCGGCGAGGGCGGGGGCGACCTTGGCCGCAAGAGGCGCGAAAGGTCCGGTCACGAGCAGGAGGAGCGAGAGCGCCCCGGCGGCCTTGGAGGCCGTCGCGAGGTAGGCGGTGGTCGGGGTCGGCGCGCCCTGGTAGACGTCCGGGATCCAGGAGTGGAAGGGGAACGCGCCGAGCTTGAAGGCGGCCCCGCCAACGATCATGGCCGCACCCGCAAGGGTGAGGACGGTGCCCTTGCCGGCGGCGAGGGCCCGGGCGATCGCCGGGAACGAGAGCGAGTCGCCTGCGCCGGGGCCGCCGAGCGTGCCGTAGACGAGCACCATGCCCATCAGCAGGAACGCCGAGCTCAGTCCGCCCGCGACCAGGAACTTCACGCCCGCCTCGAGCGAGGCTTCGCTGCGACGCAGGTAGCCGACGAGCACGTAGAGCCCGACGGCGGCCGTCTCGAGGGAGACGAAGAACGGCACGAAGTGGTCGGACTGCACGAGCAGCATGAAGGCCGCCGTCACGACGAGCAGCACGTGGTGGTAGTCCGCCAGCCCGGCTCCGCGCGCGGCGAGGAAGCGCCCCGCCATCAGGCTGGTGAGCAGCGCGGAGGAGAGGAACACCAGGCGTACTCCCGCCATCGGCAGGTTGTGCCGGAGCAGGCCGCCGAAGAGGGCTTCGTCGGCGGGCCGGACGACGCCCCCGTCGCCCGTGACGGCCATGACGGCGACGAGTACTAGCCCGGCCCGGGCGGTCGCCGGGATGAGCCAGCGCAGGCGGGCGGGGACCACCATGGCCTGCAGAAGGGCGAAGAGCGAGAGCGCGGCCACGCCGAGCTCGGGCAGGATCGCGGCCCAGTCGGACGCGCGCGGCGCGAGCGACTTGAAGGCGAGGTCGATGCCGGCGGACATGGTCGTCATCGGGCGGAGGGGGTCTTGGCCGCGGGACGCGCGTACTTCACGACGTCAGCGGAGACGCGGTTGGTGGAGTCGGTCACAAGGGAGGGCATGAAGCCGACGGCGACGAGGGCGGCCAGCAGCAGTCCGGCGGCCAGACGCGAGGTCCAGCCGATGTCTCCGAACGGCGCGGCCTCCGCCCGTCGCGCCAACGCCGCGGACTCAGGTCCGAAGAACGCGGCCGCGACGGCGCGCAGGGTGTAGACCGCGGTGATGACCACCGTGGAGGCGGCGAGCGCCTGGATCCAGAGCGGCTCCGCCCGCAGGGAGAGGAAGACGCCGATCTCACCCCAGAAGTTGCCGAAGCCGGGCAGGCCGAGGGAGGCCATCGAGGCGGCCACGAACATGGCGGCCAGCACCGGCGCGCGGGAGGCGAGTCCGCCCATCTCCTCGAAACGGTAGGAGCCGGCGCGGACGCGCACGTCGTTGGAGAGCAGGAACAGCGCGGCGCAGGAGAGCCCGTGCGCGGTCATCAGGAGGACCGCGGCGTCGAGCCCCGAGGCGGAGCCGCGGGCGCCCGCGACCCACAGGCCGAGGAACACCGGACCCATGTGCGCCACCGAGCTCCACGAGACGAGGCGCTTGAGGTCGACCTGGGTCAAGCAGACGAGACCGATCAGCACGGTGTTGCCCAGGGCAAGCCAGAGCAGCCAGCCGCCGAGCGCGCCCTCGGTCACGCGCAGGGAGGTGAGGCCGAGCAGCGCCAGGCCGTAGAGGCCGAATTTCTTCAGCGCCCCTGCGTGGAGCATCGCGGCGGGGGTGGGCGCCGCCGAGTACCCGGATGCGGCCCAGGAATGGAACGGGAAGAGCGAGGCCAAGGTGCCGAGGCCGAAGAGCGTCAGCGCCCCGGCGGCACGCGGGGCCCCCTTGGCGAGCAGCGCGTCGGCCACGCCTTCGAAGGTGGCTCCGGCCCAATCGAGGCCTGCGGCGTCGACGGCGAGGAGGATGCCGGCCAGCGAGGCCATCGCGCCCACGGTCAGGTAGATCGCCATCTGCATCGCCGCCGGCCGCCGGCCTTCGCCGCCCCAGAAGAGCGTGAGGATGAAGGTGGGGATGAGCGCGAACTCGTGGAAGAAGTAGAAGCCGACGACGTGGTCGGTGGCGAAGACGCCCAGCGTGCCGCCCAGCATGAACAGCAGCAGGCCCAGGTAGGCGTGACGCGCCTCGACGTCCTGCGTCATCGCCTTGATGCCGGCCGCGAGCCCCACGATCGAGGTCATGGCCAGCAGCGGCGCGCTGAAGCCGTTGAGGGAGAGGCCGAACCCCCAGGGCCCTCCGGAGCGGAAGGCCTCCGGGGGGATTGAGAGGTCGGTCCACGTCAGAAGCAGCCAGGGCGCGAGCGCCGCCGGCAGGACGAAGCCTGCGAGCGCGATCCAGTCGCCGAGCGCGCGCGGCAGCCTGCGGCCGGCGATGAGCAGCAGGCCCGTCGCGACGGGCGTGGCGACGACGGCCTGCAGGAGTTGGGCGGGAAGGGCGGCCATGGTCAGCGGGCGATGAGGATCCAGGCGATGAAGATCACGCCGGCCGCGGTCCACGCCGCGTACGCGCGGGCCTGCCCGCCGTGGAAGGCGCGTCCGGAGAGGAACCCGAGCAGGGCGGGGATGCCGGCGCCGACCCAGCGCACGAGGACGCCGTTGATCAGCAGCAGGTCCAGGAAGGCGACGAGTTCGGCGACGCGGCGCTGCACGGAGTCGACGTACCACCGGTAGAGTCCGTCCATCCAGCGGTGCTCGAGCAGGGCGTAGAAGCGCGGCATGCGGTCGCGCAGGGCGTCACGCCCGGGCTCCGCGGTGTAGAACCTCAGGGCGAGGACGCCGAGGACGAGCGCGGCCAGCCCGACGACGGTCGCCGGGGCCGCGGCGTGGAAGGTCATCGCGCCCAGCGGCCCGGCCACGGTCGAGAGCGCGGAGGCGGGCACCATCGCCGTCGCGAGCATGCCGCCGAAGACCGAGTAGCCGAGGCCCAGCACCACGAGCGGCAGGGTCATCGTCCAGGGCGATTCATGGGCGTGGGAGGCCTCTTCCGAGGCGGGCGTCCCGAGGAAGACCAGGCGGATCATGCGCGCGCTGTAGAGGCACGTGGCGACCGCGGCGACGGAGAGCAGGGCGGCCTCGGCGACGCGGCCGGAATGGAAGGCCGCCTCGATGACGGCGTCCTTGGAATACCATCCGGCGAGGAACGGCACGGCGCAGTTGGAGAGCGTGGCCGCGATGAAGGCCGCCGCGGTGACAGGCATCTTCCGCAGCAGCCCGCCCATCTTCAGCATGTCCTGCTCGTGATGGCACCCGTGGATCACCGAGCCGGCCCCGAGGAAGAGCGTGGCCTTGAAGAAGGCGTGCATCGCCATGTGCAGCAGCGCGAGTTCGGGACGGCCGAGCCCGAGCGCGCAGGCCATGATGCCGAGGTGCGCGAGGGTCGAGTAGGCCAGCGACTTCTTGATGTCGGTCTGGGCCAGCGCGCAGAGGCCGCCCAGCGCGGCCATGCCCGCGCCGGAGACGGCGACGATCTGCAGGAGCGACGGGTCGAGCAGGAAGAAGATCCGCGCCATGAAGTAGACGCCTGCGGCGACCATCGTCGCGGCGTGGATCAGGGCGGAGACGGGCGTCGGGCCGGCCATGGCGTCGGTCAGCCAGACATGCAGGGGGAACTGCGCGGACTTGCCGACGAAGCCGCAGGCGAGGAGCGCGCCGAGCGCGAAGGGCCAGCCGCCGGCGGGGGAGAGGGCGCGGAGCTCCTCGAACTGCAGGGTGCCGAACCGGGAGAGGCAGAAGGCGAGGCCGAGGATGAAGCCAAGGTCCCCGACGCGGTTCACGACGAAGGCCTTGCGCGACGCGGCCGCGGCGTAGTCGCGGTCGAAGTAGTGTGCGATCAGCATGTAGGAGCTGAAGCCCACGAGCTCCCAGAAGACGAAGGTCATCAGCAGGTTGTCCGCCACGACGATCCCCAGGATCGAGAACATGAATACGGAAAGTCCGGCGAAGAAGCGGCCGCGCGCGCCGTCGTCGGCCATGTAGCCGACGGAGAAGAGGTGGATGAGGGCCCCGACGAAGGTGACGACGAAGAGCATCAGGCGCGCATGGGCGTCGACGAGGTAGCCGACGCCGACCGAGATCTCGCCGAGACGGGCGAGCTCGGCGTGCCAGCGCACGTCGGCCTCCGAGGTCAGCAGGATGCGCAGGGCGAGACCCGCGCCGACGAACGCCGCGCCGGTGGAGAGCCACGAGGCGAGGGCGCCCTGCCGGCGGAGCAGGAGGGCCTGCAGCGCCGCCGCCCCGAGGGGCAGGAAGAGGATCCAGTGGACGAGGACAGGGAGGTCGGCGGACATCTTCGGAGTGTCAGGGGCGGAGGACGTCGAGACGGTCGGAGCTCACCGTGCCCCGGCGCCGGTAGAGGGCGACGATGAGCGCGAGCCCGACGGCCACCTCGGCGGCGGCGACGGTGATGACGAAGAAGACGAGCACCGCGCCGTCCATCGTGCGGTTGAAGCGCGAGAAGGCCACGAGGGCGAGGGTCGCCGCCGCGAGCATGAGCTCGAGGCACATGTAGACGACGAGCAGGTTGCGGCGCACGAGCACGCCGACCAGGCCGAGGGCGAAGAGGAGCCCCGCGAGGAGGAGATGGTGGGCGAGGGAGGTGTTTTCCATGGCTTCAGGCCCGCTCGTCGGAGGCGTCCTTGCTCAGCGAGACGACGCCCACGAGCGCCGTCAGGAGCAGCAGGCCGGCGATCTCCAGCGGCAGGAGGTACTTGGTGTAGAGGAGGCGACCGAAGGCCTTCGCCGCGGTCGCGAACTCGGCGGGCGCGGCGGTCAGCTCGGGCGGGGTCGCTCCGGCGGGGGTCGCGGGCACGGCGCCGGACCAGTGGAAGAGCCACAGGACGCCGGCGGCCAGGAGGAAGAACAGGGCGAGCCCTCCGGCCGCCTTCTTCCAGGGGTACGCGCCCGCGGGGTCCTCGGTGTCGAGGAGCATGATGATGAACAAGAAGAGGACCATTACGGCTCCGGCGTAGACGAGCACCTGCAGGACGCCGAGGAAGTAGGCGTCCAACAGGAAGAAGTCGGCCGCGACGCCTACGAGGGCGAGGATCATCCCCATCGCGGAGGTGACCGCGTTGCGGCTCAGGACGAGGAGGGACGCCGCCCCCAGCGTCAGGGCGGCAAAGAAGATGAACAGGCCGTCCGGCATGGTCGGGAAGTTAGGACGGGGGGATGCGTTGGAAAGGAGAAAACCAGCGAAAAACCGCTTTTTATCGCGTCGCCGGACCCTGCCGAGCCCGGATCACCCCCGCCTCAGGGGCAGATGGCGGCGCATGGTGCAGGTCGGGTGGCATTCGAGCACTTGGCCGTCATCGAAATGGTCGCGCCAGTCGGGGAAGAATGCGTCCGCCTCGGGCTCGAGGTCGACATGCGTCAGGATGAGCTCGGAGCACCAGGGGAGCGCCTCCGTGTAGAGCGCGGCCCCTCCGGCGAGGAAAAGTTTCCGGTCCGGGGCTACCGCGGCGGCCTCCGCCCAGTCCCTGGCCACCGTCACGCCCGGCGCGGCGAAGCCGGACCGGCTGAGCACGACTGTCGTCCGGCCGGGCAGGGGCCGTCCGATGGACGCGTAGGTCTTGCGTCCCATCAGCAGGACGTGGCCCATCGTCGCCGCCTTGAAGAACGCGAAGTCCTCCGGGATCCGCCACGGCAGCCGGTTAGCCAGGCCGATGCCGCGGTTGCGCGCGACGGCGGCGATGGCGATGAGCGGACGGCCGAGGTCCACGTCAGACGGCCACCGGGGCCTTGATCGCCGGATGCGGGTCGTAGCCCTCGACCGAAATGTCCTCGAACCTGAAGGCGAACAGGTCCTTCACCTCGGGGTTCAGGACCAGCCGGGGCAGGGCGCGCGGCTCGCGCGTGAGCTGCAGGTCCACCTGCTCGAGGTGGTTGAGGTAGACGTGGGCGTCGCCGAAGGTGTGCACGAAATGGCCCGGACGCAGGCCGGTCACCTGCGCGACCATGTGGGTCAGGATAGAGTAGCTCGCGATGTTGAAGGGCACGCCGAGGAAAAGGTCCGCGCTGCGCTGGTAGAGCTGGCAGCTGAGGCGCCCGTCGCCGGAGACGTGGAACTGGAAGAGCGTGTGGCAGGGCGGGAGCGCGACCTGGTCCGCCTCCTTCGGGTTCCAGCCCGTCACGATGAGCCGGCGGCTGGAGGGGTTGCGGCGGATCTCCTCGACGAGCCGGCGCACCTGGTCGACGCCGTCGTCGGCGTAGGAGCCGTCCGGAAGGCGCGACGCGCCGAAGCGGCGCCACTGGTGTCCGTAGACCGGGCCGAGGTCTCCGGGGCCCCGTCCGAACTTCGCGCACTGCTCCGCCGTGGCCCACTCGTTCCAGATGCTGACGCCGCGCTCGTTGAGCCAGGCGTTGTCGGTGCTGCCCGCGAGGAACCAAAGTAGCTCGTGCACCACGGACTTGAGGTGGACCTTCTTGGTGGTCACGAGCGGGAAGCCCTCGGCGAGGTCTAAGCGCATCTGCGCGCCGAAGATCCCCAGCGTCCCCACGCCCGTCCGGTCGACGCGCCGCTCGCCGTTCCGCCGCACGTGGCCGAGCAGGTCGAGGTACGCCTTCATGAAGTCTGGTTATCCCTCGCCGCCGTTCCATCGCAACACGGAAACGCCCGCCTTGGCGGCCCTTTCGCCCTTGCCTCCCGGCCCTCCGGAAGGCACCCATTTCTGCCAGCAGCATGAGCGAAAAGCCCGACCTCAACGCCATCTCGCACGACCTCCGGGCCGTGCGTCTGGAGAAGCTCGCCCAGCTCCGGGCGGCGGGGGAGGACCCCTTCCGGGCCGAGTGGGACCAGACGCATGTCGCCGCCGACTGCCCGTCGCTCCTGCCCGAGGGCGTCGAGGAGGGTCCCGAGGTCTCCGTGGCCGGCCGCATCGTCGCGCTGCGCGTCATGGGCAAGGCCAGCTTCGTCAAGGTCTTGGACCGTTCCGGCGTCCAGCAGTGCTACTTCACGCGCGACGCCCTCGGCGACCGCTACGACGCCCATTTCAAGAAGCTGCTCGACCTCGGCGACTTCGTCGGGGTGCGCGGCCGTCTGTTCCGGACTAAGACCGGCGAGGTCACGGTGCGCGTGACGGAGTATCGTCTGCTCGCCAAGGCTCTGCGGCCGCTCCCGGAGAAGTGGGCCGGCCTGGCCGACCAGGACCAGGTCTACCGTCAGCGCTACCTTGACCTCGTGGTGAACGAGGAGTCTCGCCGCCGCCTCATGGCGCGCAGCCGCATCATCGAGTCGATCCGCCGCTTTCTCTGGAGCCGGGGCTTCCTCGAGGTCGAGACGCCTGCGCTGCACTCGGTCGCCGGCGGCGCGGCGGCCCGTCCGTTCCAGACGCACTTCAACGCGCTCGACTGCGACTTCAACTTGCGCATCGCCCTGGAGCTGCACCTCAAGCGCTGCCTCGTGGGCGGTCTTGACCGCGTGTTCGAGATCGGCCGGGTCTTCCGCAACGAGGGCTACTCGCCCCGCCACAGCCCGGAGTTCACCATGCTCGAGGCCTACCAGGCCTACAGCGACTACCGCGGCATGATGGAGCTGGTGCGCTCGCTCATCCAGACCGCGGCCCGCGAGGCCCTCGGCACCACCTCCATCGCGCGGCACGACGGCACGGTCATCGAGCTCGGGGGCGAATGGCGCGAGGCGAAGTACAAGGACCTCATCCTCGAGCGCACGGGCGACCCGCAGTGGTTCTCGCGCACCAAGGAGGAGAAGATCGCCGCCTGCCGCGTGCTCGGGCTCGAGGAGCCTCGCGCCGACTGGGAGGACTACGAGGTCACCAACGAGGTTTTCGGCAAGCTGATCGAGCCGACGCTCATCCAGCCGACCTTCGTCACCCACGTGCCCAAGGAGCTCTGCCCGCTCGCCAAGATCACCCGCGGCGACGCCACGACGATCGACGTTTTCGAGCTCTGCATCAACGGCCAGGAGATCGCTCCGGCCTACTCCGAGCAGAACGACCCGGGCGTGCAGCGCGAGATGTTCCAGATCCAGGCCGGCGCCGAACAGCACAAGGTCGACGAGGACTTCCTGCTCGCGCTCGAGCATGGCATGCCGCCCGCGGGCGGACTGGGCGTGGGCATCGACCGCCTGGCGGTGCTGCTCACGGGCGCGGCCAACATCCGCGACGTGATCCTGTTCCCGACGCTCCGGCCGTCCGCGAATCCCTGACCGACGCAGGTGCCCTGGTTCCTCCATCTCGCGCTGAGGCAGCTCTTCCCCCCGGGCCGGCGGTTCCCGGCCTTCGCCACGGTGTCCATCCTCGGGGTGGCGCTCGGCGTGGCCTCGCTGCTGGTGGTGCAGACGGTGATGAACGGCTTCGGCGAGGAGCACCGCCTCCGCATCCGCGAGTCGTTCGGCGACTGCGTGGTCACTGCCTCCGCGCCGATCGAGCGTCCCGCGGAGCTCGCCCGGACCCTCGGAGCCGACCCTGCGGTGCGTTCGGCCTCGCCCTACGCCGAAGGCCCGGCCCTGGTCCGCAATGGCGACTTCTCCGCGGTGGCCGGCGTGCGCGGCATCGATCCGTCGGACCCCGCCCAGCCGGCGCGCCGCTACGTCGCCTTCGGCTCCTTCGACGAGATCGATGACGGCCGCGTGGCCCTCGGCGCCGGGCTCGCCCGCGCGCTCCGCGTGCGGGTGGGCGACAAGGTCGAACTCTGGTCGCCCGCCATGGCCGAGCGCGCGGAGAAGGGCCGGGCGCCCCTGCCGGTCGAGCTCGAGGTCTGCGCGGTCATCCGCACGGGCTTCACGGAGGTCGACGACCGCGCGGCGCTCATTCCGCTGCGCCGGTTCGACGACCTCTGGGCGCTGGGCGGCCGCGCCCACGGTCTCACGCTGCGCCTGAAGGAGCCCGCGGCGGCCGAATCCGTCGCCGAACGGCTCTCCGCCGCGCGTCCGGGCCTCGCCTTCATCCCGTGGCAGCACGTGAAACGCAACTTCCTCGAGGCTATCCGCTTCGAGAAGACCATGCTCTTCTTTCTGATGTTCATCATCACGCTGGTGGCTTCGTTCTCCATCGGCAGCACGCTCTTCTCCGCGGTCATCCGCCGCGCGCGCGAGGTCGGCGTGCTCGCCGCACTGGGCGCGGGCCGCGCCGAGCTGGTGCTGATCTTCGCGCTGCAGGGGCTGCTCATCGGGCTCATCGGCACGCTCGCCGGCTTCGGGCTCACGTGGACGATCCTCACCTTCCGCGACGGCATCCTCGGCGCGGTGAACCGGCTCTTCGGCGACGGCGACATGGTCGCCAACGTCTACCAGTTCTCGCGGGTGCCCCTGCACTACGACGCCTCCGATTTCCTGGTCGCGGCGTTCTTCACCTTGGTCACCACGGCGGCCGCGGGGCTCTTCCCCGCGATCTGGGCCGCCGGCCGCAAGCCCTCGGAGGCCATGCGCGATGCCTGATTCCGTCCTGCGAGCCGCCGGGCTGGTCCGCTCCTACGCCTCGCCCGCGGGGCCGCTGTGCGTCCTCAACGGCGTCTCGCTGGACGTCCGGGCGGGCGAGTCGGTGTCGGTCCGAGGCTCCTCCGGTTCGGGCAAGACGACGCTGCTGCAGATCCTCGGCGGACTTGACCAGCCCGATGCCGGCGTGGTCGAGGTGCTGCTGCCCGGGCTGGGCCTGTGTCCGCCCCGCCTGGCGCTCGGCCGCGGCGTGGGCTTCGTCTTCCAGAACTACCAGCTGATGCCCGAGCTCACCGCGCAGGAAAACGTCGCGCTCGCTGCGCGCATCGCCGGCATCGACGCCGCCGAGGCCGCCCGCCGCGCCGGCGAACTGCTCGGCCAGGTCGGTCTCTCCGCCCGGGCGGACCACCTGCCGTCGAAGCTTTCGGGAGGCGAATGCCAGCGGGTCGCGCTCGCCCGCGCGCTGGTGAACCGTCCGCCGGTGCTGCTGGCCGACGAGCCCACGGGCAATCTCGACGAACGCACGGCCGAGGAGGTCATGTCGCTCATGCTCGGCGTGGTCGCCACGCTCGGCACGGCGCTGGTGCTCGTCACGCACAGCCGCGAGTTCGCCGAAAGGGCGTCCCGCCGCTACGTGCTCTCGGGTGGCGTGCTCTCGCCCGCGTGATTTGACACCGGGCGGCCCCGGCGGTTGGCTGGCGTCCTCATGACCCCCGCCACGACTCCCGCCCAGCTCGACGCCGCCCTGCGCTGGCGCTACGCGACCAAGACCTTCGACCCACGGCCGATTCCGGCCGACGTCTGGAAGGCCCTCGAGCACTCCCTGCAGCTGGCGCCCTCGTCCTACGGCCTCCAGCCTTGGAAATTCGTGGTCGTGGTCGACGCGGCGAAGCGCGCGCTCCTGCGGCCGAACTCCTGGGGGCAGTCTCAGGTGACCGACGCCTCGCATCTTGTGGTGTTCACGCGCCAGACGTCCGTGATCGAGGCCGACGTGCAGGCGTTCTTCGACCAGATGGTGGCGGAGCGTCGCGCCGATCCCGTCAAGCTGGAGCCCTACCGGCAGATGATGCTCCAGAACGTCGCCCAGGGCATGCCCGCGGAGCGCCAGCGCGAGTGGGCCGCGCGCCAGGTCTACATCGCCCTGGGCCAGTTCATGGCCGCCGCGGCGGTCCTCGGCGTGGACACCTGCCCGCTCGAGGGCATCGACCCCGCCAAGTATGACGAGATCCTCGGCCTGAAGGGCACCCGGCACGAGACTGTCGTGGCCTGCGCCGCCGGCTACCGTTCCGCCGCCGACAAGCACGCGGGCTTCGTCAAGATCCGCCGGCCCCTCGACCAGGTCGTCGTGCGCGTCTGAGTCAGCTCCGTTCCGCCCAGCGCGCGAAGTCGCCGTCGTCCGCGAGGACTGGCGGGTCCCCGTATTCGCCCGAAAGCAGTCCCCGGTAGGTCTCGTCGGCGAACCTGCGGCAGTGCAGGAGCACGCGCGCGGAATGGCCCGGCGCGCGCACGAGACGGCCCAGCGCCTGGTTGACCTTGCGCATCCCCGGCCGCACGTAGGCGAGCGAGAAGGCGTCCTCGGCCCCGTCCGCGACGAACATCCTGCGGCGGGCCTCCTGCAGCGCGTTCACCTCGGGCAGCGCCGGGCCGACGACCACCGCCGAGCGGATCCGGCCGCCCAGCATGTCGACCCCTTCGCCCAGCGACCCCCCGAGGATGAGGCAGAGCACGGTGAAGCGGTTCAGCGAGTCTTCCACGAACCTGGCCGTCCCGTCCGGCCCCAGCCCGCGGGGCTGCAGGGCGACGTCGATGTCGGGTTCCGTCCTCCGCAGCTCTGCCACCACCGCCTCCGCGTAGCGGTAGGAGGGGAAGAACGCCGCCACCGCGCCGTCCTCCGACAGCCGGCGGAGGCTCGCGGCCGTGAGCGCCATCGTCGATTCCCGGGCCTTGAGCCGCGTGTCGGCGCGCGCGTCGATGGCCACCGAGTAGGCTCCTTGCCGCCAAGGGGCCGCCGCGTCCACGCGCGTGAGCGCTTCGCCGTCGAGGCCGCAGTCGGCCGCGAGCGCTCCCTTCGGGCCGGGCGTGGCGGTCATGAGCAGCGCGTGGCCGAACGCGCGCAGCCGTTCGCCCGTCGTGCGCGCGGCCGTGAGGCAGTCGAGGCTGAGCGTCCCGGGCTTGGGCGACCACAGCAGCCAGCCCAGGTCCGACGACTCCAGCCGCTCGGACCAGGCGGCCATGTCCCAGGCCGCCTGGCGGGCGTCGTCCGGCAGGCCGTCGGTGTTGAAGGGCTGCTCGGCGGCGAGCAGGGCGAAGCGGTCGGCGATCGCCATCGCCTCCAGCCGGTCGTCGGGCGAGGCGGCGTCCGCCGCGGGGAGTCGTCCGAGGAAGTCGGCCCAGGATTGCGCGGCGGAGATCCAGCCGGCCGGCGCGCGGTGGGAGAGCAGGGCGTGCGCGAAGTCGGCGGCCGACTGCGCGTCGTCGCGCAGCGAGAGGCATTCGGCCGCGCGGTCGGGGAGGTTGTGGGCCTCGTCGACGACGAGCGCCGTGTCGGATTCGTCCCAGCCGGGCACGGTCTCGAGCGCCGCGCGGTTGCGGGGCGAGAAGACGTAGTTGTAGTCGCAGATGACCGCGTCCGCATGGACCAGCATCGCCTTGGTGATGTCCCAGGGCGGCACGCCGGCGATGCGGCCGAGCTCGCGGACCTTCCGGAGGTCGGCGCCTGCGTCGAGCAGCGAGGCCGGGTCGATCTTCGCCAGCGTCCAGTTGCGGCGGATCACCTCGGGGTCGTCGCTGAGCCCGTCGACCTCGTGTTCCGCGCGCGGCCGCAGGACCAGCGCACGGAGCTCCCCGGGCCCGGCCATCCGGCGGAGCTCGCGGAGCACCTGAAGTTGCCCCGTGCCCTTGCCCGTGAGGTAGAGCAGGCGTCCGGCCCTCCCTCCGCGCAGGAGCGCCAGCCCGTGGCGCAGGGCGGCGGAGGTCTTGCCGAAGCCCGTCGGCGCCACGAGCAGGCGGGTCGGCGACTCGAGCGCCGCGTGATCGAGGTCGGCGCAGCAGCCCCGCCATTCCGGCCGCGGCTCGGCGAAGGGTGTCCGGTCGGGCAGCGCGAGCAGCCTGGCGTGGCTCGCGCGGCGGTTCTCCGCGTGGGCCGCGACCTGCTCGGCCTGCCGCAGCAGGTCGGCCTCGGCGGCCTCGGGCAGGGGGACCTTCTGGCGCGTGCCGTCCGCAGGGTCGACGAACACGAGTTCGCCGGCCACGCGCGAGGTGCCGGGCCGCAGGCGGGCGGCGTGGCAGTAGGCCGCGAGCTGCAGGAAGTGGTGCGGGTAGCGCTGCAGCAGCCATTCGGGACGCCGGGGCAGGGTGCACGTGACGGTCTTGACCTCGCGGATTTCCGTCAGTCCCCCGCATTCTCGCCACTGGTCGGTCCGGCCCGTGACCGCCACCTTCCAGCCCAGTGCGCCGATCTCGCAGGCCACCCCCTTCTCGAATTCCCAGCCCGCGCCCTCCTTCTCGGCCTCGAGGCGCAGCGATTCGTGCCACTGCCGTCCCGCTTCGGCGCGCCAGGGCGAGCCGCCGGCTCCCGCGCCCGGGCCTGGGCGGAACGTGGCGAATTCCTGCGCGCTCAGCTCGATGCGCCGGGCCTGGACGTCGATGCGCATCAGGGCAGGACGTAGTGGACCTCGCCCGCCGCCCAGCGCTCGAGGTCGGCGGAGAGCGCCATCACCATCTCCTCGTCGGACGTCTGCGCGTCGAGCGGCGCGGCCAGCACCGCGGCGGCGTCGGCCTGGCGGCCGCCCAGGCGCGAGAACCAGTGCTCATGCACCGGCCAGCCGCCGTCCTTGAGGATGAGCCAGAGCGCCTTGAAGTATGCCGCGTCGGGGCGCGGCCGCGTCGCAATGGCGTCGAAGGTCTCCTGCGCGATTTTCCAGCAGACCGGGGCCGACTCGGGCGGCGGCGGGTTGCGGCGCAGGATGCCGGCCAGCCGGCTGGCGCGTTCCAGCGCGCGCCGGTCGCGCCCGATGCCCGTGCGGCGGCGCAGCAGCCGGTAGTCGCGGGCGAAGCGCGTGCCGCCGTCCTTGGACTTCTCCAGCGTGACCTCGGCCTCGTCGAAGAGGTCGGGGGAGTCCCCGGCGCCCGCGCGGCGCCGCCGGAGCAGGCAGCGCGCCAGGCCCTCCGCGGGCTCGAGCAACGTGAGCAGGTCGTGCGACTCCCCGGAAGCGTCGCGTCCGAGCACCAGGCAGCGCAGCGCGTGTCCCGGCATCCGTCAGGGCTTCTCTTCCTGCCTGGGCATCACCGCGCCGAAGCTCATGAGGAGGCCGAGCGCCTCGGTCACCGACAGCTTCGTCTCCCGGACGTCCTCGGGCGGCACCGCGAGGATGACGCCGGTGGTCGGGGCGGGGGCCGCCGGGATGAACACGTTGACGACCGGACGGCCGAGGGCTTCGGAGAAGATCGCCGGCTGCTCGTGCGTGACGAAGCCGAAGGTCCAGCTCCCCGGGCGGGGGAACTCGACCATCACGACACGACGGAAGGTGGCCTTGTTGCGTCCGCTGAGCGCGTCGACCATCTGGCGGATCGACGTGTAGAGCGAACCGAGCCCGGGGATGCGTTCGAGCAGCCGGGTGAACCAGCGTTCGAGCAATCGCCCGAAGAGGCGCTTGGAGAGCCAGCCCACGAGCGTGAGCAGCACGACCATCACCAGGGCGCTCACGATCATGAGCAGTACGCTGAGGCTGCCCGCGCTCAGGTCGGGCATGGGGCGTCCCGAGCCCTGGTAGACCAGGCGGATGACCTCCTTGGCGATCGACTGGACCGGCTTCCCGATGAGGTCGAGCAGGACCGAGACGATGTAGAGGGTCAGGCTGACCGGAAGGAACAGGAACAGGCCCGTGAGGAAGTTGTGCCCGGTACGGGAGGCCAGGGTGGTCTGTTCGGGCTGTTCGGGCTGTTCGCTCATGACCTCCCATCAAACCCGGCCCGGCCCCGCTGGCAAGGATGCGGACGACGTTTGCCAAAGCGGCCCCGCCGCTTAGGGTTCCCGCATGCGCAGCCTGCTGCTCCTCCTCATGGCCCCCTTCCTTCCATCCTCAGTCTCCGGCGTCGAGGAGGCCTATCCCCGTACTTCGCCCGGCAACATCGAGCTCAAGACCCTGCCGGCGGCCCGGTGGATGCGCACGGAGTCCTCCAAGGACTACTTCGCCTCGGACAACGGGCTGTTCATGCGCCTCTTCCGCTACATCGACTCCAACAAGATCCCGATGACCGCGCCGGTCGAGGCCGGCATCTCGCCTGGCACGATGGTGTTCTACATGGACGCGGCTTCGGCGAAGCGCGCCGACCTGGCGGAGACCGCGCAGGTCAAGCTGTCCTCCGTGCCCGAACGGCGCGTCGCCGCCGTCGGCATCCGCGGCTCCTACAGCCGCGAGAACTACGAGGAGGCGCTGGCCGAACTGCGCGCCTGGCTCGCGAAGCGGACCGATGTCAGGGCCTCCGGCCAGCCCTATGCGGTGTACTGGAACAGCCCCTTCGTGCCCTTCTTCCTCAAGCAGTCGGAAGTGCACGTCCCCGTCGCGCCCGCCAAGTGATCAGGCCCACGGGCGCGCGCGCCACGCGAGGCCTTCCCCGATCTCGCGGGCGAGGCCGGGCCCTTTGAAGATCAGGCCGGAGTAGACCTGCACCAGGCAGGCCCCCTCGTCCATGAACCGGGCGGCGTCCGCGGCGCCCGTGATGCCGCCGCAGCCGACCACGGGAATACGTCCGCCGGACTCCTTCACGAGGAAGCGCACCACTCCGAGCGAACGCTCGAGCAGCGGCGCGCCGCTGAGGCCGCCGCGCGTCTCGCAGCGCTCTGTTCCCGGGGGGCGGGCGATGGTCGTGTTCGTCGCGATGATGCCGGAGAAGCCGGTCTCCCCGACCACGGACACGATGTCGGCGAGCTGGGCCGGGTTGAGGTCCGGGGCCACCTTGAGGAGCAGCGGCACGGGCCCGCCCGCCACGTCGCGGTTGGCCGCGGAGACCGCGGAGAGCAGCCGCACCAGCGGCCCGCGGTCCTGCAGCGCCCGCAGGCCCGAGGTGTTGGGGCTGCTGATGTTGACCGCGACGTAGTCGGCGAGCGGCGCGAGCCGGCTGAAGCACGCGAGGTAGTCTTCGTGCGCCCGCTCGTTCGGCGTGTCCTTGTTGCGCCCGATGTTGACGCCGAGCGGCGCCTTGCGCCGCCCGCGCGCGGGGCCGGCGGAGAGCCGCGCGTGCAGCGCGTCCATGCCGGCGTTGGGGAAGCCGTAGGCGTTCACGACGGCCTTCAGCGCCGGGTAGCGGAAGACGCGGGGCCTCTCGTTGCCGGGCTGGCCGCGGGGCGTGACGGTGCCGACCTCGACGTGGCCGAAACCGAGCGCGGCCGCCCCGCGCCAGCCGAGCCCGTCCTTGTCGAAGCCCGCCGCGAGCCCCACATGGTTGGGGAACTTCAGCCCGAAGGCCTCCACCGCGCGGGCGCCGGCCGGCGTCAGCGCACGTTCCAGCAGGGCCCGCAGCGGCGCGGTCGCGCCGAGCAGGCCCATCGCCCGAAGGCCGACCTGGTGGGCCGTCTCGGGGTCCATCCGGTAGAGCGCGGGAGCGACCACATTCTCGTAGAGGAAGGACATGCCGTCTGAATAACGCCCCCGGGCTTGAAGGGAAGCGGGAAGCCCCGGTGGCGAGCCGACCCCTCTTGACTCCCGGCGGGACTTGGGCAAACCCCCTGCCATGGCCGTGACGACCTCGAAGCTCGTGGACTGCAGCATCCGTTTCAGCGAAAAGGAAGGCTGCTGGTGGGTGACCGACACCTCGGACCCCAAGCACTACGACCCGGATGGCCTGGGGATCCTGGATCCCTATCAGTTCCCCTGGATCCTGGACATGATGGACCCCCTCCGGGAGTACGGCCTGTCCAACGAGATCCTCGAGGCCGCCTTCGTGCCCTTCCAGCCCGTCGAGCTGAAGAAAGACGGGGTCGCCACCCTCAAGCGCGTCTCCGAGCACATCCTCGACTCCGAGGAGCCGCTCTTCGCCCTGCCCAACATCAAGGACGGCGACAAGGGCGCCTACGCTGACTTCCTCGAGCACATCATGCGCCTGCGCGTGAAGCTCATCAACGACACCATCAAGCTCGAGCAGAAGCTGACCGTCGAGGACGTGGATGAGCAGCTCAGCGAACTGCGCAACCAGGCGATCATCGAGGGCCGGGACATCCACCCCTTCGACGAGATCACGGACATCCTCGAGTTCGTCCCCCATGGCCACGAGATCCCCGGCGAGGACGACGACGACGACAAGCCCGCCAGGCCGGTCGCCGCCGATGACGACATCGAGGACCTCCCCGAGGTCGAGGATGACAAGGCCGTTGACAAGAAGGTCGGCTCCCTCCGCTGGGACGACGAGGAGGAGCCCGCCGAAGGCGGCGAGGAGGGCGAGGGGGAAGGCCGGTCCTCCCGTTCGCGCCGCAAGCGCTGACGGTTCAGCGCGCCGGTTCCGCGGGTTTCGCCCCGGGCACGGGCGCCTTGCCCTGCGACTCGAACAGCCACATGCGCCGGGAGGGCATGTCGACGGCCACCGGATGGCTGCGGAAGAAGTCGTTGCCGAGCAGGTTGTGCTCCTTGTCCCGGAGGAACTCCACGCCCGTGAGGGGGGCGTTGCCGATGCGGAGGTCCTTGATCTCGCAGACCTCCACGCGCGCGAGCGAGGTCCCCCGCACGGTGGCCACGGGCAGGTGGCCGAGGAACTTCGTGGCGCCCTTGAACCGCAGGGAGCAGAGGTAGGACTTCGAGGCGCCTGAATCGATGATCATCGGGATCTTCGCCCCGTCGACCATGATGTTGACCCCGCAGTGCCCGCCGCGGCTGTAGCAGGGCACCTCGTGGGCGGCGGAGGTGTCGGGAATCTTGCCGAGCGTCATGACCTTGTTCGTCAGGTCCATGTAGAACGGGCGTTCGAAGAGCAGGTCCGCCCCCAGCAAGCCGTGGATGTTCATGCCGTCGAGCGGCATGACGGTGATGTGGAAGTCGCGCCACGTGATGCCGCCCCCCTCGAGCGTCTCGATCAGTCCGTAGACGGACTCGCTGCGGCCGGAGTTGCCCATGGTCGGCAGGCTGAAGGCCGGCGTCACCTTCGCGAGCGCGGCGCCGGCCGGGGTGAGCACGCCCACGCCCTGGCAGCCGGTGTCCACGCCGAAGAGCAGCTCGGTGCCGTTGACCTTGAGCCGCACGGTCGGGATCGCCCGGACGCGCAAGGGGAACGTGGCGAGCCCGGAGTCCGGCCATTCCGAACGCGGTTTCTTCACCTGCTGCGCGGGGAGGAGGGACGCGAGGAGCGTCAGAAGGATGGCCGGAGCGGCGCGCATGACCCAGGGGCGCCGCGATGTTGACCGGAAGACGGCGGAGGTCGACACCGACCTTCTCTTTTTCCCTCAGGCCTGCCGGCGGCGCCGCCAGACGTACGCACCGGCCAGGAAAAGGCCGCCCAGCCCCGGTGCCCAGTCGCCGTGCCGCACCCAGAACGTAGGCTCATGGCGCAGCGGGATCCTCACCGGCGTGGCCCGCGCTCCGCCGCGGAAATAGATCGTGCCGTCGGACGGGCTCCTCACCGGGGAGGGTCGGCCCAGGCGGTCGATGGTCCCGCTCCAGCCCGCGTTGCCGCAGCGGATGACGGGCAGGCCCGTCGCCGCCGCGAGCAGCGCGGAGTGGGCCGCGTGCTGGTGGGCGCCGGCCTCCCGGCCGTACCAGGCATCGTTGGTCACGACCGCCAGCACATCGGCGCCGGCCAGCGCGTGGTCCCGGGCCAGCGCGGGGAAGACGTCCTCGTAGCAGACCAGCGGCCCGACCGCGAAGGTGCGCCCTCTGGCCGTGGTCACGGGCAGGAGCGTCGGCCCTTCGCCCGGGACGCAGTCCTCCGCGATCGGCACCACCTTGCGCAGGGGCAGGTAGTCCGCCAGCGGCACGTATTCGCCAAAGGGCACCAGGTGGCGCTTGGCGTAGGCGGGCGAGGCCGTTTCCGACGACACCGCCGTGACCGAGTTGGCGTAGCCGGCGCCGCGGCGCTCGACTGCGCCCACGATGAGCGTCGCCCCGGCCTGGCGGGCCGTCTCGCGCAGCATCGGGACGTAGCCTGGGTCCTCGAGCGCGAGCGGCAGCGCGGCCTCCGGCCAGAGGACCACGTCGGCCTCGCCTGGTCCGGCGGCCTCGAGGGTCAGCCTGCGCGTCAGCGCGATGTTCTCCTGCAGGCGCGACGGGTCCCACTTGAGGTAGGGGTCGAAGTCGGTCTGCACGACGCCCACCCGGAGCTCGTCGTGGCCCTCCGTGGTCATCTTCGCCCCGGTGGAGACGAACGACAGGAAGGCGAGCCCGACCGGGGCGAGGCCGAGGTAGAGTTCGGGCGTGAGGCGCGAGAGCCATCCCGCCGGCCCGGCGGGGGAGGGCGGCTCCGTGCGCAGCGCGGCGAGGCGGGTCGTCCAGCGCACGAGGCCGAGGTTGAGCAGCACCAGCGAGGCCGAAAGCCCGGCGGGCCCCGCCCAAGCGCAGAGCGAGAGCATCACGGGGTTGCCCGTCTGCGAGGCCGCGAGCGGCAGCCAGCCGAAGCCCGTGAGCGCGACGGAGCGCGCCCACTCGAGCAGGGCCCAGCCGCCGGCCAGCCCGAGCATCGCCAGCAGGCGGGCCGGTAGCCCTGCGTCGGCGCAGGCCGGCAGGATCCAGCGCAGCAGCATGAGCCAGGCCCAGAGGAAGAGCGCGCACCAGGCCGTGAGCAGCAGCAGGCCGAGCGGGCCGAGGGGCGGGTGCACGTGGCGCAGCCAGATCAGCAGCCCGACCCAGAGCAGCCAGGAGCAGGTGAACGCCGAACGGGACCATCCGCGCCAGTCCGGACGCGACGCGGCGGCGAGCGCGGCCGGGACGAGCGCGATGAAGCCGAGGAACGGATGTCCGATCGGCGGGAAGGAGAGGAAAAGCAGGACGGCCGTGGCGGCGTTGCCGAGCCAGGCGCGGCGCGCGCTGGTCGGCGTCCCCGTCATTCCGAGACGACCTCGACCAGCTCCCAGCCCTCGTCGCGCACGAGCGACTCGGCCTTCTTCCACTTCAGGTCGAGCGTCTCCGGCCCCTTGCGGACGCGGACGACCGAGTTGCGACCGATCTTCGGCAGCACGCGACGGAAGGGCTCGGGCTTCGGCGCGGGCGCGGGCTTCGCGGCGGGCGCCTGCGGGACGCCGGGTCCCGAGGCGACGGCCTGCCCCTGGGCGCGGCGCATCAGGACCTCGAGGGCTTCCATCGACGAGGCGATGCGGAACAGGCCCGAGCAGACCTCGTTGCGCAGCTGGCGCATGAGGCGCTCGAAGGCGCGGAAGGCCTCGGCCTTGTACTCGTTGAGCGGGTCCTTCTGGGCGTAGCTGCGCAGGCCGACGCCGCGGCGCAGGTCCTCCATCTCCGTGAGGTGGTTCTGCCAGTTGCGGTCGACCGCGCGCAGCATCACGTGGCGCTCCAGATAGCCGAGCATCTCGGCCGTCTCATGCGCCTCGCGGCCGGCCTGGAATTGGCGCACGCGGCCGACGGCCAGCTCGCGCGACTGCTCGGGCGTTCGGCAGAGGAGCTCCTCCGGGTCGAGCCGCAGGTGGAAGGAGGTGAGGAACCAGTCGCAGAAGGCGGACCCCTCGCGCGCATCGGGGCCGCCGCCCTCGGGGTAGACCGGCCCGAGGCGGTCCTCGACCTCCTCGGCGACGAGCTCGAGCAGGGCCTCGCGGGGAGCGTCGGAGTGGAGCGCGCGGTTGCGGACGGCGTAGACGATCTGGCGCTGCTGGTTGAGCACGTCGTCGTACTGCAGCAGGCGCTTGCGGATGGAGTAGTTCTGGCCTTCGACGCGCTTCTGCGCCGTGCCGATGGAGCGGTTGAGCAGCGGGTGCTCCAGCGGCTCGCCCTCCTTGAAGGACTTCTCCAGCATCGAAGAGATGATGCCCGCGTTGGAGAACAGACGCATCAGGTCGTCCTCCAGCGAGACGAGGAAGCGCGAGCGTCCGGGGTCGCCCTGGCGCGAGCAGCGGCCGCGCAGCTGGCGGTCCACGCGGCGGGACTCGTGGCGCTCGGTGCCGAGCACGTAGAGCCCGCCCAGCTCGCGCACGCCCTCGCCGAGGCGGATGTCGGTGCCGCGGCCGGCCATGTTGGTGGCGATCGTGACGGCGCCGCGCTGCCCGGCGAGGGTGACGATCTCCGCCTCGCGCTGGTGCTGCTTGGCGTTCAGCACGTTGTGGGCGACGCGGTTCTTGGTCAGCAGGCGGCTGAGGGCTTCGGAGGCCTCGACGGAGGCCGTGCCGACGAGCACCGGCTGGCCGCGGCGGTTCGCCTCGACGATCTCCTTCACGGCGTAGTCGAACTTCTCGCGGCGGGTCTTGAAGACGATGTCGTTCTCGTCGACGCGGATGCAGGGGCGGTGCGTCGGGATGGTGACGACGGGCAGGCGATAGATGTCGTGGAACTCGGAGGCCTCCGTCTCGGCGGTGCCGGTCATGCCCGCCAGCTTGCGGTACATGCGGAAGTAGTTCTGAATCGTGACCGTGGCGTAGGTCTTGTTCTCGGGCTCGAGGGCGACGCCCTCCTTGGTCTCGACGGCCTGGTGGAGGCCGTCCGACCAGCGCCGACCCTCCATGATGCGCCCCGTGTTCTCGTCGACGATCTTCACCTTGCCATCCTGCACGACGTACTGCTTGTCGGCTTCGTAGAGCGTGTAGGCCTTGAGCAGCTGCCCGATGGCGTGGATGTCCTCGGAGACGCGCACGTAGACGGCCTCGGCTTCGGCGCGGAGCTCGGCCCGGCGTTCGGGCGAGAGGGCGGCGTCGCGGTCGAGCTCGACGAAGCGGGTCGGCAGGTCGGGCAGGACGAAGGCGTCGGGGGCGCCGGGCCGGATCGCGTCGCGCCCCATCTGGGTGAGGTCCGCCTCGTGGTTGCGCTCGTTGATGGAGAAGTAGAGGCGCTCCTTGAGGTGGAAGCGGCGGTCCTTCTCGATCTCCGAGGCGAGCACGCCCTCGTGACGCTCGAGGAGCTTCACGAGCCGGCCGTTCTCCTTGAGGCGCAGCAGGCCGGGGTGGCGGGGGATGCCGTGCGAGGCCAGCCAGAGCTTGTCCATCGCGTCCTGGGAGGGCTCCGCCTCCGGGGCGAGGGCGCCGAGCTCGGTGCGCAGCTCGGAGAGCAGGCGGTCGACCAGCTTCTGCTGGAGGGAGACGAGCCGGGCGACGTCGTCGCGCAGGCGCGGGTAGGGCGGCTCGCGCTCCTCGGCCACGGGCCCAGAGATGATCAGGGGGGTGCGGGCCTCGTCGACGAGCACCGAGTCGATCTCGTCCACGATGCAGTAGTGGTGGTCGCGCTGCACCTGCTCGTCGGCGGAGGACGCCATCCCGTTGTCCCGGAGGTAGTCGAAGCCGAACTCGGAGGCGGTCCCGTAGGTGATGTCGCAGCCGTAGGCCGCCTTGCGGGCCTCGCTGTCCATCTGGTTCTGGATGCAGCCGACGGTGAGCCCGAGCCATTCCAGGAGGTGCCCCATCCACTGGGAGTCGCGTCGGGCGAGGTAGTCGTTGACGGTGACCAGCTGGCAGTTGCGGCCGCTGATCGCGTTCAGGTAGAGGGGCAGGGTGGCGACTAGGGTCTTGCCCTCGCCGGTGGCCATCTCGGCGATCTTGCCCTGGTGGAGGGCGATGCCGCCGATGAGCTGGACGTCGAAATGCACCATCTCCCAGGCCTGCTCGTGCTCGCAGACCACGCGGGTCGACCCGCAGAGGCGCCGCGCGGCGTTCTTGACGGTGGCGAAGGCCTCGGGGAGGAGGGCGTCGAGGGACTCGCCCTTGGCGTGCCGGGCGCGGAACTCGGCGGTCTTGGCCTTGAGGGCGTCGTCCGACAGGCGCTGATACTCGGTTTCCAGGGCGTTGATCCGCTTCACGACGGGGGCGCAATCCCGGAGGAACTTGCGATTATGGCTCCCGGCGAAGAGCTTGAGGATGCTGAGGAACATGGCTCCGGACGCGAGCGGTCAGCAAACCCCGAACGGCCCCCCCGGGGCAAGCCTTGTCTGATGTTGTTCACGGCGGGTTTTTCCGCCTTGCCGCGGGCTTCCCAAGGGCAAGATGGGGCGCATCCCCATGGCAGAGAACGTCCTCATCCTCGGCACCGGCTGCGCCGGCCTCACCGCCGCCATCTACGCCGCCCGAGCGGGGCTCTCGCCGCTGGTGCTCGAAGGCGGCCAGCCGGGCGGGCAGCTCACCACGACCTCCGAGGTGGAGAACTTCCCCGGCTTCACGCACGGCGTGGACGGCAACGAACTCATCGGCAGCATGAAGGGCCAGGCCGAGCGCTTCGGCGCGCGTTTCGCCTGGGACCGCATCGCCTCGGTGGACTTCTCGGGTCCCGTGAAGAAGCTCGTCGGCGGCGAGGCGACCTACGAGGCCAAGGCCGTCATCATCGCGACCGGCGCCTCGCCCCGCCTGCTCGGCATCCCGGGCGAGAAGGAGTACTACGGCGGCAACGGCGTCACGACCTGCGCGACCTGCGACGGCGCCTTCTACCGTGACGTGCCCGTGGCCGTCGTGGGCGGCGGCGACTCGGCCTGCGAGGAGGCGCTTTTCCTCACGCGCTTCGCCTCCCGGGTCCTCCTCGTTCACCGTCGCGAGACCTTCCGCGCCTCCGACATCATGGTGCAGCGGGTCAAGTCGCACCCGAAGATCGAGCTCGTGCTCAACGTCTCGCCGGTGGCGGTCCTCGGCGACGCCAAGGTCCACACGCTGCGGGTGGCCGACCGGTCGGGCGCCGAGCGCGACCTGGCCGTGAAGTGCGTCTTCGTCGCCATCGGCCACGTCCCCAACAGCGGACCCTTCACGCCGGCCCTCGAGGTCGACGACAACGGATACTTCGTGGCCGGCCCCAACACCGTCTCGACCCGCGTCCCGGGCGTGTTCGTCGCGGGCGACTGCTCCGACCACGTCTACCGCCAGGCCATCACCGCGGCCGGCATGGGCTGCCGCGCGGCCATCGAGGCCGAGCGCTGGCTGGCGGGGCACTGAGCCCGCCCCGGGCGGTCCGGGGGGCCTTCAGTCCGTCAGGATCTCCATCGCCGACTTCTTCTGCGGGATGAAGGGCAGGACGTGCTCGGTGTAGGGCACGACCACGTCGAGGAGGTAGGGGCCGTCGTGGGCGAGCATCTCGCGGACGGCCTCGCGCAGGTCCTCGCGGCGCATGACCTGGCGCGCCTTGATGCCGAAGCCCTGGGCGATCTTCACGAAGTCGGGATACAGGCCGCCCGGGTTGTCGGGGCTGCCGATGTTCTTCGCGTCGCCGAGGATGGTGTGGCCGCGGACGCCGGCGTAGAACCGGTCCTCCCACTGCACGACCATGCCGAGGTGCTGGTTGTTGAGCAGGAGGACCTTGGCGCCGATCTTCTCGATCTTCATGCACGCCAGCTCCTGAATGTTCATCAGGAACGAGCCGTCGCCGTCGATGTCGATCACCTGCCGGTCAGGACGGGCGACCTTGGCGCCGATGGCCGCGGGCAGGCCGAAGCCCATCGTGCCTGCGCCGAGCGAGCTGACGAAGGCGCGGGGCTCGTCGAAGTGGTAGTACTGCGGGGCCCACATCTGGTGCTGGCCCACGCCGGTGGAGATGATCGCCTTGCCCTTGGACTCCTCGAAGAGCACCTGCACGGCCTCCTGGGGGAGGATGTGCTTGGTCTTGGAGTGGTCGTAGCTGAAGGGGAAGGGGTGCTGCTTCTTCCAGCCGTTGATGGTCGTGTACCACGCCTTGAGGTCGGGCTTGCGGAATCCCTTCCTGGCGAGCGCGGTGAGGCGGGCGAGCGCGTAGCGGACGTCCGAGTGGACCGGGTAGTCGGCGAACTTGTTCTTGTGATGCTCGGAGCGGTCGATGTCGACGTGGACGATGGTGGCGTCCGGGGCGAACTTCTCGATGGCGCCGGTGATGCGGTCGTCGAAGCGGGCGCCGAGGGCGATGAGGAGGTCGCTCTTGCAGACGGCCCAGTTGCCGGCGACGGTGCCGTGCATGCCGTACCAGTAGAGGGACTGGGGGTGGCTGGCGGGGAAGGCGCCCAGGCCCATTAGGGTGGAGGCCACGGGGATGCCGGTGGCCTCGGCGAAGGCCCGCAGTTCACGGTGGGCGTTGCTGGAGAGGATGCCGCCGCCGACGTAGAGGACGGGGCGCTTGGCCTTCTCGATGAGGCGCAGGACCTGCGTCAGCTCGGCGTCCGGGGCCTTGGGCGGGACGGCGAGGCCGGGGATCTCGACGTCGTCGGGCGACTTCGGGAAGACGGGCACCCACTCGTGCTGCTGGACGTCCTTGGGGATGTCGATCACCACGGGGCCCGGGCGGCCGGTGGTGGCGATCTTGAAGGCCTTGTAGATGATCGAGGGGAGCTCGTTGTAGTCGAGGACGAGGAACGAGTGCTTCACGATCGGCAGGGTCATGCCGTAGAAGTCGGTCTCCTGGAAGGCGGCGCGGCCGATGAACTGCTGGTAGACCTGGCCGGTGATGCAGATCAGCGGGATGCTGTCCATGTGCGCATCGGCGATTGCGGTCACGAGGTTGGTCGCGCCGGGGCCGGAGGTGGCCATGCAGACGCCGGGCTTCCCGGTGGCTCGGGCGTAGCCGTGGGCCATGAAGGCGCCGCCCTGCTCGTGGCGGGGCAGGATGGTGCGGATCTTCTTGGAGCGGGTCAGGCCCTGGTGCAGCTCCATCGAGGCGCCGCCCGGGTAGGCGAAGATGGTGTCGACGCCGAGGTTCTCGAGGCAGCGGACCATGACGTCGCAGCCGCGCATCTTGACGCCCGTGCGGGCGGATACGGCCGAGGGGGCCTTGGCTTGGGACTGCTTCGCGGCGTGCTTCTTGCTCATGGTCAGGGGGCCCGGCCGGGGGGCCGAGGGAAGGGGTTAGGAAAGGACTGACCTCCGGCTGGGCAAGTGTGAATAACCCGCCGACGGGACCGGAAGCCCGGTTTTTGGGGCCTTCTTGGCCCTTCCTCGGCTCAAATGTGCCGAATGCAGCGAAGTCCCGCCACCTGCAGCGGGTTTCGGATTCCGGCCTGAAGGTAGGCGTGCGCCGCCTGCGCCGCCTGCGCGAGGTCAAGGCCCTTGGCCAGACCCGCCGCAAGGGCGGCGGAGAGGGTGCAGCCGCTCCCGTGGGTGTCGACGCCGTGCACGCGCTGCGAGGCGAGCTCGAGCGTCCGCCCGTCGGGCCAGGCCAGGGCGTCGACCAGCGCGTCGCCCTCGCCGTGGCCGCCCTTCACCAGGAACGGCACGCCGAAGGTCCGCGCGAGCCCGAGGGCCTCCCCGGCGGCCTCCTTGCCGCCGACGGCCCGGCGGCCGAGGAGGATCGAGGCCTCGTCGAGGTTGGGCGTCACGACCGCCGCGAGCGGGATCAGTTCCCCGCGCAGCGCCTCGATCGCGTCGGGCCGGAGCAAGGTGGCGCCGCTGGTGGCGACCATCACGGGGTCGACCACGACCGGGATGCCCGCGGTGCGGAGGAAGCCCGCGACGGCGCGCACGACGTCCGCGTCCAGCAGCATGCCGGTCTTGGCCGCGGTCGGCCGGAAGTGCGCACGCACCTGCTCGCACTGCGCGAGCACGAAGTCAGCCCCGACCGACCGCACGCCGGAGACGCCCGCCGGGTTCTGCGCCGTGAGGCAGGTCAGCGCGCTGGTGCCGAAGACGCCGTTGGCCGCGAACGTGAGCAGGTCGGCCTGCGCCCCCGCGCCGGCTCCGCTGTCGGAGCCCGCGATGGTCAGCGCGACGGGCGTCGTCTCGGGCATGTCGCCATGCTGTCACCCGGCCGACGTCTGCAAAAGATTATTTTTGGCGCACGGATTGGATAGGACTTGAGGACGCGACGGGCGCGCTGGTAATGCTTCATCATGGCCGAAGCGCCTGATATCACGGATGACGCGCGACAGGGACTGGAGCGTCTGGTCGTCGGGCGCGAGTGCAACGGCTTCGACAAACTCAGTCCGGAACGCAAGGCCCTCGCCTACGCCCAGCTTGTCCGCGCCGGGCTCGTCTACGGATCCGTGCAGGAGGTCGAGGGGCGCGGCTGGCCCGACGTCGAGATCTCCCGTGTCAGCTCGCGCGGTCGGCGGCTCGTCAGGGTCAAGTCCGACCCCGCACGGTCCGGGCTCCTCCCCGGCCTCGGCACGACGCTGCTCTACCTGCTGTTCTTCCTGGCGGCCGGCCTGGCGTTCCTCGCCTGGCTGTCCACCCAGTGACGGCGGCCTGAAAACAAGGAGGGCGCGCCTGGCGGCGCGCCCTCGTCACGTCCGGACGTCAGTCCCGGCTCACTTCTTCTTCGCCGCGCGCTTCTCCTCGATCGCGGCCTGGGCGGCGGCGAGACGGGCGACGGGCACGCGGTAGGGCGAGCAGGAGACGTAGGACAGGCCCACGCGGTGGCAGAACTTGACGGACTCGGGCTCGCCGCCGTGCTCGCCGCAGATGCCGAGCTTGATGTCGGGCCGGGTCCTGCGCCCCTTCTCGATGGCGGTCTGGACGAGCTGGCCGACGCCGGTCTGGTCGAGCGTGGCGAACGGGTTCTTCTTGAAGATCTCGTTCTCGGTGTAGGCGCCGAGGAAGTTGCCCATGT